>Ga0190283_1000002_pt1 | contig 218533 bp, 173 predicted proteins | sample 48691801_MG_FD_161669 | JGI IMG/M metagenome (GOLD analysis project Ga0190283, IMG submission 161669) | Hydrothermal vent microbial mat bacterial communities from Southern Trench, Guaymas Basin, Mexico - 4869-18-0-1_MG | ecosystem: Environmental > Aquatic > Marine > Hydrothermal vents >...
ATCCGTGTTTCGAGTAAAAGGAACCAAACCTCAAGTTGACCAAATCGCCCTGCGCGGAGCAGCCACTCGGCGTGGGGCCAATGAGCCTGCACGACATATCCGTGCTTCGAGTAAAAGGAACCAAACCTCAAGTTGACCAAATCGCCCTGCGCGGAGCAGCTACCGAGAAAAGGTCCCCCCGGATTACTCTTCACTCCGAATCCGCCTGCTCCAAACTCTTCCCCCTCTTTCCTCTGTTTTCCTTGATTGCGAAAATCGGTGGGCTGGTGTGTTCGGATTTACAGACCGGGCATCTACTCGGAGTGGTGAAGCGTTTGCGTTTCTTGAAAACAAAGCCGCAATCCAGGCATTCCGCGGGGTGGGCGATTATGGAAACGCTGTTCCCTTCCGATCTTTGCACATGGGGTAGGTGTTCGAGCGCCTCTTTCTCTCTGATCCCGAGCATACGGGAGATGTCACGAGTGGTGACTTCGGTTTCTCTGAGGATTTGAGCTATTCTCTTTCGTATTGTCAAGGCGATCCTCAAAAATGGATGAGCTGGGGAGTCCTTCGAGTTCCGTCACTGACCGACCATCCAAGAGGGCGACGCATGCGTCGCCCCTACGTCAGGGACCCGGCGCGTTTCCGGCATTTTCCTCTCGTTCCCAGGCTCTGCCTGGGTATGCATGCCGGGAGGCTCCGCCTCCCCCACCTGGTGCCGGCGCCTTCGCGAACAAGGAGGACTCTTATTAGGATCTGTCCGCGTCTCATGGAGGCCGGTCCCTGTGAGGGATCGCGTACACCGGTGGGTTATCATAGACCTTTGGCCTTGACAACCGGTTGCCTTTTCGGTGAGGATAACCTTTTCAAGGTAATTGTATCAACGGTTTTTGCAAACCTGTGGAGCAGGTTTTTTTCAGGGAGGCGTTTATGGCCGCGAGATCTCTGAACAAGGTGATGTTATTGGGACGACTGGGCAGGGATCCGGAGGTTCGCTACACCGGATCAGGACGGGCTATGGCCACTTTCTCATTGGCCACGTCCATGAGGTGGCGCGATCAGGACGGTAATGATCAGGAACGGACCGAGTGGCACCGGATTATAGCGTGGGGACGACTGGGCGAAATCTGCGGAGAGTACCTCAGCAAAGGCAAACAGGTTTATATTGAGGGCAGGATACAGACCCGCGACTGGGAAGATCAGGAAGGCGCCAAGCGGACCACAACGGAAATCGTTGCCGGTGACATGATCATGCTCGGAGGTGGAGGATATTCCGACGACCGTGGTAGCGATTCCCCGCGGTCCGGTACAAATGCCCGTGATTCCCAAGAGCCGTCGGAAAAACCTCAGGAAAGATCCTATCAAGCGCCGCCTCCGGAAGACGATATCCCGTTCTAGTAATTTCTCTGTGCTGAGGGCTTGACCGGTAGCAGGAGAGGACCCAATCCAGGGGAGGATTCGGGTTTCATCCGGGAAGCCGGAGGTAAAATGACCGGGAAATTTCAGCCGAGCGAGCAGGCATACGAATCGAGCAGAATCTGAGGAGGAACTATAATGAGAAGATGGATGGGATTTTCTAAACTCGTTGCAGGGCCGGCAGCGCTGTTATTGCTAATTCCCGGCATATTGTGTCTGGAGGCTTTTGCTTTTGATGAAGCTCCCATGCTTGCCAAGCTGGTCAAAGACAAGAAACTGCCCGCGGTAGGTAAGCGGCTGCCCCCGTCACCGGTGGTGATCACACCCGTGGAGAAGGTCGGAGTCTATGGAGGCTCCTGGCGCCGCGCGTATATCGGGCTCTCAGATTTGGTCGGGGCCCGCCGAATATTGTACGATCCCCTGGTCCGATGGAGCCCGGATCACAAAATTGTTCCCAACTTAGCCCGCAAATGGGAGATCGAAAAGGACGGCCGAATATTTACTTTTCATCTCGTAAAGGGCGCCCGGTGGTCCGACGGCGAACCCTTTACCGCGAACGACATACTGTTCTATTTTGAAGATATCCTCCTGAACAAGGAACTGACTACCTCGATTCCCAAATGGCTCGGCCCCACCGGAGTTCCTCCGAAAGTGACCAAAATAGACGACTACACGATCCGGTTCGAGTTCGACAAGCCTTACGGTGTTTTCGTGCAGCAATTGGCTTGCCCCCACGGGATGGCCCTTGTTACCAAGCCAAAGCATTATCTGAAGAAGTTTCATAAGAAATATGTCAAGCCTGACGAGCTTGAGGCGCTCCTGAAGGAGAAGAACGTTTCCTCGTGGGTCAAGCTGTTTCAGGATGCGTCGAGCATTCGTCATGCGCTGTTCATTACGGACAAGATGCCTTCCATGTGCGCCTGGATCACAAAGGTTCCCGCGCCTGCCACGCGTTTTGTCATGGAACGCAACCCCTATTATTGGAAGGTAGACACCAAGGGAAATCAGCTTCCCTACATCGACAGGATCGTCCATGAGCTTCAGGCCGAGTCTCAAACGATATTGCTCAAGGCGGTGGCAGGTGAAATCGACATGCAGGGCCGTCGCCTGGGAGGGATGCAGAAATCCATTCTGCTGCTCGCTAATTTGGACCAGGGTAAGTACAAGCTCGTTCCCAAGGTCTCCACAGCCTCGGTGGGACTGCTGCTGGCGCCTAACCTCAATCACCGGGACCCCGTGATGAAGAAAATCATGTGGGATTCCAGATTCCGCAAGGCGGTCTCCCTCGCCATCAACCGGACTGAGATCAACAAGATCATTTATCGGGGCAAAGGCGACCCGAGACAGGCCGCTCCGCTGAAGCAATCGGCCTTCTACAGCCCGACTTACGAGAAGGCCTACACCAAACACGATCCTGCCAAAGCGGCCGCGCTTCTGAAGGAAATGGGTCTGAAGCCCGGTAAGGACGGCAAGCTCCTGCGACCCGACGGCAAGCCGCTCCAGATTGCCCTGGAGGTGATGGCCTCAATTCAGAGTTGGGTCGATGCCGCGGAAATCCTGGCGTCAAACCTCAAGCAAGTGGGAATCGACGCGGAAGTGAAGTCAGACTCCCGCGGGCTTTTCCGGCAGCGTGTTCAGACGGCTGCTCACGATATGGCCCTGTGGCCCGGAGACGGCGGCATGGAACCCGTGCTCGAACCACGATGGTATTTTCCGTACAGCGCTGAAAGCCTCAATGCGCCTTTTTTCGGCCAGTGGTTCCAGAGCGGCGGGACCAAAGGAGAAGAACCACCGCCCGAAATCAAAGAGATAATGGACACGTATAACGAAATCGTTGTTACCGCGTCCGATGAAAAGAAGAAGGAGTTGTTTCGGAAAATCCTTGAGGCCAATGAGAAGAATCTGTGGGTGATCGGGCTGGTTCACACGCCGCCGGATTACTATGTGGTAACAAAGAACTTCCACAATGTGGCGAAAAAGGATTTTCAGAGTTGGATCTATCCCAATCCGGGGCCGATCCATCCTGAGCAGTTCTTTATGACCGAGAAATAGAGATAGACGGCCCGGTACCGGGTCGGCGACCTGCCGATCCTTGACCAGCCGTTGCCGTCAATGTTACGATTCTCTGTGGCGCCGGGCATTGAGAATGGATTCTGTGGCCCGAACCCCTCACCCTGACCCGTCATGTGCGTTAACTTAGCTTCAATAAGCCTAAGAAGCGCACTGACAATGGGATCATCCAAGTGGGGTATTCCCGACCGTCACCCCGGCGAAAGCCGGGGTCCAGGCTCTTATCATGAAAAACTGGATTCCGGCGTTCGCCGGAATGACGAACTGAGAAACCGGGTTTGAAGTCTTAGGTTAACGCATATGCCCTGACCCGTTCCCTCCGGGGGAGGCGCGGGGTGAGGACCCTTGGGCGCGGCATTCTGCGCCGAACGCCTCACCAAACTTACACATCTGAAGACGAATCGGCCTAGGCCGATTCCGGGTAACGCCGCCATGATGGCTTATATCATTCGCCGCATTTTGATCATGATACCCACTCTGGTGGCCATCTCAGTGATATCTTTTGTCATCATACAGCTTCCCCCGGGGGACTTCCTCACCGAATATTTGGAAGAACTCAGGCTGAGCGGCGAGTCTGTCGATGAGGCTGAATTGGACACCTTAAAGCGGCGCTTCGGGCTGGAACAGCCCATGTACGTGCAGTATTTTCAGTGGGCTTGGAATTTTATGCACGGGGATTTCGGGCATTCCTTTGAATGGAACAAACCGGTTGCAGATCTCATAGGGGAACGGCTCGGTTTGACCATTCTGATCTCCGTTGCCACCCTGGTATTCACGTGGATGGTCTCCATTCCGATCGGGATCTATTCCGCTGTTCGTCAGTATTCCTGGTTGGATCACATACTGACTCTGGTGGGTTTCATCGGTCTGGCGACGCCGAATTTTCTTTTTGCTCTGATACTCTTATGGATGTCCTATGCGTATCTCGGTATGAGCATCGGTGGTCTCTTTTCACCGGAGTACGCCGACGCTTCCTGGTCTTTGGCAAGGGCATGGGATCTTCTCAAGCATCTGTGGATTCCGGTGGTCATCGTGGGTACCGCGCACACTGCCAAGTTCATTCGAATAATTCGAGGCAACCTCCTGGACGAGCTCAGGAAGCCGTATGTCACAACAGCGAGAGCCAAGGGTCTTTCGGAGTTACGCGTAATTCTGAAATACCCGGTCAGAATCGCCATCAATCCCCTGGTGAGCACAATAGGGTGGACATTGCCGGAGCTGGTATCCGGTATCGCCATCACAGCGGTGGTGCTGAATCTACCCACTACCGGCCCTCTTCTCTTGAACGCACTGCTAAATCAGGACATGCACCTTGCCGGCAGTTTCATAATGCTGCTGAGCATTCTGACGGTCGTGGGAACTTTGATAAGCGATATCTTGCTTGCGTGGGTGGATCCGCGAATTCGATTTGAAGCGCGTGAGGGCTTATGAACGAGAACACGCAAAAGGAACAAAAATACCTGGACGCGTCCACAAGGCAATTGATCTGGTGGCGGTACAAGAAGCACTTACTGGCAATGATCGGCCTGTGGTTGGTGATCATTCTGTACGGATGCTCCATATTCTGTGAATTTCTGGCGCCGTACGCGCTGGATCACCGCCATTTTGATTCGATTTATTCGACTCCTACGAGAATCAAGGTCTTCGATGAGCAGGGGCGACTCCACCGGCCTTTTGTGACAGGCATGACCATGGAGGTCGATGTGGAGACCCAGCAGATACGATACGAGGAGATCCCCGGAAAACGCTATCCGATCCGTTTGTTCGTCAGGGGCGACAAGTACAAAATGTGGGGTCTGTGGGAGAGTGACCTGCATCTCTTTGGCGTGGACGCCCCCGGCACGATCTTTCTGTTCGGCACCGACCGCATGGGTAGGGACATGTTTTCCCGTTGCTTCTACGGCAGCAGGATATCGCTTTCCATCGGTATGTTCGGGGTGGCGCTGAGCCTGATCCTGGGGTTGGTCCTCGGGGGCATCTCAGGCTATGTGGGCGGATGGGCCGACGGTCTGATTCAGAGAACGGTGGAGATTATTCGTTGCTTTCCATCGATCCCACTCTGGATGGGGCTTTCAGCGGCTATGCCGCCTCATTGGCCTGCGCTGAAGGTCTATTTTGCGATCACGATAATCCTGTCTCTGGTAGGTTGGACCGATCTGGCCAGGATGACCCGGGGCAAGCTTATCGCCTTGCGTGAAGAGGACTTTGTCATGGCCGCGCATTTCGCGGGCGCGGGGCACGCTCGAATCATTTTCCGCCATATGCTCCCTTCCTTCACCAGTCATATCATCGTCATGGTGACTTTGGCCATACCCGGCATGATACTTGCCGAGACAGCGTTGAGCTTCTTGGGCGTCGGTCTTCGGCCTCCGATAACGAGCCTGGGGGTCTTGCTCAAAGAAGCCCAGAACATAACCACTGTTGCCCTGTATCCGTGGCTCCTGATACCGGTGATATTCGTGATCGTGACCGTTCTGTCGTTCAACTTCGTGGGAGACGGATTGCGAGACGCTGTGGATCCTTATTCGAGGTAATTCCGATGATTCCGGTCCTGGAAGTGGAAAACCTGAAGGTTCATTTCTTTTTGGATGAAGGAGTGGTACGCGCGGTGGACGGTGTGAGCTTCACACTGGAAGCAGGCAAGACACTGGGAATAGTGGGTGAATCCGGTTCAGGGAAGAGCGTGATCGGCCAATCTATCCTCCGCATAGTGCCGCCCCCCGGACGAATCCTGGAAGGCAAGATCCTCCTTCAGACCGAGAACCACAACGGTGAGCCGAACCGACTCGATGTTGTTTCCCTGAAGCGGAGGAGCCGTGCGGCACGGGCCATACGCGGCCGGGACGTGGCAATGATATTCCAGGAGCCGATGAACTCTCTCAGCCCGGTACACACGGTCGGCAACCAGATCGTGGAAGCGGTGATGCTTCACTCCGATGTTTCCAAATCGGAAGCCCTTGACAGGGCCACGGAGATGCTGGGAAAGGTGGGGATTCCCAGGCCGGAAGTACGTATCAACGCTTATCCGCACGAGTTGTCCGGCGGAATGCGGCAGAGGGCGATGATTGCAATGGCCCTGGTTTGCAATCCGCGGGTACTAATAGCGGATGAACCGACCACGGCTCTGGATGTCACCATACAGGCACAGATCCTGGAACTCCTCAAGAGTCTTCAAGAGGAATTCGGGATGGCGATACTTTTCATCTCCCACAATCTTGGAGTAATCGCGGAAATCAGCCATGATGTGCTGGTGGTCTATTTCGGTAAAGTCATGGAGAAGGCCCCGGTGAATTTGCTCTTTGAGGAGCCTGCCCATCCTTATACCAGGGCGCTTCTGAAGTCGGTGCCGGGAATAGACACTCCCGTTCGCAGCAAGCTCGCCACAATCGAGGGGACACTACCTGATCCGCATGCATTCATAAGGGGATGTCCTTTTGTGGAGCGATGCTCCGAAGCGGGGACCGATGCGGATTGCGGGAACGAAGTCTACCCATTTACCGAAATAGCCCATGGGCATTACGTGGCCTGTCCGCACGTGTGTGGTGGCCTGAGAGTTTGAACCTTGGCTGAATCAGAAATCCTTCTCGAAGTAAAAGACCTGAAAAAGCATTTCCCTATACGTGAGGGAGTGTTCAGGAAAGTGACCGGGTACGTCAAAGCGGTCGACGGTGTGAGTTTCAGCATCCGCAGCAGCGAGACCCTCGGGCTGGTGGGAGAATCAGGTTGTGGCAAGACCACCGTGGGGCGTCTGATAATGGGGGCTTACCGTCCGACTTCCGGCAGCGTTTGGTTCCAGCCTCCCAACGGACAGCCGAGGGTTGATCTGACCCAACTGGATTCAGGCCGAATGCGCTCGCTCAGGCCCTTCATTCAGATGGTTTTTCAGGACCCCTTTGCGTCGTTGAATCCCAGGATGACGGTGAGAGAAATCCTGGCAGAGCCCCTGGTCGTAAACAAGGTCGCACGGGGAAAGGAGCTGCAAGAACGCGTCCGTGAGCTTGTCCAGTTGGTCGGTCTGAAGACCCATCATCTGAGCCGCTATCCCCATGCTTTTTCCGGTGGTCAGCGGCAGCGAATCAGCATTGCCCGAGCATTTGCGCTCAATCCTGCGCTGGTAGTGGCTGACGAGCCCACTTCCGCCTTGGACGTGTCGGTGCAGGCGCAGATCATAAATCTGGCCCTGGAAATTCAGGAAAAGCTGGGGCCGTCCTATTTGTTTATTTCTCATGACCTGGGTATTGTCCGACACTTCAGCAATAGAATAGTCTTGATGTACGTGGGCCGGATCGTGGAGCAGGGACTTGCGGAACCTCTTTTTTCCAGGCCGAGGCATCCTTATACCGAGGCCCTCATGTCCAATGTGCCCAGCACGCACCCGGAACTGGCCGGTCGAAAGATAATCTTGAAAGGGGAAGCTGCGGATCCCATCAACCCCCCGCCCGGGTGTGCGTTTCATCCCAGGTGCATGTACGCACAGGAGGTCTGCGCTACCGAGGTCCCATCACTGATTGAGGTGGAAACAGACCACCTGGTGGCGTGCCATTTCGCGGATTCGCTGGAACTCACCGGATGCGACGCCCTGGGATGCGCGGTATAGCCGGATAGGACTTCACCGAATGAACCAGGAAAACATAAAAAGAATACTCATATATACCCACAACTCAATAGGACTTGGACACGCGGTTCGAGTCCGAGCGGTCATTTCCGGCATCAGGCGATGGAGGCCGGACATAGATTTCCTCGTGATATCAGGGACGTCAATTCCGCACATCTTCTTCGCTGACGGCATCGAAGTGGTCAAACTCCCCTCCATGAAGCTGGACATAGACCAGGAAGGCACCCCCCTGCGGCCCCGGTATCTGCGAGGTTTCGATCTGGAGGAAATAGTCGATTTCCGCCAGCGTATGATCCTGGACGCGTTTGACTTTTTCGAACCCGACGTTCTGATAATCGAACACAACATGACCGGGCAGATGAGCGAACTCATCCCTCTGATTATGAAGAAATGGTTGCGCAATGGTGGAGCCAGAGATTTTGTGCTCGCTCATATCTGCCGTGGTATCTTGAAGTGGGCGCCGTTTCTGCAAATACCGTATCAGAATCCCAGGCATGGGTCCGGTTCAGTGGATGTGGGCGCGCTCTATGACGTCATATTCGTGCTCGAGGACAGGGAAGTGGTGGATGTGAACAAGCAATACCTGGGCGACGATCCGGATCTGGAACGCAAGATCCGTTACCTGGGAAAAATCACCAACAAGACCCATGAAGAACTTCCGACCCGGCGTCAGGCCCTGCACAGAATTGGACTGCCGGACAAGAAAGTCATTCTGATCTCTCTTGGGCGCAACCGCCGAGTGTTCGATCTTTCGCAAAGGCTCTTGAAAATCTTTCATGACAGCCGCCTGAATGACGATTACCAGGTGGTTATAGTTGTCGATCCCTATCTGGACAGGGAGGCCGCCAGGGCCCTGCGTAATGATCCGACCAACGAGGATGTGCGGTTTCTGCCGTTTACCCCCGATCTGGTGGACTTGATGCACCACTCGGATTTGATAATCTCAAGAGCCGGATACAATACATTCAACGAGATCCTCCTCACCGGCGCCAAAACCATTCTTGTGCCCGAGAGCCACGGAGGAGGCGAGCAAGAGAAGCGGGTGCAAAGCCTCCCACTGGACAACATTACGGTGATGACGGAGGATGAGATCTTCTCCAATGGGACGACCGATCGGATACTGGAATTCCTCGATCGGCCCGTGGAAAAGGTATCACTCAAGTTCGACAAATACGCTATAGGGAAATCCATCTTAGAAGATCTTGAGACACGGCGAGCGCGTCATCTCGAAAAAGACCCCCACAAACCCTAATGCGAGATCCCGGACTTCCCCCACACTACTTCCAGCAGGATGTAACCTCTTTCAGGGAACGGCTCTTCAGCGCGCCTGAACTGGTCCGAGTCAAAGGCGCGGTCCGCGAAGGAGACTCTGTGGAGCTTGTCTCCCCCGCGCGGTTGAGCGTCACCCTTCCTGACTCTCCCAATGATCTGTCTCGATTCAATCAGCTGTGTGTTGAGATTCTCAACTGTTCGGCAGGACCTCTGCTCGTTGGGTCAAAACTTACCCATTTGTCTCCATGTGAAAAAGAGGATCAGTCGCCTGTCTCAGTCTCCGGGGGGCGGGAGTACCTTCCTCCACGAGAATGGATGACTCTGAAGTTTCCACGCGAGAGCTTCGGTTCTTACGGGTCTCCAAAAGGTTGGCAGAACGTTCGTGAATTGGCGCTTGTGATCGCGCGTGAGAAGGCGGACCCCTCAACGGACCACATCCGGGTCAAGATAAGGTCCATTGATGGGGAGTTCCGCGAAACCGTAGACGGGCCCAGGCTGAGCGAGCAGGGCCTGGGGAAAGTGCTCCAAAGAGACGTGCCCGGGGTGACGAAATTCTTCGGTGGTACTCCGAGCGGGGGGCAGGTGGGCCCGGGCGACCTGGGATCGGCATGGACATTTTGTGGCGCTTATGCTCCCGACAATCCCGCGCTCCTGATCCCACCCCCCCATCCTTATCCAATTGAAAACCCCGAGGAAATACTTCGTGGCCGCATCATGGGTCAGAGGCTTCCCGATCCGATCCCTTGGGATGCGGATCCGCATGGAATCCTGGAATGGACCCATTTTCTGAATAGGCACCACTTCATGGGAGCGCCGGTCCGGGCGTTTGCGCAAACCAATGACGAGGCATACGCTGAATTCCTGGATCGAGCAATCCGTAGTTGGATCACTTCCAATCCGGTTCCGTTGGATTCCAACGGCGGAGCGGGTCCTGCATGGGAGACGCTGTCCGCGGCGTGGAGGCTGAGGGAATGGCTCCGGGTAATCGGTATAGCGTGGCCGTGCGGGTCGTTCAACGTGGGAACGAAACGCCTCATGCTCTGCTCCGTCTGGGAGCACGCGCGCAGCCTTATGGATCATCGGGGGCATCCCAACAACTGGATCATTGTGGAGTCGGCCGCGCTGGCCCTCGCAGGTATCTGCTTCCCGCAATTCCGGGAGGCCCCGACATGGAAAGAGGAGGGGCTTGAGAGGCTCAGGATCGAGTTCCGAAGCCAATTCTTTTCTGACGGGGTCCATTTTGAGATCTCTCCCCTGTACCATGCCATCTGCCTGCACGCGTTCATTGAGGTGAAGCAGGCAGCCGCAGCGACAGGGGTGGAGCTTCCGCATGAATTCGATGCGCCGCTTGAGCGCTGTTGCGACTATCTCGCGGCCTTGTGTCGTCCGGACTTCACCTGGCCTTCGTTAAACGATTCGGGCGGTGCGACCAATGATTACACAGCCTTGATGCGAGTCGCGGGCGAGGTCTTCAAGCGGCCGGACCTGCTCTGGATCGGTTCGGCCGGACGCGAGGGAAAGCGCCCCGAGGAAGACACCGCTATCTTTCCCGACGCAGGTATTACGGTCATGCGGTCGGGTCACGAACCCGACTCCAATTTCCTCCTGTTTAGGGCAGGCCCTCCGGGAGCGGCCCACCAACACGGGGACGCACTTTCCCTGGATGTTGCCGCGCTGGGGATTCCAAGGCTCGTGGACCCGGGAATCACAACGTACGCGCCTGATCCGCTCACCGACTATTACCGATCTCCGGATGCTCACAACATGATCCTGATAGATGGAAAGGGGCCGGATCGTTCTGCAATGAGTTTCCGGGAGAAGACTCAGTCTGCTGGAGAAAACCTGTCCTGGACAAGGGAAGGTTTGCTGGAAATCGCAACCGGGGTCTGTACTGGGCCGTGGGAACAACCCGCGCGTGCCCCGGGAATGGGTCCTGACGCGCATTCCGAGTCATCCCGTGCAAGCTGCCATTACCGGACCGTGGTCTTCGTTAACCGGGAGTACTGGATAATACGGGACCTGATCGCGGGGAAGGGTGAACACGAACTGACCGCGTGCTGGCAATTCCTCCCCGGGAGAGTTGAGATTGATATCGAGACGTACGTGGTCCTGTTCAAGGACGCCAGGGGACCGGGGTTCCAACTTACCCCGCTACTTGGCCCGTGCTCGCCTGAAATCGAGATCTACACCGGTTCACGAAAACCGCCCAGGGGATGGGTCTCCATCAATGGGACCGATTTACCCGGCGCCGGTTTTCGGTTCACGGTGAGCGGGAAACTCCCCGCTGCAATGGTCTGGGCTCTGATTCCGGTTTCCGGGGGTCCGGTGTCGGGTGTGGAAGCTCACAGGCTTGAAGCTGAAGATGGAGCGATCGCGCTTGACCTCCGATTCCGGGAAGACCACAGGGACCTGATCACCATGTGGCCGCCAAACCCGACCGGCGCATCAGAATCGGAGCGATGTCACGGCAGGATTGACTTCAAGAGTAACCCCTCACTTACGCGGGTGGACTTCAAGGACATCCAATGATTCGGGAAGCTGTGGGAAGCACGTCTTGCGATGGTAGTAGGCATCAAGCGGGTCCAATGACTTCTTGTATGGTATCGCCAAATGAAATCCGGGCGTATACAGCCTTGCCGCGTTGTGGGGGCGATGTCTTCGTGCGGGCGCCCCGACAGCGCAAAAGCGGCCTGCACGTGGCTCAGGCGTGGCCTCGGTGTGAAGTGTGTCCCCCCGCGGTAAGCAAGATTTCGAGTGGTCCTATAGCGCTTCTCAGAAGTAACGTCGGATTCCCGGAAACAAAGCCCTCTCGTCTCGATAGAGATTGCTTCGGGCTTACGCCCTCGCAATGACACTTTACATTCCCGTCATTGCGAGGAGTGAAACGACGAACCAATCTCGATATCCGTGAGCACGTAGGATGGGATGACCGGAGGGAATCCCATCGGTCGAGGCATTCCCGCCACACCTCGCCCGGATAATTCCTCGATCTATGGGGTTCGCTTCACTCACCCCATCCTACAATCTGTCACTTACCCGGCGATGAATCGCCGGGCTACTTTCTAACGCCCCTTCGGGGCTACGATTTTTCGGGTCTCAAGCCCAAGCAGAACGCGGGGGTGTGCCCTTACGACTTGAATCCTCCCGGTAACTGACCGATTACTTCGTCGCATTAAAATTCTTGAAGCATCCACGGGTTTTTGTTAAAATGCGTCCGTGCAAATTGTGAATTCTTTTGAACACCTATTTTTGGAGAAAATCAATTGGCTGAAATGTTTTATGACCGGGACGCTGATCCGGCTGCCCTGGAGGGCAAAACTGTTGCCGTAATCGGATATGGAAGCCAGGGGCATGCCCACGCATTGAACCTCAAGGATTCAGGGGTGAGCGTGATCGTGGGACTCCAGCGGGGAAGCGCCAGATGGGAAAAGGTCGTCGAAGACGGCCTTGAAGTCATGGAAGCGGACAGGGCCGCTCAGACCGGCGACGTGGTGATGATCCTCGTGCCCGATGAAGTTCAGGCCGGCCTGTACCGCGAGAAGATCGCCCCGGCAATGGACAAGGGCAAAGCGCTTGCCTTTGCTCACGGATTCAACATCCATTTCGGGCAGATCGTTCCGCCTGAGGACATTGACGTGTTCATGATAGCCCCAAAGGGGCCGGGGCATCTCGTGCGCCGCGAGTACAAAGACGGAATGGGTGTCCCGGGACTTCTGGCAGTGTATCAGGACGCGTCGGGGAGATGTCGTCAGACCGCGTTGGCCTACGCCCGCGGCATCGGTTGCACCAGGGCCGGTCTCATCGAGACCACCTTTAGTGAGGAAACTGAGACCGACCTCTTCGGGGAACAGGTTGTCCTGTGCGGTGGAGTGACCAGTCTGGTTCAAGCTGGATTTGAGACTCTGGTGGAAGCGGGATATCAACCGGAAATAGCCTACTTTGAATGCTTACACGAACTGAAACTTATCGTTGACCTCATGTATGAAGCCGGAATAGGCGGTATGCGTTATTCGATCAGCAATACCGCTCAGTACGGCGACATGACCCGAGGCCCGCGTATTGTCGATGATCGCACCAGGGCTGAAATGAAAAAGATTCTGTCCGAGATCCGGTCCGGGGAATTTGCTCGAGATTGGATCTTGGAGAATTCCGCAGGTCGCCCTGTATTTAAGGCCCTGGAAAGAGCAAGCGCCGAACATCCGATTGAAAAGGTTGGAAAACGGCTTCGTTCCATGATGAGCTGGATTTCCTCTTCTCTCGATGAAAAGTGAAACCCTCCGGGATCGGTAGGACCATAATCGGCCTGTTTCAGCAGCGCACGGTTCCGTGTACCGGCACGGGAGATCGACCCGAAAGAGTGGGGTGGTCCATCCTGCTCTAAGGGATCGGGGCGACAGCGTGGAAGCATTGTCAAGAAAGGACTGAGCGGAAAATGATCAAGAGTATTCGTGTCAAGAATTTCAAGAATTTTCGTGATGCTGAATTTGAGGTCAGGCCTTTGAACGTCTTCGTGGGTCCCAACGGATGCGGCAAATCCAATCTGGGCAATTTTCTACTGATGATGAGTTTCTTGGCCTCAGGGCCTTTCAGCAGCGCATTCGGTCCCGGGCCGTTCACTTTCCGCCAAACGCTCAGCCGAAGGAAAAGGGATGACCCTAACCCCCAGAGCATGGACCTTCAATTCTCGGTCACTCTTGAGGTGGACGATGTCAATTATGAATATTCGTTAACCTTTACGGAACTCCGTCGCAACGAATACCTTATAAAGGAGGAGACTCTTCAGGAGGTCCAAGGGGAAATACTCTTCACCATCGGAGATGTGAAGGCCAGAGAATCCAAGATGGCTCAGATGAGGAAGGGCCACGCATGGAATGACGCTGAAAAGAAAATCCGATCGGTGGCCCAGTACCTTTCCAAGATCAAGAGATATCGCTTCGTTCCTGATGTTATCAAGAAGCCGGCGCCTGTCCAGGAATCGTACCTGCTGGACCACACAGGCGAGAACCTTGCCGGGGTAATACATCATCTTGAGAAAAACCATCCCCAGTGCCTCAGAAACATCGTTGACGAGGTTAGGCGTAGTATCCCCGGAATCAAGAGGATTTTCACTCCCCACCTCGGGGATCCCCATCAAGTGGGCATCGGAGTCGAGGAGGAGAGCAAGTCCGGATATTTCGTCGGCCCCCAGCTTTCAGACGGCTTCCTGGTGTTTCTGGCCCTGTGTACGTTGTTCAACCTACCCGATCAGCCGCGACTATTCTTTGTTGAGGAACCCGAAGCCTATCTCAATCCCAGCAGACTCAGGGTCCTCTACGGCTTGATGCACCGCTTCGCAGACGCGAATCCCAGCAAGCAGGTGTTGTTGAGTTCCCATTCCCCGTATTTTATCGACTGGTCCGACGACAAGCCGCACGAACTGACTCTAATGAACGACAACCACGGTTGGGGCGAGTTTCGGAATCTCGGAGAGGTGACCGATCTGCGCGACTTCCTGGAGGAAGATCCCTGGGGTCAGAAATGGGTCGACCGATTCTTCCGGGCCGACTTCGCAGAAGAACCGGTCGCCTACGTAGAGGAAGGTTCCGATGACTCGGAAGAATACTCCGAACCGTCATGGGATGACACTGCCGAGGAGCAGGAACCGCGTGCGGCCGAGAACTGAGCACGAGCCCACTTCACACAATCTTCATACCGACTTTCCCAACCACACGAATCAAGGAACAGGATCCCCCCTTGGTAAGGCTTCAGTCTCGCGGGGCAGATCTTCTCATGGAACTTGTCATTGCGAGGAGTGAAACGACGAAGCAATCCCCATATTCACTGCGCAGGAGATTGCTTGGTTGCGCTCGCAATGACATCTTACGAGATCTCCCTGAATGACTGAAGGGTTACCCCCTTCCCCAGGACGCGGCCGGGGTGGCGTTCCGGACCGCGAATTGTGGATAAGGGCCTGCCCCTACAATTGCGTCAGCAACCTGTTGCAAGGTTTGTTTTGTGACACACCCTAACCCCCAAGAACCCGTGTAGAATAATTCTAGAAAAAAGCATGCGAACGTGGTAGGAATATTGTTGACCTAGCTGGTCACACCGAAACACCTGGGGGCGGGTGATAAGCTCATAAGTGGGACAATTCCTGATATCAATAATGCTCGACTCCTCGATAACGCGCCCCTGAACAGCGGCTCGTGAAGAAACCGTGTACGATGCATTTGGATATGCGTGCTGCCACCGCTTTTGATCGTTGACACCCCGGAAGGAGCAAGAATATGACCATTCTTCAGCTAATCATCTATGCAAGCGTCCTGGTCTTTGTGCTGGGCTTTGCAAGAAAGATGCTCAAGTACTTTACTATGCCCATGCACGTGCGGTGGGAACTGTACCCGGTTCCTCACGAGGGCAAAGCTCACGGCGGTTCGTTCTACGAGGAATTGGATCACTGGGAAAAACCGCGGCACAAGAACCATTTTGCACAGTACGCGTTCATGATTCCCGAGATCCTGTTCATCAGGGCTCTCAAAGAGGAGAACGCGCCGCTGTGGTATTGTTCGTTTCCTTTTCACTTCGGTCTTTACCTTGCCATTGGTGGTCTGGCGTTCCTCGTGATCGGAGCGATTCTCCAGATCTTCGGTCTGACACCCGCGGCATCCGGACTTGCCGGGCTGGCCCAGACCCTAACCGTGATCCTTGCTGTGATCGGATTCGTACTCGGGACAATCGGCGCGGTGGCTTTGTTCATTAGGAGGCTGGCCGATTCTGAGCTTAGAGACGTTTCAGCGCCTATCGACTACATGAACTTGTTGTGGCTCGCGGCCATCTTTGTGACGGGTTTTGTGGTATGGCTGTCGGATCCGGGGTTTGTGTTGGCAAAGAACTACCTGATCAGCTTGATCACTTTCAAGCCCGGTCCGGAATTGCCCACTATGCACTTCATCAACCTGCTTCTGTTCGCAGGATTTTGCGCTTATTTCCCGTTCACCCACATGACCCACATGGTTTCCAAGTATTTTATGTGGGACAAGGTCAAATGGGATGATGAGCCGAACGTGGGCCGTCCGGCAATGGATGCCAAGATCCAAGAGTATCTTGCTTATCCCGTGAGCTGGGCTGCGCCGCACATAGGCGCCGAGGGCGGCAAGAAGACCTGGGTCGATGTAGCCACCACAAATCCATGGGCGCAAGAAGACTCGAAATGATCGGAGGATAACGATATGAGACCCGAAGAAATTTCCAAGCCGGCCGAACGGCTACAAGAGATAAAACATGAGGATCTGCCCCCCCTGCCCCCACCTTATGACACACTGGTTGAAGACCCGCTCGCTGAGCTGACCGCTGACCAGAAAATCAGGTGGGAGCACTCCTTGGACGGGGTCAGCGCGATTACGCTGCCAAAGCCTGAGACACTTGCAGAGAAGGAAGAGCTGATCAAGAAGTTCTTGAGCGGTCTTGAGAAACTCATGACACGGGAGGACAACTGGACCTTCTTGCAGCCGCTTATGCTCACCCTTGAGTACTGCGCCAAGTGTCAGACATGCGCGAAGGCCTGCCCCGTGTTCGAGATGAGCGGTGGAAAGGACATATATAGGCCCACCTTCAGGGCCGACGTTCTCCGCAAGATCGCAAAGAAATACCTGAGCCCGGGCGGGAAGCTGTTTGCCGGATTCCGTGGACACGACATTGACCTGAACTGGGAAACAATTGCACGACTTGCAGAACTCGCTTACAGATGCACCCTGTGCAGACGCTGCACTCAGGTGTGCCCCGTGGGCGTGGACAACGGACTGATTACTCACGAATTGAGGAAGCTGTTCAGCCAGGAACTCAACATAGCGGCCGCTGAAATTCATGAGAAAGGTTCTGTCAAGCATCTCCAGTTCGGTTCGAGCACCGGCATGACAGAGGCCGCCATCAAGGACATCATCGAGTACCTTGAAGAGGATATTGAAGAAAAGACCGGGAAGCAGATAAAGATTCCGATCAACAAGAAGGACGCGGACATTCTGCTGGTTCACAATGCCGGCGAGTTTATGGCCTGGCCTGAGAACCCCATGGCGTTTGCGATTCTTTTCGATGCCGCGGGCATCAACTACACCCTATCAACGGACCTTATAGGGTATGACGCGGTCAATTACGGCCTCTGGTACGACGACGTTCAATTCGCCAGAGTGGCTGTGCAACATCTGCAAATAGCCAAAGACCTTGGTGTCAAGAAGATCGTCATCGGCGAATGCGGCCACGCTCATAAGGCTCTGTCGGTCATCGCTGACCGGCTGCTGCCGGGCGAACAGATGATCCCGCGAGAGAGTTCCTACACCCTGCTGTGGGACATCGTAAAGAGTGGAAGGATCAAGTTTGATGCCGCCAAGAACGATTTTCCGTGCACCCTACACGACCCGTGCAACGTAGTAAGGCTCATGGGCGTGGTCCAGCCCCAGCGCAACGTGCTAAACGCGATCACTCCTGCCGGGCGCTTCCGGGAGATGACCCCCAACGGTGTGTACAACTATTGTTGCGGCGGCGGCTCCGGCTTCGCGATCATGAGTTCGGGCAACTTCACCGATTGGAAGCTCAAGGTCTCGGGCAGGAAAAAAATGAGCCAGATTCTGAATGCGTTCCAGGACGAAATGGACCCCTCGGTAAGGAAAATGTGCGTGACGCCGTGTTCCAACTGCAAAGGCCAGATCAGAGACGCAATGCAGAATTACGAAGTCTTTGAGAAAACAGGAATCTGGTATACCGGTCTTGTGGAAATGATGGTCAACGCAATGGTGGATCAGAAAGAGCCGTTCATCGAATGGCCCGATGACGAAGATGACTTCTAGCTGATACCGCTTCGCCATTTAGCAAGTAATACCAATGCGCAATCAAGAGAGTAAGATCGGTTTCTTGGGTGCCACTGCCGGCTTGCCCAGCAGTGGTCTTCATCACTTGTTTGAACGCGCATTGGTATAAGATCTCGGGGGCCTACGATGGGGGATGCTCGAAGGGGGAGATGGTCTCCCCCTTCGAATCCAGGCGCAGCGTGCGCGCTCTTCACACGCCTGTCCGAGGCGAAGCCACGGACAAGCTGCCCCAAGATTTTCGTAGTTCGTTGTCCCTTATTAGGGGTGATGGTTGGTATGAAACCAGGAGCGGCCGACATTTTCGCCGACCGCTCAAGCCTTTAGCAACTCACATGCCTCAAAATTCAGGCATGGGACTTTTGTAGGAAATGCCCTCAAATTTTTCGTAGTTTGGGGGCTATTTGTTTTCTCCATTCGAATCGCACATCTTCACCAGCCGTTCCCACTTCTTGGTCACCTCCAACTGGATATGCTCCACCGTCTGTTCATCCAGGTGGCGGAAACGTCCCTGGCCCTTGAAGTAATCTGTCAAGGGCTTGAGTTCCTTGGGTTTACGGCTCAGTTTCCAGTCCCCGTTTTCCACCTCGTAGAGGGGAAAGACCCCTGTGTTGACCGCCAATGTTCCGTATTCGATGGCCTTTTCGGGAGGAATCCTCCATCCCGTTGGACACACGGACAGTATGTGGAGGTAAGCGGGTCCGTCGACTGCTTTGGCCTTTTCCACCTTTTTCCTCAGGTCGTTGTAGAAGCTGGGACAAGCGGTGGCAGCGTACGGGATGTTGTGGGCCGCGGCAATGGCGGTCATGTCCTTTTTCCATGTGTTCTGACCGGTCGGCCTGGCCTTGCCTGCCGGCGACGTGGTAGTGGCCGCGCCGAACGGGGTGGAAGAAGATCGTTGAATCCCTGTGTTCATGTACGCTTCGTTGTCAACACAGACGTAGATCATTTTGTGTCCGCGTTCGAACATTCCCGATAGTGCCTGAAATCCGATATCCGTGGTGCCGCCGTCACCCGCCATGGCCACTACGGTAACGTCCTTGTCGGGTATCCTCCCCTTGCGCCGGAGCGCTTTGAGTCCCGATTCGACTCCTGCGCCCACGGCCGCGGCATTCTCGAAGGCCACGTGTATCCACGGGATGTTCCATGAGGTGGACGGATATGGCGTTGATATGATTTCCATACATCCGGTGGCCATGGCCAGCACCATGTCCGGCCCAATGGCCTTGAGCACATGCCGTACCGCGAGGATCTCCGCGCAGCCCTGACAGGCGCGATGACCTGAGGCCACAAGTTCTTCAGTGGAAAAGTTCTTGAGTGGTTTTATGACCTTTTGCTTCTTATCTTCAGCCATGGGATTCTCCCTGCATGTATTAGTTCACCGGGCTTGAGGCGGCTCTGCGCCCGGGGAGAATGGAGGGGGAGACCATCTCCCCCTCCAAACCTCCCCCATCGCGATTCCGGCAGCTCACATCTCCCGGTGAACGGTTACCCCTGCATATCTATCGAATTGTTCATCCTCTGACACCGTAGATGTGATATTCGGACCCGGTCCCCTTGAGGGCCATGTCCACCATGTCGGACACATCATCCGGCGTAACGTCTCTGCCGCCCAGTCCGGCGACCATACAGTGAACATTGGGTCGTTGAGCTTCGTTGTACATGACCGACCTGATCTCGGACGTAACCGGCGCGTTTCCACCACCGAGACACAGAGATCGATCCAGGACCACAACATCCTTTGCGCCGCCCAGAGCCTTCCGGATCTCGTCAATGGGCAACGGTCGCCAGAGTCTCAGCTTGACCAGCCCAACCTTCTTGCCCTGCTCCCGCATCTTATCCACAGCCAACGAAGCGGTTTCGCAGATGGAACCCATAGCCAGTATCAGGGTCTCCGCGCCGTCGGCCTTGTATAGATCCAACGCTGAGTATTTTCTTCCGCACACCTTGGCAAGTTCTTCCCAGGCCTGGTCCACCACGCTCCGGGAATTCTTCAACACGTCCTCGTGCGCGAACTTCTGTTCCGCGTAAATCTCCGGCATTCCGAACGCGCCCATAGTGACGACCTTGTCCGGATGCAGCGTGTTCAGCGGCTTGTACGGCGGGAGATATTCCTTGACCATTTCTTTGGTCCAGAATTCAATGGGTTCGATGACATGGGTAAGGGTAAATCCGTCCATGTTCAGCATTACCGGCAGGGACACCTTTGGGTCTTCGCCTACTCTGAAGGAGTGGAACACGTGATCGTAAGCCTCCTGCCCGTTTACACAGAAGACCTGTATCCAGCCGGAATCACGGACCATCATCACATCGGAATGGTCGTTCCAGATTGACAGTGGCGCGCTCAACGCTCGATTGGCCAACAGCATTACCACCGGCAAGCGCATCCCGGACGTGATGAATACGATCTCGGACATCAAGGCCAAGCCCTGAGCCGCGGTGGACGTGAAGGTCCGTGCCCCGGCCGCAGCTGATCCGCAGCAGACGCTCATCGCTGAATGCTCGGATTCCACCGGAACGAACTCCGCGTCCAGATGCCCTTCGGCCACCAGTTCCGCCAGGTGTTCCACCACGTGAGTCTGAGGAGTGATCGGATACGCGGCCACCACGTCCACGTCACAGAGTCCCACGGCCTCAGCCGCTGCGATTGATACCTCTATTCCAACTTTCTTGCCCATCACTCCCCCTCCTCTACCATTTCAATGGAGTCAGTAGGGCACTCGTAGGCGCATATTCCACAGCCCTTGCAGTAGTCGAAGTTCCATTCAAAGCGGTTGTCTTCGTAGTTGGGGGTTATTGCCGCATCCGGACACATTATGAAACATCTCCAGCAACGAATGCACGTTTCATCATCGCAGACCGGCCTCTGTGAGCGCCAGGTCCCTGTATGGTAGCTCGACGCATTTCCCGGTTCAGTGATCACCCCTCCCGGCTCCACTTCTTGCCAGGCGATCTGGTCAATTGGTTTAGTCACGATCTCCTCCGTACAATAGATGTCGGGTGAATAGGACGCCAAGATCACCTGATGGACCTTGGCGGACAGGTCAGCCGATGGTGGCTTCTTTGAACGCACGCTTCATAGCCTCGATGTTCTTGCCCGCTATCTTGCCGAAGCGCTCCTTGAACGGTTTTTCGAGCGCCTCCACTGGAAGCAACCCTGTTCCTTTCACCAGCGCGCCCAGCATTGTGGTGTTGGTGATCGGTAGCCCGATCACTTCCCGGGCAATGAGGTTCGCGTCCACTACCACGATCTTTCCGCTGAATGAGAGTTCTTTGCGGATATGATCCGGATCATAGGAAGTGTTTACGATAATCACTCCATCGCTTTTCAGTCCATCCGCGGGATTGGCGATGCCCAACAGCGAAGGGTCTAGAACAACCACTACGTCCGGGGCATAGATTTTGGATCTCAGCCGGACCGGCTCGTCATCGACCCGCGCGAACGCGACAACGGGCGCGCCCCGACGCTCAGGCCCGAAGCTTGGAAACGCGGTGGCGAACTTCCCCGTGTCAATTGCGGCCCGGGCCACCAGTTCGGCTGAAGTCACCGCTCCTTGGCCGCCTCTGCCGTGAAATCTCATCTCAATCATAGCTAAAAAGCTCCTTAAAGATGTTGTCAGTCAGAAATCGTCCGCTTCTTCTCCAAAAGGCTCCAGGAGAGGGAATCGCATTTGATCGTTGACGATCTCATTGCAGTTCATCAGGTGTAACTTGGCTTCAGCCAATACCAGTATTTCCGTAGGTAGGAGTTCCTTCCGCTCAAGGTAGGCGTCGATCCTGGCATTGAGCAGGGCAATATGACGAAGGTCCGTCTCGTAAGGATCTTCTTCCGATTGGTCGAATGCCTCCGGCGCGCTCACGGCCCGGACCAGTTTCAGATCCCAGTCATCGATCCTTCTCCAACGGGCAATGGTCGCCGGATGAACGCCCACTCGCTCGGCCAGATCTTTGTTGGCGATCCTGCCCCGATCATCCAAGAACAGCTTTTCAGCCAGCTTCCGGTCCTCGTTCTTTTTCATGGGAAGACCTCCAGTTTCCAGCACGCTGTTGATTGACAAACCCTCACAACGCGAAATAAATAGTAATAGCAGATTACGGTGGTCACTATCAAGGACAAAAAGCCGCGGACGGTAACCCCTATCAGTTGCGCGGGGCAGATCGTCTCCTGGCGTGTGTCATTGCGAGGAGAGAAACGAAGAGGCGATCCCCATTATCAGCGCGCAGGAGATTGCTTCGCTCCGCTCGCAATGACATCTGCCGGGAGCCTCCCGAATGACTGAGGGGTTACCGCGGGCGCACACCACGATGCACGAGCAGAGGGACGACAGGAACAAAAACATGGCTGTGGACGAACAATTCCTGAAGAATCTTCCGACTTCCCCGGGTGTCTATATGATGGTCGATGCCCGGGGCAGGGTGCTTTACGTGGGAAAGGCATCGAGCCTCAAGAATCGGGTCCGAAGCTATTTTCTCAAGGGTGGGGATGATAGGCCCCGGATCCCTTTGCTCATGGGAAAGGTGGAGACGGTCCGAACCATACTCACGGAAACCGAAAAAGAGGCCCTGATTCTTGAGAACAATCTCATCAAACAACACAGACCCCGATACAACGTCACCCTGCGTGACGACAAATCATTCTTTTCACTTAGACTTAACGTCTCCCACGAATTTCCCAGACTCACCCTGGTCCGGACTCAGAAGATAAAGCCTGATTCCGAACGATATTTTGGGCCCTACTCTTCTGCCAAAGATGCCCGCGTTACCCTGAAGTTCATACTGAAACTCTTCCCTTTGCGGCAGTGCACGGAACGGAATTTCTCCACACGCAAGCGACCCTGTCTTAATTGTCAGATGAAACGATGCCTGGGCCCGTGCGCCGGAAAGGTGGACCTCCAGGAGTACAACCGCATGGTGGAGGGGGTTGCCATGCTGCTCTCGGGTAGAAGCGAAGACCTGGTCCGGCAAATGAAAAGAGAGATGAAACAGACCGCGGGCGAATTGCGCTTTGAGGAGGCCGCACGGGTCAGAGATCGGCTTGCCGCGGTCGAACGAACGCTGGAAGCCCAGAACGTCTCTTTCTTTCACCTCAAGGACCAGGACGTCATCGGACTGATCACCGGAAACACGGACCTGTTCGTGCTGGAGCTGCTCTCAGTTCGCAAAGGGAACCTGTTGTCCGGGGAGTCGTATTCTTTCCGCAATCCCGCGCTGGAGGATCATGAGGTTCTCGCCTCGTTCATAAAGCAGTACTATGGCGCGGGCGCGTTTGTTCCCGGGGAGGTGTTGATCTCTCACCCCATCGAACAACCCGATCTAATATCGGACTGGCTCTCTGAGGTACGGGGCGCCAAGGTCAGCCTCCGGGTTCCTGTTCGGGGCCGGGGTACACGGCTCATGAAACTCGCGCTGAAAAACGCTCACAACTCAATGATGCGAGAGAAACACAAGGATACGGTGGCCGACGCTCTCGAACGCGTCACTACTGAACTCCGATTACCCGAGCCGCCCACGGTAATCGAGGGCTACGACATCTCCAACACCTCCGGCAGCCATCCTATGGGGGCAAAGGTCTCGTTCAAGAATGCCGCGCCGGACAAGACAGCGTACAGGCAGTTCAAAATGAAGGGCTTCTCGGATCAGGACGATCCTGGAATGATCTACCAAACCATCACTCGACGAGTCTCCCACCGCGACGAAGATCCTCTGCCGGACCTTTTCCTCATAGACGGCGGGAAATCACAGCTCAACGCGGCCATTGCCGCGCTGAGGGATCAACTGGGAGATGAGGCCCCACCGGTGGCAGCGATCGCCAAAGCCCGCAAAGAAAAGGCGCAGGATCGGATATTCCTCCCCAACAGGAAGAACCCTGTTACCTTTCCGCACGGAGATCCGGGCCTCATGCTCCTGATGAGGATCCGCGACGAATCACACCGTGTGGCTCATGCAACACACACAAAGCGCTACGGCAAGGCGGTGATACAATCAGCCCTGGACAAGGTCCCCGGTATCGGTCCAAAGAAGAGAGAGGCCCTGCTGACCGCGTTCGGGAGCCTCAAGAAAACGCTTGCAGCCTCAGACGAGGAAATCGCCGAAATCCGGGGAATCACCTGCAAAGACGTTGAGAGGATCAGAGACTATTTCAAAGTGAAAAAAAGAAAAGAAGAAGGAAAAGAGACAAAGGTAACAGAGGGGAAAATCTTCCCCGAGTAATGCCGATTGATGGGAAGGATCATAGTCAGTAATCTGGAAGACTCGACTAACAATGTTTTGTATCGGTATGAGCGAGCTTGACATGAGCCGACGCCTTCGTCATATTGAGACTGGGATTGAGTAAAGGAGAATCCTGATGGGGTCGTCCGAACCACTGCCGAGCCTTACCTCCGCGATGGAGGACTATCTGGAAACTATCTACCACCTGGAACAGGAGCGTCGCATTGCTCGCGTCCGGGATATCGCCAAGAAGCTCGGGGTGAAGATGTCTTCGGTGAGTTCCGCTCTTAGGAGCCTTGGGGCAAAAGGACTCATTGAGTACGATCCCCATCAGTATATTGCCCTAACCCCCAGGGGGCTCGCAAAGGCAAGGGAAATCGTCCGAAAACATGAGGTCCTGAAACGCTTTCTGACCCGGGTCCTGCAACTCAAGGATTCCGTGGCCGAGGACAACGCGTGTCGAATGGAACACCACCTTGACCCGGAAGTAATAGAGAAGCTGATCGGCTTCATGGAATTCATGGAGATGTGCCCCGTGGACCAGACCAGATGGACGGAGGTGGTGTCGGAAAGCTGCGACGACTGCGTGTCCTGTCTGGACACGGCCCGCAAGAGGGCCAGGGCAAGAGACAAGGCCCAAAAAACCGCTCTGGCCAAGGGGCTTACACTGGCTGGAGCAGACATGGGATCGCAGGTAATTGTCGAAAATGTAAAGGGAACCGCGGACTTCAGAAAGCGGCTTGCCAAAGAGGGTCTTGAAAACGCAGCGATTGTGGAGATCGAAAAACAAGACCACGACTCGGGAACCATCCATGCCAACATCAAGGGATATCATATCTCCCTGTCAGTGACCGACGCCTCAAAGATCCTCGTGAAGCCTGTGTGATCCCGTAGGGTTGTCTTAAGACTGCCATGCTCCAGACATTAATCACGCTTGTGGTTGTTTCGGCCGCGGTAGGGTATCTGAGCCACCGTTTCTGGAAAACCTTCACATCAGCCAAGTCCGGAGAGATCACTTGCCCGGATAATTGCTCGACCTGTGACGACTGTCCTCTGGCAACGTCAAATTGCGAGTTGGCAAAAGATAAGCGCAATGGTGGTCATAGGTGACGCGCACGCGCGTTCAAATGTGTGACGACGAGTCCCGCGGGACTGGGCAAGCCGGCATAGGCGCTATGCTTACTACGACTGCAGTTCCTCGTACGTCATTCCGGCGAAAGCCGGAATCCAGATGATGAGGGGGAAAGGATGAGTTTCGTGGTTCTCGAAATCAATTTCGCATTCCTCGGAAACTTCTTCCTGTGGGCCAGGATTTGTACTGGGCGATTGTTTGACTGGACCCCGGCTTTCGCCGGGGTGACGATCCGGACGGCCGCACATCGCTGATCCCATTATCGGCGGATTCCTTCGGCGCATTTGAGCTAAGTTAACACCTATAGGGTCCGAGGGAGGCGTTCCTGCAAAAGCGCCTCCCCCGGTGAACCTCCATGCCCATTGGCAGGCTTGAGCGTTCCATGTAGGATCCGTACTAATGTTTCTTCATCTTCGGTGGGGCCAGGGGGAGGATTTTCTCGATTATTGTGTCAAATACCTTTGTCGTGGGGGAGGTCGGATATTCCAGGACGAACGGTTTGCCGTCGTCGGATGCGGTCACGAGTCGAGGGTCAATGGGGATCTTGCCCAGGAAACGGAATCCGGTTTCCCGCGCGAGTCTTTCTCCACCCCCACTCTTGAAGATCTCGTGGGTGGCCCCGCAATCGGGGCAAACGAATCCGCTCATGTTTTCTACAATCCCGAATACGGGCATCCCGAGGTTCTTGCAGAATCGGATCGACTTTTTCACGTCTTTGACTGCAACCTCCTGTGGTGTGGTGACTATCAGGGCCTGGGACCGCGGAGGGGCCATCTGGCATATGGAGAGCGGTTCGTCTCCGGTTCCCGGGGGAGCGTCCACAATGAGGAAGTCCAGGTTTCCCCAGTCGGCCTCTGAGAGGAATTGCCGGATGATGCCGTGTTTCATTGGGCCGCGCCAGATAACGGCCTCGTGCTTCTGATCCTTGAGCAGGAATTCAACGGACAAGACCTTCAGGTTGTCATTGTACCTCACGGGCGCCATCATGCCTTTCTCGGAAAGGCCGGTCACTGATGCGCGTTCCAGTTTCAGCAGCGTCGGGACACTTGGGCCGTGAATATCAATGTCCAACAGTCCCACTTGCAGATCGGACGCGGCAAGGGCCGCGGCCACATTGACGGCGACCGTGCTCTTACCGACCCCCCCTTTACCGGACAGCACCAGTATGGTGTTCTCTATCCTGAAAAGTGTGTCTGCAAGGGCCAGATCTTCGCGGAGTTCCTGAATCTCTTCTTTGCTGAGCGGAGGTTTTGTCTTTTTTTCTGTCATTTTCTTGGTTCTCGACAGTTGAAAGCTTCACTCTATGCCGATTGTCTTGAGAAGCTTTCTGGTTTTGATCCGATGCACGTCCATCCCCACTTCAGTGGGACTCATGCCCATGTAAAGGCCCAGGAGTTGGGTGAGGTAGAATGTGGGAATATGGTCTTTTTCTTTGTACTTCCGTCCCAGTATGATCTGCCCCATGTCGAACTGCTCGAAGCACGACGGGCATACCACGGACAGCGCCTGGACATTGCTCGCACGAATGTGGAACAGTTTCTCACGTGTGAGCGCGTACCCCGCATCCTGGTCCATGTTCGCGCCCAGAGGCATACCGCAGCACAGATATTTGCGCCCGAATTGAATGGGTTCCGCGCCGATGAATGAGAGCAGTTCATCCATGTGCATGGGCAGGGGGTATTCGTCCTCGTCGAGTACCTGGGGTTTCATTACCGCGCTCGGACGAAAATAGTGACAGCCGTAGTGCGCGCCCATTCTCAACGGAATGTCTCTGGCCTTCAGCGCCTTGATCTTGTCCTGAACAGAGTCCTGACACAGCACGTCCAGGATATGGGTCACTTCTATGGTCCCCTCGAACCGGTGGTTGACGCTTTTCAGAACGCGGTTGACTCTGCGCCTTTTGCTGTCATTCTCTTTGAGAATATGATTGGCTTCCTTGAGAGTGTTGACGCAACCGGAGCACAGGGTCAACAGATCCAAACCGGCCTCTTCCGCGACGCAGAGGTTGCGTGCCGCCAGGGCAAGCCATGAGCCGTAGTGCACCTGCTTCATGCTGGTGGAAGGGGGACAGCACGAGAAGGACAAATCTACAAGTTCTATTTCCAGCTTCTCACATACCAGGCGGGTCGCGGCTTCAAAACCCGGATATTTTATTGGGATTGAGCATCCCAGATACAGGGCATATTTCATGATCACCTTTTTCGGGGCGCCGCGCCGGCTGAACCGGCCCGGACTAGAATTCAATAACTTCGTCCAACCCGGTTTCCTTCAGGATGGCCCGCACCTCCTCGGCCGCCGCGGGTGGCAGCGGTTCCAATCCGTGATGGGCCCGCATTTCATCGAGTTGATGGACGATCATTGTGCGGCCGGTCACGGCCAGCAATCGTATGGCCGCGGCAAGCCTGTCGGGGATGTTCCCCCTACGGGCAGCGAGGTTGCGCAAATCAGTCAGAAGATCTGAGATTGGAAGCATCTGGGGACAGCGTTCTTCGCACACGTTGCAAGTGCAGCATAGCCAAATGTGCTTGTCCCTTGTCAATTTGTCCCGACCCTGATCGAGCCATCTAAGGATCGTCTCTCTGGGCCCGTACGCGTCCGGCCTCACTTCCAGGGCGGGGCAGGAGCCGGTGCAACGAGCGCACTGATAGCATTCATAGATATCCTTTCGGGACAAACCGGTCCTGACCACCATATCCGTCATGTCAAGCTGCCCTTCTTCTTAGCGATTTTCTCCAGTCTCTCAATAGTTTGACTGATCTCAGCAGGAGTTATCTTCGTCAATCCGGCCGCCATGTCATGGATCACCTGGGCAAACTGGGCCCCTTCGGCTGCTGAAATCCAAGCGAGCCTGAGTCTATCCTTGTTGATGCCGTTTCTCTCCATACGTTTCCAAAAACGCTCCAGTCGCTTGACCGTCTGTTGATTGGCGTGATTGTAATGGCAGTCCGCGAGATGACACCCGGAAACCAGCACCGCGCCCACGCCTTTGAGGAAGGCCCTTTCAATCCACTTGGGAGAAACCCGACCGGAACACATTGTCCGTATGATGCGGACATTGTGCGGGTACTGCATGCGCGACACTCCCGCGAAGTCGGCCCCCGCGTACGAGCACCAGTTGCACGCGAACGCGAGGATTTTGTTATTCGGATCATGCGCCAGCGCCTGATCCAACTGGCTTACTATTTGATCGTTGGTGAAATGCGTCTGGTCAAGGGCCCCGAACTTGCACTCAGGCACACAGGCCCCGCATCCCTGGCACATGGCCTCGATCACACGATAGTAACCTTGCTCTTTGCTCCCCACTATCGCATGATAGGGACAAACCCTGGCGCACAAGCCGCACGCGTTGCATTTGTCCGCGTCAATCTTGGCTGTTATTGCCGGGATTTGGACCTCACCCTTGCTCATCAGGATATTGGCCCTGGAGGCCGCGGCCGAAGCCTGCGTCACCGAATCCTTGATATCCTTGGGACCTTCAGCCGTGCCGGCAAGGAAGACGCCTCCCGTAGTCGTGTCCACAGGACGCAACTTCGGATGAGCCTCCATATAGAATCCATCGATATCGGTGGAGAGGTTCAGCAGTCTCTGTACTCCTCCGGTATTGGTACTCGGCTTTATGCCTACCGAAAGAATCACCATGTCCGCGTGATGACGATACCGGCGTCCCAGGAGGGTGTTCTCTCCGATCAGGGTAAGGTCCTTTGTTTCCAGGTCCTCGACGATCTCTCCGGGAATACCGCGGATGTAACTCACGCCTTCTCGGCGAGACCTGTTGAACAGATCCTCGAAGCCTTTTCCAAAGGCCCGGATGTCGATGTAGAAAACCGTGATCTCGGTGTCAGGCCAGTGTTCCTTGATCAGGAGCGAATCTTTGATGGTGTTCATGCAACACACGTTGCTGCAATAGGGATTGCTGCGCTTGCTCCGGGAACCAATACACTGAATAAACGCTATCTTCTTCGGTCTGAGCCTGTTGGAAGGCCGAATGAGTTCACCTGAAGTAGGACCACCTGCGTTAATCAACCGCTCGAATTCCAACGTCGTGATTACATTTGGAAACCGCGCGTATCCAAACTCCGTTAGGCCCCGCGGGTCAAACACATCCACGCCCGTGGCAACCACGATTGTTCCGACCTCCAAATCGATTGTCTCGTCCCGATCTCCAAAGTGAATACACTTGTGCTCACAGGCTCGATAGCACTTGTCGCAGGCAACTATGCCCTCCTTGTTCAGACAGTTTTCCATGTCTATGCGAAACTTGGATGGGACCGCCTGTGGAAACGGAATATGAATGGCCTTTCTAAAAGACAGACCTGCTTCGAATTCATCCGGGACCAGTTGTGGGCATGGGTCCACGCAGTCACCGCATGAAGTACACTCATCCGACACATATCGGGCCTTCTTCAGTACTTTGACCCTGAAATTCCCCACATGCCCTGAGACATCCTGCACATCGGCAAGAGTGAGCAACTCTATGTTGGGATGACGGCCCACCTCGCTCATCTTGGGGGCCAAAATGCAGATGGAACAGTCCATGGTGGGGAAGGTCTTGTCGATCTGGGCCATGCGGCCGCCGATACTTCCCGATTTCTCAACCAGATATACTTTGTACCCCGCGTCGGCCATGTCCAGCGCAGACTGTATCCCCGCGACGCCGCCACCGATCACCAGTGCTTTCCTCGCTACCGGAACGGTCAACTCGTGCTGTGGGACCAGCCGCGAGACCCGGCTCACGGACATCGCCACGAGATCCTTGGCCTTTTCCGTTGCCGAGTCCTTGTCATGGAGATGTACCCAGGAGCAATGCTCCCGAATATTTGCCATCTCCATCAGATACTGATTTAGCCCTGCGCTTTCACAAGCCGCTCTGAAGGTAGGTTCGTGGAGTCGTGGAGTGCAAGACGCCACCACCACCCGGTTTAGCTGATGCTCCTTTATGTCGGACTTGATCTGCTCTTGACCGGGTTCCGAGCACATATACAGAGAATCCGCGGCTAAGGCCACTCCGGGAAGGTCCTTGGCAAACTCGGCTACCTCCTCACAGCGCACCGTGCCACCGATATTCTTGCCGCAATGACAAACGTAGACTCCGATACGCAGGTCATTGGATTCAAAATCTCGCTCACGCTCTTCCAAATTCTCTTTCAATTGGGAGTGTTTCCTTCCGGTTATCGCGTTCCAGTTCGGTCCGGACCTAATGAGCCGAGTGAGCCTCAGACTCGGCTCAAAATCACCTGACCGTACTCATAGCCCTTGTCAAAAGCTGAAATGTTGAGTTCCTCGGTTCCCGGTGGAATAGACGACAGCACCGATTCCTTCATCGATTCGTACGATACTGCTCCACCCAGCGCCGCGATCGCTCCCAACATCACGATATTGGCCACGATCTTGCGTCCCAAATCCTCGGCGATACGGGTACACGGGACCCTATAGACAGTTGTGCCTTCAGGATCCTTATCCATCTTGACCATGTCTTCGTCCACAATGATCACTCCACCAGGATTCATGGATCCACCGTAAGTGGCCAGTGCTCCCTGGCTCATCAACACGAGCAGCGAAGGCGCGCCGACTTTGGGGTAGTGGATGACCTCATCGGAAATCACCACGTCTGCGGAACAAGATCCTCCCCTCGCCTCGGGCCCGTAACTCTGTGTGAAGACCGCTTCCTTTTTGTCGAACAGGGTCGCGGCCTTGCCCAGGATATGCCCGGCAAGGATGATTCCCTGTCCACCAAAGCCGGCCAGTCTAATCTCCTTTTTCTCGCTCATGCGGCCTTTCCCTCATCCTTGCTCTTGGCCTTATCAATAACGCCCGTGCGGTAATTCTCCATAAAATCGGGCCGTTCCTCATCGACAAAAGTCCCTACGAGAATCTTTCCTTTTAGTCGGATTTCAGCCTCGCTTGGGTCCGCTCCATCGCGGATCTCGGACATCTCCCGGTAGTAACGCATCTCATCCAGGCCCGAGCCGAGCTTGTTGGGTCTTCCGTAACCCGTAGGACATGGAGCAATCACCTCAATAAAGGTAAACCCCTTCTTCTCAAAGGTCCGCGAGATGGAGTGAACGAGTTGTCTCGCGTGCAGGGTGGTCCAGCGGGCCACGTATACCGCTCCTGATGCGTGGGCCAGATGCGGCAAGTTGAACCCCGGCTCCGCGTTTCCGAGACGAGTAGTGCTCGTTATCGCGTCCAGAGGCGTCGTGGGCCCGGCCTGGCCGCCTGTCATGCCGTAGTTGAAGTTGTTTACACAGATTACCCTGAGGTCGATGTTGCGCCTTGCAGCATGTATGAGATGGTTGCCTCCGATGGCGAACAGATCTCCGTCTCCGGAAAAGACCGTCACTTGCAGATCAGGCCTGGCCGCCACCAGACCCGTGGCAAAGGGAATGGCCCGGCCATGGGTCGTGTGGTAAGTGTCCATGTCCAGGTAACCAGCGGCCCTGCCCGTGCAACCAATGCCCGAAGCCATCGCGCATTTGTCCACAGGGATCCGCTTGTCCCTGAGGGCCTCGATGAATGCGGTCAGCACAACTCCCAGGCCGCACCCGGGGCACCATATGTGGGGAATCCTTCCCGGCTTCAAGTACATGTCGTCGGGGTGCAAACCGTGATCTTTCTGCACAAGCCGGTCCTCGGCTTCTTTGTCAAACCGCTCCATCTCTCTTAGATGAATTTTCATGAAATCTCCGAATAGCCGTGCGGAACCGGTCGATTCGAGCATTCCGCATCCACACGATTGAAATCTTTGTCAGATCGACTTGCATGCCTAAAAACAAAGGCGCCGACGAAACATGAAAGTCCTTACCGTTGTTCACTGGTCCGTGGCTTCGCCTCGGACAAGGGTACTCCAAGAGCGCGCTTGCTGCGCAGTGGGCTCGCCGGCTTTCGCAAGGCACGGTCGTGGCCCGGGAACACCGCGATCCACCCGGCGCGTTCAGAGGTGCTCTTCAACCACCTCCACTATTTCCTCGGGTGTGTGAATGGACCCACCCATCAGGGCCATGAGCACAGTTTGGGCCAAGCCGCCCGCTGTGCGTTCAACCTCGTAGCTGATCTGGCCGTAGTTTATCTCCGGCACGACAAAAGCCTTGATTCGCGGCGCCAGTTCCCTTATCAGCTTGGACGGAAAAGGCCACACGGTGAGAAGCCTTATCAAACCGACTTTGCGTCCGCTTTGGATCATATCTTCCACTGCCTGACGGGCCACGCGGCCGGTGCACCCGTAGGCTATGACAACAACCTCTGCGTCATCCAACCCTATGGTCTCGACCCTTATTATGTCGTCCGCGTGCCGACGGATCTTGTCCACCAGATGCCTTACGTTGCGTTCCTGCACAGCGTCCGTGATGACCGGGTATCCTCGCTCATCGTGGGTCAGGCCCGTTACGTGAACATGATAGCCTTCGCCCACCACCGCCATGGGCGCTGGCATGGGACCGACCGTGTCAAACCCCAGGTAGTCGCCCGGCGCCACTTCCGGCTTTGCACGGTTTACCACACGTATCTTCTCGCGCTCCGGGATGACTACCCTTTCGGTCATGTGGCCTACCACTTCGTCGGCCATGAGGAAAACGGGCAACCGGTAAGTCTCGGAAAGGTTGAACGCCTCGATGGTCAGATCGAAACACTCCTGTGGAGAGGACGGGGCCAGCGCGATGCACCCGTAGTCTCCGTGAGAACCCCATCTCGCCTGCATAATGTCCGCCTGGCCCACCAGAGTGGGCAATCCGGTGGATGGCCCCGCGCGCTGTATGTTCACCACCACGCACGGAGTTTCAGTCATCATTCCGAGGCCGATGTTCTCCATCATCAGGGAAAAACCCGGACCCGAGGTGGAAGTCATGGATTTGACCCCTCCCCAGGAAGCCCCGAGAATAGCGGCCATGGAGGCAATTTCGTCCTCCATCTGGATGTAGACTCCGTCCACCTGGGGCAGACGTTGGGACATGCGCTCTGCTACCTCGGTGGCCGGCGTGATGGGATACCCGGCAAAAAAGCGGCAGCCCGCGGCCAGGGCGCCTTCAGCGGACGCAGCATCGCCGTGTATGAAGTGTTCTCCAGTTAGGACGTCCTTGTTCCGCATCAGATCATCCTTTAACAAACCATTACCGTGATCGGCAGGATCCTCGCAGCAGATCCCAACCGCGAAGCGCCCATTGGGCAGCATCAACCGCACAGACGTTCGACCGGGCATCCGGGCGCCGGGCCCGAGAATAGGCAACGGACCCGAAGGTGAGTCTTACCAACATACATGGCGCAAGGCGCCACAACGAACGATGCAAGTTTACCTGAAAATAGATGAGCCGGGATGACCCCGACGCTTCTCCTTGCACCAACTATTTCGGCGACGCATGCGTAGCCCCTACGGCCGGGGAACCACGACTTTGCGGGCATTTTCATACTTCGTTGTGCCTAAGTTTCTAGGCATGTATGTGGTATCACAGGCAATCAGCTCGTAGATCGCTTCTTGTGCCCCGGGGAATGGGCGCTGTTGATCTCCCTGATGTCCTCTTCGGTCATTTCTCGCGATTCTTCAGCCTCGCTGAAAATTGCGAATTCAGGACATATCAGGCTGCACAACCCGCAATTGACACAATCCTCCGCTTGGAACAGCACCTCGGGAGGGTGATAACCCTTGGCATTGAAACGAGTGCTCGTATCCAGGCAATCCCTGGGACAGAACTCGACGCAGAAACCGCAGCCTTTGCACCGATCTTCTATGATGCGAACGCTCCCCTTGGGCACGGCACGTTCTTTGGAATCCAGGGGCAATCGCCAAAACTTCATCCGCTTATTCTCCAACTCCCGTACTGCAAGAGATTGATACTACATTCTTTTTGTCAAAGTGTCAATTGGCCTGCGTCCAAAGCTCAATTTGCGAACGCGGAGTGAGGATGAGTCTTGGAAACATGGGTCAGCCGTAGCGTTGCGGCCGCCGGTCTTGGGGCCACCTCAAGACACGGAACAATAAGAAAAGCACGCAACCATGGGGGGTGGAGGGTACCAGAGAAGGTGCTGAGCGGCTGAGGAGCATGCAAAGTCCGAACTTATGCTCTGCCGCCACGAGAAAGTCCTTTGGGTTCCACACAAGCAAACAGCCCTTTGCAATCGGACACGTTGCATGGATTTCGCCTGTTGCCGCGGCGCGACTCGAACGTACTGACGTTCGCGCCTCCGTTCGCGAAGCTATGCAATTCCGAGCACCCAGCCGATTGTAATACACAGTGCATACTGGATAGCATGTGCGGACCAGAAAACCCTGGCTTTTGAAATCCAATTAGCGAGAGACATGATGTGGAACACCGGACAGCATCACCCATGCCCTTTTCCAAATTGAAGACACCGAAACGGCTGAAGTCTGCCAGAGGCAAGGAAGAGGGGAGTGTCCAGAATCCAGAACACCAGTTCATCGTTTCAGAAGTTCCATTGAAAGTGTCGGATTCGGACATATCAGGGTGCCACTGCTGGCTTGCCCAGCAGTGCATGGGCGGGCAATAGGTCCAGACTCTGCCAAGGTGTTTCTGAAACCGTCTACTAGTTAGTCTTCTATTCGGGGCATCCCTGATGCGGTCTCCAGCAGCACAACGGATACTCCACCTTGGTCATCCGAGAAGCCATCACCGTACTCCCGTTCCTGAGGGGGTTCAGCCTCACCGTCGGACGAGTAAAGCAACGCTGCCTCCTCACGGCCCAGTACTTTGCTGGCTACTGATGGGCGGAAGCGTCCGGAAGACGTAGAGGCAAAACACAAACCGTCGTTTTTCTGGAGAATGTCTGATCTGCGTGGGGCATCTCCATACTCACTTTTCTTCCGATTAAACGCCTTTGTGAGCGCTACACGCAGGAGGTCCCACACTATTTGCGACCAGCCGTCTTCGATTGCTTGATGCGGGAACAAATCACAGAAAGCACGGCCCGAGCGCATAAGAAGAAAGTCTGCCAGTTCCGATCCGAGGTCATTGTGGTGATGCAGAAATGTGTCAGGCATAGATACGCCTATTGGATAAGTACCCGGGATGCCAAGGAGGCCGCTGACGGGATCATGCGGACGTCGATTGTCGATGAGCATGTATTGGGCCCCGGTGTGGGGTGTTTTGGGCACCACGGCCCGTTTCAGGCCGTTTAGTGCTTTTCCTGATCTCCTATACTCGAAGTCGGGCCATGACTGATACAGTCTGAGTTGATCATCCTTGGGGCCCACTCCCGTGAAAGGGTTTTCCTGCGCGACTTTAGCCTGCAGCAGGATCGCATTTTGGAATCCCGTGCCCGATTGATCCGAATGAAAGTGAGCGAACAGCAGGTCACCTAGTTCGCAGGCTGTCTTCTGCATGCCTTGAAAATGGACTTGCGGGGTCTGATGGCAGTATACGGACAACATGGAGACGTGTACTCGGTGCCTGCCCAACAAATGGCGCCATGCCTTCGCAATAATGGGCGTTGCTTCCCGAACCAGGCCTGCAACGAAGTCAGGCTCTTCCGGTCTGGTCCCCCGCCCAGCGCAACGCATCCAGACCTCCCTCGTTCCAATGACGATTCCGAGCGATGCAGATTCACGGATACCTTGGCTTTCCTTCCAAACGGCCTCGAAAAAGCTCATCTATTTCACCTTTCCTTCATTAAGCTCAGGGCTAGTATCCGCCTCTGCGATGGTGTTCACCGCTCCAGCCGAATAGCAGACCGGGTTACGCCCAGCTCACTCTTCCTCTTCGGCCCAGTCTTTTTCCGCCGCGGACTGTGCCCTCAAATTCCGCAGGAGCACACCCGAACTCCCGCACACGAGCATCCGCCCGGCCGCCACGGTGATCACAACATTTTCCCGGCACTCCGGAAACGATTCGGGCGGTCGCTCTTTTGGGGTGACCGGGTCACGCGCTGACGGGGCGGTACCATCGGCGCCATTCAGCCGAAGATGCCACGGCAACTCCTAGCACGGCTTCACTCCTCTCCAGAGTCGGAATCAACGAATCAGTGTGCGGCATGTCGATCCATTCAGACTGGAACGCGCAAAGCCGACGCACAGCCATCATTGACGCGCACCAGTGTACCGCACCGCTTCTGTCCACCATTCTTATGGATAGGCGCCAACTGCCGGAATTCCCTCACAGGCGTGAGGCACATATCCGCGATTCTCTTGCCTCCCGCTTGTTTGGCGACATGGCATGAGAAGGGAAGCTATTGCTGCGGGGCACCTCCGAACCGCGCTCGTTTCCGTCGGCCCTGCGGTAAAATGGGTACGGTGCGGCCACGCGGCCCTCAATGTCCCACATCATGTGACACCCTACACCCAGTGGGAGAACTGGACGAGTCTGACAAATGTAGTTTTCTGCCAGAATCGGCTCTCCTGCCATAGTTGCCCCCTGTACAGTAGTTTGGAACCCTCATGCCGAATCCTCATGATTTCGCCTTTGCGTATTCAAGGGTGGCCTTTTCAACCAGATTGTCGAGTTTCCAGTCTTTGCTTATCCGTAGCGTGCGCCAAAAGGCTTTCCTCTCATCTTTTGGTAGCCCACGGCTCGCGAAAATGATCGCCCTTCTTTCCCACGGTGTAGAGTCATCGATAAATGTCTTGAGATCTAGAAGCGCGGAACGATCGCCCATCTCGCCGATCGCCAGAATTGCCTGTCGTCGCACCAGGGGATGGCGCTCGTCCCTCGCAATCTTCCTCAATTCCGGTAAGTGGTTCCATCTCGAATCGACTGTGAATGGCATGAGGAGCCACAGTTTATAGTGATTAGGCACAAATGGCGCCCCAAGAACATGTTCAAGAATTCCAGTTGAGATACGTCTTCTCGTGGCGAGGTCTTCACTGGCGAACATAGAGACAAAGCGGGCGACTGCTTCTGAGGCAGGGCCCAGCCTGTCGAGGTTTGAGAGGACAATGTCTGCCAATTCCGGCCTTCGGAGGCCGGCCAGGACATTCAGCACAAACTTCACCATAGGCAGATCAATCGTGTCCGGTTTTAGCGCCTCCCCCAGCATGGCACTTAAGTCTATCGCGTCCACAAGCTCCTTTTGAGCCTCACTGAGGGAATCATAGTCTACTTCAGCATAGGGATTGCCGGCGAAAACCTTTTCTATTATCTCATGGCGAGAACGGGCTGATTTTTCCGAAGGATCAGTCAATTCTTCGACAAGCCTTTCAATACGGTCTACTCTTGTTTTGGCCGCGTTGAGGCTCAACCCCTGGGTTATTTGAAGCCGCTCCCCAAGCTCATACAAAGCCCTCCGACAATCCGAGTAATCCTGCCCAAAAAAGACGTAGTCGTCCACATACCGGATGAAATCAAATCCGCGACTCTTGAGAAACTCGTCTACCTCCAAAAGAAGCGCCTCCGCAAGAATCCCACAGATTCGCGGGCCTACTGGAATGCCATAAGATGTCCCATCCGACCATCGCTCCAGGAATCGCATCATCGCGGTAGTCTCGGCATGCATCTCGGTGATGGCCTCCAGGCCATTCTCCAGTCTGTGCAAGTATACTCTAGGAAAAAAATCGACGATGTCGGCTTTGGCAATGAATTGGTAACTGCCTCGTCGTTGTAGGATCTGTTGGACCCATTCGTCCCAATTCGAAGAAAACCCGGGTCGCCCGCCGCTATTGATTTGAAAGCGCCAGGAATGCACGACGCCGGGGCCCAGCCTCGCGCGCCGCCTCTCGACAACGGGAGCGATTCGAAATCCCAAAGCTGTCATGAGGATTAGATCAACTGGGTCGACGGACGTCACGGGACGGACAGTGAACTTCTGCTTAGGGGCAATAAGCACCATGGACGGGTTTGGTTCATATGAGAGTAAGTTCACTTTGAGCAAAACGGGCCGAATCTTGTCCCAAGCGTTCCTCACCGCGCTCAGTTCAAATAGATCTGGCAGATACATGAACTGACCTTCCGTCTCTAAATACGAGAGGGCATGATCAAGCTCGTCTGCGCTGAGCTTCAATTCTGTAGTCATTTTCCTGTCCAGCTGCAAGTCAGTGTTGAGGCCATTTGGTCAGTCTTGATCTACGCTTACACTCAGGTACGTCGTGCAGTCAAAAGAAAACCGTCATTCTGTCCGATTTTACGAACTTTTTGTGTGAAATGTCAAGGATTCCCTCAGCGGGATATAAAACTCGTTCAAGTTCTGGAGCCCCCCCGGTAGACGTTTCTGGATCGAGCCTCCGCAACATTTTGACGATATGGGGTTGTTCGTGCCGCCTTTTTCCGGAACGGACGTTCCTGCAAAAAACGGATGCACTGCACAATTTGACACGTGCCTGCGCTGAACAACCATCCAAGAGGTCCCGCGTTCTGGGCACGATACACGTCTACAGCCATGAACCGCCAGGATGGCGAGTGTTCTTATGTTCGACCGTGCCTTGATTTTGCGGCATAAGGGTTCCTACAAGAATGGATGGGCTGGGAAATCCTCCGAGTTCCGTCTTGGATTCCACTATCCGAGAGGGCGTATCATGCTACGCCCCTACGGCCGGGATCCGGCGCCTTTCCGGCATTTTCATGGTTCGTTGTGCCCTTTATCGGGCATGTAGGTTCCTACAAAAAATCTCGTGAAAAAGCCACCCCTTTGCGGGTCAACGTATGGGGTGGTTTGGAGGGGAGATGAGTCTCCCCTCCAAGTCCATGCGCAGTGTGCGCTCTTCGTGTACCCTGTCCGAGGCGAAGCCCCGGACCAATGAACAACGGAAAGGACTTTCATACTTCGTTGTGCCTATGTTTCTAGGCATGTAAATTGGTATGTATTGTGGCCGGGTGTCGGTCCGGTCGGAGCACGATCAACCGTAGTGCGCTTCATCGTGGCCGACCTCCGGTGAGACCCCTTGCCCCCGGGCGAGGTCGCACAGATCCGCGAGTGATATTGAGTCGTAATAGTCGTGCAACAGCCTTTGGGTTTCCGTCCACACATGTCTGCTGACGCACCGATCGGAATATTGGCAGTCTTTGGGTTGGGACCCGTTCTCCGACAGACACTTCACGGGGACGGGAACCAGGGGGCCATCAGCCGCGCTGACAATGTCTCGCATGGTTATTTCGGAAGGCTCCCGGGCGAGCATGTAACCCCCACGCGGACCACGCCGGCTATTCAATAGGCCGGCTTTCCGTAGTTTGTGGAAGATCTTTTCAAGGTATTTCATGGATATTCCCTGGCGCGCGGAAATGTCCTTGATCCGGGTCGGTCCCCCGCCTCCGAAGTAGGCAACGTCAAACAGGGCCCGCACCCCGTATCTGCTCATAGTTGTCACATGCATATTCGTGTCTCAGCCCCTGGCAACCTCACACCAGCTTACATCGCAAGACAATTCTGTCGCCTCAAAGGCAACTGCCGTGAGCCTCGCGGCCCTTTCCGACTGTTATTCCCGCTAAAACGGGAACGGGCATCCGGATGGGAGGGTGATGACCGAGAAACACCTGGATTCCCGCGCCTGCCCCGGATCCCGGATCGTAGTGCGGGAGACAGGCCCCGATCCGGGGTTCACTGGAATGACGCTATCCATAGTGCTCGCTCCGTTTTGGAGTACCGCGGGTTGCGATACTCATTTCCCGGCAGCCTCGAGGCCCGGTGCTGAACGGTCGGAATTATCATTCCTCCTTGTCGTCGGAGTCGCCACTCTCTTCGGAACCGTTCGCCATCTGATGCCATGTGTTCGGACTCCCTGACTGTCTGGAAAGCCGGTGATATTGCCAGGCCAGGTGAGAATAGAGAATCGTGTCCTCCACCCAATCGCGGAGATCGGTCATGATTCCGTACTCGCCCTGGGCTTCCAGCTTGTCCGCTTCCTCCTTCACTGCGGCATCAATCCTTGTGAGGTTCTCGAAGATCTTGCCGAAGCATTTGTGTACATGGAGTTCAAACTCTTCTTTACTCGAGAACTTCACCGTTCATTTTCCTTTCAGCGTTCGGGAGCCGACCAGTTGAATGCGAGGTCGTCTCCCGCGCCCGGCGGACACGGGCTTTACCGCAACCCAGAAGCCGCCTATCGGTCGGAATAGGTCAAGCGGAGATGAGTTCCCACTTGTCCTTGGGAATGTTCAACTCATCCAGTCTTCCTTGAGCTTTCTCATTGACAAAATACTGGTCCGCGGAATCAGGCCCTACCAGTACGACGGCGCCGTGGAACTTGGAAGCGAATTTCTCGATTGTCGTGGTTCCGCCGAAATCAGCCCCTTTGCCCTGGTATCCGATCACGAGCACCTCAAAGTCGCCTCTTTTTAAACACTTCTTCAGTTCCCATTCGCTGTTTCCTTCACAGAGACGGAAACCGACGTCCGTATAGTCTCCCAGGCGCTCATCATATTCGAACCGAAGGTCTTTGTCCTTCTCCGCGATGAGCTCGGGAGTAACTTGCGCGGTCTCCTTTTTGTCGGCATCCACGAAAACCACGTCGCGACGTATTGTGTACGGGGATTCCAGGAACTGGAAGACATTGAGTTTTGTTGAGTGCTTTCTCGCCAGCCAAAGCGAGTAGTCAAACGCCCAGTCGCCTTGTTCCGAAAATGTTGCGCACAATCCTATACCTTGCATTGTTGCCTCCTGCCTCAAAGGATATTCTATGGACTTGTAGCTTCTTGACTATTGTTGATGGGTTTCTCCGAGGACCGCGGATCGCTCAAACGAAAGAAAGGGATCTCAATCAAGAAGCTCGTTCCGCGTCCCAACTCGGACTCAACCTTGAGAGTCCCTTTGTGTTCCTTTACCACCTTCATCGTGAGGATCAACCCCAGCCCTGTTCCTCTTGATCCCTTGGTGGAATAGAATTTGCTGAAAAGCCTTTCTTTCACCTCTTGCGGCATTCCAATGCCGTCATCGGTCACTTTCAGGAAGAGGGTTCGTTTTTTCACCTCACCGCTCACGGTAACACGAGTGCCTCCGTCTCTTTTACTCCGGCAAGCTTCCAGAGCGTTAGCGACAAGGTTCGACAAAGCGCTGTGCATTGCGGCCGCGTCCAGCAGGCCATGATCCATTTGTATGTCGAAATCCCGCACCAGATCAACGCCTTCGGCCCGGGCCTTTTCCTCGAACAGGTCGCACAGGTCTGACAACAGCGCTCCCGGGTCGCAGTCCTGGTATTCGGGTTCTCGCTCTTTGGAAGCGTACAGGATTCCTTTTACAAGATCCGAAACCTTGTCGATGTTTCTTTTCACCATGGACCAGCCGACCGTCAACCTGTCCTGCCTGCCTTGTTTAAGGCCTGAGTCCACGACATATACTCCTCCCTGCAATCCGGACAGGATGTTCTTGATGGAGTGGGACATGCCGGCTATGGTTTCTCCCAAAACGACCAGCTCGCTCTGGAGCCGCTTGACCTCCGTGATGTTGGTGCTCATCTCCATCACGGCAGTGATTTCCCCATTCTCGTCAGTCACCGGTGCTGTATAGACTATTACGCGGGTCTCATCGCTGTTTGTACGCCAGGTCTCCTCCGAGCCGTGACTTCGGCCGTCGACAAAGGTCTTTTCGACCGGACAGTTGCTGCACTTGGAGTCCCTATTCTTGTAGACCTTGAAGCACTTCCGGCCCTTGTTTTCGCCGAAATCTCGCACAAAGAGCTTGTTCGCCTGCACTATGGTGAAATCCTTGTCGACCACGGTGAGATAGCAGGGCACGTCCTGAAACAGTTGCCTATACTCGTTCTTCCGTTTCCGCATATCCATTTGGAGCCGCTTGAGTTGCGTCACATCGAGCGACATCTCGAGCACTTCCAATACGTTTCCCTTGTCGTCGACAATCGGGGCGGTTTTGACGATTACGAAGGCTTCGCCGCCGTTCACCTTCCACTTTTCCTCAGACTCATGCGAGATTCCGTCGTCAAACGTCCGTTTTACGGGGCAAGCTTCGCATCGCTCGTCAAGACCTTTGTATCCCTCATAGCAATGCTTGCCCACCTGGTCTCCGAACTGATCGAGAAAAGCATCGTTCGCCCTGACTATTCGGTAATCGTGACTGACCACTGTGAGATAACACGGGACCAACTCGAACAGCGACTTGTATGTCCTACGCCCCTCGGCCAGTTTCGCGGTCCGCTCGCTGACTTTGCGGCTCATCCTATCGAAGGACCGGGACAGTCGAGCGATCTCATCGGAACCTGTCAGCGGGGCCGAGGGTTCATATTCTCCTCGCTCAATCCTGCCTGCATACCTCCGAAGCCGTCTCAGATTGGGGTTGACCAGGAAGACTACGGCCAATCCGATGACTGTTGAGACAACAAGGAATAATATCAGAGCGAAAATAACGGTGGTACGCGCGCTTGCATAGATCTCTTGCTTCAACTCACCCAGGGGCATCCGGATCGACAAGGCGCCGAGAACCTTTTGATCGGGTGGATGCGCGTGACAAGACGCGGCCGAACAGCTCCGTTCATTGACAATAGGATTAACCACATAAATGGAATTCCCGTCGTCGACCAACCTATGCCGGATCGAAATATCGGTCGCCAGATTCCGAAACAGGCGATCGGTTCCGATCATTGGCTTCCCCAGGGCCTGCCGATCGAGGCTGGTGAATCTCAGTATGCCGTTTCGATCCACAATGTTGATCGCTTCCATTGCCGGGTTCCGACCTATCGCTTTGATGATCTCCCTGATGACGGCCCTGTCTTTGGTCATCATTCCGTTCCAGATCGCGGCCTTGACCACTTCAGAGTCATTCAGCGATGCCGTGACCATCTTCTTGATCAGGTTGTGCTCCTGCACCCTTATGCTCTGATACGCGAACGCGAGCAGGGCCAGAAACATGACCAATCCAGCATAGAAACTGAGCTTGAAGCTCAGACTTCGGATGAACCTCTTTGCGAGCTGGACTGGAGTGTGCTCCATAATTCAGGTTTCCGGAAAAAGGGGCCGGATCGGAAACTTCCGGCCCGTTCAAGACTGTGTGGAGACTGTCTTACCCAATCAAATCCTTGACCGCGGCCAGGAAGGCTTCAGTGTCCAAGGGTTTTTCAAGGTAAGCCTCCGGTCCCCTGATTGAACGCTCCTGAATCCACTTCTTGAAATCCATCTGGGGAATGTCTCCATCAGCCAGCCCGGTAACCATTACTACGGGCGTGTCGCCGATATCCTTATCTCTCCGCAGCATACGAAACATTTTGATGCCGGTTCTGTTGGGCATCAAAAGGTCGAGACTCACCAGATCCGGCCTCTCGGCCACTGCTTTTTCGAGTCCCTCCTCACCGTCCGCTGCGACAATGACCTCGTAACCGTTGTCCTCCAAGAGGGTCGTGAGAAAAGTGACCATGTCCGGCTCATCGTCCACGACCAAAACCCTTTTTCCCATGTCAGTTCTCCTTTTCGGGAAGTTTGACCCGACACACTCGGTGCGGGTTCAAATTTGAGCAAAAGATACCCCTGTGCAAACGAGCCCTGGTAAGCCGGAGCGTGCGATGGGATCGCCGGAACCCCGACCCACAGGCCCTAACACTGAAGCTCGTTTCGTCCGCGATGTGTATTCGCCCCATCACACGGGATTTGAGCATCAATCGTTACCCTTGTGATACGTGGGGCGCCCTTCTCCCCGCATAGGCTACAACACAATCGCCTCGGAAACCATCTCGGCCAGGTTCATAACCTTGGCGTCGATTTTGTAGTGCTCACAGATTTCCTTCAGCTGGTCCGTGCAATTGTGACAAGACTGCAAAACGACATTGGCGCCGGTTGCGCGGATCTCGTCACCCTTTATCTTGCCTGCCGCGATTCTGCGTTTGGCGAACTCCGGCATGGCAAGCGCTCCCCCGCCCCCTCCACAACAGAAACTGTCTTCACGGTTGTGTTCCATGTCAACAAAATTGTTGACCGTGGCGTTGATCACTGTTCTCGGCTCTTCGGTCACGCCGCCGGAGCGGGCGATGTTGCACGAGTCGTGATATGTGAAAACCTTGTCGTCCCAGACCGACTTGTTGAGCTTGATCCCGCCGTCCTCGATCACCTTTGCCATCAGTTCCATGACGCTCGTAATCTTGTACGGGACCCCCCCAAGCCAGTTCGGCATCTCCCACCGGAGCCCGCGGTACCCGTGTCCGCACTCACCGGCAAGGAGGTATTCGATTTCCAGCCGTTCCATTTCCTCGAAAAGCCACTGAGCAAACAGTTTGGCGTCAGGATCTATGCCGTTAAACATGGCGTAGTTTGTCAGATCCCAATAACGCGAAGAGATCGTGAAACTTATCCCCGCGGCATTGAGAAACTTCGCTGTGGCCTGAATGGTCAGAGGATAGTATTTCGGTTCACGAGGGTTGAGAGTGAGCAAAAACTTGGCGCCTTTTTTGTCCACCGGAATGGTGAACTTCTCGCACCCGTCCTCGTCCTGTAGTTCCTCTTCGATCCATTCAATGGTCTCGACAAACTCGTCCTGCTCGACGGCCATGTTGTTACCATAGTTGTAATGAGCGTCCACGGTTTCCTGCAGATTGGCCGGCACACGGCCTACCTGGCACATAATTCCGCGGACCGCCCGAATAAGCATTCCGTAATCCACGCCCATAGGGCAGTTGAACGTGCACCGTCGGCACATGGTGCAGCCGCCCCAACAAAGGTCGTACATCTCATCGGCAAGCTCCTTGGTCAGCGGCTTGGCTCCGACGAACCAGGGAAAGACCTTTGCCATCCAGTCATACCGACTCTTGTACCATTTCCGGAACCTGTCTGCCTTGTACGCGGGGACCAGTCTCTTATCATCGGGAATGGACACACTGTAATGGCACGCGTCGCTGCACATCCCGCAATGAATGCACGAAGCCAGTGACGTGGCAACGATGCGGTTGAGCTTCGGCGGGAGCAGCTTCTCCATCTCCGCCAACATCTCCGGGGTAAATTCCGTCTTTAGATCCCACTCTCTATGTTCCGGCGCTCCCAGTTTCTCCGGGGCCGCGGCCTCTTCGGTTGCGTTAGCTTTCTCTTGGCTGGTGGTCATCGACTTCCTCCGCTAATATTTTTTTTGCTTTCGATTTTTCATGGATTCCACGTGGCGTTCTGTTTGGACTGGTTCAAGACGCCGCGGCCTCCAAATACCTGGCCGTACATCACTCGCCCAAAGGGATAAAGAACATAATGGGAGATCTTGCTGAACGGGACGTAGAAGATGAAAAATGTGACCAACGCGAAGAACGCCCACATCCAGGGGGTGTCGACCTTTCCCTGGGCCAGGTAGAAAAATGCGCCTGTTCCTACCGCGAAGAACGTCGTGAGCAGAGCGACCGCAAAGAAGTCGTCCACTGTGCTGATAATACGGATTTCCGGGGTCACGATTCGACGGACGATGCGTCTCAGCCCCACCAGAACCGCCAGTGCCTGGAACACTACTGTCACCGTGCAGACCAGAGGTGTCATGATCCAGGGAGCAAACGGAATGGTGAAAGTCGACGTGATGGTGAGTATCACGGCAATGTGAAAGACCACGAATTCTGCATAGAAATAGAGCCTCTTGCGTGTGCTCTCCATGGTCCAGGGCATGAGCACGTTTGCCAATGAGTAGATCGCACCGGCAAAGCGATCTCCCTTCAGTTCAGCCTTTTCAGGCGGTCCGGGCTTCTTCATCAACTGGTAGATCTTGATCGCGTACAATGTCGCCATCCAGACCAGCGCGACATGCGAAGCCGTCATCAAAGCGTGCAGGCCGGCGCTCACGTTGTTTTCCATTATCTCTGTTCCCCTTTCACTTATTGTCTGTCCCACGAGGGTGCTTGATTCCGATCAATCACTTTTTCATACGATTCCGCAACCGCAACGGGGGCGCTCGAACTCCCCGGTAGTGCGGTTCAAGGTGCCCTGTCACCACTCTTTCGGATCGCTCTCAGATTCAGGGGGGCATTCTAGCCAAACTCGACCACTCCAGTCAAGTTCTTTTTCCTACCCAGCTTATCGAGTTCAAGAGAGAGCCTGCCGACTCCCGGGTGAGGCAATTACCCCGTTTGACATCATCAACGCTTTCAGGGCCTTGTCATACCATTTCGCGAATATTATTGTAATCGGGTCTGCTGCGAGAGAGGTTTGCGTCAACAAGCGTAACCGTTCACCGGGCTTGAAGCGGTTCTGCGCCCGGTGAGAATGGAGGGGGAGATTCATCTCCCCCTCCAAACCTCCCCCATTATGTAATTCCGGGAGTCTTTACGGTTTCGGGGTGAACGGTTACGGTTGGATCATGTCGATGGATTGCGACACACTGGGCTTGTCCAATTTGAACTTGGCCTTGCTGAAGGACGGCGCTCCGACGATTCCCGAAGCATTGTTTGAAAATGCGTAAGCTTCCTTTGGACGGCCGATTGTGTCATAGTCCATTTTTTTGTTGGCATTGGCGTCATGAAGAACTACGAACGCGTATTCGCCGTAAGGAATTCCCTTGAACGTGACGTAGGCCATCCCGTTCTTGATTCCCGTCCGCAGGATCTTGACCGCCTGACCCGACTTCTTGGGAAAGGCCTTAGCGGAATCGTACAGCACCACGGAAACGCGACCAAGACCACTGGGAAAACCATCCATCTTTACTGAAATGTTCCCGGTCTCTGCGGCCCAAGCGAACGAGTACATGACTGCGATGAGAATTGCGGGAAGAACCAATCTTTTCATGCCGACCTCCATCTTGTCGTTGTTACTGTCCCTTTTGAGACGATGTTAAGTTGTTGACCCTGGCGTCGGGTCTAACTGACCTGAGAGTCTATCCCTTGCCCTGGAGACTGTCAAGGCAGAACCAGAAACAGGAGTTTCCCCAAGGAAATGGAACGCTCGTCCGGGATGTCGCAGACACCCCACTGGAACCTGGAGCGCTACCGTAGAGATTGACACCACGGAGGTGAACAGGCGTTTGCGCCGCTTGTCCACCCGCGCCCCGGAGGGACGACTGAAAATCAATCTCTTTGCATGGTTCCGTGTATTCGACGCTGTTGGTTTATGAACTTCCTCATCTTTTCTTTGATTTCATCCGCGTCGGTTATCACCAACTCCAGTTCCGGAGCGGTCGCGTCCTCCGACAGAAGGGTTATTGTTCCCACACCGCGCATTCTCTGAAGAAGGCTCTGTTTGAACTCTATGTCCTTTACACGAAAGTATTCAACAATGTCCTCGTGCTTTGAGAGCAAACCGCGACGGATTACGATTCTCTCAGAGGTTATTCTTGCCGACATCATCAAGCTCTTGATCAAGGAACTGAGAATTCCGAAATTCCATCCAAGAAAAAGTAGCCACAGAGGATTCCGAGACCAATGAAACGCCTTGAATGGTATTCTACCTTCGAATATTATTTCCTCATCAGGCATCGCAGACTCCTTTCCGGAACTTTTTGGCCTGAGCCCCGTCACACCGGCGCCGGAACGACGCGGTCGAGTCAACGTCAAACCCGGCAGGGACTTCAGATTGCACGACGACGAGTATAGCATGATCCGGTCGTGCGAGACAGAGAGGAAGAGCGAGGAGCCCGGGACTTGACAGGCCCCATTTGGAATACTATCGTGAAAACCGTTCCGTAAACTGTGTTTCATGGAGAAGGTTCATTTGAAAGAGACCCTGCCTCTTTGTCCCGACGACGGTTCGTTCTTGGCCGAGGTTGAGCGATTGTCGGGCGCGCTGATTTCCACGTGTTTCCATTGTCGGAAGTGTACGAGCGGCTGTCCGATTTCTCGTGAAATGGATCTGCGTCCGAATCTGTTGATAAGACTCATTCAGCTGGGGCAAAGGGACAAAGTTCTGGAATCGGAGACAATATGGGTCTGCGCTTCTTGCATAACCTGTTCCACACGCTGTCCCAACGACATTGACCTGGCCCACGTGATGGACACTCTCCGTCGGATGTCCATTGACAGTGGAACAGTGAGCCTACCCCACGTGAGGGCCTTCCACGAGGCCTTCATGAAGGCAATTCGCACCCACGGGAGGGTCCACGAGCTTGAGATGATTTCCAGGTACAAGATGAAGACAAGGACCTTTTTCGAGGACATGGAACTGGGCAGGGAAATGCTGGCCAAAGGACGAATAAGGTTCATCCCGGAAAGGATTCCGGGCCGCAAAGAGGTGCGCAAGATCTTGGACAGGTCCTCTTCCGAGTCCTGAACAGTATCCTTGCCTGCAAACTGCTGGTTTCCCAGTGGCAGCACGCAAATTCCGAGACGACTCGATCATCGCTCGGCCGAGATCTCCGGGAATATGTTTTGCCCATTGATAAGAGTCTTGAAATGAACGTGAACTACTACCCGGGTTGTTCCCTGCACGGGACGGCCAATGAATATCACACCGGAGTTCTGGCGGTTTTCCGTGCTTTGGGCGTGAATCCTGTGGAACTGGACGATTGGAACTGCTGTGGCGCCAGCAGTGCCCATGTGATGAATCCGCAGGCGGCATGGGAGCTTCCCGCCAGAAACTTGCTCATTGCGTCACGCGGAGAGGGACCTCTTCTAACCCCCTGTGCCGCGTGTTTCCACCGCCTGAAGCTCTGCCGGGACCACCTTGAAAAGCGCCCGGAGGACCACCCCCATAGTGAGGCCATAACAAGGGTGGAGGTTGTCCACATAAACGAAATGCTGCTCAAGGAAGAAGTCCGGCGGAAGATCGTTGAAAAGGTGACCACGCCCCTGACCGGACTCAGGGTCGTCCCGTACTATGGTTGTCTGACCGTTCGTCCTCCCGGGGCCGTCAACCATCCCCGGCCGGAGGACCCGTTGGAAATGGACCAGGTCCTCAACCTTCTCCAAGCCGACGTAGTGAACTGGAGTTACAAGACCGACTGCTGCGGGGGCAGCCTCGCGATGACTCGACCGGATGTGGTCCGGAGGCTTTCGGGCAACCTGTTTGAAGCTGCACGGGAAGCCGGCGGCGAGATCATCGTAACCGCTTGCCCCATGTGCCAGGCCAACCTGGACACGCGGCAGAAGCAGATCGAACGCGAAAGAAACACGAGCTTCCGGATTCCGGTCGTTTACATCACTGAACTCGTGGCCTTGGCCATGCGTCTGCCGGAGACGGACGCACTGTGGCGAAAACATCATGTGGACCCCCTACCTGTGTTGAGGGGCAAGGGATGGGCCGCGTGAAGAGAATGTCCTCAGCGTAGTCGCCAGTCTAAAGAAGGTTCCTAATTTGATGAACGACAACCCTGACCACAACAACAAGGTAGGCGCGGTCCTGGTCGCGGGCGCGGGAATAGGAGGAATGCAGGCCGCGATAGAACTGGGAAATGCAGGATACAAAGTCTACCTGGTTGAGGAAAAGAGCGCTATCGGCGGCCGAATGGCCCAGCTGGACAAGACCTTTCCCACCAATGATTGTTCCATGTGTACCATTTCACCGAGGCTGGTGGATGTGGACAAGCATCCCAACGTGGAGATCCTTACAAATTCGGAAATCCTTGAAGTGGACGGGGACGCAGGTAACTTCCGCGCGCGAATTCTAAAGCATCCCCGGTACGTGGATATGGAGAAGTGCAACGCGTGCGGGGATTGCTTCGAGGTCTGCCCGGTGGAGATTCCCGACGAGTTCGACGAGGGCCTCGGACTCCGGAAAGCCATCCACAAACTGTATCCCCAGGCCATCCCCAACAAGGCTGCGATACGGAAGACCGGTGTGAGTCCGTGTAGGGCCGCGTGTCCGAGCAATGTTCACGTGCAGGGATATCTGGCCCTGGCCCGCGTCGGCAAGTACAAGGAAGCCCTCAATCTCATACGCAAGGACTGTGCTCTCCCGTCTGTTTGCGGTCGGGTGTGCGTGCGGTTCTGCGAAGACAAGTGCGTCCGAGGCCGCGTAGACGAGTCAGTAGCAATAAATGATGTGAAGTGGTTCCTTTCCGAGCAGGAAACAGACGGAGACCTGCCTGAAAAGGCCCCGCCCAGGAATCGCAAGGTCGCGGTCGTGGGCGCGGGCCCCGGTGGGTTGAGCTGTGCTTACTACCTGACTTTGCAGGGGTATTCGGTCACGGTTTTCGAGAAGGAAGAGGAACCCGGGGGGGTGCTGCACTACGGTATCCCGGAATACAGGCTGCCCAAGGCAATTCTGAGGCGTGACATCGATCACATTGAACGCTGCGGCGCGGAAATTCGATGCTCAACTTCGCTGGGAAAGGATCTTTCTCTGCAAGATCTTCGGGACCAGGGTCATGAAGCTGTTTTCCTCGCAGTGGGATGCTCTACCGGAGCAAAGCTCGGGATTCCCGGTGAAGATACATTGGGAGTGACGCAGGGTATCGATTTTCTCAAAGCCGTGGCCCAGGGCAAGGAAACAAAGCCGCCAGGAAAAGCCCTGGTGATAGGGGGCGGTAATGTGGCAGTGGATGCCGCACGCACCCTGATCCGAACCCGCGCTGAAAACGTGACCATACTCTACAGGCGTTCCCGTGATGAGATGCCCGCGTACGAGGAAGAGGTCATTGCCGCTCTTGAGGAACGCGTTCGGATCGAGTTCCTTGCCGCGCCGGTCGAGATAGTCAGTGACAATGGAAACATGGTCACAGGCCTGAAATGTATCAGGATGGAACTCGGTCCTCCGGATCGCTCAGGTCGACGACGACCGGTCCCGATCGAGAACTCCGAGTTCACTGTGGACGCTGACATGATCGTTCCCGCGATCGGTCAGATAATCGGCCGTGATTTCTGGGACAAGCTGCCGGAAATAGAGAGGACCCGCCGCAATACCATCAAGGTTGATCCTATAACCTACGCCACTTCCATAGAAGGTGTGTTCGCGGGCGGGGACGCGGGCACAGGCCCCGGGACGGTGATCGAGGCGCTGGCCGCGGGAAAGGAGGCCGCTGAGTCGATCCGACGCTTCCTGGAGGGCGAGGACCTCAGCGCAGGACGAGATGTACAGCAACCTGTAGCTGAACGCGACGTGGAAGGAGTCGGCCCGGTCGCTCGCAATCGCAAACAGGAGGTCGCGGCCGAGCAGAGAAAGGGCAATTTCGAGGAGACCCACATCGGCTTTGATGAGGACGCGGTCAAGGCTGAAACCGAACGGTGCCTCAACTGCGGGATTTGCTCAGAATGCCTGGAATGCGTTCGTGTTTGCTCTCCAAAAGCCATCTGCCATGACGAGTTGCAGGAGGAGATCACCCTTGATGTGGGTTCAGTAATACTGATCCCGGGTTTTGACACTTTCAACGCTGAACTCAAAGGCGAATACGGGTACGGGCGGATACCCAACGTGATGACCTCCATGGAGTTTGAACGGCTCCTTTCAGCTTCAGGGCCCACCGAGGGCGAAGTGCGCAGACCTTCAGACGGCCGGCATCCGGAAAAGATCGCGTGGATACAGTGCGTGGGTTCTCGGGACGTGACGTGCAATCGGGACTACTGTTCGAGCGTATGCTGCATGTACGCCACCAAGGAGGCGATCATGGCCCGTGAGCACGACTCTCGGATTCAGCCCACCATTTTCTATAACGACATGCGCGCGTTCGGCAAGGGATTCGAGTTCTACTATGAAAACGCGTCCACAAACATCGGAGTCAGATACATCAAGGGCATCGTGTCCACGGTCAAGGAGGAACAGCAAACCAGGGACCTGAAGCTGACATTTGTTGGAGAGGACGGGGCCATGACCACCGAGACCTTTGACCTGGTGGTGCTCTCTGTGGGCCTGGAGCCGTCGGCTTCCACCGGAAAGCTTGGAGAGCGGTGCGGGATCGATCTCAACAGGTTCGGTTTTGCCGAAACAGGGGAATTCACTCCCAATCAGACCAGCAGGCCGGGGATATTCGTGGCCGGAGCGTTTGAGGCTCCGATGGATATACCCGAATCAGTGATGGGCGCGGCTTCCGCGGCGGCTCTGTCCGGCGAACTGCTCGCCGAGGTCCGCAAGACACTGGTAAAGGAGAAGACCTTTACCCGGGAGCGGGACGTCAGCAAAGAAGAGCCCCGAATCGGTGTATTCGTGTGCCATTGCGGCACCAACATTGCCCGCATCGTTGACGTGTCCGAGGTCGCGGAATACGCGGCGACCCTGCCCAACGTAGTTCATACGGAACACAACCTGTTTACGTGCTCCACAGACACCACGGTCGCGATTGCCGACACGATTCAAGAAAAGCAAATCAACAGACTCGTAGTGGGCTCTTGCAGCCCCCGAACCCATGAACCGCTCTTCAGGGACGTTTGCAGTGAAGCGGGTATCAACAAATACCTGTTCGAGATGGCCAATATCAGGGATCAGTGTTCGTGGGTTCACCAGGAAGAGCCCGAACAGGCCACGGTCAAGTCGAAAGATCTCATTCGCATGGCAATCTCCCGCGCGGCCGGACTCGAGCCGATCCAGGAGCACACCTTTCCTGTTGTTCCCAGAGGGCTCGTCGTGGGCGGCGGCGTAGGCGGAATGACCGCGGCCCTTTCCCTGGCGGACCAGGGCTTCGAGGCAGTTCTGGTGGAGCGGGAAAGCCGGCTCGGAGGCGCGGCCCTGAACCTTCGCCGGAGCTTGACCGGACTCAATGTGCCGGCCCTGGTGGATGAGCTCCGAGATAGAATCATGTCGCATCCGAAGATCACGGCGCTGCTCGATACGGAGCCGACCGAATGTTCAGGACATGTGGGCCGTTTTTCATTCAAGGCTCGAAACCGCAAGACCGGCGAGGAATCGGATATTGAGAGCGGCGCGATCATCGTCGCGACTGGCGGGTCGGAATACGAACCGACCGAATACCTACGAGGTCAATCGGACCAGGTCTGGACGCAAACCGAACTTGATAGATACCTCCATGACGAACCCGCCAGGATGGAGGGAGTCAAAAATGTGGTCATGATTCAGTGCGTGGGCTCACGTGAGCCTGATCACCTTTATTGCAGCCGAGTCTGTTGCGGGACCGCAATCAAGAACGCGCTCGCGCTCAAAGAGAGGGACCCATCCTTCAACATCTATATCCTGTTTCGGGATATCAGGACCTACGGATTCAAGGAACTCTTTTACCGCAAGGCCAGAGAAGCGGGTGTGATCTTCCTGCGGTACGACCCGGATCGAAAACCGGTTGTTGACGAAGACCGCGGCCGTCTGAAGGTAACCGTGTTCGACCAGATCCTGGGAGGCGAGGTGGAACTCCCCGCGGATCGGGTAGTGCTCAGCGCTGCAATCAGGCCGCATCCTGAAACCGAGAGCTTCGGCGCTCTGCTGAAGATCCCTCGGAACGACGCGGGCTTCTTCATGGAAGCGCACATGAAGTTGCGGCCTCTGGACTTCGCCAGTGAAGGGATCTACCTCTGCGGATTGGCTCACGGGCCGAAATATATTTCCGAGGCGCTCGCACAAGCCAAAGGCGCGGCAGCACGGGCCGCAACAGTGCTCAGTAAGGAATTACTCCAGGTGTCGGGTGAGGTGTCGGTCGTAGACCCGGAACTGTGCGCATCATGCCTCACCTGCGTGCGAGCGTGCCCCTTCAACGTCCCCCAGATAGATCCCACGACCAATAGGGCTCACATAGAAGCCGCATCGTGCCAAGGATGCGGAATATGCGCAAGCGTCTGCCCCCGTAAAGCCATCAAACTCCAACACCATACCGATAAACAAACACTCGCAAAAATCGCAGCCCTGTAAGCGGCAGAGGGGAGAGACGGAGGCGGAGACGGAGAGGGAGAGAGGAGAGGCGGAGAAAGATGCGGGGGGAAACTTTATGTATAAAGTTTCCCCCCGCACCCCCCTTCAAACACTTTATAACGGGTTTTGAGGCAAGGCCTCAAAACCCTAATATTGGGGGCTGGGGCATCTCGTGGGTCAAAGGTGTTGACGCATACGGGGTGGGATGGCTATGATGCGGCGATTGAACAGTTGTTCCGTTTCCGGTAGAGCATCGGACTCAAGTAAGGGCCCACGCGAAATAGGTTGGACAATTGCCGACCGTGGGCGTAGGGGCGCCGCATGCTGCGCCCTCTTCAAACCAATTACGAAACGGCCTGACTTGCTGAGACCACTTCACCGCGGACCTTAAGTACGTCCATCACGTGAGGAACACGACAAAGAATGAAAACACGAAGCCTCCCATCACCCGCGCCCAGACTACCCCAAGACGCACCTCAGCGATTGCGAGCACAACATATCATCAATGCCCGCCACATCCATCACCAATTGGAGTTTTTTGGAGGGGGGTGCGGGGGGACCCTTTTTTGCACAAAAAAGGATCCCCCCGCATTCCTCAGCGCCCTTCCCATTTCTTTCCGGAACCCCGTCCCCGCATTCCTCGGCGCCGTTCCGCCCATTCTTCCACAATCCCCTCCTCCGTACCTCCTCAAATTCCACTCAGGACAATCCCTATGAACGCTGACCGCATGAAGATCATTGCATTTGCTTGCACGTATTGCGCTTACAATGCTGCGGATTTGGCCGGTTCCATGAGGCTTCAGTACCCTCATAACGTGAGGATAGTGAAGCTCTTGTGTACCGGTAAGATTGAACCGATCCTCATACTGGAGGCGTTCCGCCACGGCGCTGACGCGGTATTCGTAGCGGGCTGCATGGAGGGCGAATGCCATTTCGTTGAGGGCAACCTCCGTGCTCGCCAGATTGTGGATCACACCAAGCATCTCGTTGAAGAGGCGGGAATGGATCCCCGCCGGCTGGAGATGTTCAACATGAGCGCATCCATGGCCCAGAAGTTCGTACAAGCGGTCCGGACCATGACCGAACGGTTGGAAGAGTTGGGCCCCTCTCCTCTGCGGGAAGCGGACAATGATCGGAGCGTTGAGCGCACCGGGCAGTCTGTCTCGTAGGGGGAATTCACGATGGAGTAACGCGGGTGACTAAAGAGACGGCCGCGGGCCAGACTCCCAATCTTGGCCCAGAAGTAGAGAATTAAGTATGGTGTCCCCGGAATTCGCGCAAGTAGCTGAAGTATCTGTCATTGCGAGCGCAGCGAAGCAATCTCATTGGGTGGCAGAACCAAAGGCTGGAGATTGCTTCGTCAGTTCGCTCCTCGCAATGACATCAGCTTGAATCGCTCAATTTGGGTAGTACTTATTTCGTGACAAGGCCTAAGCATTCATGGTCATGGGTATTGGAACAATTTCAATGGGATCCGGGATTGGGATGCTCTTGAATTCCAACATATCTTCAGCCCCGATTTTCAGGGACTCTATGAGTTCTTCCCGCGTTTATTCTTGAGCATTCACTCCCGGAAAATCAACAAGCCAACCGATCCACCAGTCCTTTGTCTTTTCCATATGAGCGTAATATTGCATGGTTACCTCAATGTCGTGTCGTGGTCAGGCTTGACATGTTAGTATTTGTGCCAGGTCTTCTCTTACCCTCTCAAGGTCTGCCGCAAGACGGGGATTCGTTTCCGCACGTTTGCGCAGACGATTGATCGCTTGACTCCTTCCTCCAACAGATCGTAGAAACGAATCGGGTCCGGCTCGTCAAAGAAAATATCCTGGCCAACGTTCCAACGTAGCATCACATGATAGACAGCGCCCGGATTGTGAATGAGTGCTCTCCGTGCCATTCTTGGCAGTTTACACCCTCAAATCCATATGTGTCAAGCCTGACCCCACAACGCGATCTCACAAATGACGGTCGTTTTGGGCCAGATACCAGCTTTACGATGGGGTTCGGCCCCGCCGCTTTTCACAGTGAGGTCCAGCCACTCCAATTCCGATCTTTGCAACGTTTCAGAAACTGTCTTTCGCAATATTGAACGTACCACCCCCCTCATGCCACAGTCAAGAGAGGGACTTGCCATGTGCCTTCACCCAGAAAACCTCCTGGTTACGACGGCCCAACGGAACAATCAAGCCATTTGAAGCGGTGTCAGCCCAGTTTAGTCTCGCTACAACTCGCAAGGCAATCGGGTCAATTCGGCACGTCGGTCGGTGCCAGGTCCTGAAAGCAGGCTTGGTTCCATGAAGAAGCCCTTTTCCAGCCGCGAATCCAAAAGGGCTCCGCTCTCCCTCAATCAGGGTGGCTGAGGATGGGATGCAATGGCAGCGTAGGGCACTCCGTCAGTGAATTAGGCGAGAATGCGGAGAGTGGGGGAGAAGATATCGAAGGGATGGTGCAGTTGACCTGCACCATCCCAATACCATGAACAAGCTCGCCTAAGTGGTTCTCTACTTCGGAATGATCACACCGACATCCTTGGCATATTTGCTCCAAGCCTCCTGCAGCTCTTTCAAGATCTTCGGTCTCTCTTTGGAAAGGTCTTTAGTCTCACCGGGATCCTTTGCCACGTCATAGAGTTCCCAGACCGCTGGTCCAAAAGGCTTGGCAACCAGAACGGCCTTGTAGTCGCCTTTCCGCATCCATCGACCGTCCCCCATTTCCCCGCCGATGAGCTCGTCCGGACCGTAGGACCCTTTATCGGATCCCGACAGCACGCCTACCAAGGACCGACCCTTCATTGGCTCCACATCCTTTCCCTTGAACTTCCCGGGATGCTGTATGCCTGCCATCTGAAGGATCGTGGGCATGATATCCGTGACATATGCAAAAGAACCGAAAGTGCGACCGCCTTTGACTCCGGGTCCGGAGACGATGAGGGGACTCCGAATGCCTCCCTCGCCGACGGTCATCTTGAAATAATCGAGAGGGCCGGAGCCGGCCGACGCCCAACCCGTACCGTAAGCGACATTGGAGCCCGGATGACCGATATTCTCAAGGTTATCGTCAAAACGATCAAGAAAACCGGATTCCTTATTGTTTGGGTAGTCTTCACTTAAAAACGGGTTGGCTCCGTTGTCGGAGAAGAAAATTATTACCGTGTTGTCGTACTCGCCGATATCCTTGAGAAAATTTACTATCCGGCCAAAATGGTAATCCATATTGTCCACCATGCCGGCGTAGACCTCCATACTCCGCACCGACAAGGCTTTCTCCTTTGCGTCCAGCGACCTCCATGGTTTGACATTGGGGTGCGGTTTGGGGTTCCTGGCTGCTTTGGACACCAAGCTCAGGCGCTTTGCGGCGTCGGCTCGCCTTTCTTTGAGGACCTCGTATCCGTCGTCATATCGACCACGATATTTGCTGAGCCAGGGCTCGGGAACGTGCACGGGATCGTGGGGAGCGGTAAACGCAAGATAGGCCAGGAACGGCTTGCCGTCTCCCCGATTCTCCCGTATTGCGCTCATGAGAAAATCGGTATAACTCCGACTGGAGTAAAAGTCGGCCGGCAGCTTCTTGAGGAATTTGCCGTCCATGGTATATTTGGCCGGGTGATCGGCTTCAAACAGTCCAGCCATGTCGTGCCAATGACTTGCGCCCCCATACATGAGGCTATACGTACGCTCAAACCCGCGGGAATGGGGAATGCTCTCGGGCTCGTGCCCCAGATGCCACTTCCCCCCCATATAGGTATGGTAGCCCGCTTGCCTAAGAACTTCGGCCAATGATACGACATGATTGTTCAAGTAACCTTCGTAGCCGGGTTTCCCTTTTTGCTCGGGCGTAAGTAATTCGCGCATAGTGCCAAGACCCGCTATGTGATTATCTGTTCCAGAGAGCAGCATAGAACGGGTCGGAGAGCAACTGACGGAGACGTGGAAATCAGTAAATCTGACACCATTCTCTGCCAAAGAATCCAAGTTTGGTGTCTGAATCTCGCTCCCCCAGCATCCCAGGTCGGTCCAGCCCATATCGTCGGCCACAACGAGCAGGAAATTGGGCCGACGTTTGGAATCAGCAGCCTCGCTTGGGAGAACACTGCTGATCATTATGAGTGGCAGCAACAGAAACACGACGGTTAGCCGCCTACGAAAGACTTGGTGTTCCATTTTGAAGTTCCTCCAGTTCGTTTGAACAGCCTACCAATTGGTTTTGACCTCCTGATCAGGGCCGCTGCGTTTCTGATAGTAGCCCAAGGCTCCCAATTCCAATCCTTATTCCGGATCGGTGGCTGTCTTTGTAGGATTTGAATTTACCATACCTTCGGCCTTCTTCTCAACGACCATACTGAGCGTGAGCCTTCACCTACAAAGCGGCGCGATCATAGTTTCCGGAAAGAGAAGTCAAAGCCACCATTAGCGTGCTCGTGTGCCCAATTCGGCTCTCAGCTATGCAGCAATCGGATCGATTCGGTCAGTCGATAGTTCTGAATGCAGGCTTGAATCCGTGAAAGAGCTTCTTTCAGTACTCCATGTCAAAGAAAGGACCGCTCTCCTCCAATGGGAACGGGGTCAGGCTTGACATATTTGTATTTGTGCCAGGTCTTCTGTTACCCTCTCAACTTCTGCCGCAAGACGGGGATTCGTTTCCGCACGTTTGCGCAGACGATTGATCGCTTGACTCCTTCCTCCAACAGATCGTACAAACGAATCCGGTCCGGCTCGTCAAAGAAAATATCCTGGCCACCGTTCCCACGTAGCATCACATGATAGACAGCGCCCGGATAGTGAATGCGTGCTCTCCGTGCCATTCTTGGCAGTTTATACCCTCAAATCCATATATGTCAAGCCTGACCCCAACACAACATTGACCCCAACATAGGGGGAATTCACGATGGAGTAACGCGGGTGACTAAAGAGACGACCGCGGGCCCGACTTCCAGTCTTGGCCGAGAAGAAGGAATTAAGTATGGTGGCCCCGGAATTCGCGACTTGCAGCGAGAGAATTCTTGTGATACAGCCAACAGAGTGCAGAAAGAGTTCATCTCGTCTGAGGCTGACATGGTAGATAAAGGTTTGAAAACACGCTCCGAGGAACTGCGGCTTTCCCTCGAATCACTGAAATCGTCTTTGATGGGAATCCAAAGTCGGTCTGGTAGTAGTCAGGCCAGCCTTCATATCCACAATATGATGCCTCAGTTGAGGCAGCTGATCGCGGATGGCGGTAGAAATTTTCGGCCGCGGCTACTAAATTTGGCAGACGAAATGAGGATCCCTCTTCGGTTCTACGCTGCTCCTGAGGAAGGTCTAGCTTTCACTTTGGAGATTAAACTTCCCGACAGCTCGGATACGGTGTTCTCCCCTACGGGATATGCCCCTAATTTTATTTATCGGAAGTGCTGGTCGCCAATGCCCAGACAAGGATTTGTATGCGTCGATCTTCGGGAATGGATGCAGAGAGAGATATATGATGACTCAAAGGTTCAGTACACCCGAAACAACTTACTCCGAGCAATATCGGATAAAGAGGGCGGAGGCCACTTGGACGATACTCAAGACCAACTGAGTTACGCACTACAGGAAAAGTTCCTATGCTTCGATAAGGAAGATGTCAGCAAAGCACTTAGTGGCAAAGACATTTTTCTCATAGACCTCGCTGCACTGGTGATATGGCTGGGTCAGAGAATGCTTCTGATGATGAACTGCCACGCAAGAGGGCTCGCTGAGTCTGTAGACGAGGGAATAGCGCAACCGGATGCTGAGTTCGACTCGTTCCAGGCTCAGTATTCAAACAAGTTCGGGTGGGTAATACCGCGAGCTGATTCCTGGGGCCTACAGGAGGCTCCACCTAGTGGCCAGGTGAAAATCCGGCTTATCCTGTCGCGCAAGCAGGACTGGTACGACGAGCCTCATGTTTATACCAACTTGACCTGAAGGTTGCCGCGAAAAAAGGGGGTCACGTCTGTGCCTGGCTCTTCTTCGGGAATTCCGGGGACACCATGCTCAATTATGGGGCTATCCAGATCATTCTACCGGATACTATGTCTTGTGGTCTTGTGTGTCAACGCCCTTCCGCAGCGTTTCTCCTCTCCTGCCGGACCACGTCCCACACTGCATCCGGATGAGCCGCGGCCACCTGTAACAGGACGCGTGCGGGGCCTTTGGGTGTGCGCCGACCCTGTTCCCAGTTTTGCAGCGTCTTCACACTGATGCCGATCAAGACGGCAAATTCACTCTGAGAAATGTTGTACCGGGCACGGATATTCTTGATGTCCGGAACATTCACCACCGAAGTGCGGGACGGTTCAGCCTCGCCACGAAGAATAGCTCCTCCTTCCCGAACACTCTCCACCAATTCGTTGAACAACTCGTCTCTCATGGGTATTCCTCCTCGACGATCTTTCTTAGAATCTTCCGTTGATCCGAAGACAGATCGTCGCGCTCACTCTTCGGTTACATCAGCAGCATAAGGATCCGATCTTGCGCTACAGCCCAGTAATAGATGACTCGGACTCCACTCCTCTTACCCTGCCCCTGTGAACCCCAACGGAGTTTCCGAAGACCGGATGTGCCTCTCACCCTGGATCCTGCGTGCGGGCGCTCTGTCAAAGACAGCTGCAACTTTCGATATTCGTCATCCAAGAGCAGAGCAAGAGCTTGTCGAGTGAAAATCGGTGTTTCTATGAGAGTCCCGTGGAGAAACCACCCTATGCGGTTCAGCGTATGGGGTGGTTTGGAGGGGAGATGAGTCTCCCCTCCAAGTCATTGCGCAGCGTACGCGCTCTTGAACGATCCTGTCCGAGGCGAAGCCCCGGACCGGTGAACAACGGAAGAGACTTTCATGCTTCGTTGTGCCTCTGTTTCTAGGCATGTAAGTTTCTATGAAAATCATCGCGACCCATTTTCATTATCCGCCATTGGCGGACCGTTGTCAAGGAATGATAAATCGAGACATGGCAGTCGGGTAACCGGCGGTCCTACCTCGATTAGCGTTACTTTTTTGTTCTGTGGAATTCCAGTCGAACATATCCGGATTTGTCTTGTCTTGCGGAATGACATAGAATATTCTGACAAAGACTTGGCGTCCGGAACGGCATGAAACGGAGTTGTACGATGGCAGACTTGGTGACGGAGTTTCTCAACGGTGAGCCTTACGAATACTACCCGATTGGGAAATACGTTGTAAAGGCATGTGGTGTAACTGGATCCACCGGCTATTGAGATCAAAGAGACCCGGACACGTGAGTACTTACCATGAACCTTATGAATCTGCTCCAAGAGAAAAGGGACGAAATCGTCAAGATAGCGACTCACTACGGAGCCAAGGACATACGAGTCTTCGGGTCGGTTGCCAGAGGAGACGCCGGACCCGACAGTGATGTGGACTTCCTCGTTCGTTTAGAGCCGGGAACCACCCTGCTCCGCCATGCCGCACTCATAAGGGAACTCGGGAACCTACTCGGTTGCAAGGTGGACGTGGTGAGTGAAAGAGGTTTGCGAGAGCGTATCAGGGACCGAGTAATCCGGGAGGCGACCCCCATATGAGAAGCGATCGGGAACGCCTTCTCGATGTCCTCCACGCAATCGAGAACATTGAGAAGTACTCCGTACAAGGATACGACGCCTATGTCAGCGAAGAACTCGTCCAAGTTTGGATTGTCCATCACATCCAACTGATCGGAGAAGCCACCGCTAGTCTCTCCCGGGAACTACGAGAGTCGAGTCCCGACATTCCGTGGCAGGACATCATCGCCATGCGAAACGTTTTGGTTCATCAGTACTTCGGTATCGACCTCCGGGAAGTCTGGGACACCGTAACCACTGACCTACCGACGTTGAAGAATCAGGTCCTGTCGATCCTTGATGGACTGGATGAGTAAGAAAGGGATCGAATCTTCCACAACAGGAGATGCCCCACGACGGGTCTGGGCCCGGACGTATGGGCAGACCCCGGATCCGAATCCGGGGCAGGCTCTATGTGCCTGCCCTCACCTTCAAAGCCCACCGAACACTGAATGGTTGCGCTCCGGTCAGAAATTCCATCGACTCGGTTCCGCGCTCGTGATACGAATGAGCGTGCGAATCCACTGGAATGAACACTGCCGAACAAGCCCCCGGGGCGTCCTGAAAAGGATACTAATATGTTTGAAGGCGGACGGCATAACGGAGACAGACTCTGAAGGCCGAGGGCTGGTCCATGACGAGGGATCGTGCGGGACAAGCTATGTGGAATTCTGAAATCGAGAGACTGAAGCGTGATGATCTGTACAGGGTGATGCCCGTGGTGTCCGGCGCGCCGGGTCGAACGATCGTGGTCAACGGCCGACATGCTCTCAATTTATCGAGCAACAACTACCTGGGCCTGGCCGGTCACCCGAGGGTCGTGGAGGCTCTCGTGGAGTACACTCGCAAATACGGCGCCGGGTCTACAGCCTCTCGCCTCATGGCCGGGAGCAACGAACCCTTCAGGGAGCTTGAATCATTTATCGCAACCTGGAAGCAGACCGAAGCCGCGCTCGTGTTTGCAAGCGGGTACCAGGCCAATGTGGGGATACTGACCTCACTCGTGGGCCATGGGGACCTCATTGTTTCCGATGAACTCAACCACGCCAGCATCATAGACGGATGCCGCCTTTCAAGGGCCGCGGTGCAGCGTTATCCTCACCTGGACCTGAATGTGCTCGAAGATCTGTTGAAGAAGAGCGACCATCACACTAAGCTCGTTGTTACGGAGTCCATATTCTCCATGGACGGAGATCGGGCGCCTCTGAAGGAGATTGATGAATTGTGCAAACGTTGCGGCGCGTTCCTCATGGTGGATGAAGCCCACGCAACCGGGGTCCTGGGGCCTCAAGGTCAGGGAGCGGCCGCGGAGGTAGGCGCGACTCCTGACGTTCAGATGGGGACTCTGGGAAAGGCGGTGGGAACTTCCGGAGCGTACGTTGCGGGCGGCAAAGCCATGATAGACCTTTTGGTGAACAGGGCCCGTTCACTGCTGTACACGACCGCGGCTCCACCGGGGGTGATCGGATCGGCCCTGGCCGCACTGAGGATCATAGCCTCCGGGGAGGGTGAGGCTCTAAGGGCCTCATTGACGGAAAACGCTCGTGAATTCGGTGCGCTTGCCCATAACAGACTGGGTTTGGATTTGACGCCCGGCCACATTGTTCCCATTCCGATAGGGGAGTCGGCTCGCACAATGAGAATCAGCTCGCGATGCCTGGAAGCCGGCGTCTTTGCCCAAGGCATCCGATATCCGACCGTCCCGGAAGGGACATCGAGGCTTCGCCTCAGTCTGATGAGCGATCACACGGCGCAAGACGTTCACAAGGCCGTCACGGTTTTGGAAAAGGCCTTGGGCGAATAGGTGAATGTCGGTCACAGTGAACCCGCGGGCCAGGTAGGAGGTCAGATGGAGCAAAGCCGATCTATCGCTTGACCTGAATGCCGACGAGGCTTAGTCTTATGAGAAGCGCGGCATTCATACCAACTGTCATCGCAAGAAAGTGACAACGAAATATGAAAGTCTTTTCCGTTGTTTACTGGTCCGGGGCTTCGCCTCGGACAGGGTACTCCAAGAGCGCGCACGCTGCGCATGGACTTGGAGGGTAGACTCATCTCCCCTCCAAACCACCCCATACGTTGACCCGTAAAGGGGTGGCTTTGTCCACGGGACTTTCATGCGAATGCGCTTTCAAAGAGGGAACACATGGCTCAAGTCCGGAAGGGAGAAATCCCCCCTACCCCCTTTGCTAAAGGGGGGTGGTGCCGGTCCCCCCCTTTGAAAAAGGGGGGTTAGGGGGGATTTTGAGACTTGGTCCCTCACCTGTACACTGTACTTCTTTGAACGCAACTTGGTATCAGGCGTCGCATCAACCGGAAGGAAACATGTTTGATTCCATAGAATCCGTGGAAGAGAGCCTGCGCAGGGAGAACTATATCCCTGACCGATCTCTGGCCACAGTGCTCTATCTTTCCTGGTCTTTGAAGAAGCCCTTGTTCCTGGAAGGGGAACCGGGCGTGGGAAAGACCGAAACCGCGTCGGTCATGGCTCGGGTCCTTCAGACGGATCTGATACGTCTTCAGTGTTATGAAGGTCTCGATTCCAACCACGCGCTCTACGAGTGGAACTATCCTCGCCAGATTCTGGCCATCAAGATGGGTGAGCAATGCGGGACCGACAGGGAATCACTGGGTCGAACAATTTTCTCTGAGGAGTTCCTGATCAAGCGCCCTTTGCTGGATGCGATCATCTCCTCCCGGGATCGCGCGCCGGTCCTGCTCATAGACGAGATCGACCGTTCCGACGAGGAATTTGAAGCCCTTCTTCTGGAGGTGCTCTCCGATTTCCAGGTCTCCATCCCGGAGATCGGAACGCTCAAGGCTCGGCATCGTCCGATGGTCATCCTCACGTCAAACCGTACGCGGGATATCCACGACGCGCTGAAACGGCGCTGCCTTTATCACTGGATAGACTATCCCGACCCGGAAAAGGAGAGGGAGATAATCGCCGCGCGTGCCCCGGGGGTTGCCGAAGACCTGGCAATTCAGATTGCCCTTTTCATGAAACGTATTCGCGAGGAAGACTTTGTAAAGAGCCCCGGGGTGGCCGAGACTTTGGACTGGGCCGAGGCTCTCCTGATGCTCCAAAAGACAACCTTGGACGAGCAAACGGTGGAACAAACTCTTGGGTGCATTCTCAAGCATCGCGAGGATATGGTTCTTTTCCAGGATCGATGGAGCGAGGCCCATTACCGGGAATCCGTGCTGGGTGAAGTTCTGGAAGAGCTGTGCTGAGGCACTTCCTATGAACGCCTACGCCCGAGGAAAGGCGCCAACGATGCATGAAAGTCCTTTCCGTTGTTCACTGGTCCGGGGCTTCGCCTCGGACAGGGTACACGAAGAGCGCACACTGCGCGACCCTCCAAACCACCCCATACGTAGACCCGGATGAGGGTGCCGGCGCCACGGGGCTTTCCCTCTCGTTCCCAGGCTCTGCCTGGGAATGCATACCGGGAGGCTCCGCCTCCCCTACTTGGGGAGCGCCGCGGTCGCAAACAAAGAGGTTTTTTGTATGAAAATGGATGCGGCGCCAAGTCCACCGAATGCCGTCACTGACCGACTACCAAAGAGGGCGACGCATGCGTAGCCCCTACAACCATGACCCACCAGCATGGCGGATATTTTTATGTTTCGTTGTGCCTCGATGTTTTGAAGCAGGAAGGTCGGTGCGGGAGTTGAGCATTTGAAGCGACCGGAAGGCGGAAACAGACCTGTCCCCGGCGGGCGCCTGACAAGCGTCCACTCAGGGCGTCCCTACACGAACAAGGCTGTTTCACCGGAATCCTTTGCCGGGCTGGTGGTTTCCTTTGGTCGCGTACTTAAGGATAATGGCTTCGTAGTCTCGGTTCCTTCGGTTATGGATGCCCTGTCGGCCATTTCCGGGATGGGCCTTGAGGACCCTCGGGACTTGCGGACTGTTTTCGGGGCCTTATTCATGACTCGCATGGAAGAGAGAGGGATTTTCGATCGCCTCTTCAATGAGTTCTGGCTGAGCAGGAGTATCATATCAGGGAACGGCCCCGCGGATTCGGGGACCACGGGCAATGCCGGGCCGTCGAGCGATTTTCCGGAAACTGATGCGGGTCGAGTGCCGGCTGAAGCGGCGGTGCAGCGTTCTCAGGAAGAGGAAGCATGGCATTCCGTCCCATACGTGGTATACTCGCCCGTCGAAATTCTCAGGGAGAAGGATTTCAGGGATATTCCCGAAGGTGAGGACCAGCGCATGGCCCGCGTCATCAGGGAGATCTTGTCCCCGGTGCTGAGACGGGTTCGAGCCAAGAGGAGGCCCGCTTCATCAGGGCCCTTCATTGACCTCCGAAGAGTGCTCAGAAAAAATGTCCGTTTTGCCGGCGATGTGTGTGAACTGCCGCGGCTCAAACCCGCGTTGAAGGTCAAGAAGCTGGTGTTTTTGTGCGACGTCAGTGGGTCCATGAATCCCTATTTGAGATTCATGCTCCGCTTCATCAAGGAATTGCAGGTTCTTCCGACCAAAGTGGAAACTTTTGTTTTCGCTACCCGGCTGAGCCGCATAACCAGGCTCTTGGCTCATGCGCGCTTCTCACATGCCATGACCGAGATCGGTCACACTGTTCAAGACTGGTCCGGAGGGACGCGTATCGGGTCATGCTTGCAACGGTTCATTTCGGTCCATGGCGCGGCAATGTTGAGACCATCGACGGTCGTGCTCATACACTCGGATGGATGGGACCGAGGAGATCCCAAACTTCTGGAAAGAGCTATGGCCAGGCTGCACAATAGGGCTTATCGTGTCATGTGGGTCAATCCCCTGCTAGGTGGAGCGGAGTACGAACCCACGTGCAAAGGAATGAAAACGGCCCTGCCGTACGTTGATTCATTCTTGCCGGGCCACAACATAGCCGGCCTTGAAAGAGTGGCCGGAACCATACGGGGGCTGTTTTAAGGGGATCTGCCCCGCGAAACTGGAGGCTCATACCAATGCGCTTTCAAAGAGGGAACATATGGCTCAAGTCCGGAAGGGAGAAATCCCCCCTGCCCCCCTTTGCTAAAGGGGGGGACCGGGGGGATTTTGAGACTCGGTCCCTCACCTGTACACTGTACTTCTTTGAACGCAACTTGGTATTACGCCTTGGGGCCTGTCTGTGCCTGACTTCTTTTCAGGGAATTATGTCGTTGGGACTTTGAGCGGAATAGAGATAAAACCATTGAGACAAATTTCGCTCAGCGAAACAAGAGGAGACGGTTATGGTGACTAATGTTGTTGAGCCGGTCAATATCACCGGCGCTCAAGTCTTAGGGGTTTTCTGGAAGATGTTCCTGCGCGCGGCGACACTTGTGTTCGACGCGAACAATCGGGCGATCCGCAGAGAAGGGGGCGTGAGTCTCGGTGATACCCTATTCAACTTCGTCAAGATGTCCTTTCTGGAACATACTGTGGTCAAGTATCGGCATCCTGTCAGGTTCGGCGACAAAGTTATCCTCGACAGTATCTTTCCGCCCTATCCCTCAGCCGCGCTGGACAAGAGATTGTCTAATTATATTAACCATCTGGATCTGACGGAACTCCCGTCGGGTATGGTCTCGGTATCCACGACCAATCAGTGTCCATATTCGTGCGCTTTCTGCTCCACCAACGCGCAGCGAAAGACAGAGGACGACCTTGACGAAGAATTGCTGAAGAGAACCCTGAGTCAGATAGAAGACCTGGGAGTGGCGACCATCATCCTACACGGTGGTGAACCCATGTACCGGTACGATCGGTTTCTTCGTCTGGTCGAGCACGTCAGCGATGACACATGCTTGTGGATGTTCACAACCGGTTTTGGAGTCACTCCGGAAAGGGCCGTGGAGTTGAAGGAAAACGGTCTCTTCGGAGTCTGGGTCAGCCTGGACCACTATGATCCCAAGGTCCACAATCGTCTCAGGGGTCATCGTGAGGCGTTCGATAACGCCTGCCAGGCGGTCGAGAATTTCAAGCGGGCTGGGATCTATACTTGCCTGTCGCTGGTGCCTCCCGAGGATTTTGAAGATGTGGAGAACTTCAAGAAATATTACGATCTGGCCAAGAAACTGGGGGCCGCGGAAATCCGTGTCATGGAGATGAAACCTTCAGGTCGGGAAGCGTGTCAGGGAGTCAAACCCCACAGTCCAATACTGGGGCAATTACAGAAGGAACTGTACGCGGATCCTGCGTACAAGGAACACCCGCCGCTCAGCGGTCTATCGACCTGGCTTGAAAAGGACCCCGCGTTGGGTTGCCAGTGCAGGTTTGAGTATCTCTTTGTCACCTCTACCGGGGAAGTGCAGCCCTGTGAGGCCACGGAAGTCTCTTTCGGAAATATCCTGGAAGAGGACTTCGTGGACATATACAAAAGGGCGTGCGAGGCATTTCCTGCGCCTTCCACCGGATGCATTCCCATGGTCATGTATCCCGAGGTGCAGGATTACCAGCAGAAGAAGGACAGCCTCAAGTCCGCGGAAAAAGGGGACATCTCCACTCGGATCATGGAAGGTTTCCGAGACAAAGGTTGGATCCCAGGGGCTTACAAGCAGATCTGGTCAACATACGAACGGCGTTTGAGGCGCTACAAGAACCGTATGGCCAAGGGATCTGCGCAGAATAGTCTCCGATCCCCCGGGCAGGCGCACGAGACGGCTGAAAGGGAACATAGTCTACCGCAACCTCGTGCATGATGGATCCCTCTCGTTCCCAGGCTCTGCCTCGGAATGCATACCGGGAGGCTACGCATGCGTCGCCGAAATAGTGGGTCCAAACCGGAACTCGGCCGATTTTGCAGTACGTCCATTCTTGCGGGAATCTGAACATGTCTGATGATTCACAAACATTCGCCGAAACAACGGCTTTCCCACGGTCCATAGGCGATCCATACTATTGGACCGGCATGGGCCGGGCCTATCTCGGTGACAGCCTGGACCTGATCAAGGGAATCCCCGATGACCATGTGAATCTGATCCTCACTTCACCTCCATTTGCGCTGACCAGGAAGAAGGAATACGGCAACAAGAGCGCCGAGGAATATGTGGACTGGTTTCTGGAATTCGCCGTGGAATTCAAAAGAATACTGGCCGAGGACGGGTCTTTTGTGTTGGATCTGGGGGGCGCTTATCTCCCCGGGCATCCGGTACGCACCATCTACCAGTTTGAGCTGCTCGTGAGGTTGTGCAAGGAGATCGGGTTCTTCCTGGCCCAAGATTTCTATCACTACAATCCATCGCGTCTCCCCGCCCCGGCCGAGTGGGTTACGGTGCGGCGGATTCGGGTCAAGGATTCGGTCAACACGGTCTGGTGGCTGTCTAAAACGGAAACCCCGAAGGCGGACAACCGACAGGTGCTCAAGCCTTACAGTGACAGCATGAAACAGCTGCTCAAGAATGGATACAAGCCAAAACTCAGACCCAGCGGCCACGACATTTCGGACAAGTTTCAAAAGGACAACAAGGGAGCAATACCTCCCAACCTGCTGCAGCTGGCCAACACCGAGTCAAACAGCGCGTACCTGCGAAGGTGTCGTGAAGCGGGCATCAAGCCTCATCCGGCTCGCTTTCCCGAGGGGTTGGCGGATTTCTTTATCAAGTTCCTGACCGACAAGGGAGACCTGGTGCTGGACCCGTTTGCAGGTTCCAATACCACGGGCAGTGTCGCGGAAAAATTGCAAAGAAAATGGCTCGCCATGGAGATAAACCGAGATTTTGTCGAAGGCAGCGTGTGCAGATTCCTGGACGTAGACTTCCTTGAGATGTCGAACAGCGACCGCATCGCACCCTGCAAATAGCGGGGGAGTAATGATTCAACACTGACATGGACGCTACAACAAGGCCGCCATTCAGATCTCAGCCAATCATATCCTGTCTCATTCTCTTTTCTTGTATCCGCGCGCATCCGCGAAATCCGCGGTCAAAAGTCTCTTGTTTTGCGACGTTACTTGGTATCACTCAGATGCGTTTTTCATAATCTGTTGGTTATCCTGGTACATTTTGGTGAACGGATCCTCCTCGAAATCAAATTCTGATTCCACGTCCCGTTCGAACAGGGAAAAGACCGTGTGATGGATACCCATAAAGACTGGCGCTCCCAAGGCAGAGTCAATGTGAGCGAAGACAGGCTCATCACCGACGGAAATAACTCCCCCAACGTAAATGACCAGAAAGAGCGTCGCCACAACCGCTATGATGATTGTCCATTTCCGACTCATTGTGCCCTACTTTCAGGTAATGGTTCACCGGGCTTGAAGCGGTTCTGCCTTATGCTCGTTTCTCGTCGAGCTTCAACAGGATGTCGCCCATATCCCGAATATGCGTGTTTGAATACTTGATGGAATCCAGGATATCCATGATAAGGGACGCGGATCTCGGGGGGCATAGCCCCTCGAGCAAGCGATCTTCGTACGCGGCCTGGAAATCAATAATCATCTGGCCGAGTTTCACGTCCTGGTCTCCAATGAGTTGGAGCAGGGCCCTGTTGCGCGTCATGAGCACGTCACGGAAGTTGGTCAGGATTTCGATGAGTAGATCAAACAGATTACCGAGTTCCTGATTGGATTTGTCGATGAAAAGAATGCCCTCGCGGTCCTTTATCCGGCAGCAATTCAAGATGCTCTCCAAGTGATCTCCCACCCGCTCCAGGTGGCCCGGAAAGAGCACCACTGCTTTGAGCACTTCCCCGGGAGTCACTTCCAAGGCGCCGAATACAACGTTTCCCGTTAGGCTCTTTTCTTCTTCATGAATTTCCCGACCCAGCCGCTCTGCGGTTGCCATCTTTTCCGGGTCAGGAACAACAAGGATTTGCGACAGAAGCCGGGTCATCTCGATGATCTTGCCCATCATTACCAGCAGGCCCTCTTCAAAATGGGTGACCTCTTCAGGAGGGGTCTCGATCATCTCTTCCAGCCTGTTCGCCTCGGAGTCGAGTTTGGGGCTGATCAAGCGGAATGGATTGAAAAAGAATTTGGTGTCTTTCATGTGTCGCCCTCCTTGCCGGTAGGATGTTGAAGTCCAGGAAAGCAGGATTCAAGCCACACGGCCGAAATGCAGAATAGTCGGCCGCAAGAGGGTTTACACGCGTGATTCTATGTTTCTTTCCCTATTCTCAGAATATGCCCTTGCGCAAAAAATATCAAGTATTTCTAAACTACGGATGTAAGCTTGGGGTTATCGGTGGAGTGACAAGAACAACCAGGTTGCTGCGTCCAGCGTTTGGCAGGAGGGCGCACACTCAGGCGCCCCCTACACTCTGCCCCACGTATGTGAATGATTTCCTCCAGGCCGCAACGTCTTGACATGGGCGCGGCGCACAGGATAACCTGTGTTGGAGCGGAAACAAAGATACGCGCCATTCTTCCGGCAGAAACGTGATTCCGTCCACTGGATGGAACGCGCTCGCGGGGTTGATGATGGAAGACAAGACAAGAGTCTCACCACAGCCTGAAGTAGATCGAGGTAGCTATGACGGCCGTTCGCCTATGGATGGGTGGCATAGATCTGCGTTCTTCAAACTGATGGTGGTGGCGCCCATCTTGGCCGTCATGTTTTCATGGGGGCTTGTGAAGTACCGTGATTACATCGGTGGCGCTTGTGAAAGGGCCGCACAGGGGGATTTGTCGAGACTGGGGGCTGCCATTGAGAGACTTGGCAATGAAATGGGTGACCTGAACTGTCCGGACGGCCTCAAACAGTTTTCCGAGGAGCACATCTCCTATCTTGCCGGTCCCTATTATGGGTGGGGAGGGACCAACAGAAAGTGCAAGGTTCGAATCAGAATGATCGGCAGGGAAATCCAGGGGTGTTCAAAACGAGGGACTCGGCCGACAGGGAAAAAGAATAAGACCTATATTTACCGGATATCGGTTGACAGCGGCCGCGACCTGAAACCTACAGTCGGCGCCTGTACAGGCAAACGGTACGGGTACCCGATGTACACGTCGACCATGCTGCCCGGTGAGGGCAAAGAGAAATGCGTCCTTGGGCCGCCCACGGACGTGAAAAGGTAACAGAAGCCGGGACAACTGACGTGGAGAGATTGTCTCAATCCGCGGTGTGCCATTGCAAGACCCGATGAGCCGGAAACTTCCGCGGCGGGGGTGTTGTCCGGCAGAATTCCGGTCGGGTCATTTTTCCGGATACGCATGGAACAGGACACGGGAAGCGATGGCGCCATTTCAAGGAAGGGAGGTCCGACACATGTTGAAGAAGCTGATTTGGTGGTCTACGGTTCTTCTTGCAGCAGTGGGCGTTCTGGTGGCGGCCCCGGTCGGTCTTGTCTACAACGCGGATGCGGACATCGTCGTAGCGAGACCCTTGCCCCCGGAACAGGAAGAATTCAAAGATGCTCTTGCCGGACTGACGAACAAGGAGATCTATCTGACCACCGGTGTGATTCTCGTTGCCGTTGAGGCCTTGTTCCTCATTGGGTTGGTCATAACCCGTCGGAAACATTTCAATAAGCGACTGCCTGAGAGCGATGTTTAGAACCGGAGAATCCACGGTTTAGGATGAGGAATGACTATGCGGCACAGATCCTCTGCGCCAAATCTGGTCGGAAATCTCGCGGTTTTCGGAACAGCGCACGCGATGGTGGACGGGACGTGCGCGGCCGTGCTCTTTACAATACCGAGCGTCCATGATCTCACCGGCGCTGATTTCTACTATTTGGTCCTCATTTACAATGTTTTAGCGTTCGGAACACAGCCATTGGCCGGCCGACTCACGGACCTACTGCAAACTCCAAGATGGTCCGCGGCCCTCGGGTGTGTCGTGACCGCGGCCTCGGTGTTGGGACTGTGGTTTTCCCCTATGGCGGCTGTTCTATTGGCAAGCGTCGGGAATGCCCTGTTTCATGTGGGTGGCGGCACGATCAGTCTCAATCTGACTCCGCAGCGAGCGACCGGGCCGGGTCTGTTCGTCGCGCCCGGGGCAATCGGACTTGCCGCAGGCATTGCCATAGGGAAGGCAGGCCTGTTCGTTTCCTGGCCGTTTGTTTGCTTACTCTTGACTTGTTGTGTGGGCATGTGGGCGGTCAAGATTCCCTCAATCGATTATGAGCGAAGGTCCGCGGCCACGACCATCACTTTTTTTGGAGTCATGGTTCTGTTGCTGCTGGGGTCGATCTCGATCAGGACGCTCATCGGGTTTTCGGTCGCGTTTCCGTGGAAAGCGGATTCCACGCTGCTGGCAATTCTAGTCGTGGCTGTTTTCTGCGGCAAAGCCGCGGGTGGGGTGTTGGCCGATCGCTATGGCTGGCTTCCGGTTGCCGTCGCAGCCTTATTGATATCAGCGCCGTTGATCCCATTTGGCGCCAATGTGCCCGGTCTGGCAATAGTCGGCGTGTTCTTGTTCAATCTGACAATGGCCGTGACATTGGCGGCAGTTGCAGGCGCGTTTCCGGGGCGGCCCGGATTTGCTTTCGGATTGACGTGCCTCTTCTATATTGCCGGAGGGCTTTTAGCCTTCACTTACGGCAGAGATCTTCTAAACAACCCTTGGATTGTACTGTTGGTAATTCTGTGCTCCGCGGCCGCGCTGTTCGCGGGATTGCGGATGTTCTTGGATTACCGTAGTCTTTCAGAGTCCCGACCACCGGACAGTTCCCCCGTTGAGATGTGAGAATGTGCGATGATACCAAGCCGCCGCTTGTCGGGGTGGAACTTGCTTGCTCTCGCGGGGAATCCGATCGAGATCCTACTTGGCGATAGCGAATTACATTCTTGCGCTTGTGCTGACTATTGTCGTGGAAATCGGCGTTGCCGCGGCCCTGCCGCACAACACGAATGTGTCCGCGCGAACCATCGTCCTTGTCAACCTCATGAGCCATCCCTTGCTCCACTATGTGCTCTGGACCAACCACTATGCGCAGTTCATGACCGTCACGTGGCCTGTGCTGATAGGTCTGGAGATGGGCGTAGTGGTCCTGGAATGGGCTCTGCTCCTCTTTGTGGTGCGAGAGAAGGCAATACATCTGTTCTATCTCTCCTTGGCAATGAACGCTGCATCGTTTACCGTCGGGCTGGTGGTATTCCGGTTAATGGACTCGCGGACCTGGGTCGGCTAGTCGCAATCCCGTCCATATCATACCAACTACCACTCCCGAGAAAAGGCACAACAAAGCATGAGAGTCCTTTCCCCTCGTTCCCAGGCTCTGCCTGGGAACGCATACCGGGAGGCTCCGCCTCGGACATACACATTAGGAGCGCGCTTGCTGCGCCTGGATTGCAGGAACGTCCGATGCAAACCTCAAATCACGCTCTGTCCGCGCTCCGGTCCTTGATGGGCCGACGATCGAAGATAGAGGATACTCGCTTCAGGCATTCCGCTGCAATAGAAGCGTTTCTGACCAGGCTTTGCGCTCCCAACGAACCTGCCGCGGGTTGGTTGCGAAGGATCTCCCGTCTGGGTGACCGAATCGTTTGCAAGATCAACAGGGTGAGGCGCTTTTGACCGGCTCTCCCGGCGCCCCCGGGAGATCGCACAGTCATACGATGAAGGGCATCCCGTGCGGGTTCAGGGCGTAGAGGCCTTGGCGACTTCCGGCAAATAGCTGCCGGATTTCAATAGCCCCGCCCATAATTCTTTCCGTGAGTTGATCCGTCAGGACTTTCTCTATGCCCTCTGTGGTCTCTGTGGCCCAAAAAAACAATTTGCCACAGAGATCACAGAGACCACAGAGGTAATATTGTGATGCCGTTCACAAATGGTCTCTCGCCGGAGTCAGTCAACAAGGACCCTTTTGGGCGTGTTGCTTTGAAATAGGAAAGCGTTTGGGTCTTGGCGACTTCCGGCAAATAGCTGCCGGATTTCAATAGCCGCACCCATAAATTCTTTCCGTGAGTTGATCCGTCAGGACTTTCTCTATGCCCTCTGTGGTCTCTGTGGCCCAAAAAAACAATTTGCCACAGAGATCACAGAGATCACAGAGGTAATATTGTGATGCCGTTCACAAATGGTCTCTCGCCGGAGTCAGTCAACAAGGACCTTTTTTTGGCGTGTTGCTTTGAAATAGGAAAGCGTTTGGGTCTTGGCGACTTCCGGCAAATAGCTGCCGGATTTCAATAGCCCCGCCCATAATTCTTTCCGTGAGTTGATCCGTCATGACTTCCTCTGTGCCCTCTGTGGTCTCTGTGGCCCAAAAAAATTTGCCGCAGAGATCACAGAGCTAATATTGTGATGCCGTTCACCAATCGTCTAGTGTCGGAATCATTTGGATTCGGGACTTCGCTCTTTCAAATACGATTGTTTGCTCGCGGCCTTGGTGACTCCGAGCGGCGCGGGGACAGCCTTCTTGCTCACGATGTCTTTCCACAGTATGGGAGCGGGGTCATTTGCCCCCTGATCCGCATCGCTCTTGATGGAACCCCTTTCCTGCCATTGGAAAATACCCGCGACCACGACAACGACAAAGGCCAAGACCACCACTACCACAACAGCCGCGGTGATCATGCGGCCTCTCTTTTGGGCTGGTCCGTTGTCGGCTTCGCTCTCTTCTTCGTCAGGCTCAGGGGTTTCTTGCTCCTGGACCTGTTCTTCTTGATCGCCGTTCTCCAGGCTTTGGGACTCCAGTTGATCTCTTGCTTCTTCAGCCACGGTTCTTCTCCCATGCGCTAGTTGAGATTATGTGATGAGCCAGGCTTTCAACGGCATCCACCACTCCTATGAATGCCTGGTGGAGGTCTCTTTCTTCGGCTTCCTTCCGCAGTTCATGAACCCAGTCCAGGTGATCCCCGCAAAATGACCGTATCTCCTCAGGCGGTCGATTCTCAATGAGAAACCCCAGAAACTCGAGCAAAACAGCCAAATGATCCGGGGCCATGGTCGCCTCAGGATCCGGGATCATTCCGAAGGATTCGAGCACATCCAGCATGTGCGACGCTGGGTCTCCCCAGGCCATGCCCTTTTCACCCGCAAGAGGATGGCTCCGGTCTCCGGTCCAGGCCTTGTATACTGATTCCTCCAGGGGTAACGCTTCCGGCGAACCCACAAAAAGCTGCTGATTCTCATTCCAAACTTGCCTGAACCCCTTTGGATCGGCCCAGAGTTCAGTAAAATTCGTCCCTGGAATCCGAGACAAGACATCCACAGCCTCACGCGCCTCACTGTCGGTCAGGTTCTGGGGCGACCCGAACAGCCTTGACAGCGACTCCGCGGCCCGAGCAAGATCTTCGCGGTTCAGTGGCTCAGAGGACGCTGGGGCCGGCTGAACCAGGGAAGCAAGGCTTCCGGTGGATGAGTGCTGCGTCACGACGATTCCTTTAAAGATGGGTGCGCTGGGAAGTCCTCCGAGTTCCGTCTTGGACCCACGATCCAAGAGGGCGTAGCATGCTACGCCCCTACGACCGGGACCCAGCGCCTTTGCGGACATTTTTGTGTTTCAATGTGCCTCATCAGGGCACGAGAGTTTGCTCAAACGACAAAGACAAGCCTGAGATCTGGTCCCCAAGCACCGGGGTCTTTGCCCGGTTCTACACAATCTGGGGCGGCTGACCCGATAAGATGACCAGAGCCCTGAGGCTCAGGCCTCCTATCAAGACCAGGATCTCGGTCCCGACCAGCATGAATTTGGGCAATTCGCCGTACTCATAGTATTCAACGACGCTCAGGAGAAATGGAATCAGTATGCCCGCCACAACCACAAGCGCCCAGAAGTACGGACTCAGTGAGCCCGATATCAACATCTGGGCCGATGCCGCGGCCTCGGCCGACCGCGTAAGGGACATAAAGATCAGCAACCCCAACACAAGGCCTTCCGCCGCGAGAAAAATCACGTGTCCCAAGGCGAAGTTCGTCAGGGTCTTTATGCCTCCCAGATCTATTATGGCCGCGCCTATCAAGGCCACGGCCAGGCCGGTGGACATTGCAGACACTGCAAACAGAACCGGCATCAGCGGGGTGTTCCAGAAGGGAACGCCGTTGATCACCGCGATAAGGACCCCTGTGTATCCTGCTGTGGCCACGGCCAGGACACTACCCGCTATCTCAAGGAAGCGCGTATATTTTTTGGCGATTCGACCGACAAAAGTGATCTCATTTATTGCTGCGCCGTACAGAAACGCTATCGGAATAAAGCCGGAAAGAATATACAGGCCCCACGTGATCATACTTGTCAGATTATAGCCCAGGTAGATCTGACGCCAGGGCTCCCAGAGGCCCGCCTCCAGGTCAAATACCAGGCACGCGGTCCCGATGGCCACAAGAGGCCCCGCGGCAAGAGACCCGGCCCTGGAAAGGGATTTAGACCAACCCGGAGCAAGAAGGTCGCCGGCCACGGCTGCGATAAACGCGCCTGCGCCCGCGCCGGCAAGAAACAGATAAATGATGATGAGCCATCCCCACGCGCTCTCAGGCATGGTCAACTCCTTTTGTAGAAGATCTTGGGTCTGGTATTCATGTCGGGCCTCAATGGCTGCGCCCGATTTTCTGCTATGAATCGTGATATCTCACTGGCCGGATCTTCCAGATCACCGAAGATCCTCACCTGCGTGGGACATGTTTGAGCACACACGGGCGTGCCTCCTTCCTTTACCAGCTCGATGCAGAATCTGCACTTGACCACGATTCCCCTGTGGTGGTCCATTGTCCGCATCTTGTAAGGACAGGCTTCAACGCAGTACTTGCATCCCACACAGAGCTTGGGATCCACCAGGACCACTCCGTCTTTCGTCTTGTACGTGGCCTTGGTCGGACAGACCCTCAAACAAGGAGGGTTATCGCAATGGTTGCACTGCAGCGGCACGAACTCCCTGGCAAAGGACGGGAAAACTCCCTGCTCCTTTTCGACCACCTTGTTGAATTGTTCATCCACAGGCAAGTCATTCTGGTTTTGGCACGCGATTTGGCACGCGTGGCAGCCGATGCACTTTGTCGTATCAATTGCCATTCCGTAAACCGGCATTTTCAGCTCCGTGGTGAAATGCTTCTTTTGACCGTAGGTTCCATGATCTCTGCACCCTGGACCCTTCACTCTGTCCCGCTTCCGCGAACCCGGCGCCCTTTGATCAGGCTCCGCGACCATTGTCAGGCGCGAGTCTTTTCCACCTTCACAATGATCTCATTTGCCATGCAATGACCCAGCACCGGGTCAAAGTAGGTCGGCAGAAAATCATTGTAAGAAATCCCATACCCAAAGCCGCCCTGACCATGTTTCTTCGCAAAGGTCAGATTCTTTGAAAACACACCGTATGCGCTTGGCAAGAAGATGCAGTCAGGATGAATTCCGTCGGTTACCTTGCAGCGAACTCTGCCCTTGCCCACCGAGGATGTCAGGGTCATGGATTCACCGTCTCTAAGGCCCAGGGCCTTGGCCCGCTCAGGGTGTATCCAGGCTCGACTCCCGTTCTTTTCACTCGTGATCTTCATCAGATACGGCTGATTTACCGTGCGCGTATGGGTATGATGCGCCTGCTTGCCGTGGATCAATCGGAAAGAGTGCGGATCTTTCGGATCAGGCATCACAAGCGGCTCTTCCCACCCCGGCACAGCCGGAAGATCCAGAGATCGCAGGTATTCCGACGCCAGGGCCAACTTACCTTTGGCCATGGGTGTCTTGAAATGGGGGTCACCCGGCTTCCATTCGCCTCCAAGGTCAATGACCCCTTCTTTTCTGAGCCGTTCCATGGTCACGCCGAGAGGCTTGAGCGCGGCCCGGTTCCACTCTTCCAAGGTGAAATTGAAGTACTTGCCCACTCCCAGATGGGGCGCGATCTCCGGGAGAATTTGCCCGAGTGGCTTGGTGTCATACAGAGGTTTGACGGTGGGCTGCCTGATTGCAACCTGCTTGGTCTTTATTGAATGGCTGGTGTATATGACATCGTCACGCTCAAGATAAAAGGATTCCGGCAAAATGTAGTGACAGATCGCCGCGGTCTCCGACAAGACGTAGTCAAATCCGACCAGGAGTTCCAGCTTCTTGTAGCCTGCGATCACCCTGGCGGGGTTGGGCGCGGTCCGAAGCGGATTAGTGTGATAGACGAATCCGGCCTTGAGTTCACCTTTGAGGGCCAGCTCGGGAATGGCCTGCGTCATTCCGTGACCCCTGGGTAACAGAGGATAACGCTCCGGATCTCCTGACCCGTCCGACATAGGGCCTTCAACCCTCGGGGGCGATGGGTGCTCGGACTTGTCAAGTTTACCCAGCTTGGGCTTCGGAGAGAAAAACAGCCCCCCAAGCTGGTTGAAGTTCCCCAGCAGCCCGTTGACACATGCCACGGCCCTGACCAACTGAAAGCTGTTCTTGTACTGCGTGCCCATGGCCCCGTGATAACCGCGATGAAGCAGCGCCCTCGGCGCGGCATCTGCCAATTCTCTCGCCAGCTTGACTATGGTCTCCTTTGGAACGTCGGTCTTCTTCTCAGCCCATTCGGGCGTATATTGCTTGACCTCTTCAGCCAACTCCTCGAAGCCCACAGTGTGGTTCTCGATGAAATCTTTTTGGTGGATCTCCTCGCCTATCATAACATGGGCCACGGCCAGCATCAGGGCAAGGTCGGTTCCCGGTCGAATGCGAATCCATTGCGCCGCAATTGACGCGGCCTCGCTGAAGCGCGGGTCGATCACCACTATCTTGGCGCCTTTGTCCCGACCCTTCGCCATGGCCCCCAGTTGGCCCAGATTCAGTCCAGCCGCGGGATTTCGCCCGACGAGCACAATCATGCGGCTGTTCTCCATGTCCATAGCGGGCTTGGGCTTTCCTACCGTAAGCCACCAGCCGATGTTTCTGGGCATGAAACAGGTGCTGCCATGAGAAAACACGTTGGGAGACTCCAGGGCCCTCATCATCCTGCGACCCAACGTTGCGTTTGCCTGGGGGTGATGGAGCCAGAACAGGGAATGAGGCCCATGTTTTGCGGAAATCTCCTTAACCTTGCTTCCGATTTCCTTGTACGCCTGTTCCCATGAGATCGGCTCGAACTTGTTGGGGCCCACCCGTTTCAGAGGCGACTTGATTCTGTCGGGATTGTAAACCTCGTGGAGGAACCCATGACCCTTGGCGCACATCCGTCCACGATTGTTCCCTCCCAGGGGATTACCTTCAGCCTTCCAGATGCGCCCCCCCCTGGAGTAAACCTTTATCGCGCACCAGTTCCCGCATGCATCGCAAAGGGTCGGCGTCACTTTCAGATCTCCTGCAGGTTGCCGAATCGAGGCCCACGCGTCAAAACTCAGATAACGAGAGGCCGCCATTGATGCGCCACCCGCGGCGGAACCCACGAGAAATTTTCTTCGGGTCAAAGTCAGGTTTTTCATCTTCCCTCCACCGGGATTGAAGAGCGTCTTCATATCTATATATGCATATTGCTATGCTGTCAAGTCATTTTTTCCTCATGAATGACGAGGGATTACCGGGCCATTTTCCCACGCGGTTCGCGAGGGAAATCCGCATGCCAATGGCCGGAACGCAGTGCCTCCCGGTATGCGTTCCAAGGCAGAGCCTGGGAACGAGAGGAAGAAGGCACACGGAGTCGTGCTCCATTCGCTACTTGAAATGGTCCCACCCACGGGGGGCCAGGGTCTCGGTAGACCCGTCGGTCCGGGCCAGTTGGATTCCCGTCCCTGGAGCGAACTCCCCTATGGGGTGGAGCTCGCAGCCTCTTTGTTCGAACAAATCTTCAAGATCCGCGACCCGAGATGGTCTTATTGCCGCGAGAAGCACGTACGCCTCGCCTCCGTGGAGAGTGAAATCAAGCGGATCTATGGCCATCCGTGTCGCGATTGTCATGAGTTCTTGAGTCATTGGGAGTTTGTTTTCGTAAAGCACGGCCGCCAAACCGGACTCTCGACAGAGGTGACCCAGGTCTGAGGAAACCCCGTCCGAGACGTCAATTGCGGCTGTGCAAGCGCCCGACTCGGCAAGGAGGCGGCCCTCCTTCACGTGGGGTCGGGGTTCCAAATGAGCCCGGACAAGGTCCGGCGCGCAATCTACGGGCAGGTCCGTGGACCCGATCAGAATTTCCAGACCGGCCGCGGAATCACCCGGATGCCCTGTGAGCACGATGATGTCGCCCGCTTGGGCTGTGTGCCGAAAGAGCACTTCTTCACGGGGAACCGATCCTGTAAGCGCTATGTTTATCAGGAGATCGTTCTTGGAGCCGGTGGTGTCCCCACCGAGTAGATTCACCGAGTATTCCCGCGCGATATCGCTCATGCCTCGGTAGAAGCGGTCGAGCCACTCCACTTCGATCCGGTCGGGAATCGCGAGGCTTATGAAAGCGTCAAGCGGCTTACCACCGCACCCCGCGATATCGGAGAGGTTGATCGCCAGGGCCTTTGCGCCGATTACCTCCGGAGACCCCCATTGGAACAGGAAATGCACTTTCTCCACCAGCAGGTCTGTGGTCATCAGCAGGTAATCAGGACCCCCGAGATCCATCACCGCGCAATCGTCCCCAATGCCCTTGACAACGCCCTCAGGCCTTATGGCGCCCAGAGGAGCGACACGGTCGATGAATCCGAATTCTCCTATATCGCGCAGATTCATGGGAGCTTCCGTAGTGAAGAGCAATGTACAAGTTCCACTCTGCTCACCACAATAGAGCATCCTCTGCAGGCTTTCAATTGGTTGTCGATCGAGCACACCGGTTTCTGAGTTCCTACCTCTGGTTGAGACGGACTCAATGGGCCGACACAAAAAGGTTTTCCCAATTAAAAACAATCAATAGTGCCACGCATTGAAAATGGGTTCCACGGCTGGAACCCGCTCACTTTAATCCTCTCCCACCAGGGGAGAGGGGTTCCCGGCCCCTCTCGACGCTGACTCAGCGACACACTTGACACAGGGGGCTTCGGCCGGACGGCATTGATGCGGGGTTTCCGCTGTAGGGGCTACGCATGCGTCGCGCCGTACGTCCTTGGCCCGCGGCGCCTTCTGTTGCTGTCAGGTTTATTTGGTGACAAGTCCTAAGTTAACGTCTATAGGCGTAGGGAGAGGGTCATCTTAACACCGAATATCAATGCGCATCACTATAGATCCTTAGTAACCGTTCACCGCGAACCGTACAAGCTCCCGGAATTACGTATGGGGGAGGTTTGAAGGGGGAGATGAGTCGCCCCCTCCATTCTCACCGGGCGCAGAACCGCTTCAAGCCCGGTGAACCATTACGCTCCTTACACCACGAGGTTGCACTCTCCAGCCTGGTCTTGAAAAGTTCACAGACTGGATGTACTCTTGTGCGTGTTCTCACGTTGAATTATAGTAACCGTTCAGAGGGACGAAGTTCATCTTTCTTACAGATCTTCGCTCCCTAGCTCCAGTCCGGATGGAGCAGAATTCCAGCCTAGCAAAAGCCTCAATGAGCACCCTCTAAGGAGCAACCATGTTTGGCGGCCGCCACCAGTTTTTCAGGAAGCTCCCAAGCTTGTCGGCCCGTGAAATGGGAGTTTTTGGGAGGGGGTCCCGGGGGAGGCGTTTTTGCAAAAACGCCTCCCCCGGTGAACTCTTACGAACTGAAAGGACGACGATCATGAAAATCAGAATAACTGTGGGCGACCTATCCGTGAACGCGCAACTCAACGACACCCCAACGGCCAAGAAGGTGGCTGCCGTATTGCCCCTCAAGGCCGGGTTCAGCACCTGGGGCGACGAAATCTACTTCACCATACCGGTGGATGCGCAGCTTGACGAAAGCGCCAAAGAAGTCGTAGACATGGGGGAATTGGGATACTGGCCCACAGGCAAGGCATTCTGTATCTTTTTCGGCCCCACCCCTATGAGCGAACCGGGCAAAATAGTCCCGGCATCCGCGGTGAACATCATAGGGAAAGTAATCGGCGACGCCGCAGATTTCAAGTCCGTGATGAACGAAGATGAGGTAAGATTGGAGCTTGATTCAATTGCAGGCGGTTGATGTTGTTGTCCTCTAATTCAATGCGCTCAACCCGGTATTGAGATCGTCAAGATCGGGGTCAAGTCTTGCTTCTTGATCTGTTCCTTTCCGGATCATGAAGCGGATCAAGATACAAGACCCCCACCCGATCTGAGCCGCCACTCGGGGAACTCCCCAGTGCATCCATTTTCATAGGAGTGACAATGGTAGGATGGGGTGAGTGAAGCGAACCCCATAGATCGAGGAATTTTCCCGATGAGGTGAGGCGTGAAAACCGCGACCGATGGGATTCCCTCCGGTCATCCCATCCTACGTGCTCCATTTGTTCGCAATGCTCCACCCGGGAAACTGAGGAATTTAAGAGCGTCCCTCTTTCCCCATAGTAATCATTCACCCTCGAAGGGCAGACACACAGGTCTGCCCCTACGTCTGGGTCTGGATCCGTCGTGGTGCAGAGTGTAGGGGCTCACCTGTAAGGCTGTATCAAAGCTCAATTTCATACACGGATCGTGCTACCCAGATGAGGGCTTCCACGGAGGACAGTCTGTAATGTATCGGAATTAAGAAGGCGCAGCATGCGGCGCGCCGTACGCACGGCCTCGCCATGCACAGATCGAGGCACGATTCCTGTATCTTTCCAGGTTTTAGGACAGCCTCTTCATCGCCGGGCTTTGGATTCCGTGGTTGACTTGCGGATGGTGTTGAACTATATCCACGTGACTGGCGTGCGTCCGCGCGGAAGCTCTCGTAGAAGCGCGCTGTGGGAAAGTTGCCCGGGAAAGACGCTCAAATCCCTTCCGCGTCCGAGAGAAGCACAGGCTGAGCGCCCCTGGCGCCGCCTTGCAGCGCGGCATACGCAAAGGCAATACTACACTGTGAAAGCGAATCCGTATCATGACCCGTGACAGAAGTAGGGATGACAAAAAGAAGCGTCGATCCAGGGTAACCGCTCCGATTCTGTCCTTGATATTTCCGGGCCTGGGCCAGATCGTTCGCGGTCGCGTATTTGCGGGCCTGTTGTTCTTCTTTAATGTGGCGCTCTATTTCCTGCCCATTCTCCCCCAGTTTTCGGAACACGGAATGGATTACGACATTCAGACCCCATCCGTGCTCATTGCATTCGGGTGCTGGCTCTGCGGCGCGCTCGACGCGTTTCTTCTGAAGAGTTCGTTCCTGGTGCTCGCTCTCCTTGTTGCCCTGTTCTGTTTCGGAACAGGTTTTTTCGGGTCCTTTTTCATTCTCCCCTACCTGGACATTTGATTCCGACTTTCCTGCCGGCGCTGTCGAGGCATGTAAGTTGGTCTTAAACGTGAGCAGGAATAGGGTCTTTCAGCATTCACAGGATGTTGGTCGTCCTGGAATCTTCGGTCTTGGCTTGAGTTTTATCTCCTGAAAGCATAGAACAAAGCGGTTATGAATCAACTTCTACATATTCGAGGTCTGAGAACCGTTTTCAGTTCCAATGACAGCGAAGCGGTTGCGGTGGACAATCTTGACTTGAACTTGCACGCAGGGGAGACTCTGGGACTCGTGGGGGAGTCGGGTTGCGGAAAAAGCGTGACGGCCCTGTCGATCATGCGCCTGATTCCTTCGCCCCCGGGAGAGATCGCAGCAGGGAAAGTCGAATTCGACGGCGTGGACCTTCTTTCCTTGAGCCCTGCGGACATGCGAAAGATCCGCGGAAACGACATCTCCATGATTTTTCAGGAGCCTATGACCTCCCTCAACCCGGTCTTCAAGGTGGAAGACCAAATAGGCGAGGTTTTCCGCGTGCATCGTGACATGAACAAAAGCGACGCAGCCCAGGCCGCGGTGGACATGCTGCGCAAGGTGGGTATTTCGTCTCCGGAACGCAGGGCCCGCGACTATCCCCATCAGATGAGCGGAGGCATGCGCCAGCGCGTGATGATAGCCATGGCCCTGGCATGCGATCCGAAGCTCATGCTCGCCGACGAACCCACCACGGCTCTTGACGTGACTATTCAGGCCCAGATCTTGGATCTCATGAACGATATCAAAACCACAAAGGGAACCGGCATAATACTGATCACTCACGATCTTGGAGTGGTGGCTGAGATGGCGGACCGGGTGGCTGTGATGTACACCGGCATGATCGTGGAGGAGGCGTCTGCAAAGGAATTGTTCTCGGACCCCCGGCATCCGTATACCCGGGGCCTGCTCCGATCGATTCCCCGGATAGATCGCGGCAGCGGTCGAAAATCCGAACGCCTTTATGTGATTCCGGGACTGGTCCCGGATTTGAGGAATCTTCCAGTCGGCTGCACATTTCAGGAAAGGTGCCCGGAGGTGGACGAGGTGTGCAAGGAGCCGCCGACCCTTGAAGAGAAACCTTCCGGACACCTTGTGAGATGCTGGATGAGATGACGGCAAGACCAACGATTCTTTGAGGAGATAAACCCCATGGTAGACAATTCACACCCCCAAGTATTCAATATTGGGGCAAAGAAGACTTATGTGAAAATCAAGTACCGGGTCCAGGTTGAGGGTGGACCCGTGCTCAAGGGCGGAGAAGTTCCTGAGACAATGGATTTTGTGACAGGGTACCTGCACGTGGTGCCGGGGCTTGAAAAACGCCTGATAGGACATGGGGAAGGTGAACGGCTCTCGTTCACTGTCCCGGCGGAGGAGGCATTTGGAGAGCGCAGGGAAGAACTGATCATCGAAAAGAATAAGGATGAATTTCATTTTCCCGAGAGCTTCAGTCCATATCCGGGGATGGAATTGCCGCTCGTGACCAAAGGCGGCGAAGGGCCTGACTCAGTGAGAATTCGGGAGGTGCGGGACAACACCATTGTCATCGACCTGAATCATTCGCTGTCCGGAATGGCTTTACAGTACGAACTGGAGATCATCGAGGCGCGGCCTGCTAAAGAAACGGATGTCTGCTCGGAGTGGGACTCCCCGTCGGAGGACCAAGCCGCGTGCGCGGGCATTCAGCAGATCGTCCTGGGCGACGAAGAACCCGAGAACTGATGGACCGCGTTCACGTGAACTCTCATGCCTAAGGGTTTGTCACAAAATAAACCTGACGGCAACAGAAGGCGCCGCGGGCCAAGGACGTACGGCGCGACGCATGCGTCGCCCTCTTTATCGCAAGGATGAGGCGCGTGTCACTTGCAAGGGTTATTCCGTGACGGACGCTAAAGATAAGGCATGAAGATTCGCATGAAGGTCCCGTGGAAAAACCACCCCTTTGCGGGTCTACGTATGGGATGGTTTCTTCACTGGACTTTCAGGTAAACTCTCATGTCAAGAGAACGACAACGAAGAGGAATTGTCCGGGTGAGGTGTGGCGTGAAAGCCTCGACCGATGGGATTCCCTCCGGTCATCCCATCCTACGTGCTACGTGCTCCACGATCTCCTGTGCAGACGAAGCAAGGCGTGCAACCGCATGTAGCCGAATCAAGTGGCGTCGGGGATCTCAGGCGGCCGCTCCCCGGGCGGAAACCTGCGGCTGCTGTGGCCAAGGTCGGACAGGGGAAACCACACCGTGAAAACTGTTCCGTCCTTGTCGGACTTCACCGAGATGGAGCCGCTGTGATCTTCCACTATTTTCTTGGTCACGGCCAGTCCGAGTCCGGTGCCGTGTTCCTTTGTGGTGAAAAAGGGCTTAAATACCTTTTGGAGTTCCTCAGGCGGTATTTCGGGCCCTTCATTGCGTATTTTCATTTCATAGTACCCTTCTGATTCCAGATTTCCGGTCTCCAGGGCCTTCTCACTGGGTAGCGAGACCCCCGTGTTCACCGCTATAACTCCTTCCCCCGGGGAGGCTTCAATCGCGTTGCACAACAGGTTCAAGAACAGCTGCTGGAAACGGCCCGGATCAAGGGGCACAGCGTCCGTCTCGGGACCCAGGGTCACTTCCACGTGTAGGCGCTTCTCCCGTGTTCGTGACTCTGTGACACCAATTAAGTACAGGATGAGGCTGTTCGGATTGACATTTTGTAGCCGAACCTCTTCACGGGAGGTGAAATCGACAAGCCTGTCCAGTATTACCTCCAACCTCCCTATTTCACTGGATATGATCCCGGAGTACTGCCTCTGGGCCCCGATGTCCAGCGTGTCTGGGGAATCGAGTTGTTTGGCCATTCTGCGCGCGAAACCGCCGATGATCGCAAGAGGCTGCCTCAGTTCATGGGCCACTTCCGCGGCATGTTCGTGAATGGCCTTGCTCTTGCCCTGCTGCAGGATATGTTCGTAGAGCTCGTCAATTACGGCGATCTTCTCCAGGAGCGCGGCTTTGGACGCCTTGAGTTCCACTTCCAGCTTCTTACGGGCCGTTCTGTCACGCATGACCCCCTCGAAGCCTGTAGGGCTCTCACCACGACCGTAAGAAGCCTTAACACGGATTCTCGCGAATTTCTTGTTCCCGTGGGCATCAAGAATCCCTACCTCTTCGTCCCATATTGCGTCAGACCGCAACTCCCGGATGGCCTCCAACCGATCCCGGTGTTCAGGAATCACGTAGTCCGCGGGCGTGTTTTCCAATATGGCGCTCACCGGATGCCCCAGGAATCCTTCCGCTTGAGTATTCACAAAGGAAAAGCGTCCGGCCGCGTCAAGTGAGAAAATTATGTCCGGAACCTGTTCCACGAGGTTTCGGTACAGGTGTTCCGAATCCCTCAGCCACTCCTCCATCAGCTTCCTCTCCGTGATGTCGACGATCATCTCACTGGCGCCGACCACTTGGCCTGATTCATCTCTGATGGGAATCGCAGTGTGTTGAAGCCACAGAGGTCGGCCTTGTTTGTCGTATCTCATCCGTTCTGAGACCGCACGCTCGTTACCTTCGAACACCTGTTTGACCGGGCACCCGGGACACACGTTCTCACTGTCGGCCATGAACTGGTGACAGGTCTCACCCAGAGGCTCTCCAAAGATCCTTTTGAGCAACTCGTTGGCGTACAACACATTGAAATTCAGGTCGATTTCCCAGAACATCTGGCCGGCCGCTTCAAGCAAGGCGCCCAATCTTTCTCTAACAGACGATTGATCCACTGAGTTCCTCCGCGTTCCCTGTGGCCGTTAGATCAACTCTTGATCGCTTCGCACTTCCAGTCAAATTATGGCGACTTCAGGAACCATTGTCCAGCCCATTGTCAGGCTCTTCACGTACAGTGATTCTCTCCCATGAGTCTGATTGCTCGGACCTGGTCACCGCGGGTTGACCCAATTGTCCGGAGAGGCTCTTCGTGCGTACCGGTTTAGGACCCGCCTCAATTTCGGATCATCTTTCAGGGTGAACAACAGGCTCTTCTCGTCATTCAGTGCTCCTTGGATACGTTTGAGATACTTGGCCGGATTCTCTCGCAGGGCGCGTTCCAAGTATTTGAGTGCCTTGTCGGGCTCGTCCAGGGAAATGAAACAGTAGCCCATGAGATAGTACCCTTGCCCTCTGTCTTCCGCTCGCTCATATTTCTTGAGGTTCAGGTGAATCTTCTCCGCCTCATCCAGGACCTTGCGCGCGCGGTCATACGCGTCCATGACGATGAAGGTTCGGGCTATGGAAATCAGATAAATGGGGTTGGATTCATCCTGGGACGCGGCCTCCTTGTAGTATCCCAAGGCGGCTTGTCTCTTTCCCACTGAGAAATAGAGGGTGGCGATGTTGGAGAGCACCTTGGCACGCTCTTCAGGAGAATCCGCGAATTCCAATGCTCGATTATAATTTGCCATAGACCCGGCATGGTCGCCCATTTTCTTGTAGCAAACCCCTATGGCATTGAAACCAACGAAATTCTCGGGCTCCTCCACAACGTGATTCTTGAAAGCCTCTATGGCTTCCTCCAGATTACCTTCCCTGGCAAGACGGATTCCATTTTTCTTCCAATCCACGTATTCACGGGACTTATGTTTGGTGACATCCTTATCAAACCTCGACATTGTTCGTTTGCGGAAGATCTTTTTGGAACAACCTCCAACAGACAAACTGAGGCACATGGCGGCCACCAAAGCCGCCACAACCACTGCAATGCAGCGTATCGAGCCACTGCCCGAACTGATGCGGATCTTCCTGATCCCTGTCAATCTGTGCATCAGACCAATGCTGGACACTCTTTTATCTCCTCGGTATTCGCGGGCTTGAAAACAGGATCTATGGGATACCCACGTCTCAGAATCGAGGCACAACGAAACATGAAAATGCCGGTGGAACAACAGGGCCCTTTTGTACGGCGCGACGGGCGGTCGCCCGACGGGAAGCCACGACATTCCAAGAAAAAGGACACTCTCATACAAAAGTCCTCCATGTTCGCGAAGGCGCCGGCCCCAAGTATGGGAGGCGGAGCCTCCCGACATGCATTCACAGGCAGAGCCTGGGAACGGGCGGAAAGGACTTTCATGGTTCGTTGTGCCTTTCCTTGGGCATTGGGATTTCATGGGAACGGCACTTCCCTCAAATCCTGCGGTCATTAGCTTACCGAATCGGTCGCCCTGTGGCAACTACCTGGATGTGCTGCAATCTTGACAAATTAGCCGTTCAAGGCTAGTATCAGATTTGAATCTTATAATCCGGTACTTGCCGGGAAAAAAGCAGATCCCTATGGCATCGCCTGAAAAGAAAACCGTATCGATCAGTTCCCGCGTTGCCGGCTTCATTGGTTCGAAGGCGACTCGAAAGAAGAAACTGCAGGCCGCTTCCATGCAGGTCGAATTCACGCTGCGTGACACCCTGGTGATGTTGTGCTACCTGAGCAGGGACCCGGATCCGGAGATATCTTCCCAGGCCCGCAAGAACCTCATACCTGCCACCAGAAGGTGGCACTCCCGACCGGACCGCCCTGAGCTTCCTGAACCTATTCTGGAAGTCGTCACAAAGGTGATTGAAAGAATCGGGGCAAAGAAGGAGTCCGCCGCCGAAGCCGAAGACAGGGATGAGGTCCGGGGAAACATCGGTCTGCTGGGGCTGGGGGAGATCATTCAGGCCGTCGATCACAATAACCGTACTGTTTCAATCACACTGCACTTCGATCAAGAAACCGCGGTGGTTTACACAGAGACAGGGAAAGTGGTGGGGGCCGTAGCAGGTGACACGGATGGCCTGGATGCGCTGTACAAGGCTTTCGGCTGGCAGAACGCCCGGTTTACCTATACCCATGCCATGCCCGGTCCTTTCGATCAAAGGATTCAGGCCAACACCCTCAACCTCGTGATGGACGCGTTGGAACACGTCCCTGATGAGGATCCGTTCGATGACGAAGCGAGTACGAGCTGGACGGTTGAGGGAGATCTGAACACGATGAACCTTTTCGAGATCTCCGAGGTATTCGAGATGAACTCGAAACAGTGCGTCTGTCGGCTGGCCAGAAACACTGATCAAGGAGTTCTCTATTTCAACCAGGGGCGAATAATCAATGCCACGCTCGGCGCAATGGAGGGAATGGACGCGGCTTGCCATCTCTTGGCATGGCCCAGCGCTCGCTTTTCCATTTCCAGAGGTGGCGAAGAAATCTCCGAAGTGATCCACGTCGGGATGCAGAACCTTATTATCGAGGCCATGCGGCTGCTCGACGAGGGAGTTACGGTCACAGACGAAATCGCGTCTGAACTGGCTCTGATTGATGAACTCTTTGACGGCAAGGATTTGGTCGCACTGCCGGTCCTGGACAAGGTGCGAATTGTCTTTGGCAAGGATCAGCGAGCCCGCGAGGTCCTGGAAACCGATCACCATCCCCTTGTTCGCAAGGCGATCAAGGTCAAGATATCCAAGACCGTTCACAGGTATTTGAGCGTTACAACAGATCATGACCTGAGACTCAAGGCCGCACGGGGACGGGTTCCGCTTTCAACAACCGAGAAGCTCGTCCTGCTGAGTTACCTGTCCCACGATGAGTCCACCGAAATCAGGGACCAGGCCAAAGAAACCTTGGCCCAACTGGACAATCCTACTTTCCGCAAGGGTCTGGGATCAGATCTCCATCCTGCTGTGATGGATTTTCTTGTGAGGGAAACCATTCGGGATGAGGCCGTCTTGAAGGTGGCCTGCCAAAGCGAAAACATCCAGGATGACACGGCCCTGCACATCCTCGACCATTGGAAGACCAGGGATATCCTTGCCGGTCTGGCCGAAAACAAGAAACTCCTGGAAAGGAGCCCCGTGGTCGCGGCCAAGCTCTTTGAGAAGGTGTCCGACGATCCGCAGCTGACGGAAAGACTGGAGATCTTCGAGCAGTCTATGCTCGGGGGACTGGGGGACATCAAGGTCGAGGGGCCTGTCTCATTCATCGGGCTTCGTGGCCTCATTCATGCAGCCGCTCAAGGAAACCGAACCGGGACGATCCTGATGGAAGGGCTTGAAGCGAGCGGACGAGTATTCTTCCAAAGGGGCAAACTCATCGGAGCGACTTTTGGCTCGTTGGAAGGGACGCCCGCTGTTGAGGCGATTATCCGACAAACTGACTTGAAGTTTCGATATCTGCTCCGGTCCCATTTTCATGTGGAGAATGTCGACACCGCTGACGCGGAAAGGCTCCTCAGTGTTCCGGAAGCGGGCCCGAGTGTTGTTGAAAAAGGCTCCACCGCGGCCCATTTTGTCACAGGCAGCCTCCATGCAATGGATGTCTATGAGGTCCTGTCCGCCCTGGAAGGCACGCCGACTCCCATGCGCGTGTCAGTGATGTGCGAAGAGGGATCGGGTCAGATTTTCAGAGACGCCACTCGTATACTGCATTGCCACGTGGATGGAAAGGAAGGCCCTTTCACGGCAATGGCGGCACTATTGTCGTGGAATGGAAACCGTTTTATTGTGGCTCGTGAAACCGGGGAATTTGAAAGCAGCCTGAACAAGAACCTGGGCGATTTTATTACGGAATCCCTTAAACAGATTCCTGAGGAAGCCGCTCAGACCGAAAGACCGGGTGAGTTGCCCGAGTGGGAACTCTCAGAACAGGAATTTGAGAGCCTGTATTTCAAGATCCTGGAAATGGGAGTGGCCGAAAAGATAAAGCTGGCCATGCTGGGTACCAAGGAGGCAAGGAGCATCCTTGTGCGTGATCCGATAAAGATGGTAGCCGTTGCCGCGGTCAAATCGCCGAAGATCCAGTTGCCTGAGATCGAGACTATTGCCAAATCACGCCATGTCTGCGATGACGTTTTGCGACAGATTGCAATTACCAAACAGTGGATGAAGTCATACAACGTCAAAGTCAATCTGGTGAACAATTCCAAGACGCCGCTCCCGGCATCAATGAAGATACTTCCCCATCTCCGAGAAATGGATCTCAGAAAGTTGGCGAAGAGCAGGAACGTTCCGTCGGCCCTTAGGACTCAGGCCCGGAGGTTTGCAGAGACCAAGAAATTCGGATAGCCGCGACCCGAGTAGGGACGATCCTCGTGGTGAAAGCGAACTGAAAATGGGCGTTTGTGTGCTGAGGAACTTCCGGAAAACCGAAGTGTGTGCTAATCTCATGGACGGGCCCAGGGCCCGCAAGACTCTAACAAGGGGAAGGTGCGGCCAAATAGAGATATATCGGGACTCCGGGCCGTAACCCCAGGTGTGCGTGTCTCCGGGGCTGATCGGCCTTACACCGGATCTGCACCGGCGTTACCCTGTGGAGTCCGATGTGCCTGGCGGCGCGTCTTCACAGAAATATGGTGGGTTCCCCGGCAATCCGGCAGAAACCCAGTAGGGCACTACCTCCCATGAGGTAGATTTTCCTCTCACCAAAGGATTGAAGCAAATGGCGGCACAGGACCAAACTCGGGAAGACATTTTCAAAGACGCGGAGAAGGTGGAAGTCTTGGGAAAGCTGCCCGCTCTTTTGTGGGCGTACGTACGTACGATTCAGCGGTTGCTCGAGGATGTAAATAGAGTTCCGGACGATTGCAGTGACTCCACAAGGCACTTAGATAGACTACTCGGGGCCTTGAGCGCAGCAGCCGACCATCTGGGGAATGAAGAACTCAAACAAAGGCTGAACATACACAGCGGGATGCTGGCCGATTGGTCCAAGGGAGGGCTTTCCAACCCGGATTTTGTCGGATCGATGAGCAAGGACCTGACTTTGCTGGAACGATTGGCCGGGCCTCCCCCCATGACGGAGGCGGACGCTATCATGAATGACTTGCTGGTGGAAAAGGAAGTGGACAGGGTCGAAACCATCAAGGCCGGCCGAAGTCCGGACATTATCGTAAACGTTGAGCTTCTCGACGATATTCGAAAATACTTGACCAACGACGTGCTCACCGAAGACATCTCGTCAATCCTGGTGATAGACAGTGCGGGATCTCTCGTCGTGAACGTGGGAAACAAGTTGGACATGGACGTGGTTACCCTGGCGGCAGTGGCGGCAGCCAACTTTGCGGCCACGGAAAAGATAGCTCACTTGATCGGCGAGGAGGATTTCGTGCTGCTCTTTTATAAAGGGCACAATGAATCGTTCCACTTCAGGCGGGTGGGCGCGGAATACATAGTCGTAACAATCTTTGACAACTCGCTTTCACTGGGACTCCTCCGACTCAAGCTTTCCGAGGTGGCCCAAGTGCTGGAATCGAAGCTCCCGAAGAGAGAGGGCTGATCATGGCGTTCATAAACAAGAGCGCGAAGGAAATTCAGGTGAAGATCGTTTATTACGGTCCCGGGCGATGCGGAAAGACCACTAACCTTCTGTACGTCAATCAGAAGATGAACGCCAAGTTCATGGGGAAAATGATCTCTATCGACACCCGAGGTGACAAAACTCTCTTTTTCGACTTCCTCCCGCTGTCCTTGGGCGCGATCAGGGGATTCAACATCCGAGTGCAACTCTACACGGTCCCCGGCCAAGTACTCTACAACGAGAGTCGAAAAATGGTTTTGAAAGGCGTGGACGGCGTAGTATTTGTCGCGGACTCAATGGAGGTCCAGAAGGAATCCAACAAAGAGAGTCTGCAGAATCTCCGAGAGAACCTTGCTGACGACAACCTGGATCTGGATGAACTCCCACTTGTTATACAGTTCAACAAGCGGGACCTGGCGGGAAGTGTCATCCCTGTTTTGAGCGAAGAGGATATGGACAAGGATCTCAACAGCCTGCTGAAAACCCCTGTGCCCTATGTTTCTGCGAGCGCTCTTCAAGGGGGCGGGATCTTCGACACATTGCGTGAGATCAGCAAAATCACAATCAAGTCTGTGCATCACAAGCTTGTGAGCTAGGGCTTGTGGCGGAAATTCAGATGGCCAAGCCGGACAATACCGAGGACCTCGACGCAATGATCGACGCGGCGGTGGATACCGTCTTTGTGGAGACGACCGGAGAAGAGGAACTCGACAGCGCCGATAGTGTGGAAATCGGAGTGACGCAATTCGATGCCGAGGAAGAGGCCGGCGCGGACACAGGACCACCGAAAGGGCCTTCCCTGACACAGGCCATGGATTCTCTCTTCAGATCTTCCGCGCCTATGCCAAGCCGGCTGCCCGACATGTCCCCGGTGAACCAAATCTCATCGGGAAATCCTGAGATGGACATGGCCATCGACGCGGCGGTGGACACGCTCTTTGTTGAGGAACCTGATACTCCGGCGCCTGAAACACAGCAAATCGACGTTGAGCAGATCGTATCCCAACCCGACGAAGCGGCGGCCCATGAGGCCCCCGCTACAGAACCGACCTACGATGACCTGATGGCCGGTGCAATCGAACAACACATGGTGGACCTGTTCACCGGCAGTGAGGGCGGTCAACCGCCTCCCCCGCCCGCCGAGGAGCCTGCGGGCAGGCAGGCTACCCCAAGACCACGTTCCGCATCGGCCGTCGAGTCGGCGCCTCTCGCAAAGCTCAATGAGGCCATCCTTACCCTGGAATGGGAGATATCGAAGAAGTCCGTGACCGCACTGAGAAGGGAGCTTGAGAGCGTGCGCGGCCAGTTCCATGACAACGTAACAGTGGATTTTGCCGCCCTTTCAATGAGGGTTGTACTAGACTATGTGGTCAAACGGATGTCTCGTGCCCACCCGGAATCGATCCGCTTCCTTCTTGATCTGACAGATCTTCTTGACAAAGGGATGGCGTCTTCCCGGCAGGATCCTCTTAAAGCCTTTCACCGGATACTTGAACGGTACGAGCAATATAAGTCGATCGTCCGGCGAGCCGAAGGCTTGCCCGACCAGGCGCCGGCCATTCTCGATGAATTGGAAATCGAGAGTCCTTCACGATTTTCAGCAGTGGTGGAAGCACATGCAATGAGCCTCATCAAGGCGGCATACTCTCTTACAAAGAGGATGGAGGCGGGCGGAGACAAGAAGAATTTGATTCGATCCTTCAGATTCCTTGTCAATCGGTCGGTCAATCAGATCCTCAATAACACACAAAGGAGACGGACCGGAACCAAATCAGGAAAAAGGAAAACACGGCGATTGTAATGGTTCACCGGGCTTGAAGCGGTTCTGCGCCCGGTGAGGTTTGGAGGGGGAGACTCATCTCCCCTTCCAAACCTCACCCATACGTAATTTCGGGAGCTTGTACGGTTCACGGTGAACGGTTACCAGCGATCACAGCGCGCACATTGATGGAAGAGCATTTGAGTGGTCGGAACGCGAAAAAGGAAGGTCCTCGGCCGGCCGCCAACGCCCCGCTCCCGCCGGATTGGCCGCTGGACGTGGATCGAGCCCCGCTGTCCGAACAGGCGGACGTGCTCCGGGACTGAACACGAGGAGAGCCTTTTATGACCTCAGACGACAACCGGCGAAGACACGTAAGAAGATATATGCTGTTCAAAATCCCCGCGTACGACGCGGAGACGAGGAAGTTTATCGGGCTTGTCCAGGACATAGCGGAAGAGGGTGTTCAACTGTTCGGTGTCAAAGTGGATGTGGGAACGAGTAGAGACATTGTCATACAGGCCTCAGATTACCTTAAGACCCCTCCGATCCGTTTCCAGGCCGAATGCCGCTGGACTAGGAGGGAAAATCCCCTTGGATACCACCTGTGCGGATTTCGAATCACTGCAATCAGCCAACCCGCGCTGGACGGCCTCTTCAAACTGATGAAGTTTCTAACACTGGCTTGATACCGACTCTCATGCCTCAAGATCGAGGCACAACGGAGCATGAGAATGTCGGCAAGGCCCCGGGTCCGGCGTGGGGGCGACTTACCGCGAGACGCGGGATCACCCTCTCGGATGCTTGCTCAGTGACGACACTCGCCGGACTTTGCAGTTCATCCATTTGTTCATGGGGATGTGCAATCTAATTAGTAACTTAGCCCACCTTGCCCTATACCTCTCCGTTTGGGACGGGGTTGGGGAAACGGCGCGTTTGAATGGGGAATACACCTTTCAACCTGTGCGCTCCAATACGAACGAAGAAACCTGACCGGACACCATGGAGTCTCTGGGAACGGCAATGTTCAATCTGACCATAGTCAGCCCGGACGGCCGAAAGATCGAACGCGACCTGACCGGCAAGGAAACGGTTGTGGGTCGTCACGACGGCTGTGACGTACGCCTCGACGACGGTCTGATTTCCCGAAACCATTGCCTGATTCTCCTGGAAGGTAGAAGAGTTGTTGTCAAGGATCTTGAAAGCCGCAACGGAACGTGGGTTAACGGTCGTCGAATCCTAAATAGAAGGGAGATCAGACCCGGGGATGTATTACAGGTTGGGACCTTCCGTCTGCACTTCTACCTTGAAAAGACTCTCCCGGCCGTTCAGGACGCAGAGACCCCGGGCGAGGAGCCGACCGCGGATGAAGCTGTTGTCAGAAGCGGGGAGGCTCAGCCGGTTGTTGAACCACTCGGGATAATAAGCGACTATCTCTCTGAGACTACCGGTCATTTCGGAGAGGCGCCGACGAGAATCAGGAGGGAGCGCATTAGCCGGAATCTCCTGACTCTATACCGCATGACCGAAGAGCTCGTGGCCCTTGAGAAAGATCCGGCAGAGATCCTGGATTATGTACTGGACGAGATATTCGAGGTTTTTTCCCCTTCCCAGGCGACCATTCTGCTCAGCGGGGATGACGACATCCCGGTCCCCGCAAAACAAAGATCTGAACACGGAGACAAGAACATAAGGACTGTCAGCGCTACTATAGTGAACAGGGTATTGGCAGACCGGGTCTCCATTCTTACTCACAACGCGGCCGAAGATCCCAGATTCTGCGAGGGAGACAGCGTGGTACTGGACGCAATCGGTTCCGCGATGGCTGCTCCCGTCTGGGAGGGCCGAAGCATCCTGGGCGTGCTGTACGTGGACAGCTTGGACACGGTGGGCGGTTTTGGGAAAGAGGACCTTGACCTCCTCACAGCGATGGGACATCAGGTCGCACTGGCCATACAGCGCAGGCGTCTCACGGAACGCCTCAGAGAAGAAGCCGTGAAGAATGCGGTCATACGGGAGAGCTTGGGCCGCTTTCACTCCCCGCAGGTGGTGGATCTGATACTCGAAGGAGCGGCCGACCTGGGGGCCAAGGAAACCGTCGCAACCATTTTCTTCTGTGATATTGTTCACTTCACGCAGCTTTGCACTTCGGCTCCTCTCAGCCGGCTACAAGAAGTGCTCAACCTGTTCTTCAAGACGGTCAATGAGGTTGTTTTCGACGAGCGTGGGACCCTTGACAAATACCTGGGGGACGGAGCAATGGCAATCTTCGGCGCTCCTCTGGACCAGGAAGATGCCCCGGTTAGAGCCGTCCGATCCGCATTGCGCATTCGCGAAGCGCTTGCAGTCGCCATGTCCGAACTGCCTGCTGAACTGCGGTTCCGTGTGCGATACGGAATCAATACGGGCAACGCTATAGTGGGGAACTTCGGCTCTGACGAGCGAGTCGACTACACCATTCTCGGGCACGCGGTAAACCTGGCCTCCAGGATTTGTGAGTCCGCGGCCCCTGACCAGATATTGATCGGATCACATACGTTCCACGATGTAGAAGACAGGAAACTGTTTGAGGCAATAAGGCTCGGGTCAAAACGCTTCAAGGGGATCAAAGGCAGTGAGACGCTCTACGAGATCATTGGAAATCGATGATCCGGGAAATCGGAGTCGGCATACAAGACATCCCCACAACGCGGAATACATCTGTTGGCAAACGCTATATCAAGACGGTTGTTACCCTTCAGTCATTCGGGGGGCTCTCGTAAGATGTCATTGCGACTCCGGGCTTGAACCGGAGGAAGCAATCTCGTGCGCGCTGAATATGGGGATTGCTTCGTCGGTTCACTCCTCGCAATGACATGCCCGATCAGAAGATCTGCCCTGAGAAACTACAGCCTTACACACGGTTTGCCACCGTCATTTTCCGGGTGCCCGGATCCTGCTCTTCCTTTTCAGTCTGCGCACGCTTTGCGCTTTGGAATTGTCTTTCCCTGTCCCCCAGTGGTGTGTGGTCTGAACTCCGAACTGGCTCAGCACTGCTTTGATCTCCCCCGCGATCCTGTCCACCACGGACCCCAATTTTAGAAACACCAGGGTCTCCTTGAACCTGTTCAACGTGTCGGGAAGGATTCCCTCGGCCTCGAGCGAGGAACTCTTGCATCTCTCCTTGCCCAACGGAACAACGCCCACCGCCTGCACGGCCGCCGCCATCGAGACCAGTAACAGGCATACCGTCACCTTGAAGACCAAGCGAGATAGCATTTTTGCTTCTCCTACTACAATAGATATTGACCACATTATACCGAAATTGCAGCTACATTTCAAGTCCGATCTGATGGAGCCGCACGTAAGGGTGTGTCACAAAACAAACCTTGCAACAGGTTGCTGACGCAATTGTAGGGGCAGACCTGCGTGTCTGCCCCAGTGTAGGGGTGCGCACGCGGGAAAGGGCGGCCACATAGAGCCTGCCCCGGACTCCGCCGGGGTCCGGCCCTACAGGAGAATGCCAACGTTATTTCGTGGCAGGCCCTAAGGTGTGCCGCGCTTTTCTGTCACGTGCTGTGGGAATGGAGAATGATTTGCGAATCGAGCACTGGAATACGGGAGTAGCGAAGTGTGAAGACCCCCTCACCCTAACCCTCTCCCCCAAAATGGGGGAGAGGGGACTGCTCTTGCTCCCTCGCCCTCTGGGAGAGGGGACTGCTCTTGCTCCCTCTCCCTCTGGGAGAGGGGACTGCTCTTGCTCCCTCTCCCTCTGGGAGAGGGGACTGCTCTTGCTCCCTCTCCCAGAGGGAGAGGGCTGGGGTGAGGGCCTTCCGGATAACCGGTGCAGAACAAATTTGCGCAGCACACGGCCCTAAGTGATAGGCATTGTTCAGAAGGTGTACGTAGCGGTGATCCCGAGAGTGAATAGGTGGAATCGGTAATCCATTGAGAAGCGGGTGGAAGGAGAGCCGACCTCTGCCGTGCTGTCTACGGTCGCGCCGCCGTGGAGTTCCAAACAGTTGTACCTGGCGCTCATGCCCACCAGGGCGCTTTCCGTGACCGGCAGGGCAATCTGAAAAAAGCTCTCGAACCAGATTCCGGTGACGGAGTGGCCGTCGATTTCAGTGAACTCGGTCGAGTTGTGTCGTCGCACGTCCACCTGCGCAAGGGTCAGTGGTGAAGCCAGAATATCGAGTCTGGTGACAGTTCCCAGGAGCTCGGAATGAGCGTAGTACACCCCGGCATAGGGAATGTGGACCTGTGTCTCCTCATTGAATGTGTCGGAGGTGTCGGTTACTCTGTTTCCCCGCAAATCGAAATAATTGAACCTATACCCCGCAATAATGCCCCCTGTATAGGGCATCCTTCCCAGCCCGAAGTGATAGACCGCGGCCAGATCGATCCCCACGTATTGTGCTCTTGTGTCCCACGCGCGAGCCGCGTTGAAAAGGAACTCGTTCCGATGCGTGGTGGGAGCGTTCACCCAAGCCTGCCCCCTGGCCGCCAGGTCCCTTGTGAAGAAATGCTCTCCGGCAAGCTCAAGGATCGGACTGTGAAGGTCCACATTTCTTCTTCCCGGGGCAATGTTGCCGTTGTCCCCATCTCTGAGCCGAAGCTCGCCGAACCCCCAGAAGTATCCCAGCCGGCCTTCCACCAATGAACTCTTCTTGGTCAACATACACTGCAACTGAGGGCTCCCTGGGGGAGGCCCCGGACCAAAGGCCGGCACGTCTCCCACTGTGGCCAAGACAATCAAGAACGCCAAAAACACGGTCTTTGCCGCGTTTTCGCGGTAACACGGCTTGCAGGTTCGGGTCCGTACTACAAGTCCGCCCATCGCATTTCCCGACTTGACGCATCTGGGGTGAAAAGCCTTTGCCAAGGAGACTCCTTGTAGGATAGACAAGATGTCCTTCATTGTCCGGCTCCGTCGCAGGGCGCTGATCCCCGTGAGTTCACCGGACAAGTCCACACCGAACTAAAAATCCTGCTCGCCAATACACGAAACGCCACGAGTTAAGCATATTGCCGTAACTTGGCGGGAATTGTCAAGATTTAAAACAATTGGAGTTTCCCTACTTTCACTTGATAGATGGCCTATCCCATTGAAATTAGATACTAAGCTGGAATCACTCCTATTTTTCCGGATAACTCTGGTACCGCTGTTGTTTTCTCCTGGCTGCGGTGGTATGATGAGAGATTGTTCTGTTTCAGAGAGCGTACAAGAGAAACCGAGGAGCACCGCATGGGGATGGAATTGTTGTCCAAAGCATACGATCCGGCCGACATAGAACAGCGTTGGTCGGACGTGTGGGAAAAAGAGAAGCTGTTTCACGCAGATGAAAACAAATCCGACAAACAGTATTCTATCGTCATTCCGCCGCCTAATGTCACCGGCTCACTCCACATGGGGCATGCGCTCAATAACACGCTCCAGGACATTCTGATCCGCTACAAACGTATGAACGGGTACAACACTCTGTGGATGCCCGGCATGGACCACGCGGGAATCGCCACTCAGAACGTGGTGGAAAAACAGCTCCACGATGAAGGGCTCTCAAGGCAGGACCTTGGCCGAGAGAAGTTTGTCGAGCGCGTATGGTCCTGGAAAGAGCATTCGGGTGGAGTCATACTGAACCAGCTCAAGAGGCTGGGGTGTTCCTGCGACTGGGACCGGGAGAGGTTCACTATGGACGAGGGCCTCTCAAAGGCCGTGCGAGAGGTTTTCGTGAGGCTGTACGAAGAAGGGCTGATCTATAAAGGTGATTACATAGTCAACTGGTGCCCCCGCTGTCATACAGCGCTTTCCGATCTGGAAGTGGATCACGATGACGCGTCCGGCAATCTGTGGCATATCCGTTACCCTGTGGAAGATTCCGACGAGGCCGTGGTGGTGGCCACCACACGTCCCGAAACAATGCTGGGAGACACGGGCGTGGCCGTCAACCCAAAGGACGAACGCTATTCCCATCTGGTCGGCCGATACGCTGTCCTGCCGCTGGTGGGAAGGCGACTGAAAATCATCGCTGATCCCGTAGTGGGTATGGATTTCGGCACCGGCGCGCTGAAGGTGACGCCCTCCCATGATATGACCGACTTCGAGCTGTCGTTGCGTCATGACCTTGAGCGCGTAACCATAATGGATCCTCACGCGCGAATTAATGAAAACGGCATCCATTACAGTGGCATGGACAGGTACGAATGTCGAAAGGCCATAGTGAAGGAGTTGGATCAGAAAGGCTTCCTGGTAAAAACGGAACCCTACAATGTGAGTCTGGGCCGCTGCTATCGGTGCAAGGACGTGGTCGAGCCGCTCATTTCCAAGCAGTGGTTCGTCAAAGTTGAGACCCTTGCGCGCGACGCGCTCGAAGCGGTCAAAGACGGCACCACAACCATAGTCCCGGAGCACTGGACCAAGACCTATTACGAATGGATGACCAACATACGGGATTGGTGCATTTCCCGACAGATCTGGTGGGGTCATCGGGTCCCCGCCTGGAACTGCGAGGATTGCAACGAAATTATCGTGGCACGGGAAACGCCCACTGAGTGCCCGTCCTGCAAGGGGTCACGATTGAATCAGGAGACCGACGTGCTCGACACCTGGTTCTCCTCTGCTCTGTGGCCCTTTTCCACCATGGGATGGCCCGACGACACACCGCTGCTGAGGGCCTACTATCCCACCTCCTGCCTTGTGACCGGGTTTGACATCTTGTTCTTTTGGGTGGCTCGCATGATGATGATGGGCCTCAAATTCCTCGATGACGTTCCGTTCACCGACGTATACATACATGCCCTGGTCAGGGATGAAAGCGGCAAGAAGATGAGCAAGTCCCTGGGCAACGTCATTGACCCGTTGATGGTCATGGACCGGCACGGAACTGATGCGTTTCGTTTCACCCTGGCCGCTCTGGCCGCGCAGGGCCGAGATATACGCATGTCTGAGAAACGGATCGAGGGATACCGCCATTTCATGAACAAAATCTGGAACGCGGCTCGGTTTGCTCTTCCCCATTTGGAGGGGATCGAGGGCGAACTCTCGTCCAATGATCTTCAATCCCTTTCCCTCTCCGAACGCTGGATAGTCTCCCGGCTCAACGGCACCGTAAGGGAAGTTCACGAATCGATTGGTGAATACCGTTTTAATGACGCGGCCCAGGCCTTGTACCAGTTCACGTGGCATGAATTCTGCGACTGGTTCATCGAGGCGGCCAAGCTCCCCCTCGGGGGAGATGATGCGGATTCCGCGCGGCGTGCCGCTCATGTTCTCAAGTATGTGCTCGACTCCCTGATGCGGCTCCTGCACCCGTTCATTCCGTTCATTACCGAGGAGATCGCGGACAAGATACCGGGGAACGGAAACACCATTGTATCGGGGCCTTTCCCCATCTTCGATCGATTCAGGATAGACCCCGAATCTGAGGCGGAAATGGGGTTGATAATGGAACTGATCACATCAGTACGCACGATCAGAGCGGAAATGAACCTGCCCCCATCAAAGAAACTTCCCGTGATAGTCTACCCCTCTACCCGGGATGAACAGGCGCTCGTGGAGTTGAACCGCAAGATGATCGCGGTCCTGGGTAGAATGAGTGAAATGGAATTACTCGACCCGAACAAGCCGCTCCGAGCGCCCGGCATGTCTGCAACAGCGGTGGTGGGAAACATGCGCGTATTTGTGCCGTTGGAAGGAATTGTAGACCCGGACGCGGAGATAGCTCGACTTGACAAAGAAATAGCCAAGATCGAAAAAGAGCTTTCCACCGTAGAGAAGAAGCTGTCCAATGAGAACTTCCTGTCCAAGGCGAAACCTGAAGCGGTCCAAAAACAGCAAGACAGGAAAGAGGTGCTGTCTTCCAAAAAGTCGGGACTGGGAGAAGCCCTGGAGAAGATGACCAAGCTCAAAGGGGCGTGAGCCGGACGGATTCCGGGCGTAACCGAGCCCCACGGTGGAGAGCACCCGGGGCTGAGCCCCCTGTTTGCGAATGACTACTACGCGGTGACCCTTCAGTCATTCGGGGGGCTCTTGCAAGCTGTCATTGCGACTCCGGGCTTGAACCGGAGGAAGCAATCTCCTGCGCGCTGAATATGGGGATTGCTTCGCTGTTTCTCTCCTCGCAATGACATGCGACACGAGAAGATCTGCCCCGCGAAACTGAAGGATTACCCTATGCGGTCGAATCTGATAATTTCTCAAAAGGCTGAATCTACACAGGACCTGGCAAAGGAACTGGCCCGCGCCGGGGAACCCGAGGGTGTGGCGGTCATGGCCGTCAATCAGACCAGCGGGAGAGGTAGCTCTCAACGTTCGTGGATTTCCCCGCCGGGAAAGAATTTGGCCTTGTCTTTGCTTCTTCGGCCGTCGCTGCCGCCCTCCGAGGCGATGCTGCTCGGGCTTGCGGCCTCCATTGCCGCAGCTCGGACCGTTGAGGCCTGCGGAGTAGGCCATGTGGAACTCAAATGGCCCAACGATGTGCTGGTGGGGGGTCGCAAAGTAGCCGGTATTCTCTCCGAGGCCTCTATGGGCGCCGAGGGTCTGGATTACGTCATAATCGGCGTGGGGATGAATGTGAACACCACAGTGTCTGATTTCCCACCCGATTTGGCGGATCGGGTAACCTCGCTTCTGATCTGCACCGCCCGGGAGTGGGACATTCGAGACGCGGCTGTTGCGTTCCTGGACAAGATGGAGGTCCTGTACGAACAGGCACTGAACGAGGGGTGCGGATTCATTACCGGGCTTTGGGAAAGACGCTGGGCCCATCGTGGAGTCATGATGAACCGCAATGGCATAACCGGCATCGCAGAGGGCATAGACACGGACGGCGCGTTGCTCCTCCGAACCGAGAACGGCCCCCTGGAACGCATAATCTCCGGCCGGGTGGAACCCATGGAGGCATAGGATGGATCAAGAGAACAATTCTTACTCAACCCCGACAGCGGCGCCGACGGACCCGACTCCCGCGGGCTTGGCCGCGTCAATCAGCAGAATCCATTGGACCGTGGTGGTCTGCGTACTGGTCGCGCTCGTGGGTCTGAGCGCATGGGGCCTGGTCGCGACGACAAGACCGATGGTGGACCGCTTTTTGGACGAGCAAATCGAGCAATACGACACGTTTTTGCCGGAAATTTCCATTCGCAACGGGAAGGCCTCCATCCGTGAAGAGCAGCCCTATTACGTGGAAAAGGACGAGGCCGACAAGGTTGTGGTAGTCATAGACACGCGAGAAGGCAAAGAGGATGAGGCCATAAAGTACGTCAGAGGCTTCAAAACGGGACTGGTGCTCTCTCGAGAGGCTCTGTTCTTCAAGAACGAAGATGGCCGAATACGGAGCTTGCCCTTGGAGAATCTCCCCGACCTGGTGTTGAATTCCCGGGAATTGCGCAAGACCAAGGATGAGCTTTTCCCCAGTTTCGTCCGGTTCGGCGCCATCATGGTACTGCTGTGGTTTCTCGTGGTAAAGCCTGTGCAGGCGCTCATTCTGGCGACGATACCAATGTTGATGGGGCCGCGCTACTCGGTGCCTCTGTCTCTCGGCGAAGCATTCAAACTTTCGGTATTCTGCATGATACCTCCGGTCGCTCTGGATTTGTTTCAGTACATTTGGGGCTTTCAACTTCAGATGCCCCTATCCATATTGTTGTATCTGGCGCTCTACGTGGCGCTGCTGATCTTTGCGGTGAGAGATCTTGCAAGGAGACCTCCGGGACAGGGTGACGCAACTGCTGAACTCGGTCCCGGAACGTAGTGATCTAATGGAATTCTTTCTTTGTGTCATTGGAATGGTGATGGTAATCGAGGGAATACCCTATTTCGGGTTTCCCGATAAGTTGAAGATCATGATGAGAGTGGTTCAGGAACAGGAAAACGACACTTTGCGAATAATGGGGGGAACGCTGATTTTCCTGGGATTGCTGATTCTGTATCTCGCCCGACGAGCGCTCGGTGACCTGTGAATCAATCCGGCTCAAATGCGGGTGACCCTGTCGCCGCCCCGGACCCACAACATACGCCGGCGAGGTTTCGACTCTCAACCTATGACTACGATCTTCCGCGCGAACTGATTGCCCAGGCGCCGGCTGCGCGCAGAGACCAGGCGCGGCTCCTTGTGCTCAATGAGAAATCGGATGGAATCCTTCACCGAGCATTCCACCAGATCCCTTCCCTGCTTCGTCCGTCGGATCTTTTGGTGCTCAACGAGAGCCGCGTGATCCCCGCGTCTTTGATCGGGCGCAAGGCCGTCACGGGGGGGCGTGTGGAGATTCTCGTTCTCAACCCTGCCGAATCCTCCGGCAAAGACCGGGACAACAGCGATCATGCCGAACGTGTCTGCATGGTGAGCGCGGCCAAACCTCTCCGAGAAGGCGCAGTGATTGTCATAGACAGCGGGTTGAAACTCACCGCGCTCCGTGCCGTGGCTCCAGGTCGTTGGAGGATAAGGTTCCCCGTGGCTGAACCGGATTTCCTTTCGCTGCTCGAAGAACATGGGCGCCCTCCCCTTCCGCCCTACATCAGAGGGGAAGGCCGCGATCCGGAAAGAGACAAAGAGCGATACCAAACCATCTATGCCCGATCCCCCGGGTCCGTGGCGGCCCCCACAGCAGGACTTCACTTCACAAAGAATCTCTTGGACCAGCTCGTTGATCGCGGCGTGGAAATCGAGCGCATCCTGCTGCACGTGGGCCCGGGAACATTCACTCCCGTGAGGGATCCGGATATCCGAGACCACAAGATGGAAGATGAATTCTATGAGATTCCCGAACGAGTCGCGCGCGGGATCAGATGCGCGTCTCAGGAAGGCCGTCGGATTATCGCGGTGGGGACCACCACGGTCAGGGCCTTGGAATCCGCGGCCCGCCGACAAGGTCCGTTCTGCTCCCGAAAAGAAAGAACCGATCTATTCATGAGTCCGGGGTACACGTTCAGAGTGGTTGACGGCATGATCACAAATTTCCATCTCCCCAGATCCACACTGCTCATGCTGGTGTGCGCTTTTGCCGGTACCGACCGAATCCTCGGCGCGTATAAGGATGCGGTGCGAGCACGTTATCGGTTCTACAGCTACGGTGACGCTTGTCTGATAATTCGTTGATCAAAAAATGACTTGTACTGCCCCGCGGAAATTCACGGGCGGTTTACCTATAGTGCCACGCATTGAAAATGGGTTCTGTGGCGCGAACCCCCTCACCCTAACCCTCTCCCGCCAAGGGAGAGGGGACTCTTCCCCCCTCCCTTGACGCTTACTTTTACCCACACGACACCGTGGGTGGTGTAGAAGGGAGAATCAGTCGTCCCTCCTGGACTTAAAGAAGGGAAATTATGGTGGTTTCTTTTACCCGGCCATAAATGACCGGGCTACTATCAGATGCCCCGACGGGGCATGAAGAGGTGTCCCGTAGGGACACTAGAAAGTAGCCCGGTGCTTCAGCGCCGGGTTCCTCAATCCACTCTAACCCTGTCTGAGAGTCCCGGAGGGACGACAGAACCATTACGCACTCGCTATCTTTCGTCCCTTCGGGACTCCGAACCGGCTCGGGGCTGGAGTTTTCATACTATGGTGGTTCTCGTAATTAGTTTCGGATTCCTCCGAAACTTCTGGCGGAATGGCAGACCACTGCCGGGCAAGCCGGCAGTGGCACCCAGATCTCAATCCGTGAGAACTCTCGAGAACTGCTACAGCCAACCGGTCAAATTGTCGGTCGGGGCAAAGCGGGGGACCGGCGGGAAAAACAACTTTTTTGTTCTTGCCAACTTTGGCACGCGCCTTGCAAAAGTAAAGAAGCACATAACGACTCCTTAACCATACCCTCTAGCCCTCCTGCAATAGGCGGGCATTTTTTTTGCCCACAGCCACTGGGCCTGCCTGCAATCCCGCCGTAGTTTTCCGTTGATCCGAATGAATTCCCGCGTGTACATTTTTTTCCCACCTATGTCCTGACTGGGTTCAACATTTTGGCAGGCTCTCTAGTTGGCCAGTATTGCTGGTATGTTAATGTTATTATGCCGAGAGTTGAATAAATATAAGCGTCACTGTCCTATTATTACAGGGGTTTTCCCTCTCCGCGGAGAGCCTACCTGGTCTGGTGTGAAGTTTTTTCGCACCCAGACCCATAGGGTTCGTCACAGAATAACTCTTGCAGCTGACACGCGCATAATCCTTGCTATTAAGAAGGCGACGCACGCATAGCCCCTACCGCCATACCCCCTCCGCCGAGGGCCCAGTCTCCTGTTACGGCAAGAGAATCACTCTTTGGATGCGCGGCCGCATTGTAGCCAGGATATTCCCCGAAATCCCATGAGTGGGAGGAAGGGGGAATTCAGGCCCATCTTGCCCTCTGCTCGGCTCGTTCTTTCTTGGGGGTAACTTCGGGACCCGAAAAGTGGCTTGAAACCGCGGTGAGTACAAGGTAATCTCTCGGAATGTATCAATGTCGGTAATGGTTCACCGGGCTTGAAGCGGTTCTGCGCCCGGTGAGAATGGAGGGGGAGACTCATCTCCCCCTCCAAACCTCCCCCATACGTAATTCCGGGAGCTTGTACGGTTCCCGGTGAACGGTTACCAATGTCGGGTGCATCCTATCACTGGGACGAATTCTCAAAAAGTCTTACGCAAAGCCTACCGGTTTCTCAAACAATGGAAGTCCGACACCGGGTTATCTCCACCCAGTGTCGAAGTTCAGTCGTTCGACCGTCCCGTTAGAGCGGCAAACGGCGCGTTCGTCTTGTATGGGAAAACCTCGGCTGGGACTGAGTTCGGGGTTGTCATAAAGCCTTATGCAAACCAACTCCGCTTCATAACTTCTTATCCGAGGTAATGAAACCGAGAAAGCCCATGTGCTGCTGAGCAACCAGGGCTCGGTGTGGGACGCATAAGTCCCCTGCAACATGGACTTTTTGTGGGAATCGGCGGAACCTCTTCCCTTCACTCATTGTAATCAGACATCTGCTACGTGTCAATAGTTCGTATTAATACAAGTTGTAACCATTCGGTAATGTGCGGCTCGATCGGAATCGCGTCTGAAATCCTGGGACGAGTCCCACAGTGGCGATTGGAAGTGGGCTCTGCGTCATACCCCGCATGAAGAGGGCGTAGCATGCTACGCGTCGTACGAGGACCTGCTCCTGCCGGCTTCTGAAATCATTGGATGGCCGCCCGAAACTAAAGGCTTACTGGGGAAACTCCTGGTCTATTGACTCTTTCGTGAGATCAATTCATTATGGAACCGCTTAAGGAGATCAGCGACGGCCAAGAGCACGAAAGACCGGATTCGGACGAATGCGGTTGATTTGCCGGATCTCGGGGTGCTCGGGCAAACGGTATCCCACGAGCGGCTTCGGACGCCCGAACACCTCAAGATCCAACTGTTTTGATTTGCCGTTATGCCTCGCAGGAATACGGATTTTCATGAAGCACCTGCCATTGAACGATTCGTCGGGGAATGAGTAGATTGAGCGATCGAACCTACTACATTGAAACCTATGGTTGTCAGATGAACGACCATGACTCGGAAAAGATGGCCGCCATGTTGGAAGGGATCGGTCTGAAGAAAGTATCTTCGGCTGAGGCCGCGGACGTGGTGGTGATCAACACCTGTTCCATTCGGGAGAAGGCTGAGCACAAGGTCTATAGCAGTCTGGGGAAATTGAGGGCACTGAAAAAGAGAAATCCGGGGATGGTGACCGTGGTCGCGGGATGCGTCGCTCAGCAGGAGCAGGCCCGCCTGCTCAAGCGGACCCGGCACCTGGACGCTGTTGTGGGGACCCATAGCATCTCGGAATTGCCGGGGCTTGTTGAACGGATAACCGAGACCGGGGATCGGATCGCCTCAGTGGACTTTACTCCTGATGTGGAATCTCTCCACTTTCCCGCGCCTCGCAAAGGCCCAAGTCCGGTCTGTTCATATGTGACCATTATGCAGGGCTGTTCCAACTTCTGTACGTACTGCGTGGTCCCGCACACCAGGGGGCCGGAACAGAGCCGAGACCAGGAGGAAATAGTTCGGGAAGTCGAAGGGCTGGTGGAACGGGGCGTTCGGGAGATCACGTTGCTGGGCCAAAACGTCAATGCATACGGAAAGGATCTTTCGGACGGCAATTCATTTGCAAGGCTGTTGACCGGGCTGGACCGGATTGAAGGGCTCACGAGGATAAGGTTTACGACTTCGCACCCCAGAGATCTGGATGACTCTCTGGTTCAACGCATGGCCGATCTGGAATCAGTGTGCGAGCACATACACCTGCCACTTCAAAGCGGTTCAGACCGGATTCTCGCGGCCATGAACCGTGGATACACTCTGGCCCAATACCTGGAAAAGATCGCGAGACTCAGAGAGACCGTACCCCACGCCGCAATCACCGCGGACATGATAGTGGGATTCCCCGGAGAGACCGACCAGGACTTTGATGAGACGATCTCAGCCCTGGAACAGATACGATTCGACCAGATTTTTTCCTTCAAGTTTTCCGCGCGGCCGGGGACCGCGGCCCGTAGGCTTCCAGAGCAGATCCCGGAGGAGGTCAAAGCTCATAGGCTTGCAACGGTCCATTCGGTTCAGGAGCACATAACCCGGCAATATCACGACCGCGCGGAAGGCACACACGCAGAGATCCTCGTCGAGGGGATACGTGAACGATCGGGTCAGCCGTACGGCCGAACACGATCCAACAAGATAGTCAATCTGGATTCTTCCGACTCGGTAGACGTCGGGGATCTGGTCCCTGTGGAAATCACGAAAGGTCTCAAGCACTCCCTGCTCGGCAAAGCGCTCGATCCCGCGGAACAGTAGTAGGGCGTCTCAAGAATACCCTCACCCCAACCCTCTCCCGGAGGGAGAGGGGGCAAGCGGATTTGCCGCATACACCATCGGAAAGGCGCTTACGAAACGACGTACTCGGGGAGTGCATACCGAATCCGTTATCAACGGCGGCCCCCGACCACACTCATTTCTTTCATGGGGATCTTCATGATGCGCCTGATGATCTTGTCCCCGTAATCAATGAAGCCGGTTCCCTTTTTGAGACTGTTGATCAGGATTGCGAAGACAATAATCTTGCCGTCGGTTGACTGCGCGTATCCGGCGAGCGCGGTGATTCCCCTGAGGCTTCCGGTCTTTGCCCTGATTCGCCTACTGACTCCGCGGCCCCTGAATCTATCTTTCAGGGTTCCGTCCACTCCGGCCACCCCCATGGATGCCATGAATTCCGCGCTGTAGGTGAATTCATGGGCAGCGCGTTGCAAAACGCGCACCAGCGCGGAAGCGCTGAGACGGTTCTTTCTGGAAAGACCGCTGGCTTCGGTCAAGGAGAAGTCGCCCTCATCCACGCCGCTTGATATCAGGTGGTTCCTCATTACGGAGATTCCCTTTTCCCTTGTTCCCGGGGCGCCGTGAGCCTTGGCGCCCATGGCCATCGAGACCTGTTCCGCTATGAAGTTGTTGCTGAATTTGTTCAACCAGTAAACGATCAAGGCCAACGGTCGTGATTTGAATTCCAGATAAGGAACAGCCGTCCCGGGCGTCTTGCCGCGAATAACCTTTCCCGAAACCCGGATCCCTTCCCTCAGGAGGAACTCTTTGAACACCGACCCCGTATATAGACTGGGAGTGGTGACGTTAACGTAAAGCCTTCTCCCGGGGGCCTTGACCCCTATTGTGCCTCTGATCCGAATGCTCTCCGCACCCTTTTCGGTCGTGCCTCTTTCCACGGACACCCTTGCCCGCCGCTTCCCCTTGACGGTCTTCACGTCACCAACCACCACCGCGTACTCGGAAACCGGACCCGCTTCCACCCGGGCCGCTTTTCCCGAAACCTCCGCAGGATGCACCAGGACCCTGATTGTGTTGAAGTTCAGCGACAGAGCGCTATAGGGCGCATGATACGATCTCGTGCCCAGATCCTCCTGCTCGTCCAACGGCTTTCCGGGAATAAAATAGGAATCGTCAACAATGATGTTCCCCCTGACCTCCCGGAGACCTTCCTCCTTGACCGCGCGCGTGAGAGCGAACAACTGTTCGCTGACCAGGTAAGGATCTCCTCTTCCTTTCAGGTAGATGTTCCCAACCGACGAACCCCGCATCCCTGCGACGAGGACCTCGGTCACAAAGTTGAAATCCGGCTTCAACAGGCTCAGCGCGGCCGCACTGGTCACCACCTTCATGGTTGAGGCAGGGATAAGAGGTAGATCCGGATTCTTCTCCATGAGAATTCGCCCGGTTTCGAGATCCGCGACCTGAATGGAAATCGCAAAATTGCGGGGGAGTTCCTTCTTTAGAATCCCGGCGAGCGTCCTGTTCAGCGGGGGGGGGCCGGAAGAAAATGCAGGGAGAGCGGCCCACATGTGGAATGCCAGGGCCAAAACAATTCCCGCGGCCGTTGCGAGCCTGACAGGTCGTCTCCGCTGAGAAAGGGCCTTCAATTGCCGGTTGGCGTCAAGGAGTTGAGCCCGGGCACGCGGTGCCCTCAACAGTAACTTTAACATATGGTCTTTCTCCCGCGATATTACTACGTGTTTATCTAAAATACACATAATCTTGCCGGAAATTCCTAACGACCCCCTTTCATTGGGGGGGGCGGCATTTTGCTTTGCGTTATCGAGGGGATAGGTCATACCCAATTCCTTGTTGTCTGTCAAGTGTGGAAAGGATTGCAGTCAGTCGGCGGTCGATGGCGGAGTTTTCTTCGCCTTTCCTGCACGCCTCATTTTGCCTGTTAATCTCGTCTGTTACAGCTTCCCATCTACCGTTTTCTAGCAAACAGATTCAACTAATTGAAAGAAGTGGTCTTTTTTTTCTTGACAAAAGATCTAAGTCGATATTAAAGCAATATCCAACATTTCGAGCTGGGAGGAAGGGTATGTTGAGAAGGATACCTGCTACGCTATCGGTATGTCTAGTCATTATGATGTCTAGTGTATTCTTGGCCCAGGCTTGGGCTGAGACACCGGAGGAGTCTCTGGACATCATCATGAACCCGCCAAAGGGGACAGGTGCCCCCAAATCCGAAACCTACAGGGCAAAACCCCGGTACGAGGTCAAGTCAGCGCGTTCCGTGTTGCCTGATCCGGTCTTATATCCACGCCGCGCCGGCAGGATTACTAAGGTCAAGCCACCTAGGTACTACGCTCCACTCTGTTATCGTCCCCCCTGTTTCTTGCCCACGCCAGGGCCGAAACAGTGGGAGATGAGCGCCCAGGTCCTGTTCGCCAGGACCAGGGGAACCGTTGCCTGGCCGAGGCATAACCAGTACTACGGTTACAACTACGGCTATGACAACGAAGTCGACTTCAACGACATTCTGGGCCTCCCCGCGCACGAGGTCCTCCTTCAGTTCACCGCCCGGTACCAGTTCCGTCGCAACTGGGCTTTGCGCTACTCCATCCTTGGCGATGAGATGACTGGAGGCATCGACCAATACGCCTCCAACCAGAACTACCAGAACTTGTGGTTCGGCAACCTGCAGCTCAACACGTATCAGGGTCTCCAGTCCAAGTGGACCCATCAGTATCACAGGCTCGGCCTGGTCTACGACCCGATACGGAACTGCTCCATGAGGCTCAGCCTATTCGCGGACTGGGTCCACACAGACGACAAAATTGGCGTGAACTGCCACTATTGCGGATACGAAACCTCAACCTTCAGCATCTCCGGTGATTCAGCCATGGTGGGTTTTGAGTCGCAGCGGTGCATCAAAACCGGCTTCAACGGCGCCACCCTGTCGTTCGATTGCAAGGCCGGATTCATCTTCCTCGATGATACGGAAGGATGGGACGCGGAGCTCGGTCTCAAATATACCGTCCCTCTGGGTTGCGGCCGCTGGGGCTTCGCCAAGGGCGGATATCGTTTCATAGAGATGAAACGAGCCGAGTCCCGTTTCATCTTTGAACACGCCATTGAAGGCGGCTTCATCGAACTCGGATTCATCTTCTGAAAAATAGATTCCAGTTGGGCCGGTGTGTGCAAGGGAGACCGCCGCACACCGCCCCATGGATTCCAGCTAATACACCATTTTCCAAGTTTTGCCGGGTGAGTCCCGGATAATGTAGAGTCCCCCGTTGGCTCACCGGTCATTGTGTTTTGTAAGCCCGACCGGACCAAGTGTCTCCCAGCTCGACCTCTCCGGTCGGGCTTTTTTTTTCACAGATCAGACATTGCCGACCGGGTCCGAAACCGGGCCCTTACGGCAACTTCCACTCCTCGACAAATCTAGGCACTACCAAACATGCAAATGCCGCCGGAGTGGCGCGCCTCGGCGTAGGGGCGTAGCATGGAGGCTGTGTCAAAACTCAATTTCATACACGGATCGTGCTACCCGGATGAAGGCTTCCACGGAGGACAGTTTGTAACGTATTGGAATTAAGAGGGCGCAGAAGATAGAACCGGGAGTGAAACAGAATAACTGCCCCGAAGGGGCAGACCACGAATAGCCGTGGGTTTCAACCCACGGAAAAGGGGAACACCCAAAACGGGTCCGGACCCTGAAGGGGTCCACCAATGATACAACGAGGCGTATCATTGATTGAAGTCGGAATGGAATTTGATGAACAGCGCTTGATGCCGAGCGGGTCCTGATTGGTCGACCCCTTCGGGGTCGTTCCCGACAATTGGATGGGCGTCGCTCTCCACGGGTTGAAACCCGTGGCTATTCACAGTGCGCCCCTGCGGGGCGCTGCTTGGTCAGCACTTCCCATTGGTGGGCCAATTGGCATAAGCTTGCCACGGTGTCCAGCAAAAAGATGTGGGACATGCTTAGGGCAGAGCCTGGGAACCAGAGCAAGGGACTTTTGTGCTTCGTTGTCGCTCTCTTGCGATGAGAGTCGGTATTATTCCTGGTCAGCGGGGATGAGTTCGATCCCCCCACGCAATCTTTCAACAACCTTATCCTGCCCGATGATCTCGAGCATCTCAAAGAGCCCCGGGCCCACCGACGTTCCTGACACCGCGGTTCTTGCCGCGTTTATGAGCAGGCCTGCTTTGACGCGGATCTCTTCCGAGTAGGTCCGAAACACTTCCTCAATGGAACCCGCCTGAAAATCGGTCAGATCCTCAAGTCGTTCCGCCAGAGCGGGCAAGAAATCGCGGAGGCGGGCATCCTTGGCAAGGTTCTTTCTTACAGCCTTTTCATCGAATTCAAACTCATCGGAGAAGTAGCACCTGCCGTATGTGGAGAAGTCTTTGAAAGTATGATAGCGGGCGCGGATCAAGTCTATTGTCTTTAGTATTCGGTCTCTATCCTCGTTGTCGTAAGAATCCGGCCACAGGCCCTCTTTCTGCAATTCGGCCTTTACATATGGCAAGAGATCTTCCAGAGGCATTGTCCGAACATAGGTCGCGTTGAAGTGGATCGCCTTGGGATCGGTCCAATTCTTGGGGTCCCCGGGGACGTAGTTAAACTTGGAATTGGCCCTGTTGATCCGGGACAGATCGAACGTCTCGATCAGTTCCTCGCGGGTGAAGAATTCTTCTCCCCCCGCGGCGGACCACCCCAGCAGAGCCATAAAATTGCACAGCGCCCAGGGCAGGAAACCCTTTTCCCGATAGAATGCGATGGTCACCACTTCACCGTGTCGCCGTTTCGACAGCTTGGCCTTCTTGTTGTCCAGGGTCAGGGGCATGTGAGCAAAGAGCGGAGGCTCGCACCCAAGCGCTTTGTAGATGAGAACCTGTTTCGGAGTGTTCGCCATCCCGTCCGCCCCGCGGATCACGTGGGTGATCCCATCCAGAGTGTCGTCAACCGCGTTGCTGAGAAGGTACAGGGGGCGTCCGTCGGAGCGAACGATCACGAAATCCTCAATATCCACCGCCCTCTTTTCGTTCCTGCCGTACACAAGGTCCTCGAAGACAACAGTGTCTGTCGGGGACCGAGGGGTGCGGAATCGAATTACGTACGGTTCCTGTCGTTCCAGGCGCTCGCTTATCTCTTTCTCCGGCAGGTCACGACATTTTCCGTTGTACATGAACGCGACCCTTTTTGTTTCAGCCTCTTTTCTCTGCGCGTCCAACTCTTCTTTGGTGCAAAAGCATCGGTACGCATGTCCGGACTCCAGGATCTTCTGTGAGGCCTCTTGATGCGCTGCAAGATTGTGGCTTTGGAACGTGGGTCCTACATCCCAATCCAGACCGAGCCATTTCAAGCCGTCCAGGATTTCCTCGACCGATTCTTCGGTAGAACGCTCCACATCGGTGTCTTCGATCCTGAGAATGAAGACGCCGCCGGTCTTCCGGGCCCAGAGCCAGTTATAGAGCGCGGTCCGCGCTCCGCCGATGTGCAGATATCCGGTTGGTGAGGGCGCAAACCGCACCCGCACCTGTCCTTGTAATTCAGGTGTGCTCTCAGAGTTCATGTTTCTCCATTGCGGTGTTCCGGCATCGCTGATTTGCCTCACACCGTGATATCAAGGGTGACCACACTACCCTTACAGGCAGTCTTAAAGGCTTCTCGATCATCCAGGGTACCCACTATGTCTCCGCAGTGCATGGGCACCGCGACCTTGTGGTTGATCTTGGCTACCGCGTCGGCCGCCTGGGGAACCGTCATAGTATACGTGCCGCCGACCGGGACAAGAACCACATCGGTATTCACATCCCCCATTTCAGGGATTTCATCCGTATCACCGGTGTGGTATATGCGAATGCCGTCCACCGTGATGATGTACCCCAGCCAGTTGCTCGTTTTTGGGTGGAAGGCCTTGTCCGTGTTGTACGCGGGCACTGCTTCCACGGTCACGTCGCCGATGGTATGCGCGCCGCGGGCCGCGATCTCTTTGAATGCGTCTCCGAATCCCGCCTTGCAATCCGAGGGCCCCACTATCACCGTGGAGTCCTTACGGATCTTGGCGATGTCCTCCTCTGAGAAGTGATCATAATGGCTGTGAGTAACACAGATCACATCAGCGGGAACAGATCCTTTCAGCTTCCACGGGTCCACATAGACCGTGCTCTTGTCCCCTTCAATCCGAAAGCTCGCGTGCCCCAACCACTTGATCTTCTCTCTCACAAAAGCTTCCACGTCCATCTTGCCCTCCTTGCCTGGAATGACTTATGAGAAATCTTTGGTCGCCCCATATGCCCAAACGAGACTTTTCCATTCTATTAGGCGTCCCACTGAAATGCAAACCGTTCGTCATTGAGGACGAGTGACTTGTTTGGCAACTTCTTGTATACTCACGACATGAATGATCAAGAACAGCGCGCTTCCGGCAATGGCGTGAGACCCAAAACCAAACCAGCGCCACCTCCGAGCGGAACCCGAACCAACAAAGACTGGATCATGATTACGCTGGGGGTTCTGCTGATTCTGTTCTTCGTAACCGCGGGTTATTTGGGTGTTGTCAAGACCAACAAGAATTCCCCCCAAAGGATACGTGGACCGGTCAAAGACCCGGATAAGGTCGGCATGATGGATCGATCCAGGAGCTTTCAAAGCGCGTTCGCTGATTCCCGAAACTCGCTCGTCGGTTTGGCGCCCCGCTCATGATCCACTGACTATGGGATCTTTCACGCCAGCCTCTTCAAATCCCTTTTGTCTCAGTAGGCATGAATCGCATCTGCCGCAGGGTTTGCCGTTGGGGAACGGATCGTAGCAACTGTGGGTGAGGGAGTAGTCTACTCCCAGTTCAAGGCCTTTGCGGATTATTTGGGCCTTGGTCATGGAGATCAGGGGCGTGTGAATCCTGAAGCCTTTGCCTTGGACACCGGCCCTTGTGGCCAGATTCGCGGTCTTTGTGAATGCTTCTATGTATTCGGGACGACAGTCGGGATAGCCTGAGTAATCGAGTGCGTTGACTCCGATGAAAATGTCGCGGGCCTCCAATGCCTCGGCCCAAGCCAAGGCCAGCGAAAGAAACACCGTGTTGCGCGCAGGCACATAGGTCACCGGGATCTCCGCGGACATCTCTTCCATCGATCGTCCCTTGGGCACTTCCTGCTCCGATGTAAGGGCCGATGCGCCGATCTGTCGGAGATTCACGTCGACTATCAGGTGGTTGCACCCCCCCGTTGCCTCCGCGACCCCCTTGGCCGCGTTAAGTTCAACCCGGTGCCGTTGACCGTAATTGAAGCTGATAGCGTACAGATCGTATCCCTCGGATCGGGCGATCGCAAGGGTGGTGGTGGAATCCAACCCTCCGCTGAGGAGGATGACTGCCTTTGGCGCCATCAATCGATCCTTTGTAAGGATTAGGTTTCGCGGGGCGGATCTTGTCTTCGAGCATGTCATTGCGAGGAGTGAAACGACGAAGCAATCCCTATATCTGCTGCGCAGGAGATTGCTTCCTCCGGTTCAAGCCCGGAGTCGCAATGACATTGTGCGACAGCCCCCTCCTCCGAACGACCGAATGGTTGTGATCCTCCGGGACCCGGACCTGACGAACGCCTTACACTCCCCGTGTTTCCTGGGGCCAAATGTATCTGTGTAGTTGAGGTTGAAAGCGGGCCGCTATCCCATCCTCGAGCATCCATTCCACAAGGTTTCGGGGCAATAGTTCCCCGAATACCGCAGATAGGAGAACTTTGGCGCTTCTCTTGTCAAATCGTTCCCGGAGAATTCCTTTTGCCCACTCATAGTCGTGCCGGTCGCCGATCACAAATTTCACTTCATCACTAGGTCTGAGCTTCCACAAATTGTCCCACAGCATGGATTCACATTCTCCGCTGGAGGGGCACTTGATGTCCATTATTCGGATCGCTGCGTCAGGGAGTACCGAGATGTCAAGTGAACCATTGGTCTCCACGAGCACCCTATGTCCCTGTTGGAGCAGAGCCGCGGCCAAAGCCGGAGTGCGCTCCTGAAAGAGCGGTTCGCCCCCTGTAATCTCTACCAATTCTATTCCCAGTGAGGAGACTTGATTCACCACGTCCTCAACCCTCATCCGGTCACCTTCTTCCAGCGCGTACTTGGTGTCGCAATAGCGACAACGCAGATTGCAGCCCGCCAGGCGCACGAACGCGCACGGAAGCCCCAGAAGGGATGACTCTCCCTGAATACTCCTGAAAATCTCGCAGACCGACAGGCTCATAATTTCCTTACCTGAGCACGCTTCTCGTACCAATTACAGGAATGCCGCTTCAATCATGCGGTTTACCTGAAAATGGATGAGCCGGGATGACCCTGACGCTTCACCTTGCACCGACTATCCAAGAGGGCGCAGCCCCGCGGGACGCGCCGTACGCGCGGGCCCGCGACTTTGCCGCGATTTTCATGTTTCGCGGTGTCTCGATTTTCTTTGCGGCATGAGCGTTCCCCTGTGGACCGCCTGAAGCTTTTGAGAAAACCGCGTCCAATGTTATGATACTATTTTTTTGGGGAAGTGACCAGGACGGTAAGAATCGGCAGGGCATGGAGTCCGCGGTTCGGAGCATTGCGGGTTCACGTTCTTGGCGTATCATACCGATTTTTTGATTGGCCGGCACAGACCGGCTGTCGAGGAGATTGACTTGGAAACAGCAAAGGTTCGATTTCTTCCGGACGATGTGACGGTTGAGGCGTCGGTCGGCCTGACAATTCTGGATGCGGCCTTGGACGCGGGAGTGTTCATCCGCGCTGCTTGCGGGGGTTCAGGAGGCTGTGGGCAGTGCAAGGTCAAGATAGTGGGCGGATCCGTGGATTCTGAACAGACCGACAAGATCGATCCTCGAGAGCGCGCGGAGGGCTATGTTCTGGCTTGTCAATCAAGCCTGACACGCGACGTTGAAGTGGAAGTTCCCATAGCAAAGGTGGGCCGCAAGGTTATTCCACGGGATGAGGCGGATCGGATGCGGCAGACCGCGACGCCAATGGAATCGCCTGTCACCGCGGAAATCAATCCTATGGTCTCGCGGGTTTTCCTGGAAGCACCCGAACCATCGCCTGAAGATAGCGTAAACGATTTCGACAGGATACTGAGGACCCTGAGAAGAGATCACGACGTGGCGCCGGTGACCGCCAACCTGGAATTTCTCAGGGCCCTCCCTGTCCAAGCCCGGGAGGATGATTGGAGATTGACCGCTTACCTTCAGGTGGAAGACACTCCCGCGCCCGAGGGAAACGCTTACAGGCTCAGGGGGGTGATAGCAGGACACGTGAAAGAGCCGCCGACCGCTTTGGCCGTGGACATCGGGACCACGTCGCTCTGGGCGGAACTGATCAATCTGAACAACGGGGAGGTCCTTGCCCGCGCGTCCCGGTACAACCCCCAGATCGCTATGGGCGATGACGTAATAAGCCGCATTGTGTACGCTCTGAAAAAGGACGGGCTGGATAAGCTTCAATCTCACGTGGTAAAAGGGCTCAACGAGCTGGTGGAGGAGACACTCCGGAAGAGCGGCGCATCACGAGAATCCATCAGCTACGTGGTTACCGCGGGCAACACCGTGATGACCCATCTTTTCCTGGGCCTCTTCCCGAAGTTCTTGCGGGAAGCTCCTTATGTTCCCGCGGCTCAGCACACCAGTCCAATCAGAGCCGGGGTGCTGGGGCTGGACCTTTCTCCCCATGTTTTCGTGCGAGTCACCCCGGGAGTCGCTTCGTACGTGGGCGGAGATATCGTAAGCGGGGTCCTGGCTAACGGCATGAGTGATTCCGATGAGATGACGCTGTTCATCGACATCGGCACAAATGGTGAGATCGTTGCGGGCAACAAAGATCTGCTCATGACCGCGTCCTGCTCTGCGGGACCCGCGTTTGAGGGTGGGGGACTGGAACATGGCATGAGGGCGGCGCCCGGGGCAATCGAAGGCATACTCATCGACCCGGAGACCCTTGAGCCCATGATAAAAACCATTGACGCCAAGCCTGCCATGGGCATCTGCGGATCAGGCATAATCAACATCATCTCCCAGATGTTGAAGCTGGGGATACTCAACCAGAACGGCTCATTCGCTCAGGGTCTGGACACCGACAGGATTCGAGAAGGAACAAGCGGATTCGAGTACGTCATATGCCGCGCTCCCGAGACCGGATTCGACAAAGACATCGTTTTGACCGAAGTTGACCTGGACAACATTGCCAGAGCCAAAGGCGCGATGTTTGCGGGGTACACGTGTCTGCTGGAAAAGATAGGGCTCAGCGTAAACGATCTGGATCGAGTGATCATAGCAGGCGCGTTCGGCAGCTTCATAAACCTGGAGCATGCGGTGACCATCGGCCTGTTGCCGGACATTGACCGGGGCAAGTTTTCCTTCATAGGAAACGCGTCGCTGAAGGGCGCTCGGCTCTCCGTGACCGATAGAGATCTGTTCCACCGCTCCAGGGAAATCGCGGGCGCAATGACCAATGTTGAGCTTTCAGAAGATCCCTCGTACATGGATAACTTCATGGCCGCGCTGTTCTTCCCGCACACCAGGGCCGAACTGTTCCCATCGATCAAGCTGGGAGCTTGACAGTGTCCGAAGAAGGCGTGTTCCCTATCCTCTCATTCCCAGACTCTGCCTGGGAATGCATACCGGGAGGCTCCGCCTCCCCTACTTGGGGCCGACGCCTTCGCGACCACTAACGGCTTTCACAGGAACCAACATGCCCGGCCGGGCGCCGGCCACAACGAAGTATGAAAATGTCCGCAAAGTCGTGGGTCCCGGCCGTAGGGGCACCGCATGCGTCGCCCTCTTGGATGCCCGCTTTGTGACGGCGCCCGGTGGACTATGCAGCATCCACTTTTGCCGGATCAGCCCTGACTAATCAGTGAGAGGCCGTTCATGACTACCGCCGACATTCCGATCTCCGCAATAAAGGACTTCTGCCGACGGTGGAAGATTGAGGAATTTGCCCTGTTCGGTTCCATTCTCAGGGATGACGTGGCGCCGGAAAGCGACGTGGATGTTCTCGTGACCCTTGTAGACGATTCCCGATTGGCGCTGTACGATTGGGTGGACATGCAGGACGAACTAAAAGAAATATTCGGTCGAGAGGTTGACCTGGTTTCCAAGTCCGGTCTGCGCAATCCATTCCGTAGAAATGAAATCCGCCGAACCCGGAAGGTGATATATGCCTCAACCGGCACATGATCCGCTGTTCCGACAGAGCCGCCAAGTCTTGGACTTTGAGTTCAGGCTGTTTGGGTACGAGGTGATACCGGCAAGAGCACAGGGCCCGACGAAAGGAAGTCTTTCGTGCAGAGTGATTGCTAGATTTTCATCACCATTTTCGGCCTCCACGGTGAATAATCGTGGACAGTAGGACATGCTTTCTTGCAGCATGTGCCTCAGAGATGAGCCAAGAAACGACTTAATCGTTGTCGCAACACACAAGAACAGACGTGACCCCTTTACAGCTATCCAAGAGGGCGTAGCATGCTGCCATGCTACGCCCTTACGCCATGGACCCAGTGCCTTTCCGGCATTTTTATGCTTCGTTGTCGCTCTCTTGCGATGGTAGTTGCTATAAGGGCCGATCAGCTCGCCTTATGGTAGCATTTGAGGGGCGCCTCCCCTGTTATTGACCCGAAACACTTGTTGCAAGATACGCAGGAAGCTTTATCGGTCTTTCCATCCTTTATCTTTCTCACGAGATATGGCTCCCTTATGAAGGGGCGACTCATGGAAATGAAATCCGTTTCCTTGTTTTGCAGCACTTCTTCCATGCGGCTGACCTTTCGCATGCCTCCCACCAATATCAAGGGTGTCTCTCCAAGCACCGGTTTGATGATCTTGGCGGCTTCAAGGTGATACGGCTCTTCCAGGTCGTACTTGCCCTTCAACCGATTCATCATTATTCGAGCGATCGGTCTCTGCCACATGGGGACTGATGCAACCAGTTCGTCCACCGGGACCTGGCCGCGGCACGTGTTCATAAAGGAATAAAGCCCAGCGCCGCTACTGATTTCAACAGCGTCAATGCCAAGCTTGGCCAGCTCCTCAGCATAGAACTTTGCCAGATCCGGTGTAATGCCCTGCCTCGGCGTATGGTCGTTGGTATTAAGTTTTGTGAGGATCGGAGTTCCTTCAGGGACAGACTTCCTGATTTCCAGGAGCACTTCTTTCAGAAAACGAAAACGATTCTCGTCTGAGCCACCCCATGCATCCTTACGCTTGTTGAAAAATGGGGAAAGGAACTGATTGACCAGAAACCCGTGAGCCCCGTGAATCTGAACCCCGTCCGCCCCTGCTTCCAAGGCTCGTACGGCTGCGCCGCCGAAGCCACGAATCACACCCTGGATATCTTCTTCGTTCATTTCCCGCGGCTTGACAAAATTGACAGGGTCCCTGTCCTTGCCCGACGGTCCCATCGGGGTCTCTCCGCACACCGCTTTGGTGGTCGAACGGCCCGCGTGGACCAACTGGAAGACCGTCTTACCCCCATTTTCGTGAATCGCCTCAGCTATCCGCTTAAGCCCCGGGATCATTTCATCCGAGTGGATTCCAGTCTGATTTCCCGAAGCCCTGCCTGAAGGCTGAATGAACATGTACCCCGGGATGATGAGTCCGACTTCACCCTTGGCGAGACTCTCGTACCGCTTTACCATCTGATCGGTTACCTGGCCGTGAGCCGTTGCCATGCACTCATATGTAGCGGAGTGCACAAAACGGTTCTTTATCTCCAGATTCCCTATTTTCATACGTGAAAAGAGTAGAGCCATGTTTTTTGTCCTCCCTTTCTTTCAAAATACTTATTCTCAATCTTTCAGAAGCGTGCTCTCTGAACCGGTCGATCTTGCTCATTAGTTGCCGCGAAGCCGTTCACCGTGAACAATACAAGCTCACGGAATTACGTATTGCGGGGTGAAGGCACAGAACCGCTTCAAACCCGGTGAACCATTACCTTCCGTTTATAGTTAAGCGTCTTTCGGGCTTCACGACTGCCATCAATTGGATCTCAGCTCTTTCGGGTCGATGGGAATGGTGCGAAGCCGTTTCCCGGTTGCCGCAAACACCGCGTTGGTCACAGCCGGAGCTATCGGCGGCACAGGGACCTCCCCGATGCCGGTGGGAGGATCCGTGCTGGGGACAATGTGTACCTCCACCTTGGGCATTTCATCCATTCGCAGCAAAGGAAAGTCATCGAAATTACTCTGTTCAACTCGACCGTTCTTGATCGAGACGCTGCTCTTCAACGTTGCTGTGAGTCCAAAAGCTATGCCGCCGGCCATTTGAGCTTCGACCAATTCAGGGTTTATGACGATTCCGCAATCAACAGCGCATATTACGCGGTGTACTTTCACATTCCCGTCTCTTCCCACGGATAGTTCTACCACCATAGCGCACGCGGTATGGTGAAAGTCATGGACAGCTATACCGCGAAAGATTCCTTCCGGAGGCTTCTTGCCCCAACCGGCTTTGGTGGCGGCCAGCTTGAGCGCTCCTCTGCGCTTGGGAGCTTTTCTCAATAGCTCGAACCTCAGGTCAAACGGATCCTTTCCCGAAGCAGCCGCAATTTCATCAATGAAGGATTCCACCACAAACGCGTTTCGAGTGCTGCCGACTCCCCGCCACGGTCCTACCGGTATGCCCGGGTCGTCTTTGATGTATTCGACTCTGATGTTTGCAATGTCGTAGGCCATGGTGGCAGCTCCGAGCGCTGCGGCTTCGCCGCTAAGCTTCCATTGCGCTATGGGTGTCGCTACCTTCGCGCCGAGGTTCTTCAGCGGTCCTGGAAGCCACGTAGGCATTACAGAAGGGCCCAGCATTTCTATCATGCCGTCCAAAATGGCCGGCCCTATGAGCAGGTGCCTCCATCCCATAGGCATTCCGTTCTTGTCCAGGCCCGCTTCCACGACATTGTAAAAGGCCGGACGATATTGATCGTGCTGAATATCCTCTTCACGGGTCCAAAATACCTTGACAGGACCCTTTATCGCTTTGGAAAGCGCTACAGCCTCGGCAACTAAATCCGTGCCGTAGCGTCCGCCGAAACCGCCTCCCAAGTAGGTGGTGTGAATCTTGACCCGATCGAGCTTCAGGCCGGCTATTCGAGCTGCGGTTTCATGAGCCGAGTCCTGGTTCTGAGTCGGTACCCAGACGTCACAGCCGTCCTCTCGAACGTGAGCGGTGCAGTTCATGGGTTCGGGGCAGGCATGAGCCTGGTAGGGCAGCTTATATACCGCCTTGATGGTTTTGGCGGAGTTCTCTAACGCTGTGACCGCGTCCCCATCGTCTCGGATGCGATCACCCTCTCCTGAGGCCATGCGGGCCCAGCGGCTGAAGATGGCTTTGCTGCTCAGGTTGCGATTGTCGCCCTCGTCCCACTTCGCTTCCAAGGCATCTGCGCCCTTTTGGGCCTGCCAAAAGGTGTCCGCTATCACTGCCGCCCCCGAAGGGATTGCCACAACATCCCGCACACCGGGTATCGCTTTGGCTTTGTCGGGATTGAAGGATTTCAACCTGCCCCCGAAAACAGGAGCATGGATTACCGTGGCGATCTTTAGACCGGGAATCGTTAGGTCGATACCGTACACGGTGCGTCCGTCCGTTTTGGACTGAGTGTCCAGACGAGGGATTCTCTTACCGATTATCTTGAATTCGCCAGGTTTCTTGAGCCGCACATTTTCGGGAATCGGTATGCCGTCTGCTTTTGCGGCAAGTTGCCCGTAGGAGAGGCGCCGGCCGCCGGCTTTGTACACTACCGTGCCCCTAACTGCCTTGCATTCGGAGGCAGCGACTCCCCAGGTCCTTGCGGCCGCAACTATCAAGACTTCACGAGCTGCTGCTCCTGCTTGTCTCAGTATGTTCCAGGAGGTGGTTACACTTGTGCTGCCTCCGGTTGCCTGGACTCCAAAAGCCGGATTCTTGTACACAGGTTTAACAGGAGCAAACTCTGTTCGGATCTTGGACCAGTCAGCCTCCAACTCCTCCGCCACAATCATGGACAGGCCGGTGGTGATCCCTTGTCCCATCTCGGAATGGTTCACAATGACGGTGATCGTGTCATCGGAACCTATTCTCAGCCATGCGCTCGGCACGAATTCGTCGGTCTCCTTGCCTGCCGCATGCACCATGTTTCCCGCGGCCCACCATCGGTTGGGCACACGGCAGCTCACCAGAAGTCCTATTCCTGCAACAGCAGTAACCTTCAAGAAATCTCTCCGGCCATTGTCGATCGCGATCTCGGTCATTTTGTACTCCCCTCGGCTGCGCGAAGAATTGCCTCGCGCACGTCCTGGTAGGTTCCGCAGCGGCAAAGAACCCCTGACATGGCTTCATCGATCTCGGAGCGGCTCGGGCTCGGTGTGGATGTCAACAGCGCGGCCGCGGTCATGATCTGGCCGGGCTGACAATACCCGCATTGGGGGACATCCCCGTGAACCCATGAGTCGCGGAGAGCCGCCCCCACCGGCCCTGTCAGGCCTTCAATGGTGGTGACCTCTTTGCCGGAGACTTCTTCCACGGTGGTCACACATGCCCTAACGGCCTCACCGTCCACATGCACCGTGCAGGCTCCACATTCGTCGATCCCGCAGCTATACTTGGTACCCATGAGCCCCAGTTGATCCCTGAGCACCCACAACAGGGGAGTATCGGCATCCACTTTGAGTTTGTGAGTTTTTCCATTCACACGCAGCGTTACCATGTTCAGACCTCCGGAAGTCTATAGCCCTTTCGGCGCCCTGTGAGCGCCGGAGCTGATCTACGTTGTTGAGGACATCGGGTCCGTGAAGCGTTCTCGCCTGCTCGCGGGGACAGATGAACGCTATGAGTGCATTCCGGGGCGGACTGAACGTTCATTCCGCCCGTACGCAAAAAAAATAGGCGTTTGAAGGCCATTGCTCTCTGATGATCAGGGCTCACACCATGACAACCGCTCTCGGATCCACATGCAATGAGTCAGAATCGGTTGTCCTCATACTGCTTCGCCATCTTACAAGCAAAATATCTGGGCCTACGATGGTGGATGCTCGAAGGGGGAGATGGTCTCCCCCTTCGAGCATCCACGCCCAGCCGTCGCGTTCCGAATGCGTATGTCCGAGGCGAAGCCACGGACCGCTTGGCGCCACAGACCTGTCTCGTGGCAAACCCGGATTACAATGATATTCGCGAAATGGTATCATTGCTTCCTTAGCGTCTTAAGGCCTCCCAGCAGATCTCTTCGGCCAACGCGTCGGTCTCCGGGGTCGCCTCGATCTCGCCGTTCATCCGGGCTTTTTCAACCCCCATGTACGCTCCGTTGAGAACCGCGAGCAAAACCTCCGGAGGAGCCTCCTTCGTGATCTGTTGCACGCGGCACTGCTCCAGGAATCCCTTGAAATCCTCGTGAATTCGATCGCACAGGTCCCGGCTCCTGTCATCCAGATATGGGGCGTGGTGGTGGAATTCTAGGAACTTTACAACCTGCGTATGCCTTCGCGAGAACGTGATCATTCTGTTCCACAAATCGTGGAAAAGCTGACGGGGAGGCGCCTCCATGTGCAAATCAGTCCTGACATATGCGCGCATTTCCCTCTTCCAGTGCTGGTACAGGGCGTTGACGAGGACTTCCTTGTCCTCAAAATACCGATAGATGGTGCCTGCGCCCACCTGGGCTCGATCCGCAATCTCGGCCACGGAAGTACCGTGAAATCCGCGCTCCGCGAAGAGTTCGAGAGCCGCATTCATGATGGCCTCTCGTTTATCCATAGGCTTTCCTTCAAGGCTTGATATAGCCTCGGCTTCTTTCAGGGTCCGCCATCCAGCATTGAATGAACGTTCATTCCCATTCTAGCTCGAACGCTCCACATGTCAAGAAAAAAGGAATCAAAGAGGTAACCCTTCAGTCATTCGGGGGAACTAGTAGGATGTCATTGCGAGCGGAACGAAGCATTCTCCTGTGCGCTAAGGATGGGGATTGCTTCGTCGTTTCTCTCCTCGCAATGACATACGCCAGGAGACGATCTGCCCCCCGAAACTGAAGCCTTACTCAAAGAGATAACTCTTTGCCTTTCCAGGCAATGAGGCAACCACCCCCAGTGGCTGGGTCAGGTCTGATCTTACCTCTTGGCGCTCTGTTCTTCCCCCACACATAGCCGAACTGTTCCCGTCGATCAACCCGGGAGTTTGTCGTTGTCCGATGAAGGTTTGTTGTCGTTTCCCCGGAGTTTCTGTCGGGGGACCGCCATCAGTGTGACCATTGCCTTGGCCACTTGGGATTCCGTTCCCTGCCGGATGTCAAAGACTTCGGATTCGGATATTATTATTTGGCGGCCCTCTCTGATTACCTTGGATCGGCAGACCAAGGCGTCGCCGGCCGCGGGGCGCAGGAAGTTTATTTTGAACTCTATGGTCAGAATCTGCATGTCTTCCGGGACGACCGTGAACGCGGAATAACCTGCTGTGTGGTCGGCCATGGTGGCCATGACTCCTGCATGGATGAAGCCGTCTTGCTGCCGATGCTCTTCCTTGATCTCAACCCTGGACTCAAACCGACCCCAGTCAGCGCTGTGGGCTGTTAACCCGCAGAACTTGATGAAACCCCGCTCGTAATCCTGTTTGATAGAGTCTATTCGTTCCCTGGAAATCCGCGGTTCTTGCATTACCAACCTCTCCTTCACAGCCACGCGTGTGGAGATCCGTCCCTGATCAAGGCGTTTCATACCAATGCGCGTTCAAACAAGTGATAAAGAGCACTGCTGGGCAAGCCGGCAGTGGCACCCAAGAAACCGATCTCACTCTCTTGATTGCGCATTCCGAGCATATCCGTCGGCCGCGAGAGTTGTCAAGGAAAGCCATGCATGCGACGTAATCCTTCAGTTGCGCGGGCCGGATCTTTTCATCACGCATGTCATTGCGAGCAGTGAAACGACGAAGCAATCTCCATATTCACAGCGCAGAAGATTGCTTCGCTACGCTCGCAATGACATTGTGCGGGGGCCCCCAGATGGCTGAATGGTCACGGTCGCCAATGGAAACTGCCTTGACAGGCCGCCTGGGCTGGTGTTAGGGTCATGGTGAATTTCCATAGCCTTTGATATGCACGGCGGATGTGTGAGCCGTCTAAAGGAACCACGATGAGAAGTAGAGTATTCGCTGTCTTGGCGGTGTTTGTTTTGATCCTGGTAATCGCTCCCCTGCCCGGTATCGCGGGCAACTACGGGGCTCGAACCTGCGCGCCGGAACGCTGTATCCCGCCTGAAAGTGTTGGGAAGATCTCGGTTCCATTTGACGTCCCCATCTGGCCGACTCTGCTCAAGACCGAATTCCATATCTTACCGTGGATAAGCCTTGGAAAGGTATCCGTGTGCATTCCCGGAACCGGCAAGGCGATTGAATTCCCCGCGCCCTGTCTGTCTCTGAAGCCCATACCCATCTGGATCCCGTGGCTGAGACCCCTGGATGTAGAGTGCAAGGATCGATCGGTCTGCGCGGGTCCCTGATTCCCCACTGGTAAGAGTTCACCGGGGGAAGCGTTTTTGCAAAAACTGCTCCGCGCAGGGCGATATGGCCATCTTGGGGTTTGGCGCCATTTGCTCGAAGCACGGATACACCGTGATGGCTCGTTGGCCCCACGCCGAGGGGCTGCTCCGCGCAGGGCGATATGGCCACCTTGAGGTCTAGTTCCATTTGCTCGAAGCACGGACACACCGTGCCGGCTCATTGGCCCCACGCCGAGTGGACCCCTCCCAAAAACTCCCATTTTACGGGCCGACAGGCTTGGGAGCTTCATGAAAAACTGGTGACGGCCGCCAAACATGGTTGCTTCCCTAGAAGATTCTTTTTGAGGTGTTTCCAATGCTGGAACTCGGTGCCGACCGGACTGGAGCTACGGAGCAAAGACCAGCAAGAAACATTAACTTGGTCCCGCTGAACTGTTACCCCCACTGAATACGGACCGTTCCGGAATGGATGGGAATCCAGTTGAATCGCGCAGCCATAGCCACGACACTCGAACAGACATTGGGATACCTCCGGGAGGACGGGCCTGTGCTCGTGGCGCCGGATACTCTGGAATCCTTCCTGGAAAGGACCGAGGATCTCCTTGAAAAGGCCGAACAGCCCGGGGAAGCGTTGTACGTGGGGCTCCTGGGCGGAACCGGAGTGGGAAAGTCCACTCTGATAAACGGCCTTGCGCGGCAAGAGATCTCCCACCCTTCAGACAGACGCCCCTTCACTGATCGAGCAGTGGTATATCGCCATGAGGAAACTCCACGGGGGTTGGAAGACCTTTCCCACCTGGTTCGAGAATCCGATGCAGTGCACACAATAGACGCGGTCAAGGATCTGGTACTCCTGGATCTCCCGGATTTCGACAGCATTGAGTCGGATAATCGCAGCGCGGTTCTTGAAATCCTACCACGGCTCGATTGCGTAATCTGGGTGGTGAGCCCCGAGAAGTACGCGGACGCGGCCTTCTATGATCTGATCGGGCAGACCCTGATCAACCGGAACAACTTCACCTTTGTGCTGAACAAGGCGGATGAACTCAACCCGGGGGGGAATGCGGAGCAGCGCGTTCGGTTCAAGGAAGTGCTCGGGGATCTGAGTTTCCGGCTGCGAGAGGAAGCCGGAGTGGAACAACCGAGAATCTTTTATCTTTCCGCGCTCCAGGAGTTTCAGGGGACCGGGGGGGATCCCGTGCCGGCAAAAGAATTCACGCGGTTTCGGGATTTTCTGATGGTGCGAAGGGACGCCAAGGAGATCGCGTCCGTGAAGACGGTCAACCTCATAGAGCAGACGGGCCGTCTCTTGAAGGAACTGCGTCAAAGTATCCGTCCTGACGAGCGGAGCCGCATCCTGGAAGCGATCGGTGAGACTCAGCTTCACGGCCCCTCGGATGACCGAATCATGGGGCTCGGGCTTATGGAACACGAGCAGAAACTGGGGACGATAGTCTTCAAGGATCTTGCTGGTGAAGACACTTCGATTCTCCCGGTGCGCGTTGCAATGAAGTTGATCGCTATGGTTCGTCCGGCCGCGAGCAAGGGTCCTGAAGAGTCTCTGGAAACCGCGTTTCAGCACACAGCCCAAGCACTGGAACAGGGTGTGAGAGACGAAATTGAGAAGCTGGGCGATCGGATGGATTCGGAATTGCTCTTGGCCTTTCACAGGAAGGGAGATGCCGCCGCGGCGGGTGATACCGATCAAATCATTCAACAGGCTGAAAGGGCCGCGGCCGGGCATTTACTTCATGCCGCGGATGCGCTGAGAAGGTCCATGTCCGGGGGGGTATCACGTTTGCGCCGCACCTGGCAACGGTTGGTGTTGTTCTTGCCGTTCTTGATTCTCGCGCTGAAACTGGCCGGCAAAGGGAACGTCCAGGCGTGGTTGGAAATGCCGAGCATCCGGGGCGCTTTGAAGCTGATGCTCACTTTTCTTATGTCCCTTTTCGGTTCGGAAGCCCTTGCCGGAATTACCGTGCTCATTATTTTTCAGTTGTTGCTGATCTGGTTCCTGGCCTCGGGCAGGATCAGGAAACTGGAAAGACAATCACGCAGGCTTGCCCGCTCTGCTGTCCATCTCCTGGAAACCGGCCTGAAATCCGCTGCGGAACAGATCAGGACGGACCGACTCAACACCATAGAGCGTGTACAAGACGGCGTAAATCGTCTCAACCAACTCACCGCGGCGTTCGATCCGTCGGCCTCGCAGGAATCTGCTCCGGAACTCCACGCAAATCGATGAACACCGGTCACGCCGGCTTCTTATGGCAAGTATCCAAAGAGTTCACCGATATTTCAGATCTCGTTTCGATGCTCGCAGGGGGAAATTCCCCCAACCCCCCTTTGTCAAAAGGGGCAAGGGGGGATTTTGCCCATGAACGAGAATCACCTTCCAATCAGACAGGAATTTCGGCAGTAGCTATAGCATTGCAGGGAATCTCTTTGTCCAGCGGCTTTCACGGAAACAGTTTGGGGCCGGCCGACGTTACTGCGCCCGTAGCCATTCCTTTTGAGACGGGGTAAGCCTCAGTTTCACGGGGCAGATCTTCTCATCGAGCGTGTCATTGCGAGGAGTGAAACGACGAAGCAATCCCCATATCCACTGTGCAGGAGATTGCTTCGCTGCGCTCGCAATGACATCTTGCGAGCTAACCCCGAATGACTGAAGGGTTACGAGAAAAGGTTCGCGGATATGGACCTCCGGCCGGTACTAATATATGATGCGATCCCGTTCATCGGAAAGGAGACCGAATGGCACGACTTTATCGTCAATTCCTGGGATCCAAGCCCGGAGGCCTGGTGGAACTCGTGGACGACTCCTCCTCACCATATCTGGTGAAAGGACCCGAGGGCTTCGAATATTCCATCAGTGCGGATGATTTCAGGAACTACTACAAACCGGACGGCGCAGCAACACCCCGAAAATGGGATCACCTGATAACAGAGCCTGACAGTGGATTGATCGATGCGAGGCTGATGGAGCAGGCCATTGATATTATTCATTCTTTTGAGGATTCAGCCCGGGATTTCTTCAAAGCCGGGTCGTTTGTGCGGGATGTTCTCCTAATAATCGGCAAAGATACGAAATTGGATGCGGACCAAGTGCGCGCTCGGCTGGAAGAATCCGGCAAACCTTCGGCGAGCGTCTCCGAGAAAGATCTGAAGACACTGGGGAACCTCTCCGAAGATCTTCGGAATGTGCTTTCGAGTGACGCTTGCGCCTCGATGCAGTTTATCGACTTGCACACCGGATTCGACGATCAACAAGGGCCGAACGCGCCACGAGCGGGAAGCGGCGACCCGGCGCAGGCCGGACGCAAGACATCAAAGGGCAAGGCTTCCGGCAAAAAGGCCGACAAGAAAACACGAGCCGGTATGAAGAATGTTGAGCTGTCGGTGGAAGGAGACATCCTCACTGTTGTCTCGGATCTCTCAAAGGAGTTCGGTCCTTCAAAATCGGGGAAGACCATTATAGTGGCGTCCACAGGTGGGAACAAGATTGTGCCCGGCCGCGACGAGAGGATAGGCCTGAACATCTATAAACAGGATTCAAAGAAGCCCGCCAAAGGACGGCAATCGGAATTCAAAAACGTGAAGATGTCTCTGGACGGCGCCATGCTGGCGATCAAAGTCGATCTCTCAAAAGATTTTGGTGACTCCACATCGGGAAAGACCACCATAGTGGCATCCACGGAGGGGAATAGGCTCGTCCTGGGAAGAGAGGAAAAGATCGGCCTGAATGTGTACAGGAAGAAGGAGTAAGACGGATTCGACTTTTGAAGAGTAATCTGAGGGAACCACGCCGAGGCGTGATAGAAAAGGTTCGCCCAGACCCCTTCCCCAAGACTTCATGATGTGCTGTACCCAAGCGAAATTGGCTGCCCCCGGTGAAATCTTACCAAGAACGATTGATTCCGCGTCTCATCGAGGGTCACCGGCGCCACTGCACTCACCCTGGATTTTCGTCTTCCGTCTCTTCCAGGGAGCCTTTCCCCGGTACCAACTTGGCCTGTATCTTTTCGTCCTTTCTTTCGCCCTCCATGACTACGACATTGGCCAAGCAACCGCCGTCCTCGGTCGCAAGGCACGACAGCACGCGGCATTTCAGTAGAGATCCCTGATCCATCAGCCGAATAACGTCTCCCGGGGCCATGAGTTGAGCCCCCCGCATGGTCCTTGTCCATTCTCTCTTTTTCTTGCCCATGATACTCCTGCCGGTCTTGTCATTCCTGTTTGCGTTCAAAGATATAATTCCGCGTTCCACGGTGTCCAGTCAAGCAGGTGCGGTCAGAAATCTCCCTGTGAGCATTGGAACCGGATTTGAAATATCGATCAACTTTCTTGACACCTGCTCTGTGGCGATTGCGCAGGATCGAATTGTTCCCAGTTTGAAGGCCAAGTGATATAGTACCATTTCGCGAATATTGATGGAATCCGGATTTGCCGCGAGAGAGGTCGAAAGATGTGCGAATCAAACGCTTATCTGGTCAATGAGGACGGCGAAGAACTAATCATGGAGAACGTCGATTTCCTGAAACCTGTTGGAAAGAACGTTGTCTTGAGAAGCATATTCGGCGAGGAGAGGACCGTTGAAGCGTCCATTCTGGAACTGGATCTGACCAAGCATAGGATAGTCCTGGAAACTCCATGACGCCGCACTGGGACTAGAAACCCGGTTCTGAAAGGGATTGCCGCGTTTCCTCTTGACACGCGTCCAACCCCTTTGGTACACGTATAACTGACGGATGATACAAGGTAAACTCCGTCCATCTCCGCTGAGGTATCGACCCATGCCGACCATGGACACGGTGATCGTCCTCAACGCAAGCTACGAGTTTCTGGGGCTTGTGTCCTGGAAGCGCGCCATGATCCTGTTGTTCAACGAGAAGGTGGAAGTCGTCAAGGAATCGAACAGGATCATCAGGACGGTTACGCGAACTTTCAAGGTCCCCGCGGTAGTTCGTCTCGTCAAGTTCATCAGGCGGATATATCGCCGCGAGGTCCCGTTCACCCGCAAGAACGTCCTTACACGCGACGGATTCATCTGCCAGTACTGTGGTAGTGAGCACGCGTCGGGCAGCCTCACCATGGATCATGTCATACCAAAGGTCCAGGGCGGAAAGAACCAATGGACCAACGTGGTGGCATGCTGTCGAGCTTGCAACATGAGAAAAGGCGGCCACACCCCCAGACAGGCCGGCATGCGCCTGGTACGGCTGCCGTTCAAGCCCACCATTATGGAGTTTATCAACCTCTATCTGAAAAAGAGGTTCGGAGTGGAACTCTCTGAAATTCTCGATTTCTGAACCCCGGGGGGGGGGGCCGCGCCCCCCCAAGAAACGGGCTGTTTCCGGCGCACAGCGCATAGGTCGGACCGCGCACCGACACATCGGCCTTGATGGCTTCCCCTGTTCCCGCGGATATCGTGAAAATGGAGAACAAACGCACGGGCTGCGCGTCCCGGCAAGTTCGGCAACCCGTGTTTGGAATTGGCTTGGGACTAATTTGACCTCATGCGGGCCAAAAGTTCAACGAAGTACGCACTTTTTCATTGACACACCCTCACGTTGTGATAAGAGAGGGGCACTTCTCACATACTCTTCCATCCCAGTGGAACACACGATAAACGGCCATTTAGATGCCGTTTTCGTGCTTCTAGAGCCTGGTTGCGGGACTGCCTCAACCTCTATGTCCTTGCCATGAATCCTTGCCCACGCTTGCGGCCGATCCGTTTTTGGGGCCGCGGTCTGCTTCTTCCCACATCCAACCTCTACAGACACCATAAACTCCCTTTTTGATGGTTTGTCAAGGTTTTTTTCATTGATATTTAACTGGTTGGCCCATTTTGCGAGAATACAGATTATGAAAAGCTAATGCACTCGTTTAGATCAGGCGGCGCGTACGATAAAACCTGCCGCGTACGCGCATGCCTTCGTGTGTGCTATAGTGAGGGCCATTGGGATACTCGGGAGGAAATCATGGGGCCGCACGCAATAGGATTCGGATCGCTGAATCTGGACGAATTCTGGGAAGTCGGCTCGGACTTCCTCAAGAGCCGGCATCTTCATGCGGGCCGAGAGTACGTACAGGATCTTGATTGGTTCCGTGAAGCCTATCCGGTTCTGCAGAACGAAGGGACATTGAGGGGGATGGATCCCGGCGGGTCTGCGGCCAACACGATCGCGGCCCTTCGCCGAATGGGATTTGAAACGGGTTTCTACGGGGTTGCGGGGACCGACAAAGCCGCTTCCCTGCGTTTGAGCCAGTTGGGAAACAAAGAGAGCCTATTCATAAGAAAGAGCGACCTACCATCGGGCCGATGCCTGTCGCTAATCGACAGGGACGATCCTGAAAGGGACAGGACCCTGGTGATTCTTCCCAACGCCAATGATGAGGCCGCGGCTGAGGACCCTGACCCATCTGTGTTCCGTGAATTTCAATGGGTTCACATGACCTCCTTTGTGTCTCACGGCCCGCTGGAGGTGCAGATCAAACTGGCTGAAAACCTTGGTGAAGACACTCTTGTCAGCTTTGACCCCGGGGCGATCTATTCAGCCAGGGGGTTCGCCACACTGGAACCCTTGCTGAAGAGAACGGAGATTCTCTTCGTCACCGCGGAGGAACTGGAAGAATTGACCGACTATGCGGAAGATCCGCTTGAAGCCGTGTTTGGTATCGGAGTGAAGATTGTTGTGGTCAAGCTCGGTTCCGATGGGATCACCGCTTACCAGCCTGGAATAGTGGTCCACAGGCCTGCGAAGCCCCCCCGGTCGGTGAAGGATCGAACAGGGGCCGGAGATGTGGCTGCCGCGGGCTTCCTGGCGGGTCGGATAGCAGGCCTTGCAGTGGAAGAAAGCCTCGATCTGGCGGTGGCGACCGCGGCCAGGAGCATTGAAGAGTACGGCCGAAGCGCTTATCCGGACCGCGCGTTTCTTGATGGATTGGTCCCGGATCTCGATGATTCGCGCGCATAGGAATAATCCGGTAATGGGAGGGCGAACATGGGAAGACGTTCCAAAAGGGTTTTCATTACGGATTGTGAAGGCCCGATCACCAAGAACGACAACGCGGCTGAGCTTGCCGACTCTTTTATCCCGGGCGGTGACCGCTTTTTCCCTATCATAAGCCTATATGACGATTACCTGGCCGAGATCGCGCACAGGCCCGGTTACAAGGCCGGGGACACGCTGCGCCTGATCTTGCCTTTTTTCAAGGCATTCGGTCTCGACAATGAGGAAATGATCAAGTTTTCCCGCCATAACATTGAAATGATCCCCCAGGCCGACTGCGTGCTAAGAGAAATATCAGAGCTTGTCCCGACGTATATTGTGAGCACCAGTTACTCGCCGTACATAAAGGCGGTTTGCGACGCGATGGCCTTTCCGTTCCGTAACACTTTTTCCACAGAGGTTAACCTGGACAATTACGATCTCGCCAACGCTGAAAAGAGCGCGTTGAGGGAGATCCATTCCCAAATTCTGGACCTCCCTGATTTCACGATACCCTCGGGGGCCCAAACGCCCGATGATCTCTCAGAGGATGCCAGGCTGACAATCGCACGGCTTGACGAGATCTTCTACACCGAGCTACCGCTCATGGAGATCAACGCAGTGGTTGAGGAGGTCAATCCGATAGGCGGGAGAGAGAAGGCCCGAGCGATCCGGGAGATAGCCTCCAAGGAGGACGCTGATTTGCAGGACGTCTTCTACGTCGGTGACAGCATAACCGATGTGGATGCTTTCCGATTGGTGAACGAATTCGACGGCATGACCCTCTCTTTCAACGGTAATGATTGGGCTGTCAGGGAAGCCGCGTTCGCTGTCACCGCCCGGACCGCGCTTCCCATAGGGTGGCTGGCCACAATGTTCATCAACCGTGGCCCGGCCGCGTTCGACGACCTGCTGGTAAGCGAGGTCACCGCGGAGAGCAGCGCCCGGATCTCCGCTCTGAGCACTCAGGTCAGAAAAGACGTTCGGACCGAAAAGATCGGCAGCCTCGGGTAGCACCCCCCCGTAGAACCCGCTCACCTCAATTGATATACGGCAGAAATCTCCAGGTCCTACGCTTGTACTCAAGGTAATCGGGGAACTTTTCCGCGAGTATCCGGTCTTCCTTTACTCCTTTTATCAAGTAAAGGAGAGTGCATCCCAGCCATAACGGCGCGCAATAGTAGCTCCCGAAAAGAATGACGTACCCGGCCAGTCCAATGATCACCCCGCTGTACATGGGATGTCGAATCCTAGAATAGATCCCCGTGGTGATGAGCGTTCCGCTCCTTCTGGGCGCGGCGTAAATACGGAAGTTCCTCCCAAGCGCACGGTAGCTGATTACAATCAACGCGAGACCGAGGAGGCCGAGCATCGCGCCGATCGATATCCGCAGCAAGGAAGGCTCGGTGGGAACGATTGCTCTCTGAAGAGGAGCGCAGATGAGCGTCAGGAAGACAAGACTCACGTATCCGCGGGTGATCGCGGCCAGATCTTCTCCTCTTCTGTGCGGGTCGCGGCGAGTTCTGGTGAGGCTGAACGGGCCGTTATCGTGTCCCTTTGTTTGAAGCAACATCAGGTACAGAATTCCCCAGTTCAGGTTGTATACGGTCTTGAATCCGAGCCTCTTGAGCAACACCGCAACCGCGGGAGACCTGTGACCCGAAAGACACGTCACCAACACGGGACGATCTCGGGGTTGGTCCGCAGCGGCTTCAACGATTCCCTTCCCCCACGGGAAGCTCTCAGCGCCCTGTAGCCTGTTCCAGTGAAACTCCGGCTTGGTGCGCACATCCAGGATCCACGTGTCCTCGGGAAGGGTATCCATTCTCCAGGGCGGCAGCGACCTGGCGCCCGCGGCCAGTGTGACCAATTCTCCGCCCACCATAAGATTGAGCACAATGAACGCAACGCGGGTTGTCTTGTCTTCGGGACCCTGAATCATAGGCTCATGCCGCACTTTACGCACAACCAGCGCGGTTTGGAGAATGTAAACCGCGAGCAGCATGCACCATATTCCCCAGGACGCGGCGGCTCCCGTGTACACGCACACACCGAAAAGACCGATCACCAGTGAGGTCATGAGCGGGTGAAGAAGATGGGCCGCGTGAACCCGTGAAAAGATGTGCCCATCACGAGAAACGGACGGAATAAACACAAAGTAGGTAATCAGTCCGAACAGAGAGAATGTCAACAGCAGGCCGGCCGGCAAAAGTGAAATCACCATGAGGAATTTTTCAATAGGCGTGAGATCCCTCACCGCGAACCCGGTATTCAGGCCGGTCACCACGACTACGGCCAGAGCCGCTCCGAAGCATAAAAGGCCCGGAAGCCGACTCTCCTGAATCCATTCCAGCCGCTCGGCCGTTGAACCGTTTGGTTTGGCTTTGATGGGGCTTGCCCTCCCGAGTAGAAGTCTCAAATAATGTATGGGACGCAATAACCCAAAAGGGCCCAGGATTCAACACGAAAAATATCTGATTCAATTCAGCCTGGCGCGGGACCGCGCGGGGAGCACGCCATCGGAATCTGCCATTGCGGAAGATTTACTCGGGTTGCGCCTATTTCAAGAGCGCACGTGCCATTCCCCTGGCCGACCTCCCCCCTCATAACAACTATCATCGCAAGAAAGCGACAACGAAGTATGAAAGTCCTTTCCGTTGTTCCTCTCGATCCCAGGCTCTGCCTGGGATCGCATTCCGGGAGGCTCCGCCTCCCCTACTTGGGGCCGGAACCCTCGCGAACAAGGAGGACTTTTGTTGGAATTCTCTTTTGTTTTGGTAACCTGAAGGTCACGCAGGGAGGGTCCCCAAGAAGCCCTCCAGCTGACCTACTCCCACAGGGAGAGGGAATTTGAGGATCTCCCCGGGTTACTCATTCAATTGCGAAGCAATATTACTCACGACGGACTCTCCCCTTGCTCGCCGTCTGCGTTCCAGCGGTTGGGTGAAGCTACTGACGCGGCTATGCCGTGTCAGTCTCTTACCCCGGGGTAGCCAATTCCCCCGGGTACCGCATATGATGAAGTCTTTGGGAAGGGGTCTGGGGGAACCTTTTCTACCGAGAAAAGGTTCCCCCAGTTTACTCTTCAAAAGGCGAATCCGTGTCAGGCTCGGCTCAGCGCCTGTGGCGCATTCTCCGGAGCTTTTTGAGCAGCCTTTTTCTTGCGGCCATGGCTTTTCTTTTTTTCTTGACGCTCGGCTTTTCGTAGGCCCTGCGCTTCTTGGTCTCGGTCAGCACACCCGACTTCTGGACCTGCTTCTTGAATCGCCTCAACGCGTTTTCAAATGGTTCATCTTCTTTGACGTACACTCCCGGCATTCAGATTCCTTCCTTTCTCACGGAATTCCGGACCGGTATCTTCCGAAGGATCAAGCGGGGTTGGGAAACCCGCGGCGCAAGCAGGCTTATTGCCGTTACGCGGCGCGTTTTCGGCCCCCTCAGTTATTGACCCGCTTTCCCGGTCAACAGAACTCCAGACGTACACACCTATTCAGGCATGGATCATGTTTTGGAATTTTTTCGGTTCGGCTTGCTTCTATCGGATGGAAGTATCAGATCCCTTCTTTCAGGCGCTTCTGCTGCCCTGGGCCGTCACACCTCAAACACTGAAGCAGACTTCTTTCGCTCACCCGGGCTCACAGGAAAGTGGGAAATCCCGAAGGATGACCCGTCAAATCTATTCTTACGACAGCTTGCCCAATTCGTCAAGACTAATCGAATTGTTCACCGCAATCCTTTAGTCATTCGTGGACTCTCGTAAGAGGTCATTGCGAGCGTAGCGAAGCAATCTCCTGCTCTCTGAACATGGGGATTGCTTCGTCGTTTCACTCCTCGCAATGACATGGGCGACGGGCTGATCTGCCCCCCGAAACTGAACGGTTACCCGTTCAACGCGCCACGGACAGGTTTTCAATCTCCTTTTGCACGTTTATATTCTGGAAGCTGTCCGGATTGCGGAGATAGTCCCTTATTGTTTCCCACTCCGATAGGTTCATGACATCCTTGAGAAGCTCAAGCCCCTGTGTCTTGAACGGAATCAGGCTCAGCAGATCCAGACCCGCGTCGCGCGCGGCTTCCGCTCCTCCTTGCTCCCGATCGAGCGCCACTACGACTGTGCGACATTCCACTCGGGTCAGCCCCCTCTTTTGGATCTCGTGCCTGACCTGTTCCAGCGCGACCAATTTGCTGTCAAAACGGGTCACAAGATCATCCACAATCGCCACCTTGTCTCCGGAATTCAATTCTCCTTCAAGCAGCGAATGCTCACCGTAATCGGAGATGACCCGTCTAAACTCCTCGATCGACTTGACCTTTTCCATCTTTCGAGTGAACCCCGCTGAAATCCCCCCGGCCACCGACATACCCGCTGCGATCGGCACCCCTGCCATAGCGATCCCGACGACCCGTGTGATTTCAGGGGCCTCTTCCCTCACCATGCGGACCATTGCCTTGCAGACCTTCTCGAACACCGCGGGGTACGAAATCAGAGGCCTCAGCTGAATGTATAGTGGGCTGTACAGCCCGGACACCAGTTTCCAGCCCCGGGGTCGATCCCGATAAAAGGTCCGAATCATTCTGTTCTCATACAAAAGCCCCAGGATTTCCCGGGCAGCTTCGTGCTTCTCATCAGCCCATGCCATGTTTCCACCTCTCCTGAGCCCGCGCCGCCTTTGACGACCCGACGCCATACGCAAGAACTTTCCAACTGATCATTCCACCCAACAGAGTATTTGTCCAGCTGTGAATACCGCGCGGGGAAACTGGGCGGGCGCGTCTGCGGATGGGAAGTGCAAACCACAGAGGCACAGAGGCGCAGAGAAGATAGGAATTATTGAACCACAGAGACACAGAGAAGAATCGCTTCGCCCCCTCCTGTGTGTGCAACGCGGAACCCGTACGGCGCGACCGGCGGTCGCCCTTGCCTGATCCACGTCCATCCACGAAATCCGCGGTTATGGCAGTTGCCTGAAATAATGAACGATTGATTCTTGGGTCCCACGCCGGCATGTCCAGCCGTGCGATCATTTTCGGACAGAATTAATGGCGCCTGCTACAAATTCCGGAACCCCGCTTGATTAGAGCAAGGCGGTAATCATGGAAAGCCCACCGGACGGCCGATCCAACGGAAATCAGATCCTGGGCACGAGGGAACCTGCTCCCCCAAGCATGAAGGTGATGAGCAAGAGGCATAGCCACGTCACAAGTGGAGTACCGAGCCACACCAGCCATTTGTTGCTTTCGTCGAAATCCGGCCAAACGCTCCTGCCGATCAAGAACAGAGTTGTCTGCACGATAACTGTCACCATCGAAATCGGCATGAGCACCAGTGCAAGTAGAATCGCACCTGGGACCAGCCCGGCTTCCAGTTCGTGGCGCATAAAGACGAGGGACAGCAAGCAGACCAGCCCCCATGTGACCAATGACATCACGACCCAATACAGCCCGAAGGAAGCTATACTTGGCCACTGGAAAGTCTCGTGTCTCATAGCCTCTCTTACCTTTCCGGATGTGAGGAGCCAATCAAAGTCGTCAGACCGCCGATCCTTGTATCACGCCACTTACGGGGGCAATGCACAAGCGAGATCCGCTATCAAGCGCGGGAAGGCTTCCTACTCAAAGAGATCGGAAATCACCCGGGAGTCCACTGTAAGAACGTCAGCAAAGTGCTGACTCTAGGGAAACAAACGGAAAAACACCAACATTTTAAGAACTGACGTGAGTGATTTTGAGTTTTTTTGAGGGCGTCCCCCCTTCCCTATTACTTCCTTTATTCATCCAAACACTCTTCCCGGCGAAAGCGCATGGCGGAGGCGCTCAATTCAGGCGCGGTCGTGTTTGCCAAGAGCGTTCTCTGCCATTTCGTGTAATCAAAGGGTTCCTGCATGATGAGAGAAATGAACCTCTCTGCTTCAACCTCGCCAAGGGACTCGAGAAGCACGCGAAATCCCTTCATCTTTATCTCTGTATCCGTAATCATTCGCATTCCTCTCTTATAAAGGTGATAGGGTCGGTGACCTTGATTCCGGCAACACCGATAGCCTTCTTGATCAACTGGTCATCCGTTGTCAGAAAGAAGTCACATCTCAACGCCATAGCGCACGCAAGATGAAGAGCGTCTTTACTCTTCAGGCCCTTTTTAACGAGTTCCTCGGCCCTGTCCACTATCTCTTCCGTTTCATCCGCATCGACTGTGGCATGGCTCCGCCACCGGGTGACCGCAATTCTTCTGTGCGCAAAGGGATTCAGCTCATTCTCAAAGTCGAGGACGTAGGACCAGGCGAGTTCAACCATCTTTCCCGACGATCATCTCCTGAATTCCCAATTTGGCCTCAGCTTCAAGCCGAATTCTCAACTGCTTCTGATCATCGAAGGGACGATTGTAACAGCAATTGTCAAGATACAGCCTCATACTTTCCTCTGCGTGTGTGCGCCCCACTGTCACGAGGCCAATGAGCTTGCGGCCGCCAATGCATACCCGGAGGCGCAGAAAGTACAATAACAACGTGCTTTTGCCATCATCTCGTTAAGGTACTCCGGCGCCGCCTATCAGTCAAGAGCTGAGAAGGCATTCCTGTAGCCTGGGGGCAGGCCTTGCTTTTTACCATAGATCACACGAGCTTGTCTTGAGGACGTGGCGGAATTCCGGTGAAATTCCGGGGACACCATACTTAATTAATGATTCGGATGGTAACTCATGGACAGGCCGGGCTCTCTGAGCGGCATCGCGGCACATTGACTGAATCCGGTTTGGAGGGACCTTGGTAAGATCGTTTCGGTGCCGAAAAATGGGCTTGAATGGCGTTCCGAATGCTCCGGCACAGTATGCCCCGAAGTCGAAATTGGAAATAAGTATGGTGTCCCCCGAATTCAGCCAATATGCAATGAGGCGTTGTGCGGCGCCCGAAAAGCACGGGATTTCGCATATGGCGTAAAAAAGGCCGGCAATGAGACCCGATGACTCGCAGGAAACGGGCGCCCCCCTTTCCCTTGACCCTTTCCCTGAAGCGGGCGAATAACGTGACAGATTGTAGGATGGGGTGAGTGAAGCGCTCCCCATCTATTGAGGAATTATCCGGGTAAGGTGTGGCGTGAAAGCCTCGACCGATGGGATTCCCTCCGGTCATCCCATCCTACGTGCTTTGAAAAGGAGCTTGGCATCTCGGAACTAAGTCAGTATGATGTTCCCCGAATTCGCAAGGAACAGTTGACCGGAAGAACCTTGCGGAGTACGTTCAATAGAACTAATCGGTGGATCTGAGGCATGGCGAAGTGCAAACATCATGATGTATGTCGTCGAGATGCTGACCCGAATATGGGTGACGGTTTGTGTATTCTTCACTCAGCAGCCGCGGGGAAAGGCAAGAAGGCTTTTGACAAAGCCCTAGAGGTGCATCGCAAGGAAAACGGAGACAATTTCTCTTACTTTGTATTCCCAGATGAGGTCCATTTCGGAATGGCTGAATTCCATGAGGATGCTAGGTTCTTGCGTGTCAAATTCACGCAGGATGCCAATTTCGTCGGGGCAAAATTCAATGGTATTGCCGATTTTCAAAATGCCACATTCAGTAGAGGCTCCTTTTTTCACGATGCCAGGTTTGATGGGGTCGCTGATTTTGGAGAGGTCAGTTTTGGGAGCTGCCCTCTCTTCATGCATACCCAGTTCTCCGAAAACGCCCATTTTTCCCGGGCTAAGTTTACGGGAGGTGTCTGTCTGAATGGGGCCAATTTCGCTGAGGATGCGTTTTTTCGCAACGCCACACTTAGCGGCAGACTTCTTTTTTGTGACGCTAAGTTTAATGGATTAGTGGATTTTTCTTATGCCGAGTGCAATGAGAAGCCCGATTTTTTGCGTGCCACCTTTGCTAAAAGATCTCTTTTTGAGCAGGCTAGATTCGCCAAAGGGGCCAATTTCGCTTATGCACAGTTTGCCAAGACTGTCAACTTCTCCTCGGCTACGTTCGGTGGATCCACCAACTTCGCTGGCACAGTGTTTTCTGAAGACACCAACTTCCACACTACCACATTTGATGGAGGCGGTACTTTCATCGATACCGTATTCCACGGTACTGCCGATTTCTCCGGTGCTGAATTTCTGGGAAGAATGCTCTTTGCCTCAAACGACAAGAAACGACCAATCTTCTCGGGCGTGGAAATTGACTTTAGATCCATTCACATCGCTCCGCTTGATGTACTCATCATCCGTGACGCCGACCTAAAAAGGTGTAAATTCCAGGGCACGGATCTACGCAAGGCTGAGATCACCGGTGCGCATTGGCCCACAACGGGAGGCCGCAGTAGAGTCTACGATGAGGTTGCCCCGTTACCAGAGGGCAAGACGCGCTCGTGGCCTCACATAGAACGGCTCTATCGTGAACTCAAGCAAAACTACGAAGACCGCAGGGACTACGAGCGGGCTGGAGCCTTCCACTATGGTGAGAAGGAAATGCGCCGGCAGAACCCAGAGACATCCCGGGGGCTTCGGTTCTGGCTCAAAGTGTACCGGTGCGTGAGTGGTTACGGCGAACGATACTGGCCTCCACTGCTGTGGGCGGGCGTTCTCCTGGTGGTCTCCACTGTCTGCTATGTCTATTGCCATTTGCTCCACACTAAGGCAGTAGGCCCCGTAGTAGACCCTGTTCTTCATTGGTGGGATGCTGGCCTCTATAGCTTAAGAGCCATGACCTTGCTCAAGCCCAGCTACCTTGAACCCGTTCGCCCCTTGGGCGTTCTAATCAGTACAGGGCAAAGTCTTCTGGGACCAGTCCTGCTAGGCCTTTTCGCCTTTGCTCTCCGGCAACGATTGAAACGGTAATCAAAACATTGTCTCACGCAACGGACGCATTGACAAAGCCCAGTCCGTTCTCTTGGCCTGATTGACTTCGCCTGTCCGGTAGTTTCGTCAGTGCACAGTAACGAAAAGGGGTCAACTCCCCCCTTCACTCCTGTGATAGATTGCGGGATCTGGCAGCGCGGTCTTTGGACAATACGATCTCGGGATCTCATTGGATTGCTCGGGCCAGCCCCGTGAGGTACTTGGGCACGGGCAGACAGACGGCACCATGAACTTCGGGGCATTTGAGCCAAAACTAGCCGTGTCCCCTCTGTGGCCCCTTTACTTTGCTGCAATGGCGTTAGACAACTGGGAAAGACCATAACGCATCCACTGGGACAGGTTTCAGTTCTTCACTGGTCTTCGCCTTCTGTCCCTATGCGGGGGACGACTTCGTTCATACTGTAGTGAACGAATTGTCGCCCCAACTCCGTCAATTCGTACGGTTCCCTATCGTCAAATGCCGATTTCATGTAAGACGATCTAGCGGTTGAGGGGCCCTTGGTTTGGTTTTTCCAGAATCGGCCTTTCCCGTCTGTCGGACGGAATTGCCTTATGACTCCACCCGCGCTGAGGTCCCTGACAAGGAGCTTGAACAAATCAGCCGCGGCCGAATCTTCTTGCGGCCGTTCATCGCTGATACTGTCCCAAATCTGTCCTCGTGTCACACCAGGATTGTTGTATATTTTTCGAATTACTCGGAAATGAGCTTCGTGGTACCTGTCTATCCAGTCGATGAACAGCCTGATCAAGTCGTCATGACATAATTTGCTCGCACCTGCATTGGATAGCAGCGTCCCAATGAGCTTTCGTTTCTCATCTGTGTCTGCCTGATCCCAAGATCTGAAGCCCCTTTTCACAAGCGCTAGAAATTCCGGTGATTCTATCCTTTCCTGGATCTCCTCGCCCAAGCCTTCCAAGCGTTCTATTATTTCCGCTACTGCTTGCAGCATCTTGTCTAGCTTTTCCTTGTGCTCTTTCAACCATAGCCTGTGAAGCTCGTTTACGCGAGTTTGATCCTTCTCAGAATCCCAAGCCGCGGCAGCGCTCAGAAAGCCTCCTAGCCATGGTATGCTGCTGCATACGGCAAGGAGCAAGCGAGTGAATTTCCGGAGCCTTGGGCCTATGAAGTGGTCGTCCAGATTGGCGGTGATGGCCGACAGCTGATCCTCGTCATTCGGGCAACCTGACGGTGTTCTTTCCATCTTTCAAATCCTTGCTTGGGCAGGGCAGAAGGCTCAAGTCTGCCGTTGGCTCTTGTCGAGACCGATTTGACTCTTTTGTCACTGCTCGAAAAACCGCTCAATATCGTGGGTGCGGCGGCTTAGGGGGCTTGAGTAGAGGCTCTTGAGGAAGATCTTTCCGTATCGCTTTGTGAGTATACGGGTGTCGAGCACGCATAGGACACCTCTATCGGAACGGGTTCGGATCAATCGGCCCAGGCCCTGTTTGAGGGCTATGACGGCCATGGGGACCTGTAATGAAAAGAACGGGCTTCCACCACTGTTTCGTATCCTTTGTATCCTCGATGACAGTATGGGATCATCAGGCGGCGCGAACGGCAGCTTATCTACGGCCACGCACGACAGGGCTTCACCCTGCACATCAACTCCTTCCCAGAATGATGAGGTTGCAAAGAGAACCGCTCCGTCAAGGTCCTTGAACTCCTGCAAGAGTCGGGTCCTGGGCCGGGAACCCTGTATGAGCAAAGGATACGGAACCCTACCTTGCATCCTGTCATGGACCGCTTGCATGTTCCGGTACGAAGTGAAGAGAATAAAGGCTCTTCCCCTGGTGTGCCCGAGGATTTTCTCCAGGACTGGCGCCAGAGCGTCGGCAAATCCGGGGGAGTTGGGCTCAGGCATGGAGCGGGGCACATAGAGCATGGTCTGACTGGAATAGTCAAAGGGCGAATCCAGGATTGTCTCGGTCGGAGGGGGATCATCGTCCAACCCCAGCCGGGATTTGGAGTAATCGAAGTTGCCGCCGGAAGACAGGGTCGCGGAAGTAAACACCGTGGCAGGCACCTTCTCGTAAAGCTTGGACCTCAACATGGGGCCCACTTCCACGGGCGAGGCGTGGAGGATCAGGGCACGGTCCCGCCGCTCAGCCCAGCACGCATAATCATCATTTCGCTCATCGGCCAGAATCGTGTCCAGCTCAACCCGGGCCAACTCAGCCCGTGGGATCAACGACCGCACTTCCTCCGGCGCCTTGGGAAGATTGGACAACATGGCGCCAAGGGTTTCCAGGCTCTTGGACAGCCCGTCCCTCAACTCTCCCAGTTGCAAATCCAGCCGCGGCAACAGCACCCGTTGGCCTTGGACATTGGCCAGCAATCCTTCCAACCCTTCAAAGACGCGGCGGCCGTCGATCTCAATCGCATTGAGCGTCTTCTGAAATTTATCGGCCTTCTCCCCCATTTCGGCCAGTTGCGATTTCGCGTCCCTGACAAGCCTCAGGATTCGGAAGCGACTGAAATGAAAACCAAAGTGCTGGGTCAGGGCCTCTTCCAATCCGTGAGCTTCATCCACGATGAGCGCGTCGTACCGAGGGATGACCTCACCAAAGCCTGATTCCTTTACCGTCAGATCCGATGCGAGCAGGTGATGATTCACAATCATCAGGTCTGATTGCACTCCCCTTGCGCGCATCTTCAGGACAAAACAGTCTTCCCTTTTCGAGCACTTCTTGCCGAGGCAAGTCTCCATTGTGGAACAGATTTCAGGCCAGACAGGATCGTCGTCCGGCAAGGTCTTCATTTCCGCGCGGTCACCTCGACCGTGTTCCACGGTCTTGCGGTACCATTCGGTTATCTCTTTGAGCGAGTCGTTGTGACCGAAACCCTCAAGACGCGGCTGCCTCATGTAGCTGATGAATCTCGTGTGGCAGACAAAATTGCCCCTACCCTTTAGCAGGGCCGCTTTCAGCTTTGGGAAGACATTTTTCCTGACAAAGGGAATGTCCTTGAAGAAGAGCTGTTCCTGAAGATTCTTTGTGCCGGTGGATATGGCGACACGTTTCCTGGAAAGAGCCGCGGCCACAAGATAGGCTAGAGTCTTACCGGTGCCCGTGGGGGCCTCGATAATGAGACGATCACCGGACATGATCGCGTTGAAAACCTCGACAGCCATTCTGACCTGTTGATGCCTGTGCTCGTACCCTGGAATCGAGCGGGAGACGGTTCCTCCCGGCCCGAGTATTTCCTTTATTTTTCGTTCATAATCCATTTTCCACTCGTTCCCAGGCTCTGCCTCCCTCACTTGGGGCGCCTCCTCTCATTAAGATTGGAGTCTTAGGGCTTGTCACGAAATAACGTTGGCATTCTCCTGTAGGGGCGGACCTATGTGTCCGCCCTTTCCGCGTATGCACCCCTGCATTGGGGCAGACACGCAGCCCGTAGGATGGGATGACCGGAGGGAATCCCATCGGTCGAGGCTTTCACGCCACACCTTACCCGGATAATACCGCGATTGATGGGGTTCACTTCGCTCACCCCATCCTACAATCTGTCGTGTTATTGTCTCTCCTTCACTGCATCAAATCGCGGCCAATTCAGCAAGAGACACAAACCTGGTGTCCAGCGACTCAGGTTATGGGTAGAGATCGGGGCAGAGCCTGGGAATGCATAAGGGGAGGCTCTGCCTCCCACACGTGGGGCCGGCGGCGCTCCAAAGGTTTACAGCGCGGTCTCGGCGGTATCCCGTGACCTGCGAGCCGCGCGAAACGCGGTCGCCCTCCTCACGATGCCCTCTGCCCATTGGGGTTCCCCCAGGGCATGCACGTGGACATACGTGGCCAGAACGTTAGCGGTGCAGATTCCGTCCCGGGTGCCGTCGAGGCCGTGCCCCCTGAGGATCTTGAATGCGCATGAAGTCTGGGCTTCTTCAAGTCCGCGCACCCAGGAATAATGGAATTCATGGCCCGTTACGATCGTTCCCTTCGGATAAAAGGGATTTGTTCGGGTCACTTCCGCGCGGACATACCCGTGGCCCTGGGGCTTTGTTTCCAGCACAGTGTCCACTTGCAGCACACCCGCCATCGGGTACACGTTGTCATCAACGCACAGGTTCCGGGACAGGTACATTAGTCCGCCGCACTCCGCATAGACCGGAAGCCCGAGGCTGACAGCTCGTCGGAGCGAGTCTTTGAAGAGCGTATTCCGGGCCAGCTTATCCGCATGGGTCTCCGGGAAGCCGCCTCCGATGTAAAGCGCGTCCAGATCAGGGAGATCCCGGTGATCGAGCGCGCTTATTTGGACCACCGAGGCCCCTTTTGCCTCGAGCGCTTCGAGGTTCTCGGGATAGTAAAACTGGAAAGCGGAATCTCTCAGGACACCGATACGCAGATCAGTCGGGCCATTTTCTCCGTGATCTTCCCACAGGGCTGTGGGACCGTGGCCGCTCAATTCTCCGGCCGACCGCGCGATTTCGAGGACCCGGTCCAGGTCTATGCTGGCTCTCGCCACTTCCGCAGCTTCTTCCACGAATTGCAGTGCGCCGGGATGCTCGTGCAACGGGAGCAATCCAAGGTGCCTCTGTGGAAAGCTCTTCATGGGAAGCTTGCCCACAGACCCGATTACCGGGATGGATGCGGCCTGCTCTATGGATTCCCTGAGAACCCGGTCATGACGCGGCCCCGCAACCTTGTTCAGGATTATCCCTCTCAGATTCACTTCAGGGTCAAGAGCCTGACACCCCAAGACCAACGCTGCCGCGGTCCGGGTCATTTTTGTGGCGTCCACAACAAGGATCACCGGCGCGCCCAACAACTTGGCCAGCTCCGCGGTGCTGTAGCTCCCTTGGGCGTCTGTTCCATCGAAGAGGCCGCGGTTCCCTTCCACAATCGCGGCATCCGCGGCCGAGGTCCGGTAAAGGAAAGACGCTTCAATCACGTCCCTGTCAAACAGGAAAGCGTCAAGATTAAAGCAGTCCCGCTTCGCGGCCAGTCCGAGCCATCCCGCGTCTATGTAGTCAGGACCCTTTTTGAAAACCCCAAGAGACAGGCCTCTCTGTCGAAGAGCGGCTATGAGACCGATAGTCAAGAAGGTCTTGCCCGCGCCTCCCTTGAGAGCCGCAACCACCAACCTGGGAATGTTTGATTTTTCCGTCACAGAAAATGCAATACCACAAATCTACAGGTTTTGGTAAACGCGATCCAGCGTCATACGGATTCGATTTTGAAAAGTAATTTGGGGGAACCTTTTCTCGGTAGAAAAGGTTCCCCCAAACCCCTTCCAAGAGACTTCATCATATGCGGTACCCAGGCGGAATTGGCTACCCCGGGTGAAGCAACGTGAGAGTCCGTGGTGAGTAATATTGCTTCACATCGGTCTTAATCAATTTCCATACCTCAAGGACATGATCCCCGAGATGGTCCCGGATTATTGCAACGTCAGGAGCGTCCTGATCGTAGGAGTCAACCACCGACCCGAAAACCTCGGCCAGATCAGTGGGCGATATGCCCCTGAGCCGCTCCAGGAATAGTCTAATCAACGAGGGGTCACAAGATGCTTCCGCTATCTTCTCGTTCAGTGCGTCAATGAATCCCTCCACCGTGGCGCGGGCGCAGAGGTCGGGCGCCCAGGCTGTATCACCCACGCCGTCGAGCCGGTCCAGACGCATCCTGAGAGTGAGGTTGACAAAGAAAAGGAGCAACGCGGTCATCCGGTTTTCCGCGGAATCCTGTTCAAAGACCATTCTGCGCTCGTATTGCCTGACCGTGATCAATCTCACGTCCGTCATTGCATCCGAGCAGGCCGCGACAAAATCCCCGGACGCGTGATGCCACGGAAAGATTTCCTGAAGAGTCTTCATGTCATAATAATAAGTGAGGATAAACGCGGCCTGTCTGAAGATTTCTTTAGATTCTTCGTCCGACAGGAACCTGTGTCCTTGGTTCATGTCCCACAGGATCATTTGCGGGCCGCGGCTGGTCCTTTTCGCGGACAAGTGGAATTCGTGATAATCGTCAAACCAGTCTCCCAGGAACATGATCATTTTGTCATCTTCACTGGTTCCCGCAGTGTAACTACGCTCAGCGAAGAAATAGGTGTTCGGCGCAAAACCCCGCTTGAATCGTTGAGCCATGTGTTGCAGGATCTGGAATTCCGTTCGAGCCCTGGCTTTCCCTCTTTCGGTTATTGCCACATTCATGACAAAGGAGGCTGTCGTGTCCGCGGTTCGCACCTCAATCCTCGCTGGATGATAGTCGCTGCCGTGCTTTTCCGTTATAATGTCAATCTGTTGAATGGGGTCATGGCTTGCGTGCTCAAGCTCTCGACGCGCGCGCTCCAGGCGATCCAGGTTCTCGACAAGAGTCTGCTTGACGGCTTCAAGGTACGCGCGGTACGTGATTCGGGAAGTGGCGTTGCCCAAAATGTCTTCACGAGACAGCGGGACAGGCGCGTCCAATTCCCTGTGACGCAGTTCACGTGGCCCGTTGGGAGCGGAACAGAGAAAACGGATATGGGGAACAGGATCAGACGGCATGTGTCAGAGCAAACCTTTCCTTTTTGCCGGCTCGACCGCGAATGCGCCGGCAGGCCTTGGGCTGGTAAACAGGATAAGATCAGGATTTCCGTATGAGTGTCAAGTTGGTTCTCGGCGCAATCGAGATTTCGCGTTCCCCACCGATCCATGAGCGCTCAAACCCGCGTATGATGGCCTTAGACGGAAGGCCGCGGGACTGTGGTCCGGGCATCGCGATCGGGCCGCGTGAGCGGCTTGGGTCATTGAGATTTATTCCTTTTTTTTCTGGATGTTACACAGTCTTTTTTCTTGACTTGATTTGGCGTTTTGCATTAGAGTTGCGTTTTTAGATGGGTGACCTGGATCTTACGTTCTCGCTTAACCCACTTGGTAAATGTGGAGTCTGGATCGCCGGAGGAGCCCCTGGAAAAGGATGGTCTTCTCTGGATATCATTAGTGTTACAAGGTCCCCCTAGGAAGGTTGAGTCAAGAAAATCTTAATAGATTAAGATTGTTGGAAATCCCAAAAATAGAGAGGAGGAAGCTTTAATGGGAAAACACAACACCCCTATGCTTGATGAGCTGGAAAACGGCCCGTGGCCCAGCTTTGTTTCTGATATCAAGCAGCAAGCGGAAAAAGGCAAACAAGCCTTGAAGGATGCGCCTGACGACATTCTGGGCGTCATGGAGTTGTCCTTTGAAGACAAGGTCACCCACTGGAAGCACGGTGGCATCGTAGGTGTCTTCGGTTACGGTGGGGGAGTCATCGGTCGGTACTGCGATCAGCCGGAAAAGTTTCCCGGAGTCGCCCATTTCCATACAATGCGTGTCAACCAGCCTTCGAGCAAATTTTACTCGACGAAGTTCCTGCGAGATCTGATGGCCGTATGGGAGAAATACGGCAGTGGGCTTACCAACATGCACGGATCAACCGGAGACATCGTCTTTCTGGGGACTGTCACAGACAACCTGGAAAAGGTCTTCTATGAGTTGACTCACGATCTGGATCAGGACCTGGGCGGATCCGGATCCAACCTGCGTACTCCGAGTTGCTGCATCGGCAGAGCACGCTGTGAATGGGCCTGCTACGACACCCAGGAAGCGTGCCACCAAATGACTATGGAATACCAGGACGAGCTGCATCGACCCGCATTTCCGTACAAATTCAAGTTCAAATTCGACGGCTGCCCGAACGGCTGCGTGGCGTCGATTGCCCGTTCGGACATGTCGGTCATTGGAACCTGGAAAGATGATATCCGGATTGACGATGCCGCGGTCAGCGGATATGTAGGAGGCGAGTTGAAGCCCAACGGCGGCGCCCACGCGGGCAAAGACTGGGGCAAGTTCGACATCGTTAAGGAAGTGGTCGATCTGTGTCCGACCGAGTGCATGTCCTGGGACGGCGCCAAACTGAGCATCAACAGCAGAGAGTGCACCCGTTGCATGCATTGCATCAATACCATGCCGAGGGCTCTGAGGCCCGGAACCGAAACAGGCGCTTCGATCCTGTTCGGCGCCAAGGCTCCGATCCTCGAAGGCGCCCAGATGTCCACACTCACGGTTCCGTTCATGCCCATGGAGCCGCCGTACGAGGAACTCAAAGACCTCATCGAAAAGGTGTGGGATTGGTGGATGGAAGAAGGCAAGAACCGAGAGCGTCTCGGTGAGCTGATCCAGCGTCAAACTTGGCAGAAATTCCTCGAGGTCGTCGAACTGGATCCTGATCCGAGGATGGTTGACGAGCCCAGGTCCAATCCGTACATCTTCTGGAGAGAGGAAGAGGTTGAAGGCGGTTGGACACGTGACATCACCGAATATCGCAAGAAACACCAGAGGTAGCAGGAGGTTTCAACTATGCCTTATGATCCCAATAATCCTCTTGAGGATAGAATTACGGATATAGGCCCCAGGTATTACAAGGAGTTCTTTCCGCCCGTTATCGAGAAAAACTACGGGAAATGGCTCTATCATGAAATCCTTGAAGCCGGGGTGTTGGTTCACGTGTCAGAGACCGGGGACGAGTGCTATACGGTACGCGTGGGCGGATGCCGTCTTATGAGCATCGAGCACATCCGCGAGATTTGTGACATCGCGGACAAGCACTGTGACGGATATCTGCGCTTCACCACCAGGAACAACATCGAGTTCATGGTGGACGGCAAAGATAAGGTCAAGCCGCTCATGGACGATCTCAAGAGCAGGAAGTTCGACAAGGGCTCCAACAAGTTCCCTATAGGTGGAACCGGCGCGGGCGTCACGAACATCGTCCATACCCAGGGATGGATACATTGCCATACCCCGGCGATCGACGCCTCCGGTGTGGTCAAGGCGGTCATGGACGAGGTCTATGAAGACTTCGGCTCGATGCGTCTCCCGGCCCAGGTAAGGATTTCCCTGGCCTGCTGCCTCAACATGTGCGGCGCGGTCCACTGCTCGGATATCGCGATCCTCGGCATCCATCGTAAGCCGCCGATGATCGACCACGAGTGGATCGACAAGCTCTGTGAGCTCCCGTTGGCCATTGCGGCCTGCCCCACAGCGGCTATCAAGCCGGCTAAGACCGAAGACGGGCTCAAGACCCTTGACGTGAAAAATGAGCGCTGCATGTTCTGCGGAAACTGCTTCACCATGTGCGCGGCCATGCCGCTCGCGGATGAAGAGGGCAGCGGTGTAGCCATCCTTGTTGGCGGCAAGATCTCCAACAGGATCAGCAAGCCCAAATTCTCCAAGGTGGTTATCCCGTTCATTCCCAATCAGACGCCTCGCTGGGAAGACACCGTCAACGCAGTGAAGAACATCCTTGAAGTGTACGCCGCGGACGCCAGAAAGTATGAGCGTATCGGAGACTGGGCCGAGAGGATCGGTTGGGAAAGGTTTTTCGAGAAGACCGGACTTCCCTTCACCCATCATCTGATAGATGATTATCGATTCGCATATACGACCTGGAGGCAGTCGACCCAGTTCAAGTACTAGGTCATTCAAAGGAGCCGTATAATGACGGACGACGAAGCAAAACAGGTGATTCTGGACACCCTTGAGAAAAAGAGCAAGTCCAAGAGCAAGTTCTATCTCAAGGACTTCTACAAGATGGTTCCGGACAGGAAGCCCCGACAGGTGAAGAACCTGGTCAACCAGATGGTCCAGGAGAGCAAGCTGGAGTATTGGTCCAGTGGAAGCACCACGCTGATCGGTCTCAAAGGATTCGGAAAGCAGCACTCGGAAGAAGAAGACTAGGCGCCTCCCGACCCCTGCCGAAGAATCTTGTGTCAACATTGTCGTAGAGGATGGAGGAGGACGGAAACGGCCCCTCCATCCACATTTCTATCTTTTTCTCATTGGACCCCGGTATAGACCTGCGCGATTCGCGTCTCCGGGAAAGAAGTCCCGGGCCTAATCTCGTTTTGTTCTCAATAGGACTGCATTCCACGCCTCAGCGCTTCTCCGCGTGATCAAGTCGAGACCCGCGTCTCGGAACTTCTCAATGACCTTCCCCTCCAACGGATCCGCGATTCCGGACAGGACAAGTAGAGGACTCACGAGTCGGGCAAGATCCTGGTGTATTCTCAGGAGCACAGGGGCCACCAGATTGGCCGCAACAATATCGAAAGCCCCTCCGATTGAACGTGATTCACCTATGAGCAGATGTACGCCGCCCTGCCCCTGTTCCGTTTTCAGCGCTGGTCCGTTGAGCGCGATGTTGCGCCTGGCAGTGAACACAGCCGCTGAATCCGGATCCAGTCCGACTGTCAGGCCGGTTCCAAGGGCCTTGGCCGCAATGGCCAGGACCCCTGTACCGGTACCCACATCCAACATTGTGGGTGAAGGATTGCGCTCCTTGGCCGTTTCTATCGCTATCTCAAGCAATTCAAGGGCCATCAACGTGGTCGGGTGATCCCCCGCGCCGAAAGAGGGCCCGGGGTCGATGACAAGGTCTATACGATCGGACGCAGGACACCGCGTTTCCCAATATGGGACAAGACGCAAGCGCTTGCCGACCTCGACGGTTCGAACATCTCCCGTCCAACCGTGGGTCCCTTTCCGCGTTCCTCGTTTCATGCTGATCCCGCCTTATTCCAAGTCGCGTTCAAAGAACCACAGTGTACAGGTGAGGGACCGAGTCTCAAAATCCCCTCTAACCCTCATATGCGTTAACCTATCGCTGGAATCCAATGTGTCCCGGAGGGACGCTGAGATAGTAGGCCGGCAATTATAGCAAGTGTCCAAATAATTGACCGATATTTCAAATCCGGTTCCGAGGCTCACCGAAGAGAAATCCCCCCAACCCCCCTTTGCCAAAGGGGGGCAAGAACGGATGTTCCCATTGTGCCTGAATCATCTGTCAATCGGACAGAACTTTTGGCAACTGCTATAATTGCCGGTTTCTCGCGGAAATACAAGGACCCACAAGTCCCGGAGGGACGACAGAAATCCATTCCTTGGTTGTCTGAATTCAGCCGTGCCTCCGGGACTAGATCCGTGCTAATGACGCTTATACCCGGCGATGAATCGCCGGGCTACCATCAACCTAATCTGTGCGGTTCTTGGTTCATCCAACAAGCAAGTACCTGAAGTATCTGTCATTGCGAGCTCGGCGAAGCAATCTCATTGGGTGGAAGAACCAAAGGCTGCTGATTGCTTCGTCACTTCGCTCCTCGCAATGACATCAGCTTGAATCGCTCAATTTGGGTATCAAATATTCCTCCGGAATATTCAAGCCAACCACCCTAAAGGCCTGTCACGAAATAATGCGCAATCAAGAGAGTGAGATCGGGTTCTCACTTACTTGAAAACGAAGTGGTATTACTCGGGTGGGCCTGTGATTCCCACATCTTTCTCCACCATACTCAGTCGATCCCTGACCGTGTCCATCTCGCCGGCATAGTGCAGCACCGCTTCGTTGACGACCTTGGCAAATTTCTTCAGGTCTGCTTCAATTGTGGAAAACCGGCGGAAGAGTTCGTCTTCCCGAGTCTCTGATCTCTGTTCCGTAGAATCAATCCGGACCTCAAGCGCGTCCAGCTTCCCGCTCAGGATATCCACCTGGCTTTGGAGGTTCTTCAGATTGTCCACTACACGGCCCAGTTCGACCTCGATGCGCTCTGTTCGGGCCTCGGTGGACTCCATTCGTTTCTCGATAGAGCCCATCCTTATCTCGAGAGAATCCATCCTTGTATCGAGAGAACCCATCCTTGTATCGAGAGAATCCATCCGGACCTCAAGGGCCCTCACACGGGTCTCGATGGTATCCAGGCGGATCTCGATAGCTTCCAGCCTGGTCTCTACGGCATGTATTCGGGCTTCGACGCGATCAAAACGTTCCTCGAACGATGCGCGCGTTTCGCGCATTTCCGCGCGCATTTCGCGCATTTCGTCGCGCATCTCGATGAGTATCCGGGTGGTAATGTCCTGGGCCGAGGGATCGGTCATGTTGTCTCTCTCCTGATAAGCCGAGAAGGGCGGAAGAGTGTGGACAGCACAATAGTCCGTGCGCGGCGAGAAGTCAAGAGAGAAAGGGCGGCCAAAACCTAGCTGATATCAGCGGGTTGGGTCCAACCTAGTGAAATAGGTCGCGCAAATTCAGCTGCTGACGATTTCGTATTGTTCCTGTGGGAGATTGGGGTCGGGGTTCAGTTGTATCTTTGTGTTGTACTTGTTCTGAATTCTTTCCAGTTGGTGGCTCTCTTCCTCGAACAGGATCTTGACCACTTCAGGCTCAGCGTTGACGGTGATTGACGGTACGTTTTCGATGGACATGTGCTTGTCGATGCCCCGCAGGATCTCGTAACAGACCGTGGTCTGTGATTTTTGGAATCCCTTTCCCTCACAGTAGGGGCATGGTTCGCACAGTGTGCGGGTAAGGCTTTCTCGTGTGCGTTTCCGGGTCATTTGCACCAATCCGAGTTCAGAGAATTTGAGAATGTTGGTCTTCTGCTTATCCTTTCTCAGTGCCTGGTGAAGAGCATTGAAGACCTTCTCCCGATCCAGGGGGCTGTCCATATCGATGAAATCCACGACAATGATCCCACCGATATTCCTCAGTCGGAGCTGGTACGCTATCTCCTTGAGCGCTTCCATGTTGGTCTTGAGTATTGTCTCCTGGAGATTCCTCTTTCCCACGAATCGACCGGTGTTAATGTCTATTGCCACCAGGGCCTCGGTGAAATCGATGTTGATGTAACCACCGGACTTGAGCCACACTTTCCGTCCGAGGGCCTTGTTCAATTCCATCTCAATACCGAGATTGTCGAATATGGGTTCATCTTCCTGGTACATATCCACGCAAGGCTTGAGAGACGGCATGAATGTGTCCATGAATTCGAGTATTCTGTCAAACTGCTCCCTGGAATCCACCAGCAGCCGCTCCACGTCTTCTGCCAACAGGTCTCTCACGCCCCTGAGGCAGAGGTCCAGATCCTCATAGATCAGCGAGGGGGCCGGCGCTTTTGTCTCCTTTTCCACGATCCGCTGCCAGGTTCCCTCAAGGAAAGAGAGGTCCTCGGCCAGTTTATCTGCGTTTTCGTGCTCACTCACCGTGCGAACAATCACTCCGCAGGAGGGCGGCTTGATCTCTGTAATTATTTGTTTAAGCCGCTGGCGTTCGAAGTCGTTTTCGATCCTCCGGGATATCCCGATATGGTCGACCGTGGGCATAAAAACAAGATGTCTGCCCGGAATGGATATGTGAGAGGTGATGCGAGCCCCCTTGCTTCCCAGGGGTTCCTTGGAGATTTGAACGAGAATGTCTTCCCCTTCTCGAATAAGATCCTCAATGGGAGCATAATGGGGAATCTGATGTACCCAGCTCTCCTGGATGGCTTCGTCATCCTCATCGGTCTCAGCCTCATCTTCATCATTCATCATGAAATTCGGATCGTGGATATGAGGGTGAATGTCCCCCACATAGAGGAATGCGGCCCGCGGCAATCCTATGTCCACGAAAGCGGCCTGCATACCGGGAAGGACCTTGATGACACGTCCTTTGTAAATATTCCCGACTATGCCCCGCTCACCCTTGCGTTCAACATGGATTTCGACTACCTGGCCGTTTTCAATCAACGCCAGACGAGTCTCCCGTTCAGTGACGTTGATTACGATCTCATTGGCCATAGGAGCTTTCCTGACGGTTTGCCAAAGACGGCTCAATAGTCGCGGGCGTTGAGATCCGCGCCCGATTCTGAAGCGGCCCCACCTTCACGCTCTCCCGCCCGCGGGGAGGGGGAAGAGAAAGGGTGACGCTTGTCTCAGGTTTCAATGCGCCTCGCTACAACACCGCTGCGATCTTGAAGATCTTCAGGGTTCTTGTTTCATCTCTCGGCAGCCCCAACACCGCGGCCGAGGCATCCAAAGGGTTCACCGCGCCGGACCGCCCTACCTTGAGGGTGAAGGTCATGGACTCACCGGAAAACTCAAGATTTTCCAGGTGTTCTTTAAGGTCACGGCTCTTGGTCTTGCCCTTGTGCTGTCTGATGATCACACAGGTCTCACTGGACTCGAATTCCGTGACTCGGGCGCCCACATCCCCAGACGACAGGGTTCCGAACGATTTAATCTGATATATAAACCCTTTAATTCTATCAGAAATCGGGCTGCTATTCAATGAAATTTCTTCCAGTTCCATAGGCTTCAGACCACTGGGAAGGCTCTCTTCCAGCGCGAAGAAAGTCTCTTGAGTGTTCAAATTCGAGTCCTGAATGTCGAAGTCGAGGTATTCCGCGACGCTCTCCAGCCCAAGGCTCAACGGCGGGGAAAACCTCAACCGAGGATGGGGATGAAAGCCCTTTGAGTAGTCCAGCCTGATCCGTGCCCTGCGAAACGCCCGGTGGAACGCGCGTACCACGTCTTGATGGCCCAGGAATCGCATACGGTTGATCTTTGCGTAACGCAGCCGAAATCGGCGCACGGCCGCGTCCGACGAATCGGATCCCTCACTCTGATACCAATGCGTTTTCAAAGAGGGAACATATGGCTCAAGTCCGGAAGGGAGAAATCCCCCCTGCCCCCCTTTGCTAAAGGGGGGTGGTGCCGGTCCCCCCCTTTGAAAAAGGGGGGTTAGGGGGGATTCTTCAACTGAGACCTTCGCACGCTCATGTTCCTTGTCTGATCGCGAATTGGTCTCACGGGACGGTTTCCCGAGTTCCACTGGCTCGGATTGGGTTATCCTGGGGCTGATCTCCTCGAAATCGCAAACGCCGCACCCCTCACACTCATCGAACCGGCAATCTCCCGTGGGCGCCCCTGATCGGGCCCTTTCCCACTCCTGGAGCAGGTATTGCCTGCTGACCCCTGATTGAATGAGGTCCCAGGGGAGGACTTCCAAGGCTTCCCGCGCACGGAGGTATTTCTCCGGCTCTACTCCCTGTTCGGCAAACGCGTCCATCCAGACATCAAATTTCAGATGCTCATCCCAACCGTCCAATCGGGCGCCCATTTTGAACGCGGCTTCTATGACTCCGGACAGCGCCTGGTCGCCTCTGGCTAGGACACCTTCAAGGAAGGAAATGCGAGCATCATGGAATTTCACTCGTGTCCTTCCCTTCCTAAAATGCCGGCTGATGTATTGTTGGCACCGTCTCGTCTCCTCTATGGACATCTGATCCGCCCACTGAAACGGAGTATGAGACTTGGGGACAAAAGTGGAAATGGATGCAGTAATCTTGCCGCCCGCTGCCCATTTTGAGGCCTTCCGAATCAGTTCGATGATGCCGTCCAGATCCTCGTCGGTCTCCATTGGGAGGCCGATCATGAAATAGAGCTTGAGCGATCTCCATCCCGCGTCAAAGGCTGTGCGGACCGCGTTTTCCATGTCCTGTTCAGTGTTGCCCTTGTTGATGATGCCGCGAAGCCTGTCGGTTCCGGCCTCCGGAGCGAGAGTGAATCCGGTTTTTCGAACCTTTCGGATCTGCTCGGCCATCTTCGCGCTGAAGGTTTCGGTCCTGAGTGAAGGGAGCGAAAGAGCCACCATGTCCGGACCGAAATCTTCGACCATCGTCTCGATCAGTTCGCTGATGCACGAATAATCCCCTGAAGATAGCGAGAGCAGGGCCACGTCGTCCCAGCCCGTGTGAGCGATACCTTTCCCGGCAAGTTCCACAATGGTGGACGCTTCCCGCTCCCTGACCGGGCGGTAGAGCATTCCCGCTTGACAGAATCTACAGCCTCGGGTGCAGCCACGGGCAATCTCTATTCCCACCCGGTCATGGACTGTTTCGCAATAGGGAACCACAGGATGAAGGGGGAAATCCGCGCGTTCCAGGTCCGCCACTATTCGCCGCGACACGGCCTCTCCCGGATCGTGCAGTGCAGGAACGAACAGACCCTCGACCTGCTTGAGTTCGGCCAAAAGCGCGTTCCTGGGGACTCCTTGATCCTTGCAGCGGATCAAACAATCGGCCAATTCGAGTATTAGGTCTTCGCCCTCCCCTATGGCGAACGCGTCAAAGAATGGGGACAAGGGAATTGGATTGAACGCGGCAGGACCACCCGCGATAACAATGGGATCTCCAGGCCCCCTATCCTCGGCCCGCAACGGGATGCCGCCCAGATCGAGCATTTGCAGAACCGTGGTCGCGCAAAGCTCGTACTGCAATGAGAATCCCACCATGTGGAATTCCGAAAGAGGAGTCCCTGATTCCAATGTTCGTAGCGGCTCACAGGTCTTCCTGAGCAGGTCTTCCATGTCCGGCCAGGGCGCGAATACCCGCTCCGCTGCCAGGTCAGGCCTTGCATTCACTATGGAATAAAGGATCTTCAAACCCAGGTGAGACATGCCCACCTCATACACGTCAGGAAACGCCAGGGCCATTCGCAGCTTCACGTCCGCGGGGTCCTTGCGGATGATGTTTATTTCATCACCGATGTACCGGGCCGGCTTCTGCACCAGGGGCAGAAGATGCTCCAGGCTATTTGAATCATTACGGGATTCGGGCTTGGATAGCACTTCAAGGGGGAAGTCTTTCATGATTTTGGGGATCTCGGCTCCTCAATCGACTACATTTACGGTTGATTCAATGATAACATATCCATCATGGGACCTAGACGCATCATTGCCTTGACCGCCGGGGCTGTGGTAACAGTGATAACCTTTGTGGTTATGATGGGATTACTGATTTTTGGTGGAATGGTCGCCGAGGACCGGGTAATCTTTTACGCGTCTCTTGCGCTTGGGCCGGTGGCGATGCTTTCAGTCATGTCGGGGTACGCGGTCTGGTGGATGATTCTGTTCCTTCTGTCCCTGTTTCTACCTGACGAGAAACGCGATGATAGAATGTGACCAGTGGCTGAACGCTTGACCCCGATTCACACGGATTTGCCATTTCCGAAATAGGATGACAAGATCCCGACTGGCAGGCTTTTGACATCCTCGCTTTTCTGTCGATTGGCTGTCGGCTAGTCTGCCACGGAACGACCATAAAACTTGGTGTCCGCGAGGTAAGGCTACGTTCGCGAGAAAAATTTCAGACGTATACGAGACGCTACCCATCGCCAGTTTGCGTTTTTTGAGGGGGGTCCCGGGGGAAACTTTTTTTTAAACAAAAAAGTTCCCCCCGGTTACTCTTCAAAAATCGAAATGGCATGGTCGTTGCGGTTGGAGGTATGATTTATGATCGAGTATGAAGAGAGCCCGCTCTATCGGATTATGCATCCGAGGAGTGTGGCTTTCTGGGGCGCTTCCAGCAATCCGATGGGAATGGGAAGCGTGCAGATGTCTTCATTGTTGGCCCTGGGCTTCGAAGGGCCTGTGTACCCTGTTCATCCAAAGGAAAGGGAGATTCAGGGCTTAAAAGCTTATGCGAGCATAGCAGATGTGCCTGGACCCGTTGACCTGGCCGTGCTGGTTATTCCAACGAGGATTGTCCCGGACATCCTGGAACAATGCGGCAAGGCGGGGGTAAAGGGGGCAATCGTAACCACTGCAGGATTCGGAGAAAAAGGCGAAGAGGGCAAAGCGGCTCAACAACGCATGGTTGAAATCTCGGAAAAATATGACCTCAAATTGCTCGGCCCCAATTGCCTGGGCGCGGTGAACACTGCTGAAAACCTCAATACCACGTTCCTCCAATACGTCGCGCCCCCCGGTTTCATAGGCATGGCCTCACAGAGCGGGAGCTTTGTGACACAGATGTTCTCGTATCTCAACGGGTTCGGGTTGGGGTTCAGTCAAGCCATAAGCGTGGGCAACGAGGCTGCTATCGATCTAACCGATTGCATCGAATACCTGGGCCAATGCCCGGAGACCAAAGTCATAGCGCTTTACGTGGAGACCATCAGACGCGGCGCTGAGTTCATCAAGGTGGCGAAGGAGGTCTCCAGGATCAAGCCGATCGTCGCGTATTACGTAGGCGGATCGGAAGCCGGGCGCAACGCGGCGCTTTCCCACACCGGCGCGCTCGCGGGTCCTGACGAGCTTTACGATGGAATCTTTAATCAGTGCGGAATCATTCGCTCGGAGTCGATCGCGGAACTCTTCGACATCTGTTGGCTACTGGGCGCGCAGCCCCTACCCAAAGGCGACAAGATCGCGCTCCTCACGCACTCTGGCGGCCCCGGGGCATCCGCTGCGGATGCGGCCGACAGGCGCGGACTGACTCTGGCCCAATTCTCTGAAAAGACGAAAGAACGACTACTTGAACTGGTTCCCCACACCGCGAGCATCGCGAATCCCGTTGACCTCACCTTCGACCGTAAGCCACAGGATTACGTTGAAACGCTCCCCGGAATTCTCTTGGAGGACCACGGAGTCGATTCACTGTTCATCTACCTCATGTCTCCTCCACCCCGGATCGTGAAAAACTTTATGGCCATGTTCGATGACCCGGAACAGGCCAAAGCCATGGCGAAGCAATTCCTGAAATCTCAGTGCAAATCCCTGGCCGCGCTACCCTCAAAATACGGCAAACCCGTGGTAGGCGGCACATTCTCACCTATGTCTGATCCCTTCATGCAGCAACTCCAAGAGAGAGGAGTAGTAGTGCTCCCCAGCCCTGAACGGGCCGTGACCGCGCTCAGCGCGCAGGCTCGATACGCCAAGTTCAAGGAAGAGATGGGAGAAGAGAGCGGAGAATAGGAATATTTGGCCACAGAGAGCACAGAGATGATACAGAGATGATAAGAAAAGAATATTCTAGGCGCAGAGAAGAGGAGCAGGAGCAGGGGTCAGGCTTGACATATTTGTATTTGTGCCAAGTCTTCTCTTACCCTCTCAAGTTCTGCCGCAAGACGGGGATTCGTTTCCGCACGTTTGCGCAGACGATTGATCGCTTGACTCCTTCCTCCAACAGATCGTAGAAACGAATCCGGTCCGGTTCGTCAAAGAAAATATCCTGGCCACCGTTCCCACGTAGCATCACATGATAGACAGCGCCCGGATAGTGAATGCGTGCTCTCCGTGCCATTCTCGGCAGTTCATACCCTCAAATCCATATATGCAAGCCTGACCCCAGCTTCATTCACTTCGGCACATCTATCCCCAGCTCCTGCAATTTCTTCTTGGCGTCCTTAGAACCGCCCTTGGCAGCGGTATAGAGCCATTTGGCCGCCTTATTGAAGTCGCGCGACAGTCCCATGCCCTCTAAGTACATCATTCCTAAATAGTATTGCGCATCCGGAAAATTCTTTTTAGCTACCTTGCTGAACCATTTGAATGCCTCGCCGTAATCTCGCCTAACCCCCATAAGCTTCGCGAAAAAAATTATCCCGGATGCATTCAACTCGTCGGCCTGAGAAGACATCGTCCCACCGGTGTGGACCAAACCTAGCATAAACTGTGAGTGGCCGCACCCTCGCTGTGCGCCTTCACGCAGCCAATTGCCCCCTTTGTGAAAATGAGCGATCATTTCTTTCTCGGACATCTGGTCAGACAACGTAAGCCCGGACCACCAAAATAACTCAAAACAGGCATGGTAATTACCTTGGCCGGCGGCTTTCTCCAGCCACATTTTGGCAACGTCATAGTTCTTGGATACTCCTTCACCGTCCCGATAGCGCGCGCCCAGGTAACATTCAGCCTGAGCAAGACCTTTCTCGGCGGCCTTCCTAAACCACGTGACAGCCACTTGATCGTCTTCAGCTACTCCCCATCCATTACTGCACGCCAGGCCCAAACAGGTCTGCGCCTGGACGTCGCCCCGGTCTGCGGCCTGCCGTATCCAGTTCAGCGCATCTGTGTCCTTACATAGAGTCTCGAGTTGCTCCCAGCCCAAGTGGTCGCACTGTTCGATCAATCCGAAAACTCTCTTCACCTCCTGTTGATAGCCTTGCCGGCCATCAGACTGCCCCAATACTGGAACCGAACAGGTGAGCAAGAGAACCGCGGTACCGACCAGGAAAAGGCAGGTTGAACACTTCATGTTAGACCCCATCAGTAATCGAAAATCGAGTAACGGTTATCTTTCTAGAAGACCGAGACCTCCTAGCGCACTTGAATTCCGGGGACACCATACTTAATTCATTTATCTTCCGGATGAAACCGGTCTTGTGCAATCACCAGCGCATGTTCGGGCAACGGAGCCTCAGCGTTCATCACGGGTATAGCTGATAGCCCGCTGAACGGCCGGCCTCTTGTCAAACTGGTTCACGATCATGCTGAATTTCCAGGGGAAGGTCTATCTCTGTCCGAGTAGGACCTCATGCACAGCCACGAGCGCACTAGGAGGCCTCCCTGGAACAACATCTCTCCGGCCAAGTTTATAGCAACTACCGGGACGTTGCCTCTGTCGCCGGAAGCCTGACCCCAAACCACCGGCAGCAAAAGATAAGTATGGTGTCCCCGGAATTCAACGCGAATCTGTATTTTCGTATGCAGGCGGTAATCATCGGAACCTGGACATGCAGAAGTCTACGGCAATACCGAACCGCTGGGCGAGTGCCTTAGAGACCTCTATACAGCATGGGGTGCTAAGACCTTTGACGCAGTCCTGGGCCCTCGATATCAGGGGCATCATGCTCTGGGTCGCGGTTCGCGCCATGTTGAGGCACCGCTCACAATCCGAATCGACCGAGGGGCTGTCTTCGCGATGTTGCTCTCTCGAAGGTCTCCTTGTTTCTTCTCGTTGACGCGCTATGCGTTCCCCTTTCTCCTTTTGGGCTTGGAGTCTGTTGGCCAGCTTATCAATTGCCGCCTTTTCCTGAGCCTGCTTCTTAAGTTTTTCCGCCAGCTTCCGAATAACGTCTTCTTTCCGCGCCTTCTTCTCGAGCTTCTCTGCTAACGCCTCGACAGCCTCTTGTTCTTTCAGTTCCAGTCTTCTCGCAGCTATGAGCCGTGCCATCCATTCACGGTAGTCTTTCTTGATTCCGACTCGGTCGCCGTCCATTGTTCGGCTAATTCGCTTCTTGAGCCTGCGGCGTCTTTCGCGACTGGCTACTAAAGCGGCGATTTTGGGATCCAACTGCCAGAGTTCAGGATCCAGAGGGCCCGGGTCATGGTTAGTGGAGAGCTTCGTTGCGGCGCTCCCCCAGTTGAAAACTTTCATCAGGCCAGATCCTTCCTTTGCCAGACCAGTAGGATCGATAACACTCTCCATAATCTCACCTACTGGTAATCCAACGGCCTTAGCCGCTTCCCACCTGGTATTCGATGTCATAAACTGCCAATACATTTTTGTTCCCGTTATGGCCCCGGAAGCGAATGCCCCGGCTGGTCCTCCCAATGTCACGAGTGCCGTATTCAGCAGTTTGGTGCTGGCGCCAACGGCAGGATCGTAGGCCTGCGCGCGGATCTCTTCCATCTTGGAACCATTACCGTTCCTGAATTTTGTTTCCTGCCAGGTTCTGATTTCCGGGATTGGCGACAACCACCAGTCTTTGTCGAATGGGGCCTTGGCTCTGGCCGTTGCCTCCTTTCGGAAATCCGAAATCGCCTTGCCCCATTTCCCGGCGGCAACGGCTTCGTGGACCTGGCCGAGCACTATCATTCCAGTCACGCACGAAATGACCCCGCAAAACACCACAAGTCGAGTTGTTTTCATGATTGTCCTCCGTTGCCCGGTCTACAGACTTGGCTCGGCTCAACCAGAGCCCAGTTTGTCCGGTTACGTGGTCCCATGGGCTGACGGAATACTTGAGCATTTCGCGCTTTGCCCGTCTCCGTGCAACCCGGACAAGCTATTACATGCATACCACTTTTCTACAGTACACCAAAGACTCTCACCAAAGTCAACTGAATAGTCGTCGATTCCAATAACAACGTCCCGTTTCAGGATATCAAAGCCTTTTGGGCTGTCGCGTCCACGCACAGGAGCGTAGGAATTACGGGTACACCACGGAATTACGCAATGGGTTGGAGGTGAATGTTGCGGCAGTGTTCAAGGATAGGAATCTGGAAGAAGCCAAAGAAGGGACAGTCTCCATTCACCATCCGGAGTACGCTGTAACTAATGGGCAGTGGAAGAGAAAATAGCCCAGCCTAATCTATTCAACCGCCCGCCATTCACCTGGAAGGAGGTGTCCAGCCAACCGCGCTCCAAAAAGCGTCTATCTTCCTCTTGTCTAAGGCAATCCTCTGAAAGGCTGCCTCTACGTCGGCAGCATTCAACCGAGTACTCTCCTCTTCTTCGATTAGACTCACGAGATTGTTATCATTGAGCAATCCCTGACCGATGTAATACTTGATCAAGGACTGGTACCCGGACATTTCCTTGAGAGGAGCGACCTTCTTGAGCATTTCGATAAGATCCACGGGCATCCTCATGGAGATGTTCGTCATCGGGCGGTCTTTAGTAAGCAGAATCTTCTTCTTCATAACGTTTCCTTTCAGCCGAAACAGCTTTTCGAGCCGTGATGATACGTTGAGAGTCCGCCCTGCCGGTGTAAACCACGAAGAGAAGAGAGGAATAGTCCCGGGATCTCGGGAAGGCTATTTGTGCTATTCGCTGTTCGCCGTCCTCTTCTTCCTGCTCTTCGGCAACATACACACGGTTGAGGAGCGCCCAGCACGCCAACTCGAAGGATATTCCGTGTTTCTCAATGTTTTCCTTTGCTTTTTCCTCGTCCCACGTGAACTTGAATCCGTCACACCAGTGTTCACAGGTCTCACCCATAGGCTACTCCCCTGTATATGATTTGTCAATTCCCAAGCACTATAGTTCCCCTGACGTTGACGGTGCACGCCTCATTCGACTCGGTTCCTCCTGGAGTGCTTCTACACTGATCTCAACTCCTTCACTGCCATCAAATGCTTGCAGGGACGAGTCTTACCGCGACTGCGAGGTGTGGGGTCAGGCTTGATATATTTGTATTTGTGCCTGGTCTTCTCCTACCCTCTCAAGTTCCGCCGCAAGACGGGGATTCGTTTCCGCGCGTTTGCGCAGACGATTGATCGCTTGACTCCTTCCTCCAACAGATCGTACAAACGAATCCGGTCCGGCTCGTCAAAGAAAATATCCTGGCCACCGTTCCCAAGTAGCATCACATGATAGACAGCGCCCGGATAGTGAATGCGTGCTCTCCGTGCCATTCTCCGCAGTTAACACCCTCCACCCTCAAATCCATATATGTCAAGCCTGACCCCAGCTCATTTGAGACAAGCCAAACCTACAGATCATGTTATAATATCATACATTGGCCGTGACAAACCTGTATAACGAGAATTCCACCCTCGATGAATCGACGGATTGGCCGGCCATGAACAGGATTAAACCACGTAGAAGGAACCCGTCTGCTGTAGTGTATTGACGAGATAATGAAGGATTGTGAGCCCATGTACAGAAACCTTATCCAATCAGACCCGGAAATTATGATGGGCAAGCCCGTCATAGCCGGAACGCGCATCACTGTCGAGTCGATTCTCGACAAGCTGGCTGCCGGGGAGACCCCTGAACAGGTTCTTGACGCGCATCCTCGCCTTACCCGGGAAGAGATTGAGGCTGCGCTGGAATACGCGGCCGACGTCTTGCGGAGCGATATAATCTACCCAGCGTCAGACGTGTCCGCATGAAGATCGTTGCCGATGAAGGCGTCGATCGCCACGTCGTGGAGGAGCTTCGTCGCGAAAGCCACGATGTGACATACGTAGCGGAACTCGCTCCCGGGATCAAGGACGAGGAGGTGCTCCAACGGGCCAACGAACTAGACGCCATCCTGCTCACCGCGGACAAGGATTTCGGGGAGTTGGTGTTCCGGCTGAACCGTGCCCACGCCGGAATAGTGTTGATACGTTTGGAAGGATTGCCTTCCGAGGCCAAGGCGTCTATAGTGGCAAACGCAGTTCGAGAGCATGGAGCCGAAATGTATGGCTGTTTCAGCGTCATAACATCGGGGAATATCCGTATTCGTCCAAAACCGTAACTTCGACCGAAGGCAGGGTCTGGGAACCGCTAAGGGAGGCGCTTGGGATCTTAGGGACTGATCACGATTAATTCCGGGTACACCATACTCAATTACGTAATTCCGGGTACATCATGAAAAAGAAGTTCTGGGGGCTGGACTATCCAGGTCAGTCAAATCTTGCGACGAAAGGAGGCTGGTGCATGAATCATTTGCTCTGGAGGTTTGGGAAAGATGTTCACGGCCCTCTGGGGGCGTCCGGGCCGGTTGATAGGCTCGCATGACACAACAAGCATGTAAATGAATGCTCGCCGCCTCGGCCCGGCCCTATCACCGCATCCTCTGGATTTCCCGCGCCGGCGCGGACCTGGAAGAGCCCGCGACATCACATCAGGCCACGTCTCAAAAACCCTACAATATTGGACACTGGACGGATGGACTGACGGAGACCGGAAACCACAATTAAGTATGGTGTACCCGGAATTACGCATCTTTGTCTCATCTACTCCCTCGGCAGCCCCGCCCCATCGGGGCATCCTTGCAAATGCCACTTCCATAGCGCGGTTCTGACCCTGAAGCGGGCGGTCAGTGACTTGGCTTTGCCGAACGTCACGAGGCTCGCCAATCCCAGGAACACCACATTCAGGGTTAGGTTGGCGATCATCACGGATTTGAGGATTGTGGTTTTCGTGGGGCCGTAGTGTTTCTTGAAGAATAGGTAACGGGAGCGGTAAAATTCGATGCGGGCCGCGGCTTGATAGGCACTCGCGGTCGCGCCCTGGAGGTGGATCGCTCCGGCGCGGGGGGCGTGGATCACCTTCCAGGTGGGTTCATCGCAGGCGGGGCCGGCTTTCGTAGGGGCTACGCATGCGTCGCCCTCTTCCAACGCATTCGTTGCGCGCTCCTCAGAAGTGCCGGGATCGGGGGGGTTGTTCCGGAGGCCCTCACCCTGGCCCTCTCCCGGTGGGAGAGGGGAATCAGCACGTCCGGCGCGCTTTTCCGGATGGAGAGGGGAATGTGATGCGCGGGTCCGGTGCCGTGCGCGCTCCGGCAGGGCGGTCTTGCGCATTCGGACCGCGAGGTCGGTTTCTTCCAGGAAAAAGAAGTACCTCTCATCGAAACCGCGGATCTGATCCAGGGCCTCTCTTCTGATCATCATTACCGCGCCTATGAGGGCTTCGACCGGTTCAGGTTCGGTGAGGATTCGGTTCTTACCGGGGAATCTCCTGGGGAAGAGGCGCTTGAGGAGGCTCCGGTTGAGGGTTTCCGTGGCCAGGGTGGGGACCGCTTCGTATGAGGTCTGGAGCGTGCCGTCATGGTTGAGTAGCTGAGGGCCGGCCATTCCGATGGCGGGATCGTTCTCCATGAGGGTCATGAGCTTGGCCGCGCAATCCTTTTCAAGCATCGCGTCGGTATTTACCAGGAGCAGATATCGGCCGTCTGCCTTTTCCAGGGCGCGGTTGTTGGCCGCGGCGAATCCCAGGTTCCTCCCGGGTTCCATGACAATGACTTCGGGGTATTGCTCCATGACCCGCTTGACCGAGTCATCAATGGAACCGTTGTCCACCACGATCACTTGCGGTCTCTGATCCAACTCCGAGCCGAATACGTGATCCAGGCATCGGATCAGGAGACCCGCGGTGTTCCTGTTGACGATGATCACGGATAGGGGGATCTGTGGGTTTGAGTTGCGGTTCATGGCCTGGTTTTTCGGGCCTACCCTCCGATCTGGTTCATCCCGATCTTCAGCCGCCCACGATTTGCACTGGCGCCCATTGGTTTGGCCAGGACCGCGCTTCTCAGGACTTGGGCCAGTTCATCCATTGAAGCCCCGTTTCTCAAGGGGGACTTGATGTCGATTTCGGAACCCGACATGAGGCACGGCCTGAGAGTGCCCTTTGCGGTGAGCCTCAGTCTGTTGCAGGTCCCGCAGAAGTGGCCGGTGATAGGATCAATCACGCCGATGCGGCCTTTCGCGTTTTTCAGTCTGAACATCCGGGCGGGACCGTCCAGATCGTCCCGTTCGCTTTCATCCAGGTCTCGCACGTCCTGTCTGATCATATCCAGGGCCCCGGTCGCGCTGAAGGATTCCGGAGCATTGTCCACATACTCGGCGTCAAAGGGCATTCGTTCGATGAATCTGACATCCACGGGTTGATCCAAAGTCATTCGAGCGAACTCGGGGATGTCGGGCTCGTTGATCCCCTTGAGCAGCACCACGTTGATCTTCACCGGATCGAAACCCTGTGCCATTGCCGCTTCGATTCCCTCAAGCACATTGTCCAGCCCATCGGTTCCAGTGATTCTCTCAAAAACCTCTTGCCGAAGGGAATCCAGGCTGACATTCACTCGTTTCAGGCCCGCATCCCTGAGTTCACGGGCCATCGCGGCCAAGCGGATGCCGTTGGTGGTGAGCCCCACATCCTCGATCCCATCAATCGCGGTGATCATGGAGACGAATTCCACAACGCCGCGTCGCACAAGCGGCTCGCCTCCGGTAATCCTGACCTTACGTATGCCCATGTCTCGGGCCACGCGCACAATGGTCAGGATCTCTTCGTACCTCAGTATCTCGCTATGGGAGGTTAGTTCCACACCCTCCGGCGGCCGGCAGTACGCGCACCTGAGGTTGCACAGATCCGTTATGGAAACCCGCAAATAGTCTATTTCACGTCCGTGGTGATCTATCAGCAAACGCGACATGGGTTTTCCTTGGCAGTGGCGGTAAGTTCCGATTCGCTTTCAAGAAAGGAAGGTCGGCGACACGTGAAGCGGACTCCATGGCCCGCGGCCCTGAGCACAAGAGCCCTCACCCTGATCCCACAGGCGCCATATTAAGCCTTCCGCCCGGTTTCCAGTGTGATCTAAATCCCCCCTAACCCCCCTTTTTCAAAGGGGGGAATCCGACCACCCCCCCTTTCGCAAGAAGGGGGGAATCCGAAACATCCCCCTTTGGCAAAGGGGGGCGGGGGGGATTTCCCGTATCCAAAGCCATGATTCACCGAACCGTTCTCCACGACTGAGCATTAAAGCGTCATGACTGTAATCCAAAGGTAACGCCTATGCCCCCTACCCCGCCCGGAACGCTGTTCTGTGAAGGACAATCTCTAGAGCTTTGCCACCAAATCCACGATCGACGCTGGATCCTTTCCGAAAAGCCTTATCAGGGGCACCTTGCCGATATCACCGCGATCAAAGATCGCGTCCGGGACCGCGCCCAACTCCTCCATGACGTCCTGCACGCCCCAGGCCAGGGTGCTTCCCTCTTCCTCCTGTACGTCGGGCGGGGTCCGGCTTCGATCAAACTCAGCGACCGTGTAACCGAGTTCCTTGATTCTTTTGACCAGGCCGTCCGAATAGACGATATTCATGGCCGCACGCCTGCCCGCGTCGTATTCCATTGCAGCCAGAACCAGGTCATGGATCTGACGTGACGCCCCGAATCGAGCGTCCGCCAGATTGTTGACCGTATTGCCCAGTCTGCAGATTCGCCCTGGAAAGGAAGCCACATCCTGGACAGACTCGGCAAACGGTATAGCGTATGCCAGGTTTGATTGCACCTCAGGAATCAGGCGGCTTATGTTCAGTCGTTTCAGGCGTTCCAGGGCCTTGTTCAATTCGTCGATTACGTGGGACCGGGCGATCTCTCTGGCTATGGTCGCGTAATGATTTGCAGGACCGATGCCCCGGCCTATCCTGAGAGAGAACCGCAACGCTCGAAACAGGTATCTCTTGGCCTCGTCAATGGCCTCCATAATCGGTGTTCCGCCTGCCAGAATGGTTGCTATACCGGAGGAGAGAGTGCATCCTGTGCCGTGAGTATGACGTGTGCCCACCCGTTTTGTGGAGAACTCGTAGTGTTGTGAACCGTCAAAGAGCACGTCCACGGGCAATTCTTCCAGGTGTCCTCCCGTCACCAGCACATACCTGGGGCCCATCTTTTGAAGGCGTTTGCCGGCCTTTTTCATGCCGGCTACGTCCGATATCTTGCGGCCCGTAAGGATTTCAGCCTCGGGTATGTTGGGAGTCAAAATATATGTGAGCGGGAACAGACGGCTCACCATGGCTTTTCGCCCGAGTTCATCCAGAAGTTCCGTGCCTTGGGACGAAAACAGTATCGGGTCCACAACCAGCTTTTCAATCTTGTAACGCTCGATCTTCTCGGCTACGATTTTCACTATGTCGGCGTTGGCGAGCATTCCGGTCTTGACGCTGTCCGCCCCTATGTCACTGAGAACCGATTCCATCTGCGCGGCCACGAACTCGGGCTCAATGGCCAGAACAGACTGTATTCCCAGTGTGTTTTGCGCTGTGAGCGCGGTCACCGCGCTCATTCCGTATCCGCTCAAGGCAAGGATCGTCTTGAGATCCGCCTGTATGCCGGCGCCGCCACACGAATCGGAACCGCCGACGGTAAGGACTGTCCGCATTATCATCCTGTTTCGGTTTCCTAGGAGATTCGTCCCAAAGTAGCATGAATCGCCCAACTATTGAAGCGCTACGCGGTCACGGTTCGGGCACAGGCAGAGCCGCGGTCGCAAAGGAGGAATTGGCCTGGTCCGCGAGGGATGGATCTGAATGGCTCGTGATCAAACCTTTTTCCCCCGGGTCTGTTGATGGCCCCGGGTCGCTGGAGCGGTCGTTGTTGTTCAACACTTCCGCCCAGGGAATTCCTTCAAGGAATTCCTCCAAATCCGAGCTGATTTCCGTGTGATCATGGTCTTCAGAAATTACACGGGGGGATTGTCGCATAGGCGAGGCTGATTGGGAGTCGACCAAACCCTCCTCTTGGGAGTCAGTGATCCCATGCGCGTGGCTGTCTTCGGCAACTTGGGCGGCCGCGCGGGCTCGACCAATAAACCTCCGGGCCGGAAGCAAACCGAGTGCGATGAGGCCGACCAGCGACAGGCCGATCGGCAAATACCGCCCCACACCAGGGCCTCCTTTCATAATCACGGCCCAGCCCTTCTTCGAGAGCACGATTTCTGCGGCAATGGGCCCTGTCAACCAGTTCCCATCAATTCGAACCCCCGAAATTTCTCCCTCGATTCCCGGTTGTCTGCCGGAGACCCGGGCCAAATGGGCCTCCCGGTTTGAGTCTTGTGACGCTGAAGCCAGAATCCTGTTGATGGGCCTTCTGGAAAACTTCGCTCTTATGAACATGTCGCCCCGCGCTCCGTGTGCAAGCTTACGGGTTATGAAAAAACAGCCCGACTCCTGATGGTCCTGAAAATGCTCTTCAGCACCGTGCATCTGCGACTTCAAGCCCGCGAATGAACTCACCTGGGTCCGCATTTCCAATCCGGACTTGGAGACGGGCAGATCGCCCACCATTCCCAGTATTTCTCCATCCCCGTCAATGACCTCCAGGCGCTGTAAATCCGAAAAGCGGCTTCGCAGGGAGTGATAGATCTGTTCCGATGGTTCCATGGAATGCAGGTCGCGCTCTCGAAGATTATGGGTGGCCGCACCCATGACCGCGCTGCGTGTTTCTATGACCACACCGATTTCCCGGACCAGACGATGCAGTTGGTCGGTGATCAGTTTCTTCTCCATTGGGAGCACCAGTCCAACATACCCGAGCACGCCGATCAGTATCGACACACCCGCAGCGCCGACCAACAAGGCGCGCATTGTTTTCTTGGTCTTGAGGGCCGGGCCCGGCTGAGTCGACCGCGGTTCATGATCGGTATATTCCGGCCGGTCATTCCGGGGCATCCCGCCCTGGTTCCCGACGAGTCCATCAGGCTTGCGGGAATGCTTGGGATTGACTGCACGTCGTTTGCTCTGTGTATTCATTTTCTTTTCCGATCCTATTGGATTTCTCGGCAAGGCCTTGACAATTCTCGGCTGGGGATTAAATATAGACCATGAGGACAATATTTCGGACAATCACACTTGATTCAAAAGGAGGACGGCATGAAAAGATTTATGCTTCCGAGAGCCGCTCACTGTAGCGAAGGCTGTAGTATCGGGTCCTGAGCAGGACATAAAAAGGCTCACTAAACACGAAACAAGAGCCGGCATGACGGGTTTGGGCCCGCTGACCGGCTCAATTCGTTTTTGGTCACAGGAGATACCGGCGCCGGTTTGGCCGGATCTCGGTTCCGCTCCACGGTTCCGTCTCGCGGATCCCCGATGCAATGAACTGGACCAGCCCTGTCATGGTGAGGCTTCAATCTGTCTTTCTCTTTTCATTAACCGAGTCGTGTTGATGCAACTCCGTTCACAGGTGCGGCTGAACCGAAAGCCGGTTCGCTGCGTCGTCCTCCTCTTTGGAATACATCTATCAGGAAATGTAGCCAAAAGCAATGACAATTTAGGCTATTAACTCGATTTAATCATGCATTGCTTTAAGATTGGCGGGTGTCGTCAAGAGCACTGTTTTCCCTGGACGCACTCACGCGATTGGGATATTGTTCCGGAACGTAACCGTTCACCGTGAACCGTACAAACTCCTGGAGTTACGTATGGGGGAGGTTTGGAGGGGGAGCTACTGGGCGTAGGGCCAATTTGCGAGCCGGTCGGTGTGGGACTTCATTGATAAGTCCGTAGCGGCCCGCCGGGCGTGGGTGCTTCGAGAAAGGTTTTGGGTTTATGCTTCGCACGGGGACACCAGGATATCGAGGTATGGGCCTACTTGGTCGAAGAACGGATATATCGTGGAGAACCTATTGACACCACGTCGAGTGGGCCCTCCATTCTCACCGGGCGCAGAACCGCTTCAAGCCCGGTGAACCACTACTCCGAAACCATTTAGCCGACATGAACGTCGGTAAGGGCAATTTATTGGAGGCACTGTGTTGAATGAGAAGGTGATCCGGAGCATCAAACGGGCGCCGGTAATGGTCGTAGGCGACGTGATGGTGGATGAGTATGTTGTCGGCCACGTGGATCGCATTTCACCGGAGTCGCCGGTTCCCGTGCTCGTAGCCAGAGACAGGCTTCGTAGGCTCGGGGGCGCGGGCAACGTGGTGGCCAACCTGGTTTCCCAGGGAGCGGCGGTGGCATTGCTGGCCGCGATCGGCGCGGACAATGCCGGGCATTGGTTCAAGAACCATTGCGAGGAACTCGGTGTGGAGACTTTTTGGTTGAAGGAGCTTGATTCTCGCCCCACGACGATGAAGACAAGGGTTGTTGCAAAGCATCAACAGATTGTCCGCATAGATGATGAACACCCGGCCGGCATCCCGCCTGAAATAGAGAAGGAAGTCCTCCCGGCGATCACGTCGGTTATGGCCCAGGTGAAGGCTGTAATCGTATCCGATTACGGCAAAGGGTTCCTGACCCCCAATATTTTGGAGACAATAATGTCCTCCGCCAGAGAGAACGGCCTCCCCGTCCTGGTGGACCCAAAGGGGCTCGATTACACACGCTATCGGGGGGCTACATACATAACCCCCAACGCCAGAGAGGCGTCACAGGCCTCCGGGATTGAACTGGTGGACAGCGAATCCATCGCTGAAGCGGGACGTATCCTGCTGGCTCAGGCCGATGCCGAGGGCGTGGTCTTGACCCGCGGACGGGAAGGGTGCACGCTCATCACACGGGACAAGGTCCTGGACTTTCCTGTAAAGCCTGTTGAAATAATCGACGTGACCGGCGCGGGTGACACCGTCGCTGCCACATTGACACTGGCCGTGGCCAGCGGGCTGTCCATACAAAACGCAATCAGGATGGCCAACATTGCAGCTTCACTTGTGGTTTCCAGGTTCGGCGCGGCTACCGTCACTTTGCAGGAGATCGTGGACAGAGTAAACGAGACATCACCGGATACGAAAACGCTGAGTTTCGGGGAAATGGCCACTGTGCTTCGCAGCCCCAGGATGCAGGGTAAGAAAATCGTTTTCACGAACGGCTGCTTTGACCTTTTTCACACGGGACATTTGGAGACACTGCGTCAAGCCTCTACCATGGGTGACGTGCTGGTTGTCGGGATCAACTCGGACAAATCGGTCGCGAGCATAAAGGGCAAAGGACGCCCCATCATCTCCCAGTCGAATAGGGCCGAATTGGTAACATCTCTAAGCTTTGTGGATTACGCTGTGTTGTTCGACCAAGACACGCCTCTTGAACTCATAAGAGAAGTTCGCCCGGACGTGCTGGTGAAAGGTGAGGACTGGAAAGGCAAGAAGGTTGTGGGGGAAGAAATTGTCAAGGCCAGAGGTGGTCGGGTGGAATTCATCCGCTACAGTTCCGACATTTCCACATCCAAGATCATAGAGAAGATTCGTCAAAAGGCATGACGGAAGCTGGAGCTTCTCATCATACCGTTTCGCGAATATTATTGTAATCCGGGTTTGCCGCGAGAGAGGTCTGTGTCAACGAGCAGTCCGTGGCTTCGCGCAAAGCATAGACCCAACGGATCGGGGTCAGGTCTTGCTTCTTGCCCTATTCCTTTTGCGGCCATGAAGCGAATCAAGACACAAGACCCCCACCTTGCGATGGGATTCCCGCCGGTCATCCCATCCTACGTGCTGTTTTTAGGCATGTAAGTTGGTATCAGGGGCTCCTAGAGTTTTATTTCTATGATGGAGTTCTTCTTGAGTTCCTTCATCCATTCCTTCATTCGGAGCTTCATTTTCTTGGCCGCGAGGATTACTGAGATCTTTTGTCTCACCTTTTGGTACTCTTTCTCTTGAGCGGGCGTGAGCAATCCGAGGGACTCCTTCGGCTGTTTCGGGGCCTTGGCCGAGTTGGATTGGCGATCGTTTTTCGCTTCCCGGGACTCTGATCTCTTCTTTTGGGCGGCCTCTCTTCGTTCTCGCTGCCTTTTGCTTCTTTCCGCAGCTTCTTTCCATTGCCTTTCCAGGTGCTTACGGTACTCCTTCGGAAGGGGTATCCTTTTCTTTTTTCGACCTTTCGCGTCTTGTAGGTAGAGTAGAATAATACCTTTGGGGCCTGGCAAAGGCCGCGTCGCATGTCCGACTTGGAGGCTTCTGACCAACTGTTGCCAGTCCGCCTTGAGTTCCGAGGATTTCATGTATCCCAGATCGCCGCCGGCTGTCGCAAACGGGCCTTCGGAATACTTCTTGGCAAGCTTGCCAAAATCCGCGCCTGTCTGTGCCTCTACATAGATCTTGGTTGCCCTGTCCATTACCTTCTTCCGGACCGACTTCTTGGCCCCGGGAGGAATCGACAGGACTAATCGCCTCAATCTGACTTTGCCGCCCACAAACACCGTCATGTGGGTGGGGATTTCACGTTCATGCACCTCTTGCTGATTTTCGGGAGCGTTCTCGCTTCGAAACAGCTTTTGGTACTGCTCATCAATCTTGTCTTGATTCCTCCTGAAGTAGATCTGTCTTTCCTCTTCGCTCAAAGGCACCTTTTGCCTGACCTCCACGGACATCAATTCCCCCAGCAGGATATGGCGTTTCATTAGTTCTCGGTATTCCACATAATTCGTGCCGTTCGCGGACAGAACAAGTACAAACTGACCCCGGGTCAGCTTGTTGCGCTTCCTATTCGCGTCTATTGTCACATCGACCGCTTTGTCCGGAATCTTGAGGCCTTTGCCGGCAGCATCCTGTTCCATGAGACGCATCACTATCAGCTCATCGAGTATCTCCCTTTCGGTCGGCACTTTGTTCAGGGGGGCCAAGCCGAGGTCCAGGTTGAAGTTTCGCCTGATGAAGGGACGTTTGTGTTTCCGGATGTCCGAAACGAGTATGACGTCGCCATTCACAATTGCGGCCACCCTATCAGTGTAGACCTCGCCCCATACGGGTGAGGCCAAACTCAGGGAAGCAAGGAGCAAGAGAAAGACCTTGGGTATTTTCAGATTCATTGTTCCTGATCCGACAAATTTTCGGGGCTTGTTCCGCTGCGTGCCAGGGCGCGTCCAGGGTGAAGACTACACCATGCGACAGCAGAGTCGCAAGAAGCGTGTGCAGTTTTCCGTCCGCGTCCCGGAGGGACGACTGAAAATCGGGGCCGCGCTATGAGAGAATTCAAGCGTCCCTCCGGGACAGCAGACTGAATCTAGTGACGTACGGTTTTCCGCAAACTCTCCATGAGTTCACCAGCCTGAACGATTTGGGATTCCGGGTCCACCTTCCCGATCCTATAGGTCAGCCGATCACCGGGCAGGACACGAACTCGCCCCGCCTCTTTCTGTGCCCAGGCAATCAGCAGTTCCGGATCCAGGGGAGTTTCCGGATCGAAACTGACAACCAGGTCGCGTCGATTGTAGCCGAGTTTGACGATTCTTATCCGTTTCATGGCAACTCTGATTCCCATTATCCGGATCAGGTTACCAACCTGCTCCGGGGGCGCGCCGTAGAGGTCCATCATTTCTTCTTCGATCCGGTCGATCTCGGTTACAGCTTCCGCCCTTGACAGCCGCTTGTAGAGGTTCATCCGCTGCCTTGGGTCGGGAACGTATTCCTCGGGGATCAGCGCTTCCAACCTGAGTCTTATTTCCGGGTTTATCTTGGGGTGCGGCTTTTCACCTTTGATTTCCCTTACCGATTGCTCCAACAGATCCAGGTACATCTCGTATCCCACGAGATTGACGTGTCCGGACTGGGAAGTCCCCAACATATTGCCCGCGCCTCGGATCTCCATATCCCTCATTGCAATTCTGAAACCTTGGCCGAGACTCGAGTGCTCCTGGATCACGGCGAGCCGTTTGATTGCGTCAGGAGTCATGAGGGACTCCGGCGGGGTGAGGAGATAAGCGTATGCCCTGGACTGAGACCTTCCCACGCGCCCCCTGAGTTGATAAAGATCCGCGAGCCCGAAGGTGTCGGCTCTTTCGATGATTATGGTATTGGCGCGCGGAATGTCGAGTCCCGACTCGATGATACTGGTACAAACGAGCACATTCAGGTTTCCGCTGACAAAGTCCGTCATTACTTGTTCAAGATCCCGGTCGGCCATCTGGCCGTGGGCCACGCGAAAAATCCCTTCCGGCGCCAGCTTCTGAAGTGACGCGGCCCTTTTGAATATGGTGCGTACTCGGTTGTGCACGTAGAAGACCTGCCCCCCCCTCTGCACTTCCCTCAGAATTGCCTCTCTGATAACCTCATCGGATTGCCGCACCACGTGGGTCCGAATAGACTTGCGGTTGAGCGGGGGTGTCTCGATCACGGACAAGTCCCGTATCCCCGTCAGTGAAAGGTTGAGTGTGCGTGGGATGGGCGTGGCGGTCAGAGTCAGCACATCGACCTGGGCCTTGAATTTCTTGATTTTCTCCTTGTGCGTTACCCCGAATCGCTGTTCTTCATCTACCACGAGAAGCCCAAGATTTTGAAAAGAAACATCTTTGTGCAACAGCTTGTGGGTTCCGATGACTATGTCGAGTGTGCCCTTTTTCAGTCTCTCCATGATATCTCTTTGGTCGGCTTGTGTTCGGAACCGGGACAGCGCGTCTACAACGATTGGGTAGTTTTCGTACCTGCGTGTGAAAGTGTCGTAGTGTTGCTGGGCGAGCACGGTCGTCGGAACGAGCACGGCCACCTGTCTTCCGTCCATAACCGCCCGGAAGGCCGCCCTGAGAGCCACCTCAGTCTTACCGTAACCCACGTCGCCGCACACGAGGTGGTCCAAGGGTTTGTCGGAATCCATGGATTGCATTACATTGTCGATGGCTCGCGCCTGATCGGGGGTCTCCTCGAACTCAAAAGCTGCTTCGAAAGCCGCGAAGCTCTCGTCGCACGGAGAATAGGGATCTCGTCCGGACACTTCTCTTTTTGCGTAGATTCTTAGTAGTTCGTGAGCCATTTCCCGAATGGACTGCTTCACCCGAGCTTTGGTCTTGGCCCAGCCCTTGCCGCCAAGGCGGTCTATCTTGGGAGGCTCTTGCGACCCTGAAACATATTTCTGTATTACCTGGAGGCGCTCCAGGGGATGGTAGAGCAGGTCCCCCCCCGCGAACTCGATTACCATGACTTCGCCTGGAATCCCGTCGAAATCTTTTCTAATCAGTCCACGGAATATCCCGATTCCGTAATCCTCGTGAACTACCGCTTCATCCTCGGCCAGATCGGCCAGTGAGGAAACCAGAGTTCCCCGCGCCCTTCTCGGGGCCGCACTCCTCACTCTGGCGCCGAATATCTCTTCCTCGGTGATAACAACCCGCCGCGCCTGCTCCATCCGAAAACCGGAAGAAAGCTCCCCTATGTAAACGCGTATGCCGGGTGTTGGGTCAGAGTCGAGATTGGAGCGGTCAAATCCTTCTCCCTGGAAGTCCAACTCCACAGAATAGGGCTCCAGCAATTTCAGGAGGCGCAGGGCTTGTCCTCTGGTATGACTGACCATGAACACTTCGTTACCGGTGTCCCGCCATTCCCGGAGGCGCTGGACAAGTAGCTCCATCCCGGTGTCGTACGCCTTGGATCTCAGTAGTTCCTGCCTGATGTCGCTGTTCGTGCCGCATTTCACCCGCACCGCGGCTTGATCCTCCTGCTCCAACTCCAGGGGGCCCATGATCACGGTTCTGAAATCCTTGATCTTCCGCATGAATTCTTGGGTGCTGAGAAAAAGATCTTCGGGCCCCGCTACCGGACGACCGTCTTCCGCGGCTGATTCCCATCCTCGGAAGACCTCTTCTTGCAGTTCTTCGAGCCCGCGGGCCAGAGTGTCGTGATCAGGCAGAATCAATGTGGACTCGGCCGGCAGATAATCCATCAGAACTTCCAAATCCGGGAAAAAATAGGGGAGATAATGATCCGCGCCCGGAAAGCGCCGCCGATGACCAAAATCTTCCAAAAGCCTTTGCCGGATGCGCTTTTCAACTCCTTGTTCTTCACACCGGTCCACGATTGCTTTCAGGCCCTTCTTGAGCGCGGTGTCATCCGGCACCAGCATGTGCATCGGACCGACCTGGACCTCGGTGAGGCTTTCCTTGGATCGTTGATTGGAAGGATCGAAAAACCGAATCGATTCGATCTCATCTCCTATCTGCTCAATTCTGACCGGGTACGGATAGAATGGTGGATAAAAGTCAATGATGAAGCCCCGGACCGAAAAATCCCCCACATCCTCCACAAGAGGCGCCCGCGTGTAGCCCGCGTACACAAGCCGCTCGAGCAACCGCTCCCGGTCCAGTTCCTGTCCCACTGCCAAAGAAAAACTGTTCCGAGCCACCGCGCGCCTGGGGAGCACCTTCCGCAACAGCGCGTCCAGACCCACAACAACGACCCGGGGCGGCTTGGCTTCAGAAAGCCTAAACAGGCCGGCTGTACGGCCCATCCACACGTCCGTGTCCAGACCCCCGACCGAGTAAGGGAGCATGTCCGACGAAGGATAAAGTGACACCGGATCGGAAAGCTGTTCCGCAGCCGACTTTTCCACCCCCAGGTAGAAACGAACATCCCCCGCGCATCGGGCGGCCGTGTCCCCATCCGGAAGCACCATTACCAGCGTACGCGCTCCGTTCCTCACCGCAGCCGATGTCAGAAAGGAGGGGGCCGAACCGGCCGGCCCATAGATTCCTCCATTTTCCGTAGATTGGGAAAGAAACCGGACGGCTTCATCAAAGGGGGTGAATATCTGATGCGATAACTCAGCGGCTTTCATACTGATGTGAATCTAATCCAAGCGTTGATCCGACTGCACAGACGGCCGGTCAACAAATAGAAGCTTCCAGGGGCGAGACAAGCCTCCGATCAATTCCGGTAGATCCGGGGATGGAAGTGTCCCATGCGGCGGTGCGGCCCGTGAAGTCCAGTCATATCATGATATATTGGGTGAGTCCAGAAATAGCTCTGTCCATATCGCGCATCAAGAAAAGCTTGGGCGCTCTCAGGGCCCATTCCGGTTGTGTCGGTAAGTGCCTTCCATCCTTTCCCCGGAAACAGGGGTTATGCTCCTTTTTGATAGAGTTTTGATAAAAGCCAAATTTTTGTCCCATCTTTTAACAAATGGAAGTGTCTGATAAACAAGCGTTTGTTAGCTTATGGCGCCACAAAGCTTTTGATTAATCAAGACTCTTATTGGTTAAATCCTTGTCTCTTCGGGCAAGTTGCCATTTGGACCGCCTGCGGTTTCCCTCATTTTGGATAATCCCTTTTCTTGTGAGTTCGCGGAGGAGATGAACCAAATGCTTCTAGCGGGGCTCTGCGATTGAATCCTCGCCGGACAGATCCTCCGCGATTCCCCGCAGCTGATCCAGGGCGCTTTCTAGGTCGTCGATCATCTCTTGCAGGATCACATCCGGGGCGGGGAGGTTTTCGGAATCCTCCAGGCTTTCGTCTCTTATCCAAAAGATGTCCAGGTTCAACTTGTCCCGTTGGATCAGTTCCTCGTAATCGAATGAGCGCCACCGACCGTCTGGGTTATCTTGAGACCATGTAGGTTGGCGGTCATGCCGGTTGACCGGGTTGTAGAGATCCACGAACTCATCGAGGTCGGACCGCTTGAGTGCCCCGGTCTTCAGGGTGAAATGCTTGTTGGTGCGCAGGTCGTATATCCAGAGCCTTTTGGTCCAGGGAGTCTCGGAAGCCGGTTTGCGGTCAAAGAGGAGCACGTTTGCCTTGACTCCCTGGGCGTAGAATAGACCTGTGGGAAGGCGTAGGAGCGTATGGACCTCGCACTGATTGAGGAGATTGCGACGAATTGTTTCTCCGGCTCCGCCCTCGAAGAGCACGTTGTCCGGTACGACGATGGCTGCTCGTCCGTGCGGTTCCATCAGGGTCTTCACGTGCTGGACGAAGTTGAGCTGCTTGTTCGAAGTCGTGGCCCAGAAGTCTTCTCGTTCGATGGTCTCTTTTTCCTTCAGGATTTGGCCTTTTCCATTGACTATCGTGGTGCTGCTCTTCTTGCCGAAGGGGGGATTGGTGAGCACCATCTGGAAGCGTTCTCCGGGATCAGAGGCAAGTGAGTCGGCCACCGAAATGGGCAGACCGTTGCCTCCGATGCCGTGCAGCATCATGTTCATACCGCAGAGGCGGGCCGCGCTTTGTACAAGCTCCCATCCTCGGAAAGCCTCGTCTCTGAGGAAGCGTTTCTGGTCCTTGTCCAGCTTGTGGTGATTCACGATGTAATCGTGCGCGGCGAGGATGAAACCACCGGTGCCGCAGGCTGGGTCACAGATCCGCTCTCCGGGTCGAGGAACCATGACATCCACGATGGCTTGAATAAGCGGTCGGGGAGTGAAGTACTGTCCTGCGCCGGACTTGGTGTCCTGGGCGTTCTTTTCGAGAAGGCCTTCGTAAGCGTCTCCCTTCACGTCGGCGCTCATCATGGACCAGTTCTCTTTGTCGATAAGGTCAATGATCAAGCGTCGGAGCTTTGCCGGGTCCTGGAACTTATTCTGAGCCTTTCCGAAGATCAGGCCAAGCAGACTATTTCCTTTTCCGAGTTCTGCGAGAATGCGCCGATAATGGTCAAACAGATCTTCTCCGTCCTTTTTGAGCAGGCTTTGCCAGTTGTAAGCCGCCGGTATTGGGCTCTTTCGATTGTACGGTGGTTTCGAGCGCTCATCGGCCATCTTGAGAAAAAGGAGGTACGTGAGCTGCTCCACGTAGTCTCCGTAGCTCATGCCGTCGTCACGTAGCACGCTACAGAAGTTCCAAAGTTTCTGGACTATGCTAGCTGCGGTCATTTCATTCCCTTCAGGAGGTTTTCGTTCTTGCTGACACCGACGCCGGGCTCTCTCGCTTTTTCAACGGCAATTCCACCTGAACCGGCTCAACGTTTTCTTTCCTTTTCGGCTTGTCACTTGGCTTTCGTGTCTTGGACCTTTTCTTTGCCGCCTGCTCCTTCTCACGTTCGGCCTTGATCAGCTCAAGGAGCGCAGAAGCCGGTTCGTCACTAGAGTCCTGGGGAACTAGGCGTCCAGAGAATGCCTTTCTCAAAATGGTCTGTTTCAGACGCTCTGCACGACTCAGATTCACTCTGACAATGTGTTCAGTCTCCCACGCCACCGACAAAAGCTCCTCGACTCTTGTCGTGATTTCTTGCTGCTCCATGAAAGAAGGTAATGGTATCGGCATGACAGAGAGTTTGGTTCCATTTACGTTTGCCTGCCCGACCTGCTGAGATACCACGGATGCTATGTACTTGCGTCCATAGCAGGAGTTTATGAACGAGGACAGTAAGTCTGGATTGTAGGCTGTCATGTTGGTTCGGACTCTGATTAAATACGAAGCGAACACGGCCTGGGGGTGATGATCCTTGTAGACGGCTGTTTTACCCACTAGTTCGGCACTATTGGTCCTGTTGAACAAGACGTCGCCGGGTCCGAGCACAAACTCTTCAGTCTGCACCCAGTCTGCTGGCAAGTACTTCAGAACATCATAATTCAGATCTCCATCCTGAATGTTACCCATGCGAAGAACGATTATCCCTTCAGGAGACTGCCCAGCTTTTTCAGAAGTACCGTATTGAATCAACTCAGCAACAGTCGTGACGTTTGTCCACACCCACCCATCAGGCAGCTCGGGCAACCCGTCAGTGTCCGGCACCTTTGGCTCCTTGTATTTCTTCTTCCACTTGTCGTCTTTCGGGATCTTACCTTTGGCCTTCATCTTGGCCAATTCCTGCTCTTCCCATTTGGCTCGGCGTTCGGCCAGTATGCGTTTGAGAAGCAGATCCGCAGGCTCAATCTCGCCTTTGTGCCTTTCTCGCCATTCCGCTGTGAGCTTCCCTTCCACGGCGTATTTCAGGACGGCTTGGCGGTAGCGTTTGAGTTGGGCTTGGACTCGCCTAAGATTATCGACCACCGAATCGAGATCTGTGATTATTGCCTCAAGTCTTTCTGCTATCCGTCGCTGTTCTTTCTGAGGTGCCAGCCAAATAGGTATCCGTCGCATTGCCCTCTGATTCAACTTGAGTCTCGTTGTCCCCGTAACAAAACCCGAATAATCAAACTGGTCGAGATAGTATTTTAGATATTGGGCGGGTACACTCCCCAAACAACGAAGAACGTGAGCATGATTATTCACCCATGATTTCCCTCGGATGATATAGGATTTCGGCTTAGTGGAATCGAGGAAGGGGGCCCCGTCCTCACCGAGTAACACTAGTTCTTCGTCGAAAAGGTGGTCGTCTATCCATCCAACTTGGCCTGTAGCCCCAAAATAGGGGATTCTTCTTTGTCTTTTTTCTCGATCTTTTGCGTTTATTGGTATTCGCTGGCTGTCGAGTATCTCCACCAACTTTTCAAGAGGCGCAACGGTCCACCCCTCCGGAGTGGCTCTCTCTGTATCATTCCTATACTGTTTCACGCTGCCAGCACCTCATTCAACTCATCAAGCATCGTCCACAGGTCATCTCCGAAAAGATGATGGACCTTGCCAAGACCGCCATGTTGAGCAAAAGGAACTTCCTCGAAGTCGTCCCTCTCAATGCGTAGACTCCCGGCATAGTGTTCTCGGATCATCTCCAGCCAACGCAGTTGCTCTTCAGAGAACTTCTTGCCCCCGGCCTCCTGTCCTTTCAGCCAATCGTCAAAGCGTTCCTGAACTTCCTCAGAATAGGGTTTCAGTTCATCCTCCTGGTGAAGAGCAAACCGGATCAGGGAAACGATGTCCGTGAGCAGTCGTTGCGCGCCCGCGCCCTTCACTTTGGATTCCTCCAAAGCGGCGTAGGCATTCCATAGCCTTCCCACTTCCATGAGATACGGAGGCCTTTTGATGTGGTTGGCCAACTCCTTGATGTCTTCAAATCTCAGCCGCGCCTTGTATGGCCTACTGTACAGGATCTGCAAAGCCGTGATTTCGTCCTTGTGCTCTTCGATAAACTCCTCAAAAGACCGGACCAATCCTTTTGCCTTTTCGAGCGCTTCGGCGCTGAATTCGGCCTCCAATATTACATCTTTGCTAATGTGGTCAAGGGTTTGCTCTGCGGTCTTGTGCAATTCCACCAGCTTCTTGCGGAATACCGGTTTATGGAGAGGCTTCACAGCTTCCTTGATGATCTTCTCGGCCGCTTTTTTGATCATGTCCTGAGTGGGCTCGTCAACTCCCGGATTATCCAGCTTTGCTTGCTCTACGTGCCGATCCGCGTCCAATGCGCCCACAAGCTCTTGTGTCAGATTCCGGAGGCTCAACCCGCCGGCTGCCTTTTCAATCTCTTCTTTCCCGTCCGGCCCGATCTTATTGTCCATGCGGGCGAACCGCCCCGCTATCGAAGAAATGACATCCGGCTCAGTATTGCCCAGAGCAACCGACTGAAGGAGCTTTTCCAATGAATGAGACCGTTTCTTCTCCAGGGGCCTGGAATCCGTCTTGACCTTCTCACTCACACCAACCGCGTCCACGATCACGTAATGGGTTTTGGCATTTGCATCCGGTGTCACAGCCTGAAGATCTCCGGCGTTGATGACTCGGACGCCCCTGCCCTTCATCTGCTCAAAGAATGAGCGGGACTTGATCATCCGCATGAAGAAGACGATCTCCAGGGGCTTAATGTCGGTGCCGGTTGCGATCATGTCCACACTGACGGCAATCCTTGGATTGAAGCTGTTCCGAAACTCTGCGATCAGTTCATCGGGCTTCTTGCCTGTGGTCTTGTACGTGATCTTCTGAGCAAAGTCATTCCCTTTTCCGAACTCCTCCCGCACGATTCTTACAATGTCTTCAGCATGGGAGTCGTCCTTTGCAAAGATCAACGTCTTTGGGACCTCAGTGCGGCCTGGGAAGATGTCAGTGAAGAGCTTGTCACGGAAGGTCCGGACTACGGTGCGGATCTGATCCAGGGCTACCACGTCTTTGTCCAAGGCGTTTGGGGCGTAGTCCAAGTCTTCGTCAAGCTCTTCCCAGCGAACCTCTCGTGTTTCTCGGTCACGCTTGTCAACATAATAGCCGGCATCGATCTTTGAACCGGATTGGGTTATCTGGGTCCGGATCTTGAACACATCGTAGTTCACGTTGACCCCATCAGCCACGGCTTGCTCATGCGGATACTCCATGACGAGATTCTGGTTGAAAAAGCCAAACGTCTGCTTGTTGGGCGTGGCCGTGAGCCCGATTATGAACGCATCGAAGTAGTCCAGCACCTGCCTCCATAGGTTATAGATTGAGCGGTGACACTCGTCCGTTACGATAACATCGAATGTCTCAATGGGAACGTCCGGGTTGTATGCTACCGGAGGGGGCTCTTTGAAAAGGTCCGAATGGTCGAACAGAGATTCTTCTTCCACCCCGGGATCAAGGTCCTCCCCCTTAAGGATTGAGTAGACCCTCTGAATCGTGGAAATGCAGACTCGACTGGTCGTGTCGATTTCGTTGGACTGCAAACGCTGAGCTATGAACTCTTCGGTGAATTTGAATGGAGCATACGGCGACTTGTACTGTTGAAACTCCTTGAGAGTCTGTTTCCCAAGGTTGGTGCGATCCACGAGGAACAGAACCCGTTTGGCGTCAGCGAACTTGATCAGACGGTAGATGAAGGTCACCGCGGTGAAGGTCTTGCCGCTGCCGGTCGCCATCTGAATCAAGGAACGGGGCCGATTCTCGGCAAAAGACTTCTCAAGATTCTTGATGGCCTTGATTTGGGCAGGCCAGAGGCCTTCCTCTTCGAGAGGGGGAATTTTGAGCAGTCGGGCTCGAAAGGTGTCAGGGACCGGACGAACTGGAGAATCTTGGCTGCCGGAGGTTGACGAACTCTCTGGGTCCTCAGTTAGCCAATCCGCCAGAGTCTTCGGTCTGTGAAATGAAAAGACCGGCCGTGAGCGAGAGGCAGGATCAAGCCCGTTGGTGAAAGCTGTCTCAACGCCTGTAGATTGATAGCAGAAAGGCAACGGTCTGAACCAGGCGGGTAGCTCGTGCGGAAGGCCATGTCCATATTTGTCCGACTGGATCTCCACGCCGGTCAGGGTGGTCCCCTTCTTCTTGGCTTCAATCACCCCGGCCGCCTGGCCGTCCACGTAGAGAAGATAGTCTGCAAATCCGTGTCCCGGCTTGAGCGGAAACTCTCGGATGGCCAGCCCAGGGTGCGCGTGAATATCAGCCTCGTCCACGTCACAGACGTGCCACCCTGCTGCCGATAGCATCTCATCGATTTGCTCACGCGCTTGCTCTTCAGGTTTCGCAGTCATCTCTTTACCTATGACACTTAGCGGCAGTACGGCTTTCTCCTTGAGAATTGCCGTTTCCAAGGCATCCACCACATAGCTGTGAACCAACTTTGAGTGATTCTTCCCGAAAGACCCGAATTTGTCCAGTAATTCCGCACCTGGTACTTCCCCGTCAATGAACACGACCATGCCGATCTGCTCGTCCTCGGAATGGAAAGCCTTGAGATAGTATTCAGTCAAGTCCTCGTAAGATTCGTACCGGTCCGGCCTGCCCGAAGTTCGCGTGTCGGATCCGGTCAAAATGGCTGGGCGATGATTACTGTTCTTCCGGTGGCACGATCGTTTCGAGCGCTGTGATGAGCGGCGGGATGTGGCGGGTGGCCACTTCCCAGAGAATATCGTAGTCTACCCCCATGTAGTCGTGGACTATGCGATGGCGGATCCCGGTAATCTGTTTCCACGGGATTTCCGGATGAGCCCCCCGCGCGGGGGTCGAGACTCGTGCCGCAGCCTCACCGATGGTTTGAACCAGATGAGCGATAACGAAGCGAAGATCCTCGTCCGCGTCGTAGTCGGCCTTTGTCTTTTTCGCCACGCGAACAGACACCTTGCGGGCCATGTCCAGCATGTGACCGAGATAAACCGTATCATCCCTCTGCATACAGCACCTCCGCCTCGGCCAGTACCCGATCCCTCAACCGCGGGTTGAGGTACTTGGGGTTGACCAGATCCACCTTCCGGCCACCAAACAGCGATGAAAGGTACTCCTCGATGTCCACGATGTCCCATCCCGGGGTGTGACCCGGAGCAAACTCCACGAGAACATCCACGTCACTTTCCGGGCCAAAATCGTCCCGCACGGCCGAACCAAAGCAGGCCATCCACCGAATATGACGGCTGCGGCAAAATTCCGTGAGCTTCTCTTTGGAAACATCAATGTGTATCACTTTCGCAGATCTCCTGTCCGGAAGAAGTCCCGGATCGAATTCGCGGCATTCCACTTAAGAAAGGGATTGGCCGTCTCCAAGGCATCCATCACATAGCTGTGAACCAGTTTAGGATGATTCTTCCCGATAGTCTCGAATTTGTCCAGCAATTCCGCACCTGCTACTTCCCGGTCAAGGAGCATGACCTTTCCCATGTTGCGGGAACGCTCCGAATAGCGTGGCAGCCGCGAAATACCCGCGGTCGTTGTAGTTTTTCTCAGGCAAACGCGGCATGGTGGGTCCGACAACCCACGAAATCACGTGCTGAAAAAAAATCAGGTCGTAGATTTTGGATTCGTTTTCCTGTTGACATGTGCTTCGACAAATCTCTAGGATTGTGTTCACGGATTCCTTCAGTTTCTTCGCGCGTGAGCCTGCGGGTTTCCGATCAGATTGATGAGGCCGAACCATGAAACGAGTCCTGGTAGTAGATGACGAGGAACATATCTGTGAGCTGTACAAGATGGAACTGGAGGACGAGGGGTATTCCGTGACAATCGCGGATTCGGGAAAGGAAGCGCTGGAGGCCGTGGAAACCGCTTCCCCGGATCTCATTGTCATGGATATCCAGATGCCGGGAGTGAGCGGCATCGAAATCCTGGAAACGCTCGTGGGGCGAGACAAAGGCATTCCTGTCATCCTGAACAGTGCTTTCAGCCACTACAAGGACGATTTCACAACCTGGGGCGCCGACGCTTATGTGGTGAAGTCATCGGACACTACGGAACTCAAGCGCGAGATCAAACGACTGTTGGGCGAATGAACCTTCGAGAAGACATGAAGAACACCCTGTGCCTGTTGATGGCCGGGGGAAGAGGAGAACGCCTGTATCCGCTCACCAGGGAAATGGCCAAACCTTCGGTGCGGTTCGGCGGCATCTACAGGATCGTAGACTTTACGCTGTCCAACTGCCTCAATTCCGACATTCGCAGGATCTATGTGCTCACGCAATACAGGTCGGTCTCACTGGATCGCCACATCAGCCGGGGATGGAGCATATTCAACCCGGAACTGGGCGAGTTCATTGAATGCGTGCCCCCTCAACAGAGACACGTTGACCGATGGTACCGTGGGACCGCGGACAGCATCTTTCAGAATATTCACATCTTGCAAAGCGAACGGCCCGAACGTGTGCTGATTCTTTCCGGGGACCACATCTATAAGATGGATTTCAACGATATGCTGGCCTCCCACATGGAAAAGAACGCCCACTTGACCGTTGCCGGTGTGGAGGTGGATCGTTCGGAGGCAAGCGCGTTGGGAGTGATCGGTTGCGATGAGAACTTTCGGATCACCGACTGGGATGAGAAGCCCGCCGACCCCAAGCCGGTTCCGGGAAAGCCGGACAAGTCCTTTGTCTCAATGGGCGTCTACATCTTCAACACCGATGTGCTGGTGAAAGGCGTCATCGCGGATGCAAAGACCTCCACATCTTCCCATGACTTCGGCAAGGATGTGGTCCCGGGAATGGTCGAGAATCATCGGGTATTCGTGCACAATTTCAAAGAGCCGACGGACGCTCAGAGCCACTACTGGCGGGACGTCGGAACATTGGACGCGTACTGGGAAGCCAACATGGACCTCGTGTCGGTCACGCCTCAGCTCAATCTGTATGAGGAGCAGTGGCCGGTGCGAACATATCAGAAGCAGGTTCCCCCCGCCAAGACGGTCTTTGCCGGCGGTGAAGACGAGGCCGGAGCCCGAGTAGGGACGGTCCTTGATTCACTGATTGCCGGAGGGTGCATCGTATCCGGCGGGAAGGTGCAGAACTCCGTGCTCTCGTACAATGTGCGAATCAACTCTTTCAGTGTTGTGGAACAGTCCGTGCTTCTCGACGGCGTGGATGTGGGCCGTCACGCGCGCATCCGCAAGGCGATAATCGACGAGCAAGTTTCAATCCCGGACGGCTTCACCGTAGGATACGACCACGAGGAGGACTCAAAGAGATTCTCAATTTCCCCCGGCGGAGTGGTAATAGTTCCGCACGGGATCAGCCTTAAGTGATTCCCACTGCGGGACTCCGGCAGAACAGCGGTGCGAACAAAACATGATGATCTTGAGAGGAATTCATGCCTGAACTTACTTTACGAGGACGACGTCTGTGCTACGAAGCGCAGCCCGAAGATTTTGACAAGACTTCCCTTACCATAGTTTTCGTCCATCCTTCAGGAGGAGACTCAGGGGACTGGAAGGCCCAACTGGAAGGGCTGACCCATGCGGCCAATGTGGTGGCGCTGGACTTGCCCGGTCATGGAAACACGGACCCGCCCTGGGAGACCAGCGTAGGAGCGTATGCCGGCTGGGTGGAGGATTTCGTGGAGGCCCTCGGCCTGGAAAAGGTGGTCGCTGCAGGGTGCTCCCTGGGAGGCGCTATAGTTCAGTGGATGGCCATTGATCCCAAGCCGTGGCTTGTGGGTATCGGCCTGGTGGGCACAGGGGCCAGACTCAGGGTCCTCCCCGCAATCCTGGATGCTTGCCTCAACCAAGTGGAAAAGGCCTCGGAGATGATCTCCGACTTCGCCCTATCACCGAACGCAAGTGAAGCCCTGCGCGCTGAAACAAAAGACAAGTTCCTCAAGTGTCCTCCAGGGTTGATACACGCAGATCTCATCGCGTGTAACGACTTTGACGTGATAGACAGGCTGGGCCACATCTCTGTGCCCGTAATGATTCTTGTGGGACAAGAAGACCGGCTCACACCGGTTAAATATTCTGAGTTCTTGGACAACAAAATCCCCGATTCCCGACTGGAAGTAATCGCTCAGGCCGGACACATGGTCATGGCGGAACAACCCCGGGAGTTCAACAGGCTGCTGGGGGATTTTCTGTCAGGATTGAAAGCCTGACCCGTGATCGGAGCCGAGCCGGTGGTAGGTGCAGATCCTCTGATTCCCAGTCCCGGCGGGACTAGTACATCGTTTCAGAGTAACCGTTTACCGTGAGCGCGGTTCTTTCTGCGACTTCCAATGCAACATGCTTCAGTGGATCAGGCAGGTTGTGCTCTCATACTGAAAAGAGGTGCAAAAGGTGAATTGGCTCAGAAAACTCTATGATTGGGTTCTCACTTGGGCGGAGACGCGTTACGCTGTTCCTGCTCTGTTCCTGTTGGCTTTTTCCGAATCGTCTTTTTTTCCCATTCCGCCGGATGTGCTGCTGATCGCACTCGCCATATCCATTCCGTCACGCGCGTTTCACTATGCGCTGATCTGCGCGATAGGGTCGGTGCTGGGCGGAATGCTGGGGTACCTGATCGGATATCAGTTCATGGAGGCTGTGGGGAACAAGATTGTTCAGTTTTACGGGTTTGACGCTCAATGGGCATACGTTGGGGAACTATACAACGAGTATGCGGCCTGGGCAGTGGGCATTGCCGGCTTCACCCCGATCCCGTACAAGGTTTTCACCATAGCCGGCGGGGCCTTCAAGATAGATTTCCCTGTGTTTGTGCTCGTTTCAGCTTTGAGCCGAACAGCGCGGTTCTTTCTCGTCGGCGGGTTGATCTACTTCTTTGGACCTTCCATCAGGTCGTTCATCGACAAGTACTTCAATATTCTGGCAATCATGTTTGTGATACTGCTCATCGGAGGGTTTGTCCTCATCAAATATGTTATTCAGTAGGAGTACGCTCGCTTGCGCGCGTTTTTGTGGCAATTCGCTGATACCAAATTGCGTTCAAAGAAGTACAGTGTACAGGTGAGGGACCGAGTCTCAAAATCCCCCCTAACCCCACTTTAGCAAAGGGGGGCAGGGGGGATTTTTCCCTTCCGGACTTGAGCCACATGTTCCCTCTTTGAAAGCGCATTCGCATGAAAGTCCGGTGAAAACACCACCCCCATCAGGGACTACGTATGGGGTGGTTTGGAGGGGAGCCACTGCGCGTGGGGCGATTGAGCGGGCCTCGGACAGCTTACGTGACATGACAACTGTCGGTAGCATGACGTTCAAATGCTTGCCCGGCTAGGGCCTCCCCTCCAAGTCCATGCGCAGCGTGCGCTCTTCGAGCATCCTGTCCGAGGCGAAGCCCCGGACCAGTGAACAATGGAAAGGACTTTCATACTTCGTTGTGCCTATGTTTCTAGGCATGTAAGTTGGTACGGCATGCTGTTGATTTCAGTTGACATGTTCAAGCAACTGCTGTCGCGCGTGTTGAAGATCTTTGCTCGATGCGTTCTGAGTCTTCCCGAATCTAGCTCGCAGATAGATTTCCATGAATCTCGTCAGCGCGGCCCTGGTCCATGGTGCGCGTTCCAGAATGGCGCGAGCATTGTTCTCGTGCCACGGATGTACGCTCTTCAGGATTCCCTTTCTTACAAGATCTCTCATGGTGTCCCTGTAAACCGAGGGGAGATCTCGTCGTCTACGAATCCTGAGCATGACCAGGATGGCGGTTGCCACGATTCCCAGTCCCATGAGCGCGGCCGCTATTATGGCTATGGTTCGCCGTGATCCAAGCGAGAACCTCGGGAAGCTGAGTGTCCTGAACATTCGGACGATATCGCGGAGCAGCAGCATCTGATCGGATCGATCGAAATTGACTACCGCGTTGACCCAGCGGTACTCCATCCTATCGTAAAGGTCCGCGAGAGTGCTCCGCCAGGTTTCCGGTTGAATTTCCGCGCGAGTCAGCGGAGTCGCGTCCAAAATTGTCCAGACCTTGTCCCCAAGATCCGCTTCCACCCAGGCATGGGCCCTGGAGAATCTTACCAGGAATTCGTTGGGAACCGCGGTTCTTTCCATCCCGTAGAAGCCCTCCACCACCCTGGCCGGAACGCCCACGGTCCTCAGAAGGAGACACAACGCGCCGGCAAAGTACTCGCAGTTGCCGCTGCGCGTCTTGAATAGGAAGTGTTCCAGTGGGTGAACGTTCTCAGGCGGAGGTGGAGTTACGAGCTTGTACTTGATTCGCGACCGAAGTCCGGCCACCAGGGCATCGGCCTTTTGTCTGCGCGTAGAAAGGCCCCTGGTCAATTGCTCGGCCAATCGCCGTATTGCCGGTGTCACGCCTATGGTCTCCAGATGCACCGGGTCCTGTCTCCCTCCTGCCGGTATGGGGCGGCTGGACGCTATGATCTTGTACGAGTCGTTGAACAAAAAAGCCGAGTCAACCACCACCTCGCGTGCGGCATTTATGTAAAGCGGTTGACGGCGACGGCCATAGGCCCAAATGGGCAGACCGGCCACGTACAGATGCCTTGACACAAGCCCGAAGGGAATAATGTGGTATCTCAAAACCGTGGGGAGATCCTGGGGAACAGGTCCGCCTGTGGACCTTCGTTTGCGGGCCGGGCGCCACCCTCTTCCATCGCTCTTCTCCAGGACCCTGCCTCGCCAGTAAGAGTCCGGGGGTAGAACCCCGTACTCTAATCTTGCCATGAAAGCGATCCGTCGTCGGTCCTCCATGCTGACCATATCTCTGTACGTGATCTGCTTCTGAAGTTGACCCAGCTTTCCGCTCCCGGCAACCGCGGCCCGCAACCCCGGAAAAGCAGCAAAAGGCCGGGGCAACACAAAGAATAGCCCTATGGTCAAGGCCAGGACAAAAATGATGCTGCGCCGGAGATTGCCGTACCAACCGGGTTGAGAACGGTTACCGGGATCGGTTTGGGCCTCCTGTATAGCCGGAGTCCCGCTTCGAGCGATCTGGAACAGCAACAGCGTACACATCAGGGCGAACAGATAGAAAGGCAAGATCAGGGCAAACAGAAAATGATTGGTCAATATGCAGTTGACCAGCACAATCCCCACGGTCAAGAACAACAACTGGGAGATGTTCCTGTCGGTTAGTGGTGAGAACACTCGGATGAATATGAGTCCAGACGTGAAAAAAAGGAAGAAGATAGGCAATGTGTACCGTCGTTCCTCATCCGCCAGCACCCCCAGGGAGAGCAGAATCACATAAGGTATCAAGAAAATGGATAGAATTCGTTCGGACCAGAACCAGGGCCGCGCATAGTTTGACCTGCGAAGGGATAACGCGACCACAAGAATTGCCGGAAGAAACAGGGTAGGGAGCCCATTCTGGATGCAGGTCGCTGCAAGTGAAAGACCCACTGTAATAGCAAGAAATGTCTTGAAAGTCGTTGACTCGTCTCCGGTGATGGATATCGCCGGCGCGGGTCCTGAAACAGATCTTCCCTGCCCGATCCGGCCACGGGCTCTTCGTAAAAAATCGGCCGTCTTGCTCATTTCATTCCCTCGACCTGTTCCAGTGGAACTCTCCCCGGCTGTCTATCTCGACAGTCGTGGCAAGAGGATTGTCCCAAACATCGACTTCCGCTGGACGATTCTCCCACAACGCGAGTATGGTCAGCAGCTTCGTGGTGAAATCCTTGCCCACCCCGGGCTCAACCTTCAAGCCCGGTCCCTCAAGTGAAACCGGAGTCCCCAATCTTGCGAAGTGGACCACCAGAGAAGCCGCTCTTGATATGGCACGTTCCGACGCCGATCCCGCCAGGCGGACGACTATCTCTCCCGCGCCCTCCTCGGAATGTACCTTTGTAACGAGGTTTCCGGTTCGGGCAGTCATTTTCCACTCTATGTGCTTGTACGGGTCGCCCTGCACGTATTCCCTGAAATGATACGGGATTGTCCCGAAAGGGTCTGTTCGTTCCACTCCGCGTCCCGGATTTCCTAATTCAAAAGGTACCTGGTCGTCTACAGGATCGACTCTTGGAAAAACGAGCACAGGTTCGCGAGATCCGAATTTGCGGGAGTACCTTGCCAGGCCGAAAGGGAAACACGACGAGACCTTTCCCTCTTCGATCTCGTGGGCGCCCCTGGAAGATATGGAACACATGCTGCCGGCCGAGACATCTTCATCCACGGGAATATGTCGTAACCTCAAGCTCCTTCCCTTGTCCAGCAGAGGATAAGCCTCTTCCATAATGATTGTGACCCCTCCCCACGGCCTGTGATCGGTCTTGAGACGGTACTGGACGCTGAACAGAGTCTCCGCGTAGATTTCCTCAGGCAGGCTCCTGACTACCCGCAGGCAATCGATATTCTTCTTGGCCAGACCCCGAGAAACCAGAACCAGACCAATGACCATGGCAAATATTATGAAAAGAAAGTTGTTGGCCGTGACCATAGCCGCCAGCGGTAACCAAACCAGAAGGAAGACGCAAACCCATCCGAACGCAGTCCGTCTCAACGTGATCCCGCTCTTTGATCCGTGTTTTCCGGTTCCAGCCAAGGAATTCATTGAATGTCCCCCGAAGTTTGCTGCGCGCCCGGTGAAGGTCGCGGTCGAGCAATGCGATCGGTAAGCTGGTGTCATGCCCTTTGTTTTGATCGGGTACTAGATCGGTCCGTCAACAGACTGCAATACTCGGTTCAAAACATCCTTCTTCTGTTCATAATGTCCGCGATTTGCAGACGCTCCGGAGAGCAGAATCCGGTGGAGGGCCACAGGAAGGAAGACCTTTCTAAGGTCTTCGGGAATAACATAGTCTCGACCCGCCAGGAACGCCCTGGCCTGTATGGTGTGCTTAAGGTGCAACCCGGCCCTTGGAGACAATCCCAAGCGTAACGCGGAGTCGTTTCTGGTGGCCCTTACCAAATCCAGCAGGTACTCCATGACCGATTCATCCACGCGTACCTTACGCACCTGAACCTGAATTGCTCGGATCTGATCGGGATCTGTGACCGGAACGAGCCGATCGGCTTGCTCGTGTTCCATATCCCTCAACAGAATCTCGCGCTCGTGGGCTTTACCTGGATAGCCCAAGCTTATCGACATCATAAAACGATCCAACTGACTCTCGGGAAGATCAAAGGAACCGAAACGTTCCACCGGATTCATGGTTGCCAGGACAAGGAAAGGGCCCGGCAGGTCGTAGGTGACACCATCCACGGACACCTTGCTTTCGGCCATTGCCTCCAAAAGAGCAGACTGTGTCCTGGGGGATGTCCTGTTGATCTCGTCGGCAAGAAAGATCTCAGTGAATATGGGACCCTGTTTGAATGTGAATTCGGAACTCTTCGGATCGTACACGCTCACCCCCACTACGTCCGACGGAATCGTGTCGCTGGTAAACTGGACGCGCCTGAAACGAGCCCCGATGGAACGCGCGGTGGCCAGTGCCAGCAAGGTCTTTCCCACCCCGGGAATGTCCTCGATCAGGACATGTCCTCCCGCCAGCAGAGCCACAACCACATGTCTCACCTGTTCCTCTTTCCCAATGAGTACTTTCGATATGGAGTACACCAGTTCATCAGCAATCTTTTCCGTTGCAGTCATAAGCCCTCACTTAAGTTTCCATAATGCCGCAAAATGAGTCAGATCATCCGCCCGGCCCACACAATTCTTTTCCGAGGGGCCCGCGCTCCGGAATTCCGCTGGAATCGAGAGACCGGGAAAGGGATCTGCCGTCAAGACCGCCAAGATTCCCCCAAGTTCGTAACGCCGGCCGTGAGAAGATGATACACTCTTGGCCGAGATCGGGCAACACCACCTTGGGCGCCTCCATTTGTGTGGCTCAATGGGCCGCGCCTACAGGAGGATGCCGACGCTATTTCGTGACAGGCCCTTGGAGCAAAGGAGAATCGGCATGAGTAGACTTGTGTGGATCAGTGTCCTGCTCTCGTTGGTCACTGTTTCAATAGGGGTGAAAGCAGCCATGTCAGAGACGTTTTCAGTGTACCCGGTAGGCAAAGTGGTCAGGACTTCTCAGCAAACCGCGATCGAAATATTTCCGGATTTCCGGGATGCTCTGCTGGGATTGCACGGATTTTCCCACATAATCGTGCTGTACTGGTTTGACAAAAACGATTCCCCTGAAAAGAGGGCCATCCTCCGAGTGCATCCTCGCAATGACCCCGAGAACCCGCTCACCGGAGTATTCGGGACCAGATCCCCCGTGAGGCCCAATTTGATTGCGTTTTCCGTGTGCAAGATAAAGACCGTGGACAAGGGAAGCATAATCATCCAGGAGATCGACGCGTTCGACCAAACACCGGTGCTCGACATCAAGCCTTACTTACCCCACGGTGATTCGATTCCCGATGCCACTGTGCCGAAATGGGTCGGACACAAGAGAGGCGATTGATGCCAACAATCATGTCCTCAGAGATCGAGGCACAACGAAACATGAAAGTGCCGGAAAGGCCCTGGGTCCCGCACGTACGGCGCGCCGCATGCTGCGCCCTCTTGGATAGCGGGTCCAAGACGGAACTCGGAGGATTTACCAGTCTATCCATTTTTGTGTGAAAACGGATGCACTGCAAAGTCCATCGGGGACCGGCCCTGTACGAGCATGGAAGAGGGCGCACACACAGGTGCGCCCCTACACCTTGCACCGCCAAATGAGTGTGGATCAGTGGGCACCTGTAACCGGCCCATGCGGTGCAGATCTGCACCATATGGGCCGGGTGGTGCGTGACTGCACCGCTCGTGGGGGGCTCCTTTTGTCAAAAGTCCCGGCCTGATTCCCCATTGACCCGGTACACTCATCCGGCGAGCCCGAGCAATGAGCACAAACGTCTTCAGCCGGCGCGGACATTTCTACCTCTGGCACAGGATTTGCTGTACCCGTAACAGCGATTCTCAAGAGCAATGGCATTTGAATTTCCGGGCGCAGGCAGCAAAAGCCGCGGTTCTACAGATCTGACGAGAAGTGCTATATGAAGGCGTCATGTGTTATTCTTGTCCGGTAATTAGAGGGTTGACAGGGACAGCCGGATTTGTGGGAACGTATTGGTTCACCGGGCTTGAGGCGGCTCTGCGCCCGGCGCCGCTGGAGGAGGAGACTCATCTCCCCCTCCAAACCTCCCCCATCGTGATTCCAGTGGGTTGGACATCTCCCGGTGAACGGTTACGTGTGAACAAAGAAAGAGAGGGATTTCTATGAAGTACGATTCAATTCTTTATGAAGAACAAGGTGAAATCGGCATACTGACTCTGAACATGCCTGAAAAGCGAAATGCCCTGGGGATACATGCTGAAACTGAGATCATCGAATGCTTGCTGGACGCGGCAAGGCGCCACAGTGCAAAGGTTATCATCCTCAAGGCCAATGGGACGGTGTTCTGCGCGGGTCACGATCGCGCGGAGATACTCAATCAGCCGCTCTCCAACATTCGTGGGCTTTTTCAGACTTCTTTCAATCTTATGGGCGCGATCCGTTCCGTCCCTCAGTGCGTGATAGCTGAGGTGCATGCCATTGCAATGGCAGGCGGATGCCACCTGGTGGCCGGCTGTGATCTGGTGACCGCGGCACAGGAAAAAGCTGAGTTCGGCATGACCGGCCTGGTCTATTCTTACAATTGCACTACCCCCACTGTTGCGGTCAGCCGCGCGGTCGGACAGAAGAAGTGCATGGAGATGCTGATGACCGCCCGACTTTACAGCGCGGAAGAGAGTCGGGAAATGGGCTTGGTCAACATGGTCTTTCCTGACGATCAGCTGCATGAAAAGACCGTGGAACTGGCCAAGGACATCTGCAAATCGAGTAAATACGCCATTCATATGTCAAAGCAGAATTTCTACGCCCAGGTGGAAATGACCGAGCACCAGGCCTACATGTTCGGCAAGGAAATGATGGCCCAGCAGGCTGTGAGCGTCAACGCGATCGAGGGTTTCACGGCTTTTATCGAAAAACGTGACCCTGTCTGGAATGATGATACTTTCTAGGTTACCGTCATTCCTTGGGGAACTATCATTAGGGATAGCCTCCGTAGCGGACGGGGTCCCCACTCTCTTGGTAACGTTCGTTCATGCCAACGGTCATGCCCAAAATTAGGGCACAACGAACCATAGAAATCCCTTCCTCTCGTTCCCAGGCTCTGCCTGGGAACGCATACCGGGAGGCTCTGCCTCCCCTACTTGGGACCGGCGCCTCCGCGAACAAGGAGGACCACTATTGAGGCTTTGATGCCTCGACTTTGAGGCATGTAAACTGGTATCATGCTGATTATCACTCAACCGCGATGTTTCGATGCAAATAGACCGACTCCTCACACATGCCGATCCGGCTACGACTAACCGCGGCAGCGGTGCGTCCCCTGCATCCGGTCTTCCATTTGTCTTGGCAATGTTGGATTCCGCTCCCGCGGGCATCGTGGTCCTTGATGAAACCTCCCATCTCAAGTACATCAACACCCGGGCCGAGCAAATGATGGGAGCGAAAGCCCAAGGAGCCTTGGGCAAACCCGCTGCTTTCTTCATAGATGATACCGACCTTATCGACATGATTTCAAGACGCGATTTTGATTCCGCTCAACCCTACATATGGAACGATCGCTCGCTTCTCGTGACTGCAAGTCCATTGCTGGACAAGAGACTACCCAGGGGCTGCCTCCTTCTGCTGCTGGATATGATTCATTTTCAGGAGATGGCTGACAAGGTCAGTCGCCTGGAAGGTGAGTTCTCCTCCTTACTGGAGAGCTCTTACGACGGTATCATCCTCACCGATGCTGAAACGATTTTAAGTGTCAACGCGAGCTTCGGTCGTATTACCGGCATAGCGCCTTCGCTTCTGGTGGGCAAACGAATCGCGGATTTGGACGCGGAAAGCCACATGTGCCTGGCTGCGGTCCAGGAGGTAATCCGGCTGACACAGTATCATCGAAAGACCCTGACCCTTCAGCGCAAACTGCTTACCGGAAACGAGATTTTCGTTACCGGCAATCCCGTATTTGACCGGCATGACCAGGTCATGCGGGTTCTGCTCAACGTGCGCGATGTCACGGACCTGAAGAACCTGGAAGACCAGATCAAGAATATTACTTCCCTGTCCAAGAGAACCAACCAGTGGAACCACGGCATTTCCGAGTCGTTTCAGGGACTCGTAGCCGAAAGCCCGGCCATGCAGCGTCTGCTGGATCTGGTGTTGCGCGTGTCTCAAGTGGATTCAACAGTATTGCTTCAGGGGGAAAGCGGTGTAGGAAAGGACGTTTTCGCCCGGCTCTTACACCGCTTGAGCAAGCGTTGTCAAAGGCCGTTCGTCTCGGTGAACTGCGGTGCAATACCCGAAGCGCTGTTGGAAAGCGAGTTCTTCGGTTACGAAAAAGGCGCGTTCACAGGCGCCGACGCCAGAGGCAAGGCAGGACTCTTTGAGCAGGCCGATCGCGGCATCCTTTTTCTCGACGAGGTGGGCGAACTGCCCTCAAATCTTCAGGTCAAGCTTCTAAAGGTCGTTCAGGACCGGCGATGTCGCCGTCTGGGCGGCGTAAAGAACATCGACCTTGATCTACGGATTATCGCAGCCACCAATCGTGATCTTGATAAGATGGTGTCTGAAGGGCTTTTTCGGTCGGATCTCTTCTACCGGTTGTATGTGGTACCCATAGACATTCCGCCTTTGAGAGAGCGCCGGGAAGACATTCTGCCCCTCTCCCTGAAGTTCCTGAACAAATTCAACACGCATTACAAAGTCAGCCGCACCCTGGGACATGAAGTCTTGTCCGTCCTGGAAACCTATGATTGGCCCGGCAATGTCCGTGAGCTGCAAAACATCGTGGAGCGCATGGTTGTAACGGCTGATACGGATGCTCTGACACCGCGCCACTTGCCCGACTCGATCTGCGATACCGCGGCCACAAGCCGCTCGTACCCGGACACGCCGATCACAATGAATCTGAAAAGAGCGAAAGAGACGGTAGAACGCGATTTGATCAAACGCGCGCTCGCTCAGACGGGCTCCACTCGCAAGGCGGCCAAATTGCTGGGCGTAGACCACAGCACCGTAGTCCGCAAGGCCCGGCGCTACGGGCTGAACATTCGGGCGGTCCCCGCGGCAGATCGGGACGAAGCCCCCGCGTGAGTACTGAGTTGCGCCGAGGTGAGGCTTTTCTCCGAACATGTCATTGCGAGCGCAGCAAAGCAATCCCCGGCATGTTGGCACAAAAATTGTATAATAAATCAGGGCGCGCACGGCACAGCGACTTCAAAGGAGGGCCGCATGACACACAAGGAACACATCCCATTGGGAGTGGGCTTTTATCCGGATTGGTGGTTCCGAGGCTATGGAATCGGATTCGGACGAGATTATTACTTCAATGCCGACTACCGCGTCGAGATCCAGGCAAAAATGCAGAAAACGCTTTATGAGCGATTCGGCGATGTGGGCATGGGGAACCCTGACCCGGAACCCAGGCCGCTGGTCACCTTTGGCATGGTGATGTTGCCGGCCATATTCGGTTGTGAGATCGTCTTTGATGACGGGGCCCTGCCCTGGGCCATGCCGATCAATCTGTCCAAAGAGGAATGCGAAAATCTTGTGAGACCCGATCTGCCCAATGTGTCTCCCATGAAGGAAATGCTGGCCCAGATCGACCACATGAAGTCAAAATATGGTCGAGTGGTGGGTGACATCAATACCACCGGCGTTCAGAACCTGGCGTTAAAGCTCCGTGGCGACGAGCTGTACATCGACTACTACGAAGATCCCGACTTCTGCGGGCGGCTCCTGAAGTTCTGCGCTGAGTGCATGATCGACCTATGGCGGCTCATATATGCCATTACCGGCACCGGCGCGGTGGACGTAACACCCATGGCCGATCCGACCATATACTGCGTTGCCAACTGCACGGTGGAGCAGATATCAGGCAACACATACGAGGAGTTCGGCCTGCCCTACGATAATATGCTCAGCGAGGTCTGTAAGCCTTTCGGTATCCACCACTGCGGCAACCTGGATCCGGTGGTGGAGCAGTACGCCAGGGTCAACAACCTGGTGTTCGTGGAGGCCGGATTCGGCACCGACTTTGCCGGGGCCCGCAAAGTATTGGGTCCTGACATAGCCTTTAACGCCCGTATCAGTCCGGTGCTCATGAAAAACGGCGCCCCCGAGGAGGTGGAGGCCGCGGTAATTGACGCCATAAACCAGGGCGCGCCCCTGCACAACTTCTCCATCGACACCGTGGGGTTGACCGACGGTGTACCGGACGAGAACGTACGCATTGCGCTCACAACCGCGGTGACGCACGGCGAAATCAATAAGGGTTGAACATGGGGGTAGGACGGATGCAGACCAGGATATCCAGCGAGACCAAGGAAGTCATCATAGGCCACGATCAGCCGATAGTCATGATCGGAGAACGAATCAATCCCACCGGCCGCAAGAAGCTGGCGGAAGCCCTGGAGCGAGGGGACATCGACTATCTGCAACAGGATGCAAAAAGGCAGGTCGAGGCCGGCGCCCAGGTATTGGACGTGAACGTGGGCGTCTCGGGCGCTGACGAAAAGGCGCTGATGATCGACGCTCTGCACGCGGTGGCTGAGGTCACCGACGTGCCCTTATGTATTGATTCGGCCAACCCCGGGGTCTTGGCGGTCGGCCTGGAGGTTTACAAGGGCAAAGCCTTGATCAACTCGGTCAACGGCGAAGAAGCCAAACTAAAGGAAGTGCTGCCTCTAGCGGCCCAATACAAGGCAGCGGTGGTGGCGCTGACAATGGACGACAACGGCATCCCCACCGACGTTTCCACCCGACTTGCCATCGCGGACAAGATCATCAACGAGGCGGCCAAGCTGGGTATAGAAGCCGAGGACGTGATCATCGATCCGCTGGCCATGAGTGTCGCGGCGGACGATCAGGCGGGCTTGGAATCTTTGACCGCACTGGCCCAAATTCGCGACACGTTTGGGGTCAATCAGACCATCGGCGCCAGTAACGTCTCTTACGGACTTCCCGAGCGTCCGGCGGTAAACAGCGTGTTTCTGGCCATGGCGGTCGGCGCGGGACTGACCTGCCCCATTACCGATCCCACCGTATGGGAGATACGACGCACGTTGTTGCTGACCGACCTTTTCCGCGGTCGCGACGAGTTCGCCATGAATTTCATCACTGCATACCGTGAGCAGTTCCCCATACCCTACGAGAAATAGGCGCCCAATCACCCGGAAAAACGGGAGGAGTTAGATCATATGGCAAACCTGGAACTTATCAAGGAAGCAGTTATCAAGGGGAAGCGTAAGGATGTCCCCGTGATGGTCCAAACTGCCTTGGACGAGGGGGTCGAGCCTCACGTCATTGTCAACGACTACCTGATTGAGGCCATGGGAGAGGTGGGCGCTCGCTTTGAGGCGAGGAAGATATTCGTACCGGAAATGATGATCGCGGCCCGTGCCATGCAAGCCGGACTGGACGTGATCAAGCCGATTATCGAGGCGCAGGGTACCGGCAAGGCCCACAAGTTTGGCACGGTAATGATCGGGACGGTCTTCGGCGACCTTCATGATATCGGCAAGAACCTGGTGGTGCTGATGCTGGAGAGCTCAGGTTTTGAGGTCCACAATATCGGTGAGAACGTGCCTCCGGAGAAATTTGTGGACAAGGCTGCTGAGCTTGGCGCAGACGTGGTGGGATTGTCCAGTCTGCTCACTACCGGTGATCCGCATGTAAAGGCCACGGTGGAAGCCTTCAGGAACAGCGATCCGGACGGCAAGATCAAGGTCATCTGCGGCGGCGCCGCGGTTACCGAGAAATTCGCTATTGATGAATGCGGCGCCCACGGCTACGCAGTCGACGCAGTAGCCGCGGTCAAGGTAACCAGAGATCTCCTGGGACTCAACTGATCCGGCCCTCTCCCCCATTGGGGGAGGGTTAGGGTGAGGGGATCCAATGTTCCTCTTCAGATCGCACATTGGAATTTATAGTAATTCTCAAAATTGAACGCGAAATGAAACGGTGGTCTTCGTTCTTAGGTGAGAGCGAAAAGGTGTAGTCTGTCTTCGTGTTTCTTGTTGCGGTGGGTGCAACGGTTTCTCAGTTTTTCGTATGAAAAGCTGAGAAACCGTTGCATTCCTCGAAGCCCGAACCTACTCTCGGATTGACCCGCACATGTTGCGCCCGAGACGGCCCAGTGAGCCTGCGAACGAAGGCCGCTTCGATAGGAGTTTTCTGCGGGGGTCCGGGGGCGGTCTTTTGCAAAAGAGAGCCCCCGGTTCATTCCGTGAAAACTTTCGAGAACTGCTATAATGCGAATCCGTATCAGCACGCGGGGCGCTCGACTCATGACCGAAAAGACAATCGTATTTCAGCCCATGGGACGCCGGGTGCTCAACGATGAGCATTCCAGCCTCCTGGAACTTGCCGACCGCGCCGGCGTAAGAATCGAATCCGCGTGCGGCGGAAAAGGCCAATGCGGCAAGTGCAAACTTCAGGTGTGGGGTCCGGCGTCTTTGATGCTTGCTGAGGAGTTGGATATTCAGGGCCCGGATTGTGCCGCGGGCTATTGTTTGGCTTGTCAGACCCGGGTTAAGGGGTCGGCCACGGTATTGGTGCCGGAAACCAGTCGTCTTCACAGGCAGGAAATACTAACCACCGGCCATGAATTTCACATGGATTTCTCCCCTGATGTCATGTCGTTTGATCTGGAGGTTCCGACCGCGGACCCGAACTATACCGTGGCTGATCGGGAGCGACTGCTCACCCAACTGAGCCGGGGCCCCGGGGGCGATCCTCAATTCCCCTGGCAAACACCTTTGGCCGTGCTGCAAGGTCTGGAAGAAAAGCTCGTGAGGGACTCGGGCCGCGTCAGCGTGGTGGTCGGCTCCGACGCCCGGGTCATGGACATCAGTCCCGGGTGGGGCAAGGATTGTCTGGGCCTTGCTGTGGATCTGGGCACCACCACTATAGTGGTCTACCTTGTTGACCTGAAGACAGGGCGCGTCTTGTCAACCAGGGCCGACATGAACCCCCAGGTCTCGCAAGGCGAAGACGTAATCAGCCGAATATCTCTATGCCAGGATCACCCCGGTCAGCTCGGCCGGCTGGGGGGTTATGCGCGGCAGTGCATCAACGATCTTGCCCGGGAGGCTTGTGGAGAAGCCGGGACAGCTATGGATCGGATATTTGACTGCGTGGTTGTGGGGAACACCGCCATGCACCACATCTTTTTGGGTCTGAACCCCGCCAATCTCGGTCGTGCGCCCTATACGCCGGTGGCTTCCGCCGGCCTGGAAGTCCCCGCCCACGAGCTGGGATTGGCCGTGGCGCCCCGGGCCCGTGTGAACATGCTTCCGATCAAGGCAGGGTTCGTTGGAGCGGATACCGTGGCCGTGGCCCTGGCTCTGGACGCCGATCAGGTTACCGAGCCCACGCTGATGGTGGATTTGGGCACCAATGGTGAGATCATCCTGGCTACAAAGGATGAAATTCTATGTTGCTCCACCGCGGCCGGACCCGCGTTTGAAGGAGGGCACATCCGATGCGGCATGAGGGCCGCGGCCGGTGCGGTTGATAGTGTAAGAGTGTCCGAAGGTGACCTCTCCCCTACCCTTTCGGTCATCGGAGGAGGCCCTCCTCTGGGTATCTGCGGCTCAGGTCTTGTCAGCCTGGTCAGCGAGCTGATAAAAAACCGCGCCATTGTGAGCGCAGGCGGCTTCGACCGCGCGTATCTGGGCCCTCACATACGCAAGGGTTCGGACGGCCTGGAATACGTTCTCGCGGCAGCGGAACGCGCGTCCGCGGGCCGGGATCTGGTTCTGACCCATCGTGATCTGTCCCATCTGCAATTGGCCAAGGCCGCCATACACGCGGGAACATCCTTGATGATGGCGGAAATGGGAGTGACCCGTTTATCCCGGGTCCTGCTGGCCGGGGCCTTTGGCAATTACCTGGACCCCATTGCCGCGTGCAACATGAACATGTTTCCCGGAGTAGATCCGGAAAATGTGAGCGGAGTAGGCAACGCGGCCGGAGCGGGTGCGATCATGGCCTTGATCAGCCGACCCCAACGTGATAGGGCTCAATACCTTGCCCAACACATGCGGTACATGGAACTCGCCGGCCACCCCGGTTTCAAGAACGCGTTCGTGGACGGCATGACCTTCGCTCCATAGAGATCAACCGACGTGTTGTTCAGACACGTGACGATGAACCGGCCCTGTAAGGGCGTATTGCAATACGCCCCTACGTATTCCCCACATGCCTGCGGAACACAATAGGGCTTTGCGGTTGGCGTTTCGGCTTTCGCGTCTGCCAGAGTGTCTCTCACGATTGAAAGGATTGACAGCAGCGAGAACGATGCTGATAAGAACCCTCATGCGCAAGCAAGGCAGAACGAAACATAGAAATGTCGGAAATTCCAGACGCAAGCCTTGACCTCTTCTCTTAATAGTGTTAAGTTCGGGCGGTTCCCGCGGCGTGGGGATGAACCTAGAAGCGGTCACAAGAGACACGAAAACATAAGCATGTTCCCCACATGCGGGAACCAAAAATCTCTTGGGGTTCACAAGAGAGTCGCCGATGAATATATGTCTAAGAGAAGTGGAACAAAGAGACACATTAAAGAAACCGATCAAATTGACCTTCCAGAAGGAGGATGAAGATGAAGAATTTGCCTATAACAATATCCGCCGTCAGATTCGCTCGGACCATAATCGCTCGCTTTCAGATGGGTTGTTGGCTCGCGTTCAACGATAGAGCCGTCGCAATCTTAGTGTCCTATGATATCATGTACCGCCCCCGTCGCCGATGACGCGGCCGGTTCTATCAGGGCAACCTGAACCTATTTCCTACCCAGCTTCTGTGCAGATGCCGCTTTAGGCATCCTTGGGGCTTCATTCAACGAAGGGCAAACCTGCGTTCTCCTTCCCGTGAAAGGGGGAATCATGACAACTGGATCTCACGAATCGTTCTATGGTTACTGGGGTAAGGCCCCGCGGGAAAAGAACCAAAAGGGTGATCCGTTTCATCTAGCCGCGTACCACTGCCTGGATGTGGCGGCTGTGGGCAAGGTCCTGCTTGAACGGCACGACTCTCTCAGGGGGAAGCTTGCCCGCAGTCTTGGCCTGGATGAATCAGCGGTCACGGCCTGGGTTACATTCTTCCTTGCGCTTCACGATCTGGGGAAATTCTCAGAGGCTTTTCAGGGCATTAGGCCGGATATCCAACGACTCATCACGGGTAGTGGGACCAAGTTTCCATATGTTCGCCATGACCGACTCGGGTTCGTGCTCTGGGAAAGACACCTTCGCCCCGCACTGCTGCAAGAGAATCGACTCCCGTTGAGTGACGCGGCAGATGACTGTTGGATTGACGTCCTCCAGTGCTGGGCAAAAGTCGTCTTCGGTCATCACGGGAAGCCACCCGGTCTGTCGGATCCTCATGGTTCCGAGATCCAAATTTCCACTTACTTTTCAGCGGAGGATCTGTCGGCCGCGGAAGACTTTGTCGCTGCGACGGCCGGTCTCTTCCTTTCCAAGGACCTGCCTTTGAGTATTGCGCCGGAAGATTTCGAGCCAAGGTTGACGCAGATGTCCTGGCTTATTGCCGGGGTGGCGGTGGTAAGTGATTGGATCGGCTCAAATGACCGGCATTTTCCTTACCGCTCTGAACCCGTGTCTTTGGATGTCTACTGGGAATCGGCTCTGGAACAGGCTGAGAAGGCGCTCGATGAATCAGGTCTACTGCCTTGCCGGGTTTCTCACGTGACAGGCATGTCTGTTCTCTTCCCGGAGATCGAGGTTCCGAGTCCACTGCAAGAGGCGGTTGAAACCTGCGATCTGCCGTCAGGCCCCCAGTTGTGGATCATTGAAGACCTCACAGGTTCTGGCAAGACCGAGGCTGCTCTGACCCTGGCCCATCGACTGATGGCCGCGGGGCGGGCACAGGGAGTCTTTGTAGCGCTGCCGACCATGGCCACGGCCAACGCGATGTATAAGCGCTTTTCAAAGGCTTATGACCGCGTCTTCGCTGAAGGGAGCAAACCATCGCTGGTTCTCTCGCACGGCGGCCGGCGCCTCAACCCCATGTTCCAGGGATCCATCCTGCCTGAGTTCGGTGTCAAAGATGATTCTTACGCCGCGGACGAGGAAACCGCGGGGGCCGTGTGTTCGGCCTGGCTTGCAGATAATCGCAAGAAAGCCCTGCTTGCCCATGTGGGTGTGGGCACGGTCGATCAGGCATTGTTGGCGGTGCTGCCTTCGAATCACCAGTCCCTTAGACTGCTCGGGCTGTCGGACAAGGCGCTCATCATTGATGAAGCGCACGCATACGATGCGTACATGAACGGTCTGCTGAAGAATCTCCTGCAATTCCACGCGCGTCTCGGTGGAAGCGCAATCCTGCTGTCCGCCACCATTCCGCTGAAGCTGCGCCGAGAATTGATCGAGGCCTTCAACAGCGGTCCGGATGCGCCGGAAACGCGTCTCGCCAAGAACGACTTTCCTCTCGTGACATGCGCAGGCAGCGGTCGCGTCAGTGAAATGGCGGTAGACCCTCGCGACGACATGCGCAGGGCAGTACACGTGGAATTGGTCCACCATGAGTCGGGCGTTCTCGACCGTATAGTCAGCGAATCCAATAACGGAAAAGCTGTTTGCTGGGTTCGCAACACGGTCATTCATGTAATGGACGCGTACGACAAGCTTCTCGAAAAGGGCATCCCCGCGGAACGCCTGATACCGTTCCACGCGAGGTTTGCCATGGGGGACCGACTCAGGATCGAGGATCGGGTTCTGGACATTTTCGGCAAGGAAGGAAAGGACTCCGATCGAAGGGGCAAGGTCGTCGTCGCCACTCAAGTCGTGGAACAGTCACTGGATCTGGATTTCGATTTCATGGTCAGCGACCTTGCCCCCATTGATCTTTTGATCCAGAGGGCCGGGCGGCTCCACCGTCATCACCGAAACTCACGCGGAGAACCTTGTCTCGTCGTGTTCAGCCCCAAACCAGTGGATGACCCGCGCAAGGACTGGTTCAGTTCAATGTTCCCCGAAGTTGTTAAAATCTATCCGGATCACGGCCAACTGTGGCTGACCGCCAAGCTTCTGGATGAACAAGGCGGCTGGACGCTTCCCGAGGATGCCCGTGATCTCATAGAGGGCGTGTTCGGAGAGGAGAGACGAGAAGTTCCGGAAGGCTTGATGGAAATAGAGATGGCCGCTCACGGCAACTTCATGGCAGACCTGTCTCTGGCATTGCATTCCACCCTAATCCTGGAAAAAGGTTATTCGGAAACGGATTCCCCGTGGTTGCAGGACACGCAGGCCCGAACACGCCTGGGAGAGATCACCACCACGGTGCGGCTGGCGCGCCGGCATGATGGCGAGTTGAAGCCCTGGTCGCACGGAGAGGCCAATCCGTGGGAGATGAGCCAACTGAGCGTCAACCAATACCTCATAGCAGAGGAGGCAAAGATCCTCGATCCGGGTCTCAGGGAGGCAGTCAAGAAAGCCAAAGAGAATATGCCGGATAAGGGGAAGTGGAGCGTGCTGGTTCCCCTTCAGACAGAAAACAATGAAGACTGGGTCGGCAGCGCGATCAATGAGAGCGGGGACACTGTTCCGGTGAAGTATTCCCCGTCCGCAGGGCTGGTTGTAGACAACCCAAGGAGGAAAACATGAGTTTCAACCTGATCGAGCGACAATGGATACCTGTCCGAACACGTCACGGAACGCGCAAGACAATTGCGCCCCGACAGATCACCGAGGGATCGGCTGACGATCCCATTGTAGCTCTTGACGCGCCCAGGGCCGACTTCAACGCCGCGTTGATACAGTTCCTCATCGGCCTGGCGCAGACTTGTATTGCCCCTGAGACCAAGGCCCAATGGCGGAAATGGTTCCGTGACCCGCCCACGCCGGAAGTATTGCAGAGCGGGTTTTCAGATGTTGCGGATGCCTTCAATCTGGATGGCGACGGCCCGAGATTCATGCAGGACCTGGAGCTACGGGAGGGCGATTTGAGACCTTTGGAAGACCTCCTCGTGGATCTGACCGGAAACAGCCATTTCATCAAACCTCGCGTCCCGGCCGGCCTGTGCCTGCCGTGCTGCGCTACCGCGCTGTTCTGTCTGCAAACCAATTCACCGGAGGGCGGCCGAGGGCATTTCACTTCGGTGCGTGGCGGAGGACCGCTGACAACCCTGGTAAAGGGTCAAAAGGACAATCTCTGGCACACCGTTTGGTTAAACACGCTCATCAGCACCCATTTCCTTGGTCAATTCGTCGGCCTCAAGGAATCGAAACCGGATAAGTTCCCCTGGCTGGCCCCAACCCGCACCGGTGAATCCAACAAGAGCACGACTCCGGCGGATGCGCATCCAAGCCAGATATTCTGGTCCATGCCGAGGCGCATTCGGATCGACTTCTCAGACACGGAACCGGGCAATTGTCAGATTTGCCGCGCAGAATCAGACACCCTTGTTCAGACCTATATCACTCGACCATACGGAGTCCGATACGAAGGCCCGTGGGTGCATCCGCTCAGCCCGTACATCTACGACAAACACGGACTTCCCCAGCCGCGGCATGCTCGGGCCGGAGGATTAAACTATCGCCAATGGTTGGGTTTGGTCCAGGAAGACGCGTCCGCAGGAAAATCCAACCCGATCATTCGCAAGCCGGCCGCGGTGGTCAGAGTCTATCAGGAACGCCGTCCCGAGGGGCAATCTCTAAGGCTGTGGGCCTTCGGATATGACATGGATCACATGAAGGCAAAGTGCTGGTACGAGGGCGCCATGCCGCTGCCGGGTGTCAAGAGCGAAATCAGTGACAAATTTCAAGGCTCTGTAGCCCGAATGGTTAGGACGGCAATCGTGATCGGCGGCAATCTGGGCAGTTGCCTCAAGGCCGCGTGGTTCAAGCGTACCAAGGATGTGAAAGGGGACACAGGCTTTGTCGATTGGGAATTCTGGGGCCGCACCGAGCCGGGCTTTTTCGGCGCCCTGCGCGCGCTTGAGGAGGAACTGCTCAGTGATCCGGAGCAAACTCCCGTGGCCCCGGTAACTCTCGGAGATTGGCACAAGCGCCTCTGCACAGAAGCGCTTCGGCTATTCGACGAGTACGCCACTCGCGGCCCCATTGAGGACGAGGATCCAAAGCGCATCGCGGTGGCTCGCAACAAGCTCAACGGATACAACCGTGCACAAAAAGTATACGACATCTTGGGCCTGGCCAAGCCCGAGAAAAAACAACAAGCGGCTGAAACGCCGCCTGGAAAGGGGGACTAGCAGATGTCAAAACAGTCATTCTTTGAATTCGGGTATGACGACGCAACCAGACCGGTGGTCAAAGACTGGTGGCTTGAACTTGAAGACAATCGAGGAGATCGCGCCCGACTCCGGCGATGCGCCAACCTTACCGAAGTCGTGTTTGAACCGGCCTATCACCGTCTTCGAATCGATCTTCCCATGTTCTCGGAGCGTGAGGACATCAGGATCGCCGCGGTGGCCGGTGTCCTTTCGCACGTAAGGGACCACCAGCCCGGCCTCGCCTTTGCCGCACAGATGGCGCAGCCCAAGGCCGCCGGTGGACGAACTCCCGTGAGCGGCCTGCGCTTTCGTCGTCTATTGAAGTGTCGCGACCACGCTGAGGTGTTCCCTGCCCTGATCAGGATAGTGAAGCTCCTGGGGCGGGATGTGGACATCTACAGCCTTGCGCACACCGCGTTCAGGTGGGACGACCAACTTCGGAAACAATTGGCCTATGGCTATTACGCAGCAGCCCCTGGCGATGAACAGTGATTCAATGGTTCACCCCCATACGTAATTCCGGGACCTTGTACGGTTCACGGTTACCAATGATCTATGGAAGTAAAGGAGAATACCATGACCAGATTTCTGCAAATACACATGCTGACTTCGTATCCCCCCTCCAACCTCAACCGTGACGACCTCGGACGCCCCAAGACCGCTGTCATGGGAGGCGTCACCCGACTCAGGGTATCTTCCCAAAGCCTCAAGAGGGCGTGGCGAAAATCGGAGATCTTTGAGAACGCTGTGAAAAAGGACCATATCGGCACACGCACCAAGGAAATGGGCATGGACGTGTACAAAAGTCTCATGGCGAGCGGTGTGGAAGAAGAACAAGCGAGGGAGTGGGCCGGGGCAATAGCCGGGGAATTCGGTAAACCGAAAAGAGTTACCAAGAAGGAGCCGTTCGGCGACTTGTTCATCGAGCAACTCGCGCACTTCACCCCTGAAGAAAGGGCCGCCATAGATCGGTTGGTAGAGAATATGATCGAAACCAAACAGGGGCCCACTGATGAGGACCTGGCTCTCCTCCAAAAAGAGCACACGGCAGCGGATGTCGCGCTTTTTGGCCGCATGCTCGCTGCCGCGCCCGCATTCAACACTGAGGCCGCGGCCCAGGTGGCTCACGCGATCACGGTTCACAAAGTCGCGGTGGAAGACGATTTCTTCACCGCGGTGGATGACCTGAACATCGGAGAAGAAGATATGGGCGCGGGCCATATGGGTGAAACCGAGTTCGGGGCCGGTCTCTTCTATCTGTACATGTGCATTGACTGCGAGAGTCTCGTCGGCAATCTCATGGGTAATCAAGAGCTTGCCGGAACCGCGCTCACAAGCCTCGTGGAAGCCGCTGCCAAGGTCGCGCCCACCGGTAAGCAGAACAGCTTTGCTTCCCGCGCGTACGCGTCTTACATACTTGCCGAAGCAGGCTCACAGCAGCCCAGGTCTCTGTCGGTGGCGTTTCTCAAAGCCGCGCGCGGCGAAGACCTGCTCTCCGGGGCGATCGACAAGCTTGAGGAAACCCGTAAACAGATCGACAGCGCGTACGGCTCATGCGCGGACAAGACCGAGAAAATGAATGTTGTAAGCGGGGTAGGAACCCTGGACAACATCCTTGGTTTTGTGAAGGAGTGCGTGTCATGACCGAGTACCTGCTGTTCAGGCTTTACGGTCCAATGGCCTCATGGGGTGACATAGCTGTGGGTGAGTACCGTCCCAGTTTCACCGCGCCCACCAGGTCCGCGATACTGGGGCTTGTGGCCGCGGCCCTGGGAATAAGGCGCGATCAGGAGGACTCGCTCACGGAATTGACCGAAAGTTACGGATTCGCAGCTATGGTAGAAGCCCGGGGCAGTCTACTCCGGGATTTCCACACCTGGCAGATCAGTAAGCCTAAGAAGGGCGCTACCTTTGAGAGTCGCAGACAAGAACTGGCCGGGGACGTTCTCGACACCGGCCTATCCAGGCGTGACTACTACTGCGACGCTCTCTACCAGGTCTGCTTATGGGTCCCTACGGAACGATCCGTCCGTCACAGCCTGTCGGACATCAAGGCCGCGCTGGAAAGACCGCGGTTCCCGCTCTACCTTGGACGGAAGTCCTGTCCTCCCGCGTTGCCGTTGAAACCAGCCATGCTGACAGCGGAGAATGTCAAGGACGCGTTCCGGAAGGTCTCCTTCCCCGAATCCGGCTTGTCGGACGCTCTCCCTCCGGAAGAGACCACAGCCATCCACTGGGATGACGGCGCTGACGCAGGAACCCACCCGCAACACACTATCCTGTCCCGGGATGTGCCTCTCAACCGAGGGGAGTGGCAATTTACCGAGCGCACCCAACACTACCGAATCGAAAAGAAAGGTAAAGGGGAATAAACCATGTATTTCAACAGGATTACACTGTCGCGGGAAAAGGCTGATCCTGAGCGGATTTCACGAATGATTTCCCGGGACGGATACGGAATTCACCAGCGATTGTGGGAGATTTTCGAGGGGCCCGGGATCAAAGACCGGGATTTCCTGTTTCGTAGAGATGATCAGGGAAAGTGGCCGCGGTTCTTTGTGGTCTCCGCGCGTGAGCCCGCTCATGATCGCGGTCCCTGGGAGATTCAAACCAAACCGTACAGCCCGCACCTGAAACAAGGTCAGCGCCTCTTCTTTGCGCTGAGGGCCAATCCCATTGTCACCGGAAAGAACCTCGAGGGCAAACACGCTCGACACGATGTGGTCATGAACGCGAAGCGCAGACTGGAAAATGAGGGAAAACCCAAGGATGAATGGCCCCTGCAGCCGGAACTGGTCCAACAAGAGGGAATCAAGTGGCTCTCGACCAGAATGGATCGATACGGGTTTTCCGTGGATCCTGACGAAGTTCGAGCGGACGGGTACACGCAGCATCGGCTCCCGAAACCCAAGAGCAAGAAAGGGATCCGCCTGAGTACGATCGACTTCTCCGGCAGGCTGACCGTGGTTGACCCGGACGCATTCCTGAAAGCGCTCTACACGGGAATCGGTCCGGCCAAAGGATTGGGATGCGGAATGCTGATGGTGAGGAGGATCTGAACATGTTGCCTCCTCTTAAGCCTATAGCCGTAAAAGAGAGACTCTCCATCCTATTTGTGGAAAAGGGACATCTTGATGTCCTGGACGGAGCGTTCGTCGTGGTGGACAAGAACGGCGTTCGCACTCAGGTACCCATAGGAGGTGTGGCATGCCTGATGTTGGAACCGGGCACCCGCGTTTCACACGCGGCCGCGACGCTTGCTGCACGGGTCGGCACACTGTTGGTCTGGGTCGGTGAGGCCGGTGTGCGCCTGTACGCTTCCGGGCAGCCGGGGGGAGCGCGCTCGGATAGGCTGTTGCACCAGGCCCAGCTCGCTCTGGATGAAAAGGCCCGTCTCAAAGTGGTACGAAAAATGTATGCCCTGCGCTTCAACGAAGAGCCTCCCGCGCGGCGCAGTGTGGACCAACTCAGGGGCATTGAAGGAGCGCGAGTGCGCAGAATGTATCAAATCATTGCGCAGCAATATCGCGTGAAATGGAAGGCTCGGAAATATGATCCCAAGGACTGGGGCAGCGGTGATCTTCCCAATCGCTGCCTCAGCTCGGCCACAGCATGTCTGTACGGCATAACGGAAGCCGCGGTCCTGGCTGCAGGCTATTCGCCTGCTGTGGGATTCATACACACAGGTAAACCGCTTTCGTTTGTGTATGATATTGCGGACATCTTCAAGTTCGAGACTGTTGTGCCGGTAGCCTTTCGGGTTGCCGCTCGCAAGAAACGCAACCCGGAACAGGAAGTGAGGCTCGGTTGTCGGGACGTGTTCCGTGAAACCAAGCTTCTTAAGCGGATAATCCCTACAATCGAGGATGTCCTTGCCGCTGGTGAAATCGCGCCGCCCGAACCGCCCGCTGATGCCATAGGGCCGGCCTTTCCGGAACCGGAGGGAATAGGAGATGTTGGTCATCGTGGTTGAAAACGCTCCACCGCGCCTCCGTGGCCGTTTGGCCGTCTGGCTCCTGGAGGTGCGAGCCGGAGTGTACGTTGGTAACTATTCCGTCAAAGTACGGGAATACGTGTGGAATCAGGTTGTGGAGGGAATCGAGGACGGCAACGCGGTCATGGTCTGGAGAGCCCGAACCGAAGCAGGCTTTGACTTCGTCACCCTCGGAAGGAACCGACGCATACCTGTCGATATGGACGGTGTCAAACTGATTTCTTTCCTGCCCGAGCAGGAAAAGGAAGGGGATGTGATTGAGGGTGATCAATCCATGCTTGAACAGCCGATTTGATCGGTGTATAATCGGTAGAAAAAGTGGCGCCTGATTAACATTGTAACTCCAACAGGTTGGAGATGGTGTGTTCCCCACATGCGTGGGGATGAACCGCGGTTTCGCCAGTACCGAGAGCCTTGCTGGAGGTGTTCCCCACATGCGTGGGGATGAACCGTTCTCGTCGAGTCTGAACGTCTCGGTGCATTGGTGTTCCCCACATGCGTGGGGATGAACCGAGTCATGCGTGGATTATGCAGCGCGCACACAGGTGTTCCCCACATGCGTGGGGATGAACCGCAGTACCCCGAGAAAGAAACGGGTGCGGAGATGTGTTCCCCACATGCGTGGGGATGAACCGAATTCGTCAGTGCTTAGGTCAGCCATCTTGTCGTGTTCCCCACATGCGTGGGGATGAACCGCAGGTGACGACCGTTGGTTAAACCTGAAAACTGTGTTCCCCACATGCGTGGGGATGAACCGGACTCCTGGGAGGCCAGCGCGGATGACCCCAGGTGTTCCCCACATGCGTGGGGATGAACCGGATATTGGCGGCATCAAGCACTACCGTGGGGAGTGTTCCCCACATGCGTGGGGATGAACCGCATGACCTGACGTGACACGACCGGACCCGACCCGTGTTCCCCACATGCGTGGGGATGAACCGGACCGATGAGGATTCGACCGTGACTGGAGAAACGTGTTCCCCACATGCGTGGGGATGAACCGGCTGCCCGCTCCAGAGTGAGGACAACAACCTTGTGTTCCCCACATGCGTGGGGATGAACCGTGGTATAGAAGGCATAACCACCTCTTTGGTGGAGTGTTCCCCACATGCGTGGGGATGAACCGCTGTATCACTTTCCCTAATATAACCAATACCAGTGTTCCCCACATGCGTGGGGATGAACCGAGGACGCCGACGGTGGCTGCGCTCTTCCGTTTGTGTTCCCCACATGCGTGGGGATGAACCGGATACATCAAGACGAAGGACGGCCGACCGACAGGTGTTCCCCACATGCGTGGGGATGAACCGAGACTGAGTGGATGACAGCGACCGAGTGCATCGTGTTCCCCACATGCGTGGGGATGAACCGTTGAGGAGCAGTTCAAGGCCTGCATGGAAGAGGTGTTCCCCACATGCGTGGGGATGAACCGGGCTGGGGAGCGCTCACGGCAAAATATCCTGTGTGTTCCCCACATGCGTGGGGATGAACCGGTCGTCAGGTTCGTGTATCACTGGCTTAGGTCGTGTTCCCCACATGCGTGGGGATGAACCGTTGCCCGACGTGGTAATTCTGGATCACCTGGAGTGTTCCCCACATGCGTGGGGATGAACCGATATTGGGCCATCTCGTTGCGTTCGGTGGGGGGTGTTCCCCACATGCGTGGGGATGAAGAGTTGATTACACCCCCGCCTACCATACTAGAAGGGTGTTCCCCACATGCGTGGGGATGAACCATTCCCTTTAGCAGTATGCCCGACGACATAGAGGTGTTCCCCACATGCGTGGGGATGAACCGACAGGATAGAGACGAAGGGGGCGGCGGGTGGTGTGTTCCCCACATGCGTGGGGATGAACCGATGATAACCTGTTCATCGTCTGGTATGCGGCGGTGTTCCCCACATGCGTGGGGATGAACCGCGACGCATAGCACTCGGTGCGCGACGACATAAGTGTTCCCCACATGCGTGGGGATGAACCGGTTTCATTCCTTTCGTGGCCGAGCTTGCCTGCGTGTTCCCCACATGCGTGGGGATGAACCGCTTACCGTCACCCCCGAAACTGTGGACAGATTGTGTTCCCCACATGCGTGGGGATGAACCGGCTTCGTTGAACAGATCAACCAGCGCGTTCATGTGTTCCCCACATGCGTGGGGATGAACCGACCTCTCGGAGGTTGAATTCAACGTATTGCTGGTGTTCCCCACATGCGTGGGGATGAACCGTAGGTCTAATCGTGCAGTGATTGACTGTTTTGGTGTTCCCCACATGCGTGGGGATGAACCGATGAAACGGTCAAAATATCGCGCTACGTGCAAGTGTTCCCCACATGCGTGGGGATGAACCGATCCCCCGGGAGATCACCATCACGTTGCCGACGTGTTCCCCACATGCGTGGGGATGAACCTGGGATCTGTTTCTCTTTCATAGCGTGCTCCTCAGTGTTCCCCACATGCGTGGGGATGAACCGAAACCGATGGAGAGCGAGAGGTGTACGTGAGCGTGTTCCCCACATGCGTGGGGATGAACCGGTGGCGGGCGCTATAAGCGCCATCATAACAACGTGTTCCCCACATGCGTGGGGATGAACCGGCGGTTCTCCTGACTCGACGCGATAACAGTCGGTGTTCCCCACATGCGTGGGGATGAACCGGGCGTGGCCACGAGCATCAATAACCTGATACTGTGTTCCCCACATGCGTGGGGATGAACCGTTTCCAGTATTCTAGCGATCCGCGGACCTGTAGTGTTCCCCACATGCGTGGGGATGAACCGTCATTGCCGACGAAAACAAGGTGGTCCGGACGGTGTTCCCCACATGCGTGGGGATGAACCGGAGTGGGGGCGTTCAATATTGGAACTGTAGGTGTGTTCCCCACATGCGTGGGGATGAACCGCAACGTTCACCGGGACCTCCGTGGCGTCGAGCGTGTTCCCCACATGCGTGGGGATGAACCGCCCTGGAATCAGGCGGTAGCGGCGGTTGGGTTGTGTTCCCCACATGCGTGGGGATGAACCGCTTGACTTCGTCAAGATCAACTCACGCGGAGAGTGTTCCCCACATGCGTGGGGATGAACCGTCACAGTGTAGGTTTTCACATTGTACGATCAGAGATCTGCTGTTTTTTTCAGAATAGATTGGACTTGATGGAAGAATTCTCGGGATAAATGGACTCTTGAGGGATCGAGAGGGACGGT
>Ga0190283_1000008_pt1 | contig 162133 bp, 129 predicted proteins | sample 48691801_MG_FD_161669 | JGI IMG/M metagenome (GOLD analysis project Ga0190283, IMG submission 161669) | Hydrothermal vent microbial mat bacterial communities from Southern Trench, Guaymas Basin, Mexico - 4869-18-0-1_MG | ecosystem: Environmental > Aquatic > Marine > Hydrothermal vents >...
CCTCTTTCCCTACACCGTCCCTCTCGATCCCTCAAGAGTCCATTTATCCCGAGAATTCTTCCATCAAGTCCAATCTATTCTGAAAAAAACAGCAGATCTCTGATCGTACAATGTGAAAACCTACAACATCAGCAAACCTCCAAGGTGGCGATGTCTCGGAATAACCGAGATCAGTAATATTTAGCACATGATGGACATATTAGTCAATAATTAAGTTTAAGGGTGGGTAAGCCTTTGGGTCATTTGTGGAGCGACGAGAACCACCTGGTTCTTGCGTCCGGCGTTTGAAGAAAGGGCGCACACACAGGTGCGCGCCGTACACCTACACATGGGAGGCTCCTTCCCGTAGGGGCGGACCGCTGTTCAAACCAGGGGCAGGCTCTGTGTGCCTGCCCTTTGTAAGTGAAGGCTCACAAAGGTGGTCATTTCCAACGGGTTTTCCGGGATTCAGTCAGATCGCTTTATTCCAAGCCTCTGGAGGATACCCTGCCTTGAAGGGCTTTTTCGGGAACCGACTATTTCGTCCTTTAGCGCTTCCAGCGCGTCCAGCATTTCTTGGGCGTTGGCGAAGCGGTCTTCCCGTTTCTTTTCGGTCATTTTCGCGAGAAGTCTGAAAACCGAGTCGGGCAGAGGGGGCGTCTGGTGTTCAAGAGGAGGCAGATGTTCGTAGACATGCTTCTGGAATATCACGTAGGCCGATTCACCAGTGAATGGAGGGGAACCGTTAAGGAGGTGGTAGAGTGTGATTCCAAGGGAATATATATCGGATCTGGTGTCCAGATCAGCGGATCCTTTGGCCTGTTCCGGAGAGAAGTAAAGGGGAGTTCCACAGGCTATTCCTGTCTGGGTAATTGCTGCGTCAGGGGTGTCGTAACTCCTGGCCAGCCCCAGGTCGGACAGCTTTGCTTCTCCTTTCTCAGTGAAAAGAATGTTGGCAGGCTTGATGTCACGGTGAAGTATGTTGCATTCTTCAGCCAGTGTCAGAGCGTGAGCCATCTGGATACCCGTGTCCAGAACGCGCTCCAGGGAGAACCTGCCTGACCGGGCCAGGATTGCCGCGGCGCTGCCTCCTCCCACGTAAGGCATGACAAGGAAATGGTATTGTCTCTCATGCCCCACATTCATCACGCCTACGATATGGGGGTGCTGCAGTTTGGCGGTAGCCCTTGCCTCGCGGATGAATCGCTTAATGAAAACCGGGTCCCTGTCCGCCAGATGGGAGTGGAGGATCTTGACCGCCACTGGTATGTCCAGAGCTATATGATGCGCCTTGAACACGCCCCCCATTCCACCTCCACCGATCTTGTGAAGTATCCGACATCCTCCAACGGTTTTCCCCACAACCTCCACGGTGACACGGTCGGTTTGTCCGTCCGCGTAGGGAATCTTCACCAAGCGACCGCACTTTCGACACTTTCCCATGCGTCCTGCGGATTCTTTGCGAACCGAGTGCGGCTCGCCGCACATGCACGCGAAGACAATGACGTCGTGGGCCGGTATCTTCTGGACGGTCTTATCTCTTTTTCGCTCGACAGCTTGAGGTCCCGCCCCGCTGTCCGGCCGTTCTCCCGCACTGCCCTCCTTCATGGACACCAGTCCGGGGGCGTCTACAAGATTCCCGCCCACCAGCTCCGCTTCAAGCTTTTTGATAGCCTGTTCTTCTTCGCTGTCGAAAACCACCTGAGGTTGTTTGAAAGTTGCCCGGTCGGTGAAACGGTGTTCCGTGGCCAGAATGGACGGGTCCTGGACAACCTTGTCAATGAAGCTCTTGAGGATCACCTCGCCGCCTGGGAGAAAAGAGTCGAATCCGGCTCTTACAAGCGACCCGGATCTGTCGTTCTTCTCTACGTCCACCTCTGTAACTTTGGATATTATCCAAACGGAATCATAGGCCGAATCTGAGGGCAACAAGATCTGCAAGACCAGGGCGTCCCCCACGGTCATCGATTCGGGAACATCCAACAGAGCCCAGTCCGCTGAAAGGTGCGAAGATGTTCCCGAATTCCAGTTTTCGTTGTCCTTGGAATATCGAACTTCCGTTTTCAGAGGTATTGAGAACTCAAGCCCGGTCTCCGCGGCTGTCGCCTCATCTGCCCTGGCCATGAAGTCCCCGCCAAGCGCGGCTTCCGCGGACGCAGCTATCGGAACCAGTCCACCGTCCTCACTGTATTCATCTTTGACGCCGAGGGATCCCGCCAGACCTCTTGACTCGGCAAGCTCCGCGAATATTCTGTCAAAATCTCCGATGAATTCCCGCAGGTCCAGCGGTACCATATCAAGTAGGTGATAGGCCTCCCTGAACGCGTTCTTCTCCATGCAAACAGAGACCGTCTCCCATATCATGCCTGCCTTTACCGAAGGATCCAGCCCTTTATCGCGGATCACATGCGCAATCACTTCCCGGGCTTCACCATACCGTTCCAATTGAACCATACAGGAGGTAATGTGCGGGACCAACTCGGTTCGAACTTCAGGGGATGACTCGAATGCTTTGAGAAATTCCTCCAGCGCCTCCCCGAAAAGGCTCATCCCCATGTATGCCAGTCCCAGATCAATCGAGACGCGTGGGGCCATTTTCTCGCGTGGGGCCATTACAGGTTGGGAAGCGGAGCTGTCCAGCATCCTCTTGGCAAATTGTAACTGGACAATCTTTGCCTGCGCCTTGCGACTCCCCGGCTCGTTGCTCAGTACACGCTGAATCTTCTCCACGGCATGATCATAAAGACCCTGTGATTCGTAGAGTTCGGCTTCCTGCCACAGGCGGTTGATCTGATCTTTGATGGCCTGGGATTCGTTCATTCTTGCTACCGGTAATATACGGATCGGGCCCAAAACGGCGTGATCATGAAAGCGCTCCACCCAAAAAACCAGATGGTAACCTCCTATCCAATCCTGATCCACAAGATTGTATCAGACGCGCAAGCCCTTGTCACTTGTCAGTTCCTATTTGACCGGGCGCGGCCTCGCGGATCAATGGGGCGGGCTTCAGAGATCCATCACGGTCGGTCGGAGATTTTCCGGGCTCACCACTCTCCGGCCTCAATCTATCCCGGGAATGGTCCTTGGCCCTGAAAACAAGTCCGAATTCGCGTGCTTTCTCCACATAGGAGCCTTCAGCGATCCGCACCTCCCCAATTACGTTGATCCGTATAGCCGAGGCCCCTTTTACAGGACATTTATTTTCGCACCACCCGCAACCCGTACACCTGTTTTCTATCACAAACGGCACAAGATTCCGCAATCCTTTGGCGGGCCGAAAGGCCAAGGCATTGTACGGACAGACTTCGTCACAGACCAGGCATTTCCTGTCTTGCTCCCACGCAAGGCAGTTCTGTCGGACGATCCACGCTGTTCCGATTTTTGCGTGCTGCTTCTCATGGAGTGGAAGGTCGCGCACGGCCCCCGTGGGACAGACTTGCCCGCAGGCCCTGCAGTTGAGCGCGCACGCTCCAATCCTTGAAACCAGCACGGGACCAAACAGCCCTTCCAATCCGGCTTTGAGCCACACCGGCTGGAGTCCGTTGGTAGGGCAGGCGACCATGCACTCTCCGCACCGCACACAGCCCGCGAGAAACTCGGGTTCCGGCAATGCTCCGGGCGGACGAATCAGCGTGGCATCCGTCAGCCCCCTTCTTCCCGCAACATCTCTGGGCTGATGCACGCCGACCCGGAAAAGCCCGGCGGTAATCAGCCCTGATCCCGCAGCCAGCACCAGTTTACGTCTGGTGAAATCAACACCGGCCGTCACACCTGCGCCGGCTCGCGCACCCACGGAAAACGAGACAGCAGACTCGTGACATATCTCAACGCACCGCAGGCATACGATGCACTCGGAGTGAGCCGTCCTCCCCGGATCCTCTGAAGATATCGCTCCCGCGGGACACTGACCTACGCACAGGCCGCATTCGGTGCATGATTCGTTGACCCTGCGCCCTACAAGAGGCGCCCGTGAAAACAGGGCCATCAAGGCCCCGGCCGGACACAGATGCCTGCACCAGAATCGCGGCTGAGCGTACGCCAGCGCTGCAATCCCCACGAAAACTCCAAACACGAAGACGTTCGTCGCAAATATCCGTGGCGTTATCTCCAGATACATCAGTTCAGGATGTCCGGTTTTCGAGAGCAGCGGAGCGATCCAGTAGAGAGCGGAATCCGCGACCAGCAGGAGAACCGGGTACACGGACAATCCGTAGAAACGGGTCACCAGAGAGAGGGGAGACCCCACGTATACTATGGAGATCCCTCCCACCGCGGCCGCGACAATGAACACGAGTCCAATGTATTTCCAGACGCGATATTGGGCGGTGGCCTCGGTGGAATTGTTCCTGGCATTTGTCTTTTTCCCTGCCCGCACCGCGGCACGCAAGATGTCCACGGTGGCGCCCATAGGACAAATATGACCACAAAAGATCCGGCCTACAACCAGAGTGAGCAACAGCAGAATCAATCCAGGCAGTACAGCGGCCATGAAGTCACGAGCGGCCAGGATCGTTCCCACACCGATCAACGGATCCAGTCGCAGGAAGAAATCCGCCTCCATTCTTGGCTCATACGGATAACCCGCCAAGAACAGAAGACCCAAGAATAGGGTCAGAGTGACGGTCTGCGCAGCTCTTTGGAAACGGATCACGATCTTATGTTTTTCACGTTCAGATTTTGGAGGTCCATCCTGCCCAGGCCCCGCTCGGACGCCATCCGAATGTGCTTCACCTGCTCCGGTAGGAACTTCCGTCCGTACCAGGTTCCCAGAGCAACCATTTGTGCGTCGGCCGCTACCATGTCGCTGGACGCTAGTACCAGATTCAACGGGATCACCTTGCCGGGTCCTCCCGGTCCCCCTGTGCTCAGGATCCTCGTCCCGTCAGCGACTACGAGATGAGGTTTCAGAATCGTGACCATGTCGACTATGGCCTGATCGAGATTGTACCTGCCATGAAATGAACCGCGGTCATAAATCAGGCCCATCATGCCCTTCATGGACAGGCTCACCCGCGCCGCACTGTGAGATTTTCCCACCGGCACCGCGATAAGAACGTCCGCGTCCAGGACCTCTGAAATCACGTCCATCGATCTGAATTGGCGTCCCTGGGGAACCTGGACCGCGCGAAAGAATCTCTTGCTCTGAACCGCGTGCACAGAGGTGTTGGGAATGCCGTTACAGTGCGCGGGAATCCCGGACCGTGACAAACACTCACTGGGAGTTTGCAGCACATAGTCCAACACGGCAATCCGCGAGGCGCCGGCCTCCGAACACATGCGGGCAACTTCGCCCACCACTTCAGGATTGGTGTTGGACGCCTGACGCGGCCCCGAAGCAAAGCTCATGTTCGGCTTGATAACCACCTTCGCGCCTGGTTTCACGAATTTCTTCATTCCCCCCAGCGCGTCCACAACGGCCCTCGCATTGGCCGCCGGACTTCGGCCGCGGGAGATTACCATGTCAGGTATCCTCCCCGCATGAGATTCCCGGGGGTCCATAACAGAAGCCACTCCTGTGCCCATCACCGCGGCGGTTACGGCCAGCCCTTCCTTAAGAAAGTCCCGCCGATCTGTTTTGCGCGTCATATTGGGTTCTCCTCTCTCAGATGCACTTGCGAATAGATAGGGTATAGTTAAATACGTCGATCATGAAAAGTCAACGATCCAACGCGTGGTCGCACAATCCATCAAGCACTTCGCGAACCACTAACAGTTTGACATTAAAGAGTATTGTGTGTATTACTTTCAAAGGTGCATTAAAGGCTGGGGTTAGTTTTCTGATTGTACGATGATAACCTTCGCCGAGATGACGTGTTTCCGGAAGCGCGGTCCAACCAAGCGCGGCCCTGTGACGTTGCCCGGAATAGGCCTGACCGCCGGAGCAGAGTTCATTGACTATATTCGTGACCGGCCCATGAAGGTGGCTCATGTCCCACTCCCGAATCATTGAATTCTCTTTTTGCGTTTTGGTTGCGTTCCTGATGTTGACCGGTCTCTCTTTCTTGAGCCTGCGTCCCATGCTCATGCAAGTGAGATCCGAGGCCGCCGCGGAATGGGTCGGTTTCATGAGCGCAATCAAGCAACGAAACGAGATGCTGCCGGGACTGATAGAGGCTGTCAGGGGCTTTAAATCCGGTCACGGAAAACTTGTGGATGAATTGTTGGAGGCTCGGTCCATCTTGATGCGACCGGCCGACGCGGACAGGTCTGTGGCCGCGGTAGACGAAATGGAAAGCCGTCTGATTCAGGTGGAAAAACTGGTGAGGGTGGCACCCGAACTTGGCGCATACCCGCCTTTTGCCCGGCACTGGAAGCCGGTGGTCATGATTACGCAAAAAGTGAACCGTTTCAGGAGCGATTACTACCGCACGGTGAGACTGTACAATGGACTCCTTGATGCGTTCCCGCAGAATCTGATAGCCACGATGTTTGCATTTGTGCCGCTCACCGTCTATGCCCCGGTCCACTGGGCCGGGGAAGGCGACGCCTTGTGAGCGTACAGCCGCGGCCGGCTTAGGGCCTGTCAGTAAATAAACGTCTCGACGTTCCACAGTGTCGTCGCCCCGGCGTTCCCCGGATCGGGGCCTGTCCCGGACTACGATCCGGGATCCGGGACAGGCTCTGGAATGACGGTAATATGTAGGGGCGTATTGCAATACGCCCCTACGCGCAAGGATGAGGCGCGTGTCACTTGCAAGGGTTATTCCGTGAAGGCCGCTTAATGGCCGTTCTGCCCACGACTCAGTGCAGCCGTGACCTGCTGGGTATTTCCTCCTCACTCACCTTCCGGACGCCACATCCTCTGATGACAAAGCTTGCCAAGACAAGCTTGTCTCGCTTTGAAGGATGAAGAAACCTTACACTGAAACCGGGGCGGCCTTCAAAGTGATAATTTGTGATAGGCAGGATACCGGGGCGTTGAAGCTGCCGACAAATTATGTGTTTCTTCTTTCTCTTATCCCACTTCATCAGGTAGAGCCTCGTGTAGTCACATCCGGGGTCCTTGCCGATCGGAGCAAATGCCGCAACATAGTTGTTTTTTGCGCCTCGATCCGGATCGTCGGTCACACTGACGGTTCTCCAGGCCAGCACCCGCATAAAGGACACCATTCGCGCGATGTCTTCCGGAGGGGTTAATCGGATATTATGAGTGTACACGAACCCCACTCTAGCGTCTTCCAACTTTACTTTGTACCACACGTCCTTTTTCACAAGGTCTGCCGGACCGCCGTAGGTTTCGGAGGCCGTTCCCGGTCTAGTGCCGGTATCTCGGTCCGTTCCATCGGCCGTCACCCCTGTGGACAATAGCGGGTTTTGTCTGAGAGTGACCACCCTCTCGTACATCTCGAACTTCTTGCCTGGAGGGAGCAGATCCAGAACCTGGTGATGTCGCCCCGGGCTCAGTCGAAAATTGGCCTTGTTCTTGATCACCCCTTCGGCCTGAACCGGCATCCCTTCGATGGACTTCCTCAATTGCTGTGTCTTGAGAATGATCTCATCTCCTGCCACCATCTTGTGGTTCAGATAGCCCTCCCGTCCGTCACGGGTACGGACCCGATACCATTCTCCTATTCTGTCAACCAGATGTAACGGAGTCTCCGCCGGAAGCCGTCCGATGACCTCCGAATTTGGATTGGCCGTCTGATACAGAGAGCACGACCGTGTAGATATACCGTCTCGGGGGACGAACGGGCGCTTGATCTTGAGGATCTTGGATTGGACCTTTTTCATCAGCTCCCGCTTGAGGGTGTCAATCTCCTGACACGCCCCAGCGAACAGAGCCATCAACACGACGAGCAAAATGGCACAGTATTGCTTTGGGTCCCGGTCAACAGCATGCTCAGAGCGCATGGTTAATTCCTCCCTGGCGTCTCACGTGTTTCACCTTATACCCCATGAGTTTGCAAAGCAACACCTGTTGCCGCCCAAATTGGGCTTTGAACCAAAATAATCCCCGCATCCCTGTGCTACTGGGCGTAGGGCCAATTTACGAGCCGGTTGGTGTGGGAGCTTCATTAGTAGTCCGTACCGGCCCGCCGGGCGGGCGTGCTTTGAAAAAGGCTTCGGGCTTATGCTTTGCACGGAGACACGGGGATATCGAGGGATGGGTCTACTTGGTCGAAAAGCGGATATATCGTGGAGAACCTATTGACACCGCGTGGAGTGGGCCCTCCATTCTCATCGGGCGCAGAACCGCTTCAAGCCCGGTGAACCATTACACATAAATGCTTCAAAGCCATAGCTCTTGAATCATAGTGCTTGCCCTGATCGCGCATCTAAAAAAGTGAAAAACCTCGTTGTTCTTGATAAATCAAGATGATAGAATGCATTTGTTAGAAGGAAACTATCACCAACGAGGTGCAACAGATCATGCCACAAGGAATCTTGCCATTCAAGTATGAAGAAGAGAAGCGCAGTGGAGGGATGACCGCTCTGGCTGGATTGCCGAATTACCTGGAGTTGTCGTACACCCTGGGATTGATTGATTCGATCTGCGGCTATGTGAATGTTCGGGACGGTGGGCAAGGCTTCACGGATTCCGAGATGGTGATGTCGCTGGTCCTTCTAAATTTGGCCGGTGGCGACGGCGTAGAGGACATCAAGCTTTTGGAAGGAGATGAAGGTCTGTGTCGTGTGCTGGACAGGGTGAAGACGCACGGCATGCCCCGTCGGGAGCGGCGAGCCCTTGAGCGGAGATGGCGCAAACAGCGGACGCGGACGTTTCCTTCGGCCACTTCGGTGTTTCGGTATCTGGAATCTTTTCACGACGGTGATCAGGAGAGTCTTCGTAGGCCGGGCAAGGCGTTCATACCGGAGCCCAATGAGCATCTTCGGGGGGTGACGAGACTCAACGGGAATTTTGTCGGTCAGGTTCAGAGGCGATCCCCTCAGACAACTGCGACGTTGGATATGGACGCCACCCTGGCGGAGAGTACCAAGAGTGAGGCGTTATATTGCTACAAAAGTTTCAAAGCATATCAACCTCTGCAGACGTATTGGTTTGAGCAGGACCTTGTGTTGCACTCCGAGTTTCGAGACGGCAACGTGCCGGCCGGTTACGAACAGCTGCGCGTATTCAAGGAAGCGTTGGAGTTGTTGCCTGTTGGTGTGGAAACGGTGTATTTGCGATCGGACACGGCCGGTTATCAACACGATCTTCTGAGGTATTGTGCGGAAGGCACAAATTCGAGATTCGGGGTCACTAAATTCGCAATCGGTGCGGATGTGACACAGTCGTTCAGAAAGTCGGTATCGGAGGTAGGAGAGTCTGGTTGGCATCGTCTCTATCGTAAGGTTGACGGCCGTTTGGTTGATACTGGTCAGGAGTATGCTGAGGTTTGTTTTGTCCCTTCGGAGTTGTCCCGCAAGAAGGATGGCCCTGAGTATCGGTTTTTAGCCATCCGTGAACCTCTGTCCCAGCCGGATCTTCCCGAACTGGATCTGCAACGGGAGCTTCCGTTTCCGACCATGGACCTTGGAACGACGAGATACAAGGTGACGGGGATAGTCACCAACAGAGCAATGCCTGGTGATGAACTGATCTGGTGGTATCGACAACGTTGTGGCAAAAGTGAACAAGTCCATGCCGTGATGAAGGAGGACCTTGCGGGAGGCAGGCTGCCTTCAGGGAAATTCGGAGCGAATGCGGCTTGGTGGCAGATCATGATATTGGCGCTGAACTTGAACTCAGCCATGAAGCGTCTGGTTCTTGGTGGAGAGTGGGTGAGCAAGCGTCTCAAGGCCGTCCGATTCTGGTTGATTAATCTACCGGGTCGAGTGGCAAAGAGTGGCCGGGAATTGGTGATACGTCTGGTCGGGGGGCATCGTTCGAATGAGACGCTGCTTGCAGCGCGAGCAAGGATGGCAAGTTTCTGTGACACGAGTTAAGGCTGTACGCTCACTACGAAAGGAGTCAGTCTGAAGGGGGGCTTTGGCGGCCTCAGGGGGAGGTTTGTTTGAAAAAGGGCAAATGGCCGCACAAATGACCGTATACGGGGGATTCGATCCATGTGAGGCTCATCCGGCAACCTAACCCGACCGACTTCCTGTCTCTCGGATCAAACAATACACCCCCAACAAAACTAGGCGGTGGATTTAGGCTTGATTTCCCTGTTGAAATCCGATACATTTTACGCAGAGATAGGGATGGAACACTGAAACTCCAAGAACCGCGAAAATTGCCGTCGAGGAAGCGGAACTCGATTCTTCTTTTTGCTCATTTTCCCGGCCGACAGGAGGCCACGTGATAGTAGAAACCTGGGCCCAAACCGATATTGGGATCCAGCGTCAGGTGAATGAGGACTGCCATTATGTGGATCCGGACAAGGAACTCGTGCTCGTCCTGGATGGCATGGGTGGGCATAAAGCAGGGGAGGTGGCGTCCACCCTGGCCATGGAGACTATCTCTCTGTTCTACAAGGAGCATTCAAGTGTCCACCCGAGAGATCCGGAGGTTTTTGAGAGCTACGACGACCATTTCACACTTCATGCAAACCTGCTCAGGCAGGCCGTATTCGTCGCCAACAGGGTAGTGCTGGAGAAATCCCGAGACGACGACGCCCTCGTGGGAATGGGAAGCACGGTTGCGGCAATGGCCATTCGTGATTACACGGTTTCGACCGTGAATGTCGGGGATTCCCGAATATACCTATTCCGAGACGGGACCATGGAACAGGTGTCACGGGATCACACGCTGGCTGAGGATCAGGTGGAACGAGGAATAATCTCCCGTGACGAGGCCGGCGAATCCCAGCTGCGACACATCTTGTCCTCCGTACTGGGAGTGGACACCCGTGTTCGAGTTCATATGGACGAACTTAGCGTCTTTCCCGAAGACGTGTTCCTGGTCTGCACGGACGGGTTAACAGCGGTGTTGAGCGACGAGGAGATCCATGAGGAGATCACGAAGGAGGCCGTAGGACTGGACACGCTCACCCGGATGATCGATGAGGCCAATGCAAGAGGAGGACCGGACAACACAACTCTGGCCCTCGTAGCCTTTAAGAAGAATGGCTCTTAGGAAAGGATGGACGCTCACTACTCACTGCCGATGATATCAGCACAGTTGAGCGCGACGGGATGAGTGAAATCAACGTATTAGGGCATCTTGGAGGATACCGATGTTTAGGCTGATCCTGAGGTTTCAGGATACGGTTCTCGACGAGCTCACGTTCGAGGGAACCCCCGTCACAATAGGTAGACGAGACAGCAACGACGTCGTCATTGACAATATGGCCGTTTCAGGCGGTCACGCGGTCATTCAGGAACCGGATCCGGGGACGTACGTTCTGGTAGACCAGGACTCGCTCAACGGGACTTTTCTCAATGATAAGAAAGTCATCCGGGAGAATTTGTTTCACGGCGATGTCATCATAATCGGTAAGCACCAGATGGAATTCGTGGATCTCCGTCCCGAGGAATTGAGGCCTACCAGGGAGGTGGAAGAGGAGAGCAGACCCCCGGGTCCACAATTCAGGGAGACGGTGATTCTGGACACGCAAGAGCAAGAAGAACTCATGGCCAAGCAGGAGCGCGACAAAGGCATTTCCCCCGAGGATGCGGCAGCCAAGCCCCGCAAGGTCGAACTCTTCGGTTCGCTCACCGTTGTCGCGGGCGGCACGCCCGAGATCATAGATCTCACCAAGCGCCTGACCACACTCGGCAAAGGAAATGATACCGACGTAAAGTGCTCGGGGCTCCTGGTCGGCAAGAACGCTGCTGTAATAAACAAACGGCCTACCGGATTCTTCATAGCGTATGCCGAAGGAATGAAAAGGCCGGAGGTGAACGGGGAAACCGTGCAAACTCAGCGTCAACTTCACGACGGGGATGAAATTACCATCGGCAATACGCGCATGACCTTCAACCAACGGGAAGAGATATCATAGACTACCTCCGTCGAACCGCGGGTCCCGCCAAATCCGACCAGTAGGGGCGTATTGCAATACGCCCCTGCCACCGGTCCCCGCGCGTAGGGGCGGCGCTCGCCCCCTTTGAAAAGGGGAGTGGTTAGGGGGATTTTGAGACTCGGTCCCTCACCTGTACACTGTACTTCTTTGAACACAACTTCCTATGAAAGTCCCGTGAAAGAACCTCGCCTTTCCGGGTCAACGTATGGGGTGGTTTGGAGGGGAGCCACTGCGCGTGGGGCGATTGAGCGGGCCCCGGACAGCTTACGTGACATGACAGCTGTCGGTAGACTGAAGTTGAAATGCCTGCCCGGCTAGGGCCTCCCCTCCAAGTCCATGCGCAGCGTGCGCGCTCTTGGAGTACCCTGTCCGAGGCGAAGCCCCGGACCTTTGCACAGTGGAAAGGACTTTTATGTTTCGTTGTGCCTCTGTTTTTAGGCATGTAAGTTGGTATCAAGCCCGATGAACCATTAATATCCGGATCTCTTTCTACGGGAACGGGACCTGAGCATCAGATTGAACAGGAGCAGGAGTCCGGCCAAGACCAGTACTGCGCCCGCGATGCTCCGAAGTCCGGAAGGGGTCGATGATAGGTGTTGTTGTGGCGTGACCGCGACTCGCTCAGCACGCGGAGAAGAGTTCTTCTGAACGCGGCCCAGTCTGATGGCGGAGGACCCCGCGAGTATTGCCGCAGGGTCGGCCGGGACAGGACCCGGGTATGGCGGCAGCGCCGAGGCCTGAGGATTGCCGTAGTACATGCGGTAATTCCGCCCGGGACTGTGATGGAAAATTGCCAGAGGCATGGTCGCGTTCACGCGAATGTCGTCCACGACTAAAGGCGCCGGTGTTCCTCCGGACATTTCCAGCTTCACATATCGGAAGGTTGTAGGCCTGAACTGTGCTTCCAACCGCTCCTTGACCGCCTGGCCTTTGCGGATGCGAAAAAAGGTCCCTTCATAGATCCTTTCCCACGTCTGGGCGGTGGGACTGTGACTTCCGGCTATGGTAACGGGTGTGATGAACTGCTCGGCAGGGCTTGAGATTGCCAGGCTCACCATCGGAAAACGCATCTTGCCCAGATCCGCGACCATGGTACGGGAGCCAGCCGCCCGGCCGCGCTTGTTTTTCAGAATTCTCACATTGACCGGTACCGTTGAGCGGGTTCGATCCGTGGGATGATGACAAACCACACCTCCGATGTCCAGCGATGGTCGGCCTTTGTCCAGGATCCTGACATGGATGTACCGAAAATTGTTGAGAGCATGCCGGATATCAAGGCTGCGAAGGGTGCCCGGGGCGCTCATGTCGGCAATGAGCCCATCCAGGCGAATCACGTATGAGTCTCGGTCGTTGTCCGAGCCGCGAATCTCCACTCTACGAAGGAAATCCTTGGAAGCGGTCCGGACCTCAATGCCACACGAGAGAACCTTGGCAGTCTTGTCGATCCGGATGTCCGTCCACTCTCCCGGCCTCTTGGCCATCCTGAAGACTCTAGCCCTCAACGCGGCCGGCTCTTCACCTGCCGTCGGACGCTGAATCAATAGCGGGACCTCCGATCCGTCAGAGGCCGCCATCCTCAGATCCTCCATATTTGGAAGGCATTCCTGGATCACGCTTGATTCAAGGCCGATCGCCACCAGACCCTTGGGAACGGTGGCAGGAACTTGGACAGCCCGGTAGAGCCTCCATCCAGCAGGGTTGAATTCCGCAAAAACCGGAGACGCAACCTGCATCGTGACAACGAACAGACAAGACACGATTGATCTGATTCCAGCGCCGCGGCTCCGGACCATTCGTAGAACAGGGAATTCGCTCGACATGGCGAGCCATTATAGTCCCTCAATATTGGAGGATCAAGTGGTCTGATAACAGGAGTGCAGGCCTGAAGTTACGGCGGACTTGGAAATGGTACGGACAGACGCATAGAGCCTGCCCCTACGTCCGGGCTTATGCCGACTCCCATGCCTGAAAACAGAGGTACAGCGAAACATGAAAATGTCCGCAAAGTCGTGGGTCCCGTACGTAGGGGCTACGCATGCGTCGCCCTCTTGGATAGTGGGTCTAAGAGGAAACTATGACGAACGGCATCTGTGGGGTTGATTTCAGTCGTCCCTCCGGGACTCTTTTCCTCTCGTTCCCAGGCTCTGCCTGGGAATGCATACCGGGAGGCTCCGCCTCCCCTACTTGGGACCGGCGCTTCTGCGAACAAAGAGGGCTTTTGTAGGAATGGGCTTTCAAAGGGGGCGCCTGTGGGTTCGCACTTTTTGCCCCCAACAGAGCGCTTAGGATGTAACATCCCTTCCTTCCGGAACCGCACATGACTGGACGGTTACTGCCCGTTACTCGGCGCACTTGACTTTCGAGGCCGGAAACGATTAGAATACCGGTCAAATCAGGTAAGAGTCAAGGAGATTTTCAATTTGCCCGAGACGGCCACAAACAAAAGGAAACAGCATCCAGCTTCTCTGACCGAGGCCAGGCTCATGAAGGTCCAAGAGCTTGAAAAACTTGGTATTCCTGCGTTTGCCATAGGCTTTGTTCCCGACGCGGCAGCGCAACAGCTTCATTCCGAATGGGAAGGAGTGGACAGAACCGATCCGGAAGGAGAGCCGGAGCGCGCTGTGGCTGGTCGAATCATGGCCCGAAACAACATGGGTAAGCTGGCTTTCTTGCGTCTGAGGGATTCATCGGGAGACATACAGGTCATGCTGACCCGCGACAATCTGGGGACCGATGATTTCAAACTGGCCAAGAAACTGGATGTGGGCGACATCGTCGGGTTCAGGGGACGACTCTTTCGGACCAAGACAGGGGAGCTCACGGTCTTTGTGGATAGTTTCAAAATCCTTACGAAGTCCTTGAGGGCGCTTCCTGAAAAATGGCACGGTCTGTCGGACGTGGAAACCCGTTATCGACAACGGTACGTGGATCTGATCGTCAATACCGAGGTCAGGGAGATTGTTCGGAAGAGAACCGTCATCATAAGCTATCTCAGAGACTTCCTGACCGAACGCGGGTACCTGGAAGTAGAAACTCCCATGATGCAGGCCCTTCCGGGAGGGGCTACGGCAAAACCATTCGAGACTTTCCACCACGCGCTGGATCGCCATCTATATCTGAGGGTGGCCCCGGAACTCTATTTGAAAAGGCTCCTGGTGGGAGGTTTTGACAAGGTATTTGAGATAAATCGAAACTTTCGAAACGAAGGGGTGTCAACGCAGCATAACCCTGAGTTTACCATGCTTGAATTCTATCAGTCATACGCCACTTACGAAGACCTTATGGACATGACCGAAGAAATGCTGTGCGGTGTTACGCAAAAGGTTTTCAACGGATTCAAGTTTGATCATGGAGGCCGTGGGGTTGATTTCACACGTCCCTGGGAAAGAATGACTGTAAAAGACGCTCTTCTCAAACACACAGATCTCACCCCGGATCAAATTGACAATCGAAATGCGGTGAAAACCAAAGTGGAAGAGGCCGGCCTGGAGGTGGGTAAGGACGACTCTCTGGGCAAGCTCTGGATGGCTCTGTTCGATGAGTTTGTTGAGGAGAACCTGTGGGGCCCCATCTTCATTCACAAATATCCTGTGGAAGTCTCACCCTTGGCGCGCCGAAACGACGATGACCCTACTGTCACGGATCGGTTTGAATTGTATGTGTGCGGCCGTGAAATGGCAAATGCATTTACTGAACTGACAGACCCGCTCGATCAGCGCAGCCGTTTTGAAGAACAGGTCAGGGCTCGTGATTCCGGTGATGAGGAAGCCCATTTCCTGGACGATGACTTTCTGAGAGCCTTGGAATACGGAATGCCCCCTGCCGCAGGAGAGGGGCTGGGTATTGATAGACTGGTAATGCTCCTTACCGATTCCCGATCTATTCGGGAAGTCATACTCTTCCCCCACATGAGGCCGGAAAGAGGAACTGAATGAGGCTGCCTTTCGAGATCCTTGTCGGCCTGCGGTACATGAGGGCGAGGCGAAAGCAGGCTTTCATATCGGTGATAAGCGCGTTCAGCGTGCTCGGAGTTGTGCTGGGAGTCATGACTCTAATAATCGTGCTCGGGGTGATGAGCGGATTTGAGAAGGATCTCAAAGAGAAGATACTCGGAACCGTCTCTCATCTGGTTGTAATGAACCATTCCAGCAGAGTGGTAACCGGATGGCCTGAATTGATGGATCGGATCGAGAAGTTTGACGGTGTCATCGCGACGACCCCCTACGTCTACGGTCAGGCCATGATCTCCACACGAGGTAGGGTCAGAGGGGTCGTTGTGCGAGGCATAGACATCGACACCGCGGGCAAAGTCATTTCACTTCCCAAGTATCTCCAAACAGGAAGCATCGAAGCCATGGCCACAGTCAAAGACGGAGTGGGCGGAGTCATTGTGGGAAAGGAACTGGCTATCAGAAATTCACTTCGCCTCGGGGATATGGTCCAGCTCATTTCGCCTCAGGGCAAACGAACCCCCATAGGAGCGATTCCCAGGGTTCAGAATTTCCGCGTCGTGGGGATTTTCAGGTCCGGCATGTACGAGTTCGATGCCAACCTGGCTTACCTGGACCTGAGTCAAGCTCAGAAGTTCTTTGAAATGGGCGACGGTGTCACAGGGATTGAGGTCAAACTTTCGGACATATACCAGGCCCCTGTGCTGGGAAGGCTTATTGAGAAATCGCTGGGATCTCCCATATGGACCAGGACGTGGCGTGAGATGTATCGAAATCTCTTCGCCGCGTTGAAGCTTGAAAAGGCCGCGATGTTCGTCATCCTCACCTTCATCGTCCTGGTGGCCGCCTTCAACATTATAATATCCTTGATAATGCTCGTAGTCGAAAAGAGCCGCGATATAGCGATACTCAAGGCCCTTGGAGCGACCTCGGACAAAATAATGCGAATCTTCATAATTCAGGGCATGATGGTCGGAATCGTGGGAACTCTTCTTGGTTTGGCGGCCGGACTGGGAGGACTTGCGTTTCTTGCCCGATATCCTATCATCGAGCTTCCGCCGGAAATCTACACAATCGCTACGCTCCCTGTGGATGCTCATGGGGTCGATATCGCAGTCGTGTGCATTGTAGCTCTGACCATCTGTTTTCTGGCCACGCTCTATCCTTCGGTGCGTGCCGCCCGAATGGAACCCGTGGAGGCTCTGCGTTATGAGTGAGCCGACGCTTTACGAAGTTACAGACCTGTGGAAGACTTTCACCAGCGGAGACGGGCTAGTGGAGGTTCTCCGAGGCATAGACTTCTCGGTGAAGCGTGGCGAGAGCGTAGCTGTCCGCGGTCCTTCAGGAGTGGGCAAGAGCACTCTGATGCACATTCTGGGTTTGCTCGACAGTGCGAGCAAAGGCGCGGTTACCCTGGACGGAATTGACGTCTTGAGCCTGAGTGATCAGGCCAAGGCGAAGATACGCAACAAACGGATAGGCTTTGTGTTTCAATTCTTTCAGCTGTTGCCTGAGTTTACGGCACTGGAAAACATTGTCATGCCGGCGCTTATCGCAGGGTTGGATCTCGAGAAGATCCGAGATAAGGCCCTGGATCTGCTTCGAGAAGTCGGGCTGTCCCATCGGTCGAGCCACCGACCCGGAGAACTCTCAGGAGGGGAGCAGCAGCGAGTGGCTATTGCTAGAGCGCTGATCATGGATCCTGACGTGGTGTTGGCCGATGAACCGACAGGGAACCTGGACCCGACCAAGGCCGAGGAAATCGAGAGCCTGCTGACAAATCTGAACAGGTCTCGGATAACTACCTTGATAGTGGTCACTCACAAAGAATCACTTGCTCAGGCCATGGACAGGCGAGTGGGACTGGTGGCCGGAAAACTGGTGGAACTTCAATGAAAAGTATCGGTATCCTCATAACTATATTGCTCCTTGTGCCGGCCCTCTCGCCGGCGCAAGACAATCAGGAAAAGAAAGTGATGGTATTCCCCTTCAAGGCGGTTTCAAAGAAGGGGACAGCTAGTTTCAACATGCCGTTGGCTCAGGCGTTTGCCAGGAGGTTGGCTGGTGAGGGGGGAGTGAATCTTGTGCCGGGGCATGCGTTTCAAGCCGCACTGAAACAGAAAAAGACGGACTTTCGCCGAATCGCCCGTCTGGCCCGGCGAGACAAGGCGGACCTGGTCATATGGGGCGTGGTCACCGAACAGGAAAAAGGATCTTCCCTGATCATCTCGGTCATCGACATGAAAAAACCGACCAAGCCGCAATCCTTCACGGCCACCGGCACGGGCATGGAACATATAGTGGCCCGTATGGAAAACATTGCGGATAGGATCGGCGGGGAGCTCCTCAACAGGCCCGTGATCGGCAAGATCAACCTCGAGGGAAACAAGCGCATTCGGGACCAAGCTATCAAAAACAAGCTGGAACTGATGGAAGGGAAGCCGTTCCGCAAATCCGAAATCGGCAAAGAAATAAGAAGCATCTATTCGCTGGGCTATTTCGACGACGTTCAGATCCATGCAAAAGATGGCGGTGAGGGAAGAGTGGATCTTCAAATAGTGCTCCAGGAGCTTCCGTCCATAAAGAATATCGAGGTAAAGGGCAATTCGGTTTTCACTACCGACAAAATATTGGACGAACTCACCACAAAGTCCTTCTCCTTTGCAAAGCCTCAGAAGATCCGCGCGGACATTGCCAAGATCAAGAGAATGTATGAAAAGGAAGGATACTATGAGCCAAAGATCGAATACGAGATAAAGGAATTGTCGGGTAGTGAGGCCGAGCTGATCTTCAAGATCGAGGAGGGCGAGAAGAGCTACTTGACCAAAATAGTTTTGGATGGCCGAAAGCACGTTGACGAAGACGAAATCAAAAAAATCATGACCATAAAGGAGAAGAGCTGGACCTGGTTCCTGGACGATACGGGGAAATTCACCCGGGAAGATCTCGAACTGAACCGTCGAAGGCTTATAGGATATCTCCACGAAAAGGGGTATGTGACCGGCAAAGTCGGCGCTCCCAAGATGCGTATAAAGGACGGATCCGTTACCGTGACCTATCCGATCCACGAAGGAGACCGCTTCCAGGTACGAAACACGGATGTGGAAGGCGATCTGATAATGCCCGAGGAAAAGATAATCGGGGTGTTGGACACAAAGCCTGGGACCTGGTACAAAGGGTCGGTCTTGGCCGAGGACACGAAGAAGCTGACCAAGCTCTATCAGAACATGGGTTACGCGTACGTTGATGTTGAGCCTCTGCGAAACATCAATGACGAACACGACTTCGTGGACACCACCTTCAAGATCAACAAGGGCCGCCGTATTACCATCGAGAAGGTTGACATCGCAGGAAATGATCGGACCAGAGACAAGATTATCAGAAGGTCCGTTCTCGTGGGCGAAGGCGATCTTTACCGCGCCTCCTCCATCGAAGGGACCAAGCAGAGGCTGGAATCCATGGACTTTTTCGAGGCGGTCACGGTCGATACAGCCCCGGGCTCTCGTCCTGACCTCATGAATGTAAAAGTGCAAGTCATGGAGAAAAAGACCGGTTCACTGGCGGCGGGCATGGGCTTTTCGACCCAGGATGGGCCGGTGGGCAACATCGACCTCAAAGAACGCAATCTGTTCGGGCTCGGCATCACTGTTAGCGGAAAGGGCAACATTTCGGGCCGCAAGAACACCTACGAAGGTTCCATATCCTATCCGTGGCTTCTGGACATGCCTCTGAACGGCACCCTTCGGGGCTATAACACTACGTCAAAGGAACCCCGTTATCAGCGCATCAGCAGCGGTTTCAGCGCCCATCTCGGGTTTCCCGTCTATGGCTTCTGGAGCTTGTCTACGGGCTTTTCACGAGATACCACCAAGTTGGGCGGAATCGACAGAGGATTTGCCGGAGCAGTGAAAGAGTACTACCGTCGGTACAACACAGATGTTCTAAAATTCTTGAACATATCGGAAAACGCCATATCGCTGGCTCTGAGCAGGGACACTCGCGTAGGTGGCGTGATTCACACCGGGGGAGCCAAGGTCTCTATGGGAACTCGGCTTTCAGGGTTCGGGGGAGATGTGGCTTTCTCGAAATACTTCTCGGAAGCAGTCTACTACAGGCCCATGTTCAGGAAGATCTTGTTCAAAGTTCGTGCCAACGCGTCGCTTCTGGCAGAGGTGGGGGAGCAGCCCATACCATTTGACCGCAGAATCCTACTGGGAGGGGTTCACAGCATCAGAGGATACCAAGACCGTGAGATCGGTCCACGGGACAAGAACGGCTATGCCATGGGCGGAGATAGGGGTGTATTCGGTAACCTGGAATGTCTATTCCCATTGATACAGTCGCAACAAATTCACGGAGTCGCCTTTGTGGATGCGGGCAACGCGTGGAACGCTTCGGACAGCCCCTTATTTGATGAGGTCAAAGCAGGGGCCGGGCTCGGAATCCGATGGATCTCGCCTATGGGCCCGATCCGCATCGAATACGGATGGAAGATCAATCCGCGAAAAGGAGAAGCGCCCGGAAACTTCGCCTTTGCAATGGGCCAGCTTTTCTGATACTTGCAAGACACTGGAGATATGGGGAACGGAGTTCCCGCGTGCCGGCCGCAGGGACTGGTTCGAGTAGCGTAACTTGCAGCCGGGATACGGAGCCGGGCCGCACCGATGGCTCATGAAGCGGGCCATGCTCCATGATTCCGAACCTTAAGAAGTTGAACCGGAATTTCGGTTCGGTTACCGCTTCAACGCGCATGCGGCTACCAACCGAGCCTCTACTAGAACAAGGAGAACTTTTATGAGAAGGACTATCGCCATTGTGATTGCCGCCTCTTTTGCGGGAATCATTCTTTTTTCGGGTATCGGGCAGGCTCAGGGACTGAAGTTGGCTTTCGTGGATTTCGAGAAATTCGCCAAGAAGTCCGTCAGGTACCAGCAAATGCAGAAGAAATTCGCTACACTTGTCGCACGCAAGAGGGCCGATCTTGAGAAGAAGAGGAAGGAGATCATCACCCTCAAGGAGCAGCTTCAGAAACAGGGCCCCATGCTGAAGGAACAAACGCGAACAGCCAAGATCAAGGAGATCGGCATCAAGGAGATGGAGTTCAAGTTGGCGGAAAAGGGAGCCCAGAACAGTCTTCAGAATGCGCAGCGGGAGCACATGGCCCTCTTCCAGCGAGACGTTAGAAAGATAATAGGCGGCATAAGGAAGCAGGGCAACTACTCTATGATACTCAATTCAGGGGCTCTCATTTCCGCTGCGGATGCCTATGACATTACAGATGTGGCCGCAAAGTCATACGATCGCGCGGGAACCGCGCCTAAACCGACGGCCAGACCGGCGGGAAAGGCGGCCCCGAAACCGGCGGCAAGGCCGGCCCCGAAACGCAGGGCGCCTGCGCCGGCCAAGAAAAAGGACTAATAGTAGAGGGGTATCTCGAACCTAATGGCGTACACCCTGGAAGATCTTGCCCGCTTCCTGGGAGCCCAGGCCTCGGAGACACCTGGACCTGAGATCACCGGGGTAAGGCCCGTGGAGCACGCTCTTGAAAGCGACATTACCTATATCTCGGATCCGCGTTACTTGGGCGCATTGGAACGCAGCAGCGCCCGGGCGGTGATACTTCCGTCCGACCTGGATGCCCCCGGGGGAAGGCCGCACATCCGCTCCTTGAATCCGGAGGCGGCTTTCGCCAGGCTTACTTCTCTGTTCTATCCTTATGAAGAACCGCTGTCCGGGATTTCTCCTAAGGCGGACGTTCATCCAAAGGCCGGGTTCGGCGAGAACATCTCGGTTGGACCGTTTGCGCTTATAGGAAGAGGAGCATATATCGGCGACAGGACGGTGATCGGTCCTCACGTAGTTATAGGCGAGGATGTCCGGGTGGGCGCGGATACTAGGATCTTCCCTCATGTCACTGTTTATAGAGGCGTCGTCATCGGCGACCGGGTGATCGTTCACGCAGGAAGCGTGATCGGCGCCGACGGGTTCGGCTTTGCCCCGGACGTTGATCAGGAGGGCGCGCCGATTGTCGTCAAGAAATACCACAGCGGAACCGTGGAAATCGGGGACGATGTGGAGATCGGAGCGTTGTGTGGAATCGACCGCGCTCTTGCCGGGTCCACAAGGCTGGGCAATGGAGTGAAGCTGGACAATCAGGTCCAGGTCGCGCACAACGTCAAAATAGGAAGCGGAACCGTAATTGCCGCGCAAACCGGGATCGCAGGCAGCTCGTCCATAGGGGCCGGCTGCATGATCGGCGGACAGGTTGGGATTAAAGATCATGTCGCGGTGGGTGACAGGGTGATACTCGCCACGCGTGTCGGGATCTACAGAAATGTTCCCGATGGTTCGGTTATGGCAGGATCGGTCCCTGCTATGCCCCACAAGGTCTTCCTGCGCGCTCAGGCCCTTTTCAAGAGGCTTCCGGAGATCCTGGAGCGGGTAAGAAAACTGGAACGCTTGGCAAAAGCCGGCAACAAGGAAGATTCATGATACACGCCACGGCTGTTATTCATCCCAACGCGCATGTGGGAAAAGATGTGACCGTCGGCGCATATTCGGTCATCGGAGATCAGGTTACCATAGGTGACGACTGCGAGATCGGACCGCATGTCACGATCGAGGGAAACACGAGCATCGGCGCTGAGACCATAGTTTCACCCTTCGCCGCCATCGGCGGCCCCCCCCAGGATTTGAGCTATGAAGGAGAGGATACGCGGGTCGAAATAGGCGCCCGAGTGAGAATCCGGGAATATGTTACGATTCACCGTGGAACGGCCAGGGGACGATCGACCACCTCAATCGGCGATGATTGTTTTCTCATGGCATATTGCCATGTGGCCCATGATTGCATACTGGGTCCCGGGGTCATCATGGCCAACTCGGCCCATCTTGGGGGACACATCGAGATCGGGCAGCGGGCCATCCTGGGAGGGATAGTCGCGGTTCATCAGTTTGTTCGGGTGGGCGAATTCGCACTGGTGGGAGGCGTATCGGGAGTGGCAAAGGATGTCCCACCCTACACCCTGGCAACGGGCACTCGGATATACGTTTACGGTCTCAATGAGGTAGGTTTGAGACGCAACGGCTTTTCCAGGGCGACTATCCGAAAGCTCAAGCGGGCCTTCAAGATCGCGTTTCGGTCGTCTCTGAAGATGGAATCGGCCGCTGAGAGGATCCGCGAAGAGATGTCCCACACTCCCGAGGCACTGATATTCGCGGACTTTCTGGTCACGTCAAAACGGGGTATGGCAAAGGTCTCTCTCAGCAGGCATGCTTTCAAGGGGGCCAGATAGTGCCTGGTTTGGGCATCATAGCCGGGACCGGAGATCTGCCCCGCTCCGTGGCGGAAGAGGCCGTGAGCCAGGGCTATCGTGTTGTGGTCATAGCGCTTAAGGGGTTCACGGATCCCTCTCTGGAACAAGTGGCCGATGAAGTGGACTGGTTTAAGCTGGGACAGTTACAGAAACCGATTTCCTTCTTGAAGTCAAATGAGATAGACCGGGTCGTTATGGCCGGTAAGATAGAGAAGTCCAACCTCTTGAGACCCTGGAATATGAGGTTCGATCGCCGCGCTCTGCACATGATCAGATCGATGAAGGACTGGCGCGATGACACCGTGTTGGCCGCCATAGCCGACGAGTTTTTGAAGGATGGGATCGTCATCGTCGACATGACCCCCTGGGTCGGCAAGTTGATGGCCCCTCAGCGTGTCATCACCCGAGGATCTCCCACAGAAAAACAGTGGAAGGACATCGAATTCGGGAGAACCATGGCCCGCGGCATCGGAGGACTCGACATCGGTCAGACCGTCGTGGTCAAGAACAGCGCTGTAATTGCAGTAGAAGCCATTGACGGAACGGACAGGGCGATACGTCGATCGGCTGATCTGGGCATCCGGCACTGCGTTGTGGTCAAAATGGCCAAGCCCGCGCAAGATATGCGTTTCGATGTCCCTGGAATAGGGCCGTCCACCATCGACAGCATGGTGGCGGCAAAAGCGCGGGTGCTGGCAATTGAGGCCGGCAAAACCATGATTGCGGGCCATGATGAGATGGTTCGCAATGCTGAGAAAGCCAAGATCATTGTGGTGGGCATCCCGGCTGAAGGGCCTGTGAGAATTTTGCCTTAATTCACCTTGTAGGGGAAGTACGCGCCGGAAGCGTGCAATAATGTCATCTTCCTGAGCCGGCCCGGCAGGTCTACATCAGGTTTGGGAGGTACAGCGTGGAAGTCTATAAGCGTCTCCTAAAATACATCTTGCCTTATCGTGGGCGCCTTGTGCTCGCGTTGATTTGCATGGTGGGCGTAGCTGGTTCTCCGGGTGCGCTTGCACTGCTGGTGAAACCCGCGTTTGATGACATCTTCATCACCAAGAACGTTGACATGCTCATTTTGATTCCTGTGGCCATAATCTCTGTCTTTGTGCTGAAGGGAATTTGCGATTTCGGGCAGTATTATCTCATGGCTTACCTGGGCCAGAGTGTGATACGCGATCTACGGAACCAGATGTATGCCAAGCTCAAGGAAATGTCCGTGGGCTTCTACGTCCGCCATTCCACGGGCGAACTCATTTCCAAAATGAGCAATGACGTGGCTTTGGTGCAGGCCGCCGTGACCAGCGCCATTACGGGCATAGTGCGTGACTCCTTGACAGTGGTCGTATTGGTGGGCGTAGTCTTCTATAGGGATTTTCAGTTGGCCCTCATTGCTATGGTGGTGTTCCCTATCGCGATCTATCCCTTGCTGATATTTGGAAGACGGCTGAAGCGATATTCCAGGCAGATGCTGGTCTCCTTGGAGGACATAACGACGCGCCTCAATGAAACCATCACCGGAATAAGGATCGTAAAGGGCTTTGCAATGGAGGACTATGAGCGGGCCCGATTCTCAAAGGTCAACGACACTCTTTTCCTGGCTTTCATGAGGCGATTCAAGGTGAGGGCCCTTTCAAATCCCGTAATGGAAACCCTCGGGGGGGTCGGGGTCAGTGCTGTGGTCTTCTACGGCGGATACCAGGTGATAAACGGACATTCTACCCCCGGGACCTTCTTTTCCTTCATGACAGCGCTCTTTATGCTCTATGAGCCCATCAAGCGGATCAACGAGGTGAACCTAAACATTCAGGAGGGCACGAGCGCGGGCGAGAGAATCTTCGCTCTCCTGGACACCCCTCCTGATGTCACGGACCGACCCGACGCAATTATCCTCAACGCGGTGAGCCAGGGTATCGCGTACGAGTCGGTGAACTTCACATATGAGGAGGAACCGGTTCTGCACGATATCAACATTGAGGTCAAGGCGGGCCAGGTAGCAGCGATCGTGGGTGAGAGCGGTGGGGGAAAGAGCACGCTTCTCGACCTCTTGCCTCGCTTCTACGACGTGACCTCCGGAAGAATACTCGTGGATGGGGTAGACGTCCGGGATCTTACCCAGAATTCCCTCAGAGGCAACGTGGGCATTGTAACTCAGCAGACCATCTTGTTTGACGACACGGTCCGAAATAACATCGCTTACGGCCGCCCAGAGTTTCCGTTGGAAAAGGTAATCGGATCGGCAAAGGCCGCGCATGCCCATGAGTTTGTCACGGCCCTTCCCAATGGGTACGACACTGTCATTGGAGAAAACGGCATCAAACTCTCCGGGGGAGAACGTCAGCGCATCGCAATAGCCAGGGCATTGCTCAAAAACCCCCCTATTCTACTTCTGGATGAAGCCACATCCAATCTGGACTCGGATTCGGAAAAGGCTGTTCAGGACGCGCTCGAAGCGCTCATGAAAGGTCGAACAACTCTTGTTGTGGCTCACAGGCTTTCCACAGTCAGGAATGCGGACCGCATCTACGTAATGAAAAACGGCCGCATCGAAGAACAAGGCACTCACGACGATCTCCTTGTTAAGAATGGAGAATTTGCACGGCTCTACAACATGCAGTTCTCCTCGTCTGAATCCGCCGCGGAAAAGGCCGCTCCAACTCCCACTACGCCCTAATGAAAGCAAACGTACACTCTTTCTTGAGGCGCGCTCTTCCGGCTTTTCCCGCGGCAGTCTATTATGCAGTTCAAAAAACCAGGGAAAAGGCCTATTTCTACGGCCTGATCACGCCTGAAAGGGCCGGAATTCCGGTAATATCTGTGGGCAACATTCTCATGGGGGGCGCCGGCAAGACACCGTTTGTGATTTACCTTGCCGAGATGATCAGCGACCGGGGACTGAAACCCGCGGTGATAAGCAGAGGTTACAAGGGATCCTACCGTGACCCGTTCTTGGTTGTAGGAGACGGAATCTCACACGAGCCGCGGCCGGGCCCCCAAACTTGTGGAGACGAGCCCTATCTCATTTCGGAGCGAGTACCCCATGTTCCTGTTATCGTGGGTAGGAAACGCATTGACCCTCTTCGGGTAGCTCAAGACCGCTTCGGCTGTGACGTCGCTATTCTTGATGACGGGTTCCAACATCTCCAGTTGGAAAGGGATGCAGATATCGTCCTTTTGAACGGAACCGAAGACCGGATGTTTCCGCTGGGCAGGTTGCGTGAACCGATATCAGCCCTTAAACGGGCCCATGTTGTGGTCCTGATGGGCCCTGACGCCTCGCTGCCAACGCGTGCCGAGCCGCTGATCGACGAGGCCCGGGTGTTTAGGCACCGACTGATACCCGATGCCGTCATTACCGGAACAGGCTCGCACAACTCCATTTCATTGGATGAGTATGTGGGCAAAGAAATATTCCTCGCATCGGGAATAGCAAATCCTGAACGCTTCAGGAAAACCGCTACGGATCTGGGCTGGATGGTTGCAGATCACCTGGCGTTTCCGGACCATCATCGGTTCACCGATTCAGAAATCAAAGACATATTTGCCCGGGCCGGCTCGCTTCCTGTTGTTGTGACGGAGAAAGACTGGGTGAAGCTCCCGGACTGGTTCAGGAAAAGTGAACAAACCTGCGCGCTCAGGATAAGTGTGGTCCCCGACAATGAGCAGGCCCTATGGAACACCATTAAGGCCCTGATAGGTCCGGGGTTGAATGGATCACGATCATGATATTCATGGCCGTTGGTGAGTGCAATGCAACTCCCATCGCAAAAGAGCGACAACCAAGCATCAAAATGCCGGAAAGGCCCTGGGTCCCGACCGTAGGGGCGTAGCATGCTACGCCCTTTTGGATAGTCGGTCCAAGCCGGAACCGGGAGGATTTCCCAACACATCCATTTTCATATGCCATATTCGAAGGCGTATTCCCTAATAAGATCCCCGGTTGATGGCTGCTCTCTGGGATGTATTTATGGGGAGCCGGAGTAACATCATGGATCTCGATGGAAAAAGGATTCTCATCATCAAGCCCAGTTCACTGGGGGACGTGGTACACACGCTCCCAGTGGTTCACGCCATAAAGCGGCGCCACCCATCGTGCCACATCGGCTGGATCATTCAGGAGACCTTTGTGGGGATAATCGCCGGCGATCCGACCGTGGACGAGATCATTCCTATTTTCATACCATCCACCAGTGATCCTCATGCCCGGCGTGGAGTCGTGTTTCAGGCCGCGAGAGCCACACTTCGAACCCTGGCCCACTTGAGAAAGAGGTTCCGACTCAATCCGTACGATCTGGTCCTGGACCTGCACGCGTCATTGAGAAGTGGCCTCCTTGCCGCCACTAATCCGAACGGATTGAGAATCGGTTTTTCGCACGCAAAGGAGTTCAACACCCTGTTTCAGCATCATTGCATCGTTACCGACCCGCAAAGGCCCCACGCTGTTGACGAAAACATGAGCTTTGCAACCTATCTACAATGCGATCCAATGGAACAGGACTTCAGCATTGTCACCGATCCCAAGGCCCGCTCCGCGGTCAGGTCATTCCTCACCCACGAAGGAATCGGTCCTGGGGACAAAATCGTCTACGCCAACCCGAGCGCGAGATGGGAATCCAAGTTCTGGACCGTTCACGGTTGGGCACGACTGGCAGACATGCTGATACGCGAACCCGGCGTTAGAGTCTGCTTTGCAGGCAGCCCACAGGATTTGCCCTACATAACGGAAATCACCGAGAAGATGCTGGAAAAGCCCACAATTGCAGCGGGGCGACTTGACCTTTCCGGGGCCGTGGCACTGATTGAGGCCTCTGACGTGTACGTGGGAGTGGACTCCGGCCCCATGCACATAGCGGCCTTCGCGGGGACCACTGTGATAGCGCTTTTCGGACCCACCGACCCTGCAAAGGTCGGCCCGTACGGAACCGGCCGGCAAGTGATTCAGCACCCAGACCTGGACTGCCTGAGCTGCCGCAAACGAACGTGCGACGATCATCGCTGCCTGGACGAAATCACCCCCGAACAAGTGTTCGCTGAAACCCTGAATGCCCTGGCAATGACTTGAAAAGGGCCCGAAAAAGGGGGGCGCAAAGTCCTTCCCATTCCGGCGCCCAAGCCCAAAGATTCATACCAGCCATCACCCCCTATAACACCAATACGCAATCAAGAGAGTGAGATCGGGTTCTTGGGTGCCACTGCCGGCTTGCCCGTAATAGTTCACCGGACTTGAAGCGGTTCTGCGCCCGGTGAGGATGGAGGGGGAGACTCATCTCCCCCTCCAAACCTCCCCCATACGTATTTTCAAAGAATTGTACTTGTCACGGTGAACGCTTACGCTTGTCCAGCAGTGCTCTTTATCACTTGTTTGAACGCGCATTGGTATTATAGCGCTTCTCAGAAATAGCGTCGGATTCCCAGAAACGAAGCCCTTTCGTCTCGATAGAGATTGCTTCGTTGCGAGCGTAGCGAAGCAATCCCTTTTGCGCCCTCGCAATGACACTTTACCTTCCCGTCATTGCGAGGAGTGAAACGACGTGGCAATCTCGATATCCGTGAGAACGTTCGAGAACTACGATATAGCGCTTCTCCAAAATTCTCATGGATTGGCAGGCTGGAAGGCCTGCGCCATCAGGAAGAAGTTTCGGACGAATCCGAAACTAATTACGAGAACCACCATAGTATGAAAGCTCCAGCCCCAAGCCGGCTCGGAGTCCCGAAGGGACGACACTTAGCGAGCGTGTAATGGTTCTGTCGTCCCTTCGGGACTCGGGTGTTCTGCAATGGCCCTTACCCGGCGATGAATCGCCGGGCTATTTTCTGACGCCCTTTCAGGGCTACGGTCTTTCGAGAAAGAAGCGAGAAAGAAGGGGCACGCCAATGGGTCAATCCGTGATTACTTTTGAGAATCGCTATAAATGGCGAAGTGGTATGAGATCAATGTTCTTGGCGTACCCCCCTTGCCCACGCGGGGAAGGTCTACAGTCATTCCAGAGCCTGCCCCGGACGCAGATCCGGTGAAAACCGGAATCCGGATTCTTCAAAAGCTTCTGGACCCCGGTTGTGTCTCCCGTGACATAACCGCCGCATATTATTACCCTTTCCGTTCAATTCTCCTTGACTGCCGGGAAATCCACGGGTAAGCTGAAGTACTCATGAGCAGACGCTCAGGAATCCCGGCAAATGTGATTCAAGTTCTGAAAATAGGCCGGCCCTGTGAGGTCCGTCAACCAAGCAAACAGGAAAGGGAGGTATCGCAATGGACAAGATACTGAGAATCAACATGGGAGCCGACGGCGGTCCCAAGGCCACGGAAACTACTGTGGGGGATTACGCAGGACTCGGGGGCCGCGGATTGACTTCCGCAATAGTTGCCAAGGAAGTGCCTCCACTTTGCCATCCGCTGGGAGCGGACAACAAACTGGTCATCGCCCCAGGTCTACTCAGCGGAACCGTTGCCGCCATGTCCGGCAGGCTCTCCGTGGGATGCAAGAGCCCCCTGACAGGTGGGATCAAGGAAGCCAACGCGGGAGGCCAAGCCTCGCAGTGTCTTGCCAGACTGGGGTACGCCGCAATTGTTCTGGAAGGCAAGCCGAGTGGGGATGACTTGTACAAGGTGGTCATAAACAAGGACGGTGTCACAATAAGCGCTGACAACAGTCTGAAAATGTTGGGTAACTACGACGTGATCGACAAGGCCAAGAGCGAATACGGCGACAAGGTTTCGTGCATGTCAATCGGCCCTGCCGGGGAAATGAAGATGGCCTCGGCCTCAATCGCGTGCACTGACATGGAAATGAGACCCACACGGCACGCGGGCCGTGGAGGTGTGGGCGCGGTAATGGGCACAAAAGGCGTGAAGCTCATTGTCATCGACGACAGCGGATGCAGCATGCGGGCGCCCAAGGACCCGGACAAGTTCAAGGAAGCCACCAAGGCATGGGTGGACGGGCTCAAGAAACACCCTGTCACCGGGGAAGGGCTCCCGGCTTTCGGAACCAACGTCTTGACCAATATTATCAACGAGGCGGGCGGGTATCCTACCAATAACTTTTCGGCCGGTCGGTTCGCGGGCGGGGAAAAGATCAGCGGAGAAACTCAGGCCGCGCTGGAAACCGAACGGGGCGGGAACCCCACTCACGGATGTCACCGGGGTTGCATCATCCAATGCTCCGGCATCTTCAATGACAAGGACGGCAACTATCTGACGAAGCAGCCCGAATACGAGACCGTCTGGGCCCACGGCGGGAATTGCGGTATCGACGATCTCGACGCGATAGCTCAGATGGACCGACTGGACGACGACTTCGGTTTGGATACCATCGAGATGGGCGCGGCAATCGGCGTGGCCATGGAAGCTGGTCTGGCCAAGTTCGGGGACGCACAGGCGGCCATTGATCTGGTCAAAGAGGCCGGCGCGGGAACGCCCCTGGGCCGCATCATTGGGAACGGCGCGGGTGTCACGGGCAAGGTATTCGGCGTGGAAAGAGTCCCCGTGGTAAAGAACCAGGCAATGCCCGCTTACGATCCCCGTGCGGTTCAGGGAATCGGCGTGACCTACGCTACCAGCACAATGGGCGCGGACCACACCGCCGGGTACGCGGTTGCAACCAACATCATGCAGGTAGGCGGTTCCGTGGATCCCCTTGTTGCCGAGGGCCAGGTGGACCTCTCCAGGGGGCTTCAGATAACCACGGCAGCACTGGACGCCACCGGCATGTGCTTGTTCGTGGCGTTCGCGGCTATGGATCAGCCGGAGACTTTCCAGGCCCTCATTGACATGATCAATGCTCTTTACGGGCTCAATCTTGACGCTGACGGCGTGGCCGAACTGGGCATGAACATCCTCAAGAGTGAGCGGGAGTTCAACCTGGCTGCCGGCTTGTCCGCCGCGGACGATCGTTTGCCCGCGTTCATGAATACCGAGAAGCTGTCGCCTCACGATATCGTCTTCAAGGTGACTGACGAGGATCTGGACAAAGTCTATAATTGGTGATCACTGCTGGTTTCCTTTCCTAATGAACGGGAGGGCCCACAGCGAATGCTCTCCCGTTCTACTTATTCTGATGCGCATTGATATTCGGTGTTAAGATCACCCTCCCCTACCCCGGCGGGAGAGGGTTAGGGTGAGGGGGGACCGGCCGTACAGCCCATTTTCTATGCGTGGAGCCACAACCAAGCGCCAGGGAGCCTGTTGGTCCAATGGGCAGGCTTCCTTGTTTTTGGCGCCCTTAAAGGAGCGTTCGTTGACCCCAGACAAGGATCTGCACTGCTGTTCCAACGCTGAAAGTAAACCCTCATCCTGCTTGGAGCTTGGTTGGGATTCTGCGCTGATCTCCGTGTTTTTCCCGCTCTTTCAGCAAGGGGTCATGCTCCAGGCCCGGAGCGGTTCGAGCATACGTGGCGTGCTCTGCCGCCAATATGGGATAGCCGACGAATACCTGGACAACAGAATCAACACCCTCTTTCTCGACGGCAAAGCAGTTGATGACGTGGACAGCGCTTCAATAAAGGAAGGAGCGGTTCTCTCCCTTTCGGCTTCCATGCCGGGATTTGTGGGCGCGGCCCTGCGCAAGGGGGGCTTCTACGCGGGGATGCGCGACTCTGTAACCCACACAGAGGAAAACGCGACACTCGACCGCGGCATCGGCTTCTTCGTCCTCAAGCTCTTCAATATGACAATTAGGGAACTGGGGCCCCGCTTTCTAAACAGCGGGATCCGGATCAAGGCCCACAGGCTCGATCAATTCTTCGGTGAAAAGTCGGACAAGTTCTGGGACGGGTGCAGAAGCGTCCTACTTGACCAAAGGGAAATCCCGTTGGCAGAGCTTCGGCAGCGACGGTTCCAGACAAATTCGGAGATAGTGCATTTCCGCGTCACGGGTCAAAGCTAGAGTGATACCTATTGTCTATGCGGCTATACAATCCGTCGGATTCTTGTACGAGCCCGTCTCGAATGAGCAGATCCAGTTGCTTTTCCGCCATGTTTTCTTCAAAGATCTTCTGGATCATCTTCTCGGGAAGGCGGTCTTCATAGAATGGAGAGGCCGCGGCGATCTGTTCAAGAGTTCGGGGAGGCCGGCACAGATCCAGGATTCTTTGTCTGTGGCGGTCAAATACCGCGAGAAAGGCCTCAAACTCCCCGGTCGCATCGCCCTCTATGGGCGGTCTGTGGGAGGTGCAAACCCGCTGGTAGGGAACGTTCATGATCATCTTTGTGGAATCCGCGAACTGTTCGATGGCGGATTCCGGGTTGCCGTACCAGGGGCCGAAAGGGGTAAGGTCGATGTCGGTGGTAAACAGGGTCCCGGTAGCCGTGTGAAGGAAACAATAATGATCGTCCACGTGGCCCGGAGCGTGGATAGCTTGGAGCACATGGCCCCCGCCGAAGTCCAGCAGGTCCCCATCCGAATATCGAGCGTCAGGCGCACGCATGGGTCGGATGCCAAGCGCTTCGCCGATAGCCTTTGCCCAGTAGGCGCCTCTCTCCGCGGTCCCGGTGAATCTATCCCCGAGGAGTTCCAAGTCTGAGATGACCTCCGGCGTCTCCCGCGGCATCAAAATGTGCCTGTCCTCAAATAGATGCCAGTACCGAATGTGGTCAGGGTGTGAGTGGCTTATGATAAGGATGTCTATTGGAGTATTCTCGTCGATCTCTCTTATCCTGGCCTCTCCGATTCCCGCGTCGATCAGGACCGTCTCCTTGCCTTTCAGCAGAAGCGAGTGAGAGTACGGGAATAGGCCTCTTCCTTCACCAAACACGAAATAGAGATTTTCCGCGATTTCTTTGAAATTGTCCTGTTTCACTGGGATAACGTTCTCCTCATTTCGGGGCGCCGTTGAGAGGTTCTACCCTTCCCTCCCTGATTTCGTTCACAAGGTCGTCCACGGTAGACACCCGGTTGAGGAAACGGGTGCTGTTGGACCCCAGATGATACAGCTCATGCGCGTCGCCGCCGCCGGTCATTGGGATGCCCAACTCTTCTGCCGCGGATCTGACCTTTTCTCGCGCCTGCTCGTCGTGGTCCGGGTGGTAGAGTTCCACGGCATCCAGGTTGAGGCTACGTATCTCATCACCCGCGCCATGATAACCCACCCCCAAACGTGAGGGCTTGAAAGGATGCGCGGCAACCACAAGGCCCCCTTGATCGTGGACCAGATCTATCAATTCCTCGGGGGTCCCGGCCGAACCGAGGCTCGTGTCTATTCCGAATACGAGGAAATCCTTTCGTCGCCCCCCGTGAAAACAGCTGATCTCCTGACCGGCCAGGATCAGCAAGCCGTGCTTTGCCGCCTCTTCTTGCAGGGGAGCGATCTTTTCTTGCCGCCAGAGTATGCCGTGCTCGGTCAGGACAAGGCCGTCCAGACCGACCTCCAATGCCCGTGGAATCAGGTCACTCGGGTCGATGCTGCTGCACGCTGAATAACGCCTGGTATGGACGTGTAGGTCGATGATCACTGTGATTGCCTTTAATGGTACCTGGACCTCGGCTTTCGCCGGGGTGACGGCGCAGCCGGACATTCAGGCCATCATTCCACAATCATCTCATAGTGGACCGTGTACCGCGCGAGGATCTCGGTGACCCTCTTCTTAACGGTTTCCGGGTCCGCTCCCGCGGCCGTGTTTACGTGGATGTCCGCGTTGGTTCCGTGAACGTTGTGCTCCGCGACGGTCACTTCAACGGAATCGGCCAGATCGCCGAGGGCCTCCAATTCCTTTTCGTAGATTCTCCTGGTGGCGTCCCAACGGAGGGCCGGTTTGAAGATCTTTCCGATCGCGGTGAGTGGAATCTGGTCCATTATGATGATTTCCTTGGGAACAGCGGCTCTTTCTCCGATGTTGTTCCGGGCCCATTCCATGAGTTCATCGGAGGTGGTGGAGGGGTCTGATGCTTCCACGTATGCCACCGGCACTTCGCCCGCGTGCGCATCGGGTCGGCCCACCGCTGCCGCGACTTTGACGCTGGGCATCTTGTAAAGCGGCTCTTCGATGTTGGCGGGGTCGATGTTGTGTCCGCCACGGATGATGAGTTCCTTTCTCCGGCCGGTCAGCCAGAAAAAGCCGTCTTCGTCCTGGCGTCCCATGTCCCCGGTATTGAACCAATCGCCCTGGATCCAGATGCCCTTGTTATGCACCTCTTCCACATACCCCTTGAAAACGCACGGGCCATTGATGCAGATTACACCGATCTCACCTGTTTCCGCGTCCCGAACATAGGCGCCCTGTTCATCGAGGATGACCACCTTCATCTGCTGATAGGGCAGCCTGGCGCCGATGCTGCCGATTTTTCGTTCGCCGTCCTTGGGATTGCACGCTGACGCGCAAGTGGATTCGGTGAGGCCGTACCCTTCCAGGATCTTCATGCCCGAATACTCTTCAAATCGGTTGAACAGCTCTACGCTGAGCGGGGCCGCGCCGCAGATCAGGTATTTGAGCGAGGAAATATCCGCGTCGCCCACCGGAATGTCCAACAGAACCGAGAGCACCGTCGGGACGCACGAGAAAAAGACCGGCTTGTAATGCTCAACGATCTTGTAGAAATTCTTCATGACCGCGGGATCGCGGTATCCCATGGGAGATAGGATAACCACGTGCCCGCCCACGCTGAAGGGCATCAACCCCGTCACGCAGGTCCCGTTGCAATGGAAGAGCGGCAGCCCCACCATGACTGTTTCCCCGGGTTGAAGGTCAGTCCCGATCTTGAGATCCCAGCTGAGGACCACCTCATTGTAGTGAGATCGACGGGCCAGTTTGGGCCTGCCCGTGGTGCCTCCGGTATGGTACAGGGATGCAATATCATCAGGGTCGATCACCCGGTCAAAAGTAAGGCGATCAGCGGGATACTGTTCCACTTTCTCCTCGTATCCGTAGATATTCTCAGCCTCGTCAGTGGGTCCCATTACGCGAACCACATGGGTCAGCGAAGGGATCTCCTTGCGAATCGAATCCACCTTCTGCCATATGTCCGCTCCGGGGAACTCACCCAGCGCAACCAGCACCTTGGTACCCGCGGCAATGCATATGTCCTTTATGGTGTCTGCGTCCAGCATGGGATTTATCGGGTTGGCAATGCCCACTGCCTCAGCGCCCCAGAGCACGAAGTGGGTTTGGGGCACATTGGGCAGGAGATAGGTAACCACATCCGTGGGCCCCACACCCAGGTCGGCAAACATGTTCGCGGTCTGGTTCATCCGTCCGATAAATTGGCGGTACGTAATTTGCTGCGGTTGGTCGTAACCGTCGCCGGTCATCATGAAGCTCATGGCAACCGCGTCCGGATTGATGTTCGCGCCCTGTTGTATGAGTTCGTAGGTGTTTTTCGCGGTTGTCCGCTCTGAGAGGGGCACCTTTTCAATGTCCTCAATGTCTGCCACAGTTGCAATGGTGTAACGCTCCGCCATTTTCATCCCTCCTGTCCGGAAAGCTAGTCCAAACGATCAAAAAATATTACCTCTCCTCGACCGAGACAGCCGTGTTGTAACCATGTCAAAGAGAGCCTGCTCAGTCGCTGTTCTTCTTTGCCATCATGATCTTCGTGATCGAAACCGCGGCGTCCTCACCTCTTTGGTTTTTCGCGTTCATTTCAAACGTGACAACGCCGCCAATATCGCCCTTGTCTTGTTTGTCCGTGATTTTGATTTCCAACCGGAGCGTGTCGCCGATCTTTGTGGGGGCACGAAAACGAACCTTGTCCATGCCGTAGAACGCGACAATGGCCATTTCCGTCAAGGGCCACAATCCTGATGTGGCCGACAGCACCAGCATTCCGTGGGCAATCCGCTCCCCAAAGACGCTCTTCTTCGCATACTCCACATCTGAGTGAAGAGGGTACCAATCACCACTGAATGCGCAGAAATTGACGATGTCGGCCTCAGTAATGGTTCTTCCTCTTGTCTTTATGACTTCTCCGATTTCAAAATCTTCGTAGTATCTCAAGACTGATCTCCTTTGCTATGGAAATGGATGTGCCGGGAAATCCTCCGAGTTCCGGTTTGGCCCGACTATCCGGGAGGGCGACGCATGCGTCGCGCCGTACGCCCGGGACCCCGCGCCTTGCCGACATTTTCATGCTTCGTTGTGCCTTTCAATGCATGGTAGTTGCTTGGAAGCCTCGGCCGGCTTTAGATTATATCTTGAGGGCCTGTTCAAATCCCTCCTTTATCGCGTCGGTGATTTTCCTGGGCTCTTTGGCGTCTCCGATGGTGATAACCTTGATCCCATTGCCCTCAATTTCACGGGCGAGATCGTCCACGGAAACCGCGCCCACCGCGATGATGACCGTGTCCGCGGGGATGGTCTCTTCCTGACCTCCCGTTTCAACCTTTACGGAATCATCCAATATCTCCAGCAGCCGCGTGTTGGGGCGCATGTTCACACCCATGAGTCGCAGGCTTTTCAGCAGCGACCAACGCGCGGTCCGCCCCACATTTGTGGCCAGACGATCCACCATGTCTATGACGGTAATCGTCCTGCTCGACTTGTGGAGCAATTGTACGGCGCGGTCCGGCTCTTCGGCATTGTGATACAGCAGGAAGGTGAAAGTCTCCGCGTCCGGGGCATTCAAGGAACCTATGAAATGGGCTGTCTCGCAACCGGTGGCGCTCCCGCCCACGATCACCACATTTTGTCCGATATTGTGGATCCGGTCCATGAGCACGTCCCATGCATCGAACACGTGGGGCTTATCCACGCCTTTGACGTTCATCTCAATGGGCTTTGCGCCCGAGGCTACAACCAGGACGTCAGGATTCATTTCCTTGACGATCTCCGGTGTCAACGCTGCGCCGAGCTTGACGTTGACGCCCCTACAATCCATGAGGTTCTTCAGGCTTCCAATGATATTTTGAAGTTCCTTTTTCCCCGGGGGCGCCTTTGCGAGATTGACCTGACCTCCCAGGCGGTCACTCTTTTCGTAAAGGGTGACCTCATGGCCTCTCTCAGCCGCGGTCAGGGCAAATTCCATGCCCGCGGGCCCGCCACCGGCCACAAGAACCTTCTTTGGAGACGGGGCCTTCTCGATTATCAGATCGTTTTCCATGCCGGCCCTGGGATTGAGGATGCAGTAAACTGACGAGAGCGAGAAGATGGAGTCAAAACAGCCCTGATTGCAGGCAATGCAATAGACCACTTCGTCAACTCTTCCCTCCTTCACCTTGTTGGGAAGATTGGGATCAGCGATCAGCGGCCGTCCCCAGCAGATCATATCGCAGGCCCCGGACCTCAGGACCTTTTCCGCGAGATATGGGTCGCCCAGTCGATTGGACGCGAAAACCGGAACTCCGACCTTTTCCTTGATGCCCGCGGCCAGGTACACGAACCCACCCGCGGGCACGTTGGTGGTCAGTTGAGGCACGTTGGTCTCATGCCAACCGCCGGTTACGTTTACCGCATCGACTCCGGCCTTTTCAGCCGCAGCCGCGAACAGCGCGGATTCTTTGTTGGTATGGCCTCCATCCATGAAATCATGTCCGGCCACTCGCACACCGAGCGGGACGTCATCGCCTACAGCGTCCCTCACCTTACCGATCACTTCCAATCCGAACCGCATCCTGTTTTCAATGCTGCCGCCGTATTCATCGGTTCGAATATTGGTTATGGGAGACAGGAACTCGCTGATCAGATATCCCGTGCAAGCGAGGATCTCGATGAGATCAAACCCAACTTCCTTGGCCCGCAGCGCGGCCTTGACATAGCACTCCTGGATCTCCCGGATGTCATCTATGGTCATCTCCCGGGGAGTCTCACGGGTGAGCTTGCTCGGGAGCGGCGAGGGAGCGAGTGGAGTCATTCCCGTCAACATTGAAAACGCGTACCGACCCATGTGGAGGAGCTGGGTGGCCAGCTTGACATCCGTATCCCTGTGAAGCTCTTCAACAAATTCCTTCAGGGGCGCCACATAGGAGTCCTCCGACAGACCAAGCATGAACGGAGCGCTTCCCACTTTATCTATGGACATGGGCCCGATGGTCATCAGGCCGACTCCTCCTCGAGCCCGCTCTCTGTAGAATCCCCTGTATTTGTCGTTGAGACTGTAGTCCCGGGAATATGAGAGGCCCATCGCGGGCATCACGATCCGGTTCTTGATTTCGAGATTGTTTATGGTAATGGGCTCGAAAAGCCGTACAAATTCCATCTCGCTATTCCTTTCTCATCCTGAAACGGTTTCCTTCTATTGGGCCCCGTCTCCTTTAACCTTATTCGTTGCGTTGGTCAGACATTCCAATGCCTCTTTGGCCATGGTGTCCAGGAGTTCCTGACACGTCGGCACATCGTTTATGAGGCCAATGGACTGGCCCACCATGAGCGGCGCATAGTCCACGTCTCCCACCTCCCACGCCTTGAGTATTCTCTCACCCGCGATCAGAGGCGCCAATTCCGCGATGCCGCCGCCCTTTTCCTCGATTTCGATGACCTGCTCGATAGCCTTGTTCATCAGGGCCCGTCCCTGAAGTCCCAGAGACTGTCCAAAGAGTGTAGTCTCGTACTCTTGCCGCTTGATGAGCTCATCCCAGATGTTCTGGTGAACCCGGCATTCTTGTGTGTTTATGAAGCGGCTCGCCATCATGACTCCGTCCGCGCCGAGGGTCAGGGCAGCCGCGAGACTACGGCCGTCCGCGATTCCACCCACGGTCACCACAGGGATATCGACCGAATCCACTATCCTGGGCGTTAGAACCATTGTTGTCACGTCGTCGTTCAGAGGATGGCCGCCCTCTTCGATGCCCGCGGCAAAGATGCCGTCGTACCCGACCTTCTGCGCGTGCAAGGCGTGGCGAACCGAGCCCACCTTGTGAAACATCTTCACATCGGCCTTCTTCAAGGTCTCGATCGCGTCCATTCCCACCCCGCGATCAAGTGGAGCGCCCGATATTTCAACCGCGGCCACCTGCTCTTCAGCGCATACTCGAACGTACATCTTGTGGTGTTCGAGAGTTATTCGCAGTGACGGGAGCACTGTGATATTCACGGTGAACGGTTTGTCGGTGAGCTTTCGTGTTTCGTGAATGGATGCGCGGAACTCCTCTTCAGTGTCGTAGTTGCCCGCGGTAATGTTGCCCATGCCGCCCGCATTGGATATGGCCGCGCATAGAGGCGGCTTACAGAGCCACATCATGGCGCCGCAAATTACGGGGTACTCGACCCCGAACATCTCGGTAATGGCTGTCTTCATTGCTATGAACTCCTTGTGGAAGAAAACTTTCCTATGAAAATGGATGGGCGAGGAAATCCCCCGCTTTCCGGCCTGGACCCGCTATCCAAGAGGGCGACGCATGCGTCGCCCCTACGCCCGAGACCCGACGCCTTGCCGGCATTTTCATGTTTCGTTCCTATGAAAGTCCCTTTGACTTGAGCACAGCAATCGGGTCAACGTATGGGGTGGTTTGGAGGGGAGATGAGTCTCCCCTCCAAGTCCATGCGCAGCGTGCGCGCTCTTGGCGTACCCTGTCCAGGGCGAAGCCATGGACCAGTAAACAACGGAAAGGACTTTCATACTTCGTTGTGCATCTGTTTCTAGGCATGGAAGTTGGTATAGAACAATCATGACGTTACCTTGGTCAGGATACGAATCCACCCGAAAACCGGCCGGCGCTACAGCAGGATCTCAACATCTTCCAGGGGATATGAAGCGCACGAATGAATGTACCCGTATTTTCTATCGGAACTACGCACCAACGATCCCGCGGGTTGGAAGACTTTGCCGGAGAGCAGCTTTACCCGGCACATGCTGCACTCACCGGACCTACACACGGAAGGCGCCAACACACCATTGTTCTCCAGGGTCACCAACAGCGGCACACCGGCACGGGCATCGAAGGCGCCCACGCCCGTCACGCTCACTTTCACGGTGTCATCAACCTTTGTGTCCGAAGGCCATCCCGGTTCTGTGCTGATATCCATTGGAACACCGTAGACCTCGTTTCTGATCTTGCGCCTGGGGATGCCCATTTGTTCCAGACTGGGCATGCAGAAGTCGTACATTCCCTGCGGACCGCACAAATAGAATGTCTTGTCCGCCAGGTCGCCCAGCTTCTCCTTCATGAGATCCGCTGTGATCAATCCGCGGGCGCCTTCATATCCATCAGGAGGGTCTTCGAGCACCGGAAAATAGTGGATGTTGTCAACCCGCCGGGAGACCTCCACCATCTCGTCATGGAAAATGACTTCGTCCAGGGTCTTGGCGCCATAGAAGAGGTACACGGTTCGATCCAGGGAGAGATCGACCTTCTCGCGAATCATGCTCATGAAAGGCGTAACCCCGCTGCCTCCCGCTAGAAATACCATGTTCGGATCGTGAAAGAGCGGATTGTAGTAGAAGTGCCCGGAAGGTCCGGAACTCTCCAGGTCATCGCCTCTCTTTACCTCATCGAGCAAATAGTTGGAGACCAGCCCATCGGGAACTCGACGCACGGTTATGTCATAGTAGGCGGTCTGATTGGGAGACGAAGAAATGCTGTACGGACGACTTGTCCGCACATTGCCGACTTCCACGTACAGGGCGATGTACTGCCCTGCCTGAAACGGAGGGAGATAACCGTCCCTTGAGACCAGCCGCAGCGTCTTTGTGGATGGGGTTTCCTCAATTACGTCTGAGACGCGAAGCGCAACCCGATCCGGATGCAGCAAATCGATATACTGATCCGCGGAATCATTTTCATGGGAATAGGGCCGGCCATATTTCCTGGATACTTCGATCTCCGCAAGGACATCGTTGTACCCATCGAATTCTTTCAGGATATCTTCTATCTTCATCTGTCGCTTCTCCTATTCCAGGTCTCGGGCTACGGATTTGGCCGCGGACACGCCGGATTGTAGAGTGGTCTGGAAGCCGGCATCGCCGACCCATCCCCCAGCGAAATAGAGTCCTTTGATGGGTGATCGCCGTGACGGCTGAAAGAACATCGAGTCCTTGGTGTACTGCTCAAATCCGTAAATGGCCCCGGCCGGAGTGCCGAGATAGCGCATATGAGTGAGCGGTGTGGCCACCTCGCACTCTTCGATGTGATTCCTGAGATTCGGAAAGACGCTCTCCAGCCTGCGCAGCATCCCCTCAGCGCACCGATACTTCACATCCGCGTACTTGGTAGGCGGGATGCGCAGCCACGGCTCACCGTATTTCAAAGTGACCACGTTCGCCTGGCACGTTCCCGGTGGAGAGAAATCCGGGTCGGCGACATCGTAACAGCTGAGCACCATCATTTCGTCGTCAATGGTGAGTGTCCGCATTTTATCGAAGACATTGTCGTCAAAGACCGTGTCGGTCATGACAAAGTTGGTGCACTCGGTAATTCCCAACTCTGCGGGTTCACAATCAAAACCCAGGTACATGGTGAAAGCTGAGGGGCTCAAGCTCCTGCCCTGCATTTCCTTGGCCACACCGTCGGGTACCTGTTCCGAATCAATGAGGTCCACATAGGTTGAAACCTGGGACGCGTTGGAGATTACCGCCTTGGCGGGAATTTGATCCCCATCCCGGGTTATGACACCTTTGACCTCTCCGTTTTCGACCACTATCTTCTTTGCCCCGCAATTAAACCGAATTTCACCGCCAAGCGCCTGGAAGCGATTGGCAATTGAGTTGGACAAAGCCTGAGAGCCGCCTTTTACATGAAACGGCTTGAATTCAATGTACACAAACAACAACATGGCCAGATACGCGAAGGAGAGCCGGTTTGGAGGCAGCCCCAGGTAGCTCCAGTACACCGACAGGACCGCGTTCAGCAATGGATCGGAAAAACAATCATCCAGGACTTCACTGGACGGCTTGAACGCATATTCGTAGAGGAACGGATACTTCTCCCGCGTAATCTCGGGATCTTTGAAGAAGAACGCGCCGAGCATCTGATTTGCGTACCCGTAGGCCAGGTCGAAGAACTTGTCGATGCCCTCCTTCTGGTGAGGGAACCTCTCCTTGAGATCAGCAACGACCTGCGACCTGTCGGGCTTGAGCGTGATCTTGAATCCGTCCGGCATTACAATGTTGTACAGATCCGTCATCTCAACAAATTCCAGATCATCCAGGACCCCCAGTGTGTTCAAGAGCATCCTCAGCGGTCCCGGTTTTTCGGGCACGCCCATGCTGCTGAGCTGGTGAAGAGCCACTTCGAACTCGAACCTCCCGCGGCAGAAGGTGGTAGCCGAGCCGCCCGGTATGTTGTGTCGCTCAAGGAGCAGAACTTTCAAGCCCTTTTGAGCCATGGCCGCAGACGCAGTAAGCCCTGCATTGCCCGCTCCGATTACTATGGCATCGTACCCGTCCATAGACACCTCCTTGTGTCATCGGTGTGCCGATCTATAGTAATGTGCATTGAGAATGCGGTGTAAGGGCGTATTGCAATACGCCCCTACGTCCTCTAACCCTGGGGAGGGTGATCTCAACACCGTATCTCAATGCCATTACCATGGATCGTCTGGGTCAAAACGCTTCTTCCGGGATGTCCACAGCGGATGTGTCCTCCTGCTGAAAGGACAAGTGACGGCTGAACACGTTTGTCAGGATGTTCCGGCAGTAAAACCGAACAGTCTCCACCTTTCCGCGATAGAAAATGCCGTCAGCGGTATCCGGGGTCACTTCCTTGAGTTTGTCGCGGGCTATGAGGCCCTGCTCCAACATCAACTGGCCCAGGAGCGTCTCGGAAAAGCACTCCAGGAAGCCTGTTGCGCTCAAGGCAATCAAAGGGAGTTTGCCGCCCTGGAAGTACTGCATGTACCGCATTGTGTAGTCGCCGGTGGCCTGAGCGGCCTTGAAAAGGAGTTTGAAATCCTGGGCAAAGTCCGGGTCCTCCTTGTACTCAGCGGTAAATGCCATGACACCCTCGATCCAATTTTGGAAGACCTTACCCCCGTCCATTCCCAACTTGCGCCCGACCAGGTCCAAAGCCTGAATATAGCTGGTCCCTTCGTAGATGGACGCGCTCTTTACATCTCGGGCATATTGTTCCACAGGGAATTCCCGGCAATAGCCCACTCCACCGAGAACCTGAATAGCGTCGCGGATCAGCTCGTACCCGAAGTCTGAACAGTACGCCTTCACGAGCGGAGTAAACATCTCCATCTGCATCCCTGCTTCCCTTCGCCGGTCTTCATCCGGGTCGTGCTGGGAAACGTCGATAAGGTAGAAGACCTTGGCGACGATGGCGCGCATGGCTTCAGTGCCGGCCTTGAGCCTCATCAGCATGCGGCGCACATCCTCGTGTTGGATGATGGGGACCCGATCCGCGTGCCGGTTTGTGAACGGCGGGCCCTGGACTCGCTCCTTGGCGTACACCCGGGCCGTGTCATATGCGTTCGCGGTTAGTGTAAGTCCCACTAAACCAGTGGCCATTCGGGCAGCGTTCATCATCTCGAACATCTTTGCCATGCCGGTTCCCGGGTCACCCAGAAGGATGCCTCGGCATTTGCCCTGATCTCCGAAGTTCAACGTGCAGGTGGGTGAACCGTGCAACCCCATCTTGTGTTCGATGTTACTGCACTCCACGTCGTTGGGCTCTCCAAGAGCGCCGTCAGGTTCAACCCAGATCTTGGGGATGATGAAAAGGCTGATGCCCTTGGTACCCTGCGGCGCCCCTTCGATCCGCGCAAGAACCAGATGGATGATATTCTCGGTCAGATCGTGCTCGCCTGCGCTTATGAAGCGTTTCGTGCCCTGGATCTTGTATATGCGCGGATCGCCCGAATCGGGATCAGGGATCGCCTTTGTTCGGAGCCAACCCACGTCGGTGCCTGCATCCGGTTCCGTGAGACACATGGTACCGGTCCACACCCCGGAGTACATCTTCTCTACAAACAGCGCTCTGTCCTCGTCCGTGCCGAAGCTCTCGATCAGGCGTCCATTTCCCGCGCTCAGCCCGGCCGCGATCATCAGGGCTGCGTTCGCGCCGTCGAATAGTTCAGAAGCCATTCCCGCGAGCGGCAGCGGGAGACCCTGTCCGCCGAACTCGGGCGAATTGTACATGCCGATCCAGCCGTTCTCGGCCAGGACCTTCCAGCAATCGTGAAAAGACGCGGGGACCTTGACCACCCCGTTTTCGATTTTGCAGCCTTCTCTGTCCCCGTCCTGATTTGTCGGACCAAGAGACTCTGTGGCGACCTTAAGGGCTTCCTCGATGATCATGGGAAAATCATCGAGGCTGAAGTCCCGGTATTTGTCGTACGAAAGGACTCTGTCCATGTCCAGGTGTTCCAGGAGCACGAACTTGGCGTCCCGCACGTCGCGATAAAAGTAGTTGATACCCATTTAAGTTCCTTCTTTCCGTTTCAGATTATTCATTCACGTGTGCAGGGAGATACCTTGCTCAGGCGCCTTTGAATTCTCCCGTGCGTTTTTGCAAGTACGCGGACACAGCCTCCATCAGATCTTCGGACGGCACGATCATACTCGACCTCGCGGCGTTGTAGTCCAGGGATTCGTCAAGAGGAGCTTTTTCGTCAAAGAGCAGAACCTCTTTGGCGCCCTGCACCGCGAGCGGAGGATTGTCCGCGATTTCCTGGACCATTTCCATGGCCTTGGCTTCCAGGGTTTCCCTGTCAGGGTAAACCTCATTCACCATATTGATGGCCTGAGCCCGTTGCGCGTTGAATCTGTGCCCGCGAAAGGCTATCTCCCGCGTGTGAGCGGGCCCCACAACCTTGGTGAGACGCTGCAATCCGCCTACGTCCGTTATGAACCCCAGCTTGGCCTCGGGGAAAGCGAAAAGGGTTTCCGCGTCACAGAGCCGAATGTCGCAGCAAAGGGCCAATTCCAGACCCGCGCCGAGGCAGTGCCGTTGAATGACCGCGATGGTGGGTCTTTTCAGGCGTTCAAGGCGTGTGTGAATGTCCTGGGTCTTTCTAACTTCCCGGTAGAACCACACTTTCTGAGCCGCGTTGACCGGCCCGTTCAACACCGTAAACAGTTCATTTTCCGGGGTAAGATCCAGGCCCGCGCAAAAAGACTTCCCCGCTCCTCGCACGAGAACCGCGCGGGCCTCGTCGTCCTTTTCCGCGTCGTCTATCGCGTCGTCCAGGGCGCTCCAAACCTTGGGATTCAAGGCGTTGCGCTTCTCCGGCCTGTTGAGGGTTATGAACCCCACGTGGCCCTCTCGATGGTAAGTCACCAGGGCCGCGTCTGTTGAGTTCTCTGCGCTCATGTAGAATCGCTCCTTTGCTGGTCTGATACCAGTGCGCTTCCAAAGGGGGAACATATGGCTCAAGTCCGGAAGGGAGAAATCCCCCCTGCCCCCCTTTGCTAAAGGGGGGTTAGGGGGGATTTTGGGACTCGGTCCCTCATCTGTACACTGTACTTCTTTGAACGCAACTTGGTATGAATGGTTTTATCGAAAGACGGTTGACCGGTAATGGTTCACCGGGCGCATTACCGCTATTCTTTCTTCTCACCTCTCTCCATTTCCATTTCCCTGAGCTTTCTCCTGAGGACCTTTCCGACGTTGCTCTTGGGAAGTTCGTCCATGAACTCCACCATTTTCGGTACCTTGTAAGGGGCCAGTTTTTCTTTACAGAAGGCTATTACCTCCTCTTCCGTAAGGGTCTCGCCTTCCTTTGTGACCACAAACGCCTTCACCGTCTCCCCGCGATAGGAATCGGGCAGGCCCACGGCCGCGGCCTCCTGGATCTTTGGATGCTCAAACAGCACTTCATCGATGTCGCGAGGATAAATATTGTACCCGCCGGCGATTATCATGTCCTTCTTGCGGTCCACGATGAAGAGGTATCCTTCCTCGTCGATGTACCCTATATCACCGGTGTAGAACCAACCGTCGCGAATAGCGTCAGCGGTCTCCTGGGGCCTGTTGTAGTATCCCTGCGTGACTTGGGGACCTGCCAACGTGATTTCTCCGGACTCGCCCTGGGGCATTTCCTTTTCGCCTGTTTCCAAATCTACGATTCGGCAGTCGGTATCCGGGATCGCGAGCCCCACGCTTCCAACCTTGGTGGTTCCTCCCCACGGGTTGGCGTGAGACATGACCGATGTCTCGGTCAGGCCGTAAACTTCGATTATTGTGGCGCCGACCTTTTCCTCCCACTCACGAATGGTCTCCAGGGCCAGTGGCGCAGCGCCCGATACGCATCCCTTGACGGATGAGAAATCGGTCTTGGGAAAATCAGGGTGGCTCAGGATACCCACATAAATGGTCGGGACGCACGGGAACCAGTCGGGCTTGTGCTTCCGAACCATTTCAAGAACGATAGCGGGCTCGGGACGTGGAATCAGAACGATGGTGATTCCGCGGAAAAAGGACTGATGCATTACCGCTGTGAATCCTGCGGCATGGAAAAACGGGAAGATACCCATGATGGTGTCTTCCCCGTCTCTCGCATCCGGGAGCCAGGCTATCAACTGTTGAACGTTGCAGGAGTAGTTCCTGTGGGTCAGAACAGCGCCCTTGGACAGGCCGGTTGTGCCTCCTGTGTACTGAAGCGCGGCAAGATCATCTATAACGACATCGCCGGCGGGAGGATCGGGCGGGAATTTGTTCACCAGGTCCAGGAAGTCATGCACACCCTCGTTGGGGTCGGTGTTCCTGTGCATTTCCTTCTTGATGAGACGGCCGAACAGCTGCTTTGCAGGGAACGGAAGATAATCGCGGATGTGGCACGCTATTATGTTTTCGATCTGTGTATTCGGTTGAATCGCTTTGATTCGCGGGACCAGCAGATCGAGGACTATGGCCGTCTTGCACCCGGCATCGCTGATCTGGTGCGTCAATTCCGCCTCAGTGTACAGGGGGTTGCACATGACCACCACCGCGCCAAGCTTCAACACAGCATACGGGGCTATCGCGGCCTGGGGCATGTTCGGGAGGCTGATGGCTACTTTGTCTCCCTTTTGAATGCCGAGATCCGCCAGCGCATTAGCAAAACGATTCACCAACTCGCCCAGTTCACGGTACGTGATTTTCTTACCCATCATTATCAGGGCGACTGTGTCGGGATGGTTTCGAACCGTTCGCTCCAACGCCGCCGGTAGTGTTATTTCGTCGTAGTCGATGCTCGTGGGCACTCCCGGAGCATAAGACTTGTGCCAGCTCCTGTCGTCCATTGGTTTCCCTCCTTGAGTGAGTGTCAGTGAATCGGCCTTTTTGTTTGAGATCTTCCTATTTGAGTCCTTTCATGAGTTCCCTCATGATAATGAGTTTCTGAATCTGGTTTGTGCCCGCGCCGAATTCGATTCCTTTTACGTCCCGGTACATGCGCTCGATCGGGAATTCCCTGATGAATCCGTACCCACCAAAGACCTGCACGGCCTTGCCCACAGCCTCCACGCCCACCTCAGCGCAAAAGAGCTTTGCATAGGAGGCTTCCAGTCTTACCTTTCTTCCGGAATCGGCCATGGTCGCGGCCCAGTACGCCAGAACCCGTCCTGCCTGGACCTTGGCGGCCACGTCGGCCAGGATGTCCTGAATCATCTGGAACGTGATGATAGGGGCCCCGAACTGGACCCTTTCCGAGGCATACTTGAAGGCCAAATCAAAGGCCGCCTGAGCAACTCCGATGGGCGCTATGGACCAGAGAATCCTCTCCCGGTCCAGACCGCTCATGAGGACCCTTACACCTTTGTTCTCCTCACCGAGAAGATTTTCGGCCGGAACTTCGCAGTCTTCAAATATGAGTTCGCCGGTCGGAGACCCCCTCACGCCCATCTTCTTCAGGGTCCTGCCCCGGGAGAACCCGGGGAAGTCCTTCTCAACTATGAATGTGGAAATCCCCTTGTGGCCGGCCGCGGGATTGGTCTTCGCGTACACCACAAACACATCGCCCACCGGCCCGTTTGTTATGAACATCTTTGTGCCGTTGAGGATATACTTGTCACCCTTCTTTTCCGCACGAGTGCGCAGGGACGTGGCGTCGGAGCCGGCCCCGGGCTCGGTAATGGCCATGCCGCCGATTTTCTCTCCTGCGATCAGGTCAGGTAGGTACTTGCGCCTTTGAGCGTCTGTGCCGTTCCGGTAGATATTCTCGGCGCATAGTATGGCATGTGCGCCATAGGTGTTCCCTGTGGCCACACAGCCCTTCATCAATTCTTCCATCACCAGAACGCACGAAACAAAGTCAACACCGCTTCCGCCATATTCTTCAGGGATTGACATGCCGAAAAGCCCCATTTCGGCCATCTTCTTGAAGCTCTCTTCGGGAAACCGCTCCTGCTCGTCGATCTCCGGGGCCAAAGGGACGACCTCCTTGTCCACGAACTTGGCCACCGTCTCTTTGAGCATTTTCTGTTCTTCGGTGAATTCGAAATCCATGAGAATACTCCTGAATTATAGTGATGCGCATTGACATTCGGCGCCGCGATCACCCTCCCCCTACCCCCATATGCGTTAACTTATCGCTGGAATCCAATGTGTCCCGGAGGGACGACTGAAATTGGGTCCCTGGATCGCGGAGTCCGGGTATGCCTTCAGTCATTCGGGTGGGTCTCGCAAGATGTCATTCCGACTCCGGGCTTGAACCGGAGGAAGCAATCTCATGCGCGCTGAATATGGGGATTGCTTCGTCGTTTCACTCCTCGCAATGACATTCGTGATGTCAAGATCTGCCCGGGGAAACTGAAGGCTTACGAGTTCAGCCCTCTATTCCTCTATTCCTCTATTCCTCTATTGTCTCAAAATATCGAATATCCAGGAGGTGCCCTCTTCGCTCTTCCTCAAACACGACCTGCACCCGCATTCCGATCTTGAGCTTGTCAAGATCGGTTTCCTCGAGACAATGGACAAAGGTGTTGTCGGTGCCGTCCAGCTTAATAAAGCCCCAGGTGTACGGCACAGGACGTTGCTTACCCGTATCCGGATCGACAAATCCGAATGAGAGCACGGTGTAGGTCTCCACGGTCCCCTTGCCGCTCAGTTCCACCAACTCATACATGGCCACGAAGCATTCTCCGCAGACTCGCCTTGGCGGGACAAAGACCTTTTTGCACTTGGGGCAACGAATACCGACGATTGTCTTGTTGTCCCTGAGTTCCGTGAGGAACCTGGAGCCGTATTTCCCGACCGCATATTCAAACGGCTGCTCAGCTTCACCGGAACTGATGCTCAACAACATCATTTTCTCAGGCATTCGGTCCTACCTTTCTTTTGGCACGTTGGACCGGCACTCAATCCGGTTTCTTGGCCCCGACCGCCATCAGATCAGACCAGAAGCATCCACCGAACCCGCTGATCAGAGCGAGCTCGGCATCGAGGACCTGTCTCCTGTCACCCTTGCCCATGATTTGAATGGCCGCCTCAGCCGTTCTCTGGAGACCCGTCGCGCCGATCGGATTGCTGGAAAGCACACCACCGGACGGATTTATGGGAAGCTCACCTCCCATGTCGGTGACTCCATCCCAGTGAAGCTTGGGGGATCCTCCTCGCTCGCAAAGCCCGAGGTCCTCGACCCAGGCAAGACCGGACCAGGAACAAGGGAAGTAGAGTTCCATTACGTCGAATTCCTTCAAAGGCTCCTTGATCCCCAGCTTGTCGTAGAGCTTGGAGGAAGCCTCATGGAGCGACTGCAAATTGTCCCACGACGGATCCCCGGTATTCGTGTAGTTGTGACGATTGGTCGTGCCGTGTACCCAAGCAGGAGTGGGGGTGATCTTTTCAGCCACGTCCTCGGATGCGAAAATCACAGCGCAAGCCCCATCAGTGCGAGGACACATGTCCAGATACTTCACGGGATAAGAAATCATCGGAGATTTCATTACGTCTTCGACGGTTATGTCCATCTGGAGATGAGCGTACGGGTTATTCAGCGCGTGGCGCCGATCCCGAACAGCCACCCTGGCCGCATCCTCTTCCTTGGCGCCGTACAGGTGCATGTAGCGGGTGGCCATGATTGCAAGGCCGCCCACCGCGCCGCCGAAGGTGGGACGGTCGAACACCGGATCAAAAGCCGTGATAATCGCACCGGTAGTATCGGACTCGGAATTCTTTTCCCATCCTATTGCAAGGACCTTATCGAAAAGCCCCGAGGCCGCATGATAGTAACCGGCCATAGCCACAGTGGTGCCTGTGGTGCCGCCGGTGGTCACCTTGAAAATCGGTTTCATGTATCCGCCGGAGCCGTCCACGCTCCAGCTGTCCACATAGTTGATCCCCTCGAAATGATCCATGTTGCCGATCACGATGGCATCAATATCGTCCCTGGTCAATTCCGCATCCTGAAGCGCACGCTGGACGGCTTCATTGATGAGTTCCTGTCCATTGACATCTTTTCGGCTGCTCCTGCACTGAGTCTGCCCTGTTCCAACTATTGCCGCGCGTTTGGCCATAGTATGTCCTCCTGACTTTGCGCGAATGTCCCTTATGCTCCGATCACCATCACGCAATGACCCTGTCCGCAGGGACCGTTGATCCCATGCGCCAGGGCCGTCTTGGCGTCGTCCACCTGCCGGTCGCCGGCCTCGCCTCTAATCTGAAGCGTCGACTCGATGAGTCTGGCCAAGCCGGCCACCAGAACCGCGTGCGCTGAAAGGCACCCACCTGAAGGATTGACCGGCAACTCGCCGGCCATCTGCGTCACGCCTTCGTCAATCAGTCGGCCCGCACCGCCCTCCTCGCAAAAGCCGAGGCCTTCCAGCCACATAAGTTCCTGATATGTGAATGTGTCATAGAGTTCCACAACATCGACCTCTTTGAACGGATTCGTAACGCCGGCCATGGCATAGGCCTTTTCCGCAGCCTTCTTGAGCGCGGGAGACCGGGCCAGGTCACGATCCCCAAGATGATACGCATCGGAACAATGGCCCACACCCTTCAGCCATACCGGCTTGCTCTTGCACTTCTTTGCAGCCTTCTCGTCGGCCAAAATCACGGCCGCGGCCCCGTCGGTTATGGGTGACGCGTCCAGCAGCTTGATGGGGGCCGAGAGCATGCCCGATGCCATGACATCACCAACGGTGATGTCCATTGGCAGCTGAGCGAGTGGGTTGTTCTTGGCATTGCCGTGATTCTTCACCGAAACCTTTGCGCATTGCTCCTCGGTGATCCCGAAGGTGTCCATGTAAGCCCGGGCCTGCATAGCGCAGGAGGTAATGGAATCGAGTCCGAGCGCACGGGTGTAAATGGGATCGAACATCGCGTTGGTAATCAGGTTCATTCGGCTCTGGGAACACTTCATGTGAGAGACCACCAGAGTGGTGTCAAATGACCCGGACAGCACCCTCATGGCCCCATAGAGTGCTCCGAACAGCCCGTCTCCCTCTACCGTGGAAATGTCCTTGTGCCGCGAGCCGCACGCGTCCTGAATCGCCATACTGGAAATGGTTCTCCCGTCCCAGAAGTCGTTGGAAACACTGATCACATTGCCCACATCTGCGATGGTCAGGCCCGCGTCGTCGAGGGCCTTGACCGTGACCTCGTAGACCATATCCGCGAAGGTGTCGCCCTTTTTCTTGCGTTCATATTTGGTCTGTCCAACACCCACAATGGCAACTTTGTCCATTTTTCGCCTCTCCGATCTGTTTGCGCCTGTGGCTGATTGCTACTTCACGGGCCTGAAATACTTGATATCGAGAATATTGCCCTGGGGCTCTTCATTAAACACCGCCTCAAGCCGCATGCCGGCTTTGATCTCCCCTTCTTCGTATTCGGAGATCAGGTGAGTGATACCCGTGTCCGCGCTGTCCAGCTTGATGATCCCGTACGCAAAACCCGGTTCCAATGGATGGATGTCTGACCGGTACCCGGGAACAGTGTACGTGATCAGCGTGCCCTCCGGACCCACGTCTCTCCACTCCATCCGTTCATTGAAGCACCTTCCGCACGCCTTTCTCGGAGGGATGAAGACCATTTCACATTTGGAACAGTACGTCCCCATGATCTTCTTTTCGCCCATTAGTGCGTTGAAGAAATCGGTCCCGGTCTCCCCAACCCACCACGTGTAAGGAACCTTAATTCGTCCCGAATGAACCAGTTCCTCTGTTTCTTCCAACCATTTCGGCATGTTCCAGCCCTCCTTCTCGTCCCCTGACTACGCAACCCCGGACCTTTCTCAGCGGAACACCATGAGAATGGGCTTTGTGTCAAGTTGAAATCAAACAAGAGCAAAGGCCACGCTCAGGAAAAATGTGCCGTGTCTCCACGTGACCGGGGTAGTCTGTGCGCGTTCCGGGGCTATGGTTCACCGGGCTTGAAGCGGTTCTGCGCTCGGTGAGAATGGAGGGGGCGACTCATCTCCCCCTCCAAACCTCCCCCATACGTAATTCCGGGAGCTTGTACGGTTCGCGGTGAACGGTTACGTTCCGGGAACCGACTGTACCCGGTTCTTGCCTCATCAGCTGTAGCCTGGTATTGCGTGATCGCAGTGCTTTGGGTTCGGTGGTGGCACATGAGGCGCTTCGTAGGCCGCAGTCCCTGCTTCAGATAATAACGCGGATACTGGTTCCCATCGAACTGGGATCACAGCGAAGATTTCTCTATATGATGGTTGTGGTTTGATTCCAGCCAAACTTTCCAACAAACGCTGGAAACAATGAGACAGTTCAGCACAAAAGTCAAGAAAAAAGTGGGCTGTGGGTAATCATTAAGCCAATCGGAGGCCAACGGGAACGACCACGTTCTCGAGTCCGAGGGATGGTAAGAGGGCGCACACACAGGTGCGCGCCGCACACTCTGCCCAGCGACGGGTCTGCGAGCATTTCTGTGTTTCGTTGTGCCTCGATTTTGTTGCTGCATCAGCGTTCCCACAAGAGACCTCCTTGTTCGCGAAAGGGCCGGCCCCAAGTTGGGGAGGCGGAGCCTTCCGATATGCATTCCCAGGCAGAGCCCTGATCTTTACCCATAAGTGTGTCGCTGGACACCGGGTTTGTGTCCCATTGACTTCGACGCGGGGCTCGATTCAGCGGACAACAACAGGGCGTAGGAGATAGGACGTGGAGTGAAGCGGAATAACTGCCCCGAAGGGGCAGACCACGAATAGCCGTGGGTTTCAGAAACAGTCTCTAAATTCCAGAGCTACTGTCAGTCGTCCCTCCGGGACTCTTTTGAGGAAAGGATCCTGTTCTGTGAACAAGGCATGAACATGCCGGCCGCGCCGCTAAGGGTCTGTCCCAAAATATACGTCGCAAAACGTTGCTGGGCCGATTGTAGGGGCAGTTATTTCGTGACGGGCCCTAATCAGACCTTCAGGTCCGCTAAACCAAATTTCTCCAGCATGAAGCGGTGAAACGCCTGGTCGTCAAGATCCCTGCGTTGTTCGAGGAGATCGTCGGTAAAGGGGCCCGCGGCATAGACCGCGTTGGGATTGTCCGAGAGAACAGCCTCCAGGATGAGATCCGCTATCAGATCCGGACCGGGAACGGATAATCCAGCGAACATCTTCCCCGTGGCCGCGCCGGCGGCCTGATAGACGGGTTTGTAATCCGGGTCGGTTCTGGCCATGAGGTCGCCTGTATGTTCGTTGCCGACATCATTGAATTCAGTGCCTATGGGGCCGGGTCGGATGGCCACTACTCTTATTCCGAACGGCGCCAGCTCCATGCGTAATGCGTCGGTGATGCCTTCCACCGCATATTTGGCGGCGGCATAGACCCCGCTCCCGGGGAAAGTAAATTTTCCGACGATAGAGCTGAGGTTCACGATGGTTCCCTTTCTCAGCTTACGCATTCCGGGCAGACAGGCCTGTGTAACTCGCATGAGCGCGAACAGATTGACCTCAAACAGGCGTTTGGCGGCCTCTATGGGGACATCCTCCAGAGCGCCCCGCACACTGTACCCGGCATTGTTTATGAGAACGGAAACAGGGGTCGGCAGCTCTGCAAGATAACGAAGGAATGCCTCCGTGTCCTCAGGTCGTGAAAGATCGACCTGCTTGGGGGTAATACCCTGAACCTGATCAGCCAGTTCATTGAGACGATCCAGTCGTCTCGCGGCAGCTATGACCTCAAATCCCTTTCCGGCCAACCTGATGGCTGTCTCCCGTCCAATTCCACTACTTGCCCCGGTGACCAACGCTGTCTGTTTTTGATCTGCCATCTTTGCCTCCTAATCTAGTCATTGAATGTCAAAAGGTAGAATATCAAACCACCTTATAGCGATTGTCCAAAACAATGTCCATTTGGCGCCCGGGACACAGAGTCCTTGATCAAGTACTGAAGAGACATGTACTTGTGGCACTATGTGATATAATACCATAGTCGGAACCGAGGACGCGCACAGGGGAGGATACAATGGAGCCGTGTCAATTCATTAGCAAGTGTCCGATGTTCAACAAATTCCGGAACCAAGTGGTCAAGGATTTCTGGGCCAACAGTTATTGCGAGAACAACTCAGGCGCCCGGTGCGCAAGAAAGAGGTTGCGAGACGCAGGCAAAGGCCCAAAGGACGTTCCCATCACGCTGCTGCCGAACGGAATGCACCTTGCCGAGTTTGAGGATACCGAACGTGACTGGGAAAACGTCACCGGAAAAGCCTGCATGAATTTGCGGGCATGCTCGGTCATGCTGGACAGACTGCAAGACCCGGAGTCGAAAGTCTTTCTTGGCAGGCGCTATTGTCTCGGATCAGGCACGCAGGACTGTCAACGCAAACGCATGATCGACTCAGGCACGGACCCACCGGAAATCGCGGTGACCCTGTTGCCCAATGGGGAGCACTTGCTCAGTCTCCAGCGCTAGTCCTATTTGCAGGAATACGCGGCACATTTCATACCAACTTACATGCCTGGAAACAAAGGCACAACGAAGTATGAAAGTCCTTTCCGTTGTTCACTGGTCCGTGGCTTCGCCTCGGACAGGGTGCTCGAAGAGCGCGCACGCTGCGCACGGACTTGGAGGGGAGGCCCTAGCCGGGCAGGCATTTCAACGTCATGTTACCGACAGGTGTCAGGTCACGTAAGCTGTCCGGGGCCCGCTCATTCGCCCCACGCGTACTGCGCGACCCTCCAAACCACCCCATACGTTGACCCCGATATTTTGCTCGTCAAAATGGCGAAGCGGTATCAGTTGTTCAATTCTCCGTCGATGTACGCATTCGTGATCGGCGGTCGTCTGTCCTTTCCAAAGGCCTTGGGGGTTATCTTGACACCAGGGGGGGCCTGCCTGCGTTTGTACTCGTTTCTGTCCACCATGCGGGCCACTTCGGCCACAATTTTCGGGTCAAAGCCGGCCGCGACAATTTCGGCCGGAGACTTATCTTCTTCAACGTACGCGGTCAGAATGGGATCCAGGACTTCGTACGGAGGCAATGAATCCGTGTCTTTCTGATCAGGTTTCAGTTCCGCGGTGGGAGGCCTGCGTATGACACTCTCCGGTATGATTGCTCTTCCCGCCTTCCTGTTCACGTAGTCGGACAATTCGTACACCAGGGTCTTGGGCACGTCCTTCACAACAGCGAATCCTCCTGCCATGTCTCCATAGAGGGTGCAGTAGCCCACACCGTGCTCACTCTTGTTACCGGTTGTAAGCACCAGCCGGCCGAATCGGTTGGAGACCCCCATCAGGATGTTGCCCCGAATGCGGGCCTGCAGGTTCTCCATCGCGATTCCCTCTTCTCCTTGCCCGAACGGGCCTTCCGTTTCGTCAGTGTAAGATTGGAAGATTCTGTCTATAGGAACGGTCAGCAATTCTATGCCCAGATTTTCCGCCAGACGTCCCACGTCTCTGAGTGTCTCGTCGGAAGTGTACTTGGACGGCATGGTGACTCCAACGACGTTTTCAGGCCCCATGGCATCCACAGCTATCGCGGATGTGAACGATGAATCTATTCCGCCGCTCAGGCTTATTACGACCTTGCTGAAGCCGTTCTTGCGCGCATAGTCTCCGGTTGCGAGCACCAGCGCTCCGTATATTGCCTCAAGCCTTTCCGGTTCCGGAGCCACAGAGGGACCGATCGGTTTTCGGTCTTTCGGGCCAAGCGCGGTCAGCCGGTGTAATTGAGCCCGGGTCTGGTCCACTCGCCCACGGGCATCGCCGGGTTGATCGCGATCAATCTCCACGTCGCTGACGAGCAGATCCTCCTTGAAGCTCTCGGCCCTCGCCGACAGTTCACCCGTAGGGCTTATCACAAAACTGGCGCCGTCAAAGGCCAGTTCATCCTGCCCCCCCACAAGATTGGTAAAGAACACTGTGGCGCCGGTGGCCTGGGCAAAACCACTCGCTATGCTCCGGCGCAGGGCGAGTTTGCCCGCGTGGAAGGGGGAAGCCGAGATGTTGAGCGATACGTCGGCGCTGTTTTCCCACGCCCACTTCTCAGTAACCGAGCCCCGAATCCAAATATCCTCGCAGATGGTCACCGAGAACCGTATGTGGTTCATCTCGAAAATGAGACATCGCGAGCCTGACAAAAAATACCTCTTTTCATCAAAGACACCGTAGTTGGGAAGTTCCACCTTGCGGTACACGTTTACCACCCGGGCATCGTGAATGAGCGCGGCCGCGTTGAACACATTGCCCGGTTCACCCTCGGCGAACCCCACGATCGCGGTAATACCCGTGCATCGAGGAATCAGCCTTTCCAGGGCCCTACGGTTGTCCTGCACGAATCCTGATCTTAAGAGCAGATCCTCCGGAGGGTACCCGCAGAGACAGAGCTCAGGGAACGTCACAATGTCCGCCCCGGCATCCTTTGCGAGCCCGACCCATCGGGCGATCTTGTCCACGTTTGCAGCGAAGTCGCCGACAGTAGGATTTATCTGAGCCTGTGCGATTCTAACGGCACCCATGTTTTGCGCCTCCCTTATGGGCCTACTATATCATGAGACAGACAGCCGTCGGAGCACAGTGGTTCGCTTCCGACGGCTGAAGTTCAAACTCGGGCTTCCCAATCCTCACCTGAAACCGGGAAGCCCGTGGAATCAGCAATCAAAATAGAGCGCGAACTCATATGGATGAGGCCGCATGCGAATCGGGTTGAGTTCGTTTTCGGTCTTATACTGAATCCACATGTCGATCACGTCCTGGGTGAAAACATCGCCCTTCAGGAGAAACTCGTGATCCGCTTCAAGGGCCTCCAGAGCCTCCGCCAGACTGCCGGGAGTGGACGGAACATCTGCGAGTTCCTCCGGTGAGAGCGCGTAGATGTCCTTATCCAGCGGCTCGCCCGGATCTATCTTGTTTTCTATGCCGTCCAGACCGGCCATCAACATCGCGCTGAAGGCAAGGTACCCGTTGCAGGAGGGATCCGGTGTCCGGTATTCGATTCTCTTGGCCTTGGGAGACGCGCTGTACATGGGGATACGTACACATGCGGAGCGGTTTCTCGAAGAGTACGCCAGGTTTACGGGGGCCTCAAACCCCGGCACAAGCCGTTTGTACGAGTTGGTTGTCGGGTTGCAGATGGCGCACAGGGCCGGCGCGTGCTTGAGTATGCCTCCGGCTGCCCAGAGCGCGTCCTGGGATAGTCCCGCGTACTTGTCGCCTGCAAATAGTGGGTTGCCGCCCTTCCAGATGCTCATATGAGTGTGCATACCGGTTCCATTGTCTTCAAATAGTGGTTTCGGCATAAAAGTCACGGTCTTATTATGACGTTTTGCAACGTTCTTCAAAACATACTTGAACCACATGAGCTGATCGCCCATCTTGACCAGGGGAGTGAATCGCATGTCGATTTCCCCCTGGCCCGCGGTGGCAACCTCGTGGTGCTGTGCCTCGATCACGATTCCCAGGCTCTCCAGAACCTGAACCATCTCCGTGCGGATGTCCTGCTGAGAATCGGTGGGCGATACCGGAAAGTACCCTTCCTTATGGCGCGGCTTGTATCCGAGGTTGGGGCCTTCCTCCCTGCCGGTGTTCCAGCAACCCTCCACCGAATCGACCTGATGAAATGACATATTCGACGCGTAATCGTAACGCACGTCATCAAAGATGAAGAATTCCGCCTCAGGTCCGAAAAACGCGGTGTCACCGATGCCGGTCTGCTTGAGATACGTGGCCGCCTTTTGAGCAATGTTTCGGGGATCACGACTGTAACGGACCTTCGTGATAGGATCCACGATATTGCAGATAAGCGACAAGGTAGGATGGGCCATGAAGGGATCCATGACAGCCGTATCGGGATCGGGAATCACCAACATGTCCGACGCGTGGATCGGCTGCCAACCACGAATCGACGAACCATCGAACCCGTACCCGTCCTCGAATGAATCCTCCTCCAATTCATGAAGGGGCACGCTGAAATGTTGCCACATTCCGGGAAAATCCATGAATTTCAGGTCTACCATCACTGCGTCGTTCTTTTTCGCAAATTCGATTACCTCTCTTGGTTCCATGCAATACTCCTTTTTCGCTATGAAATCTTGATTTCGTAAATTCCTTGGACCAATTTCCGTGCCATGAACAGGCGCCACAGGGCTACATTCACTCCGGGCATGCCTTGTGCTGGATCAATGGAGTCCACACTGGTGAAGAAGCAATCAGTATGCCAAACAGCGACGGGACAGGGTGCAATAGGTATGTAATTGATCTTTTTGGTTGTTTTGCCAACCTTGCCTGATCACGAACAGATGGCGTAAACCTTATTCCTACCTTCAGGTAGGTTTCTCTCCCGTAGACCCACGCCCTTGTAGGAATTCACTCGCCCGCCGCGCGCCCGGCGGGCCGGTTCGGCCTGCAAATAAAGCTCCCACACCAACCGGCTCGCAAATTGGCCCTACGCCCGGTAGCTCTCCTGTCTCAAGTTCGAGACCCCTCTATAGCGCATCCAGGTCGTGTTCTCCGGTTCGGATGCGGACCACGGTATCCACGGAAGTCACAAAGATCTTGCCGTCTCCTATCTTGCCGGTACGTGCGGCCGAGATGGCCTTTTCAATCACCTGCTCAACCACGTCGTCGGCTACGACCATCTCCACCTTTATCTTTGGGAGGAAATCCACAAGGTATTCCGCGCCGCGATAGATCTCTTTGTGTCCCTTTTGGCGGCCGAACCCCTTGACTTCCGTGACGGTCATTCCCTGGACCCCGATCGAGCCGACCGCTTCTTTCACGTCGTCCAGCTTGAACGGCTTAATGATGACTTCTATTTTTTTCATCTCTCTCCTCTTTTCGGTCACCTGCAATCCGGTGAGACCAACTTACATGCCTAGAAACAGAGGCACAACGGAAAAGACTTTCATGCTTCATTGTGCCTGTAATTTCAGGCATGTAGGTTCCTATGAAAGTCCTCCTTGTTCGCGAGGGTACCGCCGCGCCCGCGAACTCGTGCCGGGCTAGAGATTGTACGCGGTTTCGCCGTGGCAGGACGTGTCAACTCCCATGACCTCTTCGTCTTCCTCCACTCGGAGGCCCATGAGCGCCTTCACCACGTAGAGGATGATCACGCTTGCCACAAAGGAATAGGCTATTGTGGCAATCACGACGATGACTTGCGGCCACATCTGCCCGGAATTCCCGAAGAAGAGCCCGTCGGTCCCTCCGATGGCCGCGCTGGCGAACAGGCCGGTTGCGATTGCGCCCCACGCTCCGCCTACGCCGTGAATTCCCACCACATCCAGAGAATCATCGTATCCAAGGGAACTCTTGGCTAAGACCGCCAGATAGCACAAGACCCCGGCAACGCCGCCAAGAATCACCGCGGACACAGGCCCGACGAACCCGGCCGCAGGTGTGATCGCGACCAGGCCCGCAACCGCGCCCGAGGCAACACCCAGAGTGGTCGGCTTGCCTTTGATGATCCATTCGGCAGACACCCAGGAAATGGCCGCTGCCGAAGTGGACATGTGGGTGACCACAAATGCCATGGATGCGCCGGCATTGGCCGCCAGAGCGCTTCCTGCGTTGAATCCGAACCACCCGAACCACAGTAAACCTGCCCCGAGGAGTGTCAAAGTCAAATTGTGCGGCATCATGGGCGTGGTCCCGTACCCTTTCCGTTTGCCGATCACCAGGGCACACGCCAGAGCGGCCGCCGCGGAATTGATGTGCACCACGGTTCCGCCTGCGAAATCGAGCGCACCCAACTTACCGAGCCATCCGTCAGGACCCCAGACCCAGTGACAGACCGGTGAATACACAAACGTCAACCACAGGACCATGAACACGATGAAGGAACTGAACTTCATCCTCTCGGCAAATGCGCCTGATATTAGAGCCGGCGTGATGATGGCAAACATTGCCTGGAAAATCATGAAAGTAGTGGCCGGGATCGTGGTGCCCGGCCAGACCTCGCCTCCAATGCCTGCGAGCGCAAAGTAATTCAGCCCCCCCAGCAAACCCTTGAACCGGTCCGGACCGAACGCAATGCTGAAGCCCCAGAAAAGCCACACAATGGAGGCCAGCGCCATGAGGAAGAAGCTGTGCATCATGGTCGACAGCACATTCTTGGATCTGGTCATGCCGCCATAGAACATGGCCAGCCCGGGAGTCATCAAGAGGACCAGAGCGGAACTGGCCAGAACCCATCCGGTATCAGCAGCATTCATGACAAACACCTCCGATTTACTATTTCCTGTATGAGCCCCTGAACGCGTATGGGTGTCATACCGATGTGCGATCAAACGAGTACTGAAGAGCACTGCTGGGCAAGCCGGCAGTGGCACCCTAGAACAGAACCGTAATCCTTCGAGCTCAACTTGGTATCAAGCGCGCATCACCGACTCGCCTCTACACTGAGACAACGGCCCTGATTGCGTCGGGCCGATAATCACGAGACGCGACTGCCATTTCTGTGGTTAAGCAATTTTGATGCCAAGACAAGAGACTGCGGAGGTTAGGAGTCTCCAAGCTGTTGATATGATATTGAGATGTTGGTTTGCGGAGCAAAGCGGAGGGGCCTTGACGCGGGGGGCGGCGGCGACATCCAAGTAGGTCCGAGCGCCGCGTCCTACATTCAGGTACGAAATCGCTTGCAGTGTATCTGGTACTCCTTCACCCGCAGGCCCATTATTCGTTCCGAAATCCCCAGGGCACGGGCCGCTTTGGCCCTGTTGCCGCGAGACATCTTCAGCGCGTCCTGGATCAGTTCCTTCTCCAGGTTGGCCAGAGCCGCGGCGAGGGTCCCTGAATGGGATGTCCCGCTCGCCTCGGCCGTCTGAAGAGTAGGCGGAAGGTGATGAGAGTGGATAACCTGGTCGGAACTGAGAAGAACCGACCTTTCAATCCCGTTTTCCAGCTCACGGACGTTCCCGGGCCAATGATACGCCATGAGCATGTCTATGGCGGGAGTGGAAATGCGCCGAATCGTCTTGCCCGTGGCCTTACTGCACTTTTCTACAAAATGATCGGCCAGCAGGGGGATGTCACTCCTACGTTCCCGAAGCGAGGGAACATGGATAGGAAAGACGTGCAGTCGATAGTACAGATCCTGTCTGAACATGCCGGCTTCGATGAGCGTCTCCAGGTTCTTGTTGGTGGCGGCTATTATCCGTACGTTGGATTTGACTGTGGCGGTCCCCCCGACGCGCTCGAATTCCCTTTCCTGAAGCACGCGCAGGAGCTTCACTTGTGTGACCGCGGATAGATCTCCCACCTCATCGAGAAAGATGCTGCCGCCCTCAGCAAGCTCGAACCTACCTTTGCGAGCGGCCACAGCGCCGGTAAACGCTCCCTTTTCGTGACCAAAGAGTTCGCTCTCCACGACACCTTCGGGCAAAGCGCCGCAATTGACCTTCACAAAAGGCCTGGAAGCCCTGTGACTGTTGTAATGAATGGCATTGGCCACCAGTTCTTTGCCGGTTCCACTCTCTCCCCGTATGAGGGCCGTGGTGTCACTCTTGCACACCCGCGCTATGAGGTCGTACACGTTCTGCATGACCTTGGAAGCGCCCACAATATTGGAAGGTCGAAAGCGTTCCCGGAGTTGGCTCTGAAGTATCTCCTTCTCTGCGATGAGCCGGCGCCGCTCCTCCTGAGCCGACCTCCTAAGACGAACCGCGCCCGCTATCATGGACGCGACAATGGAAAGCAGCCGCACATCCTCCTCGAAGGACACGCCTTCCTCAAAGAGTCTGTCCGCGCTGAGCGCTCCGACCACCTCGTTGCCCAGCTTGATGGGAACGCTGATAAAGGAGATATCGGTTTTGCGTAAACTCTTTCGCGCACGCGTCCGATCCAGAAAGAGCGGCTCTTCCGAAATATTGGGCACCACCGCGGGCCTGCCGGTTTTGACGACCTTGCCTGTAACACCCTCGCCCAGCCCGTACTTGCCTCGCTCCTTCTGTTGGTCCGAAAGTCCATGCGCAGCTTCTATGAATATCTCGCCGGATTCCCTGTCCACAAGCGCGATGGTGCCCCTAAGCATTCCCATGTGTTCGGCCATGGCTTCCAGCACGGGGGAGACCACTTCCCTCAAATCCATGCTCTGATCCAGGATCCGGCTGATCCGGAAAAGGAGCGTCAATTCTTGAACTTGTCTTTTCACTGTCGTTTGTCCATTCACTTCGGCCATAACAGATCCGGTTACCGGATCGGGATGTCGCCAGTTGAGCATGAATCGTACCAAATTGTAGGACAACAGGGCTCGGATGTCAAAGCACGTGGCAGGAGGTGGCAAGTGCATGTGGCTTCGGCGATTCCCTTGGCTCGACATTACCGCACCGTGTTCGGGTGACAAGGACGGTGGAAGAACGGTTGACAGAGAGAGGGAGGGTGAAGTACGCTCAGAAACAGGAATAATGGCCCTTTTTCACCGACTTGACGACGGTCTTGCCTCCCTCCCGCTTTGTGAGGGACTCCAGGGGGCTTCTCGGAGTAGGGGAGATCGTAGGGTGACCGGATTCTGGGGTGAACACCCCCGAATTGGCAAGACCGCCGCATAATTCCAAACGATGTGCCAGGTAACCGAGCCCGGTTCCGTCCGGACGAGACCCCGGGACCTCAGGCCGGAAAAGCGGAGCCCCGAACAAGACGCTCCAGTGGACGCGGACAAACCGCTCCGCTGAGCTTTCACCTCAGGCCGAATTACAATTTGCCCTGTTGGCGTACATGTACAAATTCATAAGGAAAGGACATTAGTCAATGAAAGTATCCACATGTTCTTCTCGACCTATCTTGGAGCCTTGTGGTCTGAAAAATCTCGATTATCAAGTTGACCCTTATGTCGGCTGTGAACATTACTGTTACTATTGCTATGTCCTTGACGAAATGGAGACAGACTGGACCAAAGAAGTTCTTATTCATAAGGACATTACCGGTCAACTGAGTGAAGAATTGCTAAGGATAGCTCCTCAGAAGATATATATGGGGTGCAAAACCGACCCCTACCAACCATGTGAGGCCGAGTATTATCAAACCCGGCAGGTTCTGGAGTTATTTTTGGAAAAGGGATTTTCTGCGAGCATTCTCACTAAGTCTGACCTGGTTCTCCGTGATATGGACGTATTGCGGGAAATGGACGGCGCCTCAGTCAGTGTATCCGTGGCATTCAATGATAATCGTGTCCGTCAGCAGTTTGAAGCCAATACCATGGACACTGAATCCAGAATCGACGCTTTACACAAATTGAGGAAGGCCGGTATCAAGACTTCCGCTTTGATTTGTCCGGTCATACCCTATATTACGGATGTGAAACCATTGATTGATATGTTGGCTCCATGCACTGATATGATATGGATATACGGCCTCAGCATCAAAGAGCGCTCAGACCGAAACCGGCAGAATGTTCAAGGCATATTAGACAGTCATTTCCCCAATTTGAAGGAGCAGATTGAAACGGTAGTTTTCTCCAAAGATCATTCCTATTGGACACAACTTAGGCAAACTTCACTGGAACTACAGAAGGATAGGCGCCTAAACCTGAATATCCATTTGTAGGAATTCTTCAAGTCATGCTGCTCAATTGCCTAACAAGGTGCTTGCAGCCGACGCAAAGCGGCCGCGCGGCTGTGGCGTAACGTTAGCCGGCCGGAATGGTTTCCTCAAAATGGTTACGCTCAACGCTCTGGTGACCAGCGGGGAATGCAAATCGAAGACACTATTATGTTTGAAATCGTATCCGGCCCCGATACGCGGAGATATACGACTTCACAAGTGATAATGGGGAAACTCTTGAATTGAATCGTTTCGTGAGTTCCTTGCCGTTGGTGAATGCGGAAAATCGCCTTGCTCACTCTCCCTCCCGGAGATGGTCGGCCTGAACGTGTTTGTGGGACGGTCTACCGGGTTCAAGACGGACTCTCATCCAAATCATCATCGGTGACGAACACTTTGACAGGACGCATAAAAAGATCCGACCCCTTGGGCTCGGGTCGAACCAAAATAAGTACCCCTCCGTCTCCGTACACCACCTTAAACAGTCGCGGGGGTTGATCTTGTACAGTTTTCAACTCGGTCAACCTGGACCTCGGGAAAATGACCGGGTTCCCTCGCATGAGTCTTCCTATATCCTGCGGGACGATCAGGATGTCGGGAATATGAGCCAGGGCCTGGGGAAGACTGATGAGGTTCTCCCGAATCATTTGGGCATCTCCCAGGGAGATGTCGTCAAGAGCCAGTGCGTCCTCCACTTTGAAAGGGCCGCTGGAGGTCCTTCTTAGGCTCTCCAGCCGTCCACCCACATCCAGATCACGTCCGATATCCCGTGCCAGGGCTCGCGCATAGGTACCCTTGGAGCAGACCATCTCCAGTTCGAGTATGGGACAGTCCCATTTCTTTAATTCAAGGACAAATACTTCCACCTTGCGAGGCTGCAGTTCGGGGAAAACCCCCTTTCGGGCCAGCTTATAGAGTGGCACCCCATTCTTCTTGATCGCCGCGAAATGAGGCGGAACCTGGTCAAGGACACCTCGATACTTTTCAAGGACTTCTCCGAGCCGCTCCAGGGTTATTCCTGTGGGATCTCCGGTCCGAACGATCTTGCCTTCTCGATCTCCTGTGTCCGACTCCTCACCAAGTCTTACTTGCAGGGAATATCCCTTTCTGTGCTCGTCAAGATAGTCCAGGGTCCGTGTTCCCGATCCTATCATAATCACCATGAGGCCCGTGGCTGCGGGGTCCAGTGTTCCCGTGTGCCCCACCTTGGAAGGCTTGACGTTCCTTTTTACGATACCGACCACCTTGTTTGCGGTGATCCCCTCAGGTTTGTCCAACAGAAGAATACCATGCATGAGTTTGAGTCCCAGGGTACTTGTTTTGCGGTCTGCCAAGCCGATTTCCTTGGAGCAACCGGCCGCCGCAGACTGAAAGTCAAAGTTCCACCCTACCTGACGGTCGGGACGGAACGTGCAATTCCGGATAACGGTGTTCCTATGAACACCCATGCCTAAATAAAGACACAACGAAGCATGAAAGTGCCCCTACAACGTCGGGTCCCGGTGCGCTTCCTGCATTTTCATGCTTCGTTGTGCCTCTGTCTCTAGGCATGCAAGCTATAGTGATGCGCATTGACATTCGGTATTAGGATCACCCGCCCCCTGCCCCTCCCGTCAAGGGAGGGGGGATAGGAGTCCCCTCTCCCCTGGCGGGAGAGGGTTAGGGTGAGGGGGGGGCCGGCTGTCGGACCCATCTTCAATGCGTGGCACTATAGCTCACTCAGTCCGCCCGAATATCCGGCCAGTATTCCTGGTGAACAGCGAGGATATCAGCCATTCGGGCGCTGACCTGGGGCGTCAGGTTTTCCGGGGAAGGCGCCTCGGGCTTGGTCTCGTTCTTGGGATCGTACAAGGATAGATCCGAAAGGATTCGTCGGACCGAATATTGCAACGCGCCCAAATCGTATCCTCCCTCAAGTGTGAGGATCAACCTGCCGGAACAGAGTTCATCGGCCTGGTGCATGAGGATACGAATCATTTGTCCGTACCCGTCCTCGGTCACGCTGATCGAGCCGAGCGGATCGCTCTCGTGCGCGTCAAATCCCGCTGACACGAGGATCAGTTCGGGATTGAACGATTCCAGAACAGGGCACACCACCGTGTGAAACACGCTCAGGTAGTCGGCATCCGCTGCGCCCGCGGGCATGGGAACGTTCACCGTAAAGCCTTTACCGGGCCCCGAACCCACTTCAGTGACCCCGCCGGTCCCGGGATAGTGCGGATACTGATGTGTTGACACAAAAAGAACCCTCGGGTCGTCGTAGAATGAATTCTGGGTGCCGTTCCCGTGGTGGAGGTCCCAGTCCACTATCGCGACACGCTCCATACCGTGCTCGTTGATAGCATGCCGAGCAGCCAGGGCCACATTGTTGAACAGACAGAATCCCATTGCCCGTCGCTTCTCCGCATGGTGACCCGGAGGCCTCACCAGGGCGAAGCCGTTGCCTATCTCCCCCTTGATCACGGCATCCACAAGGTTGAGAACTCCGCCCACCGCGCGAATGGCCGCGTCCCAGGAATCCGCACACGTTGAGGTGTCCGGATCCAGGGCCGTTGGTCCCTTTCCCGCGGTTGAAGCAATGTCATCCACGTACCCGGGATCATGGTTGGCCGCGATTTCCTCCCTGGTGGCAATCCTGGGAGCGATATCCTTGAGATTCAGGGTCGAACCGACCTCATCTATCATCTGGTAAATTGCTTGCAGACGCCGGGGATTCTCAGGATGATACGCGCCCATGTCATGCTTGAGGTAAACAGGATCTCTTACGATTCCGGTAGGCTTCATTGTCCGGACCACCTTCCGAGCAAGATACGATCGCCCTGAGTCCGCCGGGCCACTCCATTCCTGCGCGGCCGGATCAAGGCTTGGATCAAAGTAATGCTTTCGACCGATTGAAAGTACCATCCTGTCACGAATCAGTCAATGGCTTTGGAGGGCACGGCCGTGACCACTCAGTCATTTGGACGGCTCCCGCAAGATGTCATTGCGAGGCAGCGAAGCAATCTCCAGGGCGCCCTTAGTAATTCTTGAAAGTTCTCACGGATATCGAGATTGCTTCGTCGTTTCACTCCTCGCAATGACATGCTCGACGAGAAGATCTGCCCGGCGTGACTGAAGGCGCACAGGCCAGGCCTTCGGCATATGACCGGCCCACTCGCTTTTTTGACCGTGTTGACAGACATGCCCTATAGCATTACAGTCTCTATTGGAAGGAGAAGATTCATGCTCCTTGTCATTGATGTGGGTAACACGAATACGGTTGTCGGCGTGTACGACGGTCAAGAGAGCCTGGGGGTCTGGAGGATTCGCACCGTTGAAAACGCCACCGCGGACGAGTACCGCATGACCTTGAACAACCTCACCGCAATGGAGGGGCTGGGATCCCTGACCATTGACGGCGTGATGATTTCATGTGTGGTCCCGACCATTGTGACCGCGCTGGAAGACCTGTGCAGGTCATCCCTGAAAGTTGAGCCTCTGTTTGTGGGACCCGGAATCAAGACGGGCATGCCCATCCGCTATGATAATCCAAGGGAGGTCGGCGCGGACAGGATCGTCAACGCTGTGGCCGCCTATGAAAAGCACAGGTGTGAACTCATAGCCGTAGATTTCGGAACCGCCACCACATTCGACTACATCAACGCAGCAGGAGAGTACGAAGGAGGAATAATAGCCCCTGGAGTCAGAATCTCCGCGGAAGCCCTATTTCATCAGGCATCCAAGCTCTTTCGTGTTGAGTTGGCCGCGCCTGAGAAGGTGCTGGGCAAGGACACCGCATCCGCGATTCAGTCCGGCATTGTCTTCGGGTACGCTTCCCTGGTGGACGGCATCCTGGAGAGGATGTTTGAACAGCTTCGCTCCCGACCCAAAGTCATTGCCACCGGAGGCCTCGCACGCGTAATAGCCGCACAGACCAAACTCCTCACCGAGATCGACGACAACCTCACCCTGGAAGGTTTGCGCATTCTCTACCACCGCAACAGACCTGCCTCAAAGACCTGATGGTTCTTACATGCCTGAGAATTGAGGCGCTACGAAGTATGAATGCCGGCATCGGCTCTTTCCTACCGAAGCACTCGGCTTTAACCCTGTTCATCCTGCGGCATCAGGCTTCTCCCCGACATGATTCCTTTGTAAAATGAGTGACCTATCCTCAACGCCGGCCGATTTTCTCCGCATTGTCGTTCTTTACTCTTGCGCTAAACAATCTTACTGGTATAATCCCTATCAGAGTCCTCGGCTCCTTTCCCCCAGGTAGCAAATAGGGGCTCCAACCTCCGGGACACGCGATGGGATCCCGGGGGTTTTTCTTTTTGTGGCATTTGCTCCGTCCAACTGTTTGCCTGATGGTGTGCCTTCTTTGCCGTACCATTCCTCAAGAAATGGATGCGCCGGAAAATCCACCGGGTTGAGCGAGCACCCGAGAGGGCAACGCCGGACTCTTTGGGGTCCCCGGAACTGCCGGACTTGCTCAATCATATCATTCGTTTTCCACCGCTTGCACTCTCATCCCCCCGGGACGGACCATTGCCGCATTACAGGAGTCCCACTAATACATTGCTTCTATCAGATCCGAGAATGTCTCATTGATATACCTGCGTTTCACCTTCATGGTGGGCGTGACTTCGCCGTCCTCCTCCTGGAGCTTTTTGGGCAAGATGCTGAATTTCTTGATCTGTTCCACACGAGCCAGGGATTTGTTAACTCGATCCACCTCCATTTGGATGAGCTTGAGGACCTCAGGAGTCCGGGTGAGCGTTCCATACGTGGTATACTGGATCTTATTGTCGGTCGCGTACTTAACCACATTATCCTCGTCAATGATGACCAAAGAGACCAGATACTTGCGGCCGTCCCCAACTACCACTGCGTCATTGATGTACGGTGAGAATTTCAACTGATTCTCAATATTCTGCGGGGCTATATTTTTGCCGCCCGACGTGATGATCAGGTCCTTCTTTCGGTCCGTGATCTTAAGGAACCCGTTCTCATCGAATTCACCCACATCCCCCGAATGCACCCATGCATCGACCAATGTGGATTCCGTGGCTTCCGGATTCCGGAAGTACCCCTTGAAGGTATTGCCGCCCCTGAACAGGATCTCCCCGTCATCCGCCAGCTTGACTTCCACTCCCGGTATCGGCGGCCCAACGGTCCCGACCTTAATGTCATCCCCGGCATGGATGGAGGTCGGCCCGCAGCCCTCGGTTTGCCCGTATACCTCCCGCATGGGCAGACCGATGGAATGATAGAACTTAAGCACTTCAGGACTGATGGGAGCGGCGCCTGAAATCATAATCCTGACCCGCTCGAGACCAAGGCGCTTCTTCAGCTTCCGAAACAGAAGGAAATCGGCCAATGCGAACCCGATCCTCACGTGGGCCGGGATCGCCTTCCTGGAAAGCTTAAGATCCGCGTGCCTGGTACCGATCTTCATGGCCAGACCGAACAGAAGCCTCTTGAACCAGGTAGCATCCTTCATCTTGATGAAGATAGCGGAATAGTACTTCTCCCATATGCGTGGAACAGCAAAAAAAACCGTAGGACTCACCTCGACCACATTTTGTGTGACGGTGTCCGTATTCTCAATAAAGTTAACGCAATAATTGTATGCCAACGGCAGGAATACGGAAAACATACGCTCCGCGATATGACAGAGCGGTAGAAAAGAGATTACCTCGTCATCCTCCCTGACCTCAAGAGCCTGCTCGAGCGCATTTGCGGTCCACAGAATGTTGCTGTGTGTGAGCATCGCTCCCTTGGGTGGGCCGGTGGTGCCGGAAGTATAGATCAACAGGGCCGTTTCATCGGGCCCGGACTCGTTGAGCCGCTCCTCGAATATGCCGGGGTCTCGTTGATCCCTTTCGCGCCCCAGGGCGAGCAGATCCTCGAAACTGATCACCATCGGATCCTTGAACTTGCGCAGCCCCTCCATATCCACCACCACGATCTTCTTCAGACCCGGCAAATTCTTCCTCACGAGAAGGGCCTTGTCCAATTGCTCTTCATTCTCCACTATGTAGAAACGAGATTGGGAATGCTCCAGAATGTATTGAACTTCTTCAGCGGAGTTCGTGGTGTAGATGCCGGCGGTAATACCGCCGGCGGCCATTACGGCCATGTCGGAATAGAGCCATTCCGGGATATTCTCCCCGATCACCGATACACATTCGCCCTTTTTCAACCCAAGCTCTATCAGGCCGCACGCGGTTTCGCGCACGTATCGGCCGTACTCGGCCCAGGAGATATCCTCCCATATTCCGAAGACCTTTTGTCTGAGCGCCGTTCGCTCTCCGCGAGCTTGAACCTGCTTCCAAAATAGGGTCGGGATGGTGTCGTCCCTCATGTGCTACCTCTGTAAAAACCGCACGCCGACACGGCTCTACCGCCAGCGTTTCTTGCGTTTGTACCGCTGGTATCCCTTCACAGAGACCTCGGATTTGATGCCGAGGTAGAACTCCTTAACGTCGTCGTCCTCCATGAGTTCAGCGGGCGTTCCCGCGAGGACGAATCTGCCGTTCTCCATTACCAGGGCATAGTCTGCCACGCTCAAGGCCATGGCCGCGTTCTGTTCTACCAGCAGTATTGTGACTCCGCCGGCCTTAATTTCCTTTATCACCTCGAATATCCGTTTAACCATTGCAGGCGCGAGCCCCAGGGAGGGCTCATCGAGGAAGAGCAGTTTGGGTTGAGCCATTATTGCCCTTCCCACCGCTATCATCTGCTGCTCCCCGCCGGACAAGGTCCCGGCCCACTGTTTCTCCCTCCGGCGCAGCACCGGGAAGAGATCGTAGACCCGCTCGAAATCGTCCTGGATCCCGCCGCGGTCGGAGCGCGGGTAAGCGCCCATCTTGAGGTTCTCTTTGACGGTAAGCTCCTCAAAGACCTCACGGCCCTCCGGGACGCACGAGATCCCCATGCGGACGATGTCCTCGACCTCACGGCCGTCGATCCGTTTGCCCAGGAATTCGATTGTGCCCTTGTCCGGCTGATCCTCAATGAGCCCAAGGACCGTCTTGAGCAATGTGGTCTTGCCCGCGCCGTTGGGTCCGAGAATCGCGGTGATCTTACCCCGAGGAACCTCCAGGGAGACGCCGCGCAACGCGTACACCAAACCATAGAAAGTTTCGATGTTGTTGATCTTCAGCACGGTCAGTCCTCCCCGAGATATGCCTCAAGGACTTCCGCATTGTCCCGGATCTCCTCAGGCTTTCCTTCCGCGATCTTTTTTCCGTAATTAAGGACGAGGATCTTGTCCGAGATATCCATCACCAGCTTCATGTCATGTTCGATCAGCAGGCAGGTGATGCCGAATTCCTCCTGTATATCTTTGATCCATATCATCAGGTCCTGTTTCTCCTCCATGTTCATTCCGGAGGAGGGTTCATCGAGGAGCAGGAGTTCCGGTTCCAGGGCCAGAGCCCGCCCAAGCTCCACCTTTTTCTGTGTTCCGTAGGGCAGATTCGAGACAAACTCATTGCGCGCAGACTGAAGATCCAGGAAATCGATGATCCGCTCTACTCTCTTTCGGTTCTCGATCTCATCCAACGCGGCCTTGGAGCGACTGTGGAAGAGCAGCGCGCCTGAGACAATACCGGTCTTCAAAAAGTTGTGACGGCCCAGCATAAGATTGTCCATGGTGGACATGTGCGCAAACAGCTCGATATTCTGGAAGGTTCGGGCAATGCCGAACCGAGCGATCTTGTGCGGACTCCATCCCTGGATCTCACGACCCTTGAACAGGACACGGCCGGCCTGAGGCCGGTACAGCCCGCTGATACAGTTGAACATGGTGGTCTTGCCGGCGCCGTTGGGTCCTATTATGGTGGATACGGATCCTTGCGCGATATCCATGCTCACATCCGCCAGGGCCTGGAGACCGCCGAAACTAATGGACAGATGCTCTGTTTGAAAGAAGCTCATATGACAATTACCGTGAACCCGGGCAAAGGACCCGACATCCGACGGGTCCGGGCCCGGGTGTTCCTGTTTGAAACAATAACCTAACGTTTTATCCAGCCGGTGAGTTGCTTTGACTTTCCGCCCTTGAGCGCTTCCGCGATAAAGACCTCTTTTTGTCCCTGACGATCCTCGGGAGAAAAGGTGATATGCCCAAAGATGCCTTTGAAGTTCTTCATCTTGTCCAATTCAGCGATGACCTTCTCGGTCGTCACGTCGCGGCCCACTCGTTTGAGGGCCTCCACCAGCGGCTCGGCAAAGCCTATGCCTGCGAGGTACAAAAAGCTCCATCGCTCACTCTTGGGAGCATACTTGTCAAACGCGGCCTTGTATTTTTTGACCAGAGGGTTACCCGATTCCGCAAGCTCCGCAATGCAGGAATAGACCGTCCCTTCCCACAGGCCATCGGTGACCTTGTTCATAAACGGCGTGTCGGCCAGTGTGCTTGGGGCGATCCATTGGGTTTCCACCTTGAGGGCCGCGGCGGTCTTGCGCATTATTATTGCGCTCAAGGGATTGACCCACATGATTACCGCATCCGGCTTCGCCATCTTGAGTTTAATGGCCTGGGATTTAAGGTCCCTATCCTGGGCTTCACAAGGGATCTCAACCGCGAATTTCATGTTGTGTTTCTTGAGTTCTTCCCGGGCGCCCTTGAGTCCGCCCTTGCCGTAGTCGTCGTTCTGGTAGAAGAACGCTATCTTCTTCTTTCCCATTTTCTCCACTGCATACTTCACCAGGATCGCGGCTTCGTCCGGGTACTCGGGGTAAAGGAAGAAAAAGTGCTTGTCGCCTTTGACGGCCCAGCCGTTGGGCAGCGCTATCCATATGACTCCGTGGTCCACCAGGTAGTCCCTGACCGCGAGCCCGCACGCCGTGCCCGTGCCTGCGACAAAGGCAAAGACGCCGGGACCTTCCACGATCTCCTTGACCCCGGCCTTGGTCTTGGCCGGGTTATACTGATCGTCGAAGGACAGGAATTTTATTTTTCGGCCGTGTATTCCACCTTCAGCGTTGATCATTTTGAAGTAGACATCAGTCCCGCGCGATACCGCTCCCCATGGAGCCGCGGGCCCTGTCTGCGGCGCCCACGCTCCGATGCGGATCTCTGTGTCCGACACCCCTTGAACGTCTGCGGCCCACCCGATTGCGCCTCCAAGAACGATTGAGAGAATTGCCGTTAGGCCGATAATCCGAGCCGGCTTACCTTTCATGTCCTATAGTCCTTTCTGTTTGGGATCAGTTTTGAGATGATTCTCGGTTCGGGTTCCTTGCCCGCGGCATCCCGGGGCATGCGGAACAAACCGAGACCCCTAAACCTTCTTGACGTAATGGCGGGCCAGAAGCCCGCTGGGCTTTATGCACAATATGATGACAATCAGCGCAAACGCAACCACTGACTTGAATTCAATGGAGACATATGTCCCGAAGAGATTCTCCACAATTCCGACGATGTATCCTCCGATCGCGGCCCCCGGCAGACTGGTCATGCCGCCGAGTACGGCCGAAGAAAATCCTTTGAGCAGCGGGTCCCACATCATATAGGGGTCCAAAGTGGAGGCCGGCGCTATCAGCAGAGCGGCTGTCGCGCCTACCACCGAGGCCAGCCCCCAGGTCCCCATGAGGATGCGATTCGTCCTGATGCCCATGAGTCGGGCCGCGTCCTTGTTGAGCTGAGTTGCCTTAACCGCGATGCCCACTTTCGTGTAACGGAAAAACAAAAACAGCATGAGCATCATCAACAGCGCTGTGACAAAGGTAACAAGTTCCAGCTTGCTGATGATAAGATCTCCCACTGTGTATGCGTCATAAGAAGATATGGGAAAGGGCAGCGTTCTCTGGTCCGATCCCCATTTCCAGGAGACCAAACCGAAGATGATCATCTCCAGACTCAAGGTCATGATGATCATGCCGAGCACGGTAGGTTCCTTGGCCCTACGGAGGAACAGGAACTCACAACTCATGCCCAGGATTATGGCGAAGAGCATTGTGAGAGGGAAAGCCACCGGAAAGGGGAGGCCGTAACCACTCAGCATCATGAAGGTCACGTAAGCGCTGAGCATTGCCATGTCGCCCTGGGCAAAGTTCAGGACCTCGGATGTTTTGTATATGATCACCATGGCCAGCGCCATGAGAGCGTACGCGCTGCCCACTGCTATTCCGCCGATGACTACCTGCAAAAACATAGAACGCTACCACTCCTGATATGCAACCGTTCATCGTACAAACTACCCCAATTTGCGCATGGGGAAGGCACGGAGGGGAAGATGAATCTCGCCGCCGAGCTCACCGGGCGCACAACCGCTTCAAGCCCGGTGAAACATTATCCTAAAACGGAAAAGTCCTCCAGTAGATCTTGGTCCGTATCCAGAACCCAAAAAGCCCCAAAGGTTCAAAGACTATGATGAGGAACATGATCAGACCGTACACGACAAACTGAATATTGGGCAGGCCTGAAACGCTGAACCATGTCTCGGAAAGATTCAAGAGCACCGGTCCCACCAGCGGCAAATTCTGGACCACGGCAAGCTTGAGATTCAGCATGGCAATCAAGATTGCCCCTGCCACTGCGCCGAGCGTGGAACCCAGTCCTCCCACCACAACCATGGCCAGGAAGAGTATGGACAGCATCAGGTTGAAGATCTGGGGTTCGATAAAACCGAGGGAAAAGGCGTACAGACCGCCTGCCACGCCGGTGTAGAACGCTGAGACTGCAAACGCGAGGGTCTTGTAATAGGTCAGATTCACGCCCATTGTCTGGGCCGCTATGTCTGAATCGCGGATGGCAATGAATGCTCGCCCCACCTTGGTCTTGACCAGGTTGCGAGCCGCTATGGTCAAAAATACCGCGACCGGCGCAATTATCCAGTACAGGTCGAAATCGCCCTTGAGCACTATGGAACCGATTACCGGTTCAGGCGCGTGCAGCCCTGTTCTGCCTCCGAAGAGTTCCCAACGGCCAATGATCTGGGTCACGGTCAGCCCGAAGCCCAGGGTGACGATCGCGAGGTACGGACCCTCCAGCCTCAACGCCGGCAACCCGAGCAGGAATCCGAAGGCCGCGGCGCAGAGGCCGGCGAGCGGCAGCGCCACATAGAACGGAAGCCCCAGCTTGAGCATGAACAACAGTGTGCCATAGGCCCCGAGCGCAAAGAACCCCGCATGGCCCAAGGATATCTGGCCGGCGTATCCCACCAGAAGATTCAGACCCACAGCGACGATGACATGTATGGCCACATAGTTGGCCATGTAGATGTAATAGCCTTTTCCATAGGATCGGGCCAGAAAGGGGAAGACCGCGAGCGAGACCATGAGCGCCAGGAACCAGAATACCACCACACCGGAGGAAAAGAGCCGGACGTCTTCGTAATGATTGCGCTTCATGTCCATCGATCCGGATCCTTTGTGCTGTGGTGTACTCGAATATCGGTATAAGAGCAGCGAACAAGTCCCACAAATTACGAGCTTTCGCAAATCATGTCAATCAAATTGTCGCGGACGGGCCGACCGATCGGGTCTGCCCGTGATCTGAAGGTCTGAATTCCGGGGATACCGGACTCTTCTCTTGTCGGAGCCGGTTCCCGATAGGACTTCCCACGACACAGTAAGCCCGGTTGTTGTCTCAAGCGTGTAAGTCGGTATGAGTTCCCTTTCAAGAAAAACCCCGTCCCGGGGGTGAATCCGAGACGGGGCTTTATTTCATGGATCAATAGGACAGGATCGGATTAGAACAGGCCTTTGACCTTTCCTGTGTCCACATCAACGTCGATGCGGCGATAGGCAGGATTGGAGCTTGTTCCCGGCATAAGGGAGATCGCGCCGGCGACCGGCACCACGAATCCCGCTCCATTGTAGGTAAGGATGTCTCTGATGGGCAGGGTCCATCCGCTCGGCTTACCCTTGAGGCTGGGATCGTGGGTAAGGCTGAGATGGGTCTTGACCATGCAGGTGGCCAGTTTGGCCAGTTCCGGATCGGCTTCCATTCTCTTGGCCTTTGCCTCCGCGTCCGGGGTGTAGCTGACTCCATCCGCACCGTAGACCTCTTTCGCGATCAAGGCAATCCTTTCACGCAGAGGCATCTCAATGGGGTAGAGCAGTTTGAACTCGTTCTTTTCCTCACACGCGTCAACCACTGCGTCCGCGAATTCGAGCGCTCCTTCGCCGCCCAGTTCCCAATGCTTGGATACAGGGGCGCGGGCGCCGGCCGCTTCGGCGATTCTCTTCACAGCAGCGATCTCGTTGGGGGTATCAGTGTAGAATGCGTTGATGCAAACAACCGGGTTGATGCCGGCCTTCTTCACTGTTTCGATGTGATGCACCAGGTTCGAGCAGCCCTTTTCCACCCATTCCACGTTCTCACCGTCGTATTCCTTGGGCATGGGCAGGCCGGGTTTGGGGACAGGCGCTCCGCCGTGGCATTTCAGGGCGCGTATAGTGGCGACCACCACCGCGCAATTGGGCTTCAGACCGGAGAAGCGGCACTTGAGGTTCCAGAATTTCTCGAATCCTATGTCGGCGCCGAATCCGGATTCCGTGATGTGATAGTCACCCAGCTTCAGTCCCACGCGGTCAGCAATGATGGAAGACTGTCCGATGGCGATGTTGGCAAAGGGCCCCGCGTGCACGAACACCGGCTGACCTTCGATACTCTGCATCAGGTTGGGGTTCAGGGCTTCGACCATCCACGCGGTCATCGCGCCGGCCACCTCGAGGTCCGCGGTGGTCACGGGGTCACCGTTCTTGTTGTACGCCACCACGATCTTACCCATGCGCTCGCGCATGTCCTTGAGATCCTGGGAAACGGCCAGGATGGCCATGATTTCCGAGGAGACCGCGATCGCGAACTTGGAACGCATCATGAATCCGTCCATCTTGCCGCCGAGACCGATGACGATGTTCCTGAGGGACTGTGCGCAAAAGTCCATAATCCAACCGAATTCCACATTACGGGGGTCGATGTTCAGTCTGGGCTGCTCTCTCTTTGCCCACTGTTCGTCATCATAGTTGAACTCGTGCTGCATACGAGCGGTGAGCGCAACCATGGCCAAGTTGTGAGCATTCATGATAGCGTTGATATCGCCGGTCAAGCCCAGGGAGAACGGTGTCAGTGGGATGCACTGAGCCAGGCCACCGCCCGCCGCTGAACCCTTGATGTTCATGGTAGGACCGCCCGAGGGCTGCCGGATTGCGCTTACAACGTTCTTGCCGCGCTTTCCCATTCCTTCCACAAGGCCCATGGTGCTGGTGGATTTTCCCTCTCCCAACGGGGTGGGGGTAATTGCCGTGACATCCACGTATTTGCAGTCAGGTCTGTCTGCAAGGCGGTTGAGCACCTTGGTGAAATCCACCTTTGCGACGTGGTGGCCGTGAGGGAGGAGTTCCTCTTCCTTCAGCCCCAATTCGTCGCGGAGCTGATAGACCGTCTTCATGGTCTTCTCAGCTTCTTCAGCTATCTGCCAGTCGGCCATTTTGGTTGCGTCCAGAGCCATCTATACCTCCTGTTGCTCTACTATTTTTCACGCAGGCAGCCCTGCTTGATACGATAGACGTTTGGAGAGAATCTTGAACGTCAGGGAATGGAAATCAAAAGGTTAGTTTATTCCGATTCATGCGATTTGGCAAGAAAAAAAGAACTGGGATTCAGGAATTGCAACCATTTAGTCATTCGGGGGGAGACGGCAACGACCACTTTGGGGTTCACGCTTCTCCCTTTGTTCCGTCCGTGCTTCAGGCCTGTTTCAAGAACGCGGCCGCGTTCTTGAATATGGGCAATCCACCTCCTTCTTCCGGAAGATCTTCACGGGTCCATCTAGGATGGTTGACACGGTGCAAAAAGCCCTCCGGATGCGGCATAAGCCCGAAGACTCGCCCAGTGGGATCGCAGACCCCGGCAATCGCGTGCTCTGAACCGTTGGGATTGGCAGGATACTCCATGGTGGGTTTCCGATCTTCCCGCGAAGCATACCTGACCGGGACCTGATGCGATTCCACGAGACAACGGGCGAGATCGGGCTCCCGTCCGATAACCTTTCCTTCTCCGTGGCGCACGGGGAGGTACAAGAAGTCTATGTCGCGGGTGAAGATACAAGGCGACGCGGGATCTACGTCCAGATGGACCCAGCGGTCCTCGAATCGTCCCTGATCGTTCCCGGTGACGGTCAGATCCCGGAGCGTGTAATCACCGTGAGTTGCGGGCAACATTCCCAGCTTGACCAGGAGCTGGAAACCGTTGCAGATCCCTAGCACGAGTCCGCCTCCCTCCACGAACCCAATCACACGATCTATCAGCCTTTCGCCGTCAATTCGAGAATGCCGTATGCGATTCGCGCAAGCCTGCGCGGCGCCCAGATCATCTCCGTCCAGGAATCCACCGGGAAAAACGATCAGCTGATAGTCAGCCGGATCAACCTCCCCCCTGGCAAGATGATTGAGATGAGCGAGGTCAACCCGAGCAAAGCCCGCCAGTTCCAGAGCCCGGCGGGTCTCCATTTCGCAATTGATGCCATGCCCGGTGGGGACCAGTGCTCTTAGTCTCATGTGGGTGAATCTTCTTGAGAGCATCTCCGGGGCTTCTGATCCACAATCATCGTCCCTGGAAAGGCGACGGGACCACAAAGGATCCGTTGACCCCAAACGTATCACCTAGAAAAGCGGTTGCACCGATGCTGCCGCCAGATCCAGGTACCTCGTGGGAAACAGGCCGATGTACAACACGCCCACGACTGCAATTATGAGCGCAACCACAATGCCCGGGGAGAACTGAAGGCCGGCCGGTTCAATCTCCGGGGCCTCCATGTACATCCGCATCACAACGCGAAAATAGTAGTATACCGAGACAGCGCTGGTCAGCACGCCCACAATGACCAGCCAGATAAAACCCTGGTTCACGGCCGCGCTGAAAATCGCGAATTTGCCTACAAAACCGGCCGTGGGCGGGATTCCCGCCAGGGAGAAGAGAAATATTGACATAGCCAGTGCCAGGGCGGGGTGTGCCGCGGCCAGACCGCGGTAATCGTCTATCATGACATTGGCTTCACCTTTTCTCCCGACCAAGGTCACGACTCCAAACGCGCCCATGTTGGTGAAAGTGTAGGCCAACAGGTAGTAGAGCATTCCCGATGTGCCCTGGGCCCCTCCGGCTATCATTCCAACGAGGATATAGCCCGCGTGCGCGATGCTGGAATAGGCCAGCATCCTCTTGATGTTCTCCTGAACCAGCGCGACAACGTTTCCCACTACCATGGTCAGGACGGCAAGGACCCAGAGTATGTGTACCCAGTTGACGCTCATCTCCATCAGCCCGCCGAAGAACACGCGAGCAAACGTGGCAAAAGCCGCGGCTTTTACGCCCACCGACATAAACGCGGTGATAGGCGCGGGCGCGCCCTCATACACGTCCGGGGTCCACATGTGAAACGGGACCGCGGCAACCTTGAAGCCGAAGCCGACGAGCAAGAATCCCATCCCTGCCAGGGCCATCAGGCCGAATGAGCCCTGCTGAAATTTCTGGGCGAGCGCCGGCACCCCGAGCGAGCCCACGGAACCATAGAGCAGCGCGGCGCCGTAGAGAAAGATCCCGCTGGAAAAGGCCCCGAGCAACAAGTACTTCAGGGAAGATTCTCTGGATTTCGGGTTTCCCGGCAGTATCCCCGCCAGAATATATATGGATATGGACAAGGTTTCCAGACCGACAAAGATGACCAGCAGGTGGTTCCCCGTCACCATGAACATCAATCCGGCAGCGGCAAAGAGCAGCAACACGAAGTACTCGTAGACTCCCGGGGCTTCCTCCTCGGTGTACCTGATCGACAACAGGACCGTCAGTCCCGCGGCAAGGAGGATCACAAAGTTGAAAAACCAGCAGTACGCGTCCAGGGCGATCAGCCCGCTGAAAGCCTCCTGGTTCATGAACCTTATGGGCCGGTTTGCCACAAAGGCCACCGCGATGCCCACCAGGCTTATGAGGGCGGCCACCAGAACCGCGCTCCTACGTAAAAACAAGCCCGCCACCATGGCCACCATGCCGGCTACGCATAGAACCAGCGCCGGCAGGATGCCGCCAAGATTGATATCGGGTATAGGGATCATCCCTGTTACTCCTAATCCTTCCGATCATCCGTCGGCTTGACTCCCCGGGCCGCGACCGCCACCCGAGCCTTACCGACCTCCGACAACGTGCCGGATCCTTCCAGGGCCAAGACCTTGGCCTTCTTTTTCTCAACCTGTTCAATGAACTTCTTCACAGCCGGTTCCATGGGCTTGAGAAACGTGTTGGGGTAAACACCGATCCAGACGACGAAGAGGAGAATGGGCAAGAGCAACGCCACCTCTCTGGCGCTGAGATCCTTCAGATTCTCATTCTTCGGATTGGTGATCTCACCGAACATGACCCGCTGGTACATCCAGAGCATGTACACCGCGGCGAAGATGACGCCGCTGGCCGCGATTACCGCGTACCATGGATGGACCTTGAAAGTTCCGAGCAGGATCAGAAACTCGCCCACAAAACCGTTGAGGCCCGGCAATCCGATGGAAGAAAGGGTAAAGATCATAAAGAAGACCGCAAAAACAGGCATCACCCGGGACAGACCGCCGAACTCCGCAATGAGCCGCGTGTGCCTTCTTTCATAGATCATTCCGACCATAAGGAAGAGCGCTCCCGTGCTGAGCCCGTGGTTGATCATCTGAATAATGCTGCCTTCGACTCCCTGCATGGTAAAAGCAAACATGCCCAGCATCACGAATCCGAGATGGCTCACACTGGAAAAGGCCACGAGCCTCTTGACGTCGGTCTGAACCATGGCCACCCACGCTCCGTAAATGATGCCGATCAAGGCGAGCCATGATATCCACCAGGCCGCGTCCATGGCCGCATTGGGGAACAGCGGGATCGCGAACCGGATGAACCCGTAGGTTCCCATCTTAAGGAGCACAGCGGCCAGCACCACGCTGCCCACGGTCGGCGCCTCGGTGTGCGCGTCGGGCAACCATGTGTGGAACGGGAACATGGGGACCTTGATGGCAAAGGCCAGGAAGAACGCGAGAAACAGCCAGAATTGAGCGTTCAACGGGACCGCGAAGTCGTAGAGCTTGAGCAGGTCGAATGTGTATTGTCCGGTAGCCTCGCCGGCCATGGAATACAGCACCAGAATGGCGACCAGCATCAGCAGGCTTCCCACGATCGTGTACAGGACGAACTTGATGGCCGCGTAGAGTTTCCTGGCCGGATTACCCCACACTCCGATCAGCAGGTACATGGGAATCAGCATTATCTCCCAGAAAACATAGAAGAGGAAGAGGTCCAGGGACGCAAACACGCCGATCATGCCTACCTGTAAGAACAGGAGGGATATGAGGAACTCTTTCACACGGTACGTGATGTCCTTCCACGAGGCCATGATCACTATGGGCCCCAAAAGTGTGGTCAACAGCACGAGGAACAGACTGATGCCGTCGATTCCCAGCTTGTAAGAGATCCCCCACGAGGGCACCCACGGGTGGAACTCCTGGAGTTGCATGCCCGCTTCCGACGCGTCGAAAAGGTAATACACGACCAGGCTCAACGCAAAGTCGGCCAGCATGAACAGCAAGGCGACCCACCGGAGAAGCTCGTGCGACTTCCTGTTCAAGAAGAACAGAAGCGCCACTCCCAAAAGAGGAAGGAAAATCATCCCTGAAAGAAACGGGAAGGATATACTCTCCATAAACGGTATTCCTCCGAATCCTATCTCAATACTAGATAGCCGATCACCGCCAGGACTCCCATGAGAATCGAAAGCGCGTAATCCTTAACAAGTCCGGTCTGTATCCACCTTAGACCCGTGGCCCAGGTCCGCACCAACCAGGCCGAACCATTGACCGCGCCGTCCACAACCAATTCATCAAACGACTTCCACAGGAATCTTGAGAACCGGACTATGGAATTCACGAAGACCACGTCGTACAGCTCGTCGATCCAGTATTTGTTGTAGACCAGCGAGTGCAGTCCGGAGAATCGGTTCACGACTCGGCCCGGAACAGACGGGTCCTTTACATACATCCAGCGAGCCACCAATAGCCCTACTACGGCGATGGCAAGCGAAACGCCCATGAGAACCAGTTCCAGGGTGACATTGTGATGACCCGATCCGTGATGACCCGCGGCAGCTTCCATGACAGCCTTGGCCGGGGCAAAGGCCGGCGCCAAGAAATCGCCGAAAACATGCCATCCGTGGATCATTGGGATTCCCACCAGGCCGCCCACCAACGACAGACCGGCCAAGATCATCAACGGGACGGTCATGATGGGCGGAGACTCGTGAAGATGATGTGCGGCTTCTTCCTCCACCCGGGAAGTCCCGTAAAAGGTCATGTACACGGAACGGAACATGTAGAAGGATGTCATCAACGCGGCCACCGCGCCTATGATCCAGAAACCCGGGTGCCTCTCCATGGAATAGAACAGGATCTCATCCTTACTGAAGAAGCCGGCAAAAGGAAAGATTCCCGCGATAGCCAGGGTCCCGAAAATGTACGTGAGGTGCGTGTAAGGGAGTTTCTTCTTGAGGCCCCCCATCTTTCTCATGTCCAGCTCACCGGACATGGCGTGCATGACGCTCCCCGCGGCCATAAAGAGCAGAGCCTTGAAGAAGGCATGCGTCATTAGGTGGAAGATCCCTGAGGCAAATGCGCCCACACCGCAGGCCATGAACATATATCCCAACTGACTGATGGTGGAATAGGCCAGGACCCGCTTGATATCAAACTGGGTCATGCCGATGGTAGCCGCAAAGAACGCGGTCGCGCCGCCGGTGATTGCCACCACCGTCATTGACATGGGGGCCAGCGAGTACAGGACACTACACCGGGCAACCATGTAAACTCCCGCGGTGACCATAGTAGCCGCGTGGATCAGAGCGCTGACCGGAGTGGGGCCCTCCATCGCGTCGGGCAACCAGGTGTAGAGTGGTATCTGAGCGGATTTTCCCGCGGCCCCGACAAAGAGGAGCAACGTGATGAGAGTCGCCAGCAGGCCGCCGTAAGCCAGCTTGGCCTCCGCCGCGCCTAAGACGGCTGAGAAATCAAGGGTGCCGAAAGTGACGAATATGAGGAATATCCCCACCAGAAACCCGAAGTCTCCGACCCGGTTCACCACAAACGCCTTCTTGCCGGCATCCGACGCGGACTTCTTCTCGTAGTAGTATCCTATCAGCAAATATGAGCAGAGTCCCACGCCTTCCCAGCCCACAAACATGAGCAGGAAGTTGTTGGCGGAGACCAGGATGAGCATGTTGAAGACGAATAGGTTCAAGTAAGCGAAATAACGCCGGAAACCAACCTCTCCGTGCATATAACCGATAGAGTACACGTGGATGATGAACCCAACCCCGGTTACCACCAGGAGCATGATCATGCTCAGGGGATCTACCAGGAAACCGATGGGGACCTTGAAATCACCCGAGATCATCCATGTGTAAACGATGGTCTCATGAGATCGTGAGCCGGGGTCCATTCCGATCAGATCTACGAAGATGAGCACTGCCAGCACAAACGCCGCGCCCACCGCAGCGGATCCTATCCAGCCGATGACCTGCTCGGGCAAACGCCGCGTCAACAGCCCGTTTACTACAAATCCGATCAGGGGTAATGCGGGAATCAACCAGACCAGATCAATCATTCCAGGCTCCCAATTTGAAATTCGAGCACATGAGGTTCAACCGCCTTCAAGAAATCGGTCGGAGGCGGCCCAGGTCCCTCTCACCATTTCATGAGATTGACATCATTGACGTTTATGGTGCCCTTTTCCCTGAAAAGGGCCACAGTAATAGCCAAGCCGACCGCAACCTCGGCCGCGGCCACCACCATGACGAACAGCACAAAGATCTGCCCCTCAATGGAACCCAGGTATCGTGAGAAAGCCACAAAGGTCAGGTTCACACCGCCGAGCATCAGTTCCAGGGACATGAGCACAACGATTAGATTTCTTCGGACCATCACCCCTATCACTCCGAGTGCGAAAAGGGCGGCGGATAATATGAGATAATGCTGTAAGGTGACCATCTTTCGTTCCTGAGATGAAAATCAACGTTCGTCCGGAGAGCGAGTCCTCAGTCCTCCGGGGATTTATGCCGAGCCAGAATCACAGCGCCTATTATTGCCGCCAGGAGCAGCACCGAGGCTATCTCAAAGGGCAGCAGATAGGTGGTGAACAGGGCCGTAGCCAAAGACTCCGTGTTGGTGACGCCCACTGCCGCGGCGGGGGCAGCCGTCGGCGCCAAGGCCCTTATGACCGGAACGAGCATGATCACCACCAAAAGAGCGATCACCGCTCCCATCAGCCATCGAACAGGCGTAGGCTGGTTGGGAAGCCTCAGATCGTCCAGGTTCAACAGCATGATCACGAAAAGGAACAGCACCATTACCGCTCCGGCATAGACGATCAGCTGCACCATGGCGATGAATTCCGCGTGGAGCAGCGCGAAAAGCCCTGCCAGCCCAATCATCGTCAAGATCATGAAAAGGACATTGTGAACGGGCCTACTCAATGAGATCACAAAAAACGCCGACATCAGCGTTATTGCCGCTAAAATATAGAACATCAGCGTTTCCATGTTCGCTTCCACAACTCCGGCGAGCCCAGTTTCAGCCGGCCTTTCTCTTGGACTTGTGTCTCTCAACAGGAGGCTTGAGCAGGTCCTCCTTGTTCAAAATGAGTCCCTCCCGGGAGTACTCGGATATCTCATACGCGCTGGACATCTCAATAGCCTCTTTGGGACAGACTTCCACGCAATAACCGCAGAATATGCACCGCCCAAGATCGATCGTGTATTGCTCCGGATATTTCCTGTTGTCAGGTTCCGCGGCCGACTCAATGGTTATGCACTCAGCGGGGCAAACCGTGGCGCACAGCAGACACGCGACGCACTTGATCTTGCCCGATTCATGAACGGTCAGCACGTGTCGGCCTCTCCACCGCGGCGCCGGTTCCCATTTCTCGTCGGGGTACTGCATCGTAACCTTTTTCGAGAAAAAGTAGCTTAGCGTCAGTTTCAATCCCTGGATCAACGGGACAATCATCTCTAAGGACCTCATCAGATTGCTGGGCCGCAAAGGTTCAAACTCAAAATGCGGCGTTTTCCAACACAGGCGCGGTTCCGGGTAATTTCAAGACCGGATGCTCGATCACACGGCGCCCCGCAGCCAGAGCCATATCGACGGCCACATCGTGTATACGAGAGCGGTTGCCATTACATTGAAAAGCCCCACGGGCAGCAGAACTTTCCATCCAAAGCTCATCACCCTGTCGTACCTCAGCCTGGGATAGGTGCCCCGAATCCAGACGAACACGAATACCCAGAAGAATGTCTTCCCAAGGAACCATACGACCGGCGGCAGGTACGGTCCCTGCCATCCGCCGAAGTACAGTGTTGTCATGAGTGAGCTCAGGAAGAGTAGATGAGCGTACTCTCCGAGATAGAAGAGCCCGAACTTCATGGAACTGTACTCTGTCTGGTATCCGGCAACGAGTTCGTTCTCGCACTCGACCAGATCAAAGGGCGTTCGGCATATCTCCGCGCTCCCCGCGATGAGAAACAGGAGAAAGCCCAGTGGCTGACGAAAGACAAACCATTTGTACACCTCGTCCTGGCATTCAACTATTTTCACCAGACTGAGGGTTCCCGCGATAAGGAGCACTCCCAGGACGGCCAGACTCAACCCGAGTTCGTAGCTGATCATCTGGGCGCCGGCCCTGACCCCGCCCAGCAGCGAATACTTGTTGTTGGAGGCCCACCCCCCCAGGATAACTCCATAAGTTCCCAGGGATGTTATCGCGAAGATAAACAGGATGCCCACGTTGATGTCCGAGATCACACCAGTGTTGAGGGTGAACCTATCGGCCAGCGGCCCCAACAGTGTTTCCAGCCCGAGGCCCTTGGCAAAGGGGATTACGCCGAACGGGACCAGGGCGCAGGTGACCACGATCAGCGGCGCGGCCAGATAAATGACCCGATTGGCCCCGGCCACGGTGATCTCTTCCTTCAGGAGCAGTTTTGCGCCGTCGGCCAAGGGCTGCAAGAGTCCCCACGGTCCCACACGGTTCGGGCCCAACCTGACCTGAATCCATCCGAGAACCTTGCGTTCCAACAGAGTGAGGTACGCCACAAAGGTCAGGACCGCAACTATCACCAGCAAGACCTTTACGAGCACCAATATCACGGGAATCAAGACTTCCATCAACGCAACCTCATCAGGTGTCTAGATTTTCTCCACTTGAACCTTCACCAGTGGTTGGTCCCATCTGATGAGACTGTTCAGCTTCAGGGAAGCGAAATGCTGTGGAACGATCACCGAACCTTCCACAGCCCTCCTTGAACGCTTCACGTTTACCAGAATCGAGGCGCCCGTATCCGTGGTAATCCGAGCCTTATCCCCGTCGGCAAGCCCCACTGACTTCATGTCATTTCGGTTCATTTCAGCGGTTCCTTCCGGGCTCACCTCCATCATGGATGCGCTCCACCGGGAGAAGGACCCGGAATGAAACTTGAGGATACCCGGAATCAGGACCATCGGCAACCCGTCGGCCGTAGGCGCTTCGCAGGCCGCGGCCGGCGCCAGCCACGCTTTCTCACGCGGGAAGCCTCCCTCGTACAGCATTTCTTGCCCGGGATCTTCGTCGTCGACACATGGCCACGGAAGCCCTTGACCATCGAGGCGGCCATAGGAGATCCCTTCATAGACTTCCACGAGTCCCGCGATCTCATCCATAATCTGCTCGGGGCCTGCATAGCTCACGGCAGGCTTGCCCATGATGTCCGCCAGGGATTGAAAGATCTCCAGGTCGCTCCTGGGTCCCGACACGTTCAGGACCGGTCGCAGGCGTTGAACCCGTCTGTCCGCGCTGGTAAAAGTTCCGATCTTTTCCGCAAATGAAGTCACCGGCAGAACCGCGTGAGCCATCTCCGCGGTGGGAGTTAGAAACTGATCCTGTACTGCCAGGAACTCGAGGCTCTCCAGCGCACTTTTCGTCTGATCCCGGTCCGGATAGGTGTCCAGCGGGTTTTCGCCCACCACGTACAAACCACGAATCCCCTTGCTTCGCGCGTTTTGCAGTATCCCCTGAGCATCGAGCCCTTTTTCCGCGGGCAAGCGCGCCTCCCACGCGGCCTCGAATTTCTTGCGAGCTTCCTCGTCCAATATGCTCTTGAATCCTGGAAGCAGATCCGGCGCGAGTCCCATGTCAATAGCGCCCTGTGAGTTGGCCTTCTCGCCGAACAGGTGCAGGCCGTTGGAGCGCTTTCCCATCCGGCCTGTTACCAGGGCCAAGGCCGCCGCGGCCTGAGCCAGGGCTACGCCGTTTCCGATCCGGTTCATGCCCGCGGTCATAATAATGGTCGCGTTCTCGGCCTGGGCGTATTCAACAGCGGCCTGTCTGATGGAGTCGGCTTCCACTTTGCTCAGAGCCGCCACTTTGTCCGGGCCGTAGTCCGCGAGAGAAGCCACAAGATCGTCGAATCCCTCCGCAATCAGGTCAAGAGCCTTCCGGTCATAGAGATCCTGGTCGATGATCTCCTTCAGCATTGCGTATGCGATCAGATGTTCGGTTCCCGGAACGGCCGGGATATGGATTCCGGAGCAGTCGGACAACTTTGTCTTGATGGAATCCACCACCACGACCCGGCCCTTCGCGAACGGACCTGTTGCAAAGATCACCTCGTTTTTTGCGACAGGATGCGTCTCCGTGAGATCCGCTCCGAAGAGAACTATGAGATTCGCCTTCCTGATTTCCCGGATGGAGTTGGGGCTCGCCGCATATCCAAGAGTTGCCCCGAGACCGTCTACCAGGGGGCGATAGCCATAGCCGGCGGAATGGTCCAGGTGAGGGGTTTCCAGCACGGTACGGACGAACCGGTTGAAGACATAAGCCTCTTCATTGGTAAGCCGTTCGGAACCCAGCGCGGCAAGCGCAGTAGGACCCGCGGCCTCCTTGATCTTGGAAAATCCCTCTGCCACAAAGCTCAGAGCTTCATTCCATCCCACTTCTTCCAGGACGCCCTGTTTGCGGATCAGCGGCTTGGTGATCCTCTTTTCCGAATAGACGTACGGCCAGCCATATCGGCCTTTGACGCATAGATTGCCTTCATTGGGGCTGTCGTGCGCGGAAGTCACATAGACGATTTTCCTGTCCTTTTCGCGAAGAGTCAACGCGCAGCCCAAGCTGCAAAAGGAGCAGACCGTGTTCGTCTCCTTCAATTCAAACTCACGTCCCGTTCCCACCAGCCATTTGGACGAGATGGCTCCAACAGGACAGACCGAGACGCACTGGCCGCAGAACTCGCAATCCAAAGGCCGATCGAAATCAGTGGAGACCTCCATCTCCACTCCCCGGTTGACGAAGCTCAATTCACTGACACCCTGAACCTCATTGCAGATCCGCACACACATACCGCACCTGATGCACAGGTTCATGTTGAATCGGATGAAGTGAGAAGAGTTGTCAACGTGAAAAGAGCGAGATTCACGGGAAAAAGGAGGCTCCGTGATCTGGTACTCGTGGACCAGATCCTGAAGTGCGCAGTTTCCGCCCGCATCGCACATGGGGCACAGCAGCGGGTGGGAACGCAACAGCAGCATCATCTGCATCCTGCGTCCGGAAATAAGATCCGGAGTGTTGGTCGCGACCTCCATGCCGTCCCGGGCCGGGTTGAAGCAAGCCGGCATTTTTCGTGTTCGGCCTCTCGCCGTAACCTCCACCATGCACAGACGACACGACCCGTACGGCACCAGTCGCTTGTCATGGCACAGCGTGGGAATGCGTATGCCGGCCTGTTGAACCGCCTCCAGTATGGTGGTTCCACGCTCGACAGTGACTTCTATTCCGTCGATGGTCAGGGTAACCATTGAAACTTACTCTTCGCAAAGATTGTGACCACGGAAAAATCAGATCCGGATGAACCGATCTTCCGCGGCTTGACTCTGTCCGTTTTCACCGGATCGCGTCGAACTTGCAATTGGTTATGCAGGTTCGGCATCTGGTGCACTTTTCCGTGTCTATCCAGGCCACCTGTTTCTTTTCCCACACTATTGCGTCGGAGGGACATCCTTTGAAACAGAGCCCGCACTTCTTACACTTGTCCTCAATGACCACAAACTCTATGAGATCCGGGCAGACCAGGGCGTCACAGTGTTTGTCCCGAATATGAGCGTCATACTCTTCTCGGAAATAGCGAATAGTGGAAAGCACCGGGTTGGCAGCGCTCTTACCCAGTCCACAGTGGGAAGTTCCGTTCACGTGCCGACCAAGTTCTTCCAGAAACTCTACGTCACCTTCCTGTCCTCTGCCCTGGACAATATCGGTCAGCTTGTCGAACATGACCTTGAGACCTTCACGACAAGGGACACATTTTCCACAGGATTCGTCCACCGAGAAGTGGGTAAAGAACAGCGCGGTGTCGACCATACAGGTCATGTCGTCCATAACGACTACGCCGCCCGAACCCATCATTGCGCCCACACCATACAGAGACTCGTAGTCGATCTCCGTGTCCAGGTGCTCGGCAGTTATGCAGCCGCCGGACGGGCCGCCTATCTGCGCGGCTTTGTAGCTGCGTTTCTTGGGGATCCCGCCCCCAATGTCGAAGACAAGGTTCCTCAGAGTGGTCCCCATGGGGACTTCCACCAGGCCCACGTTGTTCACCGCGCCGGTGAGCGCGAATACCTTGGTGCCGTTGCTCCCCTCTGTTCCGATGGACGCGAACCATTCTCCGCCGTGGAGGATGATTGGATTGACGTTGGCAAAGGTCTCCACATTGTTGAGGTTGGTGGGCTGATTCCACAGTCCCGCTTCCGCGCTGCGAGGCGGCTTGATGCGGGGCATGCCGCGCTTGCCCTCAATGGAATACATCAGCGCTGTGGATTCGCCGCACACAAACGCGCCCGCTCCGGGGTAGATCTCGATGTCAAAATCGAATCCCTGTCCCAAAACGTCCTTGCCGAGCAGACCATAGTCCCGCGCGTCGTCAATTGCCTTTTGCAGGCGCTCGATCGCCAATGGATATTCCGCTCGCACATAGATGTAGCCCTTCTCCGCGCCTATGGCGTACCCGGAAATGGCCATCCCTTCCAGCACTGAATGGGGGTCGCCCTCCATAACGGAACGATCCATAAACGCGCCCGGGTCACCTTCATCTCCGTTACAGATAGTATACTTGGGGAAGTTCTCGTATTTTCGACACTCTTCCCATTTCAGACCGGTGGGAAAACCACCCCCGCCCCGTCCTCGGAGTCCTGATATCTTGATCTCGTCGATCACCTGTTCAGGGGTCATTTCCTCAAGTACTTTGCCGAGCGCGGCATAGCCGTCCCGCGCAATGTACTCGTCTATGCTCTCCGCGTCGATAAGTCCTCTGTTCCGCAGCACTATCAGTCGCTGCAGGCCGAAGAAGCCGATGTCCTTCATAAGAGGCACAGCGTCCTTGGCCTTGGCCTCTTTGAACAGCAGGCTTTCCACCACACGGCCTTTGAGCACGTGTTCTTCAACGATCAGCGGGGCATGCTCGGGCTTCACTGCGTTGTAAAAGATGCCGTCGGGATATACCACAATAAGCGGGCCCTTGGCGCAGAAGCCGTTGCATCCCGTCATGATTATGTCGACGTCATCTTGAAGGTTCCTTTTGACCAATTCCTTCGCAAGGGCCTCCCTCACCTCAAGGGAACCACTGGCCATGCACCCTGTTCCCGCGCACATCATGAATTGCATTTTGCCGGATGGGTCGTTGTTACTCATACTCTACTCTCCACCTATGCCCCTGGAATCAACGAGCAGGGGCCGGAGCGTTTCACTTGAAATCGAAGAGACCAACTTACATCGCAAGAAAGCGACAACAAAGTGTGAAAGTCCTTTCCGTTGTTCACGTGGTCCGTGGCTTCGCCTCGGACAGGGCGCCTAAAGAGAGCGCCCACGATGCGCTGGGAAGCGCATCAGGTTGCCGCGGTTTCGCTTCCCTTGGCAAGGGCATAATCCTCAACAACTGCGCCGCCAAGAATGTGTTCCTCGAAAATACGAACCGCCTTTTCCTTGTCCAGTTTCACGTACTTGACCGGCGGTTCATCCGCAATTTCAACCGTGATCATGGGCTCCTGTGCGCACAATCCCGCGCAACCCGAATTGGTCAAAATCACGTCTGTTGTGCCCCGATCGGACATCTGGTCTCGTAGGACGGTCATAACCCCTCGGGCCCCGGATGCGATTCCGCAGGTCCCCATGTGAACGGTGATTCTCGCCCGATGTTCGCCCTCACGCAGGACCATCTTGCTGCGTTCACGCTCTTTGATCTTCTTCAGGTCCTGGATGGATATCTTTGCCACGTGTTTTCCTCCCGAGGCATATGGGGCCTATTTGTACCCCTCAAGAATCGTCAGCGTATCCTTGGGGATCACATTTCCGAAAGTGTCCTCTCCAACGAGCATTGCCGGGGCCAGACCGCAGGCCCCGAGACATCGTACCGCTTCCAGGGTGAAAAGACCGTCATCGGAGGTCTCTCCCACGTCGATGCTCAGTTCTCTTTGGAGAATTTCGAGCATCTCTTTGGCGCCCTTGACATAACACGCGGTCCCCAGGCACAGCCGAATGGTGTGTTTGCCTCGTGGCTCGATGGTAAAGAAGGAATAGAATGTAACCACACCATAGATGTGCGATGGGGGAATGTTCATGCCCTCGGCAAGGCGGCGCTGCACCTCGGCCGGCACGTATCCGAACAGGTCCTGCGCATCTTTGAGCGCGGGAATGAGATAGCCGGCCTCGCCCGAGTACCGGTCCACGATCTCGTCGAGTTTGTCCAACTCTTCAGGCGGAATGACTTCCACCAGGGGCTTTTTCTTTTTCTCCAGTGCTGCGTCTCGCTCTTTCAACTTACCTGTTCTCCATATCGGCGCCGGGACGCCTGGTCAACTGTCAGTCTGCCGGCAACTCCGACAGCCCGGAAACAAGATTCTCCTTGATAACGCTTACGACCTCCGGGGTGTTGAGAGGAATCTCTTCCAGTTCAGACCGAATTTCTCTGGTGTCCAGAAGATATTCCTTTCCTGCTCTCTTGTGGTGGTATACGAAATCCACCTCCGGATTGCCCTCGATCAAGGTCGTCACCGTCTCGGGCATGTCACCCATCGGCTTGCGGTCGATATGGCCGTGGCTCATAGTGACCACCACCTTTGCGCCGCGGCCCGGTTCCGAATCAATCGTCAAGTCACCGCCGGCTTCCTGAGCGGTCTGCTGAAGCAATGACAGGCCCAGTCCCACCGAGCGGGTGGTGCGGGTGGTGACAAAAGGATCTAGCACTCTTGCCACAAAATCGGACGACATCCCGCGACCGTTATCTTCAATGGCTATCAGCAGCTTGTCCCGATCCGGGATCTCTACAATAGTTATCCTGATCAAATCTGCGCCGGCGCGGATACCGTTTTCAGCCACATCCAGCACGTGCAACGAGAGATCCTGCATAGACCGAGCAATTCACCTTTCCTGTGCGCCAGACGCTGTTGTGAAGGCCCTTCAGATCGTCAGGGCTTCGATGATGGCCCGCCCTTGTTCCCCGGTCAGGGCTTTTCGCAGTTCACCGAAGGTCGGCGCCGCCATCCCGGCCGTGGACCACACGGTTCCCACATCTTCCAATGAGTGGGCGTCGGACGACCTGATCAGCGAGTACCCACGGCACTGAGCATACTTTGCACGGGCCGTTTCGTAATCAGTCCGTCGCGAGATTTCCAGGGCGTCCAGTTCCAGATCATCGGGAATGAATCCCAACTGACTGAATATTCCGAACGACTGCCTATCTATGTGGGCCGCCACCGCAAGGCCGCCGAGTCGGTGAATGATGGATACCACTTTGTGGGAATCCAGGGTCGTGGCGCCGATCAGTAGTCGCTGATCAAGATCCTCCACCATATCCTCTTCATCCACAACAGCCTGATACCCAAAAGCCTCTTCGTCGTTCAGGCCCGGAAGTCGCGCATACACCTCTTCCTGTAAGCTCTGCGCGGCCTCGTCGGTCGGGAACAATCCAACGATGTGGACCTCCTCGGACGACGTTACCTCCATGCCGGGGATGACGGTCAATGGAGTGCTCTTAGCCGCGCGGCCGACAGCCGCCGTGTTCCGGGCGGAGTTGTGATCGCAGATCGCGATCATGTCCAGCCCTTTGTCCAGGGCCGCCCGTACGATGGCTCTCGGGGTCATCTCCGCTATGTCGGTACAGGGAGACAGGACCGTATGTATGTGAAGGTCGAGCTTGTATGTTCTAAGATCGACCTGTTCACCTCCTTTGATCTCCACCTGAAAGACCGGTCTGCGGATTCGCAGCCGCAAACACCGAGGCCGGAAGTCGTCTCCACTCACCCTGATTTGCGACCTATGCCCATTTCGTAAAGCCGTCCGGCCAGTTCGTAAGTCTGCATTTCGGTCACCATTATGGGCACGCCCTGGTCCGCGGCTTTTGCGATGGTTGCCGGATCCGGTTCTCGACCTCCCACTATGATTATCCCTGCCAGGTTGTTGAGAAATGCCACCGCCACAACATTCTGGTGGAGCTGGAGAGTAATCCAGAGATCGCCCTCAGTTGCCCCTGCGATAACGTCGCTCAACAGATCACTGACATAACCACCCTCCACCGAGCGGTTCATCTCATCTTCACCGGCCTTAACGTCCAGATCCAAGGCCTTTACTACTTCAGCGAGAGTCACGGATTCTCCAACAATCCCTTTATCTGTCCACTTCCGCCAGCACGATGTCCACGCTGGAGAGTATGGCGATAAGGTCTGAGAAGTACGCGCCTATGGCCATAGTCCTAAGAGTTCCCAGGTTCACGAACGCGGGGGCCCTCCACTTGAGCCGGTACGGGTTCGGACCACCGTCGCTCACGATCAAGCAGCCCAGTTCACCTCTTGGTGATTCGGTGCACTGATACACCTCACCCACAGGGGGCTTCAGCCCGTCCAAGACGAGCATGAAGTGATGGATCAGAGATTCCATCTTGGTGTAGATATCCTTCTGGGGCGGGAAGAGCACACCGGGCTTGGTAGCCATGATGGGGCCCTCTTCGATCTTCTTGAGCGCCTGCTTGAGGATACGGTTGCTCTGCCGCATCTCTTCAACTCGAACCAGATATCTTGCATACACGTCGCATCCGGTCTCAACCGGAACATCGAAATCGTATTGTTCGTATCCGCAGTAGGGCTCGGACTTGCGGATGTCCCACCGCAATCCGGACCCGCGTATCATGGGACCACTGGCCCCGAGGTCGATAGCGTCTTCCAGAGGGAGTATCCCGACTCCCTTTGTTCGGTCCATGTAGATGGCGTTCTTTGTCAGCAACTTCTCGTATTCGTCGACTCTGGTGTCGAAATGCTCGGTGAACGCCTTGAGTCGCTCCAGGAATCCATCTTCCAGATCCCCGTTCAGGCCTCCGATACGAATATAGTTGGGCATCAGGCGCCCGCCCGTGGTAAGCTCAAAGAGGTTCATGATCTCTTCTCGCTCACGGAGCATATAGAACATCGGGGTCATGGCTCCTACATCATGGGCGTGCGTGCCGAGCCAGAAAAGGTGACTGAAAACCCTGGAAAGCTCAGCCATCATGAGACGCACTGTCCGGGCTCTTTCCGGAACCTCCACATCCAGCAGCTTCTCCACACCGAGGCAATAAACCAGGGAGTTGACCGACGCGGCCATATAATCACAGCGCTCAACAAGGGGGATCACCTGGTGATACTTCTTGTTTTCGCAGGTCTTCTCGAAGCCCCGGTGGAGATATCCCAGATACGGAACCACGTCCGCAACGATTTCCCCGTCCAGTTCCACTCTAGCCCGGAAGACTCCGTGCGTGCTGGGATGATGCGGCCCCAGGTTCAGTTCCAAGGTCTCGCTTCTGCGCTGGGGTTCTGAACTTATTGATTCCGGCATAGGCTGCTTCCCTCAATAACCGCCCGGGAGGTCGGGAGTGTCGTCTTCGGTCCCGCCCAAGGGAAAATCCTTCCTCAACGGGTAAACTTTCCAGGTCTCCGGGAGAAGGAGTTTTCTCGGATCAGGGTGATTTTTGAAAGTGATTCCGAACATTTCCGCGGTTTCCCTCTCATGCCAGTCGGCAGTGCCCCAGATCCCCACGACTGAATCAATGGATGCGCTGTGGTCCTCGGATTCCTCAATCAGGGCCTTGATCCTAAAACGGTGATGAAGCTTCAGGGAACTGACCTGATAGACGATTTCAAAGCGCGGGGTCTCGGGATGTGTGTCCACCGCGGTGACAAAGGAGAGAAAATCAAAGGCCAATTCCGGGTCTTCTTTCAAAAAAACCAGCACATCCAGGATCTTCGCCGAGTCAACGGTTACGGTGATTTGATCCCGGAATTCGGACACATCCTGTGCCACGTCTTCACCAAACCGGGACAGGATTTTTTCCTTAATTGATTCCTGGTCCATTAGGGATTCGCCTTAATCCGGACCGTCCGGGGGTTATTGATGGATTGTTCTCTCATGACCTTGGCGTGGAGATGGAGTATTCCTTCCAGGAGGGCTTCCGGTCTGGGCGGACACCCCGGGATGTACACGTCTACCGGGATATGGCGATCAATGCCCTGGACAACCGCATAGTTCTTGTAGATGCCGCCGGTGCATGCGCACGCGCCCATGGCGATCACCCATTTTGGGTCGGCCATCTGCTCGTAGATCCTGCGGACCGCGGGTATCATTTTCTTGGAAGCGGTTCCGGAGACTATCATCAGATCCGCGTGCCGCGGGGAGGGGCGTGCCACTTCCATTCCGAATCGGGCCAGATCGTACCTGCTCACAAAGGTGGCGATCATCTCAAGCGCGCAGCAGGCGAGACCAAATCCCAGAGGCCACATGGATGATTTCCTGGACCAATTCACGAACCATTCCAGACTGGTCACATGAACGGTGTCGTTCAGATGCCTCTCTATTGCCATTCCAACGCCCCCTTTTTCCACACGTACACCAGGCCGACCATGAGGACCGACACGAAGACCAGCATCTCCACGAAGCCGAACAATCCCAACTTGCCGTAGATGGTCGCCCACGGAAAGAGAAAGATCAGTTCTATGTCGAACACTATGAAGAGCATGCCGATGACAAAGAACCGGACGGAAAATCGGCTCCTGGCACCGCCTATGGGATCCATCCCGCATTCATAGGGCATCACCTTCACCGGCGTAGGGTTCCTCTTGGCCAGGAGGGTGGACAAAACAATGATGGCCAGGCCGATGAATGCGCTCACCAGCAGAATTAGCAGTAATGGAAGATAGCCGTCGATCATCAGCCCTCTCCGGATGGCGCATTGCGATTGCAAAAAAAGGAAACGGGGCGCTTCCTCGCAAAGTGCCTTCCTGTTTGTGTTTCGTGCGTTACGAAACAGTCAGAACAAGCGCGAATTCTAGGGTCTGGCCGCTACCGTGTCAAGATCTTTTTCTTTCGACTTGTAAGGCTTCAGTTTCACGGGGCAGATCTTCTCATCGAGCGTGTCATTGCGAGGAGTGAAACGACGAAGCAATCCCCATATCCACTGTGCAGGAGATTGCTTCCTCCGATTCAAGCCCGGAGTCGCAATGACATCTTGCGAGTTAACCCGGCATGACTGAACGGTTAATCCGACTTTTTATCGCCCTCGGGAGATCTCGGAATGCGAAACGTAATGTCCAGGCGTGTGGCGACACCGGCCTCCGACATGAGCTTCATCACGTCCGAACAGCGCCTTATGTTGGCCAGACCCATTCCCGCGCCGAATCCCATGTCCCTTATCCATTCCGGGGCCGTGGAGTAACCCGGTTGCAGGACTTTTGCCACATCCTCTATTCCCGGGCCGTGATCCACCGTGGAGATGTTCACCCTATCTTTATAAATCTGCACGGTTATCTCTCCACCCACATCCGTATGTATTACCAGGTTCATTTCAGCTTCATACACCGCCACCGCCACCCTGCGCACTATTGAGGGCTGGATACGAAGGCGTTGAAGAGATTTCTTGATCATACTCGAGGCGTGTCCCGCCCGGTCGAAGTCTTTGTCGTCGATCACGTAGCGAAGCACCAGACTGGTATCGTCCGAGACAATGTCATCAAAGATGTGGCTTGCCCTATAAGTGTAGAGCTTTTCCTCCTCTTTTTTCTTAAAGCTCGTCTCCATCTGCTGGAGCAAGGATCGAATAATTGTGCCGGTTGTCACGATCCCGACCAGCTTGTCGTTCTCATCCACGACGGGAAGTCGGTTGTGGCCATGTCTGCCAAGGCCGTTGACGGCTTCGAACACCGAAGCTCCTTGCTGAATGAACGTCACATCGGTGGTCATGTGTTGATGTGCCGGAGTATCCAGTCCGCCCTCCGCCACCGCGTCCATCACGTCGGACATGCTCACAACACCGACCATCCGCCCGTTTTCCACAACCGGCACGCCTGATATGCGATTGTCCCGCAGTAGATCCCTAACCTCCTCCATTGTTGAGGTCGGAGTCGTCACGATTACATCGCGAGCCATGACCGCTTCCACGCGAGTGGTGTAGATCAATTCCTGAACTTTTGTGATTTCCTCCGGGGCCATGCTAAGAGGGTGTCCTTGAAAATCTAAGGTTCGAGCATTTGAGGTCGCGGCCACAGCCGACTTCCGCCATGCTCCCATTTGGACCCGGGCAGGGCCGGGACGCTTCTACCAGGAGTCGTTCTCGATTTTTACCTGCCCCCTGCCGGCCAAACCGGCCTTGTACAAGAGGCCGCATGCCTCATACATTGTATACCCGCAGCCGATGACCGATATGCCGGATTCTTCCGCCAGTTCCAGAGTTTCCCGGGGCGGTTTCTTGTCACGCACGAAAACAATTACGCCGACACCGGCCATCTCCGATGTCCGCACAACCTGGGGGTTGGTCAGACCCGTCATGAGTACCATTCCCTCCGTGCCGAATGCCAGCACGTCACTCATCAGGTCTGCGGCGCCCCCTCTTGGAAACTCCTCGTCCGGATCATGGGCGTTGACCAGGAACTTCCCGGACAATGTCTCCAGTATTTCCTGGGTTGTCATATGCGCCTCGGTTCGGGTGTGCGTAGAAGCTGTGTATTTCACCATTATTGCTTCATGTTGTCAAGCGCCGAAGACGCTCCTTTATAACCCCTCAGTTGGACTAAACCACTTTGCTCGCAATCACCTCTACCGGGAGCCCCCCGAATGACTGATGGGTTCCGCACAGATGTGAATACCGGTTGACGAATTGGCTTAGAGTGAAGTATAGTCAGAACTCGAACAACCCATTTCTTACCAGGGACAGGGGCAGTTGAGATCCTCGCGGACTCAGGAAAGACAACGCGCCGGCATTTTGGGGTCGGAGGCTATCCAATGACCGATCAAGACCCGGAAGACCTCTGAGCCGGCAAGCGCGGCTGCATGATTCGCGTGAAGATGACCGACAGGTTTGAAGCTTAAGGAATTGCCGTGGGCATGGAACAGAAAATCAGCTTCTCATTTGGCAGGAACTGGCAAAATTTCCTGAAGAGCCTTAATGACGAGCAGATCGAGATCGCGCAGGAGTCGCTCACGGAATTCCTCGGACAAGATGACTTGAAAGGAAAGACCTTTCTGGATATCGGCTGTGGAAGCGGACTCTTCTCACTGGCCGCGTACAACCTCGGAGCCGCCAGGGTAGTGAGTTTCGACATCGACCCGTTCAGCGTGCAGTGCTGTCGCTATCTGCGTGAACAGGCGAACAGCCCGGACACGTGGGAGGTGTCGGATGGTTCGGTGCTCGACGATGCATTCCTCCAGCGCTTAGAGCCCTTTGATCTGGTCTACTCCTGGGGAGTGCTCCACCACACCGGCCGCATGTGGAACGCGCTCGAGCGGTCACTGGATCTCGTAGCCCCCGGAGGTCAGATCTATCTGGCGCTGTACAACAAGATCCTGGCCCGTGACAATTCCACGTCCTGGATTCATTCATTCTGGCTTGCGGTGAAGAGATTCCACAACACTCATCCATCGATTGGAGCGTACGTCCTGGAACCCTTGGCCATGGCCGCGTACCTGGGCATTGTTGTGGCGCGGCTGGAGAACCCGATCACTCATCTGAGGAACTACAAGTCACACCGCGGTATGAGCTGGCAAACCGACGCCACAGACTGGCTCGGCGGGTATCCGTACGAATTCGCCACCGTGGAGGAGGTCTTCACGTTCGTCAAGCGCCGCAAACCCGAGTTCAACCTGGAGAACCTCAAGGTCACCAGCGGCCGAGGGCTCAACTGGTACCTCTTCCGAAGAGGGTAAACCGGCCACAGGCCGAACGTCGAGGCCTTCCTGCATTCGCAGAAACAAATCCTAATCGAGAACTTGGAACGATACCTGCTCAAGATCTCTGTTGTCCAGGATTCCAGGAACAAGCCTTCTTGAGAAGTGGTCTCCCGCTATCTCATCTTTCTTCCGCTTCCCGCCCGACCATAAATCATGTATTATTCAACATGAATCCACCGCGTGAGCGGATGACACCGCAGGCGCCGTGAGAAGGCCGCATGAAACTGAAAAGAGTGAAAATCCAAAACTTCAAAGGCCTAAAGGATGTTGAGATATCCTTTGAGGATCACGGCAATGAGCCGCGATTCCTCACCTGCCTCGTGGGGAAAAACGGCTCCGGAAAAACGAGTGTTCTGCAGGCTATCGCCTTTGTGTTGTCCTCCGCAACGCGAGGATCAGCAGACCCATACTCGTTTCGATGGAACGGCTTCGTTGCTGAGCGTATGGCGACACATGGCCCAACGAGAATTGACGTCGAGGTGGAACTCCACAAGGATGAACGGGATGCTCTGATAGAGCTGGACGGACGATGGAGGAAGTCCCAATCTGACCACTTGTATCGTGAAATGGACTACTCTACGGCTGCCTACTCGCAGGACGTGAAACTGACGTACGAGCATCGTAGCCAGCCATCCTTTTTTGGTTTGAAAAAACACGGAATGGGCTTCGCGTCCATGGGACGCCAGTATCTGGATATGATTTCACTCGATGCTTTCGAGAAACAGCTTTTCTTGGCAAGGGTGGGAGACGTTTTCTGGTTCGATCAGTACCGCATCTTGGGCAGTGGCTTACTCGAAAGCGGACGAGGAAGGCCAGAGTCGTCATTCACTTCCGCGCCCGAAACTTACGCGGCAGCGCGCACCGAGATTTCATGGACCCGGGGCGTAACGTCCCTTCGGGAGATGCTTGTCGGATTGTGGACCTTTCACAAGTCGGAACGGAAAGGCAGCCCCGACATGATCGAGGAACTTCAGCCAAGACTGGAATCTGTCTTTCCGGGAACGAGATTCGTCGGCGTTGAGCCCCGAGGCGGTCTGGCCAGGCCGACACAAAAAGACTTCTTCTTCCTCCTGGAGCGGAACGGCACGGTGTACGATATTGCGGAACTCTCCTCCGGAGAACAGGCGGTCTTTGAAATACTCTACGAATTCGTGAGGTTGAACATCGCCCGGTCGATTGTGCTGATCGACGAACTGGAGCTTCATCTGCACCCGCCTCAACAGCAGGCGCTTCTGGCGGCTCTTCCGAAACTGGGACCGGATTGCCAGTTCATCATCACAACTCATTCTCCGTATCTCGAGGATGTGATTCCGGAAGAGGAGATAGTCCGGCTGGAGGGGGGCACAGTTGTCAGTTGATCATGTTCTGGTTGAGGGCAAATTGGACAAAATCATTCTGGCTGCTCTCCTGGGTGGTGAGCCAACCGTTGAGCCCGGGGGGTCCAAGCGGTCCCTCAGACCGCAGGCAGCTAATCTTGCCAAAGAAAGGCATAAGCGATTTGGATATATCAGAGATCGGGATTTCGATTTTGATCCGGCTGAAGATCAGACAAGCCCGGTATCGCTTCAAATGGGCGAGGGCAACGTGTGGGGATGGCACTGGTGTCGTCACGAGATCGAGAACTACCTATTGGAGCCGCAACTTGTTTGCGAAGCTGTTCCAGCCATCCACCGAGACGCTTATGAACAGCATTTGAGGGATGCTGCCAGAGAGATCCGTTTCTATGAGGCCGCCAGGTGGGCCATCGGAATCGGAAGGCGCAGCCTGCCACCGAACTACGAACTGGAAACTCGTCCATCGGAAATAGTGAAACGGGAGATGGCCCTTCCTGAAGACTACTCCTTCGAGGCCAGTCTGGATTGGGCTGTGACGACATCAAACACATTCTTGAGCAAGGTGAGTTCGGCACTTGCGGAGTCGAGCATTCAGGACAACTTTCAAACCCATTGTGACCGGTTCAACGATATTTTCTTGGACGATGTCGATCTGACACTCCTGTGGTTTTCGGGAAAAGACCTCCTTGCGGCCATGAGTCCGTGGCTTGTTGGGCAAGGCTTCCCGGATCCCGGCGTCTTTCGAAAAGAGCTTCGGCAATGGTGCCGGCACAATGGTGACCGTGTACTCGATGTTGTACCTGAGTGGCGGGCTCTTGTCAGTCTACTCAGAGACTGATTGGAGCAAACTGGATGACAATCGCGGGGTCAGGTCGGCAGCGACCTGTCACGAGACTGAACCGGAAATACGCTTGCACGATTGAGTATCTCAAAGGAGACGGAAAACATGCTTCCAAAGAAGATTCTGTTCTGTACTGATTTTTCAGAGAATTCACTGCCGGCCCGCGCTGTGGCGAAAGAATATGCCAAGGCCTTTGACGCGAGCCTCGTGGTGGTCCATGTGGTGAATACTTCAAAGATAGGGTATCCAGCGTTTCAGCAGGATGTTCCCTTTGACCAGCAGGCTGTTCTCAAGAGCGTCGAGGAATCCGTGATCGACGCGCTCGACGAGGTCGCGGAAGATTGCCGCAAGGTGCTCCCGGACGTAATCACATATTATCGGATGGGAATCCCTGCCACTGAGATCGTTTCATTCGCCAACGAGGAATCCGTGGGCCTCCTGGTCCTGGGGACACACGGGTGGACCGGTATCACCCATCTGGTCATGGGCAGCACCGCAGAAAATGTAGTCAGAACCGCAAGCTGTCCGGTATTGACGGTCCGATCGGAAGAAGATTCGGGATAGCCCTGATAATGGCTATCATGGCCAAGATTCAGGCAAGACAGACTGTAGATGATCTTTCCTCTCGTTCCCGGGCTCAGGGCAGAGCCTGGGAACGAGAGGAAATCCCACGCGTGCCGTGTCTGAGCCCTTATTCAAGAGGACGCAGCATGGAAGGCGTCTCATAAGATTGTGTGACCCAAATTGAGATTCTTTGCTGAAGCCTTCTACCAAGCGTGTCAGCTTATCATCGGCTTTGATTCGGATCTGTTGATTATCGTCTGGACCTCTTTGACTGTGTCGAGCGCGGCCACGCTGTCGGCCGCGCTCGTGGGCGTTCCTGTGGGACTGACCGTCGCGATGAATGACTTCAGGGGAAAGCAGCCCCTGCTCCTGATCCTCAACACTCTGATGGCTCTGCCCACCGTGGTGGTCGGCCTCTTCTTTTACGGACTGTTGAGTCGTAGCGGCCCACTTGGGGATCTGGGACTGCTGTTTACGCGGACCGGAATAACCGCAGGTCTGTTCGTTCTTGCGCTCCCCATGATAGCTAATCTCACCATTGCCGCCATACGGGGCCTCGATTCACGCGTCTTTTTGACCTGCAAACTGCTCGGGGCCACTCCTGTTCAACAGGCCGGAATGGTCCTCATGGAGGCGCGCTTTGCCGTCATTGCCGCGATTGTTGTGGGGTTCGGGCGAGTGATTTCCGAAGTGGGAATAGCGATGATGCTGGGAGGAAACATCAAAGGGTTCACCCGCACCATGACCACGGCCATCGCGCTGGAGACGAGCAAAGGTGAATTTGAATTGGGCTTGGCCCTGGGAATGGTCCTTCTTAGTGTGGCTCTGGCGGTTAACGCTGCCCTTTTTATCTTGCAGAGAGAAGAAAAATGACCCCCGCGTACCGACTCAATGAGGTTTCTTTCTCCTACGGCCCCGACCCGTTGCTGTACATGAAGGACGTGGAGGTTTCGGCCGGTGAAATGGTCGCTCTGGTGGGACCCAACGGCACAGGAAAGACCACCCTCCTGCATTTGCTCGCATTTCTGGAAACACCTGACAGCGGCACGATCTCCTTTTTCGGCAGAACCGCGGGCAAGGACAACCTGATTCCGTTTCGTCGAAGAGTCGGCCTGCTGCTTCAGCATCCCTACCTGTTCAACACAACCGTACTGTCCAATCTCACGAGTGCCCTGAAGGTGCGTGGGGTAGCGCGTTCAAAACGCCGCGAGATGGCAAAGACCGCACTCGAATGGGTGGAACTGTCGGGATTCGGCAATCGCTCAGCGCGGTCCCTCTCGGGCGGTGAAGCTCAGCGAGTGGCCCTGGCCAGGGCGCTGGTGCTCGACCCCGATGTGCTGCTTCTGGACGAACCCGCAAATCACATGGACAGGGTGAGCGTTCAGCGCATTGAGGAGATCGTGTCTCAGATGAATCGTGAAAGGGGCACCACGGTTGTCTTCACAACCCATCACGTTGGCGGAGACCGTTTCATGGCGCCCCATCGCGTGTTTGACATCGGGCGGGAAGGAATCCGCAGCCCCCGCACAACTCACCCCGGCACTTGATACGAACTTGCCTGCCGGAGAATCGAGCCACAACAAAATATAGCAACCGCGGGAGCACAACGGGCCCCGTTCCCATGGGGCGACCCGCGGTCGCCCCATGGGAAGCCGTCACATTAAAGAAGAAAGGGATGTGAAATCAAACCGTTCTGCGCGGGGCAAAAAGGGCGCACACATAGGTGCGCGCCGTACGTCGAAAGATGTGAAGCGATAGCGGTGCGCCACCGTGTCCGGCCTTGCCGCTTGAGGTCAAAGGTGCGAGGGAATCCCCGTATAAGTTCTAGAACCGGAGAGACAGGTCCAGGTACATCCCTTCCACGCCCGAGTTGGTACTAAGCCTACCCCGGGTTCCGTCCAGATTCCACTGCTTGTACCCGACCCGGATTCCGCCATCAACGTTCCTGCTCACCGGAGGTGCCACTCCCACGCCCAGATTCCAGGTGGAAAGGCCCAGATTGTGGAAGCTCATCCAACTGAACCGACCCTCCACGTAAGGTTTGAACCAGGAGAAATAGCCTGTATTTGTCGGCTCGTACCTAAGGTGAGCCCCCATGGCGGGCTCCAACATGGTCTGCGAGAAATCCATCGCCTCTCCGTCGTCCTTTTCCACCTTCTGAATCCACTTTATCAAGTGCAAGTCGGCATTGGGGCCGAACACCAGATCACGGCCGAAAGACACATCGTAATCACCGCCCACTTTGAGAGTTATAATGTTCAATTCGGAGACGATACCGTCCCCTCTGGCCAGCGGAAGCCCCGAGAAATTGCCGTCTGTGCCTGAATGACCGGGCCCGGACCACTTCCACGGGATGTACTCAACGCTCACCGTTACCTTGTCCCACAATCTCAAACTTGCATAATATTCCCACAAAGTCTTTTCCGAAGGCAGACGAAGGTGACCGTGAAAGTGGAGAGAAGTGCCTTCTCCTCCCCTGCTCAGGATCTTGGCCGATCCCAGAAGATTGCTGAAAAAGGGACGAGTCCCCATTGCAAAGTTGTATCCCCGCTTGGGACACATCACGCCGGCCTTGGAAGCCCCTGCGGCAGCGTCCCAATAGGCCCCGCTATCCCCGCACCCGGACCTCGCTCCGGCGCAACGGGTGTCGGAGACCCCGGTCCCGGACACCCTGACCTTGACGGGATAGCGATAACTCCGCTCCCACGCGCTCGCAAAAGTCGCCGCCGCAAGAACGAGAGCCAAGGTCAGAAAAGCACAGGGTGTTCTCATCGTGCCCCTTGCTGACATAAGCATACCTCCAGATGGTGACCAACCGGAACGACCAATCTTATAGTGTGGCTTCTCATCACAATTTCTCGAAATCGGTGGTGATGGGATTGCCCGTCTCCTGTATAGCACCGGAATTTCCCGCTGGGTGAAGACCTCCGCTGTCGCGGACCTTCACATAATGCTATTGATGCGTATCTCAAATCAGGGGGAAAGTCAAGTCCTTTCTGCCGCGATATCTCGTTTGTTTTTAAGATGTTATGTCCACTTCTTAAAGTGTTCCTTTATTGATATTGGGCCGTTAAGCCTCCGAACCGCCACAATCCCACCGCGGAATCAACTCCCCAATATCGGTGTATCTATAAATAGTTGTACCTGAATATGGCGGCTGAAACTCGCCATCCGGGGCACGCGCCCCCCCCGAAAAAAGGGCTGACCATTGCCCACACTTGACACGATGACCACGGTGATCGGTCCGGAGTAGGACCGGCATCTTGCCTGTCTCTCTTGAATCAAGATGCCGGGCCGGTGAACGTTCACGGGGCACAGAGATGAGTAGGAATATTCAACCACAGAGACACAGAGGCACAGAGAAGAGTGGGAAGTTGACTCACGAACATACCGAAACATCGAGCCGATCCAGGTAGGCGCCGCTGGGAACGCGGACTTTTATCTCTGAGTGCAAATCAGTATCAGCCGATACTGATCCTCTTGGCTCAAGGTCCAGGCACGATCGTTGGCAACAGGCGGCTACTTGCCTACGCAGAAGCGTTCAAAGATTCTATCCAAGACCCCCTCGTCCACTCGTTCGCCCGTCACTTCTTCCAATGGTTCCAGGGCGCGGCGCAATTCCAGGGAGACTATTTCCGGCTCAATCTCTCTTCCGGACTGGAGCCTCTTCAGCAGACCCTCGATCCGTGGAGTGGCTGCTTCCATTAGCAGCAGTCCTCTGCGATTGAGGCTTCCATGAGAGGATAGCGCGCCCGGCATGGCCCTGCTCTCCCCCATAGCTGCAAGCAGGTCCCTGAGTTTGGCCAGACCCTTCCCTGTCTTAGCGCTGATGCGCGCGCAAAGCTGGTCCGACGAACCCGGTTCCCAGCAGGGCGATTCGTGTTCCTTGACAAGATCCATCTTGTTTATGGCCACCACAGTCTGCTTTTCCCGGCACGCGGCCAGGACCGCCGAATCCTCCTCATCGAGCGGGGTTGAGCCGTCGAGCACTGCTATGATTATGTCGGCGCAGTCCATTCTTTCCCGTGCGCGACGTATGCCCTCGTCTTCGATAGGATCCGGGTTGCTGCGAATGCCCGCAGTGTCGCAAAGGACAAAGGAGAGATCCCCCAGAAGAATGTAATCATCAACCGGGTCCCTGGTTGTCCCGGGAAATGGGGTGACAATCGCGCGATCTGCCTTCATCAGGGCGTTGAAGAGAGTAGACTTGCCCACGTTGGGCTTGCCGACGATAACGGTGCTCAGGCCCTCTCGGCGGGTCCGGGCCGACTCTGCGTCTCTCTTGAGCGAATTGATCTTGTCTAGAATCTCTTCCAGTGCCTCGGTGGGTTCAGGCGGAATTTTTTCGTCTTCTTCGTCGAAGTCTATGTGGGCTTCCACCACGGCAAGGAGATCCTTGATCTTGTCCGAGATGTCCCGGATTTCCCGTGAGAGCGAGGCATCCAGTCTAGAACTCGCTTCCTGGGCTGCTGCCGGGCTGCCGGCCTCGATCAGATCGACAACCGCCTCGGCCTGAACCAGGTCGAGCTTTCCTGAGAGAAAGGCCCGCCGAGTAAATTCTCCTCTCGTTGCAGGTCGCGCGCCGTGCCGCACGATCATGCGCGTCACCATGTCGAGCACCATGGGGCTTCCGTGCAGATTGAGTTCCACCACGTCTTCGCCGGTGAATGAGCGGGGTCCTTTCATGACCAGGGCGAGGCCGGCATCAAGAACCTTGCCTGATTCCGAATCAACCACATTACCGTACACGGCCACTCGATCGGGCAAGTTGTTGTGCGCCCCCCTTGACCGAAAGATCTTCCCGATAATCTGTATGGACTCAGGGCCGCTGAGACGGATGACTCCGATCCCGGAATGACCCCTTGGCGTGGACAAGGCCACAATTGTGTCGCCGGCTGTTTGAGCAAATGACTTCATCGGGAAGTAAAGAATTCGGAAGGACACATCAGATCATCGCGGTCGGGTCCTGGAAAAGGGCGTCTACATTGAGACCGACGACCATGAAAGCTGTCTTTAGTGTGTTGTTGTTCGTTTCCACAAAAACGGGTGCGCTGCAAAGTCCATCGGATCCCGTCACTGAGTGAACATCCAAGAGGGCGCAGCATGCTGCGCCCCTACGCCGGGGACCCGGGCATTTCCGCGATTCTCATGTTTCGTTGCGCCTCTGTGGTCGGACGCGTGCAAGTTCCTCAAGGAGACGGGCGATCCGGTCCGCGGGTTTTTACCGTCTCCTTCGTTTGTTGGACATTGCGCGACGCGGATAGACAATTACTAGTCGTCTGTGCCCCTCTCCCACACTCTTGGTGTAAACCTCTCGGTCATCGGCCAGGATCATGTGGACCAGACGGCGCTCATAGGGCGGCATTGGCGGTAAGGAAACAGGCTTGTTGGTCTTCTTGGCCTGTAGGCTCTTCTTCAAGGTCTTCTCGCGGAATTGTTCCCTTTTCCTGAGCCTGTATTTCTCGGTGTCCACGATCACTTCGACCTTGGAACCGAACGGCCTTTGCCTATTGACAATCTTGTTGACCAGAAACTGCAGAGCATCAAGGGTCTGGCCTTGCTTGCCGATGAGTAGACCGGAACAGTCACCCCTAATGTCGAGATAAACCGCCTGGTCCATCATTTCAGAGTTGACTTCAGTCTCCACGGTCATCCGTTGTAGAATTCCTTCAAGAACAGCTTTTGCCTCGCTCACTTCAGGCAATTCCGCGCGGGGTTCCGCTTCTCTGTCTTGCTCAACGGAGGGAGAGACAGCCGCGCGATCTGGCTCTTGCTCATCGCGCTTGGGACCGGTGGAAGGCTCTTCCGGTCGATCATCGGAGGCCGAGGGTCTCTCCGCTTCCATCACTTCCCTGAGAATGTCCCGCTTCCTGACATTGATCAGGGCGTCGCGTTGCCCTACGATCCCCAGGAATCCCCGGGTGCTTTCCTGGATCACCCTGACGTCAAGCAAAGCCTCATCCACTTTGAGCTCCTGGCAAGCCCTTTCAATCGCTTCCTTCACCGATTTTCCCGTAAATTTGTAAGAGTTCATATCCGAAATCCTTCTAGTCGGCCATCCGGTTCGTAGCATATTGCTGGCCTATAGAGAGCACGTTATTGACAAGCCAATAGATAACCAGACCCGACGGCGCCTGGAGGAACATGAAGGTAAAGACCACCGGCATCATCATCATCATCTTTCGCTGCGTCGGGTCCCCTGTTGAGGGGGTCATCCACTGTTGCAGCACCATCGCGCCGCCCATGAGAATCGGAGTCACATAATAGGGGTCCGGCGCTGAGAGGTCTGTAATGTACCACACAAACGGAGAGTGCCTCATCTCGATGGCATAGGCCAGCACCTCGTACAGGGCGATGAAGACGGGGAACTGCAGCAACATAGGCCAGCAGCCCCCCAGCGGACTTACCTTGTGCTCGCGGAAAAGCTCCATGGTCGCCCTGTTCATGGCTTGCCTGTCGTCTTTGTACTTTTCTTTGAATTTGGCCATCTGAGGCTGCAGACCCTGCATCCGCTTCATGGATTTCATGCTCTTGTGAGTCAAGGGAATGAACAGGATCTTGATGATTATGGTGAGGATTATGATGTTGATTCCCCAGTTGTGCGTCCCGGGAATCCTGATTCCCAGGAGATCAACACCAGTGTATCCGGCCTCCAGGAATTTCATCAGCCATTCGGCCATGGTGTTCAGGACCGGACCTAGGACACTATTGTCGCTGTAGTAGAGGACCGCGGACAGATTGTGCCCCGCCGCGGCCAAGACCTTCTTATCTTTGGGCCCCAGGTACATAGAAAGGGTCTGGGTAACCGGCTGCCCGTGAGGCAGGTCCACCGCACCCACTCGTACCCGGATCTCCGCGAGCCCATTCTCTTTCCGCTTGAAAAGCCCTACACGTTTGGCAGGCTTGTCTCCGAATACCAGGGCCTGGAAAAAATATACGTCGCCCAGGCCGGCCCACGCGACCTTACCGAAAAGCTCCTCATCATCCTTTACTCCTGTCTTGATCCATGTGTCCCCGAAATAGTAATTCTTCCAACTATTGTTCAGAAAAATCTCTACAGTGTCCCAGGCCGGCCTGAAGGCCGTTTCCCCCCTGTAAACCTTTTTCAAGGGAAGCGTGACGAGATAGTCGCGATGCCCGGTGCGGTTGTTCGTCAACGTAAAGGAAAAATCAACCATGTACCCTTCGGCATGAAAAGTGTAGACCTTGGAGATGGTTAGCCCGTTCGTGGTGGTGGTTTTGAAGGTCACGGTTTTCTTCGCGCCCTTTTCTTTGAGTACCACTCGGTCAGTGTTCGCGTCCAGACGGTACGTGAAACCGGAATCGTTGAAGATCTCATCCCGTTTGGTAAACCTGATCGTCGGTCCGGCCGCGGCGTTTCGCTCGGATTCGAACAGATCCACCAGGGAGTCGCCCTTCTCTGATTTCTTATATTTCTTGAGCTTGAAGGAGATGATCCGAGCTCCCACGGATGTGAGCACAGCCTCGTATTGAGGGGTATCGATCGTAATGGAGGCCTGCTTCTCAGGCGTGGCGCTCTGCACCGGCCCGGTCCGCGCGTCCGAGACCCGCGGCGCGGGCGCCGGCGCGGCGGTGTCGGTAGCCCCGGGCGCGGCAGAGGGTTGCCTCGCCGTATCGGGAACTCTCGGCACGTGTTCGTCTCTCATCGACTCTTCGGTGGTGGTCGGGTGCTTCTGGGGGGGGGGCGGGTGCTCCTTCTTGTAGTACAACTGAAATCCAATGATTATCACTACTGAGAGCAAAATAGCCACAACAAGGTTACGATCCATAACACTCTACTCTGTATTCTGTATAGGGACCCCGGGGTTGCAGGATCCGGTAAATCCACAAACGAGTGGCACCCGCGGACCAGGAAGGATTGATCTTATGGGACAGGATCAAAGCCTCCGGAGCCAAAGGGCCGACACCGAAACAGACGTCTCAAGGCCAACCATGAGCCTTTGACGGCCCCGTGCCTCAGTACGGCCTCACGGGCATATTCGGAACAGGTGGGATAAAAACGACAACTCGGCGGGAAAAGCGGTGAAACAAAGATCTGGTAAGACCTAATTAAGCCTCCGACGATATATGTGCCGGTCTTTAGTATCTTGATTCGAAAAATCGGTCCAGTTCCTCCTGGAGCCGATCTGTTTCCAGGGTGGCCGCGGCCTTTGTCGCGACAAATACCAGGTCCGTTCCGGCCGGCATCTTGTCTCGATTCAGCCTGAAATATTCCCGCAGCCTCCTCTTGATCCGATTTCGCACGCAAGCCGTCCCAACTTTCCTGCTTACTGTGATTCCGAGCCGTATTCTGCCCACCTGATTGTGCAGCATGCGGATATGAAAATAACGGGTCCGGTAACGGGCGCCCGCGGCCATTATTCTCCGATATTGGGAGGAGAGTCTGACCCGGTCCTCCTTTTCCAACCGGTAACGTCTCTTCCTTTCAGACCGCCAGACGCTTGCGTCCCTTTGCCCTTCTCCGCCTGAGGACGTCTCTTCCACCTTTGGTTTTCATCCTTGCGCGGAACCCGTGAGTTCTTTTCCGCGAAGTATTGCTTGGTTGATATGTTCTTTTCACGCTCGTTCACCGACCTTCCAATCAAACCTCTAAATAAGCCATGTAACCAGATGCTCCTCCGTAAGTCAAGCAATCTTTTCCGTCGGCGATCATGGTCGAGCTTGACTGATTCATCTGTGAATGTTAGAAAAATCGTTTACGGAAAAGGCCTTGATCATTGTTTTTCTCGGCCGATCTTGAGACGAGGTCATACGGATGCTTAGCTTTCAGGGACTCATTCTTTCTCTGGAGAAATTCTGGGCTGATCGAGGATGCGTGATCCAACAGCCCTATGACACGGAAAAGGGAGCGGGGACCATGAACCCCGCGACTTTCCTCAGGGTACTCGGACCGGAACCGTGGAACGTGGCTTACGTGGAGCCCTCTCGTAGACCCACTGACGGACGTTACGGTGAGAATCCCAACAGATTGCAGCACTATTACCAGTATCAGGTGATACTCAAGCCGTCTCCCCTGGAGATTCAGGACATCTATATCGAGTCCCTTGCGGCTTTCGGGATCGATCCCATGGATCACGACATCCGGTTCGTGGAAGATGATTGGGAATCACCCACTCTCGGCGCGTGGGGGGTCGGATGGGAGGTCTGGCTCGACGGCATGGAGATCACGCAGTTCACCTACTTTCAGCAGGCCGGTGGAATCGACCTCAAGCCCGTTTCAGTGGAGATCACATACGGTATCGAGAGGATTAGTATGTACCTTCAAGGGGTGGAAAGCGTTTACGATCTCAAGTGGACCGGGGATGTGACGTACGGGGACATTCACCATCGCTCCGAGTTTGAGGGTTCGGTTTACAATTTCGACAGGGCCGATGCGAAGATGCTGTTCAAGCTCTTTGACATGTATGAGGCTGAAGCCGTGGCGCTCCTGGATTCCGAGGAACCGCTCGTGTTTCCGGGATACGACTACTGTCTGAAATGCTCGCACACATTCAACCTCCTCGACGCCCGGGGCGCGATCGGCGTGGCGGAACGCACGGCTTACATACATCGAGTCCGAGATTTGGCCCGCAAAGCCGCGGCCGCGTACATGGGGCAGCGAGAATCCATGGGCTTTCCGCTCCTGGACAAGTTCTCGGAGGAGAAAAAGGGAAAGCGCGGGGTCCCCAAACCAGAGTCCGGCAAAGGGCCGAAGAAATCGAGCAAACGGAAGGGAAACGGGAACGCAACATGAAAGGTGAGTTCCTCCTTGAAATAGGCACAGAAGAGATCCCCGCGGGATTCATTCCACCGGCGTTGGAAGCGCTGTCTAAGCTTTTCCGTAAAACCCTGGCAAGATCGGGCATTGGGTGTGGTCCGGTTGAAACCTATGCCACGCCCAGAAGGCTGATCCTTTCGGTCATGGATTTGGAATCGCAACAGGCTGCAAAGGAGACCGAAAAGACGGGCCCACCGAGGGATTCAGCTTTTGACGCGCAGGGCAAGCCGACCAAGGCGGCCATAGGATTCGCCAGGAGTCAAGGAGTGGACGTCGCGGACCTGGTGATGGTCAAGACCCCCAGGGGTGAACAGATTGCCGTCAGAAAGAAGGAAGGAGGGCGACCCACACCCGAGGTCCTGCCGGAGATACTCCCAGGGGTGCTGGAGAAGATACCCTTTCCCAAGACCATGCGTTGGATGGACCTGGACGCTCGGTTTGTCAGGCCTGTGCACTGGATCGTGGCGCTTTTCAACGGCAAGGTCGTTCCATTCACATTCGGAAATGTGACCAGCGGCAAGGAGAGCCGTGGCCACAGGTTCTTGCCCCCGAAAAGCTTTTCAGTGTCGTCTCTGGATGACTTGAAAAAGAAGCTGGAACATCAGGGAGTGATTATTGATCCTGAACTTCGCGCTGAGAAGATTCAATCTGAAATCAAGGGGTTGGTCGAACCTGAAGGACTCTCGGTCTTTGACGACCCTGATCTCTTGGAAGAGGTCAAGTTCCTTGTGGAAAGCCCCTATCCGATCATGGGGGAATTCTCCGCTGAATTCCTGGAGTTGCCCACACCTATTCTGACCACCTGCATGAAAAAGCATCAGCGTTACTTTTCCGTCCTGGACGGTCAAGCGCGCATAACCAACCGATTCATAGCTGTAAACAACACTCCTGTGAAAGATACGGAGGCGTCCGTCAAAGGGCATGAAAGAGTTCTGAAGGCCCGGTTGGAAGACGCGCGCTTCTATTTCCTGGAGGATAGGAAGACTCCTCTGATCGACCGACTGGAAGCGCTCAAAGGCGTGGTTTTCCATTCCAGGTTGGGGACTTCCTTTGAGAAGGTTCAGAGGTTCACAAGCCTGGCACGGGACCTAGCACAGCAGCTGGCGCCTGACAGGATCGAAGAAGTGGAACGGGCCGCGCTGTTGGCCAAGTGCGATCTGGAGACGGGCATTGTGTACGAATTCCCGGAGCTTCAAGGTGTCATCGGTAGTTACTACGCTCAAATGGACGGAGAACCTGAAGATGTCGGTACCGCGATTCGTGAGCATTACCTCCCCGCGTATGCGGGCGACCGGCTCCCGGAAGGCATGACAGGCGCACTGGTCTCTGTAGCGGACCGGATCGATACAATTGCAGGATGCTTCAGCGTGGGCTTGATCCCCACAGGGGCGGCAGACCCGTACGCTTTGCGGCGTCACGCTTTAGGGGTCATCCAGACGGTGATCATCCTGGAACGGCCGTTGGACCTGCGCGAACTGGTCAAGAAGGCCGTGGGTCTCGTGGGAGACAAGCGGCGGCGAGACGCGGACGAGGTGGAAAACGATGTGATGGATTTCATCCGTACCCGCTTCGTAAACTTCCACACTTCTCTGGAATTCCCGTTGGATGTGGTGGAGGCTGCGGTTCGCGCTCGATTCGAGGATCTGGTGGACGCGCGGCGCCGGGTGGAAGCCCTGACCACATGGAAGCGCCGCGACGACTTCGACGCAATAATGATCGGCTTCAAGCGGGTCGTGAACATTCTCCGGGGTACAGAGCCCTGCGGTATGTCCGAGGAGTTTTTGGTCGAGGACTATGAAAAGGCGTTGTTCACGGCCTTCAACGACGTCAGAAGACGAGCCGCACCTCTCATCGACAAAGGGGAATACGCCAAGGCCCTGGAGATCATGGCCGAACTGAAGCGCCCGATCGACGAATTCTTCGACGAAGTCATGGTCATGGTAGACGATGAGCAATTGAGGAATAACAGACTTGGCCTGCTGAACGACATCGCGGAGTTCTTTGCCAATGTCGCGGATTTCTCCTTCGTGGGTTCCACAGCGGAATAGGAGCGCTCATACCCGGTGAACCATTACCTATGGTTGTTTCGTCGCAGGCCCACAGTCGACCTTTCGGCCGCCAACGTGAACTACAGGCTGTCCCTCAGATAAGAGACAAGGTTCATTTTAGAGTTGGACAGCCCAAGTTTCTTCCTGATATTCTTTCTGTGAACCAGGACGGTTTGTGATGAGATTCCTACTACCCTGGCTATCTGTTTTGATGTGAGACCGGATCGAATCATTTCGCAGATGCGAATCTCGCTGGGAGTCATCGTCTGTCCTGCCTCGACAAGGTTTGTGCCAAAGGTCGAAAACATATTGGCCAAATTGAAATCCAGGGACTTCAGGAGGAATCCCACGACGGCCGAGGCTTCTTGCGCTTTGAGGTGCTCCAGCACAGGATTGACTGTGAGGTTGAGGTTATGTTTGACTTTGTTCTCCACTTCTCTCTTCTGCTGCTCGATGCCCTCGATGACAATTCTTAGCGCCTCGTTGGCTTGTTCCAGGCTCACTGAATATCTTCTCAGTTCGCTCCGAGATTCCTCGAGGTCCTTGGTCCTTTCGCGAACCATTTCTTCGAGCATGGTGGAGTAGGCCTCCAATTCTTCGTGACTTTTTCGCAGTTGCTCCTCGGCTTCCTTTATCTCGGTGATATCGCGAAGTGTCTTGATCATTCCGATCTGACCGCCGTCCGTGTCACACAATACCGAATTGTGCATGAGACCCGGAAACACACTGGCGTCGCTGCGCGCATGCCATATCTCACCGCTGAAGTGCCCCTCCTGCTTGAGCTGACGGTTTGCTTCCAGGACCGAGGGCATCTGGTCGTCAGTGTGGAATACGGACAGATTCTTGCCCAGGAGTTCCGCTCCGGAATAGCCGTGCATCTCAACGAAAGCCGGATTCAGGAACAGCAGATTCCCCTCCACGTCAGTCACGGCTATGCCTTCGGAACTCTGCTCAACCGCTTGCGAAACAAGGGATAACTTCTCCTCGGCCCTCCTGCGTTCCGTAACGTCCTGAAAGACAACTACGGTTCCGATTTGACCTTGTTCAGTGTCCTCGATCGGAGCCGCGCTTGCTTGCACGGAGGCTTCGGCCCCATTCTTGCCTATGAGAACGATGTTCTGAGTGGACAAGGCTGCGGCTCCTGTGCCGCCGACAAGTCTGTCCGCCGAAACTTCGATCCTGTCGCGTGTCTTGGCGTCAACCAGATTCAGGACTTCTGCAAGGCTTTGGCCTGCGGCCTCTTCCTCTGTCCAGCCGGTAATTGACTGAGCCGCAGAATTCATGAGCGTGACCCGACCATCGCCGTCGGTTGCAATCACCCCGTCCGCTATGCTCCGGAGCGTTACCGTCAACCATTCCTTCCGCTCCCGCACCTTGGTCTCCAGTCGGTGCTTGTAGATAGCCGTGTCAATGGTGCTGTACAGCTCCCGGTCACGAAACGGCTTGATCAAGTATCCGGACGGGCCGGTTCCCTTGGCTCGTTCCAGCACAGACTCCTCGGAATACGCGGTCAGGTAGACAACCGGAATGTTCAGACCGGAAGATATGGCTGACGCGGCTTCAATTCCATCCAAATCGCCCTCCAGGATGATGTCCATGAGGACCAGATCCGGAGAGTCGGTCTCCGCCGCCTTAATCGCGTCCTCTCCCGAGGAAACAACTGAAGTGACTTCGTACCCGCCGTCCAACAGACAAGCCTCCAGATCCGCAGCCACTATCCTTTCATCCTCCACTACCAGAATACGCGCCTTTTCCATGTCATCACTTCCTCTTTAATACGGTGATCCAGCATCAATGAGCCCCGGTGCTTGCGCACGTTGGGGCGACTGCTGAACTTATGATTGTCGGCGTCGCCGGATTTCCACGGGGAGCAATGACAATGATCCCCGCACCGGGCGCATCCCGCGACCACGGAGGACGCGGATTCGGCCTATTGCTCAACCACGAAGCAGTACGAAGAGACGCCCACATACTTAAGAGACTATATCAGAACAACCGAGAGGAAAGAAAGGGGGACAGGGCGGAAAATCGCGACAATCATGAACAAGACCACGCCGTAACATCAATGCGTGGCACGTACATCAGGGGAACCCAAACAGCATCTGCTGCAACAAGGGCGCCGACCGATCACGTGTTGCCGGCAGTCACTTCCTCCAACTTCAGAAAACGGTGATCGACCCAGCCGGCTCTACCTGATGGCGTAATTATCCGGAACCACATTCGTTTTTCAGCGGCGCGCTTCTCAGTCACCTTGACCTGCCGGCCGGACGTGAGTTTTTCGACTACAACGGCATCGGCTTGCGGTCGCCTCCTAACCTTCAAGGAAGAAGCTTTGACTCGACCCATAAGATTGAGCGGCATAGAGTGGGCCACGCTGTTCACAGGACGACGTGTCCCAAACTCTTTACTCCCACGCTTAGCAGACTCGCGCATGGATGAGGCCTTCGCTTCACTCGCAAACCCTGATCTGAGCCTGCCGCGCGGAACCACGGAACGCCGGACAGGGCCCTTCTCTTTCATGGCTACGAGAGCGGGCGGACTCAGGGTTGTTGGGCTTTCAGCCAACACACCGGCAGTCGGTCGCTTGGCTCTTCGATCCCTCAGGCCCCTGAATGCCGACTTCATCTCCGTTCTAAGCACCGCCACCGTCTCTTTGAGTTCCGCCAAGGACCGGGCGTCCCGGCGGCTCGCAACGACGAGCCTCGTTATCGAGGCGAGTCGCTCGTGAACCGTGGCGGAGACCCGTACAAAGTGGACCTGGACCATGCAGGTAAGGACCACTACTCCCAGAAGAATCCACGAAAAATAGCGAAACGGAAACAGAACGTGCTCCACATTGTCCATCCCATACGTGACCCCAATCCTGCGTTTCACCCAGAAATACCATAGTACTAGAAACGCGGCTACCACGGCTATCTGAACCAAGATGATGAAGACGTGAAACACCATCTAACGGGACCTCCTAGTTGATTCGCAGGACAGTAATTATCATTATAACCACGGCATTGCAATAATTATTTAATGCAATTGATTAACATCGGCGAACCTGTCCCGTTATCATTGACGAAAACCGGTGGTACGTGAGACCGGATCTGACAGTGCAAGCAAGCCTGGAGAGCTGTCGTGCAACTAGACGCAAGAGCGTGCTCGTTCCGGTCGCCCCCCCCCCCCGAATGACTCAAGGCTTACGACTTTGAGTAATCATTCACTTACGAGCGGCCGACGGGAACGACCACGTTCCTGCGTTTGGCGCATGGCAAGAGGGCGCACACACAGGTGCGCGCCGTACACTCTGCCCCACGACGAATCTTGGCCCAGACGTAGGGGCAGACCTATGTGTCTGCCCTCCCCGTTGCCCCCCGTAAGTGAATGGTTACGACTTTGACTGGAGATACATGGACTTATGCGCGATTCCGGAGTATAATTTAGAATCAGTGAGCCCACCGCTACCGGCACGAGGAGCATCATGTCCGGACCGGTATTCGTTGAATCCGACGTCCATGCTCGGGCGCTCCAGGAAAGGGATCGCTTCCTCCGCGAGCATCCCGAGCTGAAGACGCTTCAGGACAAGATCGACCGGAATCTTGACAAAGCGCATTCCCGGCACAACCGACTGGTGACGATTCAGAACTTGATGATGGACGCTTTCCTGGAATTGGATCGAAAGCTCCAGTCAGTGCGGGGAGCACGGCGGAAATTCGCGCGCGGTTCACCTGGCTCCCTCTGAACCGTTATTCCGGCCAAAAAAACGTCACCCCGGCGCCTGCCCCGGACACAGATCCAGGCTTGGCCCGGGCGACGGTGAAATATCTACCCTTCCTTACAAGTGGAGATGCCGAACGGTATGTAAGCCGGGCACCATCCAACTACAGCGGTGATCAGAGGGATCGCCCCAACCGCTCCCCACCAGCTCTGGAAATAGACTCCAGCCAATATTATGACCGCGCCGACGATTATCCTGAATGCCTTGTCCGCCTTTCCTACATTACATTTCATGCTTTTGCCTCCAGGTTTTCAGAAATCAAGGATGTTGTTCTACAATATAGGTCGTGCGGGTTCCTTTCGCAATGGGCTGAGAGCCGCGGGGTCCGGGGTTCTTGAGCGGTATTCATCCCCTTGTCCGGGGCAGCCAATGCCGATCGGGTACCGCCAAATATGAAGTCTTTTGGAGGGGGCCTGGGTCCACTCGGCGTGGGGCCAACGAGCCGGCACGGTGTATCCGTGCTTCGAGCAGCAGGAACCAGACCTCAAGTTGACCATATCGCCCTGCGCGGAGCAGCTACCGAGAAAAGGTCCCCCCAGATTATTCTCTTCAAAATCCGTATCAGCCCCAGGCTTCTTCGCTGTATTCCTGATCGACCAGTTCGGGGGGGATTTCCACGATGAATTCGGTTCCGCCGTTCTTGAGGCAGTCCTCTACTGATTTGCAGGAGGGGCATTTGGTGACGTCGCCGGGGCAGATGTCGCCCGCTGTGGGAATAAAGGGGCAGCGAGCGCTGATGAAGCGGATGTTGAATCCGAAGCGTTCCGCGAAGATCTTTATCTTCAGGAGATCCGTGCCCGTGCCGCCCGCGTTGAATCCGTACCGGCGGCCGGAAGAGTACATGTCGGTCTCCTGCATGTGATAGAAGCCCTCGAATATGTTGGGTTGCTCGGAATCAGGGATTCCGACTCCGAAATCTTGAACCGTGATCCGGTAGCCTGACTCGTCCATCTCTCCTTTGATCACAACTCTGCCGTGGTCCGGGGTGTTCTCCACAGCGTTTCTCACCAGTCCCCCCAGGACCGACATCATGATCTGGGGCTGTACTGCCAGGGTTGCCGGGTCCGGATTGACGAACCGGATATCCATCACACGATCCTGAGTCATCTGATTCACACGGAACTCGGCCACCTGGAACAGAACATCGACTGATACGCTTTCCTTCTGCTCGATCTCGCTGGGGAAATACTCACGGATTTTGCTTCGCAGAAGTTCCAAAGTCTCTGTGAGATCGGGCTCTTCTTCCATTTGGATCTCTATGAAATCATGGACCCGGTCGAGGAAATCGGAGATTATCCTGCCCTTACCGTAATCACTCTCCTCGACAATGTGGCTGACCTGCCTCTCCACGACCTTGAGCCGCTCAAGGTTCCTTTTCAAGCGAGCAAAGGGAAGCGTTTCAACGTCGTCTCCCCGCTTCTCCATTTTGCGCTCCATGATTCTGAGAGAGGCTTCAATGATGGCCAGCGGAGTCTTCAATTCGTGGGAGAGGTGATTGAGCATCTTGTTCTTTACGTAATTCAAACGGGAGAGCTCCCCGTATGACTTCGCCAGGCTTTCGTAGTATGAGGCGTTCTCCAGGGCCAGGGCCACGTTGCTCGACAGGGCCAATAGTATTTCCACATCCTCATCGTCGAAGGATCCGATCACCTTGTTGAGTGCGTACAAGACTCCCAGGCGCTTTTCTCTGGTTTCCAGGGGCACGCAAATCATGTTTCTGGTTGTGAAGCCTGATTTGTCCTCCACCTGTCGGTAGATTCTCGGATCGTTGGCCGCATCATGGATCAACGCGGGCTTGCCCGTCTTGAAGACCCCCCCCCCTACCCCCTGGTCCTTGGGAATGCGGATCTCATCCCGCGCTGAAGAGAGCAAGCCCTCCTTGTCCTGAACGCTCCTCCAGTAGAAGTCGTCCTTTTCCTCGTCATAGAGCACAACTCCCACCCCGTCACATCCAAGGACGGTCTGAACTTCGGCCCCTATAACACCCAGGAGGTGGTCAAGATCGGTGGTTGAGGCAAGGGCTCGCGCGGCATTGTAGAGCAGGTTCATCTTGGCCGGATCAAGGCAAACCTGCGCGGCTGAGGGAGAGTCCTTTATTTCGACATTTGATTCCTGGTCCAATGCCATGTTGTCAAGATCCCCGGGCCTCCGGTTGCGTGTCGCCGGTCCAACCAGGAAGAATTCGCTGTTATCGTTTTGAGGAAATTGTTCGTAGCTTGGGGACTGATCGCCCCTGGAGCATGTCGCGGCATTGCCTCGCAATCCCTTCAGCGGTCAGTCCAAGGTCAGCGAGTAGTTCGTCACGGGTTCCGTGTTCCACGAAAAGGTCGGGAATCCCCAGGCGGCCGACATTCACATCCACAATCCCTTCGTCCGAAAGAAGCTCCAGGATGGCGCCCCCGAATCCACCTGCCAGTATGCCCTCTTCCACCACGAGGACATTCTTCACCGCAACCGCCTTCTCAATTATGAGATCTCTATCCAGAGGCTTCACGAACCGGGGATCCATAACTCCGGCTTCAATTCCCTCTTTGGATAGGATGCGTGACGCTTCCAAGCTCCGGGTGACCATTGAGCCCACAGCGATGATCAATATGTCTCCGCCTTCCGCCGGCATGCGACCTTTGCCGACAGGGAGGATCCTTGGCTCAGATCCGGGCGGTCCGTTTTCAACCCGAGCACGCGGGTAACGAATCGCGCATGGACCGTCCAGGGAAAGCGCGGTAGCCAACATGTCAGCCAGTTCGTCTGCGTCGGCCGGCGCCATGATCGTAAGATTGGGCATGGGCCTGGTAAACGCCATGTCAAAGACTCCATGATGGGTCGGTCCGTCCTCTCCCACGACACCTGCTCGGTCCATAGCGAAGACCACGGGGAATCCCTGCATGCAAATGTCATGAATGAGGTGATCGTAGCCCCGTTGGAGGAAGGTCGAATAGATGGCTACCACCGGTCGAAAACCTTCGGCCGCCATTCCCCCGGCAGTCACGACGCCGTGTTGTTCAGCAATGCCCACATCAATGAAGCGATCCGGAAACTCGACTGCGAAGTCAGCCAACCCGGTCCCGTATTCCATGGCCGCTGTGATCGCCACGATTGCAGTGTCCTTTTGGGCGAGTTTGACCATGGTGTCGCCAAACACCTCTGTAAACATGGGAGGACCATCCGATTCTTTTACTATCCCCGTATCAATGTCAAAAGGCCCCACGCCGTGGAACCTGCTGGGATCCTTTTCCGCTTCAGGATAACCTTTACCCTTACGGGTGATTGTGTGGATCAGGACCGGCTCACGAAATCGCTTGATATTGGTGAACGTCTCCACAAGGTGTTTGATCTGATGACCGTCGATCGGACCCACGTAATTGAAGCCAAGGTCCTCGAAGAGCCGCCCCGGGGTGAGGAAGCCCTTCAGGGCGTCTTCGAACTGCTTGGCGAGCACATACATGGATCTCCCCATGGAACCGGGGACGTTCTTGAGTATGCTCTTTATCTCATCCCTGAACCGTGTCACAATCTGCCCGGTCATTATCCGGTTGAGATACGCGGCCATCGCGCCCACATTCGGGGAAATGGACATCTCATTGTCGTTCAGTATTATTATCAGGTCCTTCTTGGCCGCTCCCGTCTGGTTGAGACCCTCGTAAGAAACTCCGCAGGTCAGGGAACCGTCCCCCACGATCGCTATCACCTTATGGTCGTCACCCCTGATGCACCTGGCCTGAGCGATTCCGGCCGCGGCGCTTATGGCGTTGCCCGCGTGCCCCACATCAAAGAAGTCGCATGGACTCTCAGATCGTTTGGGAAAACCGGCCAGCCCTCCCTTGGTCCGAAGCGTGTGAAACGTATCCCGCCGGCCGGTGAGGATCTTGTAAGCGTAGCTCTGGTGCCCCACGTCAAAGACGATGCGGTCCTCGGGCGGAGAGAAAACCTTGAGCACCGCCAGGGTAAGCTCCACCACTCCAAGGCTCGATGCCAGGTGTCCACCCCGCTCGGCAACGGTTTCAATTATCATTTGACGGATCTCTCCCGCCAAACTGTTCAGGGATTCGATCGACAGGCCCTGGACATCCGCGGGCGACTCGATCTGTGGAAGTATCAGCTCTTCAGGATTTGTAGTTTGTTTCTTCATTCCGGTTACGATGAAATCAACAGGCTCGTTCCCCCACGTACCTGGCGATCAGCGCAAGAGGTTCGGCCTTGTCTCCAAGGGACCGGACGGTTTTCACCGCGGAGGCCGTGATCTCTCCTATGATTGCCCTGGACTTCTCCGGTCCAACGAGACGGGGGTATGTGGCTTTCCCCTTGTGTTGATCCTTTTTTACTGCCTTTCCCAACTGGTACGGATCACCTTCAATGTCCAGCAGGTCATCCTTTATCTGGAACATGGCCCCGAGATCGGCGCCAAACCGGGCGAGGATGCCTGTCTCTTCCCTGGTTCCGCCCGCCAGAATCGCGCCGCACGTCAAGGAAGCTCGGATCAAGGCCCCGGTTTTGTTCCCAATTATGTAATCGACCGTCTCCCTATCCAAAGGGTTGCCTTCACTAACTATATCCATCACCTGCCCGGCCACCAACCCTTCCGAACCCGCGGCAAGGGAGAGTTCACCTATTACCGCCAGGACCCGTTCAGGTCTGAAAACACGAGTGACCTCAGGCGAGGAGAGAACCTGGAATGCATAAGTGAGCAGGGCGTCCCCTGCTAGAATAGCCACCGCTTCTCCGAAAACCTTATGCGCGGTCGGCTTTCCCCTGCGAAGATCATCGTCGTCCATGGCCGGCAAATCATCGTGAATCAGGGAATAGGTGTGCAGACACTCAAGCGACACAGCCAAGCTCAGCACGCTCTCTCCCCTGGATCCTACGGCCTCGGCTGCGGCCATGGCAAGAATCGGCCGGATTCTCTTGCCGCCGGCGAAAATACTATGCCTCATCGCCCTGTGCAATATCGAAGGCTTATTATCCTCGACAGGCAGCATCTCGTCAAGGGCCTTGTCCACCAAAATTCGCCTAGTCGACAGGTAGTCGTCCAGATTCACGATCACTATCCCTCTGATTCCCCGCGACTGAAAGCGACCCGTTCCATTGTGGCCAAAAGCTCCTCAACTCGACCTTCAGTGCGGTTGAGAATGTCGAATAACCTCTGAGTGAGGCTGATACCCTCCTCGAACAGCTTGAGGCTTTCATCCAGAGTCAGGCCGCCCTGTTCCATCTTGTCCACGATGGACCGGAGCTTTTCCAGATGCTGATCGAATAGTTCGGGACCTTCTTCCCTTCTTGAGGCCTTTTTCGGCATGGCTGATCCAACTCTTTTCCGAGGCGTTGGGCACCGGGTTACCACGGCCCTGTCCGCGTGAACAGGCGCCCGTACGTGCCCATTGTCACCGATTTACGATAAGTTCGCTCAACTCCCGCTTGGCCGCGGCGTTCCCGGGATCAAGCTTGATTGTTTTTTCGAATAGAGAGCGAGCCTTTTTCCGTCTCATAAAAAACCTCTTGTGTATCATGCCCTCCAGGTAGTAGCCCTCAGCAAGCTTCTGGGGCAAAACATCGGGCAGTCTCTCTCTCAGACCGTTTGCCTCCCTAACATCCCTGAGCGCGGTCTTCACATAAGAAGCAGGGAACCGTTGGTGAAGACGAGCCTTGATCTTTGCCCGCGCAAGCGCGAAAAGTATGTCGCTGAAAAACTCTGAGTTGTCCTTGCGGGCACTCTCGAGGAGCAGCCTCGCTTCATTGAATAAATCCAACGCTTCAAAGTAATGGGTCCTCTCGACCAAGGTCTGCCCGGTCCTGAAAAGTCTCTTAGCCTGTGACTCCGGCGGTTCGCCCCCCCAGACGATTCCCGCTGTAAGCAACACCAGGGCCAGAGCCCCGAGAAATTTCATGCCTGAAATGGAGGCACAACGTACAGTAGAAATGCCAGGAGCGTGGGGGGCGCTCTCTTTCGTGGTCGGCCCAAGCCGGAGTTTGGGGGACTTCCCAGCGCATCCATTTCCATTGGAATTCCGGGCGGGCAAGATTTGGGAAAAACATTGCGTCACTCAACAGGCTCCTAACGCAGAATCTCGAATTCCACCCTCCTGCCCGGCTTGCCCCGGGCCGTCGATTGTGAGGCCGCTCCCTCCGGACCGTGGGCTACGAAAGCCATGCGCTCAACGGGAATTCCAAAGGTTGCATTGAGAAACTGGGCAACAGCCTCAGCCCTTTTCTTGGAGAGCTTGAGATTGTACGACACGTTTCCTTTTCCGTCCGTGTATCCGTGAAGAACCAGGCGATTGGAAGGATTCCGCAAAAGATCTCTGGCCACGCCTGCCAGCGCTTTCTGGTTCCGCGCATCGGTCAAAGGGTCCTTGGATTTTACCGAAAAGCTGTTGTTGTCAAAGGCGACGTTCCCAAAACTCGGGGCCTCTACAGCCGCCGGCGGCTGCGCAGGCGCTCTGCAGGGTTCCACCAGGTTCCTTTTCATCCAACGATGCCAGGAACCGGGCGAGTTGATGTCGGTTACTGCATGGTAGGTTCCTCGTGCCCGCTTGGCAATGCCCTTGAGAAAGAATCGGCCTTCCTGATCTTTGCCTATCTGAAACGTGTGAATCTCCACGTTGGGGTTGTTGAACGCGATTTGGTCCGCGATCTTCAGCGGATCCGACTTGCAGGACTCAAGCCCTCCGCCAATGACCAGAATAGCGGTCTTTCCCGATGCGCCCGCCACATCTTCAGCCGCGCCCCTCAACCCCGCTGAGAGTGCGCTGGTCCCGTAGGATACGGATTCGGGAATGGAATTGACAAACCGCTCCGGGTCCCACGGCGACAGCGCAAGGATGCTCTCGGTGCTGTTACATCCCATGCCGACACGTAGACCGTAATGGCGCAGACCTACGTTGAAAAAACCGTCCCTGGTCACCGGCATGGCCCTATCGAAAAAGCTCATCTGCTTGCGAAGGAACTTGAACCGCTCTGTCCCTTTCATGAATCCCGAAGCGTCGAACAGCACCAGGATGTTCTGGATCCTCTTGCAGTCATCCGCCAGTGCGGGGTATACAGGAGAAAATATCAGGAGCAGGATCAGGCATATCATCAGCCTTCGATGGCGCGGGTTCGTGTGTCTGCTCGACATGGCTGTCCTCCTGTCCGTTGAGACCCGGCGACTACACAGAGTTTACCGGTTTGCCAGTAATTAGCAGAGGATGCGAAAACTGTCAAGAATCGGCGAACCGTCATCGTAAGCCTCTGTCTCGTGGGTAGGTCTTCGTACGGCGCGTAGCATGCTACGCGCCGTACGCCGGACCCCATATGCGTTAACTTAGCTCAAATGCGCCGAAGGAATCGGCCGAAAACAGGATCAGCGATGTGCGACCGTCCGGAACGTCACCCCGGCGAACCCCGGATCGTGGTCCGGGGCAGGCGCCGGGGCCCAGGTTCTTACGCAAAAGACTGGATACCGGCTTTCGCCGGAATGACGAAGATGAGTGAGCATCGTTGTGTCTTAAGTTAACGCCTATGCGCCGGAGCCCCCGCTTTGCCGGCATTTTCATGTTTCATGGCCCCTTATTAGGAGTGATGGTTTGTACGAAACCATGAGGCCTAACGATTCATCCATAAGCCGCGATGAACATCTGTGGATACTGGGACTCGCACTCGCGGCCCTGATCGCCTCGTTTGCGCTCCACCCATGCGATGGAGACCACCTGTGTCTGAGCGCGCCCGGAATTGAACGCCAAATTCAAATTCCGCAAGTTTGCGCGTTCCGTCTGATCACTCGAATCCCATGTCCCGGTTGCGGCCTTACGAGAAGCTTTGTGGCCATGGCTCACGGCGAAATTCTCGCGGCATGGGAATTCAATCCCATGGGACCGGTTCTCTTCCTGCTGTGCGTTCTTCAGCTTCCGTATCGACCGGTGGAGTACTTCGGAGTGGGGAGAAACAGCCTGACCTGGACGAAGTGCAAGGAGCGTTTCCATGTGATCGTCTGGGTTGTGCTCGGGGGGGGCATCCTGGCATGGGCGGTCAAGTTGGCGGCTTGACGCGGATTCGATTTCATGCGGATTCGCCATCAAATGGGTGTTTTTCGGTCCGAAACAGCGAGCGAAGAATATCCCCCCCTTCCCCCAGTGCCGCCCATGGAATTGATCTTGCTTCTGTGAAAACGCACAGGTATAAAATATGCTGAACGTACGGGCACCATGAATCACCAATGATTGACTATAGGTAATGGTTCATTTTCGCAACTCCTTGTTGCTCGTATCCTCCATACCTCGGAGGAGTTGTTTCATGTTCCAAAGTTGTTCGTCCGTGGCACACTCTCCGTCCTTCACGAAAGGGGCGCTGTCCTGGTAGAATAGAGGTCCCTTGAAAGGCTGGATCTTCCCGCGGCCGACGTCACTAATGAATTTCCTTAATGCTTGTCTGACTTTGGGCGTCAAGACCGGCCCGGGCGCGAACCCCGCGGAACTCGTGTCGGAAGAGTCGATGTCGTTCCAATCCGGTCCAAGCCAGAGCCATTGGTGAGCACACGTTCCGGCCCGGGCCGCTCGGATCAGCTTCATGTATCCGGGTGCCCAGTTCAGGACCTGCGTTCCCAAACACGCTTCGGGAGCCACTGAGCATGCTTCTCTATAGTTGGCGCCGATGGCCCATACCTCCCTGCCCTTCTTGCGATTTCGGCCGGCGACTTTGAGAACGTCCGGAGAATCGATTCCGCAAAGGATCACGTCACAGCCCGAATCTATGAAACTCTGAGTCACCTCGGCTGGATGGGGAGTCTTACCGGGAACGTAGTACCAGGAACCGATCCAGCTGACCTCGAATTTCAGTTCCTTGAGATCCCGATGGAGAATCTGATTCCAGGCATAACAGGCGCCCAAATATGCGGAAGAAGTGATTCGCAAGGTCTCCGACCCAATTTTTGCCCCCACGTAACCGATCTTCCCGGACCTGGTAGTCAACCCGGCCGCAAGACCTGCCATCAAGGAGCTCCAATACTTCCTGCACATGAGATTTGACATGTTCCCGGGAGCATTGCCCGTCAACACATCGTCCCCTGCGATGTGAACGAAACATACATCAGGATGTTCTCTGGCTGCTTTGAGGATCCCGTCTCGCATATCATATGACGCGGCGATGATGAGTTTGGCGCCCCGTGCGACAAGATCGTTTACCATGGCCGAGATGTCCAGGCCAGGCCGATCCCTGGGATTGACGTTCTCCATGTAGATCATCTTTGTGCCGGGCAATTTCCTCTCGGCGTACACTCCGGCTTCATAGTGTGCCTGACTCCATCCCCGATCATCACGAGATTCCAACAAAAGGAGCCCAAAAACAAAGGGATCTGTTTTGGATGCCGATAGTCCGGGGCCGCACAAAAGGCCGACCGCAACCGATAGGATTGTTATGAAACCTAACACACGGCAAAAGATACGCATATTTATCCTCCCGTGCTACTCATGTCATGCCGGTAATCCGGCAGGCTGGTTCGCCGGCAATCGCCTCCAACCTTTGCGAAATTGACTACTTATCCGTGGATGTAGTTCCCGATCTTCCGGGCACGCTCCATTTCCTGATTTGAAAGAGGCCCCTTTTCCAAGGCTGAGACTCCCTCTTCCATCTCATGCAGACTTGCAGGCCCCATCATGCAGAGATCAACATTCGGATTCGACAGGGCAAAACGGTAACAGTCCGATGCCGTAAGAGGCTCTTCTCCGGGCGGCATCTTCCGCGACTTCAGGAGCGCTCCCCAACGAGTTGCAGTGTACGTGGTCATGCCCTGGCGATTATCCTCGGAGAGGTAGGGGAATATGTCATCTTCAGCCCCGCGATGCGCGGCATTATACCTAACCATGAAGATGTCGATGGGCGAATCGTCTTGTTGCGCGATTTCGCCAAAGAGCTTACGATTGTGGCCCGACATGGCTATGAAGCGAACCAGGCCGCGTTCCTTTAGCTTCAGTGCCCCGTTGATTACCTTCCTGGAAGGATTCCAGTTGTGCAGGCCGAGAAGGACCACATCCGCGTAATCGATGCCCAGCGTTTTCAGGCCCTTTTGAACGGAACGCTTCACTGTCAGCCCCAAGTGATCATAAGATTGGAGGACTATGATCATTTTCTCTCGGTTGTTCTTGACCAGGTTCCGAAGGCCCTCACGCATACCCGACTTCCGGGGGGTGCTCCAATAGAAGTAGTTGATGCCGTATTCGTTGAACGCCTTCTCAACCGCCGCGCCTGGAACACCGTATCCACCGGCGAGTCCGAGTCTGCCGACTGAAAGACCGGTCCTGCCAAGAATCCTCTTTTCACTGAAATCCATTTCTCTTCCTCCTTGGTGTTCCGTTTTCCGCAATGCAACGACATGCGCCATTCGGCCGGGTTCAAGACAATACTACGGTTTCCGCAGTGCAACGTCAAACCTTGCCCCGGAATTGGTCTGGGCGCCACATGACCGACCAAGTGGATTGGGCCGCGTCATCCCACCATGAACGCGGGAATCCAGAGGAGTGCTCGTCCTCATCGTCGGATGGGGGCCTGTTCAGGACTACGAATTGCTCTGTGTTAGGGCTCGTCACGAAATAAATACTACAACCTATGAATCCTGAAACCTTGCCGGAACTTATTACCGTCATTGCAGAGCCTGCCCCGGACTCCGATCCGGGGAACGCCGGAATCCAGAGTTCTCACCTTAACCCCCTGTCCAGTTTATCGGGTCCATTCTATTGGACTACCGCTTCGATTCCATTCTCGGGCTAATCGGCAAGCTGCGGTGTGCCGGCGCTCAACACCCTTGAAATCGAGACCCAATGGTGGTACCTCATGGGGACGGATATCCCCGAGAACCGAGAAGAGGTCGATGATGGATAATACTATTTACACTACCATTGATCAGGAGAAGTGCATCGGATGCGGCCTGTGCGTTGATGTTTGCCCTTCGCAGACGATCACCATGGTCGAGGACAAGGCTGAGATCACAGGCGACCGATCCATCCATTGCGGTCACTGCCAGGCTGTCTGCCCGGAAGGAGCCATAACCGTCTCCAACATCGATACTGAGAATTCACGGTTCACCTCATTTGAAGCGGACAGGGAATGGCTCCCTTTCGGCGAATTCGACACACCGCAGCTGGTCCGGCTCATGGCATCGCGGCGTTCCTGCCGCAGCTTCAAGGACGACACCCCGGTGGATCGTTCGATCCTTGAAGACCTGGTAAAGATCGGTATCACTGCGCCGTCCGGTTCAAACCAGCAGGATTGGACCTTTACCATTCTGCCGACCCGTGAGGCCGTCGCCGCGCTTACAGATCGAATCCGAGTATTCTTTGAGACGCTCAACGCGAGGGCCGCGAATCCCTTGCTCAGGAACGGCCTCAAGCTTATCGGCCAAGGGCAGCTGGCCGCTTATTACAGCGACTACTACGAGGTGGTCAAGGAAGGGCTCGAAGATTTCCAGAAGACAGGCCGCGACCGACTTTTCTATGGATCACCTGCTGTGATAGCGATAGGCTCAAAGCCCGGCGCCAGCACCCCTATGGAGGACGCGATTCTTGCCGCGCAGAATATCCTGCTTGCCGCGCACAGCATGGGGCTGGGCTCATGCATGATCGGCATGGCGGTGGCTCCGATGCAGAACGATCCGTCAATCGCGAGGTTCATTGGAGTCCCTAAAGAGGAGCGAGTTTACGCGGTCATCGCCCTAGGTTATCCCAATGAGGTGTATGAGTCACAGGCCGGTAGAAAGAAGATCGTCCAAAGATACTTTGAGCCTTGATTCGGAGCGGCTTGTCGGAAACGTAAGAATTCTCCGGGGAGGGCGCGGGGGAATCAATGGCTTGATCTTCTCCCCCTGCTCATCGGTCAACATCGGTTTTCGCACACTCATCGGATCACCTCCGAAAAGTATGTTACGCGAAAAGTACGCCTCGTACAAGTACTTGTTCAACGTAAGCATTCAGTTTGGACTAAACCGCTTCGCGGTGGTTTAGGACCTGCGGGTTGGTTGAGAGGATGGCCTTTGCGTTCCCAAACAGCGGCTCAGGGTTGACTGGATGATAGAGATACCCCGGAAAGGCCCGCTGCACATCCGAAAACTCTCAACATGGGAAACGCCGGTCATTATTGCCGCAGGGTCCCACTCAGGAGGTATTCCGTGGAAAGACTGTCTGCACTGTTGCTGGTCTGTTTTTTGATGCTCACAATGCCGGGCCTGGTTCAGGCCTGGTCAGGCGCGGATGTGATAAAGGCGTCGGACCGCGATTTGGAGATCACCCATCTTGGGCATTCCTCACTTATTTTCAAGTATGGCGGCAAAGTGATTCACGTGGATCCATATAGCAAAGTAGCGGACTATTCCAAGCTTCCCAAGGCCGATCTCATTCTGATTACTCACGACCACGCAGATCATCTTGATCCCGCGGCCCTCAAACGGATCAGGACGGAAAAGACGGTGGTTGTGTTGCCCGAGGCCTGCACGAGCAAGGTCAAGGGAGGCACGGTTATGCAGAACAATGATATTAAGACAGTGCTCGGGTTGAAGATAGAAGCTGTTCCCATGTACAATATTGTCCACAAGCGAGAATCGGGCGCGCCCTTTCACCCAAAAGGGTGGGGAAACGGGTATGTGATCACGTTCGGCGACAAGAGGGTGTATGTGGCCGGGGATACGGAGAACATTCCGGAGATGAAAGCTCTTAGGGACATCCACGTGGCTTTCTTACCCGTAAACTTGCCCTACACCATGACAGCGGCAATGGCCGCAGACGCTGCAAAGGCTTTCCGCCCAAAGATCCTGTACCCGTATCACAATCTGGGCCGGACAGACTTGCCCAAACTGGAAGGGCTAATGAAAGGGGTCCAAGGGATTGAGATCAGGATGCCAAAAGGCAAGTAGTTTTGGTGATGTGCATTGAGATTCGGTGCGAATGCCAACTTATATGCCTGAAAACAGAGGCATATCGAAACATAAAGGTCCTTTCCAGTGGTCAGTAGTCCGTGGCTTCGCGTAAGGGCTACGCATGCGTCGCCCTCTTTGCCCCGGGGGACTGTTTCACTGCCGGCCAACTGACCCTAATCACAGGTGTTAGCGATACCCACTGTCTCACGGGTGAGCAAGAGTCAGCTCCCAGCGGATCGGGGTCAGGCCTTGTTTCTTGACCTATTCCTTTTCCGACCATGAACCGGATCAAGAAACAGATTGTAGGATGGGGTGAGTGAAGCGAACCCCATAGATCGAGGAATCATCCGTGTGATACCAATGCGCGTTCAAACAAGTAATAAAGAGCACTGCTGGGCAAGCCGGCAGTGGCACCCAAGAAACCGATCTCACTCTCTTGATTGCGCATTGGTATGAGGCGTGGCGGGAAAGCCTCGACCGATGGGATTCCCTCCGGTCAACCCATCCTACGTACCACGTGCTGCGACGCAGGAGTGATCTCCCATGATTTTGGTGGCCGACAACCTGAACGGCTTGAACCCGGAAATCGCTCGGGCCATGGAAGATCTCGATCCAAAGCCGATCGAGAAGCTTGTCAAGCGGTGTGAGAACATGGGCGTCCGGGTTATCGACATCAACCCGGGCCATTTGCCCAAGCGGAAGGAAGACCGGATGCGGTTTCTGGTTGAAACCGTTCAAGCGGCCGGTTCCATGGATCTCATTCTTGACAGCCCGAACCCGAGGCTTGTGGAGATCGGTCTGTCGGCCTGCACAAGACCTCCGATTGTTAATGCGCTCTCCATGGAGGAAATGAAGCTCACGGAAATACTCCCTATGGCTGTGGAGCATGGTACGGATCTGGTCGCGCTTCTGATGGACGAGCGCTCGTACACACCCCCGTCCATCGAGGAGAAACTGGCCCTGGCAATCGAATTGAGAGAGAGATCTCTTTCAGCCGGCATGCCTGCGGAGAAGCTCATCTTTGATCCGGTGCTCCCCAACCTGAGTTGGGACGACGCCTTTTTCAGAGTCGCGGAATCGATCAAAGCGGTGAGACTCCTGGCCTCCGGGGCTGTATTCCAGGAACCTGTTCGCACCATGGCAGGACTCTCAAACCTTCGCAGCGGCCTCAGGCGTAAGTATCCGTGGCAGATCGAAGAGGCCTGCCTGTACATGCTCGCCGGCGCAGGACTGGAGTATGCTCTGGCAGATGTAACCACAAAGGAGTTTCAAACCGCGGCCGGCCTAATAGCTCGCCTATCGTGATGACCCTTAAGTTTTTCGGAGGGCTCTTGCAAAATGTCATTGCGAGCGCATCAAAGCAATCTCCTGGTCCGCGAATATGGGGATTGCTTTCCCGCGGAACGCGGGATTTCGCTCCTTGGAATGACATGCTCTATGACAAGATCTGCCCCGCTTAGGTGAAGGCTTACGCAATCCTGCATTCCGGCCTTGCTCAAGTAGGACACGGTTGATAGAATGGGCCTGCTGAACAGGGGAGACATCCTATTGATACAACGCCGGCAGAACCGCCAAGCACGAGACCACAAACGGAACCTCCTTCGTGAGATCGCGCCCGTGTTCCCGATGCTCTCCAAACAGGTTCGTGGCGTTTCCACACTAAAGATTCTTGTGGCCCTGGCCGTATGGTTGCCGATGCTCGCGGGGTGTGCGACCATCCTTGAATCAACGGTGGGCAAGGCCATAAATGACTCTGTCGATGCAGTAAAATGCCACAACGAATGCCCCGGAGGACCGGGTGAGAATGAGTGCATCGAGAAGTGTAAGAAGAGACTGTCGAATGAAAGAACCGCGGAGAAACGCAAACGCGAAGACGCGAAGTCGGAGCCCAAATCCGGCCACGAATACCAACCACCGAAGCCCCCGCCGGCATTAGACCCCCTCCAACACCCGTCTCGACTCAAGAGGTGAGGAATTCCGGGTAAACCATACCTATAGCGATTCCCTGCACCGTCTACCGATCCGGGGAAAGGCTGGTGTGAGGATGCGGGGCCGTGCGAACTGTGCGCGCCCCTTCTGCGTTAGGCGCCGGCTGATTGTGGTTAAACTGAACGACCACGCTGCTTGATCCGAATTAAGTATGGTGTACCCGGAAGTGCGGAGTCAATGCATCCCCTGCTCCCCAAGCTGCGATTCGTGACATTGAGGATCGGGGTCATCTCTTGTTTCTTGACCTATTCCTTTTCCGACCATGCGGATCAAGATGCAAGACTTGACCCGACCCTGTGTGGGTGGGTAGGGGGTGGGGATTAGTACGGGATCGACCTGGGAGCAAATACTCTACCCAGGTCAAGGTCATTCTGCTGAAAAGACTTTTAGAGGGACGTCACCAATGCTCTCGAATTGATTGGCGTTGAGACCAGTTGCTTCAATGATCGCCTTCCGCACACTCTTTCGATCGTGCAGTTTCTGGTTGATCTCCTCCACACTCATGCCAACCCTATCCAGATGGTACACGTACATATCCATAGGACTTGGTGAGGGAACCTTATGATGCTTCTTTTCATAAGCACCGGTCAAAGCCAAGAGTATGTCCAGTTCATCTGATTCCGGGGAGCCGTCTGCGGGGGTACTCCAAAGTTCCTCTATGCGCTCCACAGCGGCTTCGTATTCTTCTTCTGTACGGATTGGTTTGACCTCCATGAGCAAGTCTCCTCGGTGTCATGGTTAAATAGTGGCGGCGTCTATCCTATCATAATCCTTGTGATAGCCAACCCATCGGATCAGAACAACCTGTCTCTCATAGCCAATAACGGTCACTACCGGAATTCCGGGGACACCATACTTAAATCGTGATTCGGATAGTGTGCCATGAACGAACCTAATTTCCGGGTGGCCGCGATCCCAAGAACCGAAGTCGGTTTGGGTCGGCCTAGGTCAGATAGCTACTGCGCCGAAAACCGGGGTCGAATGGCATCCCGAACGCTCCGGCATGGTGTGCCCGGAACTCGGGCGTTGTAGGATGGGGTGAGTGACGCGAAGCCCATGGATCGCGGAATTGTTCGTGTGAGGTGTGGCGTGAAAGCCTCGACCGATGGGATTCCCCGCGGTCATCCCACCCTACGTGCTACGCGCGACGCAAAGCCACGGAATAAGAGCCAAAACTAGACTTGACCTGATCCACAGACTTTCAAAGAAAAGCGGCAGAGTGAGTCTCTATGTTTGCGGCAATTGTAGTTTTCGAGAACTCATGGGCTTCGGATCAACCCGAGGCTATTCCCACCGAGTAGTCTTCCCGCTTCATCTGTGCCGCGGGAAGGATGACGTTGGTGACCCAGTTGTGGAATCCGGTGTTGACCTTCTTGATCGCTTCATCCCAGTCACCGTCATAATCAGATTCCTCCAAATCCTCTATGGTTTCGGCGGTCAAGCCGGATACTTCGGCAAGATCCTCTCTCGTCATTCGGAATCTTTCACGAATATCGTAGATTTGCCGGGCGAGACCGGACCTGGTCAGTTCTTCGTGGAAAGAAGCGATCCGCGCAGGGTCATCTTTGATATACCGCCTGTAAATCAATTCAAACGCGTCGGTGCTGATGTTTTTCCTTTCCATATTATCGCTCCCATCGGGCGGTGTGGGGTTCCGGGTCTGCTTCAAATCTCTTTCGTAGCGCCATAGCCCTGTCGATCTCACTCGGTGGAACCCGTCGTTCTTTGATCAGTCCATGAGTGACGACCACCGCCTGGTGTCCGGAGAAAAAGTAGAGCATCCGGTAATTGACATGTCGGTATCTAACACGAAGTTCATAGATCCCGTCTCTGAGATAATCGGCTTCGGGGCGTCGGAGTTCATGACCCAGCTCGACCAGCCTGTTGACCCGAGCCGCACACTTGTCCCGGACCTTGATTGGAAGTTGATCGAGCCAGTCGAGGACGGGGACGGTTTCATCATCATCCTTGTACAATACGACTTGGACCCGCGGCAATAGTTCTCCCTCCGTGTCATTTATCAATCATTGCGAAGGAAGTGTCAAGGTTTGACGGATGGGATGTGTTAAGCGGTAGAGGGAGTGGGCGCCTCCGGTTTTGCCTCTTGAGATCGATTAGGAGTGTAACCGCGTTTGCGCAGACCCGCGGTGCAATCGCATTTCATGCGATCAACAGGCGAGTGCTTGCGGTTAGCGCGGTCTTTGGACAATACGATCACGGGACCTCATGAAATTGCTTGGACCAATCCGGTACCGTGATCAGGCTCGGACAGACGGCTGCGCGCGATGAAACCCACGGAATAGGAGCCAAATCCGGACTTGCCTCGTGCCTGTAGTTTTTTGGGAAAGTCCCATCCAAGAATGTGATATATATGGGGCGAGGACGTCAAGATGCAAATTGAATCCATCACGATCAAGAACTACAAGGTGTTCAGGAACGCAAGACTGAGAGACATTCCCGCCATGAGTGTTCTCGTGGGCGCCAATGGCAGCGGAAAGAGTACGCTGTTCGATGTCTTTGGGTTTCTCCGTGATGCCTTGATACACAATGTCGATAAGGCGTTGGCAAGGCGTGGAGGATTCCAAGAGGTCCTGAGTCGCGAGTCTTCCGGGCCCATTAGCTTTGAAATCAAATTCCGCGAAAAGGGCGGACGACTTGTAACGTATTTGCTCGACATCGATATCCGGAACGACCGCCCCGCAGTGCGTCGGGAAGTCCTGAAATACCGACGCGGCCAACGAGGTAAGCCCTGGCATTTCCTGGATTTCTCCTATGGAAAAGGCGTGGTGATTACCAACGAGGATGCGTACGGCATGCCCGACGCAGAGATGGAGCGGGAGGAACAGCAGCTGGATTCGCCGGACATCCTGGCCATCAAAGGACTGGGGCAATTCAGTCGATTCAAGGTCGTTTCGGACTTCAGAAGCTTGATCGAGAATTGGCACGTTTCCGACTTCCACATTCACGAAGCCAGACCAAGCCATGAAGAGGGCTATTCTGAGCATCTTTCCGACCGCGGAGAGAACCTGGCCCAGGTATCTTCGTTTCTTTATGAACGCCACCCTGATGTTTTCAAAGAGATACTGGAAAAGATGAAACTGCGCGTGCCGGGGATAAACTCGGTCGATGCGGAACCTACGGTGGACGGCCGAATAGTGTTGAGATTTCAAGACGGCACGTTCAAGGACCCATTCATTGCACGTTACGTATCGGATGGAACCATAAAGATGTTTGCATACCTGGTGTTGTTGTATGACCCGTCGCCTCACCCGCTGCTCTGTGTGGAAGAACCGGAGAACCAGCTCTATCCACACCTCTTGATGGAACTTGCCGAAGAATTCAGGAGTTACGCTGAGCGCGGCGGACAGGTCTTTGTCTCTACCCATTCACCGGATTTCCTGAACGGGGCCGAACTGGACGAGATCTTCTGGCTGACAAAAGAAGCGGGGTACACTACGATTCACCGCGCAAGGGACAACGAATTGTTGCGAAACCTGGTGGCCGAAGGCGATGAACCCGGTTCGCTTTGGACGCAGGGTCTGTTTGAAGGGGCAGATCCCACATGAGCATCGTGTTTCTCCTCGAAGAGCGGTCCATGAAAGAAGCCCTTGAAGGCCTCTTGCCGAAACTTCTTCCATCAGACAAGTACCGGTTCGTGGTTCATCAAGGGAAGCAGGATCTGGAGAAGTCCATCCCTCGAAAGCTGAGAGCATGGCGCACTCCTGGCGTCCGGTTCGTGGTAATCCGTGATCAAGATTGTCAGGACTGCCTGGCTGTCAAGCAAACCCTCACTGACCTGTGCAGAGATTCGGGACGCGAGGACACGCTTATACGAATCGCTTGTCATGAGTTGGAATCGTGGTACCTGGGAGATCTTGCAGCAGTTGAACGAGGTATGAAGTCAAAGAACCTCGCCCGACTCCAGCGCAAAAAGAAATATCGAGATCCGGACCGACTCGCAAATGCTGCTCAAGAGATTAAGAAGCTGGCGCGTGGCTATCAGAAGCTCTCCGGATCCAGAGCTATCGGCCCTCACCTAAATCCGGAAAACAACTCGTCGAAAAGCTTCAACGTATTCATCAGCGGTCTCACTCGAATCGTCAGCGAAGCCAAAGAGTCCAATTCCTGAAACGGGTCCGGGCCCTGAAGGGACATTTGCGCCGGCATGACGGGACGGGTCAGGGAGGGTTCAAATCCGGTTATGCCTCTTGAGACCGATTAGGAGTGTACCCCGCGTTTGTGCAGACCCGCGGTGCAATCGCATTTCATGCGATCAACAGGCGAGTGCTTGCGGTTAGCGCGGTCTTTGGACAATACGATCACAGGACCTCATAAATTGCTTGGACCAATCCGGTACCGCGCTCGGGCACGGACGGACGGCTGCGCGCGATGAAACCCACGGAATAAGAGCCAAAACCAGACTTGACCCCACCCTACCGCCCTGTCTGATTTGAATTAAGTATGGTGTCCCCGGAATTCTCTACGCATTATGATTTTTGGTTGACAAGTGATTTCCAGATCGAGTAGAGTGAAGTAGCTGGCTTCTATACCTTAAATTACCAGAACCTTTTACGACCGATCTCTGAATGGCGAATGAGGTGTGGGCGGTGATGGCGCTATCTCAACGTGCTCTGCCGACCCAGCCATACAAGGAATGGCTCCTAGTCCCGTTGTGCAGCGCTTATAGACGCCACGTTCTGTGCTTTCCGACCGGGAGATCCGTTTGAACAGGGGCTCTGGTTCAGAGACTTCTCCAAAGAATATGAACTGATTCGCACGAAAGCATGCCCTTGGAATCTATAGCTACCACGTCTATTCATGCGCTGCTGCCAATGGAGACTGGCGGTGTAGAAGCCCGTCGAGGTTTCAGACTCCAGGACCACGTAGCCGTGCAGTGGTGTTTGCGCCTCCTCCAGGACCCTAACTTGCAAGCGGTGTGGTGTGAGGATCAGGATGACTTGACACTCGTATGGGATTGCAACGGTTACGAAGAAGTGGAGTTTGTGCAAGTAAAAGGGCACGAACTCAATCAGCTCTGGTCGGTTTCCAGACTGTGTGAACGAGAGAAAAGTGACGGACATTCTTTAGCTGGTACGTCCATTCTTGAGCGTTCCCTGGCCTATGACCGTTGCAGCGAACCCTGCACTTTCCGTTTGGTTACTAGCCGACCGGTTAACCTTGCCCTCAGACCATTGACGCATTCGCTCAATTCTCCGGCAAGACGTGACTGCCATGCGGAGATTAGTGCCCTGATCGCAGAGATCGTAAAGAAAGTGGGAGAATTCAAATCAGAAAACGGCAACGGACCCGACTGCTGGGTATACCGTACTGTCTGGGATGAGGTTCACTCGCTCGAAAGCATCAAGAATGCGAATATTTCAAAGCTAACCAAACTTGTCGAAGAAATGGGAGAGATCCTCTTCTCCGACCAACTTGAGGCACTGTATGAAAAGCTGCTGACAATGGTTCTCGATGCTGCTCTCACTCGGTGGCGGGATGATCCTGATGCAAAGAAACTCAAGAAGGTGGAGTTTGCTCAATGGTTCAAGCAGCAGCATGAGAGCACACTGTATCCCAGCCGTGCGGCCGGCAACGAACTAATCTTGGATAAGATGACAAAAGCCCAAATTCCTGCGGATGCAATCGATACAGCAAATCATCTACGGCGGCACTACCGACGGGAGTTGCTCCAGCCCAAGTACCTAAATACGTCGGATAGGCTTTCGGCCGAAGAAGAAGTGAGAGCTACTCTACAGGATTTGCGTTCTCAGCTGGACTCTAACATGATAGCCGACTCAGGAATTGAGTTTCATAATAGATGCCTCCAGCAATTGGGTCAGCTACGGAATAATCCTCCCATCTCGCCTATGCCGCCTCTGGCCGTCCTGCAGGGATTCATGTATTCCCTAGTTGGTCGATGCCTTCATCGCTTTGTGAGGCCAGGGACATGAAATCATTAGCCAACTTGGCAAACCAGCCAGTGGGTATTCCGCTCCTGGCGGACGACGTCCTGGAGTTTCATGCGGCCCGCTTGCTTCTGTTGCTCCGCTTGTGTGGGAAGTCAGGACGCATTGAAGGACTCACAAAGATGGCAAAACTGGATTTCTTTGTAAGGTACCCCCAGTTCTTTGAGTTCGCGTGCAAGAAGCTAGGTATGGAGGTTTCCGTTTCTGTCCGCCAAGTGGAGTCGAGCATGATCAAGTTCCATTATGGCCCCTGGGACCATAGGTACTATCACATCTTGAGTTACCTCGAGGCCAAAGACCTTGTTAGCATCACGGCAAACGGGAACATGTATCAGCTCAAACTCACGGAACAAGGAAGCGAGGCTGCGGGTTTCTTGGCCACGGACTCGGCTTTCTTGAATGTTGCCAGACACATGAAAGAAGTCAAGAAGGCTTTGGGTAATAAATCCGGTTCAAGACTCAAGAAACTAGTCTACGAGATCTTCAAAGATGAAGTGGCGAAGCGGTCAATTGGAGAGGTGATAGACTAATGGCACCAGCGACTATGTTCATTCGCAAGCTAGCTCGTTATCCTGCGCAATTGCCATGTGATACCATGACGTTCGAGCCCGGAGTTAACGTCATTGTGGGGCCACAGAATGCTGGTAAAACCCAGTGGTTGAGGATACTTGATCATCTGTTCGGCTACGACAAATCTGCAGAAAAGGTATTCGCCGGAGAGGTGTTCGAGAACTATGAGACCACTTCCCTAACCCTTTCGATCAATGGAGAAGACTACACCATTGAACGGCGGTGGAAGGAAGCCCGGTCCAAGACCAAGATCTTCATGAATGGAGATAGCCTGAGTTGCAAGGATTTCTCCCACAAAGTTTTGGATCTTCTTTCCATACCGGTGGTCCATTACCCACAGGGAAACCCCTACAGTCCCAGAGCTTGGCCGGAACTCGGTTTGAGAAGCCTCCTCCGACATGTCTACCGGCAACAGCGATTCTGGTCTGATTTAGCGGACAAACAGCCAGAGAGCGAGCAGCATGCATGTTTGATGCAGTTCCTAGGAGTTGCCAAAGACTTGTTTTCCGCGGAATACGGAGAGTTGATTCAGAATAGCAGGAAGATTGATCGCTTGAAGTTGAAAAAAGAACAGTTTCTCTCAGTGCTTCAAGATATCTCCGGGGAACTCATCGACGTCGAAGACCTCGGAGTTTCCTTGACTCCCCAATCCATCGAGATGGCTTCCAATCGGATGCACGGCGAGATTGACAAGCTGGTTGAAAGACGTAAGGAGGTCTTGGAAGGTCTCATGAAATCAGTGGCTCCGAAGGTGGATTCAAAGCAGAGGATTTCCTTAAGAAACTTGGGGGAAAAGATAGTCTCCCTGCAAGCCGAAAGAAAAGACTTGGTGTCAATGAGAGAGGCACTCGTAGAACGACTGGCTGAGTTGGCGGAATACGAACGACTAGTTGAGGAAGAACTTGCACGAGTTGATCGGGCTGCGCGTGCCGGGGAAACCCTCTCGCACATCAAGATTACCCACTGCCCTGCATGCGACCGGGTAATAGGTCAGTCGAACTCTCACACCGAGGAATGCGTGCTGTGCCACCGCCCCTTGGAATCATCCACTGACTCTAATCCACCAGCGGCGAAACGTGTGGAGTTTGAACGCCATCAGCTTGCGGCTGAATTAAATGAAGCAACGGAGCTTATTGCCGGGCTTCATCGAAAACGACATGAGACGGATTCCCAGATCAGGAAGATAGACGAGAGAATCCACCAGGTTCATACCGAACTCCGGCCCGCTAGAGAGGCTGCGGCAGCAATATTGCCTCCCGAGATTGCTGTCTTTGATATGGAAATTGGTAGGGTGGAGGAGCGCCTGCAGCAGGTGCAACGTATCTCCACTAGCCTCAAGAAGCGAGAGGATATTTCTCGCGAAATACATGAAGTAGAGAAGGAAGTCGCCAGACTTGAAGCAGAGGTTGCAGAACAGAAGTATCTCGTCGATCTTCAGAAGGAGTCAGATGAATTTGCAGATGCCATGAACACTTACCTCAACCTGATCCAGACCGAGCGACCATTGCTGTGGTCACAGAACGCAGTATTGGTAGGTTTTGGCAGGAGAGACTTCAAGTTCTCAGTTGGTAGTCGGAGTTGGCAGTCTAAGTTGGGAGGTACGGCGACCTTGACGTTTCTCATGGCTTATCATTATGGTCTGATGTGCCTAACAAACCGGAACAAATACAACTATCCAGGTCTGCTAATTCTCGATTTCCCCGCAAGCTTTGACGATGGTTCAAGCGTACGTGAGGAGGAGAGTTTTGTTCTAGAGCCTTTTGCGAAACTGCTCGCCACTAGTGAAATGGCTAGTGCGCAGGTGATTGCCGCGGGAAGGTCCTTCGAGAATCTAGAAGACGCAAATCGGATCGAACTGGATCACATATGGAAATAGAGGGTCTTCGATTTCAAAACGGTGACATAGCAAGGTCACAGGAAAACCCACGCCAGAAGTGAGGTTCAGTCCGAAGGTCGATCGACATGCAAGAAGGGGGCAAGCCTGGTTTTGGCTCGTGCCCCCTGCGGTCACGACTCATCAGGTCAGATCTGCCTGGCTCGTACCCACCCATCTGGCCACCAGATCAATCGACCGATTCTCGAACCTCCTATGTGCTCTATTCCGTTCTATCTTGACCACTGCGCTCACCCTCCCCGTTTTTTTCTTCTTGCTATTTGTTTCGTCTTGGATATGGTGTGTTGCTTGAAGAGGGCCGGAACATGCTCGGGTGATCCGGGGACTATGTAACAGAGGGAACAACGATCATTGGAAGCAGCAGGAACCAGGAAAACCAGGGGCGAGGATCGAGCTTCTCTGCACGAAGAGGTGCAGAAGCGGTATCTGGCTTATGCCTTGTCCACCATTGTGTCTCGCGCTCTGCCTGATGTGAGGGACGGCCTTAAGCCGGTGCATCGGCGGATCCTTTACGCCATGCAGAGCATGAAGCTCAGCGACGCGGCAAGGATGCGGAAATCCGCGGCTGTGGTGGGTGAAGTCATTGGTAAATACCATCCGCACGGGGATCAGGCCGCGTATGACGCTCTAGTGCGGATGGCACAGGATTTCAGTCTAAGGTACCCGCTCATAGAGGGCTCCGGCAATTTCGGGTCCGTGGACGGCGACAGCCCCGCGGCCATGCGGTACACGGAAATCAGGCTCAGTCGATTCGCGGGGCTGCTCCTCAGGGAAATCCATGAGGGCACCACCGAGTTCCTGCCGACTTACGACGCTATGGGAGATGAACCCGACGTGCTCCCCGCGGCTGCTCCGAATATCCTGTTGAACGGTTCCTCTGGAATAGCGGTTGGGATGAGCTGTTCGTTCCCGCCGCACAACCTTGGCGAAGTGATCGACGCTTGCAGGGCCAAGATAAAGGACACGGATCTGGATACCGCGGGGCTGCTCGAACACATCAAGGGCCCTGATTTCCCCACCGGCGCGGAAGTCCTGGATGATCCCGATGAGTTGGCCCGGATCTACACCACAGGCCACGGCAGCATTCGGGTCAGGGGGACCTTTGAACAGGAAAGCGTCAGGCGGAGTAGTGTCAACCTGATCGTCACATCCATACCCTATGGGGTGAACAAGTCGCGGCTCATCGAGCGCATCGCCAACCTGATACGGGACAAGAAGCTGAAACATGTCCATGATGTGCGGGATGAGAGCACTCAGGATGTGCGCATAGTGCTGGAACTCAGGGGAGATGTGAAGCCCGAGTCCATAATGGCTTTCCTCTTCAAGCACACCGACCTTCAGATCAACTTCCCTGTGAACATGATTGCGATCACGCCGCACGGAGTCCCCGATAGAATGGGGATCGCGGAGATCATACGACATTTTCTCGACTTCAGATTCGAAAAGACCACGCTGCGGCTCGAGCACAGGCTTGAGATACTTGAGAAGCGAATTCATATCCTGCAAGGCTTCAACCTCCTGTTCCAGGACATGGATCTTGCGCTCAAGATCATACGATCTTCCCGGAACAGAGCGGAAGCGGAGGACGGGCTGAAGAAGAGCTTCGGCCTGGACGACGAGCAGGTGAACGCTATACTGGAGACGCGTCTGTACAAGCTCATAGCAATGGAAATGGCCAAACTCCTTGATGAGCTTGCGGAAAAGAAACGGGAGGCCGGACTGATTTCAAAGGATCTGGCCTCACCCAAACGGCTCTGGAATATCGTGGACAAAGAGCTTGCCGACATCGCAAAGAAATTCGCAGACAAGCGACGCACCGCGCTGGTGCAAGAGAAAGAAGCCACGGCCATTGTGTACGATCCGGATGAATTCGTTGAACACGAGGATGTGACGATTATCCTCTCACGCCAGGGCTGGATCCGTCGCATGAAGGCCGAGGTGGACCACAGCTCATCCCTGAAGTTCAGAGAGGGAGACGAACTGTTCGGCCAGGTCCGGGTCAACACCGAGCGCACGGTGGCCCTTTTCACCAGTCATGGGAAGGCATACATCGTCAAGGCGCTGGACATCCCTGCTTCCACCGGATTCGGAGAGCCATTGGGAAGTCTCTTCAATATGGCGGACGGAGAATCGGTCAGAGGTCTCATCGCGCCAGATCCTGTGGTGGATGCCGATGGAAGTGCTCACGTGGAAAACGGACGGACCGCGGAACCCCATTCCCGCTTCGATATTTCCGATCAGCGAAGCCTGTTTGAGTTGAGCGAGGAAGAAAACAAAGATGTGGAATCAGGCGCGGACCCGGATGTGCCCCGATCGATAGTCGTGACCAGAGCCGGGAAGGGTTTTCGTTTTGAACACGACACCCTGCGTGAGCCTACGAAACGCGGCGGACGGAGATTCATCAGTATTGGGAAAGACAACGAGGTCATCGGCGTGAAGCCGGAAAAGGAATTGACAGCGATCGCGTCGGACGTGGGAAAGATTCTGGTGTTTCCGACCGAGCAGATTTCCGTGCTCTCCGGACCCGCGCAGGGTGTGCGGATAATCAAGCTCAAGCCGGGCGAGAGAGTGGTCTCCTTTGAAACGGTGGATCCCGGAGAGTCGTTGAAGGTCCGACCCAAGAGGGCCAAAGAAAAGATATTGCGGGTCAAGAATATCACCCCGGCCAACAGGGCCACACAGGGAAAGAAGTTGTGGGCCGGGATCACTTCCATGGAAATTGATGACCGCGGCGAGGATCAAGGTCAATGAGCGATTCGTACACAGTTAAAGATATTCAAGTGCTCAAGGGGCTTGAAGCCATACGCAAGCGTCCCGGCATGTATATCGGAGACACGGGCACGAACGGTCTGCACCAACTGGTGTGGGAAGTGCTGGACAACAGCGTGGACGAAGCCCTCAACGGCCACTGCGATCGGATCAATGTGGTTCTCGGATCCGACGGAAGCGTCACCGTAGAAGACAGCGGCCGAGGCATACCCGTAGGCAAGCATCCCACTACCGGAAAGAACACGGTGGAAACCATCTTCTGCAATCTCCACGCGGGCGGAAAATTCGATGAGGACGCGTACAAGGTAGCAGGCGGGCTCCACGGGGTCGGCGCATCCGTTGTCAACGCTCTCAGCGACCTACTCGTTGTGGAAGTCAAAAGACACGGAACCCGCTATGTCCAGGAATTCAGCAGGGGAGAACCCACCAGCCGTCTAGTGAAAAGCGGCTCAGCGCGGGGAACCGGCACGAAAGTAACTTTTCGGCCGGACCCGGAGATCTTCACGGATCCGGATTTTTCCAGCGAACTGATTCGCGAAAGATTGGAGACAAAAGCCTTTCTCATAGCAGGGCTCAAGGTCAAGCTGAAAGACGAAATCGAGGGCCTCTCGGACACCTTCATGTTTCCCGGCGGGATCAAGGATTTCCTTGCAAAGCTCATGGAAAATCGGGGCCCCATCGACGCTCAACCGTTTCATTTCAGGCACGATAATGATCTTAGGGTCGAAATGGTCATGACATGGACCGCTGAAACCTCGGGCCGAATCATGTCTTTTGTCAATTCCATTCCTACCCCCAACGGCGGGACCCACGAAAATGGTTTCCGAAACGGAATAACCCGAGCTCTGAGGACGTACATAGAGAAGCGAAACGGTCTTCCCAAGGGAATAAAGAGTGTTTCAGCAGAGGATGTCAGGGAAGGGCTCGTAGCGGTGTTGTCCGTGTACCTGCAAGGTAACCTGGAATTCCAGGGTCAGACAAAGGAACGCCTGAACAGCCCTGTAGCCCAGCAGGTGGAACCTCTGGTACGGAGCGCATTCGAGACCTGGCTTCACCAGAACCCGACTCAGGCCGCGGCCATCACGGGTCGGGTCGTCCTTGCAGCGCAGGCCCGCACCGCGTCACGGGCTGCACGTGATGAGGTGACCCGCAAGGCCGCAACCCGAAGACTGACGCTCCCGGGGAAGCTGGCCGATTGCTCTTCACCGTCGCGCGACACCACGGAACTCTTCATAGTCGAAGGCGACAGCGCAGGGGGATCATCGAAACAGGCAAGAGATAGGAAATTTCAGGCGATCCTGCCCCTCCGGGGAAAGATCCTCAACGTGGAGCAGGCGTCAGCAGAAAAGCTCAAGGCCAACAAGGAAATCCAAAGCCTTATCCAGAGCATCGGAACGGGGATAGGCAAGGGATTCGACTATTCCAGGCTGCGGTACGGCAAGATCATAATCAATACCGACGCGGACGTGGACGGGCATCACATCGCCACCTTGCTTCTCACCTTCTTCTACCGTTTCCTCCCCGAACTGGTTCTTCGAGGTCATGTGTACCTCGCTGTGCCGCCCCTCTATAGAATGCGCATCGGCGGGGGCAAGAAAGCGCGCATCTCGTACGTCTTTTCCGACGAAGAGAAGGACAAGCTGCTAAAAGGCAAAAACGGCAAGAACGTGGAGATTCAAAGATTCAAGGGACTCGGGGAAATGGACGCCGGGACCCTCAAGAGCACCACAATGGATCCCTCCACCCGAATCGTTCTTCGCATGGGCGTTGACGACGAGGCAAGAACCGACCAGGTGTTCGACACCCTCATGGGAAAAGACGTGAGAAAACGCTTCGCATTCATAAAGGAACACGCCCGAGAAGTGCAGGACCTGGATATCTGAAACTGGATCCCCACGGCAATTCACTGCAAAGACACAGATGAAGAGAAGATGAAGATGAGGATGAGGATGAGGATGAAGAGAAGAATTTTTACCACAGAGACACAGAGAAGAAAAGAGTATTTGCCCCGGATTGGTAAACCTTCAGTATCACGGGGGAGACATTTTCATCGATAATGTCATTGCGAGGAGAGAAACGACGAAGCAATCTCCATACCTGGCGCGAAGGAGATTGCTTCGCTGCGCTCGCAATGACATCCTACCGGCGCCCCCGCGCAAGTGAATGGTTACCCGGAAAGTTCGGCTGGATGCCGGCAAACGCATGTGGCATCGGCCTTCACCTTGGTCCGATACTACCACGCTGGGTTCGGATGAGGGCCAACGAGAACGTTCGGCTTGAAAGGGCTCCATTTTCCGTGCGGGAATCCTCAATGAATTGTGAAAACACGGATACGCAAGCTCGAAAATCATTGTCGCGTGATGCTCTGAACGAGATTTGATAAAACCAGGTTGAAGTAATTTGCAATGAAGAAGCAGTTTACAGCCAACGTCCTGTCGTTCCCTCCGATAGAGAATTTTGTATACTGGAAGGGGTTTCCCGTAGTTTTGCAGCTTCTGGTTTTGGTCGGGCTTCTGGTGGTCCCCTTTATCGGCTTTGGGATCGGACTTGGTCAGAGTCCAAAGGAACTCCTGATCCTTCGCAAGACCAACCTGACTTCGCTCCTGATCTGGGGTTTGTGGTGGCCTTCCATGGTCATCGTTATGATCCTGTTTGGTCGCGTATGGTGCACTATCTGCCCTCTGGAACTCGCCAACCGGTCCAGTGGATTCATTGCCCGCAGGATCGGCTATCGTCGGGCGCGAATAGGAAGATGGCTCAGACACGGGTGGGCAATTCTGCTCATCTACATTGTGCTGCAAGTCCTGGTGGCCGTGTTTTCCATTCATCGTGTTCCACACTACGCAGCTTTCCTGCCTCCGGGACTCCTTTTGCTCGGGCTGGCCACCGGCTTCATTTTCAAGGAGTCTCGCGCGTTCTGTAAGATCCTTTGTCCCGCGGGAGCGCTCCTGTCGGTTTACGGCCGATATACGCCCATACAGATTGACATAAAAAGCCCTGAAGTCTGCAAAGAGTGCCGAACCAAGGACTGCGTGGCAAATCGAAACCGGTACAAATTTGACGCGGCAAGCTGTCCAACCTTGATCCAGCCGTTCAAGCGGAAGCAAGGAGACGCGTGCATCAACTGTTTCCAGTGTGCCAAGGTCTGCCCTCACGAGAATGTCGGTTTTGGCATAACGCGTGCCGTAGCGTCTTCACGCGTTCGCCGTAATCTCAGACCTTATGAGGCGGTTTTCGTCCTTGCTGTGGCGGGGTTTGTCACCTACGAGATCGCAGGCGAAGTCAAATGGGTGAAGGATGTGTTCCTGGCCGTACCCCACTATGTGGCCGCTTGGCTGCCCCCGATGAACTTTGGCTGGCTCAAGGCGATTTGGATGCTATTGGTGTTTCCACTGGTCATCTGGAGCCTCGCGGGGACGGGCGCCTTTGTCCTGGGATATCGAGGAAGGATACGCGACCTGGCTATCCATATGGCTACGGGCGCCGCGGTGGTGGTTGCGGTAATGCACTTGGCCAAAGGATTGGCAAAACTCTCCTCCTGGAGCCTCTATTTGCCCCTCGCGTTGAAGGACCCTTTTGGAGTCGACACGGCCAAGGCAATAATAAACAAATCAATGCCTCAACCAGGAAGCATAGTGAGTCTGGAGTTCCTCGGTTGGATCATGATTCCCTCTCTACTGTTTGCGGCCTGGAAGAGCCGGGAGTGGATCACCGTCTCCTGCGGGGACGGCCCTGGAGCGGCCCGGGTGGGAATCTTGGTTCCTTGTATCCTCTACCTGCCTATTCTTCTTGCGTGGATTGGCGTGTACTGATTGCCTTCTCTGTGTCTCTGTGCCTCTGTGGTTCAATCACTCTTCTCTTCTCTTCTCTTCTCTTCTCTGGCGCCACACCTGGTCGCCCTTCCGGTTCTCGTCGCGTTTTAGGCAGGCTCCTCAGTGCCGATTTTATCACGCGTTTCACCTTTGCGGACTGGTCTGCTGCGCGAGCATTCTCCAGAATGGGAACCACCTTTTCCGCATCGGTCAGTCCCAGGCGCCGAAGCGAGTACACGGCGGCCACTCTCACCTTGTCATCGGAATCTTTGAGCGATTCATCGAGGGCCTTGAGAACTTCTTCCTTGGGAGGGCTGAATATACTCAGTGACCGCGCCGCGGTCCTACGCATGCGATCGGCCGGATCCTTTGTCAGGCGGATCAATTCCGGAACGGCCTTATCAGCCTTGCGACCCAAACTTCTGATCAGACCGATCGCCACCAATCGGTTTTCCATTTCGTCGTCTTTCAGGGCCTCCAGAATATCGTCCAGGTAGAGGTTCAGACGGGAACGGTACCGCATCAGACCCAGCAGCGCTTCTCTTCTGATAAATGAATCAGAGTCCTTGAGCGCCTTGGACAGGACAGGAGCGGCGACATCCCCTTTCTTATCTATGGTTACGACGGTCTCAATGACCCTCCAACGATTCTCCGGGTCTATCTTGTCGTAAGCCCGGGCAATCTGTGGTAGGACAGGAACGGCCTTGAGCCTCAGACGACGAAGAACCTTCAGCGCGTTCTTGGCCCCCGGTTCCTTGCTGTCTTCCAGAATCTTTGCCAGGCCGGGCAAGACCTTTTCCGGTTCCTTCTTCCCCAGCTTGAACAAGGCCTTTCGAGCTGCTTTGGCCGTGGCCTCTGTCTCACTTGCGAGTGACTCGAACAATATGGGGCCGGTTTTTTCGTCAACATGGCCCATGTTGGCCAGGGCCACAACCACGTTGCGCCGTGTGACAGGATCGGAGTCGTTGACGAATGCCATAACTGCCTGTCGCGCGGGAGCAGAACTGCCGCCAAGCTCTCCCAGCGAGAGTATTGTTGCTTGGCGAACCTTCAGGTGCTTGTCCCCCAGCAATTCCAGGAGGTCCGGAATCGCTCTCCTTCCCTTACGCGGAAAATATCCCAGGGACTCGGCCGCGTTGGCACGCACCTTCCAGTAGGGATCCTTGAGTACTTTGATGAGAGGCGGAACCGCCCTCGATGATTTCTTTCACCCGCATCCCAATTCGTGCGCGGCTTTTGCACGCACCTCACGATCCTTGTCGGTCAGCTGTTTTAAGTAGGTCGCTGTGGACCCAGCTATCGCTACAGACGCTCCCAGTATCAGGCAAAGAATCAATTTGGCAATTTGGCTGAGCATCGATCTCATTTGGTGAATCCTTTCTCTCCAAAGACTTCGCTTTTCTTCTTTTCAAGGAAATCCTTGTCGAATTTTAGTACTCCCCTCTTCCCGAATAATGAGAAACGCAGCCACTGCCCTGCGAAATAGAGCAGGGCCACGTCTTCTTTACTTATTTTATCAAGAATATCCTTGTCGATGTCAAATTTCTTGAGAAAAGTACTATTGAAAATGAACTCCCGGAACCTGTCCGGGTCGTAGAGGGCCATGAACGTCATATCCTTCATTCGAGAATCTTGGATCTTACCTTCCCAGACTTCCTCCGCGTGCATCACGTCTTTGAGATTGTGGTCTATGTCGTCGTACGCGTTCAGGCCCTGGTTTTTCCGCCACTGTTCGATTGTGAGGACTTCCGACTCACGCAAACCACGGCACTTATCGGGGCCCACAATGAATCGGTATTCGATGCCGTCGTCCGTGTCAAGAGGGTACATTCTGCACGAATAGGGTCGGTTTTCGTACACGGAACAGCCTTGATCGTTGACAAAGGGACATTTTCTTTCCTCATCCCCGCTCATTTTCAAGACTGCCGCGGGTATGCCGGTGACTTCGGATTCCACCCGCACCGTGTATTGCTCCAGGAAGTCCATGGATGATATCCCCAGGGCGGTTCGCAAACCGACCACATCAAGGGGATTGAGGAATATTGTTACGTCGCGACAACAAGAGTTGAAGCAGTCGATTTCGGGATAGCACCGAAAACTGAATTCGTCGTCCCAGGTCATCAAACGTTCGCCCTCGGGGGGGGCGTCTTTGTACTTCATTTACAGTCCTTTCAACTTGATTCGGAAGCGGTATGGCCGGCCGAAGACTTGCCGACTCTGTCAATGCTCTGTCTGGCCTGCTCGTTTTCCGGGTCCAGTTCGAGCGTGCGTTGCCAGCATTCGACGGCCTTTTTTGCGTCTCCCAGCAATTCATAGGCAACACCCCGCTGGTGATGGGCCCCTATGTAATCGGGCCGGACGGCCGCGGCCCGACCAAAACAGTGGAGCGCGCGTGAGAAATCCCGGGTTTTCAACAAACATATCTGTCCCATATTGTACCAGGCTTGGGCGTATTGGGGATTCAGATCAACGCTTTTCGAAAAATTCTCCAGCGCTCGCTCTTCTCTCTTTAGGAAGGTGTCCACGACTCCCAGATTGTAATAGATGGCAGCGTTGTCCGGCTCCAGGGACGCGATCTTTTCAAGACGTGCCGCGGCCAAGTCAAAACGAGCCGCGTCCATATCACTGAAAGCCCTTTGAAGCTGAACCTGGACAAGGAAATAGGTCTTGGGCTTCTTGCCCTCATTTATCTCCTCCAGGGTCAGGATCACCTTGTTCAGCAGGTCAATGTCCTTGGTTTCGTCTTTCAGATCCAGGCATCCACGGAACGCGTCAATGGCCTTGTCTGTTCGACCAGCGCATCCCCTGGACACCCCGAGCCTGTAGGTGACGGTAAACCGTCGTGAATCGGGACACACCGCCAGTGTTTTCTCACAGTATTCCGCGGCCCTCAAGTAGTCTTCGCTTCCTTCGTAGCAGGCCGCGATGGCCTCGAGTACGGAATGGGGGTCCGAGACCCGATCCAAAATGGATTTGAACCGGTCGACCGCAAGATCCCATTTTTCTTCAGACATGGCCTTGAAGGCCTGGGACCTGAGCTTCTCCAGGTCATCGTTTTCAGGGGTGGTTTCGGACTGGGCCTCTTTGTTGTTGGCCAGACAGCATTTCTTGTATTTCAGCCCGCTTCCACAGGGACATGGGGCATTTCTTGCCGCGGGTTGCATCAGGCGCCTCCTTCCGGCTTGGTTACGGCAAGAGAGAGTACCATACCCATGAGATGATGACAAGTGGGGGATTGGTGAGCGATTTAGTAGGAAAAACTAAGGAGTTACTCAAAAGAAAAACCTTGACAACATTCATTGTTTTTGGTCAAATGCTCGTTCTTTTAAGTTTGCCGTTGAGGAGGCTGATCCGGTCTCCGAATAAATTGAATCAGACTTGAATGTGACCTCGCAACGTATCGTAAAAAAAGACTTTTTTTGGTGGCGTGAGATTACGGGAAACCCGTTCTTGCGGGCAGTTTTTTTGCGTCCGAGGGGGTGGACTTCTTCCAGGCGCGAGATCCGAGGAGGGGACTGATCTTGCGGACTAGAGTTGCCCCGCTGGTCGTCAAAGTACAGATAGCGAATTTTAAGAAAGGAGGATCTTCATGCAATCGGCCGCGCAAAGGCCGATTGGAGACGGAGTAGGACGATTTGGAAAAAGACTTATCCAACAGGAGGTTAGTTCATGCCGAGTTTTGTGATTATGGAGAAATGCGATGGATGCAAAGGTCAGGACAAGACCGCTTGCATGTACATCTGCCCCAACGACCTGATGTACTTGGACAAGGACCTTATGAAAGCCTTTAACAGGGCCCCGGAAATGTGCTGGGAATGCTACAACTGTGTGAAAATCTGCCCCCAGCAGGCAGTTGACGTTCGCGGTTATGCCGACTTCGTGCCGATGGGCGCCTCCTGCGTGCCTCTGCGAGGTTCGGAGGACATCATGTGGACAGTTAAGTTCCGGAACGGAATGGTCAAACGCTTCAAGTTCCCGATCCGGACTACGGCTGAAGGATCAGCAGTGCCTGACGGCGGCTATGGCGAGGTCACTACCGATCTGGCCAGCCAGTGCCTGTACAACGAGCCGGATGCGCTGAGACTCAGCGAGCTGCCCACAATCAAGAAGTAAACCTTTAGGAGGTGTAAAAATATGGCAAATTTCGAAACCGTCGAAGTCACCACTGATATTCTGATCTGTGGTGGCGGCATGGCCGCCTGCGGCACAGCCGTCGAGGCTTCCTACTGGGCCAACAAGAACGGCCTGAAGGTCACGTTGGTTGACAAAGCGGCTATGGACCGTTCCGGCGCTGTGGCGATGGGGCTTTCCGCCATCAACCAATATGTGGATATCACCACCGGAAACAACACCTGTGAAGACTATGTGAACTACGTGCGCAACGACCTCATGGGCATCACCCGTGAAGACCTCGTGTACGACATCGCGCGTCACGTTGACTCTTCAGTTCATCTCTTCGAGAAGTGGGGCCTTCCCATCTGGACGGACGCGGACGGCAAATACGTCCATGAGGGCCGCTGGCAGCTGATGATCAACGGCGAGTCCTACAAGGTGATCGTCGCCGAAGCAGCCAAGAATGCTCTCACCGCGCAGGGCGGCGAGTACTTCGAGCGCGTATTCATCACCAATCCGATTATGGACGGTGACCGGGTCGCGGGCGCGGTAGGCTTCAGCACTCGTGATCCGAACCAGTTCTATGTGTTCAAGGCCAAGGCTGTACTGGCTGCAATGGGCGGCGCTGTTCACGTGTTCAAGCCCAGAAGCTCCGGTGAAGGCCTGGGTCGCGCCTGGTATCCGCCCTGGAACTCCGGTTCGAGCACGTATTTCACCCTGATGGCCGGCGCAGAGCAGACCTGTCAGGAAGTCCGGTTCATCCCGGTCAGATTCAAGGACGCCTACGGTCCTGTCGGCGCATGGTTCCTTCTGTTCAAATCCCGTGCGACCAACGCGTTCGGCGGCGAGTACATGGTCGAGCGTAGGGACGAGCTGAAAAAATGGGGTCCGTACGGAGCCGTCAAACCGATTCCCGCCAACCTGCGTAACTGGATGGGTATGCTGGACGAGTTTGAGGGTCTTGGCCCCATCTACATGAGAACCGAAGAGGCCCTTCAGAAAATCGCCAACGAATACAAGGACGACCCGAAGGCCCACAAGAAGAAGGTAAAGGAACTGGAAGCCGAGGCTTGGGAAGACTTCCTCGACATGACCATCTCCCAGGCTATCCTCTGGGCGGGCACAAACGTGCAGCCTGAAGAGAAGTCCTCCGAGATCGCAGCGGCAGAGCCTTACTTCATCGGTTCCCACTCCGGCGCTTCCGGCGCGTGGGTGAGCGGTCCGAAAGATCTGGCGCCTGATGAGTACTTCTGGGGCTATGAGTACATGTCCACCACAAAGGGCCTGTTCTGCGCGGGTGACGCTTCGGGCGCATCCAGCCACAAGTTCTCCTCCGGTTCCCATGCCGAGGGTCGTGCGGCCGGCAAGGCCATGGTCCGTTTCGTGCTGGAAAACAACACCCAGCCGAACGTGGACGCCGGTCAGGTGGATGCTCTCAAAGCCAAGGTGCTGAAGCCTCTGGATCTGTTCGAGGAGTTCGGCAAAGTCTCCAGTGACCCGGACATCAACCCCGAGTTCTGCAAGCCCAAGATGTTCATGTTCCGTCTGCAGAAGATCATGGACGAGTATGCTGCAGGCGTGAGCGCTGGCTTCAAGACCAACAAGCACAAGCTGAACAGAGCGCTTGAGTTGTTGACTTGGCTCGACGAAGACTCCGAGAAGCTGGCCGCGGAAGATCTGCATGAGCTGATGCGGTGCCATGAGAACATCCAGAGGATGTACCAGGCCATGACTCACGTAAGGACCGTCCTGTTCCGTGAGGAGACACGTTGGCCGGGATACTACTTCCGCAACGACTTCCCCTCATTGGACGAGGACAACTGGAAAGTCTTCGTGAACTGCTCTTTCAAAGACGGGAATTGGGAACTCAAGAAAGTCCCCGTCATCTCCATCTGTTGATCAACAGTCACCAAGTGACCATATAACTCCGGGCGCCGGCAAAGGCGCCCGGAGTTTATTAGAGACACGAGTGAACCAATTTGAGGGACCCTGTTTCCCTCAAAGCCATTTTTCAGGGAGGAAGCATGGCAGGAGAAAAGACCGTACTGGTCGTCGGGGGAGGTATTAGCGGAATTACGACCGCGTTGGAGGCTGCGGAAGCCGGTTGCAGGGCCATACTGGTTGAGAGGCTGCCCTATCTTGGGGGCCGTGTGGCGCAATTGCACAAGTACTTCCCAAAGCTGTGTCCTCCCACTTGCGGCCTGGAGATCAATTTCAAGAGAATCAGAAGCAACCCCGACATTACCGTCTACACCCTGGCGGAAGTGGAAAACATCAGCGGGTCCGCGGGTGACTTCACCGCGACCATCAAACTTACCCCCCGGTTCGTTGAAGACCACACCGCTACCAGCAAGTGCGTTGAGGATTGTCCCGTCAAGATCAGCAATGATTTCAATTACGGCATGGACACTGTCCAGGCTGTGCGCTTGCCGTACGAGATGGCCTATCCCATGAATCTTGTGGCTGATGGGGAGGCGCTGAAGAAAGCTGAGGCCGGCGGGAGTCTCGGTGCATTCATCGAATCGTGCAATTCCAAGGGAATAAGCATTGACCTGAACGCCAAGCCCGAAACCTTTGACCTCAAGGTCGATTCCATTGTCTGGGCTACTGGTTGGAAACCCTACGACGCCGGCAAGCTCGACAAGCTGGGCTTTGGAACGTGCGCCAATGTCGTCACGAACGTGATGATGGAGAGGCTGGCTTCCGCGAGCGGACCCACAAACGGAGAGATAGTGAGACCTTCGGATGGGAAAAAGGTCAACAGCTTGGCATTTGTGCAGTGCGCGGGCTCACGTGACGAGAATCACTTGCCCTACTGCTCATCCATATGCTGTCTCGCTTCCCTGAAGCAGGCCACCTACCTTCGAGAATACAATCCCGATGCGCTGGCTCATATCTTCTACATAGACCTCAGAGCGCACGGTCGCTTCGAAATCTTCTTCAACAAGGTGAGAGAGGACGACAAGATCGTGCTCACAAAAGGCAAGATCGTCAACATCACCGAGGATCCCGCTACCAAGGATGTAATACTGGAGGGAGAAGACATTCTCTCAGGCCGGAAGATTCGCCGGACCTTTGATATGGCGGTTCTGGCAACCGGTATGCAGCCCAACACCGACCTGGAGAAGATCCCGGCCTCGGGTGTTTCCTATGATGAATTCGGATTCCTGGTAGAAGGAGAAGGGATACATGCCGCGGGAGTGGCAAAGCGGCCTATGGATGTGGGCACCTGCCTGCAGGACGCAACCGGAGCGGCTTTGAAAGCCCTTCAGGACACGGTGGGGAGGTAAACGTATGGATCAAAAAATCGGAATATATATAGACACTGGTTACGGGATCGGAGAGGCCCTGGATATTGAAGCCTTGAGCGCGGTGGCCAATGACGAGTTCGGAGTCGCGGTCTGCAAGGCCGAAGCCTATTGGAGCGATCCTGACAAGGTGGAAATAATAAAGAACGACATCGCCGGTGAAGAATTGACCGCGGTAATCATTGCCGGCCCCTCGTCGAGGGTCTTCCAGGAAGTGTTCAAGTTCGACGGTACGATCACCGAGCGGGTGAACCTCCGGGAACACGTGGTCTGGTGCCAGCCGGCAGGCGAAGAAGACACACAGATGCTGGCCGAGGACTATCTGCGCATGGGCATAACCAAGGTCACCAAGTACGATGACAGGGAGCCCTTCACCGAGGCAACGGAAACGGCCATACTCGTCATCGGCGGCGGTACTGCCGGCATGACTGCGGCCGTGGAAGCCGCGGCAGCGGGATATGAAGTCCACCTGGTAGAAAAGGAAGCTGAACTGGGCGGATGGGCCTGCAAGTTTCCCAAGGTCTTTACCGGCAAGCCCCCGTACGACGAGATAGTCGATTCTCCAATTCAGGACAAGATAGCTGCGGTCAATGCGGCCGACAATATCAAGGTTTACACGGCTTCTCAGATCTACCAGATCTCCGGCGCACCGGGCATGTTCGAGGCGATAATTCGGCCCGTCGGTCCCTGGGTAGACGAGGTGAACAAGAAACAGGATGGCTGGCGCGCTGCCAAGGAGGCACGGGCGGCCAAAGCGGCAGGCGAAGAACAGGCCGCCAAGTCGGACGAAGAAGAAGAGGATCAGGCCGGAGGCTGGGGCGTAGGCGAACAGCCCGAGATGGACTTCGAGCATGAGGCCGTGAAAGTGGGCGCGGTGGTCGTGGCCGCGGGATGGCGTCCCGAGGATCCGAGCCGTTTCGAGAATTTGGGGTACGGCAAGTATCCGGACGTGATCACCAACGTCCAAATGGAGGAGCTGGCCGCCAACGGCAAGATCACCAGACCGTCCGACGGAAAGGACGTTGAGAGCATAGCGTTCATTGAGTGCGCGGAGCCTGAAACCGAGAACCCGCTCCTCAACAATTCCTATGTGACCTGTCTGGTCGCGCTGAAGCAGGCGCAATACCTCCGAAAATCGAATCCTGACTCCAGGGCCTACATATTCTATGAGAATATGCGGACCCCGGGTCAGTACGAGAAGTTCTATCAGACAATGCAGAACGACCCCGGAGTATTCCTGTCCAAAGGCCAGGTTACGGGCGTTTCCAACGGGGACGCGAGCCTTGCCGTGGATCTGAAGGATACCCTTCTGGGCGAAAAGCTGCGGGTCAAAGCGGATCTTGTTGTGCTGGGCGCGGGAATGGTTCCGGCTACCAAGGATTCCGCAGTGGTGAATCTCAAGTACCGTCAGGGACCCTTCATGCCTGAGAATCCCTATGGACTGAATGACTCACATTACATTTGCTTCCCGTACGAAACCCAAAGGACCGGCATCTATACTGCCGGGTGCGTCCGAGGGGCCATGGACTTCCTCTCCAGCGAGATGGATGCCACGGGCGCGGCCCTCAAGGCCATTCAGTGCGCGGAATTGTCCATACAGGGCAAGGGGGTGCATCCCCGGGTCGGCGATGAGTCGTTCCCGGATCTGTTCATAACTCGATGCACTCAGTGCAAGCGGTGCACGGATGAGTGTCCGTTCGGCGCGTACGACGAGAAGCCCGATGGAACTCCGCTACCCAATCCGACCCGCTGTAGGCGCTGCGGGATATGCATGGGCTCATGTCCGGAGAGAATCATCTCTTTCAAGGACCATTCCGTAGACATGATCGGTTCCATGATCAAGTCAATTAACGTGCCCGACGAGTATGATGAGAAGCCCAGGGCGATCGTGTTCATCTGCGAGAACGACGCGTTTCCCTCGGTCGACATGGCCGGCATGAAAAGGCTGCAATACAGCCCGTTCGTGCGGTTCATACCCCTGAGGTGTCTGGGGAACATCAACCTGGTATGGATAGCCGATGCCCTGGCCAAGGGAATCGACGGAATCATGCTGATAGGATGCGAGTACGGCGACGATTATCAGTGCCACTTCGTCAACGGGAGTGAGCTTGCGGAAACTCGTATGAGCAAGATCTCCGAGACGCTGGAGCGCCTGGTTCTGGAGTCGGAACGTATCCGGGTGCATCAGTTGAGCATCGACCGGTACGACGAAGTTCCCAAACTGATCAACGATTTCATGGACACTCTCGCTGAGTTTGATCCTAACCCATACAAAGGCTTTTAAGGAGGTTCACCTATGGCCGACGAGTTCATTGCGGAACCTGATCTGCAATTCACCAGGGATCTGATAGAGGCCGGCGCTGAGGACCTCAAGAAGTGCTACCAATGCGCCACCTGCTCGGTGGCATGCCGTATAGCTCCCGACAACAACCCCTACCCCCGCAAGGAGATGATTTGGGCTCAGTGGGGCATGAAGGATCGCTTGCTCAATGATCCGGACGTCTGGCTGTGTCATCAGTGCAATGACTGCTCTACCCAGTGTCCACGCGGCGCAAACCCGGGAGATGTTCTCAAGGCTGTTCGGAAGATGAACATACAAGAAAACTCCTGGCCGTCGTTTATCGGCAATCTGGTTGGGACGCCGTCACTCTTTGTGCTCACATTGGGCATACCGGTCGTGATCGTACTGATGCTCGTGTACGCGAACAACGGCTTCACGTTCCCCACGCCGATCCATTACGGGGAGTATATCAGTTACCTCCATATGCAGATCGTGTTCGCGGCTGCGCTCCTTCTTGCCGTGTTCTCACTGCTGTTCAGCCTGCGTAGCTACTGGAACCAGTTGGAGGCCAACAATCAGTTCGAAGCCGGTGGGGCTCGCAAGGGCTTTGTTCCGAGCTTGATTTCGGCCCTCGGGCAGATTCTTCCTCACACGACCTTCAAGGATTGTGAGGCGAACAATATTCGGTACACCGCCCACTTGCTGGCTTTCTACGGGATGATCGGACTGCTTGTGACAACCGCGATAGTGGGGTTCATGATCGACATCCTGCACCTGGCGCCACCCTCGAGAAACGGGCCCCTTACCATCCCGATCAAAGTCCTTGGCAACACCGCTGCGGTCGCGTTTCTCATAGGGCTCCTGATCATGTTGGTCCGTAGGCTGACCAATCCCGATCAGGCGGGCAACAGCTCGTACTTTGATTGGTTCTTCCTGTTCATCATCGTCGTGACCGGCCTGACCGGCGTGCTCACGGAACTGGCGCGGTGGGGCGGGTTTGTGGCAGCTCCTTACGCGCTATACACGATCCACCTTATGTTCGTGTTGGCCCTGTTTCTGTATCTCCCATTCTGCAAGTTTGCACACATAGGTTACAGAACCGTGGCAATCGTATGGGGGAAATCCGTGGGCAGGGATATGACCATTCCAACGGAACCCAACTATGTGCCGCCGGCGCCCGAGCCCACCGAAGAAGCGGCCGAAGCGGCTGAAGCCGGCTAAGGTCTGCCACAGAACAACGTAGACATTCTCTTGTAGGGGCGGACCTATGTGTCCGCCCTTTCCCGTGTACATAGCGGTTGCCGAAAGTAAATTCCGATGGGGTATCGGGGGCCACTGCCGGCTTGCCCAGCAGTGCTTGAGTACTATTCGTTTATAGCGGGCGCCAAGAACAAAGTCCGATTGATTCTTGGGTGTCTCGCGAGACTCGGGAAGACTTTGTCTGTCAGCATGTTTGGGCCTGAAACAAAACACACAGGCAAGATGCCTGTGCTACCGTGGGACAGGCTTCCAGCCTGTCATTTTTCGAATAGAGAAAAATGTTTCATTCGCAAGGATGGGATGGGGGTCAGGCTTGACACATTTGTATGTATTTGTGCCGGGGCTTCTGTTACCCTCTCAAACAAACGAAACGGGGTCAAGTCTGATTTTAGATCTTTCTCAATTGTTTCTCCAACCGGTCGACAAATCCCGGCGATCCAAGCACGGATGGTATTTTGGTTCGTGAAAACAGGGAAGTGATCTCATCGCCGCCCGGTTCACTCATGAATGCCCGGCAGGCGTCGACTTGACGCTCGCGCGCCTCGTCCAACATGGAAAGGACCACGTCTCTATAAAGCCACGTACTTATCGGGGTTTATCGGGGTCAGGCTTGACATATGTGTATTTGTGCCGGGTCTTCTCTTACCCTCTCAAGTTCCGGGGCAAGACGGGGATTCGTTTCGGAGCGTTTGCGCAGACGGTTGACCGCTTGACTCCTTCCTCCGACAGATCGTAGAAACGAATCCGGTCCGGCTCGTCAAAGAAAATATCCTGGCCACCGTTCCCACGTACCATCACATGGTAGACAGCGCCCGGATAGTGAATGCGTGCTCTCCGTGCCATTCTTGGCAGTTTACTCCCTCATATCCATATATGTCAAGCCTGACCCCGGCACACATGACCCCAGCACCAGCACAAGGGGGGACGGCATCGGAATAATTTCATATCACTATGGCGTGTTGAACCTCGGTAAATCGAGATGAACCGTCAACGGGATGTCTCTGGACAGGAATCGCGTGCTGCTAATGCTTACCACGATTAAGTATGTGTCTATGTCCTCGCGTGCGGCAATGAATGTCGGATTAGGGTGTGACTCCACTACCACTGAAGTGTTGACCGTTGTCTCTGTACTCACCCCCGCAGGTGCTGCGAGATTCCAGTAGTAAGCCGTGCCTGCTACTAACGCTCTTGTCCCGCTCGTGCCTACGGCATAAATCTGCACATCAAATTGTATTTCGCCACCGCCATCTTCAGCGGGAGGGTTAGATTGACTGACTCTTAACTCCGCTTTATGAATATGATCGCACGTAGGTGGGTTTAGCAGTGTCCAAGAAATATTAGAAATATCTCCATTTCCTCCGAGCACCGCCACGTCGCCACTGGTTCTCGCCAGCAAATTCCAAAATACATTGCTCGGCGATACTGTCTGCTCTGTCTCGCACCCGTCGCCTGCACCTGTTGCGCCGGCTCTTCTGGACAGTACCAATGCGGAAACCGGCGCCGTGCTCCTTCGATGAGCAACCGGTTGTGTGAGCTTTCTGCGGAAATTCAGCGGGCTTCGGAAAATCGGTTCCGGCTTTCTAAATGCGAGATCGATACCATCATCGTTCCAGTCGAGACCGAACGCCACGTTTATGAACGCGCCCACCGTGTGATACGTCTTGTTCACATCGTCATAGGCCGCATCATACTTGAGTAAGAACATGCCGTCGCGTGTTTTGAGTTCTGCCGAACCTTTCCCACCCCAAAGGTCACGACCGGTCTGGAACCGATATGCGGTTCCGCTAAGCCTGAGATCAGGTCCGCCCTCCCACAGCTCATGCGAATATCCAAACTGGAGATCGAGATTCTCAGGCCCGCGCCTCCATGCATTGATGAGCACGTTCTTATTGAAGAGATGGCCGTACCAATTGAATGAGAAGTCGAATGCGTCATAGTTGGGAATGAGCCATGCATATTCAAACCCCACGCTGCCTGACTTGTACCAAGTGGTCCCAAGCTTCGTCGCATCATAGAAACCATTGAATCCCACCAAAGTATTGCCGCCGAAGATCTTGCGGATGCCCGCGCCGAATGACAGATCTTTTCGCTTGTTGAAGCTGCTGAGGCTCGTGTTGGGGTCATCCGTGCGGAACCATCGTTCTAGGGTGTTCCAGAAATTACTGAACTGTCCGTGAGCCTCTGCAAAGATTACGCTGTCGGGTCCCAGCCCCACAGGGAGAAGATAATCCAGGGTCAACCGGTCGGACTTGACGTTCTTGCCAAAGGTGTACAGGTACCCCACCTGGAGGTTGGGGATCTGCGGAAGAATTCCCTGGAATAGTTGAGGCGTGAGAAGGATGGAATCCGAAGTCCGAGGCCCCACAGCACTCGGAAATCCCAGCGGATTGGACGGCGCAAGGTCGAGCCCGCCCCCCCTTACCACAGACGGCGCGCTGTAGGGTGATTGGGGAAGTCCCTGAGACCATGCGACTCCCACTATAATCGGAACAAGAAGAACCGCCATGATAGCGGAAAATGACAACCGAAAACGGGCCCAATCCATAAAACCCTCCCAAGACCCAACCAAACAAGAATTTACACTTATCCACATTGTAATTGAAAGGAAACCTGAGTGACTGTCAAGCAAATTCATGGCCACGGTGAATTTGTTCTAGAAGGCTGTCGGACTTAGGCTGACCGGTCCCAATCCAGGCAGATATGTTTGCTCAGGACTTTGATAAATAATGTGGTTTAGTAGCATTTTGGGCTTGTATTGCACAACGGTTCCGCGGTATATTTCCCTCACAAATCAGATGCTTATTCAAGAGGACAGTTTTATGGAGGGAACATTTGTACAGGTGGATAGAGACACCCCGTATCTGTTGCCGCCATCGATTCAGGACTGGTTGCCGGAAAGCCATCTGGCCCGTTTTGTGGTGGAAATTGTAGTGCAAATCGACCTGCGGCCTCTGAAGGCATCCTATTCCGGCCGTGGCTCCCAGGCGTACAACCCAGAGATGGTGGTGGCGTTTCCTTTTTACGGGTATGCCACGGGAGTCTTTTCAAGTCGGAAGCTGGAGCGCAGCACCTATGACTCGGTGGCTTTCCGTTACATCGCTGCCAACATGCACCCCGACCACGATACGATTGCGACGTTCCGCAAGCGATTTCTGGTGTGATGTGATGGGGTCAGGCTTGACATATGTGTATTTGTGCCGGGTCTTCTCTTACCCTCTCAAGTTCCGGGGCAAGACGGGGATTCGTTTCGGAGCGTTTGCGCAGACGGTTGACCGCTTGACTCCTTCCTCCGACAGATCGTAGAAACGTATCCGGTCCGATTCGTCAAAGAAAATATCCCGGCCACCGTTCCCACGTACCATCACATGATAGACAGCCCCCGGATAGTGAATGCGTGCTCTCCGTGCCATTTCTAGCAGTTTACACCCTCAAATCCATATATCAAGACTGACCCCAACTCAACTCGAGTTCCGCCTTGGACCAACTATCCAAGAGGGCGTAGCATGCTACGCCCCTACGCATGGGGCCGGCGCCTTTCCGGCATTTTCATGCTTCGTTGTGCCCGGCGCCCGGCCGGGCATGTAAGTTCCTATAAAAGTCCCGTGAAAGAACGACCCTTTTCCGGGTCTATGTATGGGGTGGTTTGGAGGGTCGCGCAGTACGCGTGGGGCGAATGAGCGGGCCCCGGACAGCTTGCGTGACATGACATCTGTCGGTGACATGACGTTGAAATGCCTGCCCGGCTAGGGCCTCCCCTCCAAAGATGATTGGATTCTTAAGGTATCTACACAACCGCTAACCTCATCCGGGGCGAAGCCACGGACAAGCTGCCCCAAGGTTTTCGTAGTTCGTTGTCCCTTATTAGGGGTGATAGTTGGTATTGGAGCACGTACG